>JAESGM010000031.1_pt1 | contig 507832 bp, 450 predicted proteins | sample 9269721 | NCBI WGS metagenome assembly JAESGM01 (sample SAMN15720920, study PRJNA650825) | algae metagenome | isolation source: Komarekiella atlantica HA4396-MV6 and co-occurring heterotrophs from... | place: USA: Theobald House, Kauai, HI | collected 2009-07-29 | reverse complement strand
GGGTCAAGCGCCGGCTCGGGGCGTCGGTCGCCGCCGTCAAGTGGGCGAACCAGAAGACCGAGATCCTCCTGAAGGTACTCGCCCACAACCTGATGCTCCGCGCCGCGAGGGTTTCGACATAGCACCCAGCGGGGAGAGGTGAAGCAAAGATCCGACCGGGCGGCTTACCCCCATTAATCCCCGTCCCGGGCGCGGCGGACTTCGTCCGCCAGCGCCGGGTCGTCGCGGGCCAGCTCCTCCAGCGCCCGGAAGGCGGCGGCCCGGTCCGGGTCGGGGAGGCCGCGGGCGTGGGCGACGGCGGCGGTCAGGGCGGCCCGGTCCGGCGGCGGGCGGGTGGGGCGGGCCTCGGGGCGGTCGAGGGCGGCCAGCCCGGCCTCCGCCAACTTCACCCACCGGTCCTCCGACGCCACCGGGCCGAACGCCACCGCCACCGCCCGCCACGTCCGCCGGGCCGCGTCCGGGTCCCCGGCCTGGGCCAGCCGCAGCCCCCGCAGGTACGCCCGCTCCGCGTCCGACTTCGGGTCCACCCGCGCCCCGTCGGCGACCGCCCGCCGCAGCTCCCGCCGGTCCCGCACCTTCGCCCGGGCCTCGGCCGCCTCGTCCGCGTACCGGTCCGGGTACTTCGCCGCGAGCGGGTCCAGGTACTTCTCGACCGCCCGGTCCCAGTCGCTCGGGTCGTCCGACTCCAGGAGCGGCCGGGCGGCGGCCCACAGCTCGTCCGCGCTCGGCGTCGGCCACGCGAACGGCAGCACCAGCCCGGCTAGGGCGAGGAGGAACAGCGGGACGACGACGAGCGGCCGCTTCATCAGCGGCCGGGGCGCGGCCGGCTCGTCCTCACCGCCGTCCCCGGCGAGCGACGCGGGGAGGGCCGCCGTCTCGGCCGTGTCGGGCGTCACCTTCTCGGGCCAGGCGACCCGCTCGCCCTTCCGCTCCAGCTTGCCGCGGATCCGCTCCAGCTCGTCGAGCACCGCGGCCGCCGACGTCGGCCGGCGGGCCGGGGCCTTGTCGAGCAGGGCGCAGACGAACTCGTCGAGTTCCGGGGGGAGGTCCGGGACGAGCATGGCCGGCCGCTCGGGGAGGGTGTAGCACTGCTTGTGCATCAGCTCCACGAGGGTCGGGGCGGCGAACGGCGGCCGGCCGGTCAGCAGAGTATAGAGCACGCCGCCGAGGGCGTAGAAGTCGCTCCGGCGGGTGAACGGTTTTCCGCTGGCGGCCTCCGGCGGGAGGTAGGCGGCGGACCCGAGCGGGTCGGCGGCGGCGGGCGGGGCGGGGGCGGCCTTGGCCAGCCCGAACCCGAGCACCTTGAGGGTGCCGTCGGCGGCGAGCATCAGGTGGGCGGGCTTGAGGTCGCGGTGGAGGACGTTCCGGTTGTGGGCGTGCTTCAGCGCCCGGGCGGCCTGGACGGCGACCTGCAGGACCTCGCGCCACGGCCGGCGGCCGGCGGCGAGCAGGCGGGCGAAGTCGGCCCCCTCGACGAGTTCGCAGGCGACGAACGGGAGCCCGCCGTGGGTGCCGGACTCGTAGAACTTGGGGATGTTGGCGTGGTCGAGCCGCTGGACCGGGAGCATCTCGGCGGCGAACTTCTGGGCGAACGCGGGGTCGGCGGCACCGGGGCCGGTGAGGACCTTGACGGCGGCGAGGCGGGCCGGGTCGTCGTACCCGCGGGCGCGGTACACCGCCCCGAGCGGGCCGCGGCCGACCTCGGCTTCCAGGTACCAGTTCCCGACCCGCGCCCCGGTCATGCGGGTAATATAGCGGGGCGCGACTGAAACCCCCGGGGTTGAAACCCCGGGCTATTCTCGGTGGCCCCGTCGGGGCCGAAGAGTCAGGACCCCGAAGGGGTCACCGGCAATAGCCCGGGGTTTCAACCCTGGGCGGCCCGAGCGGGGGTAGTATGGGCCGGACCGCGCTGTTGCTGATCGCCCACGGGAGCCGCCGGCCGGAGGCGAACGCCGATTTGGAGCACGTGGCGGCCGGGATGCGGGGCCGCGGCCGGTACCCGGTGGTGCGGGTGTCGTACCTGGAGCTGGCGGACCCGGGGATCGAGGCGGGCGGGGCGGAGTGCGTGGCGGACGGGGCGACGGACGTGATCCTGCTGCCGTACTTCCTGTCGCCGGGGGTCCACGTGGTCGAGGACCTGACGGCGGCGCGGGACCGGCTGGGGGTGCGGTTCCCGGGGGTGCGGTTCGTGTTGGCGGAGCCGCTCGGCCGGCACCCGCTGCTGCTCGACGTGGTCGAGCAGCGGGCGCGGGCGGCGGAGTGACCCGAGGTAACCGCGTGAGCCGCCGAACGACACCCTGCAGGCTGCTGACCGCGGCTGCCGTGATTCTGGTCGGGGGTGCGATCCTCTGGTGGGCGGGCGCACCTCCCATCCGTGAGTTGAAGCGGGACGGGAACCGGATGGTTGAGGCTTTCGAGCGGTTCCGCTCGGCGAACGGCCATTACCCGGACTCGCTGGGCGAGGTGGGCGTGATGCCGCCGACCACCCGCTACGGGCGGTGGCGGTACCAACTCGACGGCGGCGACTTCACCCTGGCCGTCGGCGAATACAAGAGGGACGGGTTCGTGCTCCACTACTCGACCTATCTCGGTCGGGGGCAGTGGCACATCAACAACTAACACCCGGGAGGTGAGGCGATGCGGACGCTCGGCCGCCTGCTCACCGCACCCCTTGTGCTCGCCGCGGCGGGGCCGCCGGCGCTCGCCGGCGCCCCGCCGGGGGAGCCGGACCGGTTCGCCGCGAACTTCGTGGCCGGTACGGTGTGTTGCCCGTGCGCGGTGGTCGCGGGGCTGTTGGTCCTGCTCGGGTTGGTCCTGCGGAAGTTGGGACAGGCGGCGGAACGGGATGAGCCCCCCGGTGGCGACGCCCCGGTGGGGCGTCGCTGACCGCCCCCTGTCCGGGTCAGGGCAGCTCCCGGGCGAGGGCGTACACCTCCTCGGCGTCCATCACCAGGTTGTTCGCGGCGAACAGCTTCGCCACCGCCGCCCGGTGCACCTTCATCTTCGTGTTCCCCACCCCGATCGCCCCGTAACACACCGTCCCGTCCCGGTCGGCCCCGGCGTCGAACAGCTCCACCCCCTCGATGCCGGCCGGCGGGACGCCGTTCAGGTCGATCGCCACCTTCAGCCCCTTCGCCGTGTCGCGGATCTTCTTCGGCAGCAGCACCGCCCCCGCCGCCCCCGCCGCCACCACCAGCGCCCGCCCCGCCAGCGCCGCCGGGCCGTCCGCCGACGACGCCACCCCGACCGCCTCCAGCTTCGCCCCCGGCACACGGGTCCGCACCGCCGCGCACACCGCCTCCGCCTTCGCCTTGTCCCGCGACCCCACCCGCACGTGCCCGCCGTGCGCGGCCAAGAGCCGCACCACCCGCTGCCCGACCGGGCCGGTCGCCCCGAGCACCAGCGACGCCGCGGCCGACAGGTCGAGGTGCCGGGCCGCCGCCCGCACCGCCGCCGCCGCCGTCGTGTTCGACCCGTTCGAGTCGAGCAGCACCGACACGGTGAACGGGTTCAGCGCCGCCCGGACCGCCGCCACCACCGCCTCGCCGGCGGCCACGTCCGACCCGCCGACGAAGATCGCGGTGCGGTGCAGGTCCTTCGGGCCGCGGGTGAAGATGCAGCCGTGGACCAGCGGGGTGACGTTCTGGGGCGTCACCCCGCCGTAGCTGAACAGGTGCGCGACGCCGGAGTCGACCGCGACGACCCGGTCGAACACGCTCGGGTGCGGGTCGGTGTCGAGCTGGACGAGGATGGTCTGCTTCTCGGACATGCGGCACCGGGAAGAAGCGGGCGCGGTTCGGAACCCGAGCGGGGGGCGTCAGCCCCCTGTGGCGCACGGCACACAGGGGGCTGACGCCCCCCGCTCGGGGGCTCCGGGGTCGGCGGGTCACTCGAACGGGTGCTTGGTCTCCTTCTTCGCGATGATCTCGTCGATCGTCGGGCTCTTCTGGACCGCGTTCTTGATCGCCTGCTTGGTGGCCTCGTAGTTGTTCTTGTAGATCTTCTTGTTGTCGTTCGCGGTCGGGGCGATGAACACCCCGCACACGATCACCCAGTTCTCCGCCTCGGCCTTCGGCAGCACCCCGGCGACGACGCTGTCCACCACCGCCCGGGCGACCGCCGCCTGGGCCGGGCCGAACATCTGCAGCACCTGGCTGCCCTTCTTCATGGTCACCTTGGTGATCATGACCGTGGCCGGCTTGGCCGGGATGTTCGGGCTGACCACGGCGAGCAGGTTGGTGTGCCCGGCCGACTGGTTGGCCAGGGCGGTGGCGAACGCCTGCCCGACCGGCCCGTCCTTCGGCCCGATCAGGAGGTCGATGTGGGCGACGTTGTCCAGGTCGCTGCCCTCGATGACCAGCGCCTCGCCGACGTACATGGCGGACATGGGTGCCTCGTGCGGGTGGGGTTCGGTTGACCGACGGCGTAGATGCTACCGGCGGGCCGGGGGATGGCAACCGGATTCCCCGCCCGTCACCCGAGCCGCGCCCGGTAGTCCGGCAGCAGGTGGGCCGCCACCTTCCCCTTCAGCGCCCCCCACACCCGCTCCCGCACCTCCCCGGCGAGCAGCCCGTCGACCACCTCCCCGGCGGCCGCCCGCAGGTACGCCAGCAGGTCCGCCGCCCCCTCCTCCCCGCCGAGCGCGACCGCCCGGTCGCAGTGGGCGAAGTCGTTCGCCATCAGGCTCAGCATCGGCAGCAGCGGGACCGGGTCCGGGGCGTTCACGTACCGGAACACCTTCCCCGGGAACTCCCGCCCGAACGCCTCCGCCACCTGCCGGTTCCCGACCATCGGGGCGCCGAACGTGTACACCGCGTCGACCGGGAGGAACTTCCGCTTGAACAGCCAGGCGGCGAGCAGGGCCAGCGCCCCGCCGAGGCTGTGCCCGGTCACCCACAGCCCGCGGTCCTTCGCCCTCACCTCCGCCTCCACCAGCGGGAACAGGGCGCCCCAGACCTCGGTGACGGCGGACACGAACCCCTGGTGGAACTTCGCCCCGACCCCGGCCGCAAGGAAGTCGGTGGACAGCTTCCCCTCCGGGACGATCAGGAGGTTCAGGGCGTTGGTCAGGAGCCAGTCCTTCAGCCCGTCCAGGCTGGTCGGGTCCTCGCTCCCGCGGAACGCGACGACGATGTGCCGGTCGCTGGTGGCGAGGTACGCCTGGGTGTTGTCCACGCTGACCAGCCGGGCGGCCATCCCGAGCTCGTCCCGGAACGCGGCCGCCCCGGCGTCGGCCGGGTAGTAGGCGAAGTGGCAGGCGGCGGCCAGCGCGGCCGCGTTCCGCGGGTCGGCGACGTCGTCCAGGTTCAGGTCGAGCGGCACGGCGGCCTCCGGGGTCGGGTCAGAGGTTCGGGCGGACCCGGCCGGGGCGGGCGTTCGTCCACTCGCTCGCGGTGGACCGCTTCACCTTCGACCCGGTCAGGTCGAGCTGCCTGAGGTTGGCCAGCGGCAGGATGTGGGTGCGGAACCCCTCGTCGGTCACGCCCGGGCAGCCGATGCGGAGCGACTCCAGCTTCGGCAGCGCGGCGAGGACGGCGAGGGACGCGTCGGTGATGGCGGCGGTGTTCAGGTCGAGTTCCCGCAGCTCGGCCATCCCGCGGAGCCACCCGACGTGCTCGTCGGTGACGTCCGGGTTGGCCCACTGGATGACCGCCCAGGTGGCCTTCTCGCGGACCTTCGGGTACTGGGCGGGGTCGGCCCGGGTGAGGGTGAGGCGCTCCTCGGTCTGCCCGGCGCCGGCCGGCTTCTCCTCGGCCACGGCGTCGGTGCGGACGCGCTCGCCGAGCAGGGCGTTGAGGCCGTAGGGGAGGGCGGCGACGAGCCCGCCGAGGAGGATGAGGACGAGCGGGGCGGCGGCCCGGCGGAACCGGAGGGCGGGGAACAGGAGGTTCAGGACGGGGACGAGGGCGAGGAGGCCCCAGCCGGGGCCGGTCTGGAACCCGCGGGCGACGAACCAGAGGAACCCGACGCCGGCGAGGCAGAGGCCGGCGACGAGGATGGCGAGCCCGGTCCGTTCGTCGAGCGGGAGCATGGGCGGCCCGGGGGTCGGGTGGGGACGCGAGTATTTCTAGCCGGTCGGTCGGGTCACCGCCAGAACTGCCACCACCGCGGCGGCGAGAGGCCGACGCGGCCTCGGGCGAAGTCGAGGGTGAGGACGAGGCCGCGGAAGAAGTCGAGCCCGAGCAGGCCGTCGGCCGTGGTGCCGAGCGGCAGGTCGTGGGCCGCGACTTCCAGGTCGGTGCGGACGCGGTCGAGGGCGGCGACGGCCGACACCCGGATCACCGGCGCCCGGGCGACGCCGGTGGCAGCCCGGATCCGGGTCCGGCGGACAGGGCGGGACAGGTCGTAGCCGATCAACCGGAGGACCGTGGCCGGGAGGACGGTCTGTGTCGAGCCGGTATCGACGGCACACCGGAGCCTGTGACTCTCGCGCGGGCCGACCACGCGGACCGGTATCAGTATGGAGCGTGCGTCGGGGTCGAACCGTTCGCTCATCGTCAGGCCGCCCCGGGCTCAGGTTCCGCCGGTTCAAGGTCGTCGACGGGTTCCCTCCCGGTGTACCAGCTCGCGGTGTGCTTGACCGCCGGGTCGTCCCACTCCCCGACCATCCGCCAGAACTCCGTCCGGTCGGGGGAGTGGAGTACGACGACCCCGCCGGTCACCGCCTCCGACCGCCTCCGCGTCGTCGGGTTGGCGATGAACACCCACTCGTTCGGGTACTTGGCGTCGATCTCCGCCACGGTCAGGTACGGCTCGGCCATGTGGCACCTCCGCCGGTCATTATCCCGCGTGGCCGGGCTTCCTGCCAGAACCGGTACCCGCTCAACCCGCCAGGACGAACCAGTACGCCCAGTTCCCGCTGAGCGTCGTGAAGTGGTAGGTGCGGCGCGAAAGGCGACCGGGAAGTTTCCCGACGGACTCCGCCCGGTCCGACGGGGTGACCAGGTAGGAACTCCCGCCGTCGAGAGCGCCGCTCGGCAGGTGGTACCAGATGATGCCGTCCGAGACGGTACAGGCGACGATGCCCGCCTGCCACAGGTCTTCGGACAGTGGGTACCGGGGGTTCGGTGTCCCGTCCGGTTCCGGCTTGACCCTGCCACTCCGCACGTCGTCCGCGTGCGACTCCAGGGCGGTGGCGTTGCTCCGGAAGACGCGTACCTCGGAGGGGACTTCGAGACGGTACGTGAGCCACTGACCGAACCAGCCCGCCCCCGCGACGAGGCACACAAGGACGAAGCAGGTCAGGAGCCTGTTGGCGAAGGGTACTACGGGACCGACGGTGAACGGTCGCACGCCGGTGTGAAGAGTCGCGACGTGCGTGAGGTGAGGGGGTAACTGCTCGAGCTGCCGGTCGCGCTCCTCCCGATCCGGCGTGGAAGCGATCACGTGCCCACCGAGCAAGTTCCCGTAGCGATCCGAGCGCGGGCGGTCGAGGATGACCCACTGGTTCGGGTACGCCGCCTCGATCTCGGCCATCGTCAGGTACGGCTCGGCCATGTGGCACCTCCCCCGTCCAGTCTACCCGATCAGGTCGCGGACCGGGCTGCCCCACGGGCACAGCACGAACGGCCGGCCCAGCCGGTCCCGCACCTCCAGGTCCGGCGGCACCCCCAGCAGTTCGTACGCCGTCGCGATCACGTCCGCCGGCGTCACCGGGTTCCGCGACGGCCGCGCCCCGACCCGGTCGCTCGCCCCGTGCACGTACCCGGCCCGCACCCCGCCGCCCGCCAGCACCAGCGAGTAGCAGAAGTTCCAGTGGTCCCGACCGGCCCCGTTCGTGTTCACCATCGGCGTCCGCCCGAAGTCGCCCATCACGCACACCAGGGTCCGGTCCAGCATCCCGCGGGCGGACAGGTCGTCGAGCAGGGCCGAGAACGCGGCGTCGAGTTGCGGGAGCAGCGACTCCTTCAGCTTCTTGAAGTTGTTCCCGTGCGTGTCCCAGGTGGCGTTCGCGTCCGGCGCCCACGACACGCACGCCACCCGCGTCCCGGCCTCCACCAGCCGCCGCGCCAACAGCGCGCTCTGGCCGTAGATGTTCCGGCCGTAGGCGTCGCGGAGCCGCGCCGGCTCGCGGTCGACCCGCACTGCGTCCCGCGTGGCCGACGCGGTCAGCAGGTCGAACGCCCGCGCCCGCACCCCGTCGGTGTCGCCGCGCGCCGCCGCGAACCGGTCGGCCAGTCGCCGGCGGGCGTCGAACCGGTCGGGGGTGATGTCCGGCCCGAGGGTCAGGGTCTGTTCCAAAGGGGCACGGTCGTGGTCCGCCGGGGTGGCAGGGGGACGCCGCCCCCGCGACCCGACCGACGCCCGGCGGGGGCTGACCCGGCCGCCCGCCCCGCCGGCCGAGCCGGGCGGGCCCGCGGGTGCGCCGTGCGGGGGGCGGCGGGGCCCGCGCGGGCGGCGGAAGCCCCGCTCCGAGCGGAAGCCCGCCCGAGCCTCTGGAACAGGCCCTCACTTCTTCTTCGGCACCAGCAGGCTGCCGAACGCCTCCTTCGGGGTCGGCTCCGGCACTTTCAACTCCCTCCGCAGCCGGTCCAGCTCCGCCCGCAGCTCCTTCGCCGTCCCGGCGTACCCCGGGTCGGCGTGGAAGCTCTTCGTCTCGTGCGGGTCCTTCTCCCGGTCGTACAGCTCCCAGTAGTCCGGGTCCGCCGTCCCGTCCGCCTTCGGGACGTAGAACCGGACCAGCTTGTGCCGGTCCGTCACCACCCCGTAGTGCGGCATCACGTGGTGCGGGGCCGGGTACTCGTAGTACTCGTAGTAGAAGCTCTTCCGCCAGTCCTTCGCCTCCCCCCGGAGCAGCGGGGCCAGGCTCCGCCCCTGCATCTCCGCCGGCACCGGCACCCCGGCCGCGTCCAGGAACGTCTCCGCCAGGTCGAGCGTGCTGACCAGGTGGCCGTCCGCCGTGGCGGGTTTTGCCACCCCTGGCCAGCGGAGCAGCATCGGCGTCCGCACCGACTCCTCGAACACCCACCGCTTGTCGAACCACCCGTGCTCGCCCAGGTAGAACCCCTGGTCCGAGCAGTACACCACCAGCGTGTCCTTCGCCAGCCCCTCGGCGTCCAGGAAGTCGAGCAGCTTGCCGACCGCCTCGTCCACCGCCTTCACGCACCCCAGGTAGTCGTGCATGTACCGGTTGTACCGCCACCGCACGAGGTCCTTCCCCTCCGGCTTCGCCTCCAGGAACGCCTTGTTCCGCGGCTCGTAGTAGGCGTTCCACTCCTTCAGCTGCTCCGGGGTCAGGGTCGGCGGCGGCTTCAGCTTCGCGTCGGTCGGGGTGAACGTCTTGGCCAGCGTCATGTCCTGGTCCCGGACCGCCGGCCCGCGGCCCGAGTAGTCGTCGAACAGCGTCTCCGGCTCCGGGTACTTCCGGTCCTTGTCGTGCCCGAGGTGCCGCAGCGGCGGGGCCCACTCCCGGTGCGGGGCCTTGTGCTGCGCCATCAGCAAAAACGGCCGGGTCTTGTCGCGGTTCTTCAGCCAGTCGATGCTGAAGTCGGAGATCAGGTCGGTCACGTACCCCTGGTGCTGCACCCGCTGCCCGTCCTTGATCATCGGCGGGTTGTAGTACACCCCCTGGCCGGGCAGGATGTGCCAGTGGTCGAACCCGACCGGGTCGGACCCCAGGTGCCACTTGCCGATCACCGCCGTCTGGTACCCGGCCTTCTGGAGCAGCTTCGGGAACGTCGTCTGGGAGCTGTCGAACCGGCTGTTGGTGTTGTTGTAGAACCCGTTCAGGTGGCTGTACTTGCCGGTCATGACCGTGGCCCGGCTCGGCCCGCAGATCGAGTTCGGGACCAGCGCCCGGTCGAACCGCACCCCCTGCTTCGCCAGCCGGTCGATCTGCGGCGTCTCGACCAGCTTCCGCGGGTCGCCGTACGCGCTGACCGCCTGGTAGGCGTGGTCGTCGGAGAAGATCAGGACGATGTTCGTCTTGCCGGCGGCGGCCGCCGGGGCGGCCGCCGCGGCCAGCGCCAGGGCGGAGAGGAGGTGGCGGAGCACAGTGCGTTCCTTTCGGTGGGGAGGGATCCGTTCAGGGCACCCTACGAGTCGGTCAGGGGAACGTCTCGCCGAGCGGGCGGAGGTTCTCCAGCTTCGCGTCCTTCCCGCCGGCCGGGGCGTACAGGACGACCGGGGCGACGATCCCGCCGGTCCCCAGCTCGTTCACCACGTCGTTCACCACCGCGAACACGACCTCGTTCTTGCCGGCCTTCACGGCGTCCGTCGCGTCCAGCTCGAACGGGGAGAACGCCGCCCCGGGGCTGATCCCGACCGGCTTGCCGTTCACCCACACCTTCGCCTTCTCGTCCACCCCGCCGCACCACAGGAACAGCCGCTTCCCCGCGAACCCTTCCGGCACGTCCAGCGTCTGCCGGTACCACGCCAGCCCCTTGTAGTACCGCAGCCCCTGGTTGCTCCACGACGAGGACGAGGTCTTCACCGTCTGCCAGTTCCCGCCCTTGTTCCCGGCCCGCCACAGCCCGATCGCCTCGCCGACCTTCGGCGGGTCGAGCAGGAACTCCCACTCGTCCTTCGCGGCGGCCGCCAAGACGTTCCCGCCGGTCACCCGCTTGTGCCCCTGCTCGGTCGCCGGGCGGAAGAACCGGTTCATGTAGTTGACGTAGGTGCTGAACCGCCCGGCCGAGAGCATCGGCACCGGCTTGGCCTCCATCAGCCGCTTCGCCGCCGCGTCCAGCCGGTCGAGTTCCTGCTTCGCGGCCGGGAAGTCGCACTTCGTGCGGGCGTCGAGCATGGCGACGAACGCCTCCAGCATCTCGAACGAGTCGGCGACCACCCGGACGCGGTCGGCGTACACGCCCTTCCCGGCTGCGAGCTTCGCCCCTTCCTGAAGCAGGGCCTTCGCCTTGGCCCGGGCCGCGGCGGGGTAGTGGTGCGGCATGTCCCACGCCGACCCGGTGCAGTGCGGGCTGTCGCGCAGGGCGGCGTCCATCAGGCTCACGTACTTCCCCATCGGCCCGGCGGCCGGGCCGAAGAACTTCTCGGCGAAGTCGGCGAGCAGGGCGTCCACGTCGGCGGCGTGGTCCCACATCAGCTTCGCCGCGACGTAGTTCGACACCAGCGTGGCGGCGTAGTTCGGGAACGTCTCGACCCGCCACCCCTTGACCCCGAGCCGGTGGCACTCCGGGATCTCGTCCCGCAGCCGGTGGACGAGGAGGAACGGGAACCCGGGGTCGGCGAGGTTGCTCCAGTACCCGCGGTCGTACAGTTCCGGCATCACCTTGCCCCACTCCTGGTACAGCCACTTCGCGTACCCCTTCTCCGGGGCGACCGGGTTCGAGAACCCGTGGACCCGGTCGAGGGCGATCGGGGCGAGCGCCCCGGTGATCCGCGGGTCCGGCTTCCACCGCACCGGCGGCCGCATGTAGGAGTGGTAGACGTAGAACGCCAGCTTCACGTCCTTGTGCTCCGGCCCGAGCTTGTCGAGCACCTGGTTGAAGAACCAGACGTAGCGGTCGGTGACCGACGGCTCGTTCGAGAACGGGTCGAAGTCGCCGCCGTCGAGCTTCCGGCAGTGCTCGCACTCGCAGAACCCGCGGCCGTCGTTCGGCCCCATGCCGATGACCGGCCCCTGCCCCTTCTTCCGCCGGGCGACCACCTCGGCCACGACCGCGTCGAGCACCTTCGGGTTCGAGACGCACACCTGCCGCGGGCTGCGCTTGCCGGCGACGAGGGCGTACAGGTCCGGGTCGGCGGCGAATTTTGGCAGCCCGGGCAGGCCGTGCGCCCCGGGGAAGACCGGCCCGCCGCACCGCACCCGCACCTGCCAGTCGCGGTCCGGCATCTGGAACCACCGGCTCGGGAACGACGGGGCCTGGGCGGTCTCCTGCTCCTTGACCGTGACCGTCTTCAGTTCCGGGATGACGGTCCCGAGGTCGCCGGGGAGGAACCACCGCACGCCGTGCTGCTCGAGGAGTTCGCACACCGCGAAGTGGGTGCCGTCCCCGACGCCGGCGGCGAGGACGTGGTCGGCGGTCGCCCGCAGCACGAAGGTGCCGCCGACCGTGCCCTTCGCGGCGAGCGCCTTCTCGAGCTTCGGCAGCGCCGCCCGGCCGAGGACGACGGCCGCCGTCGTCTTGCCGAGGAAGGTGTGGAGGTCCTTCGGGTCGACGGTGACCGTCTCCAGCTTCGCCCCGGACATCTTCGCGACGTGGTCGACGAGTTCGCGGGCGGCGAGGGTCTCGGCGGCGTCCGGGGCGGGCGGCAGGGCGACGACCGCGACCGCCTTCCCGTCGCGGACGAGGGTGGCCGCGGGGGCGGGGGCGGCGGCGAGCGCGAGGGCGGCGAGCAGCGGCAGGCGGGTCATGGGTCGCCTCGGGGGTGGGTTTGGTCTTCACCTCCCCCCTGATGGGGGAGGTCGGCTCGCGCAGCGAGCCGGGTGGGGGGGAAGGTACACGGCGCGGACGGCTACGGGGAACTCCGGGGTCGCTCTCCCCCCCACCCGCCGGCTGCGCCGGCGACCTCCCCCACCCGGGGGAGGTGAAGACGCGGCCGCCATCCGGGTCAGTCCCGGCGCCAGCGGTCGAGGTTGGCGGCCACGAACGCGTCGTCCGCCCACTCCGGGTAGGTGGCGTACAGCCGGTCGATCTCCGCGGCCTGCCCGGGGCTGAGCACCTCCCGCGGGTCGAGGCAGTGGGCCGACCGCAACAGCCCCTGCCGCCGCAGGATCTCGTGGCACCCGGGGATGCACCCGGCGAAGCCGTTCGCGGCGTCGAACACCACCCCGTTGCAGTCGGTCACCATCGCGTCGAGGGCGAGCACCTCGGCCGGGACCGGGCCGGCCGCGACGGCGGCCTTCAACCGGTCGAGCAGGGCGACGGCCGACTTCGTCCAGACGCTCCAGTGGCCGAGCAGCCCGCCGCGGAACCGCACGGTCGCCTCCCGCCCGCCGGTGCGGACCGGCAGCGGGGTGACCAGGTCGAGGACGATGTGGTCGTCGTTCCCCGTGTACAGGGTGACCCGGTCCTCGGCCCCGGCGGCCACCACCCCGAACGCCACGTCCAGGGTGGCGTACCGGTCGAACGGGGCGACCTTGACCGCGACCACGTTGTCGAGGGCGGCGAACCGCGCCCAGAACGCCCGCGACAGCGGCACCCCGCCGACCGCCCGCTGGAGGTAGAACCCGACCACCGGCATCTCGGCCGCGACCGCCCGGCAGTGGGCGATCAGTTCGTCGTCGGCCGAGCCGCGCAGGGCGGCCAGCGACAGCAGCACCGCGTGGTACCCGAGCGAGCGGGCGAGCCGCGCCTCGGACACCGCCTGCTCGGTCCGGCCGACCGCCCCGGCGACGAGTACGACCGGGCGGGTCGTCCAGGCGGCCGCGGTCTCGGCTGCCAGTTCTAACACCGGGCGGAGCAACCCGGCCTCGCGGACCGCGAACTGGGTGGCGTGGACCCCGACGGCCAGCCCGCCGGCCCCGGCGTCGAGGTAGTAGCGGGTGAGGGCGCGCTGGGACTCGCGGTCGAACCGCCGGTCCGGGCCGAGCGCGAGCGGGTGGGCCGGGATGACCGCCCCGGCCCGCAGGACGTCGAGCACGGCGGGCGGCAGGTCGGTCCGGTGAAGGGCGGCCACGTGTTGCTCCACTACCCCAGGTCCGGCCCGGCGGCCGCCAGCACCCGACCCGCGTCGGCGAGCGGCCCGACGTCGCCGAGCGCCATCCGCACGAACGCCCGCTGCGGCGCCGCGCCGTTCGCCGCCAGCCACCGGGCCACGTCGGCGTGGGCGTCCGGGACGTCCACGAACACCGGGCCGCCCGCCGCCGCCAACGCCCGGCGGAGCAGCCCCACGTCGTCGGCCACGACCGGCCCGACCTGCGTCGCCACCCGGCCCGGTCGGCCGAGGACGAACCCGGTCACCCGCCCGGCGGCCTCGGTCACGAACGCAAGCCCCGGGGCGCGGGCCAGAAGGTCGGCGAGGACCGCGGCCCGCTCCAGTCCGGTCCGCTCCCGGTCGAACGCGGCGACGGCCGGCAGGTCGGCGGCGGTCAGCGGCCGGCCCGGCGGGTCGGGCTCCGCCGGCGGCGGGTCGCACCGCCAGCGGGTCAGCCCGTACAGGTCGCGGAACCCGAGCCGGGCGTACACCGGCCGGCCGAACGCCGTGGCGTCGAGCCCGGCCGGAGCGTCGAGGAGCGTTCGCACGAGCCGGGTCGCGATCCCCTGCCGGCGGTAGGCGTCCAGCACCAGCACCATGCTCACCCAGGTGATGCCGTTCCCGAGCGGGAACCCGGCCGCGGTGCCGACCACCCGCCCGTCGGCATCCGCCGCCCCGACCGCGCGGCCGGCCCCGAGGATCAGCCGCCAGTCGGCGGGCGTCTGGTTCCACCCGGCCTCCTCGACCAGCGGCATCAGGGCGCCGGCGTCGGCCGGGCCGAGCGGCCGGTCAGTACCGCCCATCCCGGACCTCGTAGTGCGTCGGCTTGCCGAGGCTGCCGCGGCCGTTCGCCACCCAGTCGGCCGTCCACTCGACCATCCGCAGGAGCGGCACCCGCGGGTACCCGAACTCGGCGCACATCCGCGCCGCGTTGCTCAGCCACCCGGTCATGCCTTCCGCCCCGACGAACCGCGGCGCGCGGCCGAGCAGCCGGCCGAACGTCTCGGCCAGCCAGCGGACGCTGACCGTCTCCGGGCCGGTCACGTTGAGCGCCGTGGTCGGGGTGGTCGCCCGGGCCAGGCAGCGGAGGGCGACCGCGTTCGCGTCCCCCTGCCAGATCACGTTCACGTGCCCGGTGGCGAGGTCGATCGGCTCCCCGCGGAGCACCTTCCCGGCGACGTCGTGCAGCACCCCGTACCGCAGGTCGACGGCGTAGTTCAGCCGGACGAGCCGGCCGGGGGTGCCGTGGGCCCGCGAGAAGTGCTCGAACATCCGCTCCCGGCCGACGCACGACTGGGCGTAGTCGCCGGGCGGCCCGACCGGGGTGTCCTCGGTCGCCCCGCCGCCGGTCACCGGGACGAACGGGTAGACGCACCCGGTGGAGAAGGCGACGATGCGGGATTCGGCGAACGCCTCGGCGACGAGGGCCGGGACGTGTGCGTTCATGGCCCAGGTGAGCGGCTCGTTCCCGGTCGCCCCGAACTTCATCCCGGCCATGAAGACGACGTTCGGGGCGCGCGGCAGCGCGGCGACGGCCCGCCGGTCGAGCAGGTCGCAGGCGACCGTCTCGACCCCGGCCGCGTCGAGGGCGCGGCGGACGGCCGGGTCGGAGAATCGGGCGACGCCGATGACCCGGCGGTCGGGGGCGGCGCGCTTCGCCAGCCGGGCGAGGGTCGGCCCCATCTTGCCGGCGACGCCGAGGACCAGGACGTCGCCGGGGGCGCGGGCGAGGTCGGCGGCCAGTTCCGGGGTCGGGGCGGTCAGGGCGTCGTCGAGGGCGGCGGCGGTCTCGAACCGGGCCGGGAGCATGGCGGGCCCTCACCGCCGGCGGCGGGCGAACCGGCCGGCGCACGCCAGGCCGAGCGCCGCCAGCAGGCACGCGGACGGCTCCGGGACCGGGGCCGGGCGGAACGCCAGCCCCGGGGTCGCGTTCAGCCCGGTGGCGAACGTTGTCCGAGCCCCGTCCGGGGCGAACCGGAAGATCACGTCGTTCCCGATCCCGACCGGGGCGCTCGACACGACGTACAGGTTGCCGGCGTCGTCGAACGTGAGCCCGGTGGACCGGCCCGGGACGGTCGCGAACACCGACCCGGCCCCGGCCGGGGTGTACCGGAAGATGGCCTGCTGGCCGGTCGTCAGGAACAGGTCCCCGGCCGGGGAGAAGGCGAGGTTCACGGCCCCGTTCGGGGCCGCCCCGAACACCGACACCTCGCCCGCCGGGGTGATCCGGAGCACCCGGTTGAAGTCGGCGACGAACAGGTTCCCGGCGGCGTCGACCGCCAGCCCGAGGGGCGACAGGAAGGAGAGCCCGGGGACGACCTCCCTCCGGATGCCGTCCGGGGCGAACGCCAGGACCCGCCGGGCGACGCTCGCGTCGGACACGAACACGGTCCCGTCCGGGCCGACCGCGACCCCGAACGGCTGGCCGACGTCGGCCCCGAAGTTCGACCGGGAGCCGTCCGGGCCGAACCGGACGACCGCCCCGGGGACCGGCCCGCCGCCCTGGGCGGCGACGAGCACACTGCCGTCGGCGGTGAAGGCGACGTTGGCCGGCGTCCCGAGCCCGGCCGCGAACCGGGTCCGGCCGCCATCGAGGGTGAACAGGTCGACGGTCCCGCCGAACCGGTCGGTCGCGTAGATCACCCCCGCCCGCGCCGCCGCCGCCGGGGCGAGGAGCGCCGCCGCCGCCGCCAGCGCGAGGCCCGCGTACCGTGTCCGTCGCATCGGCCGCCCCCCTGGGTGACGCCCGGCCCCCGCCGGCCGCGGCCGATGCTAACCCGGGGCGGCCGCCCGGTCAACCGGCCGGGGGTCACTTCGGGGCGGGGGCGGGCGGGAAGATCGTCTTCCAGTCGTCCTTCATGCTGGTCACCACCCACCCGCGCTTCGGGGCCGCGTCCAGCGCCCGGTCCAGGTGCCCGACCGGCGACTTCCGGTCGTACGCGTACTCCCGCACCGCGTCGGTGTGGTGGACGATCAGCCCGAACCGCGCCCCCTTCCCGGCGGTCGTGTACTCCAGCATCTCGAAGTCCCCGTCCGAGTTCCCGAACGCCATCACCGGCCGCCGGCCGATCAGCCGGGCGATCCCGACCGGCTTGCCGGGGCCGTCGTCGACCAGGTCGACGTGCGGCTCGATCACGATCGCCGGGGTCCCGTCGGGCACCGCGTACTTGGTCCGGAACGTGGTGCCGACCACCTGCTCGGGCGGGATGCCGTACGCCGCCTCGGTCCACGGCCGCATGAAGTCGGCCGTCCCGCCGGAGACGACGAACGTCTTGAACCCGTTGGCCCGGAGGTACGCCAGCAGCTCCAGCATCGGCTGGTACACGCAGGCGGTGTACGGCCGCTTGAACCGCGGGTGCTCGGCCGTCTTGATCCAGCCGGTGACGGTCGCCTCGAACCCGGTCACGGTCATCCCGGTGTGGGTCGCGGTGATCACCTCGACCCACCCCCTCTCGCCGGCCGCCGCCATCTTCTCCCGGTCCCCGTCCAGCATCGCCTTGAACGGCTGCTTGTCCTTCCACTCGGGGTGTTGGGGGGCCAGCGCCTTGACCCGGTCGACGGCGAACACCACCTGGGTGTACATCGGCTGCTCGCACCACAGGGTGCCGTCGTTGTCGAACGCCGCGATCCGTTCCGGGACCGGGACGAAGTCGGGCGAGCGGTCGTCCGTCACCTTGGCGACGAACGCGGTGATCGCCTTCTTCGGGCCGGTGTCGTTCCACGACGGGAGCGGGTCGGCGGGGGCGGCCGGCTGGGGGCCGGCGGGCGCGGCGAGGCCGGCGAGGGCGACGAGCAGGGCGGCGGGCGCGAGGCGGCGCATGGGTGCGTCTCGGGGTTGCGGGCTGCCGATTCTAACGCCCGCCCGGGCGGGTAGCCAGCGGCAAACCGCCGCGGTACAACGCCCGAAATGGCCGCCGCCGGCCGGCGTCCTTCTGGCAGCCCGACACGTCGCGGAGTCCGCCGATGCCCCGCCTCTCGCCGTCCGCCCAGCGCCGCCTCGTCGGCACCGGCGTCCTCGCGGTCGCCGCCGCCGCCGGGTACTACTACTTCCTCTCCGACGGGTTCCCGATCCTCTGGGGGCCGTCCGCACGGGCCGCCGACGTGGCCGCCGGCCGCGACCTGTTTGAGCACGAGTGGCAGCCGAACGACCCGCTCGCCGGCGGGGACGGCCTCGGCCCGGTGTTCAACGCCCGGTCGTGCGCCGCCTGCCACTTCCAGGGCGGCCTCGGCGGCGGCGGGGGCAAGGAGCACAACGTCACCGCGTTCGAGGTCCACTCCCGACCCGGCGACCCCGAGTTCCACGCCGGCACCGTCCACAACTTCAGCGTCGACCCGGCCCACAAGGAGACCCTCGGGGTCGTGCGGAAGCAGTTCCCGGCGATCCCCGGGCGGACCACCCGTACCGGCCCGGACAACTGCCCGACCATCATTAACATCCCCGACTTCGACCCGGTCCGGACCGACTCGATCCAGGCGACGGCCCTGTTCGGGGCCGGGTGGGTGGACCTGATCTCCGACCGGGCGATCCTCCGGAACGCCCGCGCCCGCGGCCTCCGGACCGCCGCCCGCGAGTTGCAGGGCGAGTTCGACAACATTCCCGTCGGCCGGGTCCGGCACGTCGCCGGCGGGGTCGGCAAGTTCGGGTGGAAGGGGCAGTTCGCGACGCTGTCGGAGTTCGTCGCGGCGGCGTGCGCGAACGAGCTGGGGCTCGGCACCCCGACGACCGAGCAGGCCAAGCCGATCGCCGCCCCGGGTCACTCCGCCGGCCCGGACCTGGACGAGAAGCAGTTCCGGAGCCTGGTGGCGTTCGTGAAGACGCTGCCGCGGCCGGTCGAGGCGGACGGGGGCGCGCCGGCGGCCCGCGGGAAGGGGCTGTTCGGGTCGGTCGGGTGCGCCGTCTGCCACGCCCCGGACATGGGCGGGGTGAAGGGGGTGTACAGCGACTTCCTGCTGTACACGCTGGACGACCCGCCGCCCCCGGGGTCGGGCGGCGGGGGCGGGTACGGGACCGACCCGCCGCCGCAGCTGAACCTGCCGGACCGGCGGGAGGACGAGCCGCGGCCGCAGGAGTGGAAGACGCCGCCGCTGTGGGGCGTGGCGGACAGCGCCCCGTACCTGCACGACGGGTCGGCGGCGACGCTGCGGGACGCGATCCTGCGGCACAAGGCGGACGCGAAGGCGGTGACCGAGAAGTTCCGGGCGCTGCCGGCGGACGACCAGGCGGCGGTGGTGGCGTTCCTCGGGACGCTGAAGGCCCCGCCGGACGCCACCCCGCTCCGCGACCCGTCGGTGACCCGGCTGACCCGGCGGTGACGGGCGGTGGGGGTCCGAGCCCGAGCGCCAGCGAGGGTCTGCGCTCGACCCTCGCTGGCGCTCGGGCTCGGACCCCACCGCCTCGCGCTTGCCGTCGCCGCCGCTGAAATCTAGGACATCACCCGCCGGGCGCGGGCCGAGTCGGTCCCCCGGACGGGGGACCGTCGGCCGATGAGCAGCATTCCGTGGTGGGGGTACGTGATCCTGGCCGGGCTCGCCTGGGGCACCTACGTCCCGATCATCTTCTACGGCGGGACGGAACTCACCACCAAGCCCGGGACGATCGGCGGCCGGCTGGCGTCGATCCTGTGCGTCGGGGTGGCGTACTTCGTGATGGCCGTCGTCATCCCGGTGGTGCTGATGGGCACCCGGGACGACGCGGCCCCGGAGTGGAAGGCGAACGGGCTGGTGTTCAGCGGCCTGGCCGGGATCGCCGGGGCCGTGGGCGCGATCTGCGTCATCTTCGCCAGCAAGGCGGCGGTGGACGCGGCGAAGCTGGAGGGCGTGAACCCGGCGACGTACCGGGTGTACATCGCCCCGCTGATCTTCGCCCTGGCCCCGGCCGTGAACACCGTCCTGAGCCTGGTCTGGCACCCGAAGCCGGGCGACCCGTGGCACTTCGGGTTCGAGGTGCCGGGGTGGAAACTGCCGGTCGGGATCGTGCTGGTGGCGGTCGGCACGTTCCTGGTGCTGAAGTCGAAGGAGGACCTGGAGGCGTCGAAGGGCGGCCCGCCGAAGCCGGCCACGGTCCCGTCGGAAGCCGCCGCACCCCCCGGTGGGTGATGACCCCACAGGACGCCGTCGGGCGGTTGGACGCGCTGCTCGCCCACGCCTGGATGGTCCGCACGTTCCTGAAGCACGCGGACGAGATCCAGGCGGACGAGGGCATGCTCGACGTGCCGCGCACCCTGTACGACGCCACCCGGGCGGTGGAGCCGGCCCGCCAGCGCGGCGACCTCGCCGACTACCTCCGCCGGCTGAAGGGGAAGCTGCCGAAGCTCCGCCGCGCCGCCGACCACTTCGCCGCCCACTTCCGCGAGTTCTCCCCGCACACCAACTTCGAGATGGCGTCCGCCAGCCTGCTCGGGGTGGTCCGCGGCATGGACGAGGTGTTCGCCGCGGTCGACTGGGAGGCGGTGAGGGCGCTTCCCGGGCCACAGGGGGCTGACGCCCCCCGCTCAGCCGAACCGCTCGACGACATCGACATCCCCGAGGTCTAGCGGTGGGGTTGATTCCTGGTGGCACCGGCAGGAATGCCGGTGCCACCACGAGCAAGGCCCTCAGCGCCGCCGGTTCCAGTCGTCCCGGCCGTACTTCTCGGCCACCAGCGCCCGCGCCGCGCCCCACGGCACCGGCCCGTACTCCCCGTCCGGCCGCCACTCGTCCGTCAACGACCGCTTCACCTCCTCGACCGGCGCCGGCAGGGTGGTGACGAACGCGGCGTGCGGCCGGCCGCGGCGGTAGTCCGGCTGCCGCTCGGGGGCGTGGAGGTACCGCGGGATCAGGCCGAGGTCGAACCCGCGGCACAGCAGGGTGCCGTGGTGGAGGAAGTGCCGCCGCTTCCGCTGCTGGGCGTTCCCGGAGAACTTCACCCCGCCGGCGGCGAGGTCGCTGGTCCCCTCGACCCCCGCCGAGATCAGCGGGCGGAGGGCGGCGAGCACCCGCCCGAGGACGTACCGGTTCGACGCCGGGATCTCGCCCAGCCCCGGGGCGCGGTCGTAGGCGAGGACGAGGCTGAAGCACAGGCACCCGGGGCCGAGCACGACCGTCCCGCCGCCGCTCGCCCGCCGCAGGACGGGGACCCCGTCGGCGGCGCACGCGGCGAGGTCCACGTCGATCGCCACCGACCCGCCGGCCCCGACCACCGCCGCCGGGGCGGCGAGTTCCCAGAGGCGCAGGACTTCGCCCGCGCCGGCGTCCTCGGCCGCGAGCAAGAGGGCTTCGTCGAGGGCGAGGTCGTCGGCCGGGGCGGGGGCGGTGAGGTCGAGGAGGCGCATCGGTCACGGGACGGGGGACGGGGCGGGGGGGTGGCGCTCGCCGGGGTGAGCGGCATCACCGGGTGGGGGAAGAGCGCCAGTTGTCGGTCGACGACGTTGAGCGTGGTGTGGAAGAACTCGAGCCCGCCGGCGACGCCGAACAAGGCGACGTTGTGGGCGAGTCGCGTGAACCCGACGGTGGCGTGCCAGGCGACCCGGTCGTTCGGGGCGGCGCGGATCTCGAGCCGGACCGGGTGGTAGACGACTTGGCTCCGGCCGCCGACGCCGGTGGTGGTGCGGGTGACGCCGGCCCCCGGGGGGAACCCGAGGCGCGGCAACAGTTGATCCGGCAGGAGTACCTCGTCCGCCCCGGTATCGACCAGTCCCGTGACGGGGACCAGCCGCCCGTTCGGCCCGGCCACCAGCAGCGGGATGATCGGGCGGCGGCGGATGCGGAGGGGTTGGTTGGTCAGGGTGTTGACGATCGGCGCGTCGTCGAGGGTGAAGGTCACGGGTTGGTTCCGTTCGCAGGGGGGCCGAACGGATACCCGCCGGGCGGGTTCGCGACAACCCGCTGGTCGACGTACGGCCCGGGGGGGAGGTAGCCGAGGACGTAGAACTCGTCCGGCGGGAAGGTGGCGTCCATGACCTCGAACAGTTCCTCGGCGGTGTCGGCGGCGGCGAGGATCGTCGTCCCGTCCCCCGACCACGCGACGTGCTTCCCGGCGTACAGGAGGAACTTCTCCGTCGGCCAGGCGTTCCGGTTCCGGATGAACACGTTGGCGTCGAACTCGTCGGCGGTCATGGCCGGCCCCCGTGCGGCGAGCGGTACCCGGATTGTAAGCCGGCCGCGGCGGTGCCGCAATTCGGCCGCGGCCGTATGACGACGGGGTCCGACCGTCCCCCCGAGGTCCACCCATGCCCGGCCCGCGGCTCGCCCACAACGTCTTCTTCAAGCTCGCCGACAACTCCCCGGCGAAGGTGCGGGAGCTGGTCGACGCCTGCAAGACGTACCTGAACGTCCAGCCCGGGATCGTGTTCTTCGCCGCCGGCTCGCTCTGCGCCGAACTGGACCGCGAGGTGAACGACCGGGCCTGGGACGTCGGGCTGCACCTGGTGTTCGTCGACAAGGCGGCCCACGACGCCTACCAGGAGGACGCCACCCACGACCGGTTCATCGCCGAGAACAAGGCGAACTGGGCCGCCGTCCGGGTGTTCGACTCGCTGGTCTGACCCCGGCCCGGCCGGTATGATGGGTTGCCGCGGCGGACGCCCCGCCCGGCCGCGGCCCGACGGGCCACCCCACCATGAACCGCATCCCCCCGCACGACACCGCCGCCTTCCTCCGCCGGTTCCGCCTCCCCGGCGGCCGCATCCGCCGCGTCCGGGTGCTGTACCCGCGGCCGAAGGAGGTGGCGGTCGAGTTCCACGTCACCGCCCGGGAGCCGGTCAAGGCGCTCGGCGCCGACCCGCGGCCGGTCCGGCTGGTGATCCGGCTGGAGGGGGTGGAGGAGTTCCGGCTTCAGATGCGGCCGGGGCAGCCGAAGGCCCGGATCGCGGACGCCCGGGTCGGGTACCTGAAGGGGCTGTTCTACGTGTCGCTCGACTCGCTCGGGCTGGAGCCGACCGAGGTGGCCCAGGTGTTCGACTACCGGGCGAGCGAGGCGTTCGCCGCCGGCCGGGAGCTGTTCTGGGAAGAGGTCCCGCCGAAGGACCCCACGTAGCCCCCGGCGAGGCGCCCGATGCTCGACTGGCTGTTCCGACCGTCGTGCCCGTGCGACCCGGCCGCCAAGGCGTGGGTGGAGGAGCGGCTGGGGTGGCTGGCCGAGGAGTTCGACGACAGCGCGTTCTCCGGCCGACGACTCGTCCTGCCCACGCCCGAGTTCTTCCCCGACCCGTACGACGGCTCGAAGAAGGCCGTCCGCCGGCTACTCGACCGGGTGTGCGGGTACATGGACGTGGTGCCGGACCTGGTGGCCCTCCGGTTGGTGGCCGACGCCGGCAAGCTCTGGCTGGTCAACGACGCCGGCCAATACCTCCCCGGTGCGGCCGGGACGTACGAGGAGGGCGGGCGAAAGTTCGTCATCCGGATCGACACGTCCGGGCTGGGCGACCCGATGGGGCTGGTCGGCACGATCGCCCACGAGCTGGCCCACGTCCGGCTGCTGGGCGAGAGCCGGGTGATGCGGGAGGTGTTCGACAACGAGCTGCTGACCGACCTGACGGTGGTCCACTTCGGGCTCGGGATCTTCCTGGCCAACACGCCCCGGAACTGGGACAGCGACTACACCCGGTGGCCGGACACCGACCTGCTCAAGCCGGAGTACATGACCCCGCCGATGTTCGGGTGGGCGCTGGCGCACCTGGCGTGGTTCCGCGGGGAGGATCGGCCCGAGTGGGCGCGGCACCTGAACGGCGGGGCGCGGGGCAACTTGAAGCAGGGGCTCCGCTACTTACTGGCGACCGGGGACTCGGCGTACAAGCCGTCGCACCTGCGGCAAGACGGGTGAGTCGTAGGGTGGGCCGAGCCCGGCTCTGCGGGCGAGTCCCACCACCGCCGGCGCCCGGTGGGACTCGCGGGCGAAGCGCCCGCTCGGCCCACCCTACGCCTGCAGCGTCCCGACCACGTCCGCGACGCGGCCGGCGCCGAGCGCCTTCAGCGCCCCCGGCAGCCCGTCCACCACCCGCACGCTCGCCGTCGGGTCGTAGAAGTTCGCCGTCCCGATCTGCACCGCACTCGCCCCCGCCACCAGGAACTCCATCACGTCGTCCAGAGTGGCGATCCCGCCGACCGCGACCACCGGCACCGCCCCCAGCTTCGCGATCCGCCACACCGCCCGCAGCGCCAACGGCTTCACCGCCGGCCCGCTCAAGCCCCCCGTCACGTTCCCCAGGATCGGCCGCCGCCGCCGCCAGTCCACCGCCATCCCGACGAACGTGTTCACCGCGCTCACCGCGTCCGCCCCGCCGTCCGCCGCCGCCCGCGCGATCACGGTGATGTCGGTCACGTTCGGCGTCAGCTTGGCGACCAGCGGGACGTCCGGGCAGGCGTCGCGGCAGCGGCGGACGATCCGCCGGGTCACGTCCGGGTCGGTGGCGAAGTCGAGCCCGCCGGACACGTTCGGGCACGACAGGTTCAGTTCCAGCGCCGCCAGCCCCCGCCCGGCCTCCCGCACCCGCCCCGCCATCGCCACGAACTCGTCCTCACTCTTGCCGGCGACGTTCCCGACCACCGCCGTCGGCAGGGTGCGGAGGTACGGCAGGTGGTGGGTGAGGAAGTGCTCCAACCCGTCGTTGTCGAGGCCGATGGCGTTGAGCATGCCGGACGGCGTCTCGACCGTCCGGGGCGGCGGGTTGCCGGCCCGCGGGGCGGCCGTCACCGTCTTCGGGATCACCCCGCCGAGCCTGGCGAAGTCGACGAACGGGGCCATCTCCCGGGCGTACCCGAACGTCCCGGACGCGACCAGGACGGGGTTCCGCAGGGTGAGTCGGCCGAGGGTGACGGACAGGTCGGGCATCGGGGTCGGCCTCGGGGCGGAATCGTTCTCAGCAGTTTATCAGACGGTCGGACGTAACCTTACGCCGTCGGCCGGGTTTAGCCGTGCGTCGGCACCCGCTCCCACCCCGAGCCCGGAGGAACGCATGTTCCGCAAGCTGATCGCGACCGCCCTGTTCGTGGCGGCCGGCTGCCTGACCCTGTCGGTCGATGCGGCCGAGGAGGCCCCGGCCCCGCGCCCGGCCGAGGACAAGAAGCCGGACGGCGGCCCCGGCGGGAAGTTCGGGGGCAAGTTCGGCGGGAAGTTCGACCCCGAGAAGTTCAAGGGCGGGTTCGACCCGGAAAAGTTCAAGGAGATGTTCAAGGGGAAGGGCGGGTTCGACCCCGAGAAGTTTAAGGGGAAGGGCGGGTTCGGGGGCAAGGGCGGGTTCGACCCGGAGAAGTTCAAGGGCAAGTTCAAGAAGGGCGGGGAGGAGTGAGGCGGCCTGGGCGTCGGCCAGACCCACCTCCGGCCGACGCCCGCCGGTCATCTTCCGGCCCGCTCCCCGCACTTCCGGTTGACGTACTGGACCAGCACGGCGGCGTGGGCGAGCGGCTGGTCCGGGTCGTTGATGTCGCCGTTGTCGCCGACGTCGTGGACGTACTGGACGACGCCCGCCAGGGCCGCCGCGATCAGCCCCTCGACCAGGTCCGGGTCGGCGCGGTTCTCCAGCACCCACTCGTAGGTCGGTACGTAGATCCGCCGGCGGGCTTCGACGACCCCGAGCGTCTGTCTGCCGAGCCGGTGCCCGGACGGCTTCCCGCCCCGCTTCGCCCCCGGCCCGCGGAAGTACCGGGTAGCGATCGCACCGCGGATCACCTTCAGCCCCTGCCACACCCCCTCCACCGTGTCGCTCGTCTCGCCCGGCATCCCCGGGACCGGGACGCCGCCGTGGACCCACATCGGGCTGAGGGTACAGAACGGTTCGGGGGCGTAGCTGCTCACGTCGACGACGCGGCTGCCCGGCGGCAGGTTCTCGACGTGGTACCGGGGCACGAAGACGGCCCGGGCGAACGGCGGCCGGCGGGACACGGGGAAGCCCTCCGCCCGCCAGACAAGCCGGCGGGGGTGCGGGTTCACGCCCGGCGGTGCGGTTTCTCCCGGCCGCGCCACGCCCGGCCGGCGGCGACCGCGCCCAGCCCGGCCACGGCCGCCAGCAGCGTCCCCGGCTCCGGGACGCCCGGCGGCGCCCCCGGGCCGCCCGGGCCGCCGGGCACGAACACGCCCGGCGGCGTCTCGCCTTTCACCTCCGGCGGCACCTGCGTCGGCGGGGTCGAGACGGCCGGCGGCTGACTCCCCGGCGGGGTCGAGCCGGTCCCGCCGCCGGGGGGGGTGACCGTCCCGCCCGGCGGGGTGTTCGACCCGCCCCCGCCCCCGGGCGAACCCCCCGGTGGGTTCCCGGGCTTGCCCTGGTCCGCCGGCGGGATCACCGTCCGCTCCGGCGTGCCGTACCAGTAGAACGCCCCGGCCGGCCCGGCCGCCGCCGCCACCCCCGCCAGCGCGGCCGCCCACGCCCACGTCTTCCGGCTTCGCTTCCGCATCCCGCACCACCTCCGCCCGGCGGCAGACTGGCCCCCAAGCAACGGGACTCATTCCAAACCCCCGCGGCGGTGTCAACCGCGGTCCGCGGGCCGCAAGTTGGGCAGGCTGCGGGACGTGCGCCGGTCGGTCGCGTCCTGACAATCCGAGAAACCGTGCGGGTCGTGCGGGCCGGCGGCCGAAACTACCGGTGGTCGTCACACGCGAGGCGTGCCGGTATGAAGCGCTCCCGGGTCGGGCTCGTCGGGGTCGGGGTGGCGGCGCTGGCCGGGGCGGCGGTCGGGGCCGACGGCGAGTGGCGGCCGGCCGCCCCCCCCGCCCACGTCGCCCCCGCCGGGGCGCCGGCCCAACTGCCCCCCGGGGTGCGGTTCGACCTCCCGGACCCGGAGCCGCGCTGGTTCCCGGCCGCCCCGCGCGCCGAGGTCGTGCCGGCCCCCGCCCCGCCGGTCCCCAAGCCGCTGCCCGTCGTCACCCCCGTCCAGCAGGCCCAGCCGCTCCCACTCCCGCGGCGGTCCGACGACCCGGTCGAGCCGGTCCGGCCGATGCCGAGGCCGACCCCGCCGCCGGGCGTGCTCCCGGCCCCGCGGCCGGAGGCCCCCGCCCCGGAACTCCCGGTCGCCCCGCCGGAGCTGATGACCCCCGCCGGGTGGGCCGCCCCGCCGAAGCACGCCCCGTTCGGGTCGCCGCCGGTCCGCCTGTCCCGCGATTACCCGACCCTGTGGGAACTCGCCGGCGGGTCGGTCCGGGAGAAGGCCGGGCTGGCCGACGACGGCCCGCCGCGCGGGTACGTCTCGGCCGAGTACCTGCTGTGGTGGATGCGCGACCTGAACGTCCCGGTCCTCGGCACGACGAACACGGCCGGCGGGCTCGGGTTCATTGGCGAACCAGGCACCGCACCGATCCTCGGCCCGGGCCAGTTCCTCGGGTCGTTCCGGCAGGGGTTCCGGGTCCGCGGCGGGTACTGGTTCGGCGAGCACGGGGCGTGCGCGGTCGACGCCGGGTACTTCTTCCTCGGCCGCCGCTCCGCCGACAGCGTCCTCACCTCGGACCGGTTCCCGGTCATCACCCGCCCGGTGTTCAGCCCGAACCCGCTGCCGGGCGGCGGGGTGATCGGCGAGACGGGCGAGGCGGTGACCATCCCGGGGCTGCTCACCGGGTCGCTGTCGGCCCGGGCCGAGAGCGAGCTGTGGGGGGCGGACGTGAACCTGCGGACGTGCCTGGCGAGCGGGTGCGACGCCCGGCTGACCGGGTTCGTGGGGTACCGGCACCTGAACCTGCGGGAGTCGGTGACGATCACCGAGAACATCAACGTGGTCGGGGCCGGGGCGGGGCTGGTGACGGTGACCGACCCGCCCGGGACGGTGGTGGTGGTGCAGGACCGGTTCGCGACCCGGAACGAGTTCCACGGCGGGCAGCTCGGGGCGACCTACGAGCGGCGGTGGGGGCGGGTGGCCCTCGACACGCGGGCGTCGGTCGCGTTCGGGGTGACGCACCAGGAACTCGACATCGACGGGTTCCAGCGGCGCGTCCGGCCGGGGATGGCCCCGATGGTGTTCCGCGGCGGGCTCTTGGCCGCCGGCCCGAACCTCGGCAGTTTCAGCCGCGACCGGTTCTCGGTCGTGCCCGAGGCGACGGTGAACGTCGGGTACTACCTGACGCCGGGCCTGAAGGCGTTCGTCGGGTACAACTTCCTGTACTGGACCGACGTGATCCGGCCCGGCGACCAGATCGACCGTGTCGTGGACCTGACGTTCGTGCCGAACGCCCCGCCGGTGGCCCCGTCCGGGCAGAACCGCCCGCGGCCGCTGTTCAAGCAGTCGGACCTGCTGGTGACGGGGGTGCAGTTCGGGCTGGAGTACCGGTGGTGACCGGCCACCAGCCCCAGACGGCGAACCACCACGCCGGGCAGGCGACCCGGAGCAGGTCGGCCGGGTCGGCCCACACCAGGTGCGAGGTGCACGCCCCGAGCAGCCCCCACGCGGCGCACTGCCACCGCGGCACCGGCCGGCCCGGCCGCAGCACGGCCGCCAGCGTCACGACCACCACCGCGACCGCCAGCGCCCCGTGCCACGGGTTGCCCCACTCGGCGGCCACCGCGGCGGCCCCGGACCCCGGCCACGAGAAGTTCCCGCCCCCCTCGCCGACCCCGACCGCCCACGCCACGAACCCCTTCCACGCCAGCGCCGGCAACAGCGGGACCACCCCGACCACCGCCGCCAGCTTCGGCCGGTCGCGGGCGGTCGCCGCGGCCAGCGCGAGCGGCGTCAGGGCGTAGTACTCCTTGGCCAGTGCCGCCGCGGCGAACAGCGCCACCCCGGCCCCGTGCCGCCCGCCCTGCCAGACCGCCAGCCCGGCCAGGGCCAGCGCGAACGCCGGCAGGTCGCTCGTCAGCAGCACCGCCGAGGAGTAGACGCCGGGGTTCAACAGGCCGAGGGCGACGGCGAGCGTCGGCAGGCCGTTCCGCCGGGCGAGCGCGACGGTCGCGGCGACGAGCACCCCGCCGGCCAGCACCTGCACGGCGAGCAGCCCGGCCAGCGTCGCCCGCGGGGAGAGGGTGCCGCCGAGGCCGGCGAGGAGCGGGTACAGCGGGCGGGCGTACCGGTACCCCGGGTCCTGCAGCCCGTCGAGCAGCTCCGGGTCGGCGCCGACCGCCCACGGCCACCGGGCGACGAGGTAGAAGTACTTGCCGTCGTGCCCCTGGGTGGGGGCGAGGCGGACCGGGCCGAGTTCCCGCTCGATCCGGGCGCGGGCCGGCGACACCTCCCCGACCTGGAGCAGCGCCGCCGGCCCCCACCCGAAGTAGAGGAGGTGGCCCCACAGGACGGCGGCGATCAGCCCGCACCCGAGGAGGAACCACGCCCCCAACGGGCCGCGCCCGATGAGGCCGCGGGGGTGGTCGGAGTCGTGCTCGCCCGGCATGGTCGCTCCCGTGTCGTGCGGCGCTCGGGTCCGAGCGCGAGCGAGGGTCCGGTGCTAACCCTCGCTCGCGCTCGGGCTCGGATTCCCTCCCGCCTCCGGCCCGCGTACACTTCTGTGCCGTACGACCGGAGAATATTCCCGGCGCAAGGTTTGCAACCGCCGACGTTCGGTGTTGCCGCCCGTTCACCTGCCGTGAGGTGCCACCCCGTGCCGTCCCGCCTCCCCAAACTCCTCCCCGTCGCCACCCTCCTCGGCCTCGCCCTCGTTCTGACCGCCGGCGTCGTCCCCGCCCAACCACAACCGCTACCGACGTTGCCGCCGCCGGGCGGTCAGCCGGCCCCGGCCCCGAACCCTGCTGACGGGGACGAGCCGGAGGTGCTGGCCCGCGGCCCGGTCCACGAGGCGTACGCGGCCACCACCGAGGCCCCGGCCGCCACCCCGGTGGTGCCGGAGAAGCCGCCGGAGCCGATCGAGGAGTTGCCGCCGGAGCAGAAGCCGGACGGGGACAACGTCCAGTTCATCCCCGGGTACTGGCACTGGGACGACGACGCCGACCGGTTCGTCTGGATCAGCGGGTTCTGGCGGAACGCCCCGCCCGGCCGGCTGTGGGTGCCGGGGTCGTGGCGGGAGGTCCGGGGCGGGTGGCAGTGGGCCCCGGGGTTCTGGCAGGAGCCGGCCCCGCCGCAGCCGAACGCCGCCCCGCAGCCCGAGATCCAGTACCTGCCGCCGCCGCCGGAGCCGGTGGACGTCGGCCCGAACGTCCCGGCCCCGACCGCCACCAGCTTCTACGTCCCCGGGTGCTGGGTGTACCGGAACAAGTACGTCTGGCGGCCCGGGTTCTGGGTCGAGCACCGGGTCGGGTGGGTGTGGGTGCCGGCCCACTACCGGTGGTCCCCGCTCGGCCACGTGTACATCGACGGGTACTGGGACTACCCGCTGGCCACCCGCGGGGTGCTGTACGCCCCGGTCTACTTCCCGCGGCCCGTTTTCGCCCGCCCGGCGTTCGTCTACACCCCGGCCTACGTGGTGAGCGAGCCGGCGATGGTCGGGGCGCTGTTCGTCCGCCGCGGGTGGGGGAACTACTACTTCGGCGACTACTTCGCCCCCCGGCACACCGGGCTGGGGTTCACCGCCTGGTGCGGGACGGTCGGCCGGGGCGGCGGGTTCGCGATCGGGTTCGGCGGCGGCCGCCGGTACGACCCGCTGTGGAACTACTACTCGGTGGCGTACCGGAACACCCCGGCGTGGTCGGTCGGGATCGGCAACCTGTACGACGGCCGGTACCGCGGGGTGGTGGCCCGCCCGCCGGTCAACCTGGTCCAGCAGAACACCGTCATCAACACCATCACCAACGTCACGAACGTGTCGAACGTGACGAACAACGTGACGGTGGTGAACAACAACGTGACGGTGAACAACAAGAACGTGACGGACGTGGCGATGCTGGCCCCGGCCCGGGTGGCGCGGGACCTCCAGCCGGAGGCCCGGATCCAGCCGATCGCGGCCCAGGTGCGGCGGGACGAGGCGCAGGCGGCCCGCGAGCTGCGGCAGGTGGCGGCCCAGCGGGCGAAGCTGGAGACGGCCGCCGTCGCCCAGGCCCCGCCGGCCGCGAAGGCGGCGGACGTCGCCCCGCGGACGCTGAAGCTGGACGTGCCGAAGACGGCGGTCGCCCGTGCCCAGGCGCCGGTCAAGGACGAGAAGTTGGCCCCGCCGGCGAACCCGCTGCGGGACCTGAAGGCGGCGACGAAGGTGGACCCGACCCCGGCCGTCGCCCCGCGGGTGGAGCTGAAGCCGACCCCGAAGGTCGAGCTGAAGCAGGACCCGGCCCCGAAGGTCGAGCCGAAGGCCGACCCGAAGCTGCCGAAGGTGGACCCCAAGGGCGAGCCCAAGGTGGACCCGAAGACGGAGCCGAAGGTCACGCCGAAGGTGGACCCCAAGGGGGAGCCGTTGCCGAAGGTCGACCCGAAGGTGGTGCCGAAGGTCGACCCGAAGACGGAACCCAAGGTGGACCCGAAGGGCACGCCGAAGGTGAACCCGAAGACCGACCCGACCCCGAAGGTGGAGCCGCTGCCCAAGGTCGAGCCGAAGGTTCTCCCGAAGGTGGAGCAGCCGCCGAAGGGGGACCCGAAGCAGCCGCCGAAGCTCGACCCCCTTCCCAAGGTCGAGCCCAAGCAGCCCAAGGTCGATCCGCTTCCGAAGGTCGAGCCGAAGGTGCCGCCGAAGGCGGACCCGCTGCCGGTCCCGAAGGTCGAGCCGAAGCAACCGCCGAAGCTCGACCCGGTCCCGCTGCCCAAGGCGGAGCCGCCGAAGCTGCCGAAGACCGACCCGGTGCCGCCGCCGAAGGCCGAGCCGAAGCTGCCGCCGAAGCTCGACCCGGTCCCGCTGCCGAAGGTGGAGCCGAAGGCCCCCCCGCCGGCCCCGAAGGTCGAGCCGAAGCAACCGCCGCCCCAGCCGGTGCCGCAGCCGAAGGTCGAGGTCAAGCAGCCGCCCCCGCCGCCGCAACCGAAGGTGGAGCCGAAGCCGCCGGCGCCGGTCCCCCCGCCCCAGCCGAAGGTGCAACCTCCGCCGCAGCCGGTGCCGCAACCGAAGGTCGAGCCGAAGGCCCCGCCGCCCTCGCCGAAGGCGGAGCCCAAGCCGCCGCCGAAGGCCGACCCGAAGGACCCGAAGGACCCGAAGAAGTCCCGCGGGGAGTGACCGCCGCAGCCCAAACGCAAACGAGCGGCCGGGGTGGGCCCGGCCGCTCGTGTTCTTCACCTCCCCCCGCTGGGGAGAGGTCGCCGGCGCCGCCGGCGGGTGAGGGGCGCCACGTCAGCGGTCACCCGTGTCGCTCTTCCCCTCACCCGGCTCGCGGCTGACGCCGCTCGCCGCCCTCCCCCCGGCGGGGGGAGGGAGAAGGCCAGACCCGCCGGGTTCACTTGTCCGCCCGGAACTGCAGCACCCCCATCCCCTCCGGCCGCGGGGCGTCGTCGGCCGGCCCGCTCCACGCCTGCAGCCCCTTCCCCGGCACCACCCGCGACACGTTCGCCGCCCACGCCCGGCCGTGCGACGGCCGGTCCCCGGTCAGCTCCGCCAGCGGGATCGCCACCTCCGCCGACCACCCCGTCTCGGTCGCGTGGAACGCCGCGAAGTACTTCGGGTTCCACGACCGGTCGCCCCAGCAGTCCTCCGCCAGGCACCCGCGGTGGTCCACCTGGAACCGGTAGTACGTCTGGTAGTCGCGGTCCATGTCCAGCAGGATGTCGACCCGGTCGTGACCGCCCAGGTCGGCGTCCCGGGTCCGCTTCGCCACCGGCTCCGCCTTCGCCCCGGCCGGGTGCGAGCACGACACCGCCACGTACAGGAACTGGTCGTCGTAGGCGAACCGGGCCTCGGTCTTGTACCCCTCCCCGAACGCCTTCGCCTCGTCCGCGGCCGCCGTCACCGCCAGCGCCATCGGCTTCACGTCCGCCCAGCAGGCGTCGTCCGTCTTGCCGTCGAGGAGCGGGCGGGTGTCGGTGCGGCGGCACGTCCCGACCGGCTTCGGCGGGCCGGCGAACACCCCGCGGTCGATCGTCCACAGCTCGGCCGCCAGGCAGTCGCGCCACGGGTCGGCGCCGGGGGCGAGGGCGGCCGCCCCGGGCGAGTTCTTGAAGTAGTCGCGGACGAAGGTGATGGCGTCGGCGTGCCGGCCGACCTGCCGGCGGGCGGCCAGGAAGCAGAGCCACGACGCCGGGTCCCGGGCGTGCACCGGGCCGAACGCCGCCAGCTTCGGCTCCAGGTCGAGGCACGCCTGGTGCCACTTCAGCACCGCCTCCGGGCTGTACGCCCGGAACGTGTCCTCCTGCACCGCCGGGGCGGTCGCGTCCCGGCTCGTCCCGCTCGCCGGGGTGATCTTCCCGCTCACGCCGCCGGCCGGGGCGAACGTCGCGCTGCCGAGGACGATCTTCTGGGCCATCTCGGTCCGCCGCCGGGCCTCCGAGCTGGCGTGGTACCGCACCATCCAGCGGAACCCCTCGACCGCGAGCGGGTGCCCGGGGTAGTGGGCCGCCAACAGCCCGTACACCTCCCGGGCCTCGGCCCACTTCCCGTCCCGGGCGAGCCGGGCGGCGACCGCGTGGGCGGTGCGGGCGGCGGTGTCGTCCGGCATCCGCTTCAGCTCGGCCCCGAGCGCCGCGAGCATCTTGTCGGCCCCGGCCAGTTCCGGGTCGGTCACGGTCGCCAGCGCCTCGAGCCGCCGCCGCGCCTGCGCCGCCTGCCGCTTCTCCTCGGTGGCGGCCGGGTCGGCGGCGACCGGGCCGGCCGGCCGGCGGGCCGCCCCGCCGCGGGCCAGCACCACCCCGTCCATCAGGTTCGCGTGCGTGTCGGAGCCGTCGAGCCGGTGGGCGACCAGGGCGAACAGCCGGCGGTCGGTGACGGCCGCGTCGTCGGCGAGGACGCGGGTGGCCGGCTCGGCGAAGTCGCGCGCGGAGTCGGCGAGGGCCGGCACGAACAGCGAGTGGTCGAGCTTCACCGGCGCCGCCTTCGGGTCCGCGGCCAGCGCGTACAGCTTCTTCGCCGCCCACGGCTTCAGCCCGAGCACCGTGATCTGTTCCGGGAAGCAGCTCGGGTCGGCGGCCTGCTTGAACGCCTCCTTCGCGGCGTGCAGGGCGACCGCGTCGGCCGACGTCCCGCCGGCCACCGGGTCGGCGACGATCACCTCCGGCTGCCACATCCGGACCGCGAGCACCGCCTGCCGCAAGAGGTGCTCGGCCGCCTTCCCGCCGTGCGCCCGGTCCCACGCCGCGACCAACTCGCGGGGCGGCAGCCCGGCCGCGTGCGCCGCCACCGGGAACGCCCACCCGACCTCGCCGGCCGCCCCGCCGGCCAGCCGCATCGCGCCCCGCGCCCGGGCCGCGTCCCCGGCCCGACCGGGGTCGGCCGTCGCCGGGTCGGCCGACATCAGCCCGACCGCGGCGCACAGGTACCCGTCGCCCAGCCCGAGGGCGGCGACCGCGTCGAGCGGGGCCGTCCGGGCCGACGCGTGCAGGCACAGCACCGCCGCCCGCTGCCCGCCGGCCCGCTGCACCGCCCACGTCTTCCCGCCGTCGGCCGTGGCGAACACGCACCCCAGCTCGCCGACCGCCCACCCGACCTTCTCGTCCAGGAAGCACATCCCGTTCACCGGGACCGACACCTCGAGCTTCTGCGTCTCCCAGGTCTTCCCGGCGTCCGCCGAGTGGAGGACGAACCCGCCCGGCCGGCCGGCCACCCAGACGTGGGTGCCGACCGCCGCGACCGCCCGGAAGTCGCACGCGGCCAGCGCCGCCGGCGGCAGCCCGAGGTTCACGAACCCCCACGTCTTCCCGCCGTCGGTGCTGCTCAGCACCGCCCCGCCGTCGCCCGCAGCATACGCCGCCGGGTAGCCTTTCTGCCGGGTGTCGGTGACCGCGACCGCGTGCAGGCTGCGGCCGGCGAGCGGGTCGAGTTCCGCCTCCCGGTACTCGCCGTCGGCGGAGAGCGTCCCGAGCCGGCCCCACGCCCCGGCGACGACCCCGCCGAGCTTGCCCGGGAAGAAGGCGGCCGCCCGGCACGACGGCAGCTTCGCCCCCGGGACCGGCTTCCACGACTTCCCGCCGTCGGCGGTGGTGAACATCCCGGACGGGAACGCGGCCGACCCGTCCCCGCACAGGACGCCGGCCTTGTCGTCGAAAAACCGGACGGCGTGCAGCCCGGGGAGGGCGTTCACCCCCACCTCGTCCCACGTCATCCCGCCGTCGGCGGTGCGGAGCAGCACCCCGACCGCCGGCCCGCCGCACGGGGCCTCGACCCGGCCGACCGCCCACCCGTGGTACGGGGTGAGGAAGTGCAGCCCGCGGAGGCTGGCCCGGGTGCCGGTCTTCTGCCGCTCCCACGTCTTCCCGCCGTCGATGGTGTGCCAGACCACCCCGTCGTCGCCGGCCGCCCACCCCTCGGTCGGGTCGACGAACTGGACGGCGTGGGCGCCGGCGTCGGCGAACGGGACGGGCGGCTGGGCCGGGGCGGGGGCGGCCAGGGCGGCGAGGATCGCCGCGGCGGCCGGGAGCCGGGGGTGTCGCATGCCATCTCCTCGGGTGCCCCGCGGGCCGCGGGGTTCGGGCGGCCGGGGGTGATAGGGGAAGGCGGCGGCCAGTGCCAGCCGAGTTTTCCGGCCGGCGCGGGCTGGGCGACCCAGATTCCCGGGCGGCGCCCGATTTTTGCTGGCGGGGCCGGCCGGCCTCGTCTACGCTACCCCGGACTCGACCGGACCTTCATTCCCTCCGCAACTCCCACCGGAGCCAGCCCATGCCCGACCGCTACGACGACGACCGTGACGACGACCGGCCCCGTGGCCGGGGCCGGGACCGCGACGACCGGCCCCGCAGGCGGGACGACGACAGCGACGACGACTTCGACCCGCGGCCCCGGCGGGCCGCCGAGGTGCCGGCGAAGGGCGGGGCCGCCGGGCTGGCGCTGAGCATCATCGCCCTGGTGCTCGGCACCCTGGCCCTGCTGTTCTCGTTCATCCCGTGCCTCGGGTACCTGGCCATCTACCCCGGGGTGGTGGCGATCATCCTGTCCGGGCTGGGGCTGTTCCTGTCGGTCCGCGGGAAGGGGCTGCCGGCCACCGCCCTGGCCGTGTCGGTCCTGTCGGTCGGGATCGCGTACTGGCAGGGGACCCGGGCCGAGAAGGTGGCGACCGACTTGGAGAAGGGGCTCAAGCAGGCCGGGGAGAACGTCGAGAAGGGGCTCAAGCAGGGGGCCGAGGAGTTGAGGAAGGAGCGGGAGCGGCTCGAGCAGGAGCGGCTCGCCAAGGAGAAGGCGGACGCGGAAAAGAAGAAGAAGGCGAACCCCGACGACTGAGGGCGGTCGCGGCGTGGACACCTCACCGGGCCGGGCGGGGGGCGGGGGCCGACCCGCCCCCGCGTACCCGGCCGTCAACCTCGCACTCCTCCTCGTCTTCTCGGGCGGGCTGCTCGTCCTGGCGGCGCTGGAGGTCACCCCGGCCCGCACCGTCCGGGAGCCGCTGACCGGGCGGGAGCTGCCGGCGACGTGCGCCCACCTGGCGGCGCACGGCCGGCCGTGCCCGTCCTGCGGCCTTACCCGCTCGCTGATCTCCGCCGCCCACGGCGACTTCGCCGCGTCCCGGGCCTTCCACCCGGCCGGGGTGCCGGTGCTGGCGCTGCTGCTGGCCCAGATCGGGATGCGGGTGGCGTTCCTGTGGCCGCGGCTGCGGTGCGTGTGGCTCGACGTCGCGGCGAGCGCGGGAATGGCGGCGGCGTTCGCGGCGCTGGTGAACTGACGGCCCGGGCGGGGCGAGTGTGTCTTCAGCCCGAAGGGCTGGGACAACGTAGCCCGGGGCAACGCCCCGGGTCGGCGGCACCAACCGCCTCCAGCCTGAAGGGCTGGGACACCGCGCCGTGTCGCAGCCCTTCAGGCTGCGGGGGCTACCCGTTGGAACCCGGGGCGTTGCCCCGGGCTACGTTGTCCCAGCCCTTCGGGCTGCAGTCACCGGGGCGACCGGCGAGCCCCGCCATCGGAGGCACACCCGTGGACCGCACCGCCGCCGCGGCCGACTACCTCTTCGACCTGCGCACCAACCCGCGCCGCGTCGCGCACCTGCCGGCCGACGTCGCCCCGCGCTCCCTCGCCGAGGGGTACGCGGTCCAGGCGCTGCTCGTCCGCCGGCTCCTCGACCGGCACGGCGGCCGGCCGGTCGGGTACAAGGTCGCCTGCACCAGCGAGCGCGCCCAGAAGGCCCTCGGGGTCGACGGCCCGTTCTTCGGCGTCCTCCTGTCGCACTCCACCCGCCGCGGCCCCGCCACCCTGCCGGCCGACGGGTTCACCGTCCGGTGCGCCGAGGCCGAGTTCGGGTTCGAGGTCGCCGCCGACGTGCCGCCCGGGCCGCACTCCGCCGACACGATCGCCACGTACCTCGGGGCGGTCATCCCGTCGGTCGAGATCGTCGACCACCGGTACCACGACTGGCAGGCGGTCGGCGCCCCGTCGCTCCTCGCCGACAACGCCATCCACGGGGCGTGGGTCGAGGGCGCACCCGTCGCCGACTGGCGCGACCTCGACCTGTCCCGCCACCCGACGGCCCTGACCGTCAACGGCGACCGGACGTTCCCCGGGTCCGGGGCGGCGGTGCTCGGGAACCCGCTGACCGTGGTCGCGTGGCTGGCGAACGAGCTGCCGCGGTACGGGCTGCGGCTGTCGCGCGGGGACAAGGTGACGACCGGGCTGACGACCGACGTGTACCTGGCCGAGCCGGGCGACCGGCTCGCCGCCGACTTCGGCCGCCTCGGGCGGGCGGAGCTGGCGTTCGCCTGAAACGTACACCGCCCGCCGGGTGGGCCGGCGGGCGGTGGGGTTGTTCGGTCACATTTCCGTGGGCGAGGCACTCCTGCCTCGCATCCGTCGGGCGAGGCAGGAGTGCCTCGCCCACCGGGGCCCGTCACGGGGCCTCGACGTTCTCCTTCGCCGCCCACTCCCGCAGCTGCTTCATCCCGCGGACGTTGATCTGCCGCACCCGCTCCTTCGTGATGCCGAAGTGCTGGCCGATCTGCTCCAGCGTCATCTCCTCGCTGCCGTCCAGCCCGGTCCGCATCCGGATCACCTCGCGGGTCCGGGCGTCCAGGTGGTTCAGGAGCCGGGCGACCCGGGCCTTGGCGGCGTCGGCGGCGGCCAGCACCTCGCCCTCGTCCGTCCGGACGTCCGCCTTCGCCTCGAACAGGTCGTCGTGCCCGGTCATGTACCGCGACCGGTGGGTCTTCGCGTCCGGGATCGACCGGGCGAAGTTCTTGATGATCGCCCAGGTGGCGTAGGTGGAGAACTTGTTCCCCCGGCCGTAGTCGAACTTCTCGACCGCCCGCATCAGCGACAGGTTCCCGTCGCTCACCAGGTCGTCGATGCTCTCCAGCGGCCCGAGGTGCTTCTTCGCGTTGTTGTACACCAGCCGCTGGTTGCAGCTGATGAGCAGGTCCCGGCACTCCCGGATCCCGTCCCGGAACTCGTCGATCCGCAGGATGTCCTGGACGCGCGCCCGGGCCGGGTCCAGGTCGTCCTGGAACTTCTGCAGCTTGTGCTTCAGGAAGTTCATCTTCCGGAACACGTGCTGCTCCTGCTCCTTGGACAGCAGCGGCCACTCGTACAGGTGGGCCATCTGCGGCGGCACGTCCTTCGGCGGGGCCTTCCCGGCCCGCTTCGACTCGAACTCGTCCCGCCCCGGCATTTCGGCCAGGATCTCCGGCTCCCGGGTCGGGTCGTCGAACTCGGCGTTATAGATGTAGTCCACCGGCTGGCGGACGAGTTCCTTCGCCCGCACCTCGTTGACCACCCGGTACATGCTCGACCGGGTCCGGTTGAACCGCTTGGCAATGGTGTTCACGGTATCCTCCACGGCGCCTCCCGTGACCTTGGCCCGCTCCCGGGCCAGGTCGAGCTCCTGCTTGGCCTGGACCATCTGCTCCTTGGCCGCCGCCGACAGCGGGCCGGCGGCGGCCGGGAACAGGGCACGGTCCGGGTGACCCCGGTCGAAGTTCTTGATCGTGTACCGCACCGCCTCCGGGCTCCGCCCCAGCCGCCCGGCGATCCGCCGGCTCGCGTCCGTGAGCGTCATCCCGGAGTCCCGCAACTCGCGGGCCAGTCGCAGAATGTCGTCCTTCTCGGCGTCCGTCAGGTGGCTGAACCGGGCGCCCTTCTCCACCAGCGCGGCGTGCTCCGCGACGAACCGCTCGACCGCCGCCGCCGGGAACCCGAGCTGGCTCCGGCCGTTCACCTTCACCCGCCGGGCCGACAGCCCCCGCACCCGCCACCGGGAGATCGTCTTGGTCGACACCCGGAACTTCCGGCTCACCTCGTCCAGGGTGAGCATCGGCTCGACCGCGTGCTCGATCGGCACGGCCGGGACCGACCGCCCGACCCGCCGGGCCCACAGCCCCAGGTCGTGCCGCAGGTCGGCCCCCGGGATCAAAAGGTCCGGGTGGGCGTCCGACCGGAACTCGGTCAGCCGGAAGCACACGTACTGGTACGGGTACTCGCGGCCCGGCTCGACCTCCGGCAGCAGCCGCAGCGCCGCGGCGACCTGGGCCTGCCGGCGGGCCGGCGGGGCGTACCGGGTCTGCTGCTCGGCCAGCTCCCTCAGGGCGTCGGTCTTGAAGTCGGTCACCGGCTCCTCCCGGCGGCGGGCCGCGCCCGCCCCTCTCGGCGTCGGACGGCAGGCGCGGGTCGCCCCGCCGTCCGGGTGTCGTCTGTTCGACTCCGCCCAGGTATTCGCACCGTCCCGGTGCGGCTTTCGTCATCCCGGGATACAACCGGCACCGGTCGTACTTACCCAACCCGCCACTCTTTCGGACCGGACCCGAAGAAACCTCTTGTGCCCGGCCGTCAAGTTGGATACACCCGTCCGGACAAGGGTTCACTCCCGGCCCATTTCCGCCAACCCGACGAACCGACCGGACAACGCGCTTCGGCGTTCTCGTGTCAGGCGGTTGTCGGATCAGGGGGAGCGAATCGGTGGGTCTCGAAGGTGCGGGAAGGCACAAAGCAAGTCCGCTGCCGCACCCCGCCGCCGCCCGCGACATTCCAACCGATTCGCCCCTTCATCTGCACCGACAACGACTTCGGCTCACGGCTGTTTGACCTCGTTCCCCCGCGGCGTTACACAACGTAACAAGTCACACCATTGACACTGGTCACTTTTCCAGAACTGCTGCTCTTTGTTGCAATCCGGACGGAAAGATGGCGGCAAGCCGGTCGGTCGCAAAAACTCACCACAAACTTACTATTCCACACATTTTGTGAGTTTCTGGACCGGAACAGGGGTTCCGCTCAAGTTTGCGCCCGTGCCGAGCCGGGGCACCGTTACAATGCCCGGCGTTTTCGCCAGCGTACCCACAGACCCGGTGACCCGCCATGCGTGCAGACGCCTCCGGTCGGACGCTTATTCCCGCGCTGGCGCTTTTCGCCGCGGTCGGCCCGGTCACCGCACAGGACGCGGTCCGGCTGGCCGAGACGTTCGACCCGGGACACGCCTCGAAGGTGGAGGTCGTCGTCCGGCTGACCGGGAAGCTGGCGGTGCCCGGGCCGAAGGGGAAGGCGGGCGACCTCGTCCCGCTCTCCGGCCTCAGCAAGGTGACGTACGAGGAGCGGGTGCTGCCGGCGGACGACGCCGGGGCGGTGAAGGCGGTCCGGGCGTACCGGGAGGTGGAGTTCGCCCGCCGGCTCGGGGAGGTGGCCCAGGACGCCGGGATCCGCCCGTCGGTCCGCCGGATGGTGGTCGTCAAGGCGGACGGCCGGCGGGCCCCGTTCTCCCCGGACGGCCCGCTCACCTGGGGCGAGATCGACGTCGTCCGGACGGACGTGTTCAACCCGTCGGTGGTCCCCGGGCTGCTGCCGGCCGGGGCGGTGCGGAAGGGGCAGACGTGGCGGGCGTCGGCGGCGGCCGTCGCCGAGCTGACCGACATGGAGAAGGTGGACGAGGGGGAGGTCACGGTCGAGCTCGTCGGGGTGACGGAGGTCGGCGGGAAGCGGGCGGCCCGGCTGAAGGTGTCGGGGACGGTGAAGGGGGTCAACGAGGACGGGCCGAACCGCCAGACGCTGGACGGGTCGGCGTACTTCGACCTGGACGCCGGGTGCCTCACCTACCTGTCCCTGAAGGGGACGCACGACCTGCTCGACGGGGCCGGGAACACCGCCGGCCGGATCGAGGGGCAGTTCACGATGACCCGGGCGCCCCTGGCGAGGCCGCCGGCCGACCTGTCGGACGCGGGCCTCGCCGGGGTCGACCTGAAGCCGACGGCGGAGAACACCCTGCTCCTGTACGACGACCCGCGGTTGGGGGTTCGGTTCCTGTACCCGCGGGGGTGGCGGGTCGGGGCGGTCCAGGGGAAGCAGGTGACGCTCGACCACGCCCGCGGGGCCGGCATCCTGATCACCGCCGAGCCGGCGGCGAAGGTGCCGACCGCCGACGACTACCTGAGGGAGGTGACGGGCTTCCTCCAGAAGGAGAAGGCCCAACTCGGGGAGGCCGGGAAGCCGGCGCGGGTGCGGGACGAGCCGGCCCGGCTCGACCGGTTCGGGCTGGACGCGACGTTCGGGAAGGACGCGGCGCGACTGGAGTACGCGGTGCTGCGGCAGGCGGACGGCGGGGCGACGGCGGCGGCGCGGGTCCCGGCGGCCGACGCGGCGGCCCTGAAGGGCGAGGTCGAGCGGGTGTTCCGGAGCCTGGCGGTGACGAAGAAGATCGAGTGAGGGCGGGAGACAAAACGGAACGCGGATGACGCGGGATCAAGGCGCGCGGATGGACGCAGGATCAATCCAAGAATCGGATTTGATCCGTGCCATCCGCGGGGTTTCATCCGGCGTCATCCGCGTTCCGTTTTGTCTCCCGCCTGCTTATAGTGCGCTGACGGGACACCGGGTGGTTGGGGGGGTCTGCCGTGGCCGGGTTGCGGGTACTGCTGGCGGCGAGCGAGGTGGCCGGGTTCGCTAAGACCGGCGGGCTGGCGGACGTGGCCGCCGCCCTGCCCCGGGCGCTCGCCCGCCGCGGCAACCCGACCGCCGTCGCCATGCCGTACTACTCGGCCGTCCGCCGGGCCGGGGTGCCGGTCGAGGGGACCGGGATCGTCCTGCCGGTGCCGATGGGCGGGCGGACCCTCGCCTGCCGGGTGCACCGGTCCCGGCTCCCGGACACCGACGTCCCGGTGTACCTGATCGAGCACCAGCCGTTCTTCGAGCGGGACGACCCGGCGGCCGGCCGCGGGCTGTATCAGCAGGCGATGGGCGGCGGGTACAAGGCCGACTACCCGGACAACGCCGAGCGGTTCGTGTTCTTCAGCCGGGCGGTGCTGGAACTCGTCCCGCACCTCGGGTTCACCCCGGACGTGCTCCACGCGAACGACTGGCAGACCGGGCTGGTCCCGGTGTTCCTGGCCGAGGCGTACCGGGCCAAGGGCGGGTACCAGAAGACGCGGTCGGTGTTCACCATCCACAACATCGCCTACCAGGGGATGTTCGGCCGGGACGTGCTGAACATCACCGGGCTGCCCGGGTACCTGTTCAACCACGCCCAGCTCGAGTTTTACGGGCACTTCAACTTCCTGAAGGCCGGGGTGGTGTACGCCGACGCGGTGAACACCGTCAGCCCGACCTACGCCCGGGAGATCCGGACGGCGGAGTTCGGGTGCGGGCTGGAGGGGCTGCTCGGGGGGCTGGGCGGGAAGCTGAGCGGGATCGTGAACGGGTGCGACTACGGCCACTGGGACCCGGCCCGGGACCGGCTGATCGCCGCCCCGTACACGGCCGAGACGGTGTTCGAGAACAAGCCGAAGTGCAAGGCCGACTTGCAGCGGCGGTTCGGGCTGCCGGAGGAACCGGCGGCCCCGGTACTCGGGATGATCGCCCGGCTGGTGAGCCAGAAGGGGATCGACCTGGTGATGAGCGCCGCCCCGGGGTTCCTGGACCTGGGGTGCCAGGTGGTGGTGCTCGGGGACGGGGACCGGGAGTTCCACGACCAGCTGCGGGCGTTCCGGGACAAGCACCCGGACCGGGTCGGGCTGCACCTCGGGTTCGACGAGGGGATCGCGCACCGGATCGAGGCGGGGGCGGACCTGTTCCTGATGCCGAGCCGGTACGAGCCGTGCGGGCTGAACCAGATGTACAGCCTGCGGTACGGGACCCCGCCGGTGGTGCGGACGACGGGCGGGCTGGCGGACACGGTGGTGGGGGCGACGGAGGAGACGCTGGCGGACGGGCGGGCGACCGGGTTCGCGTTCACCGCGTACACCGCGAGCGCCCTGTACGACACGGTGAAGTGGGCGCTGACGCTGTACCGGGACCGGCCGGCGGACTTCCGCAAGGTGATGCTGACGGCGATGGCCCAGGACTGGAGTTGGGACCGCAGCGCCGCCGCGTACGAGGCGCTGTACCGGAAGGTGACCGGGGCATGAGCGCGAACCTTCGGCGTTGACAGTATGTCAGATTCGACATATCGTGGGGCGTATGGCGGACGGCCGAAAACCACTCGTTTGGTTGCACGGCGAGGTGAAGTCGCCGCCGTTCTCGAAGGAAGCTCGGATCGAGGCCGTGGCACTGCTCCGCCGGCTGCAGGTGGGCGAGTCGCTCGGGATACCGCACTCCCGGCCGATGCCGAGCGTCGGCCGGCGGTGCCACGAGCTGCGGGTGCGGGACGAGAACCGGAACTGGCGGATGGTTTACCGGATCGACGCCGACGCGATTGTGATCGCCGACGTGTTCGCCAAGACGACCCCGAAGACCCCGAAGCAAGTCATCGAGGCCTGCCAGCGTCGGCTCGCGAGGTATGACGAGGCGGTCGGGGAGGGTGAATCATGAACGCCGTCAAGCGGAAGAAGCTCGAAGCCGCCGGGTTCCGGGTCGGGGATGCCGAAGACTTCCTTGACCTGAAGCCGGACGAGCGCGAACTCGTCGACCTGCGGCTGAGTCTCAGCCGCCTCGTCCGGCTCAGGCGGGAGAAGTTGAAGCTGACCCAGCAGCAGCTCGCGATCAAGATCAAGTCGAGCCAATCCCGGATTGCGAAGTTGGAGAGCGGGGCCGGCGGCGTGTCGCTCGACCTGATGATTCGGGGGCTGTTGGCGGTCGGCGGCAAGCTCGCGGTCGTGGTCGTAAAGCACAAGAAGACGAAGCCCGGCGGCAAGGCCGGGCTGCCAGCGAAGCGGGCTCGCGCGGCGGGAGTTGTGAGGGAGAAGACGCTCTCCGACGAAGGGGCGTGAGCCGGCGTCTTCCTACACCGTCCCCGTGACGCGGCCGCGGTCCAGCCGCAGCGTCCAGGTCACCGTCCGCGGCAGTTCCGCCGGGTCGTGCGTCACGAACAGCAGCGTCTGATCCTCGCCCAACTCGCGGTCGAGGTACGCCCGGCACAGCTCCACCCGGCCCGCGTCCAGCGACTGGAACGGCTCGTCCAGGATCACCAGCGGCGGCCGCTTCACCAGCGCCCGGGCCAGCAGCACCAGCCGCTGCTCGCCGGTCGAAAGGTGGCGGAACGGCCGGCCGTGCAGGTGCCCGACCCCGAACGCGGCGAACAGCTCCCGCACCCGCGCGTCCTGCCCCGGCGACGTCGGCCGGTCGGTGACGCCGTCGGCGAACCCGGTCGCGGCGGCCCGGTCGGCGGACAGCGGCTCGGTGAAGTACAGGTGGAACTCCGGCGACACCAGCCCGACGTTCCGCTTCACGTCCCAGACCGTCTCGCCGGTCCCGCGGCGCCGGCCGAACAGGCGGACGTCGTTCGCGTACGCCTGCGGGTGGTCGCCGCACAGCAGGCTCAGCAGCGTCGTCTTCCCGGACCCGTTCGGCCCGACCACCGCCCACCGCTCACCGGCCCGGACCGTCCACGACACGTCGTCCAAGATGGCCCGGCCGACGTGGCGGACGGTGACGTGGTGCAGCTCGACGACGGGTTCGGCCCCCGAGCGGGGGGCGTCAGCCCCCTGATGAGTGGGGCAGATCAGGGGGCTGACGCCCCCCGCTCGGGGGGCCGGCAGTTCGAGCACGTCCGTCACCCACCCCGGGACCGCGTCCGCCCGGCAGATGAGCACCAGCCGCTTCCCCTCCCGGACCAACTCCCCGAGCAGCGCGGCGAGGTCCGCCCGGCCGGCCGCGTCCAGCCCGACGAACGGGTCGTCCAGCACCAGCAACTCGGGACCGGCGAGCAGGGCGCGGGCGAGCCGCGCCCGCCGCGCCTGCCCGTTCGACAGCGTCAGGAACGGCTGCGACAACTGGCCGCGGACGCCGAGCCGGTCGGCGACCGCCGCGAGATCGGTGTCGGTCGCCCCGGTGCCGGCGCGGAGGAACTGGTCGAGTGACAGCGGGCTGTCCGCGTCGGCGAACTCGAACCGCTGCTGGTAGTAGTGCCCGGCGTAGGAGAACAGCCGCGACTCCTCCCGGAACGCGACGTGGGCGACGACCTGCGACGGGTAGTCGGCCCGCCGCCCGGCGGCGCGGAGCCGGTCGAGGAGCGGCCAGCGGACGGCCCCGGCGCCCGGGCGGAGCTTGCCGAGGACGAGCTCGGCGAGCGTCGTCTTCCCGGACCCGGTCGGCCCGACGACGGCCCACGCCTCGCCCTCGCGGACCGTCCAGGTGAGCCCGGTAAAGACCGGGTGCCCGCCGCGGGCGACGGCCACGTCCTCGAGTTCGACGACCGGTTCACGCATACCTGGAGCGCGGCCGTCCCGGCCGCTCTTCGTTCGGGTGCGGAAGAGCGGCCGGGACGGCCGCGCTCCAGGGGTCACGGGGCCGGCCCAGGGTTGAGCAACTCGGCGGCGCCCTCGGCGATCAGCATCGCGGCCAGCTCCTGCCCGACCGCCAGCGGGGCGTCGGCCGGGCCGCTGTGCGTCGCCACCACCCGCCGCCGGCCGTCCCCCGACAGCACCGCCCCGCGCACGGTCAGCACCCCGTCGGCGATCTTCGAGGTGGTGCCGATGGGGACGAGGCACCCCCCGCCGAGGGCGTACAGCATCGCCCGCTCCGCCGACACCCGGGCGAACGTTGCCGGGTCGCGCAGCTCTTCCACGAGGTGCTTGGTGTCCTCGTCGGCGGCCCGGCACTCCAGCCCGATCGCCCCCTGCCCCACCGCCGGCAGCATCCACGACGGGTCCAGCACCTCCGTGACCCGGTCCTGCAGCCCGAGCCGGATCAGCCCGGCTTCCGCCAGGACGATCGCGTCCAGCCCCTGCTCGTCGAGCTTCCGCAGCCGCGTCTCGATGTTCCCGCGGAGGTCGATGAGGCGGAGGTCGCGGCGGCGGTTCAGCACCTGCGCCCGCCGCCGCAGGCTGCTCGTCCCGACCACCGCCCCCTCCGGCAGGTCGTCGAACCGGCGGTGCTTGGTCGACACGAACGCGTCGCCGGTCGGGCCGCGCGGCGGGACGGCGACCAGTTCCAGCTCCGGCTCCGGGATCGTCGGCAGGTCTTTCAGGCTGTGGACGGCGACGTCCGCCCGGTTGGCGAGCAGCGCGTTCTGGATCGCCTTGGTGAACACCCCGAACCCGCCCATCGCGGACAGGGCCGACGCCTGGTCGCGGTCCCCGTCGGTCTCGATCCGGACGAGTTCGACGGCCCGCGGGGCGGAGACCAGGCGGAGGCGGTCAGCCACATAGTGCGCCTGCCACAGGGCGAGCGGGCTGCCGCGGGTGCCGAGGCGGAGGGGGGTGGTCATGGGGCGGTCGGTGCCCCGTTGGCGGCGAGCCAGTCGCGGAGCCGGGTGCGGGCCTCGGCGACCGGGACGGTGCCGGCGGTGAGGCGGGCCTTCTCGGCCGGGTCGGCGTCGGCCCGGTCGAGGGCGAACCAGACCGGGCGGACCCGGTCGGGGTCGGCGGCGGCCCGCGGGAACAGGTGCCAGTGGAGGTGCGGGACGAGGTTGCCGAGCAGCTCGTAGTTCAGCTTGTGCGGGCGGAAGCACGCCTCGACCGCGGCGGCGAGCAGCGCCATTTCCTCCAGGAACGCGGCCCGGGTCGGGCCGAGTTGGGACAGCTCGGTGGCGTGGTCGCGGGCCATGAGGACGCAGTACCCGGTGTAGAACTGCCACGGCCCGAGGTGGGCGACGGAGTGGGGGAAGTGCCAGACGAGGTCGGGCCGGTCGGCGGCGGTGAGGTCGGCGACGGCCCGGCACATCGGGCAGGCGGGGTCGTGCGGCATCCGGTCAGGGTAGCCCGGGGCGGGGAAGAAGAAAGCCCCGGGCCAGTCGCTCGGTCAGTACCCCCACCGGACGATGCGGGGCTCCTCGAACACGGTCACCCGCGATGGGGCGTCGCCTTCGATCCGCATCGCCTCCAGGTGCCCGGCCAGCAAGGCGACGATACCCTCCTGCTTCTCGACCTCCCGGGCCAGGGTCTCCCGGTCGGCTTGGGAGTCGGCCGCGCCCAACCGGCCGCGTAGCGCCTGTAGCGCCGCGTGTGCCGCCGCGTGCTCCCTCTCGAGTGTGGCCCGCCGGCCCCACCGGCGGGCGTTGGCCTGTTCGAACGACGCGGCCCGGTACGCCCGGTCCACCGCCCCGAGGAGGGCCAACTGCTCCTCCGGCTCGCCCCCGTCGAGCATGACGGCGAAGAACTCCGAGTTGCCCCGCAGATCGACCTTCAGGCGACCGGTCAGCCACTCGACGGCGCCGTCCGCCGGCACCGTCGACAGCCCCTGAACGGCCGGATCCCGGAGGGCCGCTTCGAGCGTGATGGGTTGCGTCACCAAGACCGCCTGCGCTCGCTTGTACTCGGACAGCGAGGGGCGCGGGGTGGAGAATAAACCGGGTTCGGACGCGACGTGGTACACGACGACCGCCTTCGGCTTCCCGACCCCGCCGACCGAGTACGCCAGGCCGGCGGCCAGCCCGGCGCCCAGCAGCACGACCCCCGCCGCCAGCCCGACCGTCGTCCTCGTCATGGGCGTCTCCTCGAAGGGTGGGTGAAAGCGTCCGGGAACCGGGGCGGGTCTTGGTCTTCACCTCCCCCTGGTGGGGGAGGTCGGCGCCTCGCCGCCGGGTGGGGGGGAACGCACCCCGCGCGGACGGCTACGCGAAACAGCGGCATCGCTCTCCCCCCCACCCGCCGGCTCCGCCGGCGACCTCCCCCACCAGGGGGGAGGTGAAGCCCCGGCGCGGCTCAACGACGCGCTCCGGGGCCGGGACGGTTCACGACGTGCCGGCGGAGGAGCCCGCCCGCGCCGCGGCCGCCGGGCGGACGAGCCGCACCGCCACCGCCGCCCCGACGAACGCGCCGAGCAGGCTGCCCAGCGCGGGACCGGCCCACGCCCACACCCCCGGACCGGCCGCCCCCGCGGGCGCGGCCCGCGGCTCCGCGGCCGACGCCCGCGGCGGGATCGGGTCCTGACCGCGCGGCGCCCGCTGGATGGACGGGTCCTCGGCGACGGTCACCCGGGGCGGGACGCCGGCCTCCAGCCGCATCGCCTCGATGTGCCCGGCCAGCAGGTTCGCCGTCTGCTCCTTCAGGGCGATCTGCCGCTGGTGCGTCTCCAGGTCGATCTTGTACCGGTTCCGCTCCTCCAGCTCCTTCTCCAGCTGCTTGATCTTCCCCTCCGCCTTACTCATCTCCCGAACCAGCCGGTCCACCTCTTCCTGCGCCGCGTCCGACGACGCCACCTTCGGGTCGGGCCCCAGGGTGGCCGCCCACGGCACCCCCGTCACCGCCATCACCGCCGGCCGGAGGGCCAGCCACTTCGCCTGTCCCTTCGCCGCGGCGAGGGTGGCCTGTGCGGCGGTCAGCTCGTCCCGGAGGGCGGCAACCTTGCTCACCGACTCCTCCAGCTTGGACACCCGGAACCGGTCGATCAGGGCGAGCACCGCCCCGTCCTTGGACCCGAGCCGGCGGGCGATCCCGTCGATGTGGGCCTGGCCCTCCTCCACCTGGTCCCGGGCCGCCTTGTACTCCCGCTCCAGCGTCGTCCGCCGCGCCAGCCGGCGGCGGTTGTCGTGCTGGTACGACGCATCCAGGTACGCCTTGCTGATGGCCGCCACCAGCTCCAGCGCCTCCTCCGGCTTGTCCGCCTCGACCGCGACCGACATGAACTCGGACGCGCCCCGCGGGTCCACCGTCACGCGGTCGCGCAGCCACTCGACCGCGTCGGCCGGCGGGGCCGGCAGGAGGTTCTTGACCCTCGGGTCCTTGAGCACCTCGGCCAGCGTCTTGCGGTTCGTCAGTAGCGAGACCTGGAACTCCTTGTACGCCGCCAGCGGCGGCCCCCCGACGCCGGCGCCCACGACGGCCGGCTGCTCGGCCGCGACGTGGTACACCACCACCGCCCTCGGCTTCGCCGCCGGCCCCGTCGCCCGGACCAGGCCGGCGGTCAGCCCGGCCCCGAGCACCACCACCCCCGCCGCCAGCCCGACCGTCAACCTCGTCATGGGCGTCTCCCGGTGAGGTACGCGACCGCCGTCGAGGTTTGCACCGCAAACCTCAGCCTCACTCTACCAGGTCGCCGGCCGGCGTCCAGCACCCGGGAAACGGAACGGCCCACCCGGGGTCGGGTGGGCCGTTCGTTGCTGCTCGCCCGTCGGGGGTCAGAAGTCGCCGCCACCGCCGAAGTCGCCACCCCCACCGAAGTCCCCACCGCCACCAAAGTCCCCGCCCCCGCCGTAGTCGCCGCCGCCGAAGTCCCCACCACCCCCGCCGTAGTCGCCGCCCCCGCCGCCGAAGTCACCGCCGCCGCCGGTCGACCCGCCGTCGGAGTAGTCCCCGGCCCCGGTGTCGGCGTCCCCGCCGGCCGACCCGTCACCGGCGTAGGCGTCGGAGCCGCCGCCGAACATCCCGGAGCTGCCGAACATGCTGTTGTACAGCCACATCCCGGCCATCGCCCCGAACAGCCCGCCGAGCAGCGACGACCCGAACCCGCCGCCCCCGCCGCCGTACCCGCCCGGCCCGTACCCGCCGCCCCCGCCGCCGGTGAACGCGCGGATCAGGCCGATCACCAGCCAGACGCCGAGCAGCACGCACACCCCGAGGCAGACCCAGTTCCCGACGCTCCACTCGCCGCCCTTCTTGGCCGGGGCGTTCTTCGCCCCCGTCTCGCTGACCGCCCGGCCGTCCGTCCGCACCACCTTCGTCCCGCTCATGTCCTTGACCACGTAGTCGGTCGCTTCCAGCAGCGCCTTGTCCCGGATCGCCCGCTGCTCCTCCGCCGGCTTCCGGGCCGACGCGATCATGGCGTCGTAGAAGATGTGGTACAGCCGATCCCGCTCGGCCGCCCCGAACCCGCGGTTCTGGCTCTCCTCGTCTACGATCACCTCGACCCAGCCCGGGTTGTAGCAGATCAGGACGTACGGCCCCTTGGCCTTGTCCCCCTTGGCCACCGACTCGGCCCAGGTCTTGAAGAACTCCCGCTCCTTGTCCTTGCTGTACCCGCCCTTCCGGTCCTCCGGGATCGCCTTGTACGTGTCCACGGTGAAGTGCAGCCCGCGGTCGAACTTGGCGTCCGACATCTTCCGCTCGGCCTGCCGCACCGCCTCGTCGGAGAACAGCTTGGCGTCGTCGTGCACCTTCAGCGCGCCCGGCAACTCGGCGGCCGCCTTCGAGGCGTAGGCCGGCACCGCGAGCAGTCCGCCGGTCAGGAGGGCGGCGACCAGCGCCGGACCCGTCGTCAGTCTCGTCATGGTCGTCTCCTCGTGAGCGTGATGGGTGACGTGGGCTTGCCCAAACTACCGCATTGTATCTCGCGCCCCGGGCCCCGTCGCGCCAAATCCGGACCGCCCGGGTATCATGCCCCCGACCGGCCGGACGCGAGCCGCCGCCCGCCGCGCGTCCGGTTGCCACTGCGTCCGGAAGCTATTCGCACCCCGCGGAGCGTTCTTCACCGTGCCCCGAATGCGCGCCACCACCATCCTCGCCGTCCGCACCCCCGCCGGGGCCGCCCTCGGCGGCGACGGCCAGGTCACGCTCGGCAACATCGTGATGAAGAACGACGCGAAGAAGATCCGCCGGCTGCACGACGGGAAGGTGCTGGCCGGGTTCGCCGGGGCCGCCGCCGACGCCTTCTCCCTGCTGGAGCGGTTCGAGGGGAAGCTCCGCGACCACCAGGGGTCGGTCCCGCGGGCGGCGACCGAACTCGCCAAGGAGTGGCGGACGGACCGCATCCTCCGGCGGCTCGAGGCGATGCTCGTGGTGCTGGACCGCGACAACCTGCTGCTGCTCAGCGGGACCGGGGACGTGATCCAGCCGACCGACGACGTGCTGGCGGTCGGGAGCGGCGGGCCGTACGCCCTGGCCGCCGCCCGGGCGCTGATGGCCCACACCAGCCTCAAGCCGGCGGAGGTGGTGCGGGCCGGGCTGGAGATCGCCGGCGACATCTGCATCTACACCAACCGGTCGATCGAAGTGCTGGAGCTGTCGTAGGGTGGGCCGAGGTCCGCTTCGGACCGAGTCCCACCGCCGCCAGCCCCGCCCGGTGGGACTCGCGGGCGAAGCGCCCGCTCGGCCCACCCTACCAGACAAGGACCACCCGTGGCCGACTCCATGACCCCCCGGCAGATCGTCGCCGAGCTGGACAAGTACATCGTCGGGCAGACGGCGGCCAAGAAGGCGGTCGCGGTCGCCATCCGGAACCGGTGGCGGCGGCAGCAGCTCCCGCCCGAGCTCCGTACCGACGTGACCCCGAAGAACATCATCCTGATCGGCCCGACCGGGGTCGGCAAGACCGAGATCGCCCGCCGGCTGGCCCAGCTCGTCGGGGCCCCGTTCGTGAAGGTCGAGGCGACCAAGTTCACCGAGGTCGGGTACGTCGGCCGGGACGTCGAGAGCATCATCCGCGACCTGACCGAGGCGGCGATCGGGCTGGTCAAGCAGGAGATGCGCGTCCGCGTCCAGGAGAAGGCGAAGGAGCGGGTGACCGAGCGGCTCCTCGACCTGCTCGTCCCCGCCCCGAAGAACACCCCGTGGGAGCCGGACGGGGAGAAGGAGGAGCTGGAGCGGCGGGCCCGCACCCGGGACAAGATGCGGGCCCGGCTGGAGGCCGGCGAGCTGGAGGACCGGGTGGTCGAGCTGACGGTCGAGCAGCGGGCGGTCCCGGTCCAGATCTTCTCCAACCTCGGGATGGAGAACATGGACGTCGACCTCCAGGGGATGTTCGACAAGATGATGCCGAAGTCCGGGCAGGCCCGGCAGCTCCCGATCAAGGAGGCCCGGAAGGTCCTGACCGAGCAGGAGACGGAAGCCCTGATCGACCGGGCGGCGGTGGCCGAGCAGGCGGTGGACCGGGTCGAGAACCACGGGATCGTGTTCCTGGACGAGATCGACAAGGTGTGCGGGCCGGCGAGCGGGCACGGGCCGGACGTGTCCCGCCAGGGGGTCCAGCGGGACCTGCTGCCGGTGGTCGAGGGGACGACGGTGAACACCAAGCACGGGCCGGTGAAGACCGACCACGTGCTGTTCATCGCCGCCGGGGCGTTCCACGTGTCGAAGCCGGCCGACCTGATGCCGGAGCTGCAGGGCCGGTTCCCGATCCGGGTCGAGCTGACCGACCTGACGAAGGCCGACTTCCTGCGGGTGCTGACCGAGCCGAAGCACGCCCTGACGAAGCAGTACGCGGAGCTCTTGCGGACGGAGGGGGTGGAGCTGGGGTTCACCCCGGACGGGGTGGAGGCGGTGGCGGACATCGCGTTCGAGGTGAACCGGACGCACCAGAACATCGGCGCCCGGCGGCTGCACACGGTGCTGGAGAAGGTGGTGGAGGAGGTGAGCTACGAGGGGCCGGACCTGCCGGACAAGCGGGTGGTGGTGGACGGCCCGTTCGTCCGGGACCGGCTCGGGTCGGTGCTGAAGCGGGAGGACCTGAGCAAGTTCATCCTGTGACCGGCGGGGGCGGCCGGGCGCGGGGTGGCGGCGGCCTCCCGCTCGGCCTCGTCGGCGGTCAGGAACGGGTCGAGGAGGAGGCGGGTCAGCGCGTCGCGGGTGGTCTCCATGTCGTCCGACCTCCGTGCGGGAAAGAAGTACCGGGCCCGTTGAAAGAGTTACCGGTCAGGCCGGCAGGTCGACCCGGCCGAGGTCGAGCCACCAGTCGCCCATGTCGTCCGGGGCGTTGAAGTCGGCGTCCAGGAACAGCGGGCGGAGGGCGTCCGGCCCCTGGGAAAGCACGGCGTCGGTGCGGGCGGCGTCGGCGGTCATCGGTCGGTCCTCGCGGGTCCGGGTCGGGTCAACCTGACCCCACCTCACGCAGCGGCCGTGCCGCCGTGACAGCCGGGTGTCAGGCGCCGCGGTCCGGCCGGCCGCGCGACCGCTACCGGTTCCCCCGGTCCCCCGGCTTCCCCGGTTCGCTCGCGTCGAAGACGCGTCTTCGACGCGTCGCTAACCGGGTGTTGGGACGACGTCTTCGCGGCGGGCGAGCTGCACCACCCGCCCGGTGTGGCGGGCCGACACCCCGCCGGGGAAGTCCCACGCCGACACCTCCCGCCGGGCCACCTGGCACGCCCGGTCCCAGGCGTCGGCCCCCATCTCCTCCGCCGGCCACCCTTCCCGCTCCCACACGAGCCGCAGCACCGCCCGGGTCACCGCCGGCGACGGCCCCAGCGCCGCCGCGTCCAGGACGACCGTGCCCCCGGCCCGCGGCCGCTCCGCCGCCGCCAGCACCTCGGCGGCCTTCTCGGCGATGATGGCGTGGGCGTCGGCGGCGTGTTCGGCGAGGCGGGCGAGGGCGGTCACCACGTCCGGGTTGAACGTCCGCAGGAGCGGCAGCAGCTCGTGCCGGATGCGGTTGCGGGTGAACCGCGGGTCGGCGTTGGTGGCGTCCTCGCGGAACGGCTGGCCGAGTTCGGCGAGGTGGGCGAGCACGTCCGCCCGGGTGACGGCGAGGAGCGGGCGAACCCGGAGCGTGAGCGACGGGGTGTTGCGCACCCCACCCCGTCGCTCACGCTCCGGGTTCGCCAGGATCCCCCGCAGCCCCCGGATGCCGGTCCCGCGGACGACCCGGTGCAGCACCGTCTCGGCCTGGTCGTCGGCGGTGTGCCCTGTCGCGACCCACCCGGCCCCGACCGCGGCCGCGACCTCGGCGAAGAACCGGTACCGCACCGCCCGGGCCGCCGCCTCCAGGTTCCCGCCGCGCGCCGCCACGTCCGCCGACGTCACCCGGCACTCCAGCCCGAGGCCGGCGGCCAGGTCCCGGACGAACGCCTCGTCGGCGTCGGACTCGGCGCCGCGGAGGCGGTGGTTGACGTGGGCGACGGTCAGCGGGCCGGCCCCGCACGCGCACAGCGCCCGCAGCAGGGCGACGCTGTCCGCCCCGCCGGACACCGCCACCACGCCCGGGCCGGCCAACCCCGCCGCGACCCGCCGCACCTCGCGCCGCACCCGCGTCACCGCAACCCCTCCGGTAGAATGTGTCCGTCCATCGTGGCGGATCGGCCGGGCGGGCGAAAGTCCGCTTGCGTCGCCCCGCCGCGGTCGGTATGCCCGCCACCCGAGAACCGACCCATGAGCGCCGACCCCCAAGACCTGCCGGTGGCCCGCCCGGCCGCCCCGCGGGGCGTGCCGCGGACCCGGCTGGTCGTCCGGCTCGGGCTGCTGACCGTCGCCGCCCTGCTGGCCGGGGTGTTCGCGGTCGCCCGCTGGCTCGACCCGTACGACGCGGACGGGCAGCCGCGGACGATGGCGACGCACACCCAGCTCGGGATGCCGCCGTGCGGGTTCGTGGTGGCGACCGGGAAGCCGTGCCCGGCGTGCGGGATGACGACCAGCTTCGCCCTGCTGGTCCGGGGGGACGTGGGGGCGTCGCTGCGGGCGAACTGGGCCGGGACGGCGGTCGCGGTGCTGTGGGCCGGGACCCTGGTCTGGGCGGTGGCGGGCGGGGTGCGGGGCCGGCTGCTGTTCGTCCCGCGCGGCCGCGGCGAGCTGGTGCTGACGGCCGCCGTCGGGGTGGTGCTGGTGCTGATGCTGACGCGGTGGGGGATCGTCTTGGCGAGTGGCTAGTGGCCAGTGGGGAGTGGACAGTCGAAACCCGGCGTCTTCTGCCCCCCTGTCCACTCCCCACTGTCCACTAACCACGACTCGGGGGGTTCACGGATGAGCCGGGCGCGAAGCGGCGTGTGGGCCCGCCGGGCCGTGTGGGGGGCGTTCGCGGTGGTGTGCGCGGCCGGGTGCAACCCGCTCACCACCCTGGCGTTCCTCACCCACAAGGACGTGAAGGTGCCGGCCGAGGCCCCGCTGACGTTCGCCGAGGGGCCGAAGAAGGGCAAGGAGGAGGTGGTCGTCGCGGTGTTCGTGAACCAGCCGGCCGGGCAGGGGCTGGAGTTCCCGGGGGCGGACGCGATGCTGGCGTCCGAGCTGGCCAAGAAGCTGGTGGAGATGTCGAAGGAGAGCAAGCAGAAGATCGTCGTGGTCCCCCAGAAGGACGTGAACAAGTACAAGATGAAGCACCCGAAGGACTGGCGGACGACCGAGTTCAGCAGGCGGGGGAAGGAGCTGGGGGCGGACTTCGTCCTGGACATCAACCTGGACCGGATGAGCCTGTTCCAGCCGGGCAGCCAGAACAGCTTCTACGAGGGCCGGGCGGACCTGACGGTGGACGTGTACGACGTGGACGCCGGGCCGGGGGAGCCGAAGCACTCCCGGACCCTCGGGGTGGCGTACCCGAAGACCGGGTTCCGGGACGCCAGCAGCATGCCGGTCAGCGCGTTCCGCCGGCTGTTCCTGGAGAACCTGGCGGTCGAGATCACCCGGCTGCACGTCGACCACCGGCCGAGCAGCGGGATCGCCGACGGGCGGTGACCGCGGGCGGCCGAGGAGCCGTGCCGCACCCCGGGCCGCCCCGGGGTGCTTTCGCGCGCCCCGCGGATACAATGAACCGCGTCCGCGCGACCACCCCGGCCCGGCCGCCCGCGCCCCCTCCCCCAGTGCCCGCTCATGAAGACCTGGCTCCGGAACGTGGCCCGCGCCGTCGGCACCGTGGCGGCCGGGATGCAGGTCACCCTGCGGTACTTCGTCGGGTCGTTCCGCCGGGGGACGTTCACCGGGCACTTCGAGTACCCGGAGCGGCCGGTCCCGGTCCGCCCGCGGTACCGCGGGTTCCACCGGTTCGACCTGACCACCTGCATCGGGTGCGACAAGTGCGCCCGGGCGTGCCCGGTGGACTGCATCTACATCGACAAGCAGAAGGCCGCCCCGCCGGCCAAGGGGTTCGTCGTCACCGGGTTCGCGATCGACTACACGAAGTGCATGTTCTGCGCCCTGTGCGTCGACCCGTGCCCGGTGGACTGCATCTTCATGGGGTCGAACTTCGACCTGAGCACGTTCGGCCGGGACGGGTGCGTGGTCGACTTCGCCAAGCTCCCGCTGGAGGTGGCGTGGGGCCAGGCGACGCTGAACCCGACCGCCGTCCACGAGTCGAAGCGGGTGTCGCTCCCGGTGTGGACGAAGGCGGCGGACCCGCCGAAGCCCGCCGCGGACAAGTCGCCGGCGTGAGGTGACGTGCGTGGAGGTCCGCACCGCGATCGACGTGTACGGCGGGAGCCGACCGTACACCCTCGTCATCGAACCTTGGGCGGAAGAGTTCGTCGTCACCCCGGGCGACCGGTGTCAAGTCGTGGCGGTTCACGACACCGAGTTGGCGGCGTTCGGGCTCGACCACCACGCCGAGTACTTGGTCGTCTGGATCAACCGAGGCGGCAGTACGTTCGAGTTCTGGCGGAATGGCCGGCGCGAGACGTAGCTGAGAATCACCCATGCCCGACCTGGTCCTCGTCGTCCTGATCTTCCTGGCCGCCGGGCTGACGCTCCTGGCCGCGAACCTCGTCGTCGGCCGGCTGGTCCGCCCGGACCGGCCGAGCCCCGAGAAGGGCGAGGTGTACGAGTGCGGGGAGGTGCCGGTCGGCAGCGCGTGGGTGCAGTTCGACCTGCGGTTCTACGTCGTCGCCCTGCTGTTCGTGATCTTCGACGTGGAGCTGGCGTTCTTCTTCCCGTGGGCGGTGGTGTTCGGCAGCGCGACCCGGGCGGCCCGGGGCGACGCCGGGGCGGCCGGGAACCTGCAGCCGCTCGGCGGGCCGGGGACCGGACTCCCCCCGGACCCGGCGGCGGCGGACGGGCTGGCGTGGGTGGCGTTCGCGGACATCCTGGTGTTCTTCGGGGTGCTGCTGGTCGGGTTCGCGTACCTGTGGCGGCGCGGCGACCTCCAGTGGGTGCGGAGCACGGCCGCGCAAGGCCCGGCGGGCGGCCCGCCCGCGGGAGGTGACCGATGAGCAGCGACGAGCCCCCGACCCGGTTCGGCGCGGAGCCCGCGGCCGCCACCCGCGACCCGGCGGGCGGGCCGGGGTTCCCGGCCCCCCCCGGGTACGAGCTGCAGAAGGAGGTCGGGCGGGGCGGGATGGGGGTCGTGTACCGGGCCCGGGACCTGGCCCTGGGCCGCGGGGTGGCGGTCAAGATCCTCCAGCAGAAGTACGCCCCGGACTCGCCGGCGGCGGTCCGGTTCCTGGAGGAGGCCCGGGTCACCGGGCAGTTGCAGCACCCCGGCATCCCGGCCGTGTACCAGGTCGGGGAGCTGGCCGACGGGCGGCCGTTCCTGGCGATGAAGCTGATCAAGGGGCGGACCCTCGACGACCTGCTCAAGGCCCGCGCCCCGGTGGACGTGCTGGCGGTGTTCGAGGCGGTCTGCCAGGCGGTCGGGTACGCCCACGCCCACGGGGTCCTGCACCGGGACCTGAAGCCGGCGAACGTCATGGTCGGGGCGTTCGGCGAGGTCCAGGTGATGGACTGGGGCCTGGCCAAGGTGCTGACCCCGGGCGGGGACCCGCCGCCGGCCGGCGCCCCCGACGCCGGGCTGATGACCGGGTCGGCGGAGATCAAGTCCCTGCGCGACTCGGAGACCCCGTTCACCCAGCACGGGCTGGTCCTCGGCACCCCGGCGTACATCCCGCCCGAGCAGGCGGCCGGGGAGGGGGGCAAGGTGGACGCCCGGTCGGACGTGTTCGGCCTCGGGGGGGTGCTGTGCGCCCTGCTGACCGGGAAGCCGCCGTTCGGGGGGGAGGAGGTCGAGCAGGTGTGGCTGAACGCGATCCGGGGGCGGACGGCGGAGGCGTTCGCCCGGCTCGACGCCTGCGGGGCGGACCCGGACGTGGTGGCCCTGTGCAAGCGGTGCCTGGCGTTCGCCCCGGCCGACCGGTACCCCTCGGCGGACGCGGTGGCGGCGGCGGTGGCCGGGCTGCGGCGGGCGGCCGACGACCGGGCCCGGCAGGCGGAGCGGGACAAGCTGGCGGCGGAGGTGCGGGCGGCCGAGCAGGCGAAGCGGCGGCGGGCGGTCCAGTGGGCGGCCGGGGCGGCGGCCGCGGTCCTGCTGGCCGGGATCGCCGGGACGACGGTCGGGTTGATCCGGGCGGAAGCCGCCCGGACGGAGGCGGACAACGCCCGGCGGGACGCGGACGCCCGGCGGGTCACGGCGGAGGCGGCGCGGGCGGCGGAGGCCGAGCAGCGGGAGAAGGCCGAGGCGGCCACGGCGGACGCCCGGGCGAAGGAGGCCGAGGCGGAGGCGGTGGTCAAGTTCTTCGAGCGGCGGGTGCTGGCGGCCGCCCGGCCGAAGGGGCAGGAGCGCGGGCTGGGGCACGACGTGACCCTGCGGGACGCGCTGGCCGCCGCCGCCACCGCCCTGGACGGCGGGCTCGACGCCCAGCCGCTGGTCGAGGCCCGGCTGCGGCAGGCCCTGAGCCGGACGTTCGCCACCCTGGGGGACGATAAGGCGGCGACCGGGCAGCTCGAGCGGGCCCGGGCGGTCCTCCTCGAGCACCGCGGCCCGGACCACCCGGCCACCCTGCTGTGCGCCCGGCTGCTCGCGTCCCGGTACCTCGCCGCGGACCGGAAGGCCGAGGGGCTGGGGCTGCTGGAGGAGACCCTGGCCGCCTACCGGCGGGCCGTCGGCCCGGACGACCCGGCCGCCCTGGACTGCACGCACGCCCTGGCCAACGGGTACGCCGCCGTCGGCCGGCACCCGGACGCCGCCCGGCTGCACGAGGACGTGCTGGCCGCCCGCCGGCGGGCCTTCCCCCCGGACCACGGGCACACCCTGGACAGCGTGCAGGCCCTGGCCGACAGCCTCGCCGAACTGGGCCGGCACCCGGACGCCCTGGCCCTGCGGGAGGAGGCCCTGGACGGCCTCCGCCGGGCGTTCCCCCCGGGCCACGCGGACACCCTCCGGGCGATGCACCACCTGGCGAAGAGCTACGACGCCGTCGGCCGGCCCGCGGACGCCCTGCGGCTGCGGGAGGAGGCCCTGGCCGGCCGCCGGCGGGTGCTCCCGGCGGACCACCCGGACCTGCGGCACAGCCTGCTCGCCCTGGCCGCCAGCTACGCCGCCGCCGGGCGGCCGGCGGACGCCCTGGGGCTGCACGAGGAGGTGCTGGCCGGCCGCCGGCGGGCCCACCCCCCGAACCACCCGGCCGTCCTGGAGGCGGTGGCCGAGGTGGCCGCCGGGTGCGCCGCCCTCGGGCGGTGGGGCGACGCCCTCCGGCACTGGGAGGAGGCCCTGGCCGCCCACCGCCGGGCGCACCCGCCGGGCCACCCCGGGCTGCTCGCGAGCCTGCGGGGCGTCGCCGAGGCCCTGGTCGCCCTCGGCCGCGGGGCGGAGGCCGTCGGGCGGATCGACGAGGGGGTGGGGGCGGCCGGGCGGGACGGCGACCCGGGGGCGGTCCGGGCGGTGTTGGACGTCCGGCTGCGGCACTTCCGGGCGGCCGGCGACCCGGCCGGGTGCCGGGCGACGGCCGGGATGTGGGAGGGGCTGGGCCGCACGGACGCCGACGGCCTGTACCAGGCCGCCCGGCTGCGGGCCGCCGCCGCGGCGGCGTACGCCGGGACGAACCAGCCGGCCGAGGCGGCGGCCGACGCCGACCGGGCGGCGGGGTGGGTGGCCAAGGCGGCCGCCGCCGGGCTCCGGGACCGGGCCGCGTTGGAGCACGCCGACCTGGCCGTCCTCCGCGGCCGGGCCGACTTCCGGGAGTTGGTCGGGTCGCTGCCGTACCTCGCCCCGCCGCCGCGGCCGGTGGTGCGTTAGAATGGACCGGACCCCGTGGAGGAATCCCGATGCCCCTGACCGTCACCGACCCGGCTACCCTCGCCGCCCTGACCGCCTCCCCCCACCCGGTCGAACTCCACGACCCGGACGGCCGGGTCATCGGCCGGTTCGTCCCACCCATCCCGGGGATGACCTACCCCGAGTTCGGCATGACCGACGAGGAGATCGAGCGGTACGACAACGACCCGAACGCCCGGTGGGTCACCGCGGAGGAGGTCGAGGCCCGGCTCCGCGCGCTCCGGGGGTCGCCGTGAACTACCGCGTCGTCTGGCGGGTCGAGATGCTGGACGCCCTCGCCGCCCTTTACGTCGCGGCCACCCCGGACGAGCGCGACCGCATGGCCGCCGGCGTCGAGGCCCTCAACCGCCGGCTCGCCGACAGCCCGTTCGACGCGGGCGGTCCCGGTCCGGGACCGCCCGCGTCACCTTCGCCCCGCTGCTCATGATCCGCTTCCGGATCGACGCCGGGGCCGGTGTCGTCCGCATCACCGGCGTCACCCGGTTCGGCCGCTGACCCCGTCTCGGAGAACTGACCGATGGGACTGCTCGAGGGCCGGATGGAAGACGGGTTCATGGTCACCTCCCTGGAGGCGGCGATCAACTGGGCGCGCGAGTCCAGCCTGTGGCCGATGACGTTCGGGCTGGCCTGCTGCGCGATCGAGATGATGGCCACCGGCGCCCCCCGGTACGACATCGACCGGTTCGGGGCCGGGGCGTTCCGCGCCACCCCCCGCCAGTCCGACCTGATGATCGTCGCCGGGACCGTCAACCTGAAGATGGCCGACCGCGTCCGCCGGCTGTACAACCAGATGCCCGACCCGAAGTTCGTCATCGCCATGGGCGCCTGCACCTGCGGCGGCGGGCCGTACTTCAAGTACGGGTACAACGTCGCCAAGGGGGTCGACCTCGTCGTCCCGGTGGACGTCTACGTCCCCGGCTGCCCGCCGCGGCCGGAGGCCCTGCTGGAGGGGCTGATGCGCGTCCAGGACAAGGTCCGGCGGATGCGCGAGCTGACCCGCGGGAAGCCGGCCGAGCTGCCGGTCCCGGCCCGCACCGGGACCGTCCTGCTGCCGGACGAGCTCGCCACCCCCGAGAAGGCGGTCGAGTTCCTGGCGGCGAACAAGGAGGCGGCGAAGCCCGCGAAGTGAGGCCCGCCGCGGCCGGGAGGTTTCTTCGCCTGTCGTGAGAAGATCGGTCGGGCCGCGTCGCACTGTCCGGTGGAGGCGCCGCGCCACCGAGGACCGCATGTCCCCGACCGAAGACCAGGCCCGGTCGGTGTTCCTGGCCGCCCTGGACCGCCCGCCGGACGACTGGCCCGCGCTCCTCGACGCGGCGTGCGCCGGCCGCCCCGGGGTGCGGGCCCGGGCGGAGGAGCTGCTGCGCGCCCACCGGGCGATGGGCAGCATCCCGGCCGGCCCCGACCGCCCGCCGCCGTCCGGGACCATCCCGCAGGCCGGCCCACCGGGGTGGTCGGCGGACGACGACTTCGTCACCGGGCCGGGCCCCGACGCGGTCGCCGGCGGGGGGCGGTACAAGCTGGTCGAGCCGGTCGGCGAGGGCGGGATGGGGGCGGTGTGGATGGCCCGGCAGACCGAGCCGGTGCGGCGGCTCGTCGCGGTCAAGCTGATCAAGGCCGGGATGGACACCCGGCAGGTGCTGGCCCGGTTCGAGGCGGAGCGGCAGGCCCTGGCCCTGATGGACCACCCGAACATCGCCAAGGTGCTCGACGCCGGGGCGACGCCGGACGGCCGCCCGTTCTTCGTGACGGAGCTGGTCAAGGGGGTGCCGATCACCCGGTTCTGCGACCAGCACAAGCTCACCCCGCGGCAGCGCCTCGAACTCTTCGTCCCGGTCTGCCAGGCGGTCCAGCACGCCCACCAGAAGGGGGTGATCCACCGGGACCTGAAGCCGTCGAACGTCCTGGTCGCCCTGTACGACGACCGGCCGGTCCCGAAGGTGATCGACTTCGGGGTGGCGAAGGCGACCGGGCCGGCGCTGACCGAGCACACCCTGGTGACCGGCGCCGGGGCGGTGGTCGGGACGCCGGAGTACATGTCGCCGGAGCAGGCCAGCCTCAACAACCTGGACGTGGACACCCGGACGGACGTGTACGCCCTCGGGGTGCTGCTGTACGAGCTGCTCGCCGGGTCGCCCTGGCCCCCGGCGGCCGACGCCTCGCCGTCCAGTCCGAGCTGATGCCGGTCCCGGGCAAGGTGGGGCCGTACGCCCCGCGCGTCCAGATCGCCGTCTGGGACGTCGGGGCAGCCGCCCCGCGGTTCGAGCTCCCGCCGGAGGCCGGGTTCCTGTCCGACCGCCCGTTCAGCCCGGACGGCCGGCGGCTGGTCGTGGTCGCCGGCCGGGCGGTGGCCCTGTACGACGCGGAGACCGGGCGGTCGCTGGACCCGCCCGGGCCGCCCGGCCCGCCGCGGGAGGCGAAGGCCCCGGTCACGGCCGCCGCGTTCGGCCCGGACGGGTCGGCCCTGGCGGCCGGGGACGGGACCGGGGCGATCACCCTGTTCGGCCCGGGCGGGGCGGTGGTTGGCCGGTTGGCCGGGCACAACCACCCGGTCGTCGCCGTGGCCTTCCGGGCCGACCCGCCGCGGCTCGTCTCCGTCTGCCGGGGTGGCAGCCTGAAGGAGTGGGCCTGGGCCGGCCGGTGGCGGCCGGCGGACCCGGAGCACGTCCTGACGGCCACCGACCGCGCCGGCCGGTACGCCCTCACCGTCGCCGGACAGGTCCACGCGCCCCGCGAGTTCGCCGTCTGGGACGCGGCCTCGGGGAAGCGGGTGTTCGGGGCCGCCGCCGCGGTCCCGGGGTCGCCGCTGCCGGTCACCTCGGTCCGCGGGGTGTTCAGCCCGGACGGCCGCCGGCTGTCCGTCGTCCTCGGTTGCGGGTGGTGGCCGCAAGGGCTCGGGGCGAAGTGGGTCGGGTCGTCCGTCCCGGGCCCGTGGGACGGGCTCGCCGGGGTGGCCCGGCTCGGGGCGGTCGGCAGCTTGCAGACCCGGCCGCCCGGCCGGACGGTGACGTTCGACGCGCCGACCGGGGAGGTGCTGCTGGACCGGCCGGCGGCCGACCCCGACCAGGGGTTCAGCCCCGACGGCCGGTACGCGGTCGGGTACGTGGGCGACCCGACCGGCCCCCGGGCCCTGGCCGCCTGGGACCTCGCCCACCGCCCGGCCCGGCCGGTCCCGCTCGGGGCCCCGGCCGGACACGCCGGGCGGTGGGGGTACGGCGGGTACGCCTTCCGGCCGGACGGCCGCACCCTGACCGCCACGGCCCTCCCGCACCCGGCCCCCGGCGAGCCGCCGGACGTCGCGTCGGCCGTCGACGTCCGGTGGGACCTCCGGTCCGGCCGGCGGGCTGCCACCGGCCCGCCGGCCGTCCCCCTCGCCGAGTGGGAGGACTGCCACGGGGGCCCGTCCCCGGACGGGACCCGCCTCGTCGCCTACCCGGCGGGGGCCGTCCGGTTCGACGAGTTCCCGGGCGGGGAGCGGCGGTACGACGAGCTCGGGGTGCGGGTGTGGGAGGTGGGGGCGGACGGCCGGGCGGTGCGGCGGGTGGCCGTGCCCGGCGGGTGGCTCCTCACCCCGCCCGGCGACCCGGCCGGCCGGGTCGGGACGCCCGAACTCGCCGTCAAGTTCACCCCGGACGGCCGCCGGCTGGTGGCGGCGGGCGAGACCGAGGGGCGGGTGTGGGACTTCGCCGCCGGCGGCCCGCCGCTGGTGCTCGCGGGCATGCGGGGGCCGCCCGAGCAGGTCGCCGTGTCGGCCGACGGCCGGCGGGTGGTGATGCTGAGCCAGGTGTTCCGGCGGCCGGACCCCCCCGCCGCGGCCGCCGGACCTCCGCGTCTGGGACCTGACGACCGGCCAACTGCTCCTCACCTGCCCGCTCCCGGGCGCCCGGGCCGACTGGCCGGCGGCCGGCCCGCTGGAGGCGCGGGTGTTCGACGGGGCGAACCTGCCGCTGCTGTGGGACGGGCCGAACGGCCCCGAGGTCGGCGGCCTCGCCGGCGGCCCGCCGCGGTGACCGCCGGCCGGGCGGTCAGGCGGCCCGGTACAGCCGGAGTTGGCCCTCCAGCCAGGCGATCCGGTCCAGGTGCCCGGCCCGCTCCTGCTCCCACACGGCCCGGGCGGCCCCGCCCCCGGACCGCTCCCGCTCCCAGGCGGCCCGCTCGGCGGCCCACGCCGCCCGGGCGGCGGCCGCGTCCGCCCGCTCCTCCGCCACCGCCCGCCGCTCCCGCTCCCACGCCGAGCGGGCGGCCGCCGCGTCCGCCCGCTCCCGCTCCCACGCCTCCCGCTCCCGCACCCGGTCGACCGGCACGTACTCGTCGAACAGGTTCACCGGCACCCGCAGCACCGGCACCAGCCGGTCCGCGTCCTCCGCCCGCACGTAGTACCGGTTCAGCCCGTCGAACGCCGCGAACCGGTAGTCGGCCGCCAGCACCAGCCCCTCCCACCCGTGGTGGTTCGGGACCTGGCTCTCCGCCTCCGTCGCCTCGACCACCAGCACCACCGGCCGCCAGCGGGTGAAGTCCGCCCCGCGGAGCACCGCCGGCTCGTGCCCCTCCACGTCGATCTTGAGGAAGTCGATCGGCCCGCGGGCGTGCCGCTCGCACACCTCCGCCAGCGTCACCGCCGGCACCGCCCGCGGCTCGACCCGCTCCCCGGCCGCACGGTACTTGGCCGCCACCGCCGCGTCCGGGGTGGACAGCAGCGGGTGGTCCGGGAACTCGTAGAAGGTGACCTCGCGCGGGGCGTCGGACACCAGGGCGTTCAGGTTCACGTCCCGCGGCCGGGCGGCCGACAGGGCGGCGAAGTACCCCGGCTGCGGCTCCACGTTCACCCCGCTCCACCCGCGGTCGTAGAACCACTTGGTGACCGACAGCTCGACCGGGTCGGCCGCCCCGACGTCGATGTAGAACCCGGCCGCCCCCGGGAGCGCCCGGCCCAGCAGCACGTCCTCGCGGTTCTGGGCGTACGACACGTTCGGCATGAACCACCCCGCCTGTGACGCGGCCGTCAGGCCGCCCGGTCCGCCCGCCGCAGCTCGGCGAGCTGCCGCTCCAGCTCGGCCAGCCGGGCGCGGTCCTCCGCCTGCCGGTCGTACAGCCGCTGGAGCTGGCCCTCGACCCCCGCCACCACCGGCCGCAGCAGCCGCAGCAGGACCGCCCGCGCCCGCCGCACCACCCGCCCCCGCAGACCCATCGTCGGCCTCCGCTGTTCCCACAGGTCGGGAGACCTGTGCCGCCGCCGGCCTCACGCGTGCCGCGACTGGTGGTCCGGCAACCCGGCCGACAGCCCGTCGTGGGCCAGCGGCTCCCGCGAGCAGACGAACACCGACCGGCTCAGCCCGCGGTGCCGGTCGGGGGCGGTCCAGTCGGTCGGGAACTCCTCGTGGTTCGGCTGGGTGCGGGTCACGTACACGTGCTCGAAGTGCTCCTTCAAGGCGCGGACCACCCACGGCCGGGTCGGCCGGCACCCGGTCCCGCTGACCGCCTGGCTCGGCGAGTGCTGCACCTCCGGCACCGGGTTGACCGACTCGCCGGCCCCGAACGACACGCACGTCTCCAGCAGGAGCAGCCGGGCGCAGTGGCGGCCGAAGAACGCGAGCGCCGGCCGGGGGTCGCGGAGGTGGTAGAGGAGGCCGTAGCAGTGGACGACGTCGAACCGCTCGCCGGTCCCGAGGTCCGGGGCCTCCATGTCGAGCGGGCGGACGTCGGCCCCCGGGTACCGCTCGCGGAGCAGGACCAGGTTCTCCTCCCGGGCCTCGGTGATGGTCACCCGGCAGCCGCGGTCGAGGTAGTAGTGGGAGTGGTCGCCGATCCCGGCCCCGACCTCCAGCACCGTCGCCCCGGCGACCGGGATCCGCAGGCTGGCCAGGTGCTCGAGCCGGCGGGCGTTGTGCCGGAGGTAGTGCGGGGAGTGGAACTCGGCCCGCGGGGTCAGGAGCGGGTCCGGCGGCACGGCCGCGGTCGAGACCGGCGGCGCGGGCGGCGGGGGCGGCTCCGGCAGCCGGACCGGGGCGGGCGGGGTGGTCCGGAACAGCCGGGCGAGTCCGGTTCGGAGCATCATCGGTGGCCCCCCAGGTCGGCCGGGATTCGCGGCCGGCACGCTGGGGCACATAGCGACCCCCGGGGGCCGCCGCAAGCCGGACCCGCCCCGGGCGGTAAGATAACCGCGCCGCCTCCGGTCGCCCGCGCCCCCGGCCCGCCAGGACCCGCCATGACCCCCGCCGAGACCGTCCCGCTCCTCCAGGCCGCGTTCCCGGACGCCGTCACCGGGGTCGCCGCGACCGGCCCGGACCTGTCCGTCACCGTCGCCCCGGAACACCTCGCCGCCGTCTGCACCTTCCTCCGCGACGACCCCCGCCTCCGGTTCGAGGTCCTGAACGACATCTCCGGCGTCGACTACCTCGAGCCCGACCCGAAGAAGGCCGCCAAGGCCGGGTTCGAGCCGCACCTCGAAGTGGTCTACCACCTGTCCAGCTTCACCTTCCCCGGCCGGCGGTTCGCCCTGAAGGTGGTGCTCCCGCGGTGGAAGGACGACGTGGCCGGGCGGCTGCCCGAGGTGCCGACGCTGTGCGGGGTGTGGGGGACGGCCGACTGGCAGGAGCGGGAGGTGTACGACCTGGTCGGGGTGCGGTTCCTCGGCCACCCGGACCCGACCCGCATCCTGCTGAACGACGACTGGGTCGGGCACCCGCTCCGGAAGGACTACGAGTTCCCGCTCGAGTACCACGGCATCCGCTGCCGGTAGAATGGGCCGCCCTCACCCGCCGGAGGTCGCCCATGCCCGAGTGGCTCGCGTCCCGCCTGCCGGAGGGGTGGACCGGGTGGCACCTGACGGCCGCGGTCGTCGGGTTCGCGGTCGCCTCGGCCGTCGTCAGCCTCGTCGCCGTCGGGTACGTTCTGACCCGGCTGCCGGCCGACTACTTCGTCAACCCGGCCGCCCGCCGCCCGGTCGACCGGCACCCGGTGCTGAAGGCGGCGCGGGTCGTCGGCCGGAACCTGCTCGGGTGGTTCCTGGTGGCGCTCGGGGTGCTGCTGTCGCTGCCCGGGGTGCCCGGCCAGGGGGTGCTGACGATCCTGATGGGGGTGATGCTGGTCGACTTCCCGGGGAAGTACCGGGCGGAGCGGTGGCTGCTCACCCGCCGCGGGGTGCTGGCCGGGGTGAACGCCCTGCGGGCGCGGGCCGGGCGGCCGCCGCTGCAAGTGGACAGTGGGTAGTGGGCAGTGGTCCGAGAAGGCACCGGCTCGGTCTGCCCTCTCGGACCACTACCCACTACCCACTGCCTCAGCCCTCGCCCCCGATCATCGCGGTGATGTTGATCGGGATGCTGGACGGCATCAGCAGGAACGTCGGCAGGACCGGGCGGTAGCTGCCGTCGATGGTGACCGCCAGCCGGTCCGGGAACGGGGCCGAGTTCCACGGCACCGCGTTCGGGTCGGCCGGGTCGAACGGGTCCGGGTAGGTCGGCGGGTTCAGGCTCTTCGGGCGGACGACCGGCGGGTCCAGGGTGAGCCCGGCCGGGTCGACCGCGTACACCGCCACCCGGAACCCGTCGATGTTCCCCTGGGTCCCGCCCATCCGGTCCCGGGTGTACTGGTGGATCGACCGGAACGTCCGCCCGGCCCCGTCGGTGAAGTCGGCGGTCGGGAAGTCGGCCGGCTTGTCGGTGTTCACCGACGCGTACCGGGCCCCCTCCCGGGCGGCGTTGTTGGTCACGTGCAGGACCAGCAGGAACCGGCAGTACTCGAACATCCCGAACAGGAGCAGCAGGAACACCGACAGGACCAGGGCGGCCTCGACGATGGTCAGGCCCCGCCGGGCCGTCTTGTTGCGCCGGATCAGCACGGGTCGGCCTCCTTCACCACCGGGGCAAGGCGGTGTTCACCACGAACGCGTCGTCCGTCAGGATCCGCCAGGTGGCGGTGAACTCGACGTTGGCCGGGCGGAGCAGCCCGAGGCTGGTCCACCGCACCTTCTCCCACGGGACGGACACCCGGACCTGGAACTCCTGCCCCTTCTCCCCCCAGCACGGCTCGGTCGGCCGGCTCCCGGCCGGCCAGCTCGTCCCGGCCGGGTCCACCCCGGGGATCGGGACGTAGGCGGTGGTCCGCGCCCCGGCGGTGTTCGGGGCGGGGGCGAATTGGAACTCGACCGTCACGTCCGCGTCCGTCAGGGTGGTCAGCCCGGCCGCCCGCAGGTAGTTGACGACCGCCTCCTTCACGCTCGGGCTGCCGGTGTCCTTCTTGATCTGGAGCTGGGTCCCGTCGGTCCGGATGGTGAACCCCTGGCCGGCCAGCCGGGCGCCCTCCCGGGCGGCGTTCGCCACCACCTGCTGGACGTGGATCAGCCGGCCGGTCTCCCAGATCGCGAGCATCAGCGGGACCATGAACAGCATGGTCACGAACGCCAACTCGATGGCCGCGACCCCGGGCCGGGGCGGGCGGGTGCGGAGGCGCATGGCGGACCCCTTCCGTGTCCGGGGGCACGGGCCGTCTTGTGGCACAGGTCTCCGACCTGTGATGCCGTCACAGGTCGGAGACCTGTGCCACAGGACGGGACCGCACAACCGTAGGGCGCCCCGCCCGCCGGCGCCGCCGCCCGGCCCGGATTCCGGCCCCGCGCCCCGCCTCCCCGCCCCGGTTTCGGGCGCGGGGCGGAGTTTTCCGGCCGCCCCGCGGGGAACTCCCGACATCCCGCCGCCCGCGGCTTGTCGGGAGAATGGTCGGGCGGTTAAAGTTACACCGCGGGCCGCAACCGTGGTCTATACTGGTCCCGTCGCGGCCCCCCCCGCCCCGCCCCCCCGCCGTCCCGATGCCCCCCACCACCGTCGACGAACTCCTCGACCGGGTCCGCCGGAGCGGGATCGTGCCGGCCGACCGGCTGGAGGCGTTCCTGTCCGCCGTCGCCGCGTCCGGGCGGCCCCCGGTCACCCCGGCCGACCTGCTCGACCGGCTCGCCGCCGCCGGGCTGATCACCCGGTTCCACGCGGAGAAGCTGGCGGCCGGGAAGTACCGCGGGTTCCAGCTCGGCAGCTACCTGGTGCTGGACCAGATCGGGAGCGGCGGGATGGGCCAGGTGTACCTGGCCGAGCACGTCAACCTGCGCCGGCTGGTGGCCCTGAAGGTGCTGCCGCCGCCGGCGTTCGAGGACGCGGTGGCGCGGGAGCGGTTCTTCCGCGAGGCCCGGGCGGCCGGCGCCCTGGACCACCCGAACGTGGTCCGGGTGTTCGACCTGTGTCAGGACGGGAAGCTCCTGTTCCTGGCGATGGAGTACGTGGACGGGGTGAGCCTGCAGGCGGTGGTCGGGCGGCACGGCCCGCTCCCGGTCGGGGCGGCCTGCCACTACGCCCGGCAGGCGGCGTTCGGGCTCCAGCACGCCCACGAGCTGGGGATGGTGCACCGGGACGTGAAGCCGGCGAACCTGCTCCTGGACCGGGCCGGGGTGGTGAAGATCCTCGACCTCGGGCTGGTCCGGTCGGAGGCCGACCGGGGCGGCGGGCTGACCAACCGGATCGACGGCCGGACCATCCTCGGGACGGCCGACTTCATGGCCCCCGAGCAGGCGGTGGACAGCAGCGCCGTCGACGGCCGGGCGGACGTGTACGGCCTCGGGGCGACCCTGTACTTCCTGCTGGCCGGGCGGCCGCTGTTCCCGGGCGGGCGGGCGGCGCAGAAGCTGGTGTGGCAGCAGACCAAGGACCCGGACCCGATCGACCGGGTCCGCCCCGGGGTGCCGCCGGGGCTGGCCGCGGTCGTCCACCGGATGCTGGCGAAGAACCCGGCGGGCCGGTACCACACCCCGGCCGAGGTGTTCGACGCCCTGGCCCCGTTCGTGCCGGGGGAGCTGCCGCCGCCGGACCCGGCGTGGCTGCCGCCCGGCCCGGCCCGGGCGGGGTTCGCCGGGCGGGCCGCCGGGTCGGCGTCCCGGGTGGTGGCGGCCGCGATGCGGGGGGCGTCGTCGACGGCCGCCCGGCCCGGGCTGGCGACCGTGGCGGACGCCGACGAGTCGGCCGTGCCCGACCCGGACCGCGCGCCCGTCACCGACCCCGGGGACACCGAGCTGGTGGTCATCCGGGACACCCGCCCGACGACCCCCCTTCCCCCCGACCCGCCGCCGGCAACCCGCCCCGCCAACCCTACGGCCGTCATCACCGCCCTCTCGGTCGCCCTCGCGCTGGCCCTGCTCGGGGTCGTCGTCCTGCTGTTGCGCGGGTGACCCTCTTCCCTGTGGGCGAGGCACTCCTGCCTCGCGGAGGGGTGCGAGGCAGGAGTGCCTCGCCCACCGTCACCTCACCGCCAGCTGCACCAGCACCAGCACCAGCAGCCCGACGCTGATCACCCCGTTGACGTGGAAGAACGCCCGGTTCACCCGGGACAGGTCGTCCGGCCGCACCAGCCGGTGCTCGTACACCAACAGCGCCCCGACCGGGGCCAAGCCGGCGAGGTACACCGCCCCGAGGTGCGGGGTCGCCAGCGGCAGCGCCGCGAGCAGCCCGAACATCGCCGCGTGGCACCCGGCGGCGACCCGCAGGGCGGCCGGCACCCCGACGCTCGCAGGCACACTGTGCAGCCCCTCCGCCCGGTCGAAGTCGGCGTCCTGGCAGGCGTACAGGATGTCGAACCCGGCCACCCAGAACCCGACCGCCGCCCCGAGCAGCGCCGGCGCGGCGAGGTCGGTCAGCCCCTTCACCGCGATCCACGCGGCGACCGGGGCGAGCATCAGCGCCCCGCCGAGCCAGAAGTGGGCGAGGCTGGTGAACCGCTTGGCCAGCGAGTACCCGAACAGGAACAGGAGGACCGGGCCGGACAGGACCAGCGGCCACGGGTTCGGCGGGTCGCGGTACAGGAACAGCAGGGTGGAGGCGACGAACCCGGCTCCACACGCGGCGGTGAACGCCCAGACGGCGGCGGCGGAGAGGGTGCCGGCCGGGAGGTGGCGGGCGGCGGTGCGGGGGTTCCGGGCGTCGAGGCGGCGGTCGGCGAGGCGGTTGAACGCCATCGCGGCGCTGCGGGCGAACACCATGCACAGGAGGATGCCGGCGAGGTCGGCCGGCCGGAACGGCTCGTCCGCCCACGCCAGGGCCGCCGCCAGCAGGGCGAACGGCAGGGCGAACACGGTGTGGCCGAACCGGACCAGCTCGAGCAGCTTCCGCACGGGCATCTGTTGGTCACCGGACCGCGTTGTCGTCTTCTGGTGGGGCAGGCATTCCTGCCTGCCGAGCAACGCGGCAGGCAGGAATGCCTGCCCCACCAACCCCCCCTCGCCGCGAATTAAACCGCACCGGACTCTACCCGGGCAACCCCCGGCGTGGTACGCTGGCGGCTGTGTGAGTGTTCCCGCGCAGGAGCTGCCATGTCTCGTCCGGTCCTCGCCGCGTGCGCCGTCCTGGTGGGGCTGACCCGGGCGCCGGCCGCCGACCCGGCCCCGCTGTGGGAGATCGACGTCCCCGGGGCCGCCGACCCGCTCACCGCCCCCGGGTGGCTCGGGTTCTCCCCGGACGGCCGGGCGGTCGTCGCCGTCCTGGTCCGGGAGGGGTCGGTGGCCGAGGAGTACGCCCACACCCTGCGGGTGTGGGACGCGGGCACCCGGCGGGAGCGGTTCACCGCCGACCTGGGGAAGTCCCGCACCCCGAGCTGGGGCGCCGACCTGGTCGCCTTCCCGACCGACGCCGCCGTCCAGACGGCCGGCCCGTCGCCCGCCTTCCGACAGCTCGCCGACGGGGCGCTGACGACGCTGTCGTCCGACGTGCCGGTGATGGCGGACCACGTGGTGTGGGTGGCCCCGGACGTGGGGGAGACGTTCTACCTCCGCCGGGAGCCGGACCGGGAGGGCCGGCCGCTGGAGCTGGTGCTCCGGTCGAACGTCACCCAACAGTTCGACGAGTGGGGCGGCCGCCGCGGGGTGGGGGGGAACGTCGCGGTCCGGCGGGCCGAGGTGCGGCCGCCGCGGGACGGGCTGCGGCCGCAGGCGATGCAGATGAACCCGGGGCGGAACCGGCTGGCGGCGGCGTTCCGGGACGACGCCCCGGGCGGCGGGCCGGCCCGGCACGGGTTCGTCCTGTACGCGGTGCGGACGGTCGACGAGTTCGCGGCGGAGGCGTCGGCCGAGGCGGTGACGGCGGCCCCGGTCGGGGCGGTGGCGTTCGCCCGGGACGGGCGGACGGTGGCGAGCGGCGGGGAGGACGGGTCGGTGGGGCTGTGGGACGTGTGGCCGGCGGGCCGGGCGTGGAAGCCGCGGGCGACGGTCGGCGGGGGCGGCGGGCGGGTGGCGGCGCTGGCGTTCCGCCCGGACTGGCGGGTGCTGGCGGCGGCCACGTGGGACGGGAAGGGGCCGAACCTGCGGCTGATCGACGCGGACACCGGGGCGCTGGTGCGGGCGGTGCGGGTGGAGAACGGGGTGACGGCGGTGGCGTGGAGCCCGGACGGGCGGGTACTGCTGACCGGCGGGTACGGCGGGAAGGTGCGGGCGTGGGACGCGGCGGCGCTCTTGGCCGGGGACGGGGCGGGCGTCACGGGAGCAGGTCCGCAACGGTGACGGCGGCGTGCGGGGCGGCGAGCGGGGCGACGGTGGACGTGGCGTCGAGGGTGAGGTGGGTGCGGTAGGCGGTCGCGCCGAGGCCGGCCGGGAGGGCGACCGGGCCGCGGAACACGTGCAGCTGGCGGCCGGCCACGTCGATCACCCAGTACTCCGGGACGCCGGCGGTCGCGTACCACTCGGCCTTCGTGGTGGTGTCGGTGAGCAGCGACGAGTCGGCCACCTCCACGAGGAGGACCGCAGTCGTCGGGGTGCGGCCGACATAGTCCCGGCGGGCGCCGGCCACGACGGCGAGGTCCGGGCCGGGGTCGGTCGCCGTGCCGACGTCGAACCCCATCTGGTTCCGGACGTGGTGCCCGGCGGCGAACACCGCCCGCAGCCAGTCGTCCGCGAGGCCGAGGCTCAGGTCGTGGGGCGGGTTGGGCAGGGTCATGACGTACAGCACCCCGTCGAGCAGCATCGTCTTCTTGTCGTGGAACAGCCCCGTCTTGCCCAACTCGCGGTACTCGGCGATCGTCCACCGGTGCGGCTGGGGGCCGGCCGCCGCGGGCGTCCCGGGGGCGAACGGCTGGGCCGGCGGCGGGGTGATCGCGGCAGGGGTCATCTCGTCCTCCTCCGTCCGGCGAGCGTACCGTCAGGACTTGCCGAGCACCAGATCGACCACCCAGCACCCGCGGACGTGAACCTGCTGCGGGTCGCGGCAGTGGGCGAGGATGTCGTCGTTCTCGCACCCGGCGTCCTGGAGGGCGTCGGCCAGGATCGGCATCGCCGCGAAGTCGCGGGCGGCGTACATCCCGCGGGCCAGTGACACCGCGGTGTCCGTCCGCCACCCCGGGTCGAAGGCGACCGTGCGGAACGGGTTGCCGAAGATGTCGCGGATGAGCGAGACCTGCCCGGGATCGACCGACGAGTGGGTGAGGTCGTACTCCGCCCGGAGGTAAAGGAGCAACCCGTACACCTTGGAGAGCTGGTGCCGGCGGGTGCCCGCGGCCTCCCACAACCCCACTCTATACCACGTCGGGCGCCGACGAAGTTGCTCCTCGGCGTCGATGTCCGCTCCGAACAACCTCACCCTCCGATCGACTTCGCCGCGGCGCGTGAGCCGGTCGGCCAGTGCTTCCACGGCGTCCACCGCGTGCCGCGCGGTCTCCGACAGTTCGCCCCAGAACCGCCGCAGGGTACCGGCGGCACACAGCCTCAACTTCCTCATCGAAGGGCGCGACCGGCGGGTCAGCGTCCACATCAGCCGTTCGGCGTCGCACTCGATGCCCCACGTCTCCTCGTCCACCGTCTTCCCCCGGTAAACGCAGCCACCCCCGCCCGCGGTGGGCCGCGGGCGGGGGTGGCGTGGTGGTCAGAACCGGCGAGCCCGGCGTCAGCCCAGGTTCATCCCGAGCAGGAACTCCAGGTTCGACTTCGTCTTCCTCGACTTGTTCACGATGAACTCCATCGCCTCCACCGGGTGCATGTCGGCCAGCACCTTCCGCAGCATCCGGATCCGGTCGTGCTCGTCCGGGTGCAGCAGCAGCTCCTCCTTCCGCGTCCCGCTCCGGTTCACGTCGATCGCCGGGTACACCCGCTTCTCGACCAGCCGCCGGTCCAGGTGCAGCTCGCTGTTGCCCGTCCCCTTGAACTCCTCGAAGATCACCTCGTCCATCCGGCTCCCGGTGTCGATCAGGGCGGTCGCCAGGATCGTCAGGCTCCCGCCCTCCTCCACGCACCGGGCGGCCCCGAAGAACCGCTTCGGCTTCTGCATCGCGTTCGAGTCGAGGCCGCCCGACAGCAGCTTCCCGCCGCCCGGGGCCTCGGTGTTGTGCGCCCGCGCCAAGCGGGTGATCGAGTCGAGCAGGATCACCACGTCCTTCTTCGTCTCCACCATCCGCTTCGCCTTCTCCAGCACGATCTCGGCGACGTGGATGTGCTCCTCCGGCGGCTCGTCGAAGGTCGACGCCACCACCTCCGCGTTCGGGCTGTTCACCAGCCGCTGCATCTCCGTCACCTCCTCCGGCCGCTCGTCGACCAGGAGGACGAAGACGTACGCCTCGGGGTGGTTCTTGATGATCGCGTTCGCCATCTTCGACAGCAGGATCGTCTTCCCGGTCCGGGGCGGGGCGACGATCAGCCCGCGCTGGCCCTTGCCCACCGGGGTGACCATGTCGACGATCCGCATGCTCAGCTCGTCCGGGCCGGTCTCCAGCCGGAGCCGGTCCTTCGGGTGGAGCGGGGTCAGGTCCTCGAAGTTCGTCGCCCCGCTCACCTCGTCCGGGTTCTTCCCGTTCACCAGCTCGATCTGCATCAGGGCGAAGTTGTCCTGGTTCTCGATCGGCAGCCGGATCGGGCCCTCCACCACCAGCCCGGTGCGGAGGCTCATCCGCCGGATCTGCGACGGCGAGACGTAGATGTCCTCCGGGCTGGCCAGGTAGTTGTGGGCCTGGCTGCGGAGGAACCCGTACCCGTCCGGCAGCACCTCCAGGGTGCCGCTCCCGCGGACCACCTCGCCCCGCTCGATCTGCCGGCGGACGACGCCGACGATGAGCTGGGCCCGGTTCATCCCGGTGTGCTCGTGGATGCCCTCCTTCTCGGCCAGCTTGAACAGCTGCTGCATCGGCATCCGGTACAGGTCGTCCAGCCGGAACCCGCCGGGCCGGAGCGGCCGCTCGGCCGGCTCCGGCCGCTCGGCCGGGGCGCGGTCGGGGGGCGCCTCGGCCGCCGGCCGGGCGGGCGGGGCGGGGCGGGCCGCGGGCGGGGCGGGCGCGGCCGGGACGGGGTCGCCCGGCTTCCGCAGGGAGGGGCGGCGGGCGGCGGCGGCGCGGAGAAGTGAGGGGCGCGGTTGCGGCCCTTCGACGCCCTTGGCGTCGGGCATAACAGGATCCTCGAAACTGGAGTGGGACGGGCCTCGCGGCGGAGCACGCCGGCGGGCCGGGACGGGGGCGGACTCCCGCCCCCGGGGAAACAGGTCACGAACTCGGCTTCGGGTTCACATTCCGGGTCTTCTCGGACCTCGCCGGCCGACCCGCCGCCCGCGGCGGGTTCCCGGGCTTCGCCGGAACGGGGATCGGGTCGGTCCGTTCCGGAAGAGGGTCGGGAGTCAGGAGTCGGTCAGCACAGTGCCGTATCGCGGGGGTGGAAGTCAAGACGCGTTGCTCGTCGCCGGGTCACTCCGGACCGGGCGGGCCACGCGGGAAAGTGCGGGCGGCCGAATTACCAACACTGTACGTCATTCCGTTCGCGCGTCAACGGCATTATACCCCCCGGCCCCGGGTTTTCTACCCGCCCCGACCGGCATGTTACCCCGCCGGTCGCGGCCGGGGCGGTCCGGCTCGTGCGCGACGGGACCGATCTCGGACGCTCCCCGCTACCGGCACTTGCGCCCGGCGGGCGCGGAACTCACTCGGCCCCGCCGGCCGCCAGCGCCGCCGCCACCTCGTCGGCCGAGGCGTACCGCCCCGCCGGGTCCTTCCGCAGCAGCCGCAACACCACCGCCTCCAGCCACCCCGGCAGGTCCGGGCGGACCGCCCGCGGCGCCTCCGGCTCGTCGTAGCACACCGCCCGGAGCACCGCGGCCAGCACCTCCCCGGGGAACGGCGGGCGGCCGGTGAACAGCACGTACAGCAGTGCCCCCAGGCTGAACAGGTCGGACGCCGGGGTCGCCGGCCGGCCGTTGGCCAGCTCGGGCGCCATGTAGTGCGGGGTGCCGATCAGGTCCCCGTCCCGGGACAGCTTGGCGTCGTCCGCCGCCCGGGCCAGCCCGAAGTCGGTCAGCCTCGCCCGCCCGGTGTCCGCCTCCAAGAGCACGTTCGCCGGCTTCACGTCCCGGTGCACGATCCCCTGCCGGTGGGCCGCCGCCAGCCCGGCCGCCACCTCCCCGGCCGCCCGGACCGCGGCCGCCAGCGGCAGCCCGGCCGACACCGCCCGGTCCAGCGCCCCCCCGCCGACGTACTCCATCGCCAGGTACGGCAGCCCGCCGGCCTCCCCGACGGCGTGGACGGCGACCACGTTCTCGTGCCGGACGGCGGCCGCCAGCCGGGCCTCCCGGGCGAACCGGTGCCGGTACTCGGGGTCCGCGGCCAGTTGCGGGGCGAGCAGCTTGACCGCCACGAACCGCCCGAGCTTCGGCTCGAACGCCTTGAACACCGTCCCCATCGCCCCGCGCCCGACCGGCTCCCGCAGCTCGTACCCCCCGACCCGGCACCCGCCGGCCGGGAAGTCGTGGAGGAACGCCGGGTGGAAGTCCGGCGGGCCGCCGCCGCGCGGGGGCGGGGTGGTCGGCGGGCGGGCCCGGCCCGCCGGCCGCGGCGCCCGGACGGTCGCGGCCATCGTCGCCCCGGGGTCCGGCCCGCCCCGCGCGGTCCGGTCGCCCGGGGCCGCGGCCGCCCCGAGCCGGGTCCGGCTGGACTCGACCGCCAGGCTCACCAGCTCCCGCCCCCCGGCGGACAGCGCCGCGGCGAAGTTCGGGCAGTCGCGGACGTCCCGGTCGAGCAGCGCCCCGAACTCGGCCACCCGCGGGGTGACCCCCTCCATGAACCGGACCAGGGCCGGCCGCGGCAGGTGGAACCGGGTCTCGGCCAGCCCGAGGACGTAGTCCAGGACCGGCGGGTGGCGGACGACGGTGTCCAGGTTGGCGAGCAGCCCGGCGAAGTACAGCAGTTCGGCCCGGCGGGCGTACCCGTCGGGGGCGCCGGCCAGCCGCTCCGGGTGGTGGTGGTGGCGGATCGGCTCGACCACGTCGTCCGGCAGGTGCCACCGGCGGAGCAGCTCGGCCGTCACCTCGGCGTGGCTCACCCCGAACGCCTCGACCTCGGCCTCGCACGGCTCGGCCAGGAGCCGGTCGCCCCACCGGGCGACCATCCCGTTCCAGGCGTCGGGGAAGGTCTGCTGGAGGAGGACGGCCCCGAGGTCGCGGAGCAGCCCGGCGACGAGGTCGTCGGCCGGGTTGGTGCGGGGGGAGCGGGCGGACAGCTCGCGGGCGATGATCGCCCCGGCGACGGAGCTGACGTGGTACGCCCGGGTGGCGGCGTCGGCCGGGCCGGTGCGGACGGCCGGCAGGGACAGCCCGAGGGCCAGCGACCGGACCGGCCCGAGGCCGAGGACGGCGACCGCCCGGTGGAGGGAGGCGACCGGCTTGGCGAGGCCGAGCAGGCAGGAGTTGACGGCCTGGAGGAGCTTGGCGCAGAGGGCGGGGTCTTGCGCCAGGAGGGTGACGATCTCGGCCGGGTCGCAGTCGGGCTTGGCGGCGGCGGTGACGACCCGGAGGGCGACGGCGGGTGGGGTGGGGAGGCGGTCGGGGGCGAGGACGGCGGCGAGGACGGCGTCGCGGCCGGGGGAGTCGGGCGGGTACCCGGTGGGTGGTGAGGGCGGGGCGGAAGAGGATGCCGGCACCGCAACATCCTTCGCGTGGCGACCGCGGGCGGGGATGACGGTGTAGAGTGGGTTACGTTCGGGGGGCGGTCAAGCGGCGGGCGGGGGCGGCCCGGGGTCGACCGCACTTGACGGGTCACCCCGGGTCGTGTGGACTGTCGGTCCGGTAACGGTGCCGGGCGTGACCCGTGTCGGAGTCGAGCAGATGACCGAACTCGTCCTGTCCGTCTGCCTTGCCGCGTCCGGCCAGCCGCGCGGGCCGGTCTCCCCGCCCCCCTTGCCACCGCCTCCCCGGAACCTGCCCGGGCCTCCGCCCCCGCCCGCCCGGGAGAACGCCCGCGGCGACCGGATCGAACTGTGCAAGCACGACGGGAGTGACGAGGAGCTGCGGGAGTTGGTGAAGAAGTCGCCGAAGGCGAAGCGGATGCGGATCGGGTGGCCGGGGCTGACCGACTCTGCCCTCGCCGTCGTTGCCGAGGCGCACGACCTCGTCGAGTTGGAGATCTCCGCCGTCGTCCGCTTCTCGCAAGACCACGGGCCGGTGGGGGCGGCGATCAGCGCGGACGGGTGGAAATCGTTGGCCAAGCTGCCGAACCTGCGGCGGCTCTACATCTCGGGGGTTCCGATCAACGAGGAAACCGCCCGGGGGATCGCGACCCTGTCCACACTCCGCGAACTCGACATCAACGGCCAACTCGACGACCGCGCGCTGGCCCCGCTCGCCGGACTGACCGCGCTCACCCAGTTCAGGATTCACCAGAAGTGCGCGTCCGCCGCGGGCGTTATGCGGGTGGTGGCGAAGCTTCGCGATCTGGAGGACCTGTACCTCTGCCGTCAGCCGGTCGGGGACGGGGACATGAAGGTCATCGCCGAGCTGCCGCGCCTGAAAACCCTGACCATCTACGAGACGAAGGTCGGCGACGCCGGCGTCCTGGCCCTGGCCACCTCGCGGACCCTGACGCGCGTGTCGATCGAAGACTGGAAGTCGCCCGACCTGAAGGCGGTCCTCGCCGCCGTCGAGAAGGCCAAGGACTGCGCCTTCTTGAGCTTCCGCGAGTCATTTTACTTCGACAGCAACCACCCGTTCTTCCTCAAGCCCAAGCCGGACCGGTGACGGGCGCCCGTCGGTCGCCGGCGACCTCCGGGTCGGCGGCCGGCCAAACCACTTACCCCTTCTCGGGGGTGGCGAGGTAGGTGAACTTCAGCTCGACCCGCTTGCCGTCCTTGACCCCGCGCGTCACCTGGCCGATCACCTTCAGGAGGAGCGGGGCCGGGGTATCGTCCGGGAAGTCCAGCTCGATCTCCAGACGCATGAAGTCCTGGTCCTTCAAGGTCCTCGCGACGTAATCCTGGAAGTACATCCGCCCGAGCAACAGAGACTCGCAGCTGACGTTCCCCTTCATGTCCATCTGGAAAGGGAGGCCCACCGCATCCCGTTTCGGCACGGCGACCTTGTCGCTGCCGATGTTGACGGCCACCTCCACGCGGACCCGCTCCGGCTTCCCGGGCGGCGGGGCCGCGGGCACCAGGACACCGGCTACGATCGCGACGAGGGGGACCATTCGGGGACTCCTTGCGGCTCGGGCGCGGGGTGCGTGGCTGACAAGACGGGCCGGGCGGCCGTTCTTAACCCGCGCCGGTCAGTAATCCCACCGGCCCCCCGAACGCGTCGGAAGGCGCCCCGCCGGGCGGGTGATCTCCCGCCACCGCGCCGCGAAGTCCCGGTGGACCCCGACCAGGTCGATCCACCGGTCGGTGATCTCGCCGGCCCGGACCGACCGCTGCACCAGGATCAGCCCAGTCACCAGCCACCCAAGGGCGCCGAAGATCCCGACCGCGATCACCGCCGTGCCCGCGTCCCCCGGCAGTTCGTCAACCGCCAGCACGGCCACGACCGCGTAGGCGATCCAGAACAACAGCCCGAGCCACATGTACAAGTTGAGGTTCCGCCACTGGTTGACGTGCCGGTGGCACACCGGGACCATGACCGCCATCGTCCTCCGGGTGAAGAGGACTGCGAGGAGCCACGGCAGGAGGCCCGCGAGGATCAACACGTAGGCCCACCCCGGCATCCAGGCGAACCGCCGCCACCGGCTCACGCCGGCGTCCTCCCCGCACCGCACGCACATTCGGGGGAACCGGTCCCCGTCGGCCTCGTCGCGGTTGACACGCACCGTCGCCATACCGCCCCCAAGTCGTCCGCACGATGGTTCTGAAATCGGTCACGTGATTGTACCGCCCGGGCCGGCCGACGCCATTTCGCGGCTGCCGGTTGCCGCCCGGGTCTTCACCTCCCCCCCTGGTGGGGGAGGTCGCCGGCGCCTCGCCGGCGGGTGGGGGGGAGACGCACCCCGCGCGGACGGCGACGGGGAACACCGGGGTCGCTTCCCCCCCACCCGGCCTTCGGCCGACCTCCCCCACCAGGGGGAGGTGATAGCCACAACCCGCTTGTCGGCGGTTGCCGCCGCCCTCCGCCGGCGTACCCGTAGACGAGTCCCGCCCGCTCCGAGGACCCGCCGCGATGCCCCCGCTCGACACCGGCCGCGGCCGGCCCCTGCCCCTCGGCACCACCTCCGGGCCGGACGGCCACAACTTCGCCCTCCTCTGCCGGCACGGCACCCGCGTCACCCTCGTCCTCCTGCCCGAGACCGGCCGCGAACCCCTCGCCGAGATCCCCCTCCACCCGAAGCAGAACCGCACCGGCGACCACTGGCACGTCCGCGTCGCCGGCCTCCCCCCCACCTTCTGCTACGGGTGGCGGGTCGACGGCCCGGACGGCCCCCGCACCCGGTTCGACCCGTCCCGGCTGCTCCTCGACCCGGCCGCCCCGATGGTGTCCGACGGGGCCACCTGGGCCGGCACCTGCGAGGTCGACCCGCAGCGGACCAGCCGCCGCAGCCTGTACCACCACGCCCCCCGGTACGACTGGGAGGACGACGCCCCGCCCCTCACCCCGCTCGAAGACTCGGTCATCTACGAGGTCCACGTCCGCGGGTTCACCTGCCACCCGTCCAGCGGCGTCGCCCACCCCGGCACGTTCCGCGGCCTCGTCGAGAAGATCCCGTACCTGAAGTGGCTCGGCGTCACCGCGGTCGAGCTGATGCCGGTGTTCGAGTGGGACGAGTGCGACTGCCCGTTCGCCCACCCGGACACCGGCGAGAAGCTGGTCAACTTCTGGGGGTACAACCCGATCGCGTTCGGGGCGGCGAAGGGGGCGTTCGCCGCCAGCGCCGCCGGGCACGGCCAGAACGCCGAGTTCCGGGACATGGTGAAGGCGTTCCACGCGGCCGGGATCGAGGTCATCCTGGACGTGGTGTTCAACCACACCGGGGAGGGGAACGACAAGGGCCGGACGTACAGCTTCCGCGGGCTGGACAACGAGCTGTACTACCTGCTCGACGAGGAGGGGCGGTACCTGAACTACACCGGGTGCGGGAACACGGTGAACTGCAACCACCCGGTCGTCCGCGACCTGATCATGACCTGCCTGCGGCACTGGGTCGGGGACATGCACGTGGACGGGTTCCGGTTCGACCTGGCGAGCGTCCTGGGCCGGGACCGGGCCGGGAACGTGATGGTCGAGCCGCCGGTGGTCGAGAGCATCACCGAGGACGGGGTGCTGGCCGACACCAAGCTGATCGCCGAGCCGTGGGACGCGGCCGGGCTGTACCAGGTCGGGACCTTCCCGTTCGGCCGGCGGTGGAGCGAGTGGAACGGCAAGTACCGGGACGACGTCCGCCGGTTCTGGAAGGGCGACCCGGGGTTCGTCGGCGCTCTGGCCTCGCGCCTGTGCGGCAGCTCCGACCTGTACCAGGGGAGCGGCCGCCTGCCGCGGCACTCGGTCAACTTCGTCACCGCCCACGACGGGTTCACCCTGCACGACCTGGTGAGCTACAACGCGAAGCGGAACGACGCGAACGGCGAGGGCAACCGGGACGGCGAGAACCACAACCACTCGTGGAACTGCGGGCGGGAGGGGCCGACCGACGACCCGGAGGTGCTGGCCCTCCGCCGCCGGCAGGCGAAGAACCTGGTCGCCACCCTGATGCTCAGCCAGGGGGTGCCGATGGTGCTCGCCGGGGACGAGTTCCTGCGCACCCAGAAGGGGAACAACAACGCCTGGTGCCAGGACAACGAGATCTCGTGGGTGGACTGGGAGTTGGCGGAGGAGAACAAGGACTTCCTGCGGTTCGTCCGGGAGATGATCCAGCTGCGGCGGCGGCACCCGGCCCTGCGGCGGCGGCGGTTCTTCGCCGGGCCGTTCGGCCGGCCGGAGGCGGTGGTCCGGGCGGACGCCCCGCGGCGGGTGGACGGCCCCGGCCCGTTCCCGCCGGCCGGCCCGGTCCGGCCGGAGGAGGCGGGGCTGTCGGGGGAGTGGCGGAACCCGCTGGTCACGACCCCGCCGCCGGGCGGGGTGCCGCCGGGGCTGGCGGACATCCACTGGCACGGGGTGGAGCCGTTCAAGCCGGACTTCGGCGGCGGGTCGCGGTCCTTGGCGTTCGCGCTGGACGGGCGGTTCACCGGCCGGGAGCACGACCCGGACTACAAGATCGACGCGGACCTCTACGTGGCGATGAGCGCGTGGAGCGAGCCGCTGAACTTCCGCATCCCGATGTCGCCGACCCGGCGGAAGTGGCGGCGGGTGGTGGACACGGCGAAGCCGAGCCCGGAGGACGTGGCGGCGGAGGGCGCGGGGCCGGTGGTGGCGGCGGGGGAGCAGTACCGGGTGGCCCCGTTCTCGCTGGTGGTGCTGGTGACCGAGGGGTAAGAGTCCGAGCCCGAGCGCCAGCGAGGGTCGTGTGCAGGCCCTCGCTGGCGCTCGGGCTCGGACCCGCCGCGCCCGAACCATTTCTGCTTGACGACGGCCCGTCGCCGGGACGACAATCCGAATCGCGCCCGCCTCTCCCGTCCCGTCTTCCGGGGGAAACGTCATGGCCCGGTCCCGTTCTCGCGGGTTCACGCTGATCGAGCTCTTGGTCGTGATCGCCATCATCGCCGTGCTGATCGGCCTCCTGCTGCCCGCCGTCCAGAAGGTGCGGGAGGCGGCGAGCCGGGCGAAGTGCAGCAACAACCTGAAGCAGATGGGCCTCGCCGTCCACCACTTCCACGACGTCCACGGGGCCCTGCCGGCGTGCGACCTGGGCGACAACTGGCCGACCTGGGCGGTGCTGCTGATGCCGCACCTGGAGCAGGAGAACGTGTACCGGAACTGGAACCTGGGGGCCCGGTACTACAACCAGGTGCCGGAGGCCGGGGCCGACCTGGCGGTGTACCACTGCCCGTCCCGCAGCACCCCCGGGGCGGCCGCGGCGGGCGGCGCGGCCGGGGAGACCCGGGCGGTCGGGACGGTCACCCGGACCGGGCCGATCGGGTGGGGCGACTACGCCATGTCGGCCGGGGCGACGAACGGCGGCGGGGTGGCGACGAACTGGGACGGGGCCGGGTACCGGGCGTTCTACCTCGACCGCAGCGCGTACCTGAACTCGTCCCAGACGGACATGTTCGAGGTCTGGCCGGGGTGGCGGTACGTGCTCAAGTTCCGGGACGTCACCGACGGGCTGAGCGGCACCTACCTGATCGGCGAGAAGTTCTACCTCCGGACGAGCAACGGCGGGGTGATCTACAACGGCGACTACCAGAGCCAGTACCTCCGGTGGGCCGGGCGGGAAGGGACGCAGGACCCGGCCACCGGGCGGTGGACGACCGAGCGCGGGCTGGTCACCGACCGGGACTACGCGGCGTCGGACTGGAACGTCCGGTTCAGCGCGGCGAACCACCTCGGTGTCGGAATGTTCGTGTTCCTGGACGGGAGCGTCGCCCCGGTCCGGGCGGCCGCCGACCTGGAGGTGGTGCACCGCCAGGCGAAGCGGAACGACGGCCTGGTGACCCCGAACCCGTGACCCCCATGACGCCGCCTCGACTCCGCCGCGCCGCGTGGGCCGCGCTCGTCCTGACCGCCGCCGCCGGGTGCGACGGCCGGGTGCCGACGTACCCGGTGCGCGGGCAGGTGGTGTACGCCGGCGGGAAGCCGTTCCGCGGCGGCGGGGGGCTGACGGTCTGGTTCGAGTCGGTCGCCCCGCCGCACCACCGGGCGTCCGGGGAGGTGGCGGAGGACGGGTCGTTCGTGCTCAGCTTCGTCGAGGCGGGGAGCGGGGCGCCGGAGGGCGAGCACCGGGTGCGGTTCGACCCCGGCGCGACGCACATGCAGCCGTCGGCCGAGATCGCCCTGGGGAAGAAGATGCCGCCGCGGTACCTGGAGTACCGGACGTCCGGGCTGAAGCAGACGATCGCCCGCGGCGACAACGTGGTCACCGTCGAGGTGGACCCGCCGGCCGGGAAGTGACCGGCCGAGTTTAGCCGCGACGCGGAGTCCTCGGAGCGGAGCGCGCCGGAGACGCCCGCGCTCCGCTCCGAGGACTCCGCGTCGCGGCTAAACGGGCCTATCCCTTGATCCCGAGCATCCGGTCGAGCGAGTCGGCGGTCTGGTGGACCAGCGCCTCGGGGAAGTGCTGGTACGGGTGGAAGTACTCGAACGTCAGGTACCCCTTGTACCCGGTCGCGTCGAACGCCTCCAGCACCGCCGGCCAGTTCGTCGTCCCGTCCAACAGCGGCCGGAACGCCTCCAGCGACACGTCCGTCCCCTTCTTGGTGAACTCCTTCAGGTGCACGTTCTTCGTCCGCCCCCCGAGCTGCTTGATCCAGTGCTCCGGGAACTGGTACATCATGATGTTCCCGGTGTCGAAGTGGACCCGCACCCGGTCGCTCTTGAACGAGTCGACGAAGTCGTTCATCTCCCCCGGCGTCATCAGGTAGCCGTTGAAGAAGATGTTCTCGATGTTCAGATAGACCTTCAGCTTCTCGGCGGCGGGCAGCAGCTTGCGCACCGCCTCCTTCGCCCGGGCGTCGCACACGTCGTTCGGCACCGGGTCGTGGTCCGTCCGCCACGGGATGTGCACCGCCCCCGGCACCACTAAGACGTTCTCGGTCCCGAGTTCCGCGGCGCACTCGGCGATCTTCCCGGCCAGCTCCAGCCCGCGGGCGCGCTTCGCCGGGTCGTTCGAGGTGAGCGGGTACGGCCAGAACAGGAACGAGCACATCCCGCTGACCGCGATGCCGATCTTCTCGGCCGTCCGGCGGATGGCGGCGAACTCCTTCGGCCCGGACTTCGGCGACAGGTCGCTCTCGAGGTCGTAGTTCAGCTCGATCCCGTCGAACCCGGCGTCCTTGGCGAGCCGCAGGCACTGCTCCAGCGACATCTTCTCCGGGTACGGGAAGGCCCACAGGTTGATCGACTTCTTGAACGGGTACTTCTTCCGCGGGGCCGGCTTCTGCCCGGCGGCGGCCGTGCCGGCGAGGCCGGCGGCGGACAGGGCGAACAGCTCGCGGCGGTCGGGCTGGTACGGGCCAGACATGGGAACCTCCGGGGGCGGGCGGCCCCGCCATCATCCCCGAAGGTTCCGCAGTTGCAAGTCGCCGGGCGAACCCGGAGCGTGAGCGACGGGGTGGCGCCACCCCGTCGCTCACGCTCCGGGTTCGCCGCCTTCACCCCGCCCGGGCGGCCGGGGCCATCACCGCCAGCTCCACCCACGCGAACGGCGGGGCCGAGTCCACCCGGGTGACGAGCACGTCGGCCGGGTCCCGGCCGGGCAGCCCGACCCGCATCCGCATCCCGGCGGTCAGCCCGAGGCTGTCCGCCTCGTCCACCGACACCCGCACCCGCACCGCCGCCCCGGCGGTGGTGTAGTACGCGTACACCACCCGCCCGCCCCACGTCACCGGCCCCGTGCCCCGCATGGCCTTCCCCCTTGGTCCGTCATCGATCCCGGGCCAAGGATTGCAACGCCGGTGCCCCGGTGCAAGCACGGTAGCGGCGGCGGTGAAGTTCCCGAGAAGCCCGGGGCCGGCCGACCGGCACGACCGGAACCGCCCGCCCAAGCCCCGCGCCCGGGGTCAGGCGGCGCGGGCCGGGGCGTGCTCCTCCAGGAACCCGACGTACCGCCGCACCCCGTCCTCCAGCGGCGTCGGGGCGCCGGGGTAGCCGGCCGCGAGGAGCTTGGACGTGTCTGCCCGGGTGAAGTTCTGGTACTGACCGGCGAGCGCCGCCGGCATGTCGACGTACCGGATGGCCGGCGGCCGGCCGACGGCCGCGAACACCGCCCGGGCGAGGTCGGCGAACGTCCGGGCCGACCCGGTCCCGCTGTTGAAGAGGCCCGACGCGGCCGGGTTCGCCCCCAGCCACAGCATGTGGTCGATACAGTCGTCCACGGACACGAAGTCGCGCCGCTGCCCGCCGTCCGGGATGGTCGGGTCGGTCGACCGGAACAGCCGCACTTCGCCGCTCTCGCGGACCTGGCGGTGGGCGTGCAACACCACGCTGGCCATCCCGCCTTTGTGGGCCTCGCCCGGGCCGTACACGTTGAAGAACTTCAGCCCGGCCCACCCGGCGGGGGCCGGCCGGCCGGCCGCGACCTCGGCGAGCGCCCAGGCGTCGAAGTCGTTCTTGCTCCTGCCGTACAGGTTGAGCGGGCGGAGCGCCTCGGGCGGGGTGCGGTCGTCGAACCCCTGTGAGCCGTCCCCGTAGGTGGCGGCGCTGGACGCGTAGACCAGCGGCTTGCCGGCGGCGGCGCACCACCGCCACAGCGCCTGCGAGTACTCGACGTTGTTCCGCCGGAGGTAGTCCCAGTCGGTCTCGGTGGTGCGGCTGCACGCCCCGAGGTGGAACACCGCGTCCGGGCGGGCGGCGCCGGACGCCAGCGCGGCGAGGAACGGCTCGTGCTCGAGGAACCGGAACCCGCGGAGGCCGACGAGGTTGGCCGCCTTCGCCGGGGTGAGCGGGTGGTCGACGAGGAGCAGGTCGCGGCCGGCGGCCGCGAGCCGGCGGGCGAGGTTCGACCCGATGAACCCGGCCGCCCCGGTGACAGCGATCATGCGATTCCCTCCGGTGGGCGGGAATCGTACCGCGGGGGAAGTGGCGCGGCTAGCCGAGGTCAGGCGGCGCCCCGCCCGAGCCCGAGCCCGAGCGAGAGATGAGGCCAGACCCTCGCTCGCGCTCGGGCTCGGACGGGCACCGTCACCCCGCCGCCTTCTCGTCCGCCAGCTCGAACTCGGCCAGCGGCTCGTCCGCCAGCCGGGCCGCCACCCGCACCGTGAACGTGCTCCCGCGGCCCAGCTCGCTCTGCACCGTCACGTCCCCGCTCAAGAGCTTCGCCAGCTCCCGCACGATGCTCAGCCCCAGCCCGGTCCCGCCCTGCTCCCGGGTCATCGGGTTCGCCGCCTGCCGGAACTTCTCGAAGATCAACCCCTGCTCCTCCGGCGCGATCCCGACCCCGGTGTCCGCGACGGTGAACACCAGGTCGGTCCCGTCGGCGGCGGCCTTGAGCGTCACCCGCCCGCCCTCCGGGGTGAACTTCACCGCGTTCGACAGGAGGTTGGTCAGGATCTGGTGCAGCTTCCCGGGGTCCTGGCGGACCGGCGGGCCGGGCTCGGCCGCCACCCGCAGGTCCACGTTCTTCTTCTCCGCCTCGGTCCGGAACACCGCCGCCGCCTGCTCCGCCACCGCCGCCGGGTCGACCGCCTCCGGGTGCAGCCGCATCCGCCCGGCCTCCATCTTGGCCAGGTCCAGCACGTCGTTGATGAGCGCCATCAGCCGCTGCCCGCTGGCCATGATGGTGCCGGCGTACCGGTGCTGCTTGTCGGACAGGTTGTCGGCCGACAGGAGCACCTCGGAGAACCCGATGATGCTGTTCAGCGGGGTCCGCAGCTCGTGGCTCATGGTCGACAGGAACTCGCCCTTGAGGCGGTTGTTGTCGAACAGGGCGAGGTTCACCCGGGCCAGCTCGTCCACCTTCCGGTCCAGGTCGGCGATCAGCTTCCGGTTCCGGTCCTGGGTGTTGGTCAGGTTCCGGAGCATCCGGTTGAAGGCGTGGGACAGGTCCTCGAACTCGTCCCCGGTCTGGATCTCGCTGCGGATGTTCAGCTCCCCGGCGGCGATCGCCTCCGACACCTCCTTCAGGTGCTTCACCGGCTTGACGATCACGTACCGGACGATCAGGTAGCTGCCGGCGATGATGAGCAGGCTGGTGCCGATCGCGAACGACAGCAGGAGCGCCCGGTTGGTGTGGAACCCCTCCTCGATCGACTGGGTCGAGAGCCGCACCCGGACGACCGCCATCAGGTCGCCGGCCTGCAGGTCCGGGGCGGCCTTCGCCCCGAGCCGCTTCTCGTCCCGGTGGCACTCGACGCACGCCCCGCCGGCCCGGATCGCGGCGTAGTAGTAGAACGCGTTCTCCTTCGGCGACAGCCGCGACTCCTCGACCTTCCCCTCCGTCCGGACCCGGTGGACGATGCCCAGGTCGTCGCCCGCCGGCTGGTGCTCCGGGTCCTTCGAGTCCGGCTTGATGAGCCGGGCGCTGTACCCGGTGGCGGCGGCCCCGCCCGGCCACTGGCCGTCGCCCAGCTTCTGGAACTCCTCCATCACCTTCACCGGCTCGCCGGTGACGTGCAGCCGGGCGACGACCGGGGCCAGCAGCGCCCGCCCGGTGATCTGCAGCTGCTCGTAGGCGAGGTCCTCGGTCTGCCGGGCGTACACCCAGAAGCTGCCGGTCATGAGCAGCAGCACCCCGGCCCCGAGGAGCCACCGGCACTTCCGCTCCAGGCTCGTCTCCCCGAGCAGCCGCTTGAACGCGCGGTACGACATGGGCGTGGGTGGGGTGAGCCCCGTTCAGCCGCGGCGCGGGGCCCGCGCGGCGGAACGGGAGGGGGTTTCGGGCTGGCAGTTCGGACAGTAGTGGCTGGACCGGCCGGCCAGGCGGACGCAGGCGACCGCGGCGGCGCACGCCGGGCACGGCTCCCCGGCCCGGCCGTAGACGGCGTGCTCGTGCTGGAAGGCGCCGCGCAACCCCGACCCGCCGACGTAGTCGCGGATCGTGCTCCCGCGGCCCTCGATCGCGCGGGCCAGCACGGCCTCGATGGCGACTCGCAGCCGGTCGCACTCGGCGGCGGTCAGGCTGTTGCCGGTGCGGGCCGGGTGCAGCCCGGCCCGGAAGCACGCCTCGTCGGCGTAGATGTTCCCGACCCCGGCGACAACCGCCTGGTCGAGCAGCACGGCCTTCAGGTTGCGGCCGGTCCCGCCGACCGCCGCCCGGAACGCCGGCGGGTCCAGGCCGAACGGCTCCGGCCCCATGACCGCGTCGAGGGCGGCGGCCGCGTCGGCGGCGCTCGGGCAGAACTCGACCGACCCGAACCGCCGCGGGTCGCGGAACCGCAGCTCCCCCGGGCCGTCGAGGCGGAACCCGAAGTGGAGGTGGTCCGGGTCCGCCTCGGCGGCCGGGGCGACGGTGAGCTGGCCGGTCATCCCGAGGTGGACGCGGAGGGCCTGGCCGCCGGCCAGGTCGAGGAGGATCCACTTCCCGCGGCGGCGCAGCCCGGCGACCGCCGCCCCGACCACGAGCGCGTCGGCGGCCGCGGCCCACGGCCGGCGGAGCTTGAGCTTCCCGCGGCGGACGGCGGTGATGGTCCGCCCGGTGAGCAGCGGGCGGAGGTCGCGGACGACGGTCTCGACTTCCGGCAGTTCGGGCACGGCGGGCCTCGCGGGGGTGTGGGGATTCTACCACCCCCCCCGCCGGTGACCGCAACCCCGCCTCGGGCCGGCGCGTGCTAGGCTTGCCCCGGCAACGAACCGGGGGGCGGTGATGCGGTGGAACGGTCGCGAACGGGCCGTCGGCGGACTCGCCGTTATCACAACGCTCCTGGCGGGCTGGCTGGTCACGGACTCCCTCCGGGAGAGCATCTCCCGGCTCCGACCGGGGATGACGGAGAGCGAGGTCGCGGCCGCCCTCGGCACGCCGGGACGGCCGAACCCCCGCAAGGAGACTTGCATCTGGCTCCACTCGCCGGGCGCGTTCGGTCACGACGAGGCACGTTACGAGAGTTACGTCCGGGAGGTGTTCCGGACGAACAGCCAGTTCTACCGCGAGTACCGCTTCCCGCTCTGCACCGTCGATGTGTACTTTCGCGGGGTACGTGGTGACGAGCGGGTCTCTGCGGTCGAGGCCCGTCGCACGTTCGGGTGGACCTGGCAGTTCGGGGCGTGGGCCGTCATCGCCCTCGCCCTGGGACTCGTCGCGGCGGAGGCGGCCCGCCGGTCCCGGCCGCCGACTTGATTCCCGCCCCCCGGTCCGCAAGAAATGACGGTACGCCCTCCACCGGGTACCGTCATGCCGACCGCCTCCCCGCACGCCCCCGTCTCCCAGGTCCCCGACGTCCGCGGGCGGTTCGGCCCGTACGGCGGGCGGTTCGTCCCCGAAACCCTGATGTTCGCCCTCGACCAGCTCGACGCGGCGTACCGCGACGCGCAAGCCGACCCGGCGTTCCGGGACGAGTTCCGCCGGCTGATGCGCGAGTACGTCGGCCGGCCGAGCCGGCTGTACTACGCCGAGCGGCTGACGGCCGAGGCCGGCGGGGCCCGCATCTACCTGAAGCGCGAGGACCTGAACCACACCGGGGCGCACAAGATCAACAACGCGATCGGCCAGGCCCTGGTCACCCGGCGGATGGGGAAGAGGCGGGTGATCGCCGAGACCGGGGCCGGGATGCACGGGGTCGCGACCGCCACCGCCGCGGCGCTGTTCGGGCTCACCTGCCGGGTGTACATGGGGACCGAAGACATCCGGCGGCAGGAGCTGAACGTGTTCCGGATGCGGGCGATGGGGGCGGAGGTGTTCCCGGTGTCGTCCGGCAGCCGGACGCTGAAGGACGCGACGAACGAGGCGATGCGGGAGTGGATGAGCTCGGTCGAGGACACCCACTACATCATCGGGTCGGTCGTCGGCCCGCACCCGTTCCCGGCGATGGTCCGCGACTTCCAGAGCGTGATCGGGGAGGAGACGAAGGCCCAGTGCCGCGAGCTGCTGGGGCGGCTGCCGGACGTGGTGGTGGCGTGCGTCGGCGGGGGGTCGAACGCGGCCGGGATGTTCTACCCGTTCGCCGACGACGCGGGGGTGGAGCTGGTCGGCGTCGAGGCCGGCGGCCGGGGCGCGGCCCGCGGGGACCACGCGGCGACCCTGAGCAACGGCGCCCCGGGGGTGTTGCACGGCAGCTTCAGCTATGTCCTGCAGGACGACGACGGGCAGACGGCGGACGTGCACTCGGTGAGCGCCGGGCTGGACTACCCGGGGGTGGGGCCGGAGCACAGCTACTGGCGGGACGCCGGCCGGGTGCGGTACTGCAGCGTGTCGGACAAGGAGGCGCTCGACGGGTTCCACCGGTGCGGCCGGCTGGAGGGGGTGCTGCCGGCGCTGGAGACGGCGCACGCGGTGGTGGAGGCGATGCGGGTGGCGGCGGGCCGAGCGAAGGATGATGTCGTGGTGGTGTGCTTCAGCGGCCGCGGGGACAAGGACTGCGCCGAGGTGGCCCGGCTGACGGCGGGGAAGTGACAGCGGCGTTACGCGGCCGGCGGGACGATGGAGCAGTCTATCGTGGCACCGGCATTCCTGCCGGTGCGTGGGACGGAAGACCACCGGCAGGAATGCCGGTGCCACGACCGAATGACCCGCCGGACTCCCGCCATGCGCTTCGTCCCCGTGCTCGCACTGCTCCCCCTTCCCCTCCTCGCCGCCGACCCGAAGCCCGCGACCGTGAAGGTCGCGGCGGTGCAGTGCTCGTCCGACCTCGGGGACGTGGCCGGGAACACCAAGAAGCTCACCGCCCTCGTCCGCGAGGCGGCGAAGAACGGGGCGAAGATCGTCGTCCTGCCCGAGACCGCGGTCACCGGCTACCTGTCGCAGGACCTGAAGACGAACTGGCACCTCAAGGGGTGGCCGCTCGACGCCAAGTTCGCCGGCAAGGACCCGAGCGGGCTCGCGGAGACCGTGCCGGGGCCGTCCACCAAGCAATTCTGCGCCCTGGCGAAGGAACTCGACGTCTACCTCACCGTCCCGCTGCTGGAGGTGGACGTCACGAAGGGGAAGGACGCCCCGCGGTACTTCAACACCGTCTGCCTCGCCGGCCCGAAGGGGGAACTCGTCGCCCACTACCGGAAGCTCACCCCGTGGCCGCACCCGGAGCAGTCGTGGGCGACACCCGGGGACCGCGGGGTGCAGACGGTCGACACCGAGTACGGCCGGGTCGGCCTCGGCATCTGCTTCGACGTCCACACCGTCCTGGAGAAGTACGAGCCGCACAAGCTGTGGTGCCTGCTGTACCCGATCGCGTGGGTGGACGCGGAGCACCCGGCCGACTGGATGCTCCACAAGCTGCCGGCGCGGGTGAAGCCGTTCCGGCACCACCTGGTCGGGGCGAACTGGAGCGTGGACAAGAAGCAGGACTGGCGCGGGTACGGGTTCAGCGTGGTGATCTCGGCCGAGGGGAAGGTGGTGGCCGCGGCGAAGAGCCTGTACGGCTCGGAGGTCGTCTACGCCGACCTGCCGACCGCGAAGTGAGGCGGGGCGGGTCGTACAACCACCCCATGACCACCCTCTTCGCCCTCCTGGCGGTCGGGGCCGGGTGCGGGATCGCCCTGCAGGCGTCCGCCAACGGCGGCCTCGGCCGGTTCCTCGACAGCCGCGTCTACGCCGCCTTCTTCTCGATCTGCGGGACGTGCCTGGTGACGTTCACCGCGATGCTCGCGGCCCGGCCGGCGGCCCCGTCGTGGGAGGCGGTGCGGAGCGCCCCGTGGTGGGCGTGGGTGGGCGGGCCGCTCGGGGTACTGATCGTCGCCGCCGGGGCGTTCCTGACCCGGGAGCTGGGGGCGGCGCTGTTCATCGCGCTGGTGGTCGGCGGGCAGCTGGTGTGCTCGCTGCTGCTCGACCACTTCGCCCTGATGGGGCTGAAGGAGCAGCCGGTCACCCCCGGCCGCCTGCTCGGGGCGGCGCTGGTGGTGGCCGGCGTGCTGTGCCTCAAGTACCTGTGACCGCGGTCACGGCTTCTTCGGGGCGAACTTCGACAGGTCGATCTCGCCCGGCGCCGGCCGCTCCTCCTTCGCCAAGGGCAGCCGCGTCGCGAGCAGGTACTCTACCGACGCCGCCCTCGACATTGCGTCCTCGAGCACGGCGAGGGTGGTCAGGCGCGGGTCGGTGCGGGCGAACGACGCCGTCTTGTACCCGGCGGCCGCGCCGGCGGCGAACACCCGGTTCACCTGGTCCAGGGAGACGCCGCGGTCGGCGGAGACGCGGAGAGCCTTCGGCCCCTTCGGGTCGCGGAGCGCCCGGGCCAGGTAGGTGGCCAGGATGTCCGGGTCGGAGCACCGCACCTCCGCCACCTTCCCGCCCACCACCTCTCGGACCGCGTACTCCGCCGGCCCCTCGCCCGCGGCGACGTGGACCGACACCGCGTTCCCCAGCTCTGCGGCCGCGGCCTTCTCCCGCTTCGCGCCGTCGAGCTTGGCCCGCTCGGCCGCCAGGTCGGCCAGCAGCGCGTCGAGCACCTCCTTCTGCTTCTGCAGGTCGGCCAGCCGCTTGTCGAGCCGCTTCGCCGCCGCGTCCGGGTCCTCGGCCGGGGCCTGCGGGGCGGCCGCGAGCGGGGCCGTCGCCTGGGCCGCCCCGCCGGACCGGACCGCGAGCCCGGCGAACAGCCCGCCGGCGACCAGCGCGGCCGCCGTGCAGCCGGCCGTCAGCTTCTTCACCCAGAACATGCGCAGGACTCCTTCGGTCAGCCCGGCGACCGCCGGGGACACCCCGGCCGTCCGCAGGGCGGAGGTGGTGTAGATCGCCGCGGTCCGGGCGGTCGCCGCCGACAGCCCGGGCGGGACGGCGACGGCCGCAGCGAGGGCGGCCAGCGGGTCCCGGCCGGCGAGCCGGGCCCGGAGCTTCTTCAGCGCCGCGGCCAGCGTCGCCGACAGCGTCCCCTCGGCGCACCCGAGCCGGTCGGCCGCCTCCTTCCGCGACAGCCCCTGGAGGTGGCACAGCACGACCGCCGTGCGGTGCCGCTCGGACAGGCTCGACAGGGCCGCGTCGAGGTCGAGGCGGGCGTCGGCTTGGTCGGTGGGGTCGGGGGCGGGGACGTCGCGGGGGAGTGGGCCGGCGACCGCAGCCCGGCGGCGGTTGGCCCGGGCGAGGTTCCGGGCGGTGAGGAACGCGACCCGGTGCAGCCACGGGCCGAGGGCCGGGTGGGCGGCCGCCCGTGTCGCCCGGCGGACGAGCACCAGGAACGCCGCCTGGAACGCGTCCTCGGCGTCGGCCAGGTGCGGCAGGGCCCGCCGGCAGGTGCCCCAGACGACCCGGGCGTACCGGCGGACGAGTTCGGCGAACGCGGCCTCGTCCCGGCCGGCGAGGAACCGGCCGAGGAGGTGGCCGTCGGGGGTCGCCGCGAGGGCGAGGGTGGCGAGGCGGGTCATACCCCCATGATGTCCGCGGGGGCGGCGGCGCGTTACCGGAAACCGGCCGGCGGCCCGGCGAGCCGCGCCGCGGTCACGGCTTCTTCGGGGCGGCCGGCGGGTCTTTCAGGTCGGCGAGGTCGATCGGCCCGGTGTACCGTTTCACCCGGTCGTATTGCCAAGAACCCGGCCCCTTGCCGATGCCGAGGAGCTCGCCGGCCAGCGGGCCGTCGTACTTGACCGTCGTGAACCCGGCGTCCCGGAGGGCGGCCAGGGCCGCCCGGACGTGCTCCGCCGGGCACGACGCCTCGGCCTCGACGGCGACCGTCTTCGGCCCCTTCGGGTCGGCCTTGGCCCGGGCCAGCAGGGTGGGTAGCCCCGGGGCGAGGGTGGTGCCGTAGTGGATCGGGCCCCCGGCCGTCCGCTCCTCGATCAGGAACCGGTGCGCCCACTCGGCCTGCACGTCGCCGTTGACGTACAGCTTCAGGTCCGCCCCGCCGGTCGCCTTGCGCACCTCGTCGAACTTCGCCTTCCGGGCGGCCAGCTCGGCAACCTTCGCGTCCACCTCCTGCCGGAGCTTCTTGAGGTCGGCCAACTCCTTCGCGAGCCGCTTCTCCCCGGCCGGCGGGTCCTCGTTCGGGCCCGGCGGCGGGCCGCCGAGCGGGACCTTCGGCTGCGGCGGGGCGGTGCCGCCGGTCTGGGCCGCGAGCCCGGCGAACACCCCGCCGGCGATCACCACGGCGGCGCCGGCGGCGGTCAGCTTCTTCACCCAGAACATGCGCAGGACTCCTTCGGCCAGCCCCGCCACGGCCGGGGACACCCCGGCCGCGGTCAGGGAGGAAGTCGTGAAGATCACCCCGGTCCGGACCGCCGCCGCCGACAGCCCGGCCGGGACCGCCGCCACCCCCGCGGCCGCCAGCAGCGCCGGGGCGGCGTCGCCGAGCCGCGCCCGGAGCCGGGCCAGCGCCCGGCTCAGGAGCGACGACAGCGTCCCTTCCGGGCACCCGAGCCGGGCGGCCGCCTCCCGCCGGGACAGCCCTTCGAGGTGGCACAGCACGACCGGGGCGCGGTACCGCTCGGGAAGGGCGAGGAGGACCGCGTCGAGGTCGACCCGGTCCGCGGCGGCGGGGGCGGGGACGTCGTGGGTCAGCGGCCCGGAGACGGCCGCCCGGCGGCGGTTGCCGCGGAGGACGTTCCGGGCGGTGAGGGCGGCGACCCGGTGGAGCCACGGGCCGAGCGGGGTGTCGGGGGCGAGGCGGGCGGCCCGGCGGAGGAGGACGAGGAACGTGGCCTGGAACGCGTCCTCGGCGTCGTGCGGGTTGGCGAGCCGGCGGTGGCAGGTGCCCCACACGACCCGGCCGTGGCGGCGGACGAGTTCGGCGAACGCGGCCTCGTCGCGGCCGGCGAGGAACCGGTCGAGGAGCTGGCGGTCGGGGGCGTCGGCGGCCCGGGCGAGGTGCCCGCGGACGCGGTCGAGGACGCGGTTCATGACCCCATAGTGTCCGGGAACCGGCCAGCGCGTGCGGGAAAATCCGCCGGGCCGGGCGAACCCGGAGCGTGAGCGACGGGGTGGGCCTGCGACCGGGTGCGCGAATCACCCCGTCGCTCACGCGGACCACCCCGTCGCTCACGCTCCGGGTTCGCCCATACAACACCCGCATGAACCCGATCGACGACCTGTTCCGCCGGCTCCGGGCGGAGAAGCGGCCCGCGTTCATGCCGTTCGTCACCGCCGGCGACCCGGACCTCGCCTTCACCCGCGACCTCCTCCCCGCCGCCGCCGCCGCCGGGGCCGACCTCTTCGAGGTCGGGTTCCCGTTCTCCGACCCGATCGCCGACGGCCCGGTCATCCAGGCGTCGTACACCCGGGCGCTGGCCCGCGGCCTCAAGCTCGCCGACGTGTTCGCCACCCTTCGCGAGGTCGCCGCCGCTCAGGGGGCTGACGCCCCCCGCTCGCCGGCCCCGATGGTCGCGATGGCGTCGTACTCGCTCATGTTCCGCAAGGGGCCGGCCGCGTTCGTCGACGCGGCGAAGGCCGCCGGGCTGAGCGGGGCGGTCGTCCCGGACCTGCCGGTCGAGGAGGCGGAGGACCTGGCGAAGCTCGCCGCCGACCGCGACTTCAAGCTGATCCTCCTCGTCACCCCGACCACCTCGCCGCAGCGGGCGGAGCGGGTGGTGAAGGCGTGCGGCGGGTTCGTGTACGTGGTCAGCGTGGTCGGCATCACCGGCGAGCGGGACCGGATGCCGGCGGGGCTGCGCGACCTCCTCGCCCGGCTCCGGACGATGACCGACCTGCCGCTGTGCGTCGGGTTCGGGGTGAGCCGGCCGGAGCACGTCCGGGAGCTGCGGGAGATCGCCGACGGGGTGATCGTCGGCAGCGCGGTGGTGAAGCGGCTGGAGGCGGCCGGGGCGGACCGGGCCGCCGCGCTGGCCGGGGTGCGGCAACTGATCGGGGAGCTGAGCGCGGCGGCGCGGTGACCGGGCGAACCCGGAGCGTCAGCGACGGGGTGGGCGCCGCCCCGGGGTGCCGCCCCACCCGGGGGCGGCGCCCACCCCGTCGCTGACGCTCCGGGTTCGCCTTTTCAGTTGCACCCCCGCCCCGCGTCGCGGATACTAGCTGTCCCACCCGCCGGAACCTCCCGCCATGCCCTCCCACCCGCACCTCACCCGCCGGTCCGCCGTCCAGGCCGGGGCCGTCGGCCTCCTCGGCCTCGGCCTCGAACACCTCGCCCCGCTGCGGGCCGCCGCCGACTCAGGGGGCTCACGCCCCCCGCTCGCCAAGTCGGTCATCTACGTGTTCCTGTCCGGCGGGCTGTCGCAGCACGAGAGCTTCGACCCGAAGCCGGACGCCCCCGACGGCATCCGCGGCGAGTTCGGCACCACCGCCACCCGCACCCCGGGCTTGCGCATCACCGAGCACCTGCCGCGGCTCGCCGCCCGGAGCGACCGGTGGGCGGTCGTCCGGTCGCTCACCCACCCGTCGAACGACCACTCGCTCGGCCACCACATCATGCTCACCGGGCGGTCGGACAAGCCGCCGGAGTTCGACCGCAACCTGCCGAAGCCGACCGACCACCCGAGCCTCGCCAGCATCGCCGGGGCGGTCACCCGCGGGCGGAACAACCTGCCGCCGGCGGTCGTCCTGCCGGACAAGATCGTGCACAACACCGGGCGGGTCATCCCCGGGCAGTTCGCCGGGGTGATGGGCCGGCACCGGGACCCGTGGTTCCTGGAGGCGAGCGGGTTCGACCCGAAGGCGTACGGGGCGTACCCGGGGTACGAGTTCGACCACCAGCAGCGGCCGTACGAGCCGCGGCGGAAGCGGTTCGCGGTCCCGGACCTGAGCCTGCCGGAGGGCGTCGACGGGGAGCGGTTCGGCGGCCGGCTCGGGGTGCTGGCGGCGATCGACGCCCAGCGGAACGGGCTGGACGCGGCGGCCGGGGCCGCCGGCCTCGACCGCGGCCGGTCCGACGCGGTGGCGCTGCTCACCAGTACCCGGGTGCGGCGGGCGTTCGACCTCGACAAGGCGGACCCGAAGACGCTCGACCGGTACGGCCGGAACGCGTTCGGGTGGTCGCTGCTGATGGCCGCCCGGCTGGCGGAGGCGGGGGTGAACCTGGTGCAGGTGAACCTCGGGAACAACGAGACGTGGGACACGCACGGGAACGCGTTCCCGCACCTGAAGGACAAGCTGCTGCCGCCGACGGACCGGGCGGTGTCGGCGCTGCTCGACGACCTCGACCAGCGCGGCCTCTTGGGCGAGACGCTGGTGGTGATGGCGGGGGAGTTCGGGCGGACGCCGCGGGTCAGCACGCTGGCGCAGTTCTACAAGGGGCCGGGCCGGGACCACTGGGGGGCGGTGCAGAGCGTCTGGCTCGCCGGCGGCGGGGTGCGCGGCGGGGCGGTGGTCGGGTCGTCGGACAAGAACGGCGGGTACCCGGCGACCGACCCGCAGGCGCCGGAGAACTTCGCGGCGACGATCTACTCGGCGCTAGGGCTGCCAAAGTCCGCCGCGTGGCAGGACGCGGAGGGCCGGCCGCACCACCTGTACCACGGCGACCCGATGCCGGTGGGGTGAGGCCCGCATGAGGTACGAGGTCCGGTGCGCGTGCGGGACGGCCCGCACGGTGACCGCCGCCGACGCCGGGGCGTCGGTCCGGTGCGCCTGTGGGGCGGCCGTCGAGGTGCCGCCGCTGCACGTCCTCCGCTCGGCCACGGGCACGGACAGCCGCCCGCCGCTGGTCCGGCTGCAGGCCGCGTCGCTCGCCGGCCGGCTCCCCGGGACCACCGTCTGCGCCTGTTGCCGGAACCGACCCGGGGCGATCGTCCGCGTTGCCGTCGAGTGCGAGCGGACGCCGTCCGAAGGCACCCCGAGCGCGGCCGACCGGGCCGGGTGCCTGCTCGGCCTGCTCCTCGGCGGGTTCGTCGGCCCCGTGCTGACCGGAGTCCAAGCCGCCGTCAACCGCGAGGGCGACGTCACCGCCGTGACCGTCCCCCTGCCGGTCTGCCCGGCGTGCCGGCCCGGCCTGGACGAGACCGCCCTGAGCTTCGCCTTGCGCCGGATCCCGGAGTACGCCGACGTGCTCGACCACTACCCTCGGGCGCGGCTCGCGGTGGCGGGGTGAGGGCGGCCGGTCAGTCCCGGAACGGGTCGGGGTTGTCGTCGAACCGCTCCAGGTCGCGGTCGGACCAGCCGAAGTGGTGGGCGACCTCGTGCACCACCGTCTTGCGGATCTCGGTCCGCAGGTCGTGCGGGTCCGGGAAGTCCTCCTCCAGCGGGAACTTGAAGATCAGGATCCGGTTCGGGTTCTCCAGCATCTCCGCCGCCGCCACGCCCTCCAGCGGCATGAAGTACCCGTACAGCGTCTCCCCGGCGTCGATCTCTTCGTCCGTGAACCCGGCCTCGCGCAGGAAGTCGTCGGTCGGCGCCTCCTCGACGTCGATCACGACGTTCTCCAGGTGCCGCCGGATCTCCGCCGGGAGGGTGTCGATCGCCTCCCGGACGACCGCCTGGAACTGCCTCATACTCATCCGCTTCATCCCGCCATGCTGCCGGACCGCGGGGGCGGTGTCAACCGCCGGCCCGCGGCCGACTTGCCGGCCGGCGGTCGCCCGGTATAGTGAGTGTTCCGATTCCGCGGCCCGTCCCGGCCGGCGGGGTACCCAGGCGAGGCCACGGCGATGTCCAAGACGTGCGTGTTCACCGGCCGGACGGTGTCGTTCGGGAACCAGAAGACGTACCGCGGGAAGGCGAAGTACCTGGGCGGGGTCGGGAAGAAGATCACCGGCACGAGCCGGCGGAAGTACAAGCCGAACCTGCAGAAGATGCGGTGCGTCGTCGACGGGGTGGTGAAGAAGGTGTGGGTGTCGGCGGCCGCGATCCGGAGCGGGCTGGTGGTCCGGCCGGTGAAGGTGAAGCCGTTCGCCGACGTGAAGGTGTGACCACATAGCGGCGGGCCGACGGAGACCCAGGGCGTTGCCCTGGGCTAGGATTGTCCGACCCCTTCGGGGTCAAGACCCTCGCAGGCTGAAGGCCTGCCACAATCTCAGCCCAGGGCAACGCCCTGGGTACCGGCCACCCGGATCGATCCGTCGCGGGCGGTGCCCCATGTCCCTCTCCCTCGACGACGTCCGCAAGGTCGCCCGGCTCGCCCGGCTGGAGTTGCCGGAGGCCGACCTCGTCCGGATGCAGGGGCAGCTCTCCGCCATCCTCGACTACGTCGCCCAGTTGAACGAGCTCGACACCACCGACGTCGAGCCGCTGGCCCACCCGCTCCCGGTCCACAACGTCTTCCGCCCGGACGAGCCGGCCCCGTCCCTGCCGCCGGCCGCCGCCCTCCGGAACGCCCCGGCCAAGGTCGGCGACTACTTCGCCGTCCCCGCCGTGTTCGACACCGACGAGCCCGTCAGCCACTGACCCGAGGGCGGAGCGATGCCCGCCGCCGTCGACGACACCTACGCCGAGGCGTTCCGCAGCATCTACGCCGCGGTCCTGGTGACCGCCCGCGACCGGTACTGGGTGGACCGGGCGGTGCAGGCGTCGACCGGGAACGCCAGCAGCTCGATCATGTGCGACTGCGAGGCCGGCCTCGACCGGTACCTCGACCCGGCCGACACACCGGACGGCCGGCCGGGGGCGGTGGTGCAGTTCCACGTCCCGCGGTTCCACAAGGACCGCGAGGCGCGGCTGGAGCGGGCGCTCCTGGTGCGGGTGTGCCAGAACGTGCTGCCGTGCCCGACGGCGGCGGCGTTCAACGTCCTGCCGGCGGAGGAGAAGCGGTTCCCGCTGGGGCGGAAGGTGTCGTACTTCGGGGACGGGCACCAGTACGCGGCGGAGCGGCACGGGCGGCGGTGCTGGGTGGTGCCGATCCTGAGCGGGGAGTTCGTGGTGGAGCGGCGGTGCGGGTGGGCGGACGGGCTGATGGGCGGGAACCTGTGGTTCTTCGGGGCGACCGCGGACGCGGCGCTGGACGCGGCGACGAAGGCGGCGGACGCGGCGGGGCGGGTGCCGGGGGTGATCCTGCCGTTCCCGGGCGGGATCGCGGCGAGCGGGAGCAAGGCGGGTAGCCGGTACACGTTCGCGATCGCCAGCACCTACGCGGAGTACTGCCCGACGCTGCGGGGCAAGGACGGGGTGGCGTCGCGGCTGCCGGACGGGGTGGCGAGCGTACAGGAGATCATTATCAACGGCCCGGACCTGCCGACGATCGCGGCGGCGACGCAGGCGGCGATCGCGGCGAGCCGGGACGTGCCGGGGCTGCTGACGATCTCGGCCGGGAACTACGGCGGCCGGCTCGGGAAGAGCTTCGTGTACCTGCACCCGGAGAGGCAGCCGGCGTGAGCATCGTGCCGGACGAGCCGGGCGCGTGAGCGACGGCTTGACGTAGGCCGTCGCTCACGCGCCCGCCGCCCGCCGCCCGCGGACCACCGCCACCGCCCGCACCGCCGCCCACAGCCCGACCGCCGGCCACGCCACCGCGTCCAGCGGCGGCACCGGGGCCGACACCCACGGGCCGCACGGCCACACCCACACCGCGACCACCAGCCCGCCCCCGGCCAGCACCGCGAAGTCCGCCCGGTACGTCGGGTACTCGGCCAACAGCCGGGCCAGCACCCAGAACCCCGCCACCACGAGCGGCACGAACCACCGCACCGACAGGCACCCGCCGCCGGCGTTGTCGGACAGGGCGGCGTACACCAGCACCACCCCCGCCGCCCACCCCACCAGCGCCGCCGTCTCCGCCCGCCACGGCCGGCCCAGCACCCGCCACCCGAACCCGACCGCCAAGAGCAGCGGCAGGTTCGTCACCAGGAACCCGTTCCCGCCGAGGAGCAGGTCCCACAGGTACCCGGCGAACCCGGCCGGGGTGTGCCGGAACACCCCGGTCATCGTCGACCGGTCGAACGGGCTGCCCGGCCAGGCGAGGAACTCCGGCACCAGCCCGAGCGGCACCCACACCCCGCCGGCCGCGTAGTTCAGGGCGTGGTGCGCGACCGCCCACGGCAGCGCCGCGAGCAGCAGCACCACCGCCGGCACCGCCCGCCGCGTCCGGGCCGCCACCGCCCCCGCCGCCGCGACCACCAGCAACCCCCCGGTCACCGGGTCGACGGCGTACGCGAACCCGGCCGCCGTCCCGGCCCCGACCGGCGCCGGCCGCGGGGACCGGACGAGGCACACCGCCACGGCCGCGGCGGCCGCGGTCAGCGGCACCCCGGCGTTCACGTTCCGGGTGTACGCCGGCAGCACCGTCGCCAGCGCGAACCCGCCGAGCCACGCCAGCCGCCACCCCGGTGGCAGCCCTGCCCGCCGCCCCAACACCCACATGAACCCGACCGCCGCCGCGTACCCGACCCCGCACGTCAGCACCGTCGCCACCCGGCCGAACACGTCCGGCCGGTCGCCCGGCCGCGGCAGCCCGAGCGGCATTAGGAGCCGGTACGCGGCGGCCACCAGGACGGCCGGCACCATCGGCTTGTCGGAGTAGAACCGGCCGCCGACGCGGACCTTGTCCAGCGTGCCGATCGTGAGGTTGTACGGCAGGTGCGGGTCGTCCGGCGGCGGGAAGCGGACGGCGAAGTCGGGCGGCGGGCGGACGAACACCGAGTCGTCGACGGCGAGGGTGCCGCGGTCGATCAGCGACTCGGCGGTGGCCAGCCGGGAGCCGTCGTTGAACCCGCCCGGCAGAGAGCGGGCGCCGGCGGCCGCGAGGGCGAAGGCGAGCCCGGCCAGCACCCACGGGGCGGCGGGGTGGTCGGCCGCCCGCATCAGTCACCAGGGGAAGTGTGGGTGCGAGTGTGAGTGTGGGTGAAGATCGAGGCCGGGTGCATCAGTCCCCCATGCTGTAGAACACGGCCGGGGCGGCGACCGCCGGGAGCCGGCCGATCGCGCCGAGGGCCGCCTTGAACCGCCCGGTCGGGGCGTAGTGGGTGACGATCACCAGCGGGACGCCGGGGACTCCGGGGGCTGACACCCCCGGCTCGCCCTCCGGCACCTCGTGCTGGACCACGCTCGAGATGCTGATCCCCTCGTCCGCCAAGGCCCGGGCCACGTCCGCCAGCACCCCGGGCTTGTCGGCGACCAAGAGCCGCAGGTAGAACCGGCTCCGCACCCGCTCGGTCGGCTCGACCGCGAACCCGCCGTTCGCCCCGGACCACAGCCGGGCGGCGGCGAACGTCCGCTGGGCCCGGCCGACCGCCAGGTCGATCAGGTCGGCGACGACCGAGCTGGCGGTCGGCCCGCGGCCGGCCCCCGGCCCCTGGTACAGCGTCTCCCCGACCACGTCCCCGTGGACGAGCACCGCGTTGTACGCCCCGCGGACCTGGGCCAGCAGGTCGGTGTGCCGCAGCAGCACCGGCGCCACATGGAGCGCCACCCCGCGGGGCGGGGTGGTGGGGTGGTGGGGTGGTGGGGTGGTGGCCGCTTCTTCACCACCTCGCCACCCCGCCACCTCGCCGCCCGATCTGCCCACCCACGCCTCGGCCAGCAACTTGATCGTGTACCCGAGCTCGCCGGCGAACCGGATGTCCATCGGGTCGAGGGCGTCGATCCCCTGCCGCTCGACCTCGTGCGGCTCGGCCGCCACCCCGAACGCGATCTGGGCGAGCACCGCCAGCTTGTGGGCGGCGTCGCTCCCGTCCACGTCCAGGGTCGGGTCGGCCTCCGCGTACCCGAGCCGCTGGGCCTCGGCCAGGGCGGCGGAGTACGTCAGCCCGCGCTCCGCCATCGCCGTCAGGATGAAGTTCGAGGTGCCGTTCAGGATCGCCTGGATCGCCGTCACCTGGTTCGCCGCCAGGCTCTCGCCGAGCGCCCGGATGACCGGCACCCCGCCGGCGACCGCCGCCTCGAAGCAGACCGCCCGGCCGGCCGCCCGGGCCGCCGCGAACACCTCCGCCCCGGCCGCCGCCAGGAGCGCCTTGTTCGCGGTGACGACGTGCTTCCCCTGGGCCAGCGCGTCGAGCACCACCGCCTTGGCGACGGTGGTGCCGCCGACGAGTTCGACGACGACCTGGACGTCCGGGTCGTGGGTGGCGGCGCGGGGGTCGGCGGACAGGAGGTGGCGGGGGACGGCCGGGTCGCGCGGCTTGTGCGGGTCGCGGACCACGACCCGGCGGAGGGCGAGCGGGCGGCCGGCCCGGGCGGCGAGCCGGTCCCGGTGCCGGAGCAGGACGTCGGCCACCCCGCCGCCGACCGTCCCGCACCCGACCAGCGCGATCCCCAGCGTGTCACTCATGCCCGGACGCCCCCGAAGTTCGGGGTATTATCGCCCGGGCCGCGGCCGCGGCCACCGGCCCGCCACGGGGGTGCCGTCACTCCTTGCCGAACCGCTCGATGAACGGCTTCCCGCCGCCCCAGGACAGGTCGATGGTCAGGTCGTCCGTCGGGCCGGTGACCGTGACGGTCAGGTTCGACGTGGACGGGTCGCCGTACGCCTTCGGGGCGTGCCACTTCTGCGCCCCCGGGCCGAGCGTCTCCAGCGCGATCACCTCCGTCGGGTGGGTGCCGACCAGGCACCCGTCGTCCGGGTCGGTGGTGGTCAGGGTGAACCGCCCGCCGGGGCCGAGCTTGCCGGTCGCCGCCCGGTACCCGTCCGGGCTCACCCGGACGAACCCGTGCTCGACCGGCTGGCCGTCGATCAGCACCCGCCCGGAGACGGGGACGACCTTCGGCCCGCCGCACCCGGCGGCGAGCACGGCGAGGGCGGCCGCGGAAAGACGGGAGAGGGTGGTCATGGCGCCGGGGCTCACGGGACGGGGAGGGCCTCACCGCCGGCCCGGGTCGCCATCGCCTTGTACGCCGGCAGGCTGACCGTGTCCGGGACGAACCGGACCGACCCGTCGGCGAACGCGAAGTCGACCCCGCCGACGTGCCGGCTGCCGAACCCGCCGTACAGCGGGACCCCGTACGGGGAGGTGGTCACCCCGGTCCCCGGCTTGGTGTTCGGCGGGTTGTCCATGCTCCGCATCGAGCTCTCGTGCCGGCCGGCGTTCGACCAGATGTTCCGCGACAGCTCGGTGTGGGCGTCCACCGTCTCCCCGACCAGGGCGGTGTTGCTCGCCCCGTCCGTCATCTGCAGCCGGGTCTGGGCGACCGCGTAGTTGAACATCCCGTTGTTCGCCACCTTCATGTTCGCGTCGATCCCCTTGCTCGGCCCGACCGACCCGTGGACGAACGCGTAGCTGCCGGTGGCCGCGTTCAGCCCGCTGGTGGCCACGAACGGCTGGCTGATGTCGGACGGGCAGACGTAGAACGCCGGCCGGGCCTCCACCCCGGCCCGGTTCTTCGCCACCCACGTCGTCTGGTTGATGCTCCACGCCGGGTCGGCCATGTCGAACTGCCGGTACAGGTTCTCCGCCTCCAGGAACGGCAGGAGCTGGACGAACCCGCTCACCCCGTTCCGCTTCGGGTGCGGGTCCGGGATGCCGGCGCACGGGCCGTTGGTGATCCCGTCGCACCCGAGCCGGCCGTGCGGGAACCGCTTGAACACGTCCTCGTAGTTGGCGATCGCCAGCCCGACCTGCTTCAGGTTGTTCAGGCACTTCGTCCGGGCCGCCGCCTCCCGCGTCTTCTGGACCGCGGGGAGCAGCAGCCCGATCAGGATCGCGATGATCGCGATGACGACGAGCAGCTCGATCAGCGTGAACCCGCGCCGCGGCGGGCGGACTGGGGAAATCAGGGACATCCCGGGTACCTCGGGAGGAACGGGTCGCCGCGGAGAGGGTGGGGCGGTGCGAGACGCCCACCCGGATAGGAATAGGGAAACGGAACACAAACCGCGCCGGAAAGTGCCACCGCCGGCCGAATTTTCAGCACCCGCTGACCGGCCGTTTGGTTTGTGGCACAGGTCGGGAGACCTGTGCCACAAAGCCAGCTCGTCACCCGGTCCGGAGCTGGAGGAGGTTGCCGCGGTACACCCGGTCGATCCGCTCCCGGGTCAGCCCGAGCACCTTGTCGAACCGGCTCAGCTTCAGCCCGTCGATCCCGGTGTCGTAGTCCGCGAGGTGGTGCAGCATCGCCACGTCCGCCCGGATCTCCCGGTCGATCTCCCGGCGGAACAGCCACCGCACCAGCCGCAGCCCGCCGGCCGGCCCCGGGTACCGGGACTTCGCGAAGGTGAGCGAGAAGATCCGCGTCGTCCGGGCGTCCTGCGGGACGAAGAAGATGTACAGCCGCCACCGGACCATCCCCTCCCGGGTCCCGTCCGGGCTGGCCCACCAGTGGTCGAAGACGGAGTGGACCGGGGAGAACCGGGTGGTCCAGACGTCGTGGAACGTGTCCCCGCGCCGGGCGTTCAGCAGCCACCCGAACACCCGGTTGAGCCGCTTCGTCGGCCCGGCGTTGGTGACCGTCACCCGGTCCGGGGCGGCGTCCACCTTGACCCGCACCTCGTGCATCCGGTCCAGGTCGTACCCGAACGTGTCGTGCACCGTCCCGCTGTGCTCGATCTCGTTGAAGTTGTCGACGGCCAACTCCAGCGGGGCGGGGATGGTGTGCTCCAGGGTGCAGATCGGCAGGAACCCGTCCGCCTCGACCGCCGGGAACGCGGTCGTCGCCCCGCGGTTCCGCACCCACACCAGCCCGTGCGCCTCCCGCACCTCGTAGCTGGTGGTGCAGGCGGTCATCTTCGGGGTGCCCGGGCTCTCCCCGCGGCCGCACCCGTCGAACGTCCACCCGTGGTATTTGCACCGGATCGCGTCCCCGACCACCTCGCCGGCGCTCAGCTTGAGCCGGCGGTGCGGGCAGACGTCGGACACGGCTGCGGGCTCACCGGTGGAGGTGCGAAAGAGCGCCACCGGGTGGCCGGCGAGGGTGACCCCGACCGGCTTGCGGCGGAGGGCGCGGGCGAACAGAACCGGGTGCCAGTGGTCCAGCGCGCCCATGTGCGGCCTCGGCGGGGGGGATGTGCCGGGTGTATCGGCCGGGGCAGGCGGGGTGATTGAAGCGATCTGGTCGGGAGCCGGCGCGGCGGTCACGGCGGTGGCCCTTCTCGGGTGGCCCGGCGCGCGACCCCACTGCCCGAGTGCTCCCTCCTTGGTATGATGGGGCGGCGGTCGCGCCGGGGACGTGTCCGGGTCAGTTTACCTGGTAGGGCTCAACTTACCCATGTTCACCGGTTTAATTCAAACCCTCGCCCGCGTCAAGTCGGTAGAAGGCGACGGGCACGGGGGCAAAACCCTGACGCTGGCCGACGCCGCGCTGGCCCCGAAGCTGGAGGTCGGCGAAAGTATCGCCGTGAACGGGGCGTGCCTGACGGTGGTCCGCCGGGGCGGGGAGGAGTTCGCGTTCCAGGTCGGCCCCGAGACGCTCGCCCGTACCACGCTCGCAAACCTCGGGCCGGGCGACCGGGTGAACCTGGAGCGGGCGCTGCGGGCCGGCGACCCGATCGGCGGGCACTTCGTCACCGGGCACGTCGACGCGACCGGCACCGTCGCCGAACTGCAGCCCGGCGGCGACTGGCTGACGGCGTGGTTCGCGTTCCCGAAGGAGTTCGGCGAGCTGATGGTGTCGAAAGGGTCGGTGGCGGTCGACGGCGTCAGCCTGACCGTCGTCGGCGTGGAGGCCGACCGGTTCAGCGTGATGCTGATCCCGCACACCCGGGAGCAGACCACGCTCGGCCACCGGGCCGTCGGCGACGCGGTCAACCTGGAGTTCGACCTGCTCGCCAAGCACGTGCGGAAGCTGGTCCAGAACATGACCATCACCATCTGAGCGCGTTTAGCCGCGACGCGGAGTCTGCGGAGCGGAGCGCGGGGCAGGCGCCCGCGCTCCGCTCCGCAGACTCCGCGTCGCGGCTAAACGGTGATACCCATGACCGACCCATCCAACCCGCCGGTCCCGTCCCCGCGGCAGACGCTCACCTACCTCCGCGGGCTGTTCGACGCCCACGGGCTGGAGGCGAAGAGCAAGCTCGGGCAGAACTTCCTCGTCGACCTCAACCTGCTCGACCTGATCGTCCGCACCGCCGAACTCGGCCCCGAGGACGCCGTCCTCGAAGTGGGCACCGGGACCGGGTCGCTGACGGCGCAGCTCGCCCGCCACGCCGGGGCGGTCTGCACGGTCGAGATCGACACCGGCCTGGCCCCGGTCGCCCGGCAGGTGGTCGGGGAGCGGGAGAACGTCCGGTACGTGTTCGGCGACGCCCTCGCCGGCAAGAACGAGCTGAACCCGGAGATGCTCGCGGCGTGGGACGAGGCGTTCGCCGCCCGCGGGTGCACCCGCCGGAAGCTGGTCGCCAACCTCCCGTACGTCATCGCCACCCCGCTGGTGACGAACCTGCTCATCACACGGGACGACATCGAGCGGATGGTGGTGATGGTGCAGTGGGAGATCGCGGAGCGGTTGCGGGCGGCGGTCGGGACGAAGGACTACAACGCCCTGTCGGTGCTGGTCCAGTCGGTCGCCGACGTGGAGGTGGTGCGGAAGGTGCTGCCGGGCAACTTCCACCCGCGGCCGAAGGTGGACTCGGCGATCGTGAAGATCACCCCGAGCGCGGAGAAGCGGGCGAAGGTCGGGGACGTGCCGCGGTTCCGGGCGTTCCTCCGCGACCTGTACACGCAGCGGCGGAAGAACCTGCGGCAGGCGCTGTCCGGCGGGCCGGGCGGGAAGCGGGACAAGGCGGGGGTGGACGCGAAGCTGGCCGAACTCGGGATCGACGGGACGGTGCGGGCCGAGGCGCTGGACGTGGCCGAGCACCTGCGGCTGGCGGCGGCGTTCGGGGGGCCGGGCGAACCCGGAGCGTGAGCGGGGGTCGCGGAACGAAGAACCCAGGCCGTTGGCCTGGGCCGAGGGAGGGCGCACCTTCGGTGCTCAGAAGACTTGAGGCCCGAAGGGCCGCCCTCCCTCGGCCCAGGCCAACGGCCTGGGTTCGGGTGCGGCACCCGGCGTAACGCCGGACGAAATTGGTCAGCGGCTCACGACCTTGTAGTCGTACGTGTCGCGGTCGCCGAGGGTGAGCTGCTTGTGGTACGTCGCCCGGCCGCCGTCCCCGCCGACGTACAGGTACCACGTCCCGGCCGGCAGCCGGGCGTCGAACTCGCCGTAGGCGTTCGCCGTCACGTACTCCTTCCGGTCGGCGTCGTCGGCGCTGACGAACACCAGCCGGGCGCCGCCGCGCGGGGTCAACTGGTCCGGCCGCGTCACCTCCCCGCGGACCGTCACCGTGCTGCTCCGGCTCACCGTCTTCTCCGGCCGCAGCTTCACGTTCGCCCCCGGCCGCGGGCTCGACACCCCCCCCGGGGTGGTCGGGTACTGCATGTCCGGGGCCGGGATCCGGTCCGGGACCCGGTCGACGGTCGGCGGGCTGATCCGCTGCTCCTCCACCCGCGGGGACGCCGGCGGCAGGGTCGGGGCGGCGAACGACGAGGTGCCGGGCGGGAAGTAGTAGCTGACCACCGGCTGCTGGACGGTGACCGGGCGGAGGGTGGTGACCGGGACCATCGCGCACCGCTCGACGAAGCTGGTGACCGAGTTGCACCGGCTGCGGAGGCGGAACGAGGTGGTCGGGGTGCAGACCCGCTGCGGGCACCCGGTGCACGGGTCGTAGAAGGTGCTGTACCGGTACTCGGTCACCGGCTCGTAGAAGAAGCTGGTGACGTTCCGGGTGACCGGCTCGTAGTAGCTCTTCCGGACCATCTCGGTGACCGGCTGGTAGAAGCACCGCTGGACGTAGCTGATCCGCATTTCCGGCTGGGGGCACGGCTGCGGGCACGGCTCGGGGCACGGGGCCGGCGAGAAGCTGGCCCGGGGCCGGTTGCAGTCGTTGCAGCACACCTGGAACACGTTGTTCCAGGCGGCCGCGGCGTCCCCGGCGGTGCCGAGCGCCGCGGCCACGGTCAGGGCGACGAGGCGGCGAGTCATGGGGTCCGTCTCCACGGGTGCGCCCCCTCGGGCGGGAGCTTCACCCATTAGACTAACCCGCCCCCCGGCCGGGCCAAACCGAATCCCCGGCCCGCGCGACCGCGCCGAGCGGGGCCGCCGTCACAGCCCGCAAGGTCGGCGCATCCGGCGGGCGTTCGCCAGCTTCCGGTGAAACTGGGTAGGCTGCGGCGGCCGCGGTTTGCATTGTAAAAAGGACATGGGGCGGGTCACTTCCCGGCGGCCGCCTTCAGGGCGGCCAGCGCGGCGTCGTAGTTCGGGTGGCTGGTCACCTCCGGGACGTACTCGGCGTGCGTCACCTTCCCGCCGGCGTCCACCACGAACACCGCCCGGGTGAGCAGCTTCAGCGGCAGCCCGGACTCGATCAGCACCCCCCAGTTCTTCCCGAACGAGTGGTCGTGCACGTCCGACACCGTCTTCATCGCCGTCACCCCCTCGGCGGTGCAGAACCGCCCCTGGGCGAACGGCAGGTCCAGGCTCACGGTGTACGCCGCGACCGAGTCCCCGAGGGCCTTCAGGCCCTCCTCGAACTTCTTCGTCTGCATGCTGCACACCCCGGTGTCGAGCGACGGGACGACGCTGAACAGCCGGGCCTTCGCCGGGGTGTCGGCCAGGGCCGTCGGGCTCAGCCCGGACAGCCCCTTGAAGTCGGGGGCGGCGGCGCCGGGCTTCAGCTCCGGCCCGGCGAGCTGGACCGGGTTGCCCTTGAACGTGACGGTGCGCATGGCGGTCTCCTGGGGTGGCTTCGGGGCGGGGATAACCTAGCGGGTCCCGCCGCCCCCGTTTAGCCGCGACGCGGAGTCCTCGGAGCGGAGCGCGGGGGACACGCCGCGCTCCGCTCCGAGGACTCCGCGTCGCGGCTAAACGCTCACACCATCCCCCACAGCCGCCGCAGGCCCCACTCCGCCCCGAGCAACAGCGCGAACGCCACCAGCCACAGCGGGAGGAACCCGCCCGAGTGGTTCCGCCGCCAGTCCGGGTAGAACTTCGGCTTCGGCTTCTGCACGTCCATCGGCTGCGCCTTCAGCTCCTTCAGGTACCCCGGCAGCTCCTCCAGCCGCAGCGCCCGCCCGCCGTTCGGGACCGACAGCCGGGTCATGAACTCGTGGTCCGCGGCCACCCGCAGCATCTCGTCGGACGTGTCCGGCAGGGCGATGAACTTGGCCGTCGCCCGCAGGAGCACCGGCTTCCCGTCCGGCCCGGTCACCACCGCCCCGGCGTCGTCCTTCTTCGGGCTGGTGAGCTGGACGAAGTACTCGCCCTTGGCCCGCGGGCGGAACAGCACCTTCGCCCCGTCCTTGTCCCGCACCACCGTCTCCGGCCGGGCCTTGTCGAGTTCGGCCGCGTCCGGCTCGGCCTTGCCCTCGGGCAGCGGCACCACCTTCACCGTGAGTTCCGCGCCCGGGTCGTCCCCGCCGCCCGGCAGCTTCACCCCGACGCGGAGCGTCTGCTCCCCGCCGACCTTCAGTTGCCGCTGCGCCGGGCGGACGTACGCCTGCCCCTCTTCCTCGTCCTGGTGGGCCAGCCACAGGACGCACTGCCGCCAGAACCGGTGGTGGATGTCGGTCCCCTGCTGGGCCTTCGGCTGGCCGAGCTTCTCCCACTTGTACGAGTCGTACCCGGCGAACGCGAGCACCCGGCCGCGCGCCCCGTCCCCGATCTGGTCCCCGACGAGCAGCGGGTCGGCCCCGGACTCGCCCAGCTTCTTCACGTCGGCGGCCGGCACCGGCTGCGGCGCCGGCGTCGTCCAGGCGTACACCGTGGTCCTCGGCTTGCGGGTCATCTTGTTGTACCCGGTCAGCCGGGAGAACTTCCGCAGGGTGTTCAGTTCCTCCCACAGGGCGACCGAGTCCTTCTCGTCCTTCGCCAGCCGGAACATCTTCGCCAGCCCGTCGGCCGTCGGGACCGTCTGGTACCACTTGTTCGCCCGCCCGGACTCCCGGTCCGCGTCCTCGACGATCGCCGCCGCCGGGTCGGCCGGGACGGTGACCGGGAGCAGGTCGGCCGGCATCCCGCGGAACGCGTGCTCCCCGCCGAGGAACATCACCCCGGTCCCCTTCTTCAGCACCGCCTCCCGGAGCTGGTCGAGGACGGAGATCGCCCGGCCGTTGCGGGTGAAGGTGAGCTGGTCCGGGGTGACGTTCCCGACCACCACCACGTCGTACGCCTGGTTCGACAGGTCGAGGAACTTCTCCTCGTCGGGGGAGACCGCCCCGTCGGTCTGGCGGAACACCCAGTTCAGGTCGAACCGCTTCTCGGACCGGAGGGCGTCCCGGAGCCGGGTGGCCTCGTCCCGGAGGCGGTCCACGACCAGCACCCGGACCCCGTCCTTGGTCACCGTCAGGTACGTCTCGGACTGGTTGTTCTCCCCGGACAGCTCGCCCCGGACCGGGACGATCTCCCCGCCCTGCTCCTGCCCGACCACCAGCTTGACCTTCACCTCGCCCTTCTTCTCCGGGGCCTTCACCGGCAGCCGGACCCGGTTGTCCTTCTCCTTCTCGAGGACCACGTCCTGGGTGAGCTGGGGGACGCCGTCGAAGTACACCCGGGCGACGACCCGGGCGCCGGCGAACCCGTAGGCGTGGACGGTGGCGGAGACGGTCACCTCGGTCTTGACCGGGGCCGGGGACGGGTCGCACTCGACCCCGGTGACGACGATGTCCTGGGACTGCGGCCCGCTCTCCCCGCCGGCGGTGACGGTGGTGACCGGGGCCCCGCGGCGGCCCCACCGCCCGGCCTCGGCGGCGGCCGAGAACGCCTCCCCGTTGTCCGCCCCGTCCCCCACCAGGATCAGCCCGCGGACGTACCGCTCGTTCTGCCACCGGTCGAAGACCCGGTTCAGGAACGTGCCGTAGTCGGACCGCTTGCCGTCGGCCGGGTCGCCGGGGGCGTACCGGGCGGTCGGCTCGCTGAAGTCCGCGGTGGAGAACTTGTACAGGACGACGGTGACGTTCTGCTCGGCGGCCAACTCGTCGAGGGTCGGTTGGCACTTCTCGAGGGTGCGGCGGACGGCGTCGATCCGGGCCTGGTTGTTCACCTCGTCCTTGACCGTCATGCTCTCGGACGTGTCGACCCCGATCAGGAGGACGGACGGGTACTTCGGGTTCTCCTGGACGCCGACGCTCGGCCGCAGGGCGGTGAGGAGGGCGACGAAAAGGGCGAGGAGGCGGAGGGCGAGGACGGCGAGGATGCGGCGGCGGGTGGCGGTGGGGTGGCCGGTGTACGTCCAGATGGTGAGGGCGACGAGGAGCCCGGCGACGGCGGCCAGGGCGGGTAGCCCGACCCCGTCGACGGACCACGGGAACGCCGGCTTGGAGGAGAAGAAGTAGTCGCTCATGTCGGTTCCCGGCGAGCGGGGGGCGTCAGCCCCCTGATTGCACTTTCGATCAGGGGGCTGACGCCCCCCGCTCGCCCGCGGCGAGCACCACCCCCGCCGGCAGCCACCCGACCGCCCCGCCGGCCAGCCGCACCTGCACCCACCCGCCGCGCTCGGCCAGCCGCCGCGCCTCGACGCCGCGCGGCAGTACCCCGTCCAGCCGGGCCGGGTAGGCGTCCGCGTTCCCCTTCCGCAGCACCGCGTCCTCGGCCAGCACGACCACCGGAAGGGCGTCTTCCTCCCGGCCGTCGAGCCAGAACCCGCCGCCCACCACCAGCCCGGCCGCGGACAGCACGGCGGCCGCCAGCCACGCGGCCCGGCGGGTCATGGCGAACCGGGCGGCCGCCGCGCACGCCAGCAGCCACAGCCCGGCCGCGACCCCCAGCGCCTCGGCCGGCGACACCCGGGCGCGGAGGCCGACCCGGGACGCCGGCCGGCACTCGGCCTCCAGCCCCGCGGGGTAGGCGACGGCCGCCCGGGCGTCGTCGAGCGCGACCTGGACCGGCCGGCTCCACGGGGCGGCCGCCCGGCCGTCGTTCAAGGCGACGACCGCCCGCGGGAGGTCGCCGGCGAGGCGGTGGGCCGCGGCCCGGTTCAGGGCCAGTTCCGGGGTGTGATGGCCGCGCCGCCACAACTCATCATACTCTTCCGCCGCCCGGGCGAAGTGCCACCGGGCGCGGGCCGCATCGTGGCGCGACCCGACCCCTTTGGCGAACCTCGCCTCGGCCGACGCGACCACGTAGTCGTCCGTCTGGGGGATGCGCGACTCCGCCGGGGCGAGGGCGAGCAGGAGGAGGACGCTGGTCATGCCGCCTCCAGCCGGGCGATCAGGGCTTCGGCGCCGGCGACCAGGGGCGCCCACCCGCCGGCCCCGGGGGCGAACCGGGCCGCGTCGCAGGCGCGGAGCAGGCCGGCGGCCGCGGCGCACTCCACGGCCGGCACCCCGAGTTCGGCCAGCGCCGCGGCGACCTCCGACGGGGTGGCGGCGCCGGGCGGCAGCGGGTGACGGGCCTGGAGGTAGCCGAGGACGGCGGCGGCGACGGCGGCGGGGGGGTCGGGGGTGCGGTAGACCCGGCGGATCGCGTCGGTCGCCCGGCGGGCGGCGCGGGAGCGACGGATCCGGGCCAGCCGCGCCGCCCCCGGGTACAGCCGCTGCCACAGGACGAACCAGACCGCCGCGGCGACCGGCCCGGCCAGCCCGATCGCGGCCCACGCCCACATCCCCGGGGTGAGCGCCGGCCGGCCGAGCACGCCAGGGCCGGTAAAGACCGTGAACAGGTGGTCGGGCTCGGCGAGCGGGACGGCGGGCGCCGCAGGCTTCGGGGCGGCGGCCGTGACCGTGATCGGGACCGGCTTGGCGGTCGTCAGCGGGAACTGCCTCCCGGCCGCGGCCGCCGGGTTGTAGTAGTGGAACCGCAGCCCGGGCACCTCGGCCGTCTGCCGGTTCCGAGGGCGGAGGCGGTACGCGAACGCCACCTCCCGCGGGCCGACCGCCGGCGGCCCCGGCACGTCGGTCACCACGAACAGCGCCTTGAAGTCGTCGCGGTTCTTCAGGTCCGGCCGGGTGACCTTGGCGGGGTTGGTGACGTTGGTGACTTTCAGCGTGGCGACGACCTCGGCGTCTTCCGGCACCTCGGTGCGGTCGAGCTGCCAGGCCACCTTCACCCCGCTGCCGGCGGCCCCGTAGAAGTCGGCGGTCGGCTGCCCGACGGCGGGGATGTCCTGGGCGGGTGCCGGGTGCGGGGTGCCGAGTACGGCAGCGCAGACAGCCCACGCCAGGAGCCGACTCGGGGACGTGTCGCGCATCGCTGACCCCGTCACCAGTCGAGGTTGCCGGGCACGTCCGGGGGCGACATCGTCCGCCGCAGGTCGCGGACGTCCTTCCGCAGCCGCTCGGCGGCCCGCCGCAGGTGCTCCCGGGTGTCCTCCGGGCTGAGCGGCTGGACCGCCTCGTCGTCGTTGAGCGGGACCGGGTTGGACGACCCCGGGGCCGGCGAGCCGGGGCCGTTCGGGGCGGCGGGCGGGTTCGCCGCCGGGACCTGCTGGGCGACCGTCTTCGGCCCGCGCGGCCCGTCCTTCCCGCCCGGCTCGGCCGGGCCGGGCTGCTCCGGGCCGGCGCCCGGCTGCGGCGGGGGCGGGTCGTGCCGCGGGTCCTCGGGCGGCGGGTCGGCGTTCGGCGGGGCCGCCTTCGCGTCCTTCTTCCGGGCCTCCTGCCACCGCACCTTGGCCAGCTCCAGGTTGTGCCGGGCGTCGGCCCGCAGCGGCTCGTCGGCGGCGGCCGAATCCAGGGACCGCTCGAAGCAGGCGATGGCGGACCGGAACACCGCCGCCGACCCGCCGCGGCGGAGCAGGCAGGTGCCGCGGTTGTACCACGCCCGGGCGGCCCGGTCCGGCGGGCAGGCGGCGTCGTCGAGGACCCGGGCGTACAGCACCTCGGCGTCGCGGAACTCGTCCCGGGCGAACGCCACCGCGGCGCGGTTGAACGCGACCAGCCCGGGGTCGGCGGTCCGCTCCTCGGCGAGGGCGTACAGGCGGTCGGCAGTCTCCCGGTCGTCGGCCAGGTACGCGGCGTTCGCCCGGCGGACCAGGTCGTCGGGGGCGGGCTCGTCCGGCGGCGCGGCGGCGAGGAGGAGTACGGCCGCCCCCGCCAGAACCCAGGGCGTTGCCCTGGGCTGAGGAAGGCCGGCCCTTCGGGCCTCAAGTCGCGCCGCCATGAGTGTCCCTCCGCCGTCCATTGTACCCTATTTCCCCCGCGCCCAGCCGACCGCGAACAGCGCCAGCGCCGGGGCCAGGAACCACACGTACCGCTCCTTCGGCAGCGGCAGCGACTCGTCGCTCACCTCCCGGCCGGGGAGCGGTTCGATCCGGGTGCGGAAGAACTCGCCGAGCCGCGGCACGTCCCGGCGGGCCGCGAGGTACTGGCCGCGGGTCTCGTCCGCCACCTGCCGCAGCGGCGCCTCCTGCAGCCGCGTGCTGACCAGCTCGTCCCCGAACTTCAGGAAGGCGTCGGCGTCCGGGTTCCCGACCCCGGCGACGTGGACCGGGATGCCGGCCGCCCGCGCCGCGCCCGCCCCCTTCACCCACTCCCGGTCACCCCCGGGGTCGTCGCCGTCGGAGATCAGGACGACGTCCTGGTGGCCGGGGAACCGGGCGTCGTGGGCGGCGACGGCGGCCGACAGGGCGGCCCCGATCCGGGTCCCGGAGACGGCCGGCCCGGCGACCGGCGGGCGGACCTCCGGCGGCGGGACGGAGCCGTCCAGGTCGGCGACGACCGCCCGGGCGTGGTCGTAGTCGGTGGTGAGCGGGCAGAGGACGAGCGGGCGGGCGGCGAACGCGACCACCGCCACCCGGTGCCCGCCGCGCCGGCTCATCCCGTCGATCAGGTCCAGGGCCGCCGCCCGGGCCGCCTCCCACCGCGCCCGGGCGGCCGGGTCGGCCATGTCGTCCGCCTGCATCGACCGGCTCACGTCGATCACCACCACCACGTCCCGCCCGACCGCCACGCCGGTCTCGTCGCCCCGCCCCCACCGCGGGCCGGCCGCCCCGAGGACGAGCAGCACCCACCCGACCGGGTACGCCAGCCCGAGCCACCGCCGCCGCGGGAACGGGTCGGTGAGCTGCCCCGCCACCCCCGCCGGCCGGCCGATCCGCGAGACCGCGGCGCGGCGGCGGCGGGCCGCCCACCGGTCGAGCAGCCCGAACAGCGGGACGAGCCACAAGAGCCAGAGCGCGTCCGGCCGGGCGAACCGGACGGCGGCGAGGAACTCCCGGGCGTCGGCGGCGACCCCGGCCAGCCCGGACGACTCGGCGAGGAGCAGCGGGGTCACGGCACGGTCCGCCACGCGGTGCGGTCGAGGACGTGCGCCACCAGGAGGAAGACGACCGCGGCGGCCGCGCACCACCCGTAGAACTCGAAGTACCGGCGGTACTGGTACGCGGCGACCGGGGACCGGGCCAGCCCGTCGATCTGCTTGTACGCGGCCCGCATGTCCGCCCCGGCGGTCGCGGTGAACGCCCGCCCGCCGGTCATCTCGGCCACCTGCCGGAGGATCTCCCGCCCCTGCCGCCGCTCGTCGTCGGGCGGGGCGTCCGGGGCCGGGTCGGGGCCGGCGTCGATGGTGAAGATCGCGTACCCGAGGTTGGCGGCGAGTTGGGCGGCGGCCCGCGGCTTCAGGGCCGCGTCCTTCGTCTGGACGTGCTGCCCGTCGCTCAGCAGGATCAGCACCCGGGTCTTCGGCCCCTTGGACGCTTCGAGCCGGATCAGCGCCTCGGCGATCGCGTCCCCGACGTTCGTCCCGGCGTCCAGCCCGCCCTTCGGCCTCAGCCCGTCGGCGATCTTGAGCAGGACCGAGTGGTTCAGGGTGAGCGGGCAGACGGTCTGCGGGACGGACGCGAACGCGACCAGCCCGACCTGGTCGGACGGGCGGGGGTCGAAGCCGGTGCCGTCGGGGGCGGTGCCGCCGGCGACGAACAGCCGGAACGCCCGCTGGGCCGCCTCCAGCCGGGTCACCGGCGGCTCGCCCGGGGCCCACCCCACCATCCCGCTCATGGTGTCGCTCACGTCCATCACCATCATCACCGCGACGGCCTCGGCCGGCAGGCGGGTGCGCTCGTCCGGGAGGCGCGGCCCGGCGCACGCCAGCACCAGCGCGGCGCACGCCATCCCGCGGAGCGCCGCCCCGCCCCAGACGGCCCGCCGCGCCCGCCCGCCGGCCGCCCCGGCGAACAGGGACAGGTCGCTGAACCGGACCGCCGGCCGGCGCCGCCGGGCCCACCACCCCGCGACGAGCAGGGCGAGCGGCAGGAGGTACAGGAACTCGGGCGCCGCGAACGTCGGGAACCGCATCCGGTCAGGATACGCGACGCTACGATGGTTAGCGACGCGTCGAAGACGCGTGCGGGGGCCGCCCGGGGTTCACACCCCGGGCGGAACGAGGCGGGGCCATGACCTTCGACTGGGACGCGGTGGTGCTCGGGGCCGGGGCGGCGGGGCTGATGGCCGCCACCCGCGCCGCCGAGCGCGGCCGGCGGGTGCTGCTCCTGGAGAAGGGGAAGAAGGCGGGGGTGAAGATCCTGATGTCCGGCGGGACGCGGTGCAACATCACCCACGACTGCGACGCCCGCGGGGTGGTCGCCGCGTTCGGCCCGAACGGCAAGTTCCTCCACTCGGCGCTGGCCCAACTCGGGCCGCGGGAGACGGTCGCGTTCTTCGAGGCGGAGGGGGTGGCGACGAAGGTCGAGGAGACGGGGAAGGTGTTCCCGGTCAGCGACCGGGCCGTCGACGTGCTGAGCGCCCTGCTCCGCCGGCTCGCCCGGAGCGGGGCGACGCTCGCCCTGAACGAGCCGGCCCGCGAGGTGCTGCCGCACCCGGACGGCGGGTTCCGGGTGGTGACGCCGTCCCGCACGGTCACCGCCGAGAGGGTGCTGGTGACGACCGGCGGGCGGTCGTACCCCGGGTGCGGCACCACCGGCGACGGGTACGGCTTCGCCGCCGCGTTCGGCCACACGATCCGCCCACAGCGGCCGGCGCTCGTCCCGCTCACGGTCCAGCCGGCGTGGGTCGGCGACCTGCGCGGGGTGACGCTCCCGGACGTGACCCTGAAGGTGGTCGGCCCGGAGGGGAAGCCGCTCGACGCCCGCCGCGGGTCGCTCCTGTTCGCCCACTTCGGGCTGACCGGCCCCGCCCCGCTCGACGTGAGTCGGGCGGTCAGCGGCCACCCCGCCCCGGCGACGCTCGGCCTCGAACTCGACCTCCTGCCGGGCGAGCCGGAGCCGGCGCTCGACGAGTGGGTGCGGACGGAGACGGCGGCGAACGGCCGGCAACTGCTCGCCGGGGTGATGTCCGCGAAGGTGACCCGCCGGCTCGCGGACCAGTTGCTGGCGCTGTCCGGGCTGCCGGCGGGTCGCACGGCCGCGGCGCTGGCGAAGGCCGACCGGCAGAAGCTGGTGACCGGGGTGAAGCGGCTGCGGCTGCCGGTCCGCGGCACGCTCGGGTTCGAGAAGGCGGAGGTGACGGCCGGCGGGGTGAGCCTGGACGAGGTGGACTCGCGGACGATGGCGAGCAAGCGGCGGCCGGGGCTGTACTTCGCCGGCGAGGTGCTGGACCTGGACGGGTGGATCGGCGGGTACAACTTCCAGGCCGCGTGGAGCACCGGGTGGCTGGCCGGGCGGGAAATCTGACCCGACAACGCCCCAACAAGACGGAACGCGGATGACGCGGGATGAAACCCCGCGGATGAACGCCGGATCAGATCAAATCTCCGGTCTTCATCCGCGTCCTTCCGCGGGCTCTGATCCTGCGTCATCCGCGTTCCGTTTTCCGCCACGCCCCCCGGTCTCGACACGCCTTGACCGCTCGGGTACGGTACACCCGTCGAGATGTCCCGTCCGCCCGGGAACCCGCCGATGCCCGCCGACCCGCTCCCGGACGTCCTCGCCGCCGTCAACCGGCACTGGGGATTCGCGTCGCTCCGCCCGCTCCAGGAGCGCGCCATCCGGGCCGCCCTCGCCGGCCGCGACTCCCTCGTCGTCCTCCCGACCGGCGGCGGCAAGTCCCTCTGCTTCCAGGCCCCCGCCGTCGCCCGCGGCGGGCTCACCGTCGTCGTCAGCCCGCTCATCGCCCTGATGAAGGACCAGGTCGACGGGCTGACCCGCATCGGCGTCCCGGCCGTCCGAATCGACAGCAGCCTCACCGGCGCCGAGAAGGCGGCCGCCGCCAAGGCGATCCGCGGCGGCACCGCCCGGCTCGTGTTCACCTCCCCGGAGCGTCTCGTCAACACCGACGTGTGCGGGTTCCTCCGCGACCACGGGGTGCACTCCGTCGCGGTGGACGAGGCCCACTGCGTCAGCCACTGGGGCCACGACTTCCGCCCCGAGTACCGGCAGCTCGCCCGCCTCCGCGAGTTCTTCCCCGGCGCCGCCGTCCACGCCTACACCGCGACCGCGACCGAGCGCGTCCGCGCCGACATCGCCGAACAACTCGGCCTCCGCCACCCCGAAGTCCTGGTCGGCAACTTCGACCGCCCGAACCTGACGTACCGCGTCCTCCCGCGGGTCGACGTCCTCGCCCAGGTCCGCGAGGTGATCGACCGCCACCCGGGCGACGCCGGGATCGTCTACTGCCTCCGCCGGGCGGACGTGGACCGGATGACGTCGGCCCTGAAGGCCGCCGGGTACCGGGCGGTCGCGTACCACGCCGGGATGACCCCCGAGGACCGCCGGGCCGCCCAGGAGGCGTTCGCCGCGGAGGAGGCCGACGTGGTCGTCGCCACCGTCGCGTTCGGGATGGGGATCGACCGGTCGAACGTCCGGTTCGTGGCCCACGCGGCGATGCCGAAGTCGGTCGAGCACTACCAGCAGGAGACCGGCCGGGCCGGCCGCGACGGGCTGCCGTCCGAGTGCGTGCTCCTGTACTCCGGCGGCGACTTCCTGACCCTGAAGTCGGTGCTCGAGAAGTCGGCGGCCGAGGCGAACGCCGCCCCGGAGTTTTTGGCCGCCGGGCTGCAGCAACTCGGGGAGATGGCCGGGTACTGCCGCGGGGCGGTGTGCCGGCACCGGGCGCTGGTGCGGTACTTCGGGCAGGAGTACGACGCCCCGAACTGCGGGGCGTGCGACCTCTGCCTCGGGGACACGACCGACGTCCCGGACGCCCGGGTGGTGGCCCAGAAGATCCTGTCGTGCGTCGCCCGGGTGCGGGAGGGGTTCGGCGTCGCCCACGTCCTGGACGTCCTGCGCGGGGCGGACACCGCCGCGGTCCGCAACCGCGGGCACCATGAGCTGTCCACCTACGGGCTGCTCAAGGAGGTGCCGAAGCCGGACCTCCGCGACTGGGTCCACCAGCTGATCGGCCAGGGCGTGCTGGCGCAGGCGGACGGCGAGTACCCGCTGCTCAAGCTGACCCCGGCGTCGTGGGCGGTGATGCGGGGCGAGCGGGACGTCCGGCTGATCCGCCTCGCCCGCCGGGAGAAGCGGGCGGCCCCCGCCGGCGCCGCCCCGGGCCTGCCGGAGGGCACGGACGCGGCCCTGTTCGAGGTGTTGCGCCAGCTCCGCCGGCAAGAAGCCGCACGGGCCGGGGTGCAGCCGTACCAGGTGTTCCCGGACACCGTGCTGGCGGAGATGGCCCGCGGCCGGCCGACCACCGAGGACGCCCTGCGCCGCATCTCCGGGGTCGGCGAGTACCGCCTCCAGTCGTACGGCGGGCTGTTCCTCAAGGTGATCGTCGCCCACTGCCGCGAGGCCGGCCTGGCCACCGACGTCCCGCCGCCGAAGGCCGCCCCGGTGGTCGCGCTGCCGCCGAAGGCGTCGCCGCGGCGGGACGAGGCGTTCCGGCTGTTCCGCGGCGGGGCGTCGGTGGCGGACGCGGCCGCCCGGATGGGGCTGACCGCGGCCACGGTGAACGAGTACCTGGCCGAGTTCGTCCGGGCGGAGCGGCCGGCGTCGATCTTCGGGTGGGTGCCGGAGGACGTGTGCGAGCGGGTGGCGGCCGCCGCCGAGGCGCACGGCACCGCCCGGATGAAGCCGGTGTTCCTGGAGCTGAACGGCGAGGTGCCGTACGACCACATCCGGGTCGTGTTCGCGTTCCTCGACGGGCGCGCGTAACGGATAGGCGAACCCGGAGCGTGAGCGACGGGGTGGGCACTCCCCACCACCCCGTCGCTCACGCTCCGGGTTCGCCCGGCCCCTCCCCCTTGCCCCGCCCCGCCCGCCCGCGGACACTATCCCGGTACCCTTTCCCACCCGCGAGGTCCCGGCCCCATGAGCCGTTCCGCTTCCCTCACCCTCCTCCTGCTCGCCGGCCCGGCCGCGGCCGCCGGGCCGGAGGCGCCCAAGCCGATGGTCACCGGGCTGAAGAACCCGGAGTCGGTGTGCGTCGGCCCCGGCGGCCGGGTGTTCGTGACCACCATCGGCGAGTTCGACAAGGACGGGGACGGGGCGGTGATGGTGGTCGAGCCGGGCGGGAAGGCCGTCCCGTTCGTCACCGGGCTCGACGACCCGAAGGGGATCGTCGCGTTCCAGGACTCCCTGTTCGTCACCGACAAGACCAAGGTCCTGCGGATCGACGCGGCCGCCAAGGAGCCGAAGGCGACCGTGTACGTGGACGCGAAGGCGTTCCCGAACCCCCCGCTGTTCCTCAACGACATCGCCGCCGACCCGGAGGCCGGGAAGGCGAAGGCCACCACCCTGTTCGTCACCGACTCCGGGGACCGCGACCCGAAGAACCCCGCCAAGGGGGCGCTGTACCGCATCGACCCGAAGGGCCAAGTCTCCGTCGTCGTGGACGACAAGAAGCTGCCCGGGTTGAAGATCCCCAACGGGGTGGCGCTGGACGGGGCGTCGCACCTCCTGCTCGCCGACTTCGGGGCCGGCAAGCTGTACCGCATCAAGCTCGCCGACGGCAGCCACGAGTTGCTCGCCGACGGGATGGACGGGGCCGACGGGATCACCTGGGACCACCACGGCCGGCTGTTCGTGTCGTCCTGGAAGACCGGGAAGGTGTTCGGCATCCCGCGGCCCGGGATGAAGCCGGTCGAGGTCGTGAGCACCGGGTTCCAGTCGGCCGCCGACACCTGCCTGGACCCGACCGGGAAGTTCCTGCTCGTCCCGGACATGAAGGCCGGCACCCTCTCCGCCGTCCCGACGCAGATCCCCGGGTTCGAGGTCGACACCACCCCGCTGCCGCTGAAGACCGAGGTCGCGTTCGCGGACCTGAAGTGGACCGGGTGGAGCCCGGAGACCAGCAGCGGGAAGGTGAACCCGCTCCGGCCGATCGTCCTGACGCACCTCGGGGACGGCTCGAACCGGGTGGTGGTGGCGACCCAGCACGGGGTCCTGCACGCCTTCCCGAACGACCCGAAGGCGGCCGAGACGAAGGTGCTCCTCGACATCCAGGACCGGGTGCAGTACGACGACCGGACGAACGAGGAGGGGCTGCTCGGGGTGGCGTTCCACCCGGACTTCAAGAAGACCGGGGAGGTGTTCGTCTACTACACCCCGAAGCGGAAGGGGCCGAAGGAGGAGATGCGGAACGTGGTGTCCCGGTTCCGGCTGAGCAAGGCCGACCCGGCCGTGTTCGACCCGGCGTCCGAGGAGCGCATCTACGAGTACGCGAACCGGCCGTTCTGGAACCACGACGGCGGGACCATCTGCTTCGGCCCGGACGGGTACCTGTACGTCGTCCACGGGGACGGCGGGTCCGGCGGGGACCCGTTCGACAACGGCCAGAACCTGTCCTCCCCGTTCGGCAAGATCCTCCGCATCGACATCAACAGCAAGGCCGACGGGAAGAACTACGCGGTGCCGAAGGACAACCCGTTCGTCGGGACGAAGGGGGCGCTGCCGGAGGTCTGGGCGTACGGGCTGCGGAACCCGTGGCGGATCGCGTTCGACCGGCCGACCGGGAAGCTGTGGGCGGGGGAGGTCGGGCAGAACCTGTGGGAGGAGATCAACATCATCGAGAAGGGCGGGAACTACGGGTGGCGCCGGCGGGAGAGCTACCACCCGTTCGGGGCGACCGGGACCGGCCCGCGGAAGGAGTTCATCGAGCCGGTGTGGGAGTACCACCACGACGTCGGGAAGTCGATCACCGGCGGGGCGGTGTACCGCGGGAAGGCGCTGCCGGAGCTGGCCGGGCACTACGTGTACGCGGACTACGTGACGTCGAAGATCTGGGCGCTGAAGTACGACGACGCGGCCGGGCGGGTGGTGGCGAACCGGCCGATCCCGGACCCGGCGAAGCCGGTGCTGAGCTTCGGGGAGGACGAGCAGGGGGAGCTGTACTTCCTGGTCGTCGCCCCGAACGGCCGCGGGATCTACCGGTTCGTGAAGTGACGGGGCATCCGGGCGAACCCGGAGCGTGAGCGGCGGGGTGACGTCACCCCGCCGCTCACGCTCCGGGTTCGCCCACCACATCACCGCCCCGCCCCGCCTGGCCGGCGACCCACAGCAGTTGCCGGGCCAGCCCGTGCAGCATCCGCACCTCCGCCGGCGTCGGCCCGGCCCGGCCGACCAACTGCCGGACCGCGTGCATCAGCGTGTCCTGCCGCTCGCCGAACAGGAACCCGACCGCCCGCAGCCCGTCCCGCAGGTGCTCGAACATCCGCTCCTGGTCCGCGTGCGGGGCGACCGCCGGGCCGGCCGCCGGCCCCGCCCGCGCCTCATTCACCCGCGCCGACCACGCCTTCCGCAGCTCGTACAGGCAGACCACCACCGCCTGGGCCAGGTTCAGCGCCGGGTAGTCCGGGTCGACCGGGATGTGAACCATCCCGTGGCACCGGCCGATCTCCTCGTTGGTCAGCCCGTGCGGCTCGGGGCCGAACACCAGCGCAACCGGCCCGCCGCCGGCCGCCGTGAGGAGGCGCGGCATCAGCTCGGCCGGGGTGCCGATCATCCCGCGCCGCACCACCCCCGCCGTGAGCGCCGAGGTGGCGAGGGTGAGGACGCAGTCGGCGAGCGCGGCGCCGAGGTCCGGGACGACGCGGGCGGCGTCGAGGATGCCGTCGCCGTGGGTGGCGAGGCGGCGGGCCTCGGGGTTGTCGGGGAACGTGTACGGGGCGACGAGGACGAGGTCGGACAGGCCGAAGTTCCGCATCGCCCGGGCGACCGACCCGAGGTTCCCGGCGAAGTGCGGGCGGACCAGGACGACGCGGCAGCGGGTGAGGGCGGGGTCCGGCATGCCGCCATCATACCGGGGATCGGCCCGGCCGATGGCCGCCCGTGGCCCCGCCGCTGCGAACCCGGGGCCGTCGCTCGTCTGACCGATTGACGCCCGCCCTCCTCTCCCGGAGCCTGCCGTGACGCCACTCCCCGACCGCCGACAGTTCGCCCTCGCCGCCGCCGCGGCGGCCGCCCTCGGGTCGCGGGCCGCCGCCGTGCCCGACGACCACGCGGCCAAGGCCCGCAAGTCGGTCCGGCTGAAACCGCCGGGCGACCTCGACTGCGCGGACGCGGTGGCCTTCTCGGCCGACGCCGCGGTGGTCGCCGTGTACCAGTCGGACGACACCGTCACGGTGTTCGAGACGGCCACCGGGAAACACCTGAACACGCTCACCGGGCACGGCTTCGGCGACCCCCACCTGTTCGCCGTGGCGGACGGCGGGAAGACGGTCGTGGCCTGGGGCGGGAAGGCCGGGGCGTGCGTCGCATGGGACGTGAAGACGGGCAAGGTCCGCACCGTGTTCGAGAAGGCGTTCGGCGGGGACCGCCCCGAGCGGGACGCCCGCGGGGCCGTCTCGGCGGACGGCAAGCGGGTCGCCACGGTTCACGACGGCGGGGGGTGCCCGACGCTCGTCCGGGTGTGGGACGCGGGCACCGGCAAGCCGCTCTGGGAGCTGAACTACGCCGGCGGGCAGTCGAACGTGTGCGGCCTCGCCTTCTCGCCCGACGGGAAGCGGCTCGCGGCCGGCACCCAGGACCGGGCGGCGGCCGTGTACGACGCCGACACCGGGAAGCCGGCTGCGGAGCTGCGCGGCGACGGCCGCGGGGCGGTGCGGACGGTCGGGTGGTCGGCCGACGGGAAGCGGCTGCTCGCCCTGCACGACGGGCCGACGGCGCGGGCCGCGGTGTGGGACGTGGCGGGGGAGAAGCCGGCCGGGGAGGTCACCGGCCTGCCGAAGAGCATCCCGCTCGGGCCGCTCCTGTCCCCGGACGGGACCCGGGTCGCCGCCGTCACCACCGACCGGGGGTTGACGGTGTGGGACGTGCCGTCCGAGGAGCCGCTGACCGTCCCGGTCGTGGTGGCCGGCCGGCGGGGGCTCGCCTGGTCGGCGGACGGAAAGGCCGTGCTGTTCCTCCGCGAGTATTCCGAGGTGCACGAACTCCTGACGTTCCACGTCGAGGACGTCCGGCGGAAGAAGTGAGCCGCCCCGTTTAGCCGCGACCCGAAGGGGAGCGCGACGGAGGCGCCGCGCTCCGCTCCGAGGACTCCGCGTCGCGGCTAAACCGGGGCCCCCGCCGCCTCCCGGGCCACGTCCCCGAGCTTCTTCAGGTCGAGCTTCCCGCTCCCGAGCACCGGCATCGCGTCGACCGGGTGGCAGTCCCGCCGGTCCGGCACCCACAGGTTCGGCAGCCCCCGCCCGGGGAGCGCCCTCAGCGCCTCCCCGAGCCGGTCGGCGACCGCCGGCAGGTGCAGCACCACCACCCGCTCCCCGCGCTTCTCGTCCGGCACCGCGGCCACCGCCAGCACCCGGTCCCCGCCGGTCCCGAGCACGTCGTGCAGTTCCTCGTCCAGCCGCTCCAGCGGGACCATCTCGCCGGCGATCTTGGCGAACCGCGACACCCGCCCGGTGATCCGCACGAACCCGTCCGGCTCCACCCGCCCGACGTCCCCGGTGAAGTACCACCCGCCCCGGACCGCGTCGGCCGTCTTGTCCGGGGCGTGCAGGTAGCCCGCCATCACGTTCGGCCCCTTCGCGCAGAGCACCCCCTCCTCCCCGACCGGCAGCGGCTCCCGCGGCTCGCCGGCGGTGAACGCCTTCACGCACACCCCGAAGATCGGCTGGCCGACGGTCCCGCGGTGGTTCCGGTCCTGGGCCGCCCCGCTGACCGCGACGTCCGGCAGGTTCGTGGACACGACCGGGGACAGCTCGGTGCAGCCGTACCCCTCCAGCGGCAGCACGCCGAACCGGTCGCGGAACTCGTCCTGGAGTTTCACCGGCAGCTTCTCCGCCCCGCAGATCAGGATGCGGACGGAGCGGAAATCGTCCGGCCCGCACCGGCGGATGTAGAACCGCAGGAACGTCGCGGTGGCGACCAGCAGCGTCGCCCGGTGGGTGCGGGCGAGTTCCCCCACCTCCTTCGCCGCCCGCGGGTCCGGGAACAGCACCGCCGTGCATTCCGCCACGTACGGCGCCCACAGGCAGACGGTGTACCCGAAGCTGTGGAAGAACGGCAGGATGCCGAACAGCCGGTCGTCGCGCTCGATCCCGATCGTCTGCACGGAGGACAGGGCGTTGTGGGCCACGTTCCGGTGGGTCAGCACCACCCCCTTCGGCTCCCCGGTGCTGCCGCTGGAGAAGACGATGGTGAGCGGGTCGTCGAGGCGGTGCCGGTGCAGCCCGAGCCACCGCTCCAGCACCCGCCCCGGGAGGAGCAGCACCGCCAGGAACGTGCGGACCCGCTGCCACTTCCCGACCGCCTCCAGCACGTCTTCGAGGTGGATCGCGGAGACGTCGTCCGGCAGGTCGAGCGGGGCGCGGACCAGGAACCGCCGCGACGTGAGGACGACGCGGACCCCGGCCTGCCGCAGCGCCGACCGCACCGGCCCGGCGCCGGCGGTGTAGTTCAGGTTCACCGACGTCTTGCCGAGGAACGCGACGGCCAGGTTCGCCAGCGCCCCGCCGAGGCTCGTCGGCAGCCACACCCCGACGTTGCGGGCGTCGCCGACCCGCGGGCGGAGGTAGTTCGTGACGCACAGGGCGGCGACGAGCGTCTTCCCCCAGGTGAGGGTGCGGGGCGGGCCGGCGTTGTCGACGACGCACGGCCGGAACACGTTCCGCGGCCTCGCCGCGTTCCGCACGAACGCCCGGTGGACCGGCACGACGTGGTCGCTCATCCGGACCGCGAGGTCGGCCGTCGCCTCCTGCACCGCGAGCCGGTAGTCGGCGGCCTTCATGCCCTTCTTCAGCGGCTCGCCGAACAGCACCCCGACCCGCGGCCGGAACGCCCGCGGCCACTTCCGCAGGACCGGCCCGCCGCCGTGGCTGAAGAACCCGCCCCACAGCCCGCCGACGCACGCCGGCACCACCGGCACGTCGGTCGTGGTCAGCCGCAGGACGCGCTCGATCCCGCGGCCGAACGGGTACATGTTCCCGGACCGGGTCAGCCGGCCCTCGGGGAAGACGAGCACCAACTTCCCCGCGTCGAGGGCGGCGGCGATCTGCCGGAGGCCCGCGTCGACGGCGTGCGGGCGGGCGGTGCGGTCGTCGATGCGGACGGTGTTCCGCCGGGCCCACGACAGGAAGAACCGGAGGACCGGGTTCCGATAGTACCCGCCCCAGAGGACGAACGTGACCGGCCGAGGGGACGCGACCCACAGCAGGAGCCAGTCGACGTAGCTGACGTGGTTCGAGACGACGAGCACCCCGCCGGTGCGCGGGACGCGGTCGGCGTGGTGGGTGCGGAGGCGGTACAGGGCGCGGGCGAGCAGCCACAGCGCCGGCCGGAGCAGTGGGGGGAAGGCCCACGCCAGGGCGGCGTACAGGATGGCGACGGCGGGGAGGAGGGCGGCGGGTTCGGGCATGGGGGGCGTCCGGCGGGGCGTGGGCCACAGGTTACAGGACGCGGACCGGCCCGCCAACCGCATCCGGGCGCGGTTGCCGCCCCCGGGGCGGCCGGTACAATACGGAATCTTCCGCGAACGGTCACACAGCCGGGGGTGGTGTCATGGCACACAAGAAGGGTCAGGGGTCGGTCCGGAACGGGCGGGACTCGCTGCCGAAGCGGCGGGGGATCAAGGCGTACGCCGGGCAGTACGTGACGACCGGGAGCATCCTGGTGACGCAGTGCGGCACCCGGTACGCCCCGGGCCGGTACGTCCGCCGGGCGAAGAACGACAGCCTGTTCGCCCTGACCGACGGGACGGTGTACTTCGACCAGGCCGGCAAGCGGATGAACCTCACCCCGGCCGCGGCGGGCGACACCAAGATCGGGTGACGGGGCGAAATGCCGGCCGGCGGGGCACGTCGTCGGGGCGTCCGCACACCTCCCCGCCGGGGTCCGCCCCATGCGCCGCGCCGTCACCCTGCTCCTGCAGTCGCTCGGCGTCATCGTCGTGGTCGCGGTCGTCATCGTCCTGATCCTCCCGGCCGGGGTGCGGGAGGCCCGCGACCGGGTGGTGTGCATGAACCACCTGAAGCAGGTCGGTCTCGCCGCCCACAGCTTCCACGACACCCACGGCCACTTCCCGCCCGGCACCGCGCCGGACACCAACCTGCCGGCCGCCGAACGGCTGAGCTTCTACGCCGCCCTGCTCCCCTACCTGGAACAGGAGGCGGCGTACCGGAAGCTGGCCCCGGCTGCGGCGTGGGACGCGGAGCCGAACCGGGTGGCCGCGGGCGTCGCGCGGGGCGCCGACTGCCTGTTCCGCTGCCCCGAGTGGGCGAAGGAGCGCGGGGGCGCCGCCGGGCACCTCGCAGTCACGAACTACGTCGGGGTGGCCGGCGCCGGCACGGACGCCGCGGCGCTGCCGGCCGGCGCCCCCGGGGCCGGGGTGTTCGGGTACGACCGTACCACCAGGTTCGACGACGTGACGGACGGGACGGGGAACACCCTGCTGGCGATCGAGACGGGGTCCGAAGTCGGGCCGTGGCTCCGCGGCGGACCGGCCACGGTCCGGCCGATCGACCCGGCACTCGGGCACCTGACCGGCGACGGGCGGCCGTTCGGCGGTACCCACTTCCGAGAGGGGACATGGTTCCGCCCGGCCCGGCCGAGCGGCTTCTACGTCCTGCTCGCCGACGCCACGACTCGGTACGAGCTGAACGAGATTCAACCAGGCGTGCTGGCGGCCCTGGCGACGGTCGCGGGGAAGGAACAGCTCTCCGACGACTGGTGACCGGCCCGCGTTGACACGCCGCGCCGCGGCGTGCTACGACACCGCCCATGGCCCCGGCCGCCCCGCCCGTCCCCCGAACCCCGCCGACCCCGGCCGCCCGCGCCGCGGTCGACGTGTCCGTCTGCGTCGCCAACTGGAACTGCGCCGGCCTGCTGCGGAACTGCCTCCGGTCGCTGTTCGACCACCCGCAGGGCGTGACCTTCGAGGTGGTCGTCGCCGACAACGCCTCCTCCGACGGGGCCGCCGACATGGTGGCCGCCGAGTTCCCCCGCGTCGTGCTGGTCCGCAACGGCGAGAACCGCGGGTTCGCGGCCGCGTCGAACCAGGCGGCGGCCCGGGCCCGCGGCCGCTTCCTGTTCTTCCTGAACAACGACACCGAGGTCCCGCCGCTCACCCTCCGCCGGCTGGTCGAGTGTGCCGCCGCGCGCCCGGCCGCCGGGATGATCGGGCCGCGGCTGCGGGAGCCGTCCGGGGCGGTTCAGATCTCGTACCGCCGCCGGCCGACGGTCCCGGCGCTGCTGCACAAGCTGAGCCTGTTCCGCTGGACCGGGCTGTTCCGGGCGGCGTACCGCGACTACCGCCGCGGGTCGTTCGACCCGGACGGGGTGCGGGCGGTGGAGGTGCTGATGGGGCCGGCGGTGTTCCTCCCGCGGGCCGCGTTCGACGCCGCCGGCGGGTGGGACGAGCGGTACCGGTTCGGGGTGGAGGACATCGACCTGTCGGTGCGGGTCGGGCGGGCGGGCGAGGTGGTGTACGCCGGGGACGTGGAGGTGGTGCACCACGGGCGGGTGGCGAGCCGGGGGAACGTCGGGTTCGTGGCCCCGAGCGTGGCGACCGGGTACGCCCGGTACTTCCGGAAGGCCGGGGTCGGGCGGTGGAAGCTGCTCGGGTACAAGCTGGCGGTGACGCTCGACGCCCCGGTGCAGTTCTGGGTGAAGGTGGTGGAGGCGGCGGCGCGGCGGCTGGTCGGGCACCGGGCCGACGCCCGGCGGAGCTGGGCCGCGGCCCGCGGGGTGGGGGCGTTCCTGCGGCGCGAGCTGGGGCGGTTCTGGCGGGCGTGACCGACCCGGGTCTTCACCCCGAAGGGGTGGGACAACGTAGCCCGGGGCACCGCCCCGGGTTCGAAGTGCCGGAAGGCTTGCAGCCTGAAGGGCTGCGACACCGCCGTGTCCCAGCCCTTCAGGCTGGGAGGTGGTTGGGGTCGGTACCCGGGGCGGTGCCCCGGGCTACGTTGTCCCACCCCTTCGGGGTGAAGACGGACGCAGCGTCGCCGGTCTCATAGCGACGGGAAGTCGGTCCACCGGTCGAGGTACGCCCGCAGCGCCGGGAACTCGCCGGTCTTCGACTCCAGCAACTCCTTCGCCTTCGCGGTCAGCTCGGCCTCCTGCTCGCCGTCGAGGTCGCCGGTCAGGACGCGGGTGCGCAGGAACACGAAGTACGTGTCCAGGGTGTCGCACAGGCAGTAGTCGTTCACCTCCCGCACCTTCCCGTCGCGCCACAGCTCGTACACCCGGTCGCCGCTCACCCCCATCTTCCCGGGCTTGCCGAGCAGCTTCGCCAGCAGGTCCAGCCCGCCGGCCAGCCGGCACGCCCCGAAGTTGGTCAGCCAGTCGCACAGGTCGATCGGGCCGTTGAACCGGTTCCGGCTGTTCTGGTAGTAGTCCCGGGCCGAGAACCCGTACCGGAACGCCGCCAGCTCCAACAGCGGCATGTCGAACGCCCGGCCGTTGAACGTCACCAGCTTGGCCTTGTAGAAGGACAGCCCGAGCCAGAACTTGTTGACCACCTCTCGGGGGCGGAACTGCGGGGCGTCGAGGCAGGAGATCGACTGCAGCGCGAAGTCGGCCCCGACCCGCAGGACGCTCACCGCGACGGGCACCTGGAACGTCACCGGGAGGAAGTCGGAGCCGTTCCAGTTGGTCTCGCGGGCCTCGCCGCGGGCCCTCTCGATCGCCGCCTCCGGCGACAGGTCCTCGCCGGGGTACTTCACCGCCGACAGCAGCCGGCCGTCGGGCACGCTCTCGGTGTCGACGACGAGGAAGGCGGTGCGGGCGGGCGGCGGGTCCGGGGCGGGGGCCGGGGCGCCGGCGCGGGCGAACTGGTCGGCGAGGGCCATGCGGACGCCTCCGGGCGGGGGTGCACTCCCCCAGCATCGACTCTGCCCGCGCCGGGCGCAAGGGCAAACCGCCCGCCGGCCGGCGGACTCGGCCGGGGCCGCGGCCCGCGCCGGTCGGGCGGGCTGTGCGGGCGGCGCGGGGAACCGTAGTCTCTCGGCATGAGTACGCCAACGCCTCCGGGGGCTGACACCCCCGGCTCGCCCGCGGCCCCGAAGTCGGCCCTGCTCGTCGTCTGGCTGGTCGTGTTCATCGACCTGCTCGGGTTCGGCATCGTCCTCCCGGTGATGCCGCGGCAGGCCGAGCCGTACCTCGGGCCGGCCGGCCTCGGCCTGTCGGACGGGGCGAAGGGGGCGGTGATCGGGGTGCTGTTCTCGGTCTTCTCGCTGATGCAGTTCGTGTTCTCGCCGTTCTGGGGCCGCCTCTCCGACCGGGTCGGCCGCCGGCCGATCTTGCTCCTCAGCCTCGGCGGGTCGGTCGTCTTCTACGCCCTGTACGGGTTCGCGGTCACGCTCCCGGAGGCGTCGGCCGGGCTGGCGATCGGGCTGATGCTGCTGTCGCGGGTCGGGGCCGGGATCGCCGGGGCCAGCGTCGGCACCGCCGCCGCGGTGATCGCCGACTGCACCACCCCGGACAAGCGAGCGAAGGGGATGGCCCTGATCGGCATCGCGTTCGGGGCCGGGTTCACCCTCGGGCCGCTGATCGCGTACTTCGGCCTCGCGCTCTTCGACCAGCAGCCGTGGGGCGCCGGGGCGCTGGCGTCCGGGCTGTCGCTCGTCGCCCTCCTCATCGCGGTGGCGATCTTCAAGGAGACGCGGCGGGCGGGCGGCACCCCGGCCGAGAAGGAGTTCTTCAGCCTGAAGCGGACGGCCGAGGTGCTGCGGATGCCGGCGGTCGGGGCGTTGATCCTGGTGTACTTCCTGGCGATCACCGCGTTCGCCCAGTTCGAGGCGACGCTGGCGCTGCTGACCGAGGCGGCGTTCGGGATGTCGCTGGAGGACAACTTCCTGGTGTTCGCGACCGTCGGGGCGGTGCTGACGGTCGCCGGCGGGATGTACCGGCCGCTGGCGAAGAAGGGGTCGGAGCGGCGGCTGCTGGCGGTCGGCGTCGGGCTGATGATCCTCGGGCTGCTGGGGCTGGCCGCGGTCGCGTACCTCGCCACCCGCATGCGCCACGGGTCGGCCGCGACCGAGATGGCCTTGTTCTACCTGTCGATGGCGGTGGCGGTGGTCGGGTTCGCGTTCGTGAACCCGTCGGTGTCGGCCTTGGTGTCGAAGGGCGCCGACCCGGCCCGGCAGGGGGAGGTGCTGGGGGTGAACCAGTCGTTCGCGTCGCTCGGCCGGATCATCGGCCCGCTCCTCGGGTCGGTCTTGTTCCAGGCGGGCGTCTCGCACACACTACCGTACCTCGCCGGGGCCGGGCTGCTGCTCGTCGTCGCCGCCCTCCTGCCGAGAGGCGGGGTACAAGAACGGAACGCGGATGACGCAGGATCAAGGCACGCGGATGAACGCCGGATTTGAACACAGGTTTGGTTCCGATCCGCGTCATCCGCGGGGTTTCATCCCGCGTCATCCGCGTCCCGACTTCTCCCCGCGCCGGATCGCCTTCGTCAAGCCGAGCGCCCTCGGGGACGTGGTCCACGCCCTGCCGGTGCTCACCGCCCTGCGGGTCCGGTTCCCGGCCGCCCGCATCACCTGGGTCGTCAACGCGGCCTTCGAGCCGCTGATCCGCAACCACCCGGACCTCACCGACACCCTCCCGTTCGACCGCGGGGCGTTCCGCCGCGGGGTGTGGCGGTCGGCCCGGTACGCGGTCGGGTTCGCCGCCGAGCTGCGCCGCCGCCGCTTCGACCTCGTCGTCGACCTGCAGGGGCTGCTGCGGACCGGGCTGATGTGTTTGGCGACCGGGGCGGCGGTGCGGGTCGGGTTCGCTGCCGCCCGCGAGGGCAGCCGGTACGCCTACACGCACAAGGTCCGCGTCCCGGACGCCGACCGCCTCCACGCCGTCGACCGGTACTGGCGGGTGGCCGAGTTCCTCGGGGCCGGCGACGTGCCGAAGCGGTTCCACGTCCCGCTCGACCCGGCCGAGGTGGCGGCGGCGCGGGCCGAGCTGGCGGAGCTGCCGCGGCCCTGGGTGGCGGTGGTGGCCGGGGCGAAGTGGGTGACGAAGCGGTGGCCGCCGTCGCACTTCGCGGAACTGCTGCGGCGGATGCGCGGGCGGGTCGGCGGGTCGGCGGTGCTGGTCGGGGCGGCCGACGACACCGCGCTGTCACAGGCTGTGATCGCACAGGCAGGAATGCCTGTGCCACTACTGGTTGGTGGCACAGGCATTCCTGCCTGTGCGAAGGACCTCACCGGGAAGACGACGCTGCCGCGGCTCGCGGCGGTGCTGTCGCTGGCGGACGTGGTGCTCGGGAACGACACCGGCCCGCTCCACCTGGCCGCGGCGCTGGGCCGGCCGTGCGCCGCGCCGTACACTTGCACGCGGGTCCGGCGGCACGGGCCGTACACGTCGATGGCCGGCGGGGTGGAGACGGCGGTCGCGTGCGGCGGCAGCTACCGGAAGACGTGCCCGGACATGGTGTGCATGTCGGAGCTGTCGCCGGACCGGGTGTGGCCGCACTTCGCCGAGGTGCTCGACGCATGGGGACGTTCCCGGGCCGCCTGATCCTGGCCAGCGGGTCGCGCGGCCGGCGGTGGCTGATGGAAGAGGCCGGCTACCACTTCGACGTGATCCCCGCGAACATCGACGAGCCGACCGAGGCGCGGTTGGGCGACTGCCGGCACTACGTCGGCGAGCTGGCGTGGCTGAAGGCGGAGGCGGTGGCCCCGAAGGTGGAGTCCGGGGTGGTGATCGCCGCCGACACAGTCGGCTGGCTGAACGGCCGGGTGGTGGGGAAGCCGGCGGACGAGGCGGACGCCCGGCGGATCATCACGTCGCTGGCCGGGACGGTACACGAGTTGTGGACGGGGGTGTGCGTGTGGCTGCGGCCGGGCGACTGGCAGTTGGCGTGGCAGGAGCGGAGCCTGGTGCGGATGAAGAGGCTGACGGCGGACGAGGTCGAGGCGTACCTGGCGACGCGGAAGTGGGAGGGGTGCAGCGGGGCGTACGCGATCGAGCTGCCGTCCGACCCGTACCTGACGGTGGAGGACGGGACGGTGAGCAACGTGATCGGGCTGCCGATGGAGTCGCTGGCGAAGGCGCTGGGGTGGGCGGCCATCGTTTAGCCGCGACCCGAAAGGGAACGCGTCAGATCTCGCCCCGACAGGCGGCGAGGAAAACGATGGCGTAACGCACGCACGCCATCGGAGCGGTGACGGGCAATGTGAGCGTGTCGCCGACGGCCGACAGTCCGATGTCGACAGCGTAGTAGGGCAACAGTGCCGCCTCTGCGCCATCGGCCTGGGCCTTGAGCTTGACGGTTTCGACCGACCGCGCCACCCCGCCGTAAACCACCAGGGGCCTCGATTCGCTGCCCGCCTCGCGGGCGAAGTTCTCCATCGTTCCGCAACCTGCGACTCCGCACAGGGCGAGAGCCGCCACGGCCGATCGCATACGCCGCTCCCGTTCCGTCGGGTAGAATCGGCGTGCGTGTATCCGTCCCGGCACGCCTCGTCAACCGGAACACGACATTGGGTGTGGCAATGAGTGGCGAGCGCATTCACCGTGACATGGGATGGACGCCCGAGGACCGCGCCCGGCATAAGGCGGTCCGCGAGAAGTTCCAGAACGAGCGGCCGTCGCCGAAGGATCTGCTCGAGTCCGGCGAGTACGCCGGCCCGATCCCGCACGGCGTCTACCTGTCGCTGATGGCCGCGCTGCGCGAGTTGAAGAAGGCCCGGGAGGCGACCGGGCTGAGCCTCGCGGACGTGGCCGAGCGGTCCGGCATCGACAAGGCGGCGCTCAGCCGGCTGGAGAACGGCGTCCACGACAACCCGACCGTCGAGACGCTGATGCGGTACGCGTCGGCCGTCGGCAAGCGGCTCACCTGGACCCTCCAGGATCTCACCCCGGCCGGCTGACGCCCGGCTTCGACCGCCGGCACCGCTCCGAGCAGAACTTCACCCGGTCCCAGTCCTTCGCCCACTTTTTCCGCCACGCGAACGGCCGGCCGCACGCCGCGCACGGCTTCGTCGGCAGGTCACCCTTCCGCACCGGCTTCGCCACGGCCCGCACCCCCGCCCCCATTCGTAGTCGGGTCGGTGTCTGCCGGCACCACCCCGGAGGACCTGCGCCGCCGGTCCGCCCGCGGGTGCCACAACTCTATGGCCGCGGTCAGCGGGAGCGTGAGGGTGTCTCCGACCGCGGAGAGCACCACGTCACAGGCGCCCACCGCCGCGAGGAGTTTCGCCCGCCCGCCTTCCCTCTCCAGGTTCGACCGGGCCCACTCCGCCGACATCGCCACCCCGCCGTACATCTCCGGGGTCGAAGGCCCGGGTTCCTGGGCCCCCAACAGCGGCCCCCACGTGTGCATGTTGACCGTCGTCCCACACCCGGCCGGCGCCAGCGCCAGCACCCCGAGCAGCAGCGCCCGCGTCATGTCCGCCCCCGGGCCGGTCGGTAGAATGGCCGGGCGAATACCCGGACCGACCCGACCCGTCAACCGGAAGGGGTTCCCCGTGCCGACCGACGTCTCCCGCCGCGACCTGCTGGCCGCGGCCGCCGCCCTCGGCATCGGGACCGCCCCGTTCCACCGGGCCGTCGCCGCCGCCGCGGCCGCCCAGCCGAAGGCCGACCTGATCACCGCCGACATGGTCCGCGACGCCGAGTGGGTCGCCGGCATCACCCTCACCGACGACGAGCGGAAGGCCGTCGCCGCCCGCCTCGGCGTCATCCACCTGCAGCTCGCCACCCTCCGCAAGACCGCCGTCGGGTACGACGTCGCCCCCGCCCTCCACTTCAACCCCGCCCCTGGCGAATCGAACGCCAAGGCCGGCCGCGGCACCGTCGCCCCGACCAAGCCGGACGCCCCCGTCGCCAAGCCCGAAGCCGACGCCGACCTCGCCTTCCTCCCGCTCCACGCCCAGGCCGAACTCCTCCGCACCAAGAAGGTGTCGTCGGTCGAACTCACCAAGCTGTCCCTCGCCCGGCTGAAGAAGTACGACCCCGCCCTGCTCTGCGTTGTCACGCTGACCGAGGAACTCGCCCTCAAGCAGGCGGCCGAAGCCGACAAGGAGATCGCCGCCGGGAAGTACCGCGGGCCGCTGCACGGCGTCCCGTGGGGGGCCAAGGACCTGATCGCCTACCCCGGGTACCCGACGACGTGGGGCGCCGGCCACTTCAAGGAGCAGGTGCTGAACGAGAAGGCGACGGTCGCCGACCGGCTCGACGCCGCCGGGGCGGTGCTCGCCGCGAAGACCACCCTCGGGGCGCTCGCCTGGGGCGACCGCTGGTTCGGCGGCATGACCCGCAACCCGTGGGACCGCAGGAGCGGCAGCAGCGGGTCGTCGGCCGGCACGGCGTCCGCGGTCGCCGCCGGGCTGGTCGCCTACGGCCTCGGCAGCGAGACCCTCGGCAGCATCGTGTCGCCGAGCACCGTCTGCGGCGTCACCGGCCTGCGGCCGACGTTCGGCCGGGTCAGCCGGTACGGGTGCATGGCCCTGTGCTGGTCGCTCGACAAGGTCGGCCCGATGTGCCGCAGCGTCGAGGACTGCGCCCTCGTGCTCGGGGCCATCCACGGGGCCGACGGCAAGGACCCGACCGCCGTCGACCGGCCGTTCGACTGGCCCGGGAAGAAGCCGCTCAAGGAGTTCCGCGTCGGCGTGTTCGACGGCACCCCGGCCGCGACCCGCAAGGTGCTGACCGACCTCGGGGTCCGGCTCGTCCCGGTCGAGTTGCCGACGGCGCTCGCCCAGACCATCGTCACGATGATCCTCGACGTGGAGGCGGCGGCCGCGTTCGACGACATCACCCGGGAGGGCGTGCGGGCCGACATCGGGCTGTGGCCGAACACGTTCCGGCGGGCGCGGTTCGTGTCGGCGGTGGACTACCTCCGGGCCCAGCGGGCGCGGACCCTGGTGATGCGCGACATGGCGAAGGTGTTCGAAAAGGTGGACTGCTACGTCGGCGGGAACGACCTGGCGGTGACGAACCTGACCGGCCACCCGACGGTGTGCCTGCCGAACGGGGCGCGCAAGGACGGCACCCCGCTGGCGGTGACGTTCACCGGCAGCCTGTACGGCGAGACGGACCTGCTGGCGGTGGCGAAGGCGTACCAGGACGCGACCGGGCACCACCTCCGCCGCCCGCCGGAGGAGGCGTGGGTGCCGGAGAAGAAGCAGAAGGATTGATCCACAGATTGCGCAGATTACACAGATTGAAGACAGAGAGAAGAGAACAGCCGGGCGGCCGGGTCGTGTACAGCCGTCGGTTATTTCTCTGTCTTCAATCTGTGTAATCTGCGCAATCTGTGGATCAATCTCCGCGTTCTGTAGAATCCGCCCCCGGTTACTTGAAACCGACCCGGCGCGCGTAGAAAATGGTGCCACCCACCACCCCAGCTTCGGGGCTGCCGCCGGAGCCGTCATGCCGTCGTTCCGCCTCCCCGCCCTCGCCATCCTCGTCCTCCCGGCCGCCGCCCCCGCCGCGGACCCGGTCGACTACGGCCGCGACGTCCGGCCGATCCTGTCGAACTCGTGCTTCAAGTGCCACGGCCCGGCGACGCAGAAGGCGAAGCTGCGCCTGGACGACCGCCAGGCCGCGATCGACAAAGGGGCGATCGTCCCGGGTAAACCCGGCGAGAGCGAACTGCTGACCCGCGTGCTGCTGCCGGACGGGGACGAGGGGCGGATGCCGCCGGCGGACGTCGGCCACCACCTCACCCCGGACCAGACGGCGAAGCTGAAGGCGTGGATCGAGCAGGGGGCGCCGTACACCCCGCACTGGGCGTTCGTCGCGCCGGCCCGCCCGGCCGTCCCGAAGGACGCCAACCGCCCCCTCGACGTCGTCCACCCGGTCGACGCCTTCGTCCGGGCCAAGCTCGCCGGCGTCGGGCTGAAGCTGGCCCCCGAGGCGGACCGGCCGACGCTGATCCGCCGCGTCACCCTCGACCTCACCGGCCTCCTGCCGACCCCGAAGGAGGTGGACGACTTCCTCCGCGACTACTCCCCGGACGCCTACGCGAAGGTGGTGGACCGGCTGCTCGCGAGTCCGCACTACGGGGAGCGGCAGGCCCGGCACTGGCTCGACCTCGCCCGGTACGCCGACTCGAACGGGTACACGATCGACGGCCCGCGCTCGATCTGGCCGTACCGCGACTGGGTCATCAAGGCGCTCAACGACGACATGCCGTTCGACCGGTTCACCGCCGAGCAGTTGGCCGGCGACCTGCTGTGGGCGCGTGAGGCGGAGAAGCTGACCGGGTCCGGGTGGGCGGGGCTGGCGGCCCGCGTCCGGCACCACGGGTCGGTGTCGTCCCGGGTGGCGACCGGGTTCCACCGGAACACGTCGTTCAACGAGGAGGGCGGGACCGACGCGGAGCAGTTCCGGGTCGAGCGGACGGTGGACCGGGCGAGCACCACCGCCGCCGTCTGGCTCGGGCTGACCGCCGGGTGCGCCCAGTGCCACGACCACAAGTTCGACCCGGTCTCCCAGAAGGACTACTACCGCCTCTACGCCTTCTTCGACTCGTGCGACGAGCCGACCCTGCCGATCGGCGGGCCGTCCGACCTGGAGGAGCGGATCGCCGAGCTGCAGCGGCAATCGGTCGCGTCCCGGCGGGTCGGGAACGACGCCGAGACGAAGCGGCTGACGGCCGAGATCAAGAAGATCCAGGGGCAGGTGCCGGCGACGCTGGTGATGCGGGAGCGGCCGGCCCCGCGGGTCACCCACGTCCAGCTCCGCGGCGACTTCCTCCGCAAAGGCGACGTGGTCCAGCCCGGGTTCCCGACCGCGATCTCGGCCGCCGTCGCCCCGGAGAAGCGGCTCACCCGGCTCGACCTGGCCGAGTGGCTGACGTCGGCGGGGAACCCGCTGACCGCCCGGGTGACGGTCAACCGCGAGTGGCAGAAGTTCTTCGGCCGCGGGCTGGTGGAGACGGAGAACGACTTCGGGTACCAGGGCGACTTCCCGACGCACCCGCAGCTGCTCGACTGGCTGGCGGTCGAGTTCCGCGAGTCCGGGTGGAGTTTCAAGAAGCTGCACCGGCTGATCGTCACCTCGGACACGTACAAGCAGTCGTCGGCGGCCCGGGCGGACGCGGCCGCGAAAGACCCGCGGAACCTGCTCTTGGCCCGGCAGGCGCGGCTGCGGCTGGAGGCGGAGGTGATCCGGGACGCGGCCCTGTGCGCGAGCGGGAAGCTGAGCCCGAAGGTCGGCGGCCCGGGGGTGCACCCGCCGCAGCCGAAGGAGGTGTTCGCGTTCACCCAGAACAACCACCCGTGGCCGGAGAGTCAGGGGGAGGACCGGTTCCGCCGGGGGATGTACACGTACATCTGGCGGCAGAGCCAGCACCACCTGCTGACCACGTTCGACGCGGCCGACGCCCAGACGGCGTGCACCCGGCGGAACCGGAGCAACACCCCGCTGCAGGCGCTGCACCTGGCGAACGACCCGGTGTTCGTGGAGCTGGCCGGGTTCCTGGGGAGGCGGGTGGAGGCGGACGGCCCGGCCGGGGACGCCGGGAAGCTGGCGTGGGCGTTCAAGGCGTGCGTCGCGCGGGAGCCGACGGCGGCCGAGGCGGCGCGGCTGAAGGGGTACCTGGACGCGCGGCGGAAGGCGGACCCGAAGGGCGCGTGGGCGGCCGTCGCCCGGGTGCTGATGAACCTGGACGAGTTCATCACCCGGGAGTGAGGGCGGAGGGTCGGCCATGCACCAGCGATTGACCGCCGACCCGTTCCGGACCCTCCAGCTTTACGAGCGGGGGGTACTCACTCTCCTTGGCGCCACGGACGCCCTGATCGGGGCAGCGATCACGCCCCCAACGGCCGAGTTCGTCACCGGGTGCCCGGCGGCCATACTCGACCGCATCCGCGAACTGACCGCGCTACCGCAGGGTACGGACTGGCTGATCATTCAGTGCGGGACCTACCCGCGTGACGCCGACCCCGTGGCGATCGAGCCGGCACGGCGGAACGAGCTGGAGCAATGGCTTCGCGGCCTGTCGGTGTGGCGACGGTACTTCGAGGGTGAACGATGACCCCGCACGACCTCGACAACGCCCTGACCCTCGCCCGCACCCGCCGGCACTTCTTCCGCGACTGCGGGGTCGGGGTCGGGTCGATGGCCCTCGCCTCGCTGCTGGCCCGGGACGCCGGCGCGGCCCCGGAGCGGAAGGACCCGCTCGCCCCGCGGAAGCCGCACCACCCGCCGAAGGCGAAGGCGGTCGTCTTCCTGTTCATGGCCGGCGGGCCGAGCCACCTCGACCTGTTCGACCCGAAGCCGAAGCTCAACGACCTGAACGGGCAGAAGGTGCCGGAGTCGTTCACCCAGGGGAAGCGGTTCGCGTTCATCAAGGGGGACGCCAAGCTCCTCGGGTCCCCGCAGAAGTTCGAGAAGGCCGGGAAGTGCGGGATGGCGATCAGCCACCTGCTGCCGCACCACCGGGCGATCGCGGACGACGTGTGCTGGCTCCGCGGGATGAAGACGGACGTGTTCAACCACGGCCCGGCGAAGTGCTTCGTGAACACCGGCAGCCCGCAGTTCGGCCGCCCGAGCATGGGGGCGTGGCTGACCTACGGCCTCGGCAGCGAGTCCGACAGCCTGCCCGGGTTCGTGGTGCTGCAGTCCGGGCCGCGGGGGCCGCGCGGCGGGGCCGCCCTGTACTCGTCCGGGTTCCTCCCGAGCGTGTACCAGGGGGTGCCGTTCCTGAAGGGGTCGAACCCGATCCTCGACCTCGCCCCCCCGCCCGGCGTCGACCGGAAGGCCCAGGGCGAGTTCGTGGACGCGGTCAAGGACCTGAACGGGCTGCGGCACGGCGCGACCGGCGACCCGGAGATCCAGACCCGGATCGCCGCCTACGAGATGGCGTACCGGATGCAGTCGAGTGCCCCGGAGCTAATGGACCTGGCGAAGGAGGACAAGAAGACGCTGGACCTGTACGGGGCGCAGCCGGGCAAGCCGAGCTTCGCGGCGAACTGCCTGCTGGCCCGCCGGTTGGTGCAGCGGGGGGTGCGGTTCGTCCAGCTGTACCACACCAACTGGGACCACCACGGCGGGCCGACCGAGAACCTGGACAAGCACCTGCCGGAGGTGACCCGGGAGGTGGACCAGCCGTCGGCGGCGCTGGTGAAGGACCTGAAGCGGCTCGGCCTCTTGGACGACACGATCGTGGTCTGGGGCGGGGAGTTCGGGCGGACGCCGATGGGCGAGCAGCGGGAGGCGACCGGGCGGGACCACCACATCGACGCGTACACCATGTGGGTGGCCGGCGGCGGGTTCAAGCCGGGGTACGTGCACGGGACGACGGACGAGATCGGGTACAACGTGGCCGACGGGGCGGTCCACGTCCACGACCTGCAGGCGACGCTCTTGCACCAAATGGGGCTGGACCACACGAAGCTGACGTTCCGGTTCCAGGGCCGCGACTACCGCCTGACCGACGTCCACGGGCACGTGGTGAAAGAGGTCCTGGCCTGACCGCGAACCCGCCCCGACCGAGAACCCAGGGCGTTGCCCTGGGCTGAGGTTGTCGCAGGCTTTCAGCCTGCAAGCGTCTGGACCCCGAAGGGGCCACACAACCCCAGCCCAGGGCAACGCCCTGGGTTTTTGCGTGTGCCCACCCGCGTCGCTCACGCTCCGGGTTCGCCCCGCCCGGTTTTTCCTTGCACGCCGTCCGCCGGCCGGGTAACTTCTCCCTCACCTGCCGGTGCCCGCCCCGCCTGCCGCCCGCCTTCCCCGGAAACCCCTCCCATGCTCCGGGTCCTCGGACACCCGTCCGCCGCCTGCGACGGCGTCACCCGCCGCGACCTCCTCCGGGCCGGGTCGCTCGCCGCCCTCGCCGGTCTTGCGAGCCGCGGACGCGAGTCCGCGGGTGCCCGCGCGGCAACACCCGCGGACTCGCGTCCGCGGCTCGCCCGGGCCGTCATCCTCCTCGACCTGTTCGGCGGGCCGAGCCACATCGACACGTTCGACCCCAAGCCGGACGCCCCGCCGGAGATCCGCGGCGAGTTCGCCACCGTCCCGACCAAGCTGCCCGGCGTCCGCGTCTGCGAGCACCTGCCCCGCCTCGCCGCCCGCCTCGACCGGATGGCCGTCGTGCGGTCGGTCACCCACAAGTACAACTCGCACAACCCGTACGGGGTGATGACCGGGTTCGACGGCGGGCAGGACCAGGCCGACTACCACGCGAAGCCGACCAACCACCCGAGCGTCCCGAGCGTCTGCCAGTACCTCGGGGTCGGCCGCGGCCGCGACCTGCCCGGGTACGTCATGCTGCCGGCGTTCCCGGGGTACAGCCAGGGGCTGCGGCGGGCCGGGCCGTACGGCGGGTACCTCGGGCCGCGCTGGGACCCGGTGTTCGCCACCGCCGACGCCCACGCCGCCGCGGCCACCGCGGTCGGCAAGGACTTCTACAACCCGAACGCCCCGCTCGTCGGCGAGCCGCGGCTGCCGCGGATCGACGGCGACCTCACCCTCGACGCCCTCGACTCCCGCCGGTCGCTCGTCCGCCAGCTCGACGCCCGGCTGTCCCACCTCGACGGCCGCGGGCACGCCGCCCGCCGGGACGCCGCGTTCGACCTCCTCACCTCCCCGAAGGCGAAGTCCGCGTTCGACCTGTCCCGGGAGCCGCAGCGGGTCCGCGACCGGTACGGCTCCGACCTGTTCGGGTCGAGCGTGCTCCTCGCCCGCCGGCTGGTCGAGGCCGGGGTGACGTTCGTCACCGTCCACACCGAGGGGAAGCCGAACGGCCACTGGGACACGCACGACAACAACTTCAACATGCTGAAGGGGCTACTCCTGCCGTTCCTCGACCGCGCCCTGTCGGCCCTGCTCGACGACCTCGGCGACCGCGGGCTGCTGGACGAGACGCTGGTGGTGGTGACCGGGGACATGGGGCGGTCGCCGAAGGTGAACGCCCGGGCCGGGCGGGACCACTGGCCGGCGTGCGGGTTCGCCCTGTTCGCCGGCGGCGGGTCGAAGCCCGGGGTGGTCCACGGGGTGACGGACAAGATCGCCGCGTACCCGACCGACCACCCGGTGTCGGCCGGCGACCTGGTGTCGACCGTGTACCACCTGGTCGGGGTGGACCCGGAGGCGACGGTGCCCGACCACACCGGCCGGCCGACCCACATCTCCCACGGCGGGCAACCGATCCGCGGGATCCTGAGCTGAACCGGAGAAAACCGGAACGCGGATGACGCCGGATGAGACCCCGCGGATGACGCGGGTCAGAACACATCCTGGCCTTCATCCGCGTCGATCCGCGTGCCTTGATCCCGCGCATCCGCGTTCCGCCTTTATCGCCGCCCGGAGAACGCCCGTGCTCGCGCTCACCCAACCGACCCGCTTCGGCCGCCGGGAGTTCTTCCGGGTCGGCGGGCTGTCGCTCGCCTCGCTGTTCCCGGCCGCCGCCCGGGCCGGCGTCCCGCTGTCGGAGGCCGGCAAGCCGGTCACCGACAAGGCCGTGGTGTTCCTGTTCCTGCACGGCGGGCCGAGCCAGTTCGAGACGTTCGACCCGAAGATGACCGCCCCGGCCGAGGTCCGCAGCGCGACCGGCGAGGTGCAGACCAGGCTGCCCGGGGTCACCTTCGGCGGCACCTTCCCGAAGCTCGCCGCGCGGGCCGACCGGCTGTGCGTGGTCCGGTCGTTCGTCCCCGGGGACGCGAACCACGACATCAAGACCATCGTCGGGAAGGACGGCTTCGGGGCGAACCTCGGGTCGGCCTACGCCTCGGTCGCCGGCGGCAGCACACCGGACGGGATGCCGACCAACCTCGTCCTGTTCCCGCGGGCGGCGGACCCGGCGGCCGGCCCGGAGCAGGAGAAGTTCGGCAAGTTCGGGGCGGTCGGCCCGTTCCCGGCGTCGGCGGCCCCGTTCCAGCCGGACGGCGGCGGCCCGCTGAAGCGGGACATGACGCTGAACCTGCCGCCCGACCGGCTGGACGACCGCCGCGCCCTGTTGAGCGGGTTCGACGACCTGAGGCGCGGGTTCGAGGCGGAGGCGGAGACGGTGGAGGCGGCCCGGCAGAAGGCGTTCTCGATCCTGCTCGGCGGCGTCGGGGAGGCGTTCGACCTGTCGCGGGAGGACGTGCGAACGGTCGAGAAGTACGACACCGCGAAGCTGTACGACGTGGGGAAGATCAGCAAGAAGTGGAACAACTGGAAGCACTACACGGACAACGCGAACACGCTCGGGAAGCTGCTGCTGCTGGCCCGCCGGTGCGTCGAGCGCGGGGCCGGGTTCGTCACCGTCACGACGAACTTCGTGTGGGACATGCACGCGGACAACAACAACGCCCACATGACGGAGGGGATGGGGTACATGGCCCCGCCGCTGGACCACGCGGTGAGCGTGTTCCTGGACGACCTGCGGGACCGCGGGCTGGAGGACAAGGTGCTGTTGGTGGCGTGCGGGGAGATGGGCCGCAGCCCGCGGCTGAACACCAAGGGCGGCCGGGACCACTGGGGGAACCTGGGGCCGCTGCTCTTGGCCGGGGGCGGGCTGCCGCGGGGCGCGGTGGTCGGCCGGTCGACGGCGAACGGCGGGGACGCGGCGGACGAGCCGGTGCGGATCCCGAACCTGATCGGGACGGTGATGCACACGCTGTTCGACACCGGCAAGCTGCGGGTGACCCGCGGGGCGAGCCGGGAGGTCATGCAGATGGCGGATTACGCCCCGATCCGCGGGCTGGGCGGGTGACGGTCAACCCGGCGGCCGGCCGCGGGCCGCCAGCCGCTCGCGGGCCGCGTCGAGGAACGCGGTCAGGGTCGGTTCGGGTCCGGGGCCGAGGTTGGCGTTGATCCCCGGGCTGACCTCCCGCAACGTCGTCCCGCCCCCCATCGGCGCCTGCCCGAGGACGAAGTAGCTCCCCTCGCCACCCGCGCCGCGGACGATCACCGAGAAGTGCGGGGCCAAGACGACCGGACGATTCACGAGTTGGTCCAGCGGCACGTCCGACAGGTCGACCGGCGGCGGGGTCGGGTATTCCAGCGCGAAGTACTCGTGCCCCTCGGTCAGCCGCCCGTGGTGCCAGCGGAAGCGCCGGCCGTCCTCGGGCACCGGCTCAACCTTCCGGCCCAGACAGGCCATCGTGTAGAAGAACGGCCCCGCCGCCGTCGGGGTGGTCAGGCACAACTCGGCCACCTTCGCGGGGTCGTTGTGGGCGTAGTGGGGGAGGATGAAGTACGCCACGTCGTAGCAGAGCTGCGGGAGCGGGACGGCCGGCTCCGGCTTCGGTTTCCGCTTCGTGAACCAGCTGAACAGCCCCATGTCACCCTCCCGGGGGTCACGCGACGGACACCGGCCCGGCCGGCGGGTTCGCGCCGTCACGGCCGCCACTGGTTCGCCCGCTTGTTCTCGGCCGCGAGCCGGGCCGTCTCCTCGACCCGCTTCGCCCGCGTCTCCGGCCGCTTCGCCTGCAGCACCCACTCCAGGATGCCGCGCTTCGCCGACCGCGGGAACGCCGCGAAGTTCGCCGCCGACCCCGGGTGCTTCTTGAACGCCGCGGCCAAGTCCGCCGGCACCTCCAGCCGCTCGACCGCGTCGAGCTTCGCCCACGACCCGTCCGCCTTTGCCGCCGCCACCTTCGCCAACCCGGCCGCCGCCATCAACCCCGCCGCGACCATCCGCTCCACCCGCTCCTTGTTCGGCTTCGACCACCCGGTGCCGGGCTTCCGCGGGGCGAACCACAGCAGCGACCGCTCGTCGTCCAGCTTGTTCGGCTTGCTGTCCACCCACCCGAAGCACAGCGCCTCCTCGACCGCCTCGCCGTACTCCACCCGCGGCTTCCCGGTCGCCTTCTTGAAGGTGACGAGCCAGACGCCGGCGGCCCGGGCGTGGTTCGCCTCCAGCCACGCCCGCCACTCGGCCCGGGTCCGCGGGTGGACGGAGTCCGGCGGGGCCTTCTTCGCCACGGGTGAGCCTCCGGGGACTCCGGGCGAACCCGGAGCGTGAGCGACGGGGTGGCGCTCCCAACCACCCCGTCGCTCACGCTCCGGGTTCGCCCGACACGGTATCCGGTACAATGTCACCCCATGAACGTCCGCCTCGGGACGGCCGGGTACGCCTACCCGGCCTGGGTCGGCGGGTTCTACCCGCCCGGCACCACCCAACACGACATGCTCCCGTTCTACGCCCGCCACTTCCCGGCGGTCGAGGTGAACGCGTCGTTCTACCGCCCGCCGACGCCCGAGCAGGTGGCGAAGATGGCCCGCCGCACCCCGCCCGGGTTCGGGTTCACCCTGAAGGTGCCGCGGTCCGCGAGCCACGACCGCCGCGCCGACGAGCTGCCGGCGTTCCGCCTCGCCGCCGACCACCTGTCCGCGGCGGGCAAGCTGCTCGGGCTGCTCGTTCAGGTGCCGGAGGCGTTCCGGAACACGGCCGAGAACCGCACCTGGCTGACGACGGTCGGCGGGCAACTCCGGCCGCACCGGGTGGCGGTGGAGTTCCGGCACCGGTCGTGGAACGCCCCGAACCTCTCCGATTGGCTGGAGCACGTCGGGCTGGACGTGGTGAGCGTCGGGGTGCCGGACGTGCCGACGTTGTTCCCGCGCGGGCTGCGGGCGGCGAACCGGCGGGTGTACGCCCGGCTCCACTCGCAGAACGCCGACAACTGGTACGCCGACGGGAAGCTGCGGTACAGCTACGATTATCCGGAGGCGGCGCTGCGGGAGTGGGCCGACGGGCTGAAGGAACTGGCCGGCGCCGGGCGGGCGGACGAGTGCCTGTTCTTCTTCAACAACTGCGTCGGCACGCAGGCGGTGGAGAACGCCCGCCGGCTGGCCGCGGTGCTGCGGGAGGCGGCGAGCGTGACCGTGATCGACCCGCCGGCCGAGCCGCGGCAGCCGACCTTGTTCGGGGACGACCCGTGACCGAAGCCGACTGGCTGGCGTGCGACGACCCAAACCCGATGCTGGAGTTCTTGCGCGACCGGGGGGACGATCGGAAGTTCCGTCTGTTCGCGGTGTCGGCCGTCTGGCCCTACGTCGTCGCGTTCGGAGACGACCGCACCCGCGAGGTGCTGGAGGTGATTCACGAAGCCTCTGATGGCCGACTCAACAGGGAAGACCTCTGCCGCGAACGCGACAAGATCGGCGAGTGGGGGTCCTGGATGCCGTACAGGAAGCCGACGGGGGATCTCATCACCCGTGCCGCGGGTGTTGGGTTGTACCCCGAACCGATCGACTCGGCTTTCCGGATGGCCTCCGCGGTCACCTTCTTGGAAACGGTAGCCCCGCTGGACCCGGCGGATGAAGGCGCGCAAGGCCGCACCCGCGAGGAACTCGGTCGCCTGAGCCGTTCCCGGTTGACTTCCAACGTCCGGGACATCTTCGGGAACCCGTTCCGGTCCGTCGGCATCCGGCGACAGTGGCGGACGAGCACGGCCGTCGCGCTGGCGTCACAGATGTACGAGTCGCGGGACTTCTCACCGATGCCGATCCTCGCCGACGCGCTGCAGGACGCCGGGTGCGAGGACGCCGCCGTCCTCGACCACTGCCGCGGGCCCGGGCCGCACGCCCGCGGGTGCTGGGTGGTCGATATGCTGTTGGGCAAGAGCTGACCCCGCCCGAGACGTCCCGCCATGCCGTTCAACCCGCGCGTGTTCTTCCGCAAGTCCCACCGGTGGGGCGCCGCCCTCGTCGCCGCCCCGTTCCTCCTCGTCCTCCTGTCCGGCATCCTGCTCCAGCTCAAGAAGCAACTCCCGTGGGTGCAGCCGGCCACGCAGAAGGGCAGGGCCAAGGAGCCGACGCTGGCGATGCCCGACCTCCTCGCCGCCGTCAAGGCGGTGCCCGAGGCCGAGGTCGCGTCGTGGGCCGACGTCGACCGGCTGGACGTCCGGCCGAAGGACGGGATCGTGAAGGTGCAGTGCCGGAACCGGTACGAGGTGCAGGTCGACTTCGCGACCGGGAAGGTGCTGCAGGTCGAGTACCGGCGGTCGGACCTGATCGAGAGCCTGCACGACGGGAGCTGGTTCGGCGACCAAGCGAAGCTGTGGGTGTTCCTGCCGGCGGCGGCGGTCGTGCTCGGGCTGTGGGTCACCGGGGTGTACCTGTTCGCGCTGCCGCTGCTCGTGAGGTGGCGGCGTCGGAAGGCGGGGGCGGCATGACGACGGCCCGCCGGTTCCTGCTGCTCCAGGCGCTGCTCGTCTGGCAGGGCGGGTTCCTGTTCTACACGTCGTTCGTCGTGCCCGTCGGGACGGAGGTGCTCGGGTCGGGGGCGGCGCAGGGGGTCATCACGACGCGGGTGACGGACGCCCTGAACGTGGTCGGGGCGGTGGGGCTGGCGGTCGCGGCGTGGGACCTGAACTACACCGCCGACCCCGGTGGGCGGCGCGCGAGCGCCCGGTGGTGGTGCTGGGGGGTCGCGCTCGTGTGCCAGGGGCTGCTGTTCTACCTGCACCAGCTGATGGACGCGTTCATGGACCCGGCCCGGACGCGGGTGGTGGTCCGCCCGCTGTTCTACCCGGTCCACCGGGCGTACCTGTGGGCGAGCACGGTGCAGTGGCTGGCGTGCCTGGGGTTCGCCGGCCTGACGCTGTCCGCGTGGCGGGCCGAGGACCGGGCGTCTCGTCACTGACGGCGCTTCCGGAGCCAGACGCGGACGACGTACACCCGCCCCTCGTCCGGCGCCGGGCGAAACCGGAACGTCAGTTGGCCGCACACGACGACGCGGTACGGCGGCTCCCGCGACTCCCCGGCGCTCGGGTCGGCCGTCAGGACGGCCGACAACTCGCGCAGGGCGGCCGCGAACTCGGCCTTCCGGTCCGGGGCCGAACGGACGATCTCGCTCATCCGGTCGAACGCCGGCGGGCGCCAGACGAGTCGGGGCTTCATTCCAGGCCCAGCCGCTTCATGACCTCTTCGTGCGGGATCTCCCCGCCGGCCTCGTCCGCCGCCTTCAACTCCTCCAAAGTCACATCGTCCTCGTCGTCGAACCGTTCGTCGATCAGCCGCTGGACCTGCGGCAGCAGGTCCGGCGGGAGGACCGCCGCCAGCAGCCGCCCGTCCGGGCCGACCACCCGGGTCCCCGCCGCCGCGTTCCGCAGCAACTCGGCCGTCGCCGCGTCCACCTGGACCGTGCCCATCGCGCCGCCCTCCGGGGTGATGCCCGCATTCTAACGCGCCCCGGCCGCGGCCGGCGGCCGTCAGTCCTTCTTCTCGTCGGCGTACTTCTCGACCAGCTTCTCGAGCTGGGCCTTCATCTGCCCGTCGGCGGCCCCGACCGCCCGCGCCCCGGCCTCCCGGGCCTTCGCCTTGTCCCCGGCCGCGAAGTGCGTCTCGGCCAGCTGCCACAGGGCGAACGCGTCCTTCTCCCCGGCCACCTTCACCCCGGCCTCGGCCGCCGTCACGGCCAGGGCGAGCAGGTCCTTGTCCCCCTTCGCCGCCGGCCCCCGCAGCGCCCCCGCGACCGACCCGAGGACCGACCCGTTCTCCTGCTTCACCGCCTTCGCGATCACCCCCTCGGCCATCTTCCTCGCCTCGGCCGCCTTCCCGGCCTTGAGCAGCAGCCCGAGCTTCGGCCCGACGAAGTACGGGATGCCGGCCAGCTGCGGGTGCTTCGCCTCGAACTCGGCCACCGCCTTCAGCCCGGCCTCCGCGTCCCCGCCGAACGCCTTGAACACCGCGTTCACCTCCGCCTCGGTCTTCGCCAACCCTTCCACGTCCGCGGCCCCCCACGTCCCGGCCACCACCTTCGGGAGCACCGCGTCCAGGTACATCGGGTGCCCGATGTACGCGATCTTGCCGTCCTTCCCGACCACGAAGCAGCACGGGATGCCGGTCCGCCCGGCGGCCTTCATCCAGGCGTCGTAGGTGTCCCGGTCGTCGGCGTACGCGAACGTGTACCCGAGCTTCGGCCCCCGCTTGGTGACGAACGCGGCCACCTTGTCCTCGCCGTTGTTCGGGTCCTTCGCCGAGTACCCGATCAGGGTCGCCTTCCCCTTGTACTCGGCCTGCAGCTCGCCCATGTGCGGCATCATCACGATGCACGGCCCGCACCAGGTGGCCCAGAACTCGACCACGTACACCTGGTCCTTGGCGAACTCCTTCACCTCCGCCCCCTGCAGCCACTTCGTCGCCTTCAGCGGCGGGGCCGGGTCCCCGACCTTCAGCGCCGGCTCCGCCTTCTTCTTCGGCTCGTCCTGTGCCCCGGCGGCGGCGGCCGACAGGCCGGTCAGCAGGAGTGCGGCGAACAGCGTGCGCATCGTGTCGTCCTCGTGAGACGGGTCGCGGGCGGAATCCTCACCTGCCGGCCAATGTATCCGGGGCGGCGGCCGGTGGGGAAGAAAGTGTCGCCGCCGGCCGCCGGGCGGTGTTGAATAGGTGACACCCTCACCCCGGGAGTGAACCCCGATGCCCCGCCTCCTCGCCGCCCTCGCCGTGGTCGCCGCCCTCGCGCTCGCGCCGCCGCTGGCCGCGGCCGACAAGCCGAACATCGTGTTCCTGACCTGCGAGGACACGTCCCCGACGCTGGGCTGCTACGGCCACCCGGACGCGATCACCCCGAACCTCGACAAACTCGCGGCGCAGGGGGCGCGGTTCACCCGGGCGTTCACCCACGCCCCGGTCTGCGCCCCGAGCCGCAGCGGCATCATCACCGGCATGTACCCGACCACGATGGGCAGCCACCACATGCGGTCGAAGCTCGAGAAGGCCCCGCCGCTGTTCACCGACTTCTTGAAGAAGGCGGGTTACACGGTCTACTGGCCGACGGCCGGGGGCGGCGGGATCGGCAAGACGGACTTCAACTTCGACCCGCCGAAGGGGTGGGCGGACGTGACCGAGGACTGGACCAAGAAGCCGGAGGCGCTGAAGCCGCCGTTCTTCGCGGTCTACAACATCACCGTGACGCACGAGAGCCAGGCGCGGGTGGCCGACGCCGCGTACAAGAAGAACGTCGCCCGTCTCAAGCCCGAGGAGATCCGCGACCGGTCGAAGGTGGCACTCCCGCCGTACTACCCCGACACCCCAGCCGTCCGGGAATGCGTCGGCAAGGTCCACGACAACGTCACCGCGATGGACTACGTCGTCGGCGACGTGCTGAAGCTGCTCGACGACCACAAGCTGAGCGACAACACGGTGGTGATCTTTTATGGAGATCACGGGTGGGGGCTGAGCCGCGGGAAGCGGTGGCCGTACGACAGCGGGCTGCGGGTGCCGTTCCTGGTGCGGTGGCCGGGGAAGGTGAAGCCCGGCACGGTGCGCGACGACCTGGTGTGCTTCCTCGACCTCGCCCCGACGGCGATCTCGCTGGCCGGCGGCGAGGTGCCGGCGCACATGCAGGGGCGGGTGTTCCTGGGGGACAAGACCGGGCCGGCGCCGAAGTACGTGTTCGGCGCGCGCGACCGGATGGACGAGACGTACGACCGCATCCGGAGTGTGCGGGGCGAGCGGTACCGGTATGTGAGGAACTACCACCCGGAGCTGCCGTACCTGCAGTGGATCAACTACATGGACGAGATGCCCATCATGAAGGATTGGCGGCGGCTCGCGTTCGACGGGAAGCTGAACCCGACGCAGATGCTGTTCATGAGCCGGACCAAGCCGAAGGAGGAGCTGTACGACCTGGAGAAGGACCCGCACGAGGTCAACAACCTGGCGTCGGCCGAGTCCGTTGAGATTCAGCGCGTGAAGAAGGAGATGTCGGACGCGCTGGACAAGTGGGTGGTGGACACGAAGGACCTGGGCGAGGTGCCGGAGAGGGAGCTGATCAAGCGCGGGCTGGTGAGGGACGTGCTCTCGACCGAGTACGACGCCCGGCTGAAGCTCCACCCGAAGACCCCGCCGGTGCCGTGACCCGCCTCCGGGTCACTCCGGGGCGCACGCGGCCCAGAACACCCGCGGGTCGGTGTCGTACCCGAACCCCCGGACGCTCGCGTCGGCCATCGCCACCTGCATGCCGGACCGGTGCGGCGACCCGGGGAGCCGCCGGTCGCACGGCTGGCCCTCGACGATCCGCTGGATCGGGGTGGCGAAGTCCGGCGGTTGCGGGGCCGGGTCGTCCCACCGGGACCGCACCAGACCGTTGTACGGCACGACCGGGGCGACCTGACCGGTCGACCACAACCCGGGTGGGTCGGCCGGGGTGAGGGCGGCGAACGCCGGCAGCTCCGAGCCGTAGAAGCCGACGCCCCACAGGTTGTGGACCACCCCCGACCCCGCCCGGCAGACCTTCGGCCGCTCCGCGAACAGGACCGTGTTCCCCCGCCCGCCCGGCGACCAGCCGGTGCCCCACGGGAGGAGTCCGTTCGCGGCGTAGCTCCCGGCGGCGTAATACCCGGTGGTGCCGTCCGGGAGTGACACTTCGATGTCACGAAGCTCGTCGGCCGTGGCGTCCGACGGGTCGCTGAACGCCCGCCACATCTGGTTGGCGGCACCCCCGTACCGCGTCCCGGTCGTGCCGTCTTTGTTCTGAAACGGGAACGGGACCGACGAAGGTGCGTGGTAGGCGGCAGGGGGGGACTGCCCCGGCGAGTACATGTGCGGCGCGGCTTCCATGTACGGGATGAGGAGGTAGAAGACGGACGGGAGGCCGTGGCCCGTCGGCGCGCCCTCCCCCTGGTCGGTGAGCGGCGGCAACCGACCCCCGAAGGTGTCGCCGTAGTTCAGCGCCGCCAGGCCGATCTGCCGGAGGTGGTTCCGGCACATGGTGGTGGCGGCCGCCTCGCGCATGTGTGCCAGCGCGGCCACGACCAGCCCGGCCGCCACGGCGGCGACGAGCAGGACGACCAAGAGTTGAAGCCGCGACAGGCCCGCGCGCTCAGGCACCGCACCTCTCCGCCGGGTCGGGGACCGTTGAACGAACGCTACCCTCGCCCGCGGTTCGTGTCAACGCGGCGGGATGCTTGACTCCGCCCCCCGCACCGGTAGCCTGCCCCCGCCATGCACCGCGAAGTGTCGCGCGCCGACGACCCGTTCCGGCCCGAGTCCCCGCTCGGCCTCTACCTCCTCGCCGCCGCCGTCGGCCTCCTCCTCGCCGCCGACCTGTACCTGCAGTTCGCCGACTGGCTCGCCGCCCGCGGCGTCGCCGCCCCGACCTGGAACCGCGAGCCGTTCGGGTTCCGGTACGCCCTCATCGCCGCCGTCGTCGGCGGGGCGCGGGTGCTGTACGGGTCGCTCGAAGCCCTCTTCGAAGGCCGCGTCGGCGCCGACCTCGCCCTCGCGATCGCCTGCCTCGCGGCCATCCTCATCGGCGAACCGCTCGTCGCCGCCGAGGTGGTGTTCGTCGGCCTGTTCGGCGAGTGCCTCGAAGCGTTCACCTTCTCGCGCACCCGGAACGCCCTCGGCAAACTCGCCGAACTCTTCCCCACCCGCTGCTGGGTGCTCCGCGACGGTCAGGAGGTGCGGACCTTCACGACCGACGTGATCGCCGGGGACCGGGTGGTGGTGAAGCCCGGCGGGAAGGTGCCGGTGGACGGCGTGGTGGTGGACGGGCGGGCGGCGGTGGACACGGCTGCCCTCACCGGCGAGAGCGTGCCGGCCGACAAGGGGCCGGGGGACGAGGTGCTGGCCGGGTGCGTGGTGCAGGACGGGGCGCTGACGGTCGAGGCCCGGAAGGTGGCGGCGGAGACGGTCGCCGGGCGGGTCATCGCCCTGACCGCCCAGGCGCTGAAGGACAAGGCCCCGCTGGAGCGGTACGCCGACCGGCTCGCCCGGTTCTTCCTCCCGGCCGTGCTCGGCCTCGCCCTGCTCACCTTCGCCGCGAACGTCGTCCTGCAACTGAACACGACCCCGCCGCCGGGCCGGGCGAAGCCGACCGCCCGGGCCGCGGCGCGGGAGGCGGCGTACCCGGCGATGGCGGTGCTCGTCGTCGCCTGCCCGTGCGCGCTGATCCTCGCCACCCCCGCCGCGGTCATCGCCGCCCTCGGCCGGCTCGCCGGCACCGGGGTGCTGATCAAGGGCGGGTCGGCGCTGGAGCGGCTGGCCGGGGTGACCGCGGTCGCGTTCGACAAGACCGGCACGCTGACCGAAGGACGGCTCGAAGTCGGCGACGTGGTCCCGGTCGGCGCGGCGACGGCGGAGCAGGTGCTGGCGACGGCCGCGGCGGCGGAGGGCGGGAGCGAGCACCCGCTCGCCCGGGCGGTGCTCGCCGCGGCGCGTGACAGGGGGTTGTCACTACCGGCCTCGGCCGAGTTCCGGGCGCACCCCGGCGGGGGCGTGACGGCGACCGCCGGCGGCGCCGCGGTGGTGGTCGGCACCCGCCGGTTCCTGGAGGAGCAGGGCGTCGGGGTCGGCCCGGACGCGGCCGCCGCCCTCGACCACCTCGACGCCGCCGGGCAGACGTCGCTCCTCGTCGCGGCGGGGGGGGCGGTGCTCGGAGCGGTCGGGTGCCGGGACCGGGTGCGGCCGGAGGCGGCGGAGGTGCTGGCCGACCTGCGGGCGCTCGGGCTGGCGCCGGTCGCGCTGCTCACCGGCGACCGCCCGGCCGTCGCCCGGGCGGTCGCCGAGCAACTGCCGGTAACGGAGGTGCATGCGGGGCTGCTCCCCGCCGAAAAGGCGGCGTGGGTGGCGGCGAGCGGGGGGCGTGAGCCCCCTGATCCGCAGGAGCCATCAGGCGGCTCACGCCCCCCGCTCGCCGTCGCGTTCGTCGGGGACGGGGTGAACGACGCCCCGGCCCTGGCCCGCGCCGCGGTCGGGATCGCGGTCGGGTCCGGGACGGACGTGGCGGCCGAGGCGGGCGACGTCGTCCTGATGGGCGAGCCGCTCCGCCCGCTCCCGCTGCTCGTCCGGCTGTCGCGGGAGACGGTCCGGATCATCCGCCAGAACATCGTCGTGTTCGGATTCGGCGTCAACCTCGTCGGGGTGGTGGTGACCGGGTGGCTGTGGCCGCTGCTCGGGTCGTCGGACGAGTGGAACCGGTCGGCCCCGCTCGCCGGCGTCGTGTACCACCAGCTCGGGTCGCTGCTCGTCCTGTTGAACTCGATGCGGCTCCTGGCGTTCGAGCGGACCGGGTCGACCGGGTCCGTCGCGCGGGTGCGCGGGGCGGCCCGGCGGCTCGACGACTGGCTCGGCCGGCTCTCGGTCGACGAGGTGCTGCACGGGCTGGCGCACCGGTGGAAGGCGGTCACCGCCGCCGCGGTCGCGGTCGCCCTGCTCGGGTGGCTCTCGACGTGCTTCGCCGTGGTCGACGCCGGCGAGGTGGGGGTGGTGAAGCGGTTCGGCCGGCCGGTCGCGGACCTCCCGCCCGGGCTGCACGTCCGCCTGCCGTGGCCGGCCGAGACGGTCACCCGGGTCCGCCCGGACGAGGTGCGGACGGTCGAGGTCGGGTTCCGCACGCTCACCGCCGAGCAGGCCCGGCGGGTCGGCGGGGCGGCCCGGACCGGCCCCGGGAACACCTGGGCGAGCGGGCACGGGGACGGGATCGCCCGGGTGACCGACGAGGCGGTGCTGATCACCGGGAACGAGAACCTGGTGGAGGTGCTGGCGACCGTCCGGTACCACGTCTCCGACCCGCGGGCGTTCCTGTTCGGCTTCCGCGACCCGGACGCCGCGGTCCGGTCGGCGGCCGAGTCGGCGCTGCGGGAGGTGGTGGCCGGGCGGCGGTTCGCCGAGGTGCTGACGACGCACCGGGCGGAGGTCGAGCGGGAGGCGCTGGCCCGGCTGCGGAAGCGGGTCGAGGCGGCCGCGCCGGGCGGCGGGGGGATCGCCCTCGACGGGTTCGTGCTGCACGACGTCCACCCGCCGGCCGGGGTGGTCGAGTCGTACCACCGGGTGGCGCGGGCGGCGGCGGAGCGGGACCGGCTGGTGAACGCGGCCGAGGCGGACGCGGTCCGGACCCGGCGGCGGGCGGAGGAGGAGGCGGACCGGGTCTTGAAGCGCGCGGACGCCGACGCCCACGCCCAGCGGGAGGCGGCCCGGGCCGACCGGGACGCGTTCCTGGCGTGGCACGCGGCCCGCACCACCCTGACCCCGGCCGAGGAGGCGGAGTTGGCGGCCGGCGGGCCGGACGGGTTGACCGCCCGCCGCGAGAAGATGCTCGCCGAGCGGCGGCTGCTGATCGAGAACCGGCTCGCGGTGCAGGCGGCGGTGGAGGCGCTGCGCGGCCGGGACAAGGTGCTGGTCGACGCCCCGGACGCCCCCGCCCGGCGGCACCTGTTCCTCGTCGACCCGGACCTGCTGAAGGTGCCGTCGCCGGTCGGCCCGCAACTCGGCGGGAAGGAGCCGTAGGTCAGGCTTTCCAGCCGGACTCTTCAGCCGGGAAGAGTCCGGCTGGAAAGCCTGACCTACGCCGGCGCCCGCCGCAGGAGGATCGCGTGCTCGGCCCGGGGCCGGTCGCGGAACGCCTCCCGGCCGGGGCCGTGGAAGTGCGGCCGGTCCTGCGACGCGCACGCCGCCGGGACGAACCCGCACTCCCGCCCCACCTCCGCCACCACCTCGTCCGCCCGCACCGCCGCGCCGCCGACCGCCGAGTCGGCCATCACCAGCACCAGCGGCCCGCCGGGCGGCAGCAGCCGGGCCGCCGACCGGAAGAACCCGGCGAGTTCTCCAGCCCACCTCTGCCGTGCGGCCTCGGGCTTCACCCGCCGGTACGCCGCCCGCGACCCGAGTTCCCCGCGCGTCAACTTCGCCGCGCTCAGCCCGAGCCACCGCAGCCGCAGGGCGTGGTGCGCCGCGTAGTCGTAGGTCGCGGCGTACGGCGGTGACGTGACGATCGCGTCGGCCATCCCGGGCCGCAGGGTGGAGGGGGCCGTCGCGTCGTCCTCGCCCACGGCGGCCGGCGGCGGGGGCGACGGCAGCAGCCGGGCGAAGGCGGCGAGGCGGCCGGCGAGTTCCTCCGCCTTGCGGGCGAACAGCCGGGCCGCGAACCCGGCGGCGGTGCGGCGCGGGGCCGCCCGGTCGGACGTGTCGGCCGCCTGCCGGGACAGCTTCACCAGGAGCGACGACAGCACCAGCCACAGGTCGGCCCGGGCCGCCGCGTCCGGCACCGCCGCGACCGCCGCCCGGAGCGAGTCGAGTTCGAGCAGGACGTGCGGCTCGAACAGCCGGACGTCCTCGTCCGGGAACCGCCGCGTCGCGCCGGCCTTCGCCTTCCGCCGGGCGTCGGCCTTCTCGGCGCACTCCTTGGCGCGCTCCACGAGTCGGCCGAGTTCGTCGGCGGGACGGGGTCGCGTCTTGCACCGGGACAGCAGGACGGCGAGCGGGTTCAGGTCGGTGCCGCGGGCGGCGCGGCCGGCGAGTTGTGCTTCCACCAACACGGTGCCGGAGCCGCAGAACGGGTCGAGGACGCGGCCGCCGGCCGGGGCGGACGCCCGGACGAGGCGGGCGGCGGTGGCCGGGTGCATCCGGGCGGGGTAGGTGTGGAACCCGTGGACGTGGGCGCGGGCCGGGTCGTCGGGGGCGTCGGTGGCCGGGGCGACCGCGAGGGCGCGGGCGAGGCGGTCGGCGTCCGCGGCGTCGCCGGCCGTGCGGGCCCCGCCGCCGACGTGGGTGAGGGACCGCCGCCTCTTGGGTGCGTCGCTCATTTCACTCCGTGATCTCGCGGACGACGCGGCACGGGTTGCCGGCGGCGAACACCCCGGCCGGGACGTCGCGGGTGACCACGCTCCCGGCCCCGATCACCGCCCGGTCCCCGACCGTCACCCCGGGGCAGATGACCGCCCCGCCGCCGACCCACACGTCCGACCCGATCACCACCGGCTTGCCGAACTCCTTCGCCCGCCGCGCCTCGGCGCCCATCGGGTGCGTCGCGGCGTAGATCTGCACCGCCGGGCCGAACAGGGTGAAGTCGCCGACGGTGACCGGGCAGACGTCGAGGACGACGCAGTTGAAGTTGAAGAACACCTTCTCGCCCAGGCGGATGTTCGCCCCGTAGTCGCAGAAGAACGGCGGCTGCACCCAGGCGGTGTCGCCGCCGCGGCCGAACAGGTCGGCGAGCAGCCGGCGGCGCAACTCGGCGTCCCGCTCGCGGGTGGCGTTCAGCTCGTGGAGCAGGTCGCGGGCGCGCCCCCGCAGGGCGGTCAGCTCCGGGTCGAGCGGGTCGTACAGCTCGCCCGCCAGCATCCGCTCGCGCTCGGTCGGCATCGCACCGCCTCCGGAGGAACGGGTCAGTCGGCGGCGAGGGCGGCGGAGAGGTACGCCCGGGCGTACGCCCAGTCCCGGAACGCGGTCGCCCGGGACACCCCGAGGGCGTCGGCCGCCTCGTCCGCGGTCAGCCCGGCGAACAGCCGCAGCCGGGCCACGTCCGCCGACGCCGGGTCCTCGGCCGCCAGCCTCGTCAGCGCCTCGTCGACCGCGAGCACGGTGTCCGGGTCGGGGGTCGCGACCCGGTCGCCCTCGCCGACCTCGAACCGCCTCCCGCCCCCGCCGCGCTTGGCCGCGAGCTTCCGGCGGGCCGACTCGACGAGGACGCGGCGCATCGCCTCGGCCGCGGCCGCCAGGAAGTGCCCGCGGCCGGCGAACGCCTGCGCCCCGACGAGCCGGAGGTACGCCTCGTGGACGAGGGCGGTGGCGTCGAGGGTGTGCCCGGGCTTCTCGCGGGCCAGCTTGGCGGCGGCGAGCCGCCGCAGCTCGGCGTACACGAGCGGGAGCAGGTCCGCGGCGGCCTGCCGGTCGCCGCGGTCGGCCGCGTCCAGGAGTCGCGTCATCGGGTTCACGTCACGGGATGCTCAGGTCGTCGCACGCCTGCTCGTAGCTCCGCTCGAGGTCGAGCGGCACCACCCGGACGGCGGTCAGCCACAGCGGCAGTGTCGGGAGCGGCTGCCCGACCGCGAGCGGGTGCGACCACGTCTCCAGGACCGCCCGTTCGCCCCGGGGCACCCACCGGCAGGAGGCGGCGTAGGTCGCCGGCGGGTCGGGGCCGAGGGTCCGGTCGGGGTGGCCGAGAAAAGCCATCAGCTCGGCGTACAAGTTGGGGTGGCGGACGGTGACGAGGTCCACGATGCTGACCGCCACCCCCGCCCGGAGCAGGGCGGCGCACTTCCCGACGAACGCGTTCCGCTTCTCCGACCGGTCCTTGTTCGCCGGGCTGACGATCTCGACGGCCGCGACCAGCGTGTGCTCCCGCTCGGCGTCGTACACCCGGACCTCGTACTCGTCGTCGTCCGGCAGTTCGGTCTCGACGGCGACGCTCGGGGCGGCGGGCGCCCACGCCACGGCCGCCGTGCCCCCGCCGCGCTCCTGGGCGTCGTAGCCGGGCGGGTCATCTTGCTCGAACGTAGCGATATCGATCTCGACCCGCGACCCGGCATGGACCCGCGGCCCGGCGATGTAGCCGGGCGGCAACTGCTTCTTGAGTTGTTGCACGATCACCATCGGCCATCCGCCGTGGAGAACTTCCCACGACGCGGCCTTGGCAGTCGGCGGGCGGAAGTGATCGCGGAGCGGCATCGGGCGGTCCTCCTCTCCGCGATTCTACCCGACCGGCTTCGGGCGGGAACGGCAACCCGCGGCGACCGACCCGGTCAGAACGTCAGGCTGCCGAGGGTGTCGAAGTGGAGCGCCCCGTCCGCCTGTACCACCGCGACCGCGTCGGCCCGCCCGGTCACCCCGGACAGCCGCCCGGTCCCGCCCTGGTAGACCGCGGTCACCTCGAACCGGACCCGGCCGTCGGCCTGGGCCGTGTACGTCCCGAAGTAGGTGCCGGACAGGGTCGCCCCGTCGGCCGCGACCGAGGTGAACCGGCCGTTCAGCACCAGCCCGACCCCGTCCTCGTTCGGGGCGGTGAACTGGTGGCCGCCCGACTCGGTGTACCGGCCGAGGTGGGTGCCGAACCCGGCCCCGGCGAACTCCTGCCGGCCGAGCGGGTCGGCGGCGGTCGGGGGGACGGTCAGGGTGATCTGCCCGTCGACCGACTCGCGGTGGGTGGCGATGACGCTGTCCAGGTTCGGCCCGCCGACCACCCCGAAGTCGTTCCCCCCGGCGTCGAAGTAGTCGTCCCGCCCGGCCCCGCCGCGCACCTCCGCCGACCGGGCCGAACTGGCCCCGGCCGACGCCAGGTCGTTCCCGGACCCGAGGTCGATCAGCAGCCGGCCGGCCACGCGGACGTCCTGGAGTTGGATCACGTCGCTCCCGGCCCCGGCGCTCACCGTCACGTCCCCCGCCCTGGGGAGGAAGGAGACCCGGGGGCCGAGGACGACCGGGACGGACGTGGTCCGGGTGGACAGGTCCTGCAGCACGAGCAGGTCGTCGCCGCGGCCGAGGTCGGCGCTGACGCGCCGGGCCCCGGCGAAGAAGGCCGACGTCTCCCCGCCGTTGAACGTCCGCTGCCGGCCCTGGTGGACGAGCGCGTCCACCTGGTACCCGCGGACCCCGCCCACCACCGCCTCGGTCACCCGGACGGCGTCCGCCTGGGACGTGCCGGTGATGACCAGGGCGCCGCCGGACACGCCGATCGTCGCGTCCATCACCTCCCGGCCCTCCAGGGATTCCAAGGCCGGCCGGACGCGGTTGTTCGAAGCACCCATCACAGCTCTCCGTTTTCCGCCTGTGCGGCGGGGGCGGTCTGCCGTAGAGGAAACGAGGACCCGTCCGGGCGCGCAGACCGTGCGCCCGGGCCTCGGCGTGGCCGGTGGGGGGAATGCTTGGCGGCAGAACCCCACCGGCCGCGTGCGCTCGTGAGTCTGTTCGTCGTGGGTCGGGACCGTCTTCTCCCCTCGCCCCCGGAGGGGGAGAGGGCGGTGAGGCCCGTCCGGGCCGAGCCGGGTGAGGGGCGGACGTCAACGGACGACCGGGTAGCTCCGCCCCCTCACCCGGCTCGCGGCTGTCGCCGCTCACCGCCCTCTCCCCCTCCGGGGGCGAGGGGAAGACCAGGCGCCCCGCCCCGGGTCACTTCCCCCAGCGGGTGCCGCCCGACAGGTCGACCACCCGCCCCTGGGACTCGTCCCACGGCCGGCCGTCCCAGACCAGGACGGCCCCGTCCACCCCGACCGACACCAGGAAGTGCCCGTCCGGGCTGAACGCCACCTGCCGGACCGCCGCCGCGTGCCCGCGGAGGGTCAGCAGCTCCCGCCCGGTCTTCGTGTCCCACACCTTCACCGACTTGTCCCTGCTCCCGGACGCCAGCCGCCGACCGTCCGGGCTGAACGCCAGGCTGGCGATCCCGTCCGGGTGGCCGTCGAACGGGGCCGCCTCCGCCCCGTCCCGCAGGTCCCACACCCGCAGCACCCCCGGGCGGTTCGGGGTGTTGCTCCCGGACGCCGCGTACCGCCCGTCCGGGCTGAGGGCCAGGGCCGCGAACGGGGCCGGCTCGCCCTTCAGGACGCACACCTCGCGGCCGGTCTCGGCGTCCAGCCACCGGGCCGGCTCGTCCGCCTCGAACAAGAGCAGGTGCCGGCCGGCCGGGTGGAACGCGGCCCGGACCGGGGTCCCCTTCCCCTCGGACACGACCAGCCTCCCCGACCCCGGGTCCCGGGCCAGGATGCCGCCGGTCGACATCTGCTGGCCGGCGTGGAACACCCCGGCGGCGACCACCCGCTGCCAGTCCGGGGTCAGCTCGACCCCCGGCCGGATCGGCGGGAGGGCCGGGTCGTCCCGCCCGGTCTCCACGTCCACCGCGACCAGGGCCCCGGCGTCCCGGCGGACGGTGAGCCACCGCCCCCGGTCGTGGCTGACCGGCAACAGCCCGCCGGGGAAGTCCTTCGCCGGCGGCTCCCGGAACGTCCGGGTGTCCCACAGCCGGACCTGGGTCGCCAGCCCGACCGCCCCGCCCTTCGGGTCGGGCGGCGGCACCCGGGCGGTGGTGACGGTGGCCATCCGGTCCCCGGGGGCGAACAGCACGGCGTTCACCTTCACCCCGAGCGGCCGCGGGTTCGCCGGTCCGATGTCCCACACCCGCAGGGTGCCGTCCGCCCCGGCCGAGCACACGGTCGCCCCGCCGGCCCCGAACCCGACCGAGTGGACCGAACCCTGGTGGCCGCGGTACGCGCTCACCTCCCGCCCGGTCGCCACCTCCCACAGGCGGACCGTCCCGTCCTGCCCGGCCGACGCCAGCAGCCTCCCGTCCGTGCCGAACCGGAGGGCGAGGACCGGGCCGGCGTGCCCGGTCAGGGTGTGCCGCGCCTCGCCGGCGGCCGGGTCCCAGAGCCGCACCGTCCCCTCCGTCCCGCCCGACGCGAGGTGTTTCCCGTCCGGGCTGTAGGCCAGGTCGGTGACCCGGTCCGGGTGGCCGGACAGGGTCCGGACCGCCGCCCCGGTGGCGCCGTCCTTGAGCTGGATCTCGAACCCGTCCGGGCCGCCCTTGACCGCCGCCCCGCCCAGGCTCACCGCGACCTGCCGGCCGTCCGGGCTGAGGGCGACGTGCCGGTAGTGCCGCGCCCCGGCCAGGTCCAGCCGGAACACCGGCTCGTGGGTCGCGGCGTCGTACACCGCCAGCCGCTGCCCGGCGGCCGGGCCGGTCACCGCCAGCCGCCGGCCGTCGGCGCTGAACGCGGCGGCGTACCGGGCGGACTCGCCGAGGATGGTCCCGGGCAGGCGGGCGGCGACCTCGGCGAGCCGGGCCACCTCCTTGCCGGTCGCCGCGTCGTGGACCGTGGTCCCCCTCGGCCGGACCACCACGACCCGCCCGCCGTCCGGGCTGAACACGACGTCCTGGGCGGTCTTCGGGTCGAACGCGGCGACCTCCCGCCCGGTCTCCACGTCCCACACCGCCCCGCCGCCGGCGAACCGCCGGCCGTCCGGGGAGAACCCGCCGCGGGCGACCGGCCGGGGCAGCACCACCCGGAGCCGGTCGGGGTGGGCCAGCCGCTTCAGGTAGTGCCACTCCCACCGCCGGGTCTCCGGCGGGCACCCGTCGAGGGCGAGGTCCGCCTGCCGCAGGTTCCCGGCCGCCCACTCCCGCTCGGCCAGCGCGACCCCGTAGATGGACAGGGCGTGCCGCTCGCTCCCCAGCGCGGCGCGGGCCTCGGCCTCGGCCGCCGTCACCTTCCCGAGCGCCTCGACCGCCTCCTTCCGGGCCTTCTCCTTCTCGGCCGCCTCTCCCCGGGCGTCGGCCTCGGCGTCGGTCGCCCGGACCAGGCCCCACGTCGTGCCGACGACGCCGACCACGAGGGCCAGGAGCACCGCCCCGGCCGCCAGCACCCCGCCGCGGTTCCGCCGGACGAACTTCCGCACCCGGTACCGGACCGACGGCGGGCGGGCCTCGACCGGCTCGTCCGCCAGGAACCGCTGCACGTCCCGGCCCAGCGCGCTGGCCGTCTCGTACCGCCGGGCCCGGTCCTTCTCCAGCGCCTTCATCACCACCCAGTCCAGGTCCCCGCGGACCAGCCGGGCCAGCCGCCCGGCCTCCGTCCCCCGGTTGGCGGCGATCGTCGCCCGGGCCTCGGCGGTCGAGAGCCGGTGGCTCGGCCGCGGCGGCTCCTCCTCCCGGACCAGGCGCAGCATCTCGTCGAAGGCGGCCCGCCGGAGCCGCTCCGGCTCGAACGGCGGGCCGCCGGTCAGCAGCTCGTACAGGAGCACCCCGAGGGCGTACACGTCGGCCCGGGTGTCGACGTCGAGCTGGTTGAACGTCGCCTGCTCCGGGGCCATGTACGCCGGGGTCCCGACCAGCGTCCCGAACCCGGTGTACACCGTCCGCTCGGTGAGCGGCTGGCCGACCGCCTTGGCCACCCCGAAGTCGATCACCTTCGGCACCGGGACCTCGTCGTGCAGGGCGACGAGCACGTTCCCGGGCTTGACGTCCCGGTGGACGACCCCCTTCTGGTGGGCGTGCTGGATCGCCTGGCAGACCGGGACGAACAGCGCCAGCCGCTCCCGCGGGGTGAGCCGCCGGGCGTCGCAGAACGCCGTGATCGGGGTCCCCTTCACCAGCTCCATCACGAAGTACGGGCGGCCCCCGTCGGTGGTGCCGGCGTCGAGCACCTTGGCGATGTTCGGGTGGTCCATCAGGGCCAGCGCCTGCCGCTCCGCCTCGAACCGGGCGAGCACGCCGCGGGAGTCCATCCCCGGCTTGACCAGCTTCAGGGCGACGCGGCGGCGGACCGGCTCCAACTGGTCCGCCACCCACACCTCGCCCATCCCGCCCTCGCCGATCGCCTCCAGCAGCTTGTACCGGCCGCCGACGACCGCCCCGGCGTGGGCGCGGCCGGGCGGTGCGGGGCGGTCCGCGGGCCGTCGGGGTCGGTGGCGGCGGCGAGCGGCCGGTCGAGGGCCGACTCCGGGTGGTCGTGGGCGGCGAGCAGTTGGTCGAGCCGGCGGCGCAGGCCGGCGTCGGCCCCGCACTCGCGGTCGAGGAACGCCCGGCGGGCGGCCGGGTCGGGCAGCCCGAGGGCGGCGGCGAACAGGTCCTTGACGCGGGCGGGGTCGGCGGGCACGGCGGACTCCTCCGGGCTTCACCCCGGTTGGCGTCGGGCGGGGCCGAGCAGTCTCACCGGAAACGGGAAATGTCACCCGGCCGCGGCCGTTGACCCCGCCCTCACGCGCGATTATGCTACCGACCGACAGCGGTTTGACCGAACCCGCCCGCCGCCCCTCCGTCGGAGACGCCCGTGACCCGCTCCTCACTCCTCTTCCTGGTGCCGGCCGCCGCGCTGGCCGGGTCCGCAGCCGCCCAAGAGAAGCCGGCGGCGGTGATGGAGCGGGCCAAGGCGAAGTTCGAGGCGGACATGGCCAAGCTCGACGTCACCCTGCTGGTCGGGCTGGACAAGGCGATCGCCGCCAAGACGACGGACAAGGCCACCGTCCAGAAGCTGACCTACGAGCGGGAGGTGTTCGTCAAGAGCCGGATCGTGCCGGCCACCTTCCCCGGCGGGGCGACGTACGCCCGCGGTCGGAACGCCGCCACGACCGCCCTGGAGGCGGCGTACCTGTCGGCCGCCCGGGAGCTGTCACGGTCGAAGAAGGCCGACGAGGCGGCGGCCGCCGAGGACGCGCTGGGCGAGTTGCTGAAGGCCGCCCGCGGGTACGGGATAGCCGTCCCGGACCTGGAGGCCAAGCCGGTGTTCGTGGTCGAGAGTAAGGCGTTCCCGGGCCAGGTCATCGACACCGCCGAGAAGGGCTCCGGGGCGCTGGTCCTGGGGGCGAAGGTGGGCCGGCGGAAGCCGACCCAGTGCTGGCAGCTGGAGCGGGAGGACGGCGGGTACGTGGTCCGGAACCTGGGCAGCGGGTACGCGTTCCACGTCCCGGCCGGGAGCAAGACGGCCGGCACCGGGCTGGTGGTCTGGTCGTCCGACAAGGCGAAGGAGACGAGCCCGTCGTCGCTGTTCCGGCTCGACGAGGTCCGCCGGGACGTCGCCTTCGGGTCGGCCTTCAACGGGCTGGTGCTGACCGCGACCGAGCGGAAGGAGAAGGGGGTGACGACGGTCGCCGTCACCCAGGAGAAGAAGGAGAAGGCCCCGCCGCCGGCCCAGCTCTGGACGCTGGTCGAAGCGAAGTGACGGGAGTACGCCCGGTGGGAATCGAACCCACACGCTTCCGCTTAGAAGGCGGATGCTCTATCCAGTTGAGCTACGGGCGCGCGTCGGCATTGTAACCGGCCGCCGCCGGCGGGTCGCGGTCAACCCGCCGCGGCCAGCTCGCCGCGGCCCAGCACCGTGTACTCCGGGCCGTCCCGCTCCAGCACGCTGCTGAACACCAAGACCTCGTCGACGACCGCCCGGCCGGCGTCCCAGTTCGCGTACTTCGCCAGCTCCGGTGCCAGGGCGAACCCGCCGGCCTCGCCCCTCACCCGGCCGAGCGTCAGGTGCGGGGTGTACCCGCGCTCCTCGACCCGGTAGCACCCGAGGTCGAGCATCCGCGCCTCCAGCTTCGCGTGCAGCCGCCGCAGGGCATCCGCCCCGTCCGTCACCCCGGCCCACACCGTCTTCGGCCGGCGGGCGCTCGGGAACGCCCCCACCCCGCCCACGCCGAGGGCGAACGCCGGCTCGGTCGCGGCGACCTCGCGCACCGCCCGGCAGACGGCCGGCAGCTCGCGGTCGTCCACCTCGCCGAGGAACAGGAGGGTGACGTGCATGCCGTCCGCCGCCACCCACTTCACCTCCGCCCCGGTCCGGGCGAGGGCGCGCTGGAGGTCGGCGGCCGCGGCGCGGACGCCGGCCCCGGGGTCGACGGCGAGGAACGTGCGGGTGCGGGGCATGGGTGGCGGGGTGGTGGGGTTGCGAGGTGGTGGGGTGGTTCGGCCTGCCCGCCACCCCACTACCCCACCACCTGCTGGCTCCAGAACTCCTTCGCCCCGTGGTGCAGCCGGGCGCCGTACTGGGTGATGACCTTCATCGCCAGGAAGTTCGCCGCCCGGGCCGCCTTCTCCGGGGCGACCCCGTGCGTCACCCCGTACAGGAACGCCCCGGCGAACATGTCCCCGGCCCCGGTCAGGTCGACCGGCTTGCACGGGAACGCCGGGACGTGGTGCTCGGCCCCGCCGAACCGCAGGAACGCCCCGTTCGGCCCGTCGGTCACCACCGCCGCCGGGACCAGGGTCTTGAGCCGGGCGAACGCCTCCGCCGCGTCCGCCCCGCCGGCCACCGCCACCGCCTCGGTGGCGTTGCAGAACAGCAGGTCGGACTGGGCCAGGGCCTCCCGGAACGGGTCCCCGAACACCTGCGGGACGAACGCGTCCGAGCAGGTCAGGGCGACCTTCGTCCCGCCGGCCTTGGCCGCCCGCACCGCCTCCCGGATCGCGTGCTGCCCGGTGCTCGGGTTGGCGAACACGTACCCCTCGACGAACAGCCACTCGGCGGCCGCCACCCGGGCGGCCGGGACGTGCCGGGCGGCCAGGTGGCTGGACACGGCCAGGCTGGTCCGCATCGTCCGCTCGGCGTCCGGGGTGATGATGCTGACGCACGTCCCGGTCGTCTCGCCCAGGAGCGGCGGGTTGGCGAACTCGATCCCGAGGGCCTCGAACTCGCCGGCGTAGTGCAGCCCGTACCGGTCGTCCCCGACGCACCCGACGAACGCCCCGCGGCCGCCGAGCTGGGAGCAGGCGATGACCGAGTTGGCGACGCTCCCGCCGCTCACCAGCCGCGGCTCGTGGTCGGCGAACGCGGCGATCAGCCGCTGCTGGTCCGGCGGGTCGACCAGCCGCATCGTCCCGCGCTCGAAGGCGAGCGGGGCGAACTCCTCGTCGGTCAGCTCCAGCAGGATGTCGACCAGCGAGTTGCCGAGGCCGATGACGTCGAACTCTCTCATGGCGTTGCGGGAGGGTCGGGTGGCGGGTTCGGGGCGTCGGTCCGGAGCGACGCGACGATCTCCAGGATACGAGCCATCTCCCGGAACGGTACGACGCCGCCGAAGGAATCCGGCCCGACCGCGGCGACCGGCAGCGTCACGAGCCAGGTCCCGACGACCACGTTCCGCCGGTTCAGCTTCGTCCGCGGGTGGCCGTCGCGGTGCCAGGGGAGTTCGACACAGACGTCCGGCGGCGCCTGGTCCGCCCGGCTCGAAACCGCCGCGACGACGAGGTCGCCGTCGGGCCGGATCTCTGCGGTCGGTGTGAGGACGACCGCCGGGCGGACTTTCGGGTTCCGGCCTTGCGGGTCGGCGAGCTCGACCCAAACGATGCGGCCCTGTTGGAGCGACGCCACGGCGGCTCACCCCCGCGGGGCCGGGGGGGCGTGATCCTCGTCGTACCACGGCGGCGGCGGCCCGTGCCGGGCAGACAGTTCCTTCAGCCGGTCGTTCGGGACGGACGCGAGCTCGAGCAGGATGGCTTCGAGGTCGTCGAGCGTCTGCCACCGCGGGAAGAGCGAGTCGTAGTGCTTCCGGAGTCGGTCACGGGCCTCGGCGAGGTCCGTCGGACGAATGTCCTCTCCCATCCGGCTCGCGATCAGGAAGAGGCCGTCGAGGACCTTGAGGTGCCCGAGCAGCACCGCCTCGTAGTCGTCCCGGCCGGCGTGCAACTCCTCGGCGGAGCCGCCGGCAAGCGCCTGGCGGGCGACCCGCCGCCAACCTTCGATCAGGAAGCGCGTGGTCCGCCCGTGCTCGGACCACGGCTCCTCGAGCCACGTCCACGGGTGCGGCCCCGCGAGTTCGCGCAACACCGCGGTCGCCATGCCCGGCACCTCCGGCGTTCACGATACACCGGCGCCGGCGGCCCGGGAAGAGTGAGGGGCGGAGGTGGCCGGCCCGGGCCGCCTACTCCCCGGTCCCGTTCGGGCTGGCGGCCGCGTCGACCACGGCGACGGCCGGGGAGGCGGACGCCCGGGGGAGCGGGCGGGCCTCGATCAGCAGCACGAGCTCGCCCTCCTGCACCACCTTCCCCTCCTGGTTGACGATCGCCCGGTGCCACACCACCTCGCCCCGCTTGCCCCGGCCGCGCAGCGTCTTCTCCACCACCCGGCTGGTCATCTTGATGGTGTCCCCGGCGAACACCGGGAGGTTGAAGTTCCAGTACCGCACCCGGAGCATGGCGATGGTCCGGACCGGCGGGGTCAGGATGCCCAGCCCGCTGCCGATCGAGAACACCGCGAACCCGTGGGCGATCGGCCGGCGGAACGGGGTGGTCTTGGCGAACTCGGCGTCGATGTGGATCGGGTTGAAGTCCCCGCTGAACCCGGCGAAGTTCACGATGTCGGCCTCGGTGACGGTCCGCCCCCCGGACGTCCACTCCTGGCCGACCTCCAGGTCGTCGAAGAACAGGTGGGAGGTCGAGAAGCTCATGGGGACCGGCCTCGGGGTGGGCGGGGCGGCGGGGCGGGAAGAACAGCCGTTGGTATAGTTCCCGGGCGGCGCGAAGCAAGTTCCGCCCGGGGCGGAACCCCGGGCCGCCGGGCCGGTTACTCCGACCGCTCCGGGAATAGCGGGACCGGTCGCCGGTCCGGGTCGGACAGGTCCACCCCGACGAACACCCCCTCGGCGTCGGTGACCGCGACGGTCTCCGCCCCGCGCTCGGCGATCACGTCGATGTGGACGGTGATGGACGTGCGGCCGATCTTGACGACCCGGGTCTCGAACCGGACCACGTCGCCGACGAGGACCGGCCTGCGGAACTCGACCCGGTTGAGGGCGACGGTGACGAACGACGCCTTCGGGTTGCCGCCGCGGAGGTGCAGCTCCCGCTGGGCGGCGATCGCCCCGGCCAGGTCGATGTTGGCCAAGAGCACCCCGCCGAAGATCGTCCCGTGCCGGTTCGTGTCCCGCGGCATCATCGGCACCTGGACGGCCACGTACGGCTCGGACATCGGACGCTCCGGTCGGGTCGGGTCCGGGTAGGATGCGGACCCGGCACGCGCCGAACAAGCCCCGTTCGGCTTGACCCGGCGGCCGCCGGCCGGTATCCCCGGCCGGCTCCGAGGACCACGCCGTGCGGGTGGACGTGATGACAGCCAGCTCTCCGGGGCGGGGCCGGGTGGCCGCGTGGGTCGCGCCGGTCGCCCTGGCGGTCGCCGTCGGGTGCTCCGGGAAGCCGGTCAACTGCCCGCCCAACAACTACGTCGGGAAGCCGCTCGCCAACGTCGGGGAGGTCGCCCCCGCCCGGGACGGGGACGCCGACGCGGTCGCCGGGCTGTCCGCCGTCCTCGCCGGCTCCCCGCCCCCGGCCAACCCCGGCCGGCCGCTCAACCTGCTGGTCATGTCCGGGGGCGGGAAGTACGGGGCGTTCACCGCCGGGGTGCTGAACGGGTGGACGGCCGCCGGCAACCGGCCGACGTTCGACGTGGCCACCGGGATCAGCAGCGGGGCGCTGACCGCCACCCTCGCCTTCCTCGGGCCGAAGTACGACCGCGCGCTGGCCGACAACTTCACCCACCTCCGCCGGTCCGACATCTTCCGGTGGCAGCCGGTCCGCGGGCTGGTCCGCGGGACCGGGCTGCTGACCGCCGACCCGCTCGACGGCCTGCTCGCCCGGGAGATCACCCCCGAGTTCATGGCCGACCTGCGGGCCGCCCACGCCGCCGGCCGGCGGCTGTACGTCGGGACCGGGGAGGTGCTGACCAACCGGCTCGCCGTCTGGGACCTGGGGGCGGTCGCCTGCTCCGGCCGGCCGGACGCCCCGGAGCTGATCCGCAAGGTCCTGCTCGCCGCCTGCTCGGTCCCGGGGCTGGTCCGGCCGGTGGAGATCGACGTCGAGGTGAACGGGAAGCGGTACACCGAGCTGCACGCCGACGCCGGCAACTTCGCCCAGGCGTTCGTGCGCACCCCGACCGGCATCCCGCCCGGGTCGGCCGCCTGGGTGCTGTCGGCCGGGAAGTACTACCGGGACCCGGTCCGGGACCGGCCGCGGATCATCACCCTGTTCGCCGGGGCGGTGTCGAACTCGCTGTACGCCCTGTTCCGGGCCGACCTGGTGAAGCTGTACGCCCTGTGCGCGGTGTCCCGGGCGGACTTCCGGCTGCTCGCCCTGCCGGAGGACTTCTCCGCCACCGCCAGCTCGTTCGAGTTCGACCCGGAGGAGCTGTCCCGGCTGTACCTGATCGGGTACCAGTTGTCGGCCGGCGGCGCCCCGTGGCGGGCCGCCCCGCCGGACGCGCTCCCCGGGGAGGCGTCCCCGCCGCGCACCGGGACCGCGTTCACCGCCCCGTGAGGGTGGCCCGCTCGCTCCGCGAGCGGGTTCGCCGCCGACCGCTCGCGGAGCGAGCGGGCCACACCCGGCCGGGCGGGGCTACACTACCCCCGCCATGCTCACCACCGACCTCGTCGAGCGGGTGCTCGCCACCGTCCCCGGCAAGACCGTCGGGGTGCTCGGCGACCTGTTCCTCGACCGCTACCTGGACATCGACCCGGCCCTGAACGAGCCGTCGGTCGAGACCGGGCGGACGGCGTACCAGGTGGTGCGGGTGCGGGGCTACCCCGGGGCGGCCGGGACGGTGGTGAACAACCTGGCGGCATTGGGGGTGGGGCGGGTCTACCCGATCGGGTACGTCGGCGACGACGGCGAGGGGTACGAGTTGCGGCAGGCGCTGAAGCGGCTGCCGGCGGTGGCCGAGGGCGGGGTGTTCACCGCCGCGGACCGCCGCACCCCGACGTACACGAAGCCGATGCTCGGGGCGGAGGAGCTGAACCGGCTGGACATCAAGAACCGGGTGCCGACGCCGGCGGGGGTGGAGGAGTTCGTGATCGAGCTGCTGGACGAGGCGTGGCCGCAGTTCGACGCGCTGTTGGTGCTGGACCAGGTGAGCGAGGAGGACTGCGGGGTGGTGACGCGGCGGGTGCGGGAGCACCTGGCGGAGTTTGGTGAGGCCGAGCCGGACAAGTTCGTGCTGGCCGACAGCCGGGAGCGCGTCTACAGCTTCCGCAACGTGTGTGTGAAACCGAACCGTAACGAGTTCAAGACCGCCCGCGAACTCTTCCCCGAACAACATGCGGTCCGGACGACGCCTTACGATGGCGGTGACATCAAGGTTATGCCTCCCGGCCGGGTCGTGTTTGCCACGGACGGGGAGCATGGGCTAACCGTGTTCGACTGCAGGGGCAACGGCAACCGTACCCACACACCCGCCTACCCCGTGTCCGGGCCGGTCGACATCGTCGGGGCGGGGGACAGTTGCTCGGCGGGGATTGCGTGCGGGATGGTGTCGGGGCTGACGCACGAGCAGGCGGCGGCGTTCGGGAACCTGGTCGCGTCGATCACGATCCGGCAGATCGGGGTGACCGGCACCGCGACGCCGGAGCAGGTCCGGGCGCGGTGGCGCGAGGTCCAACCGCCCCCCGGTTAGCGACGCTTCGGAGAAGCGTCCGGCGGACGCTTCTCCGAAGCGTCGCTAAACGAGCGGTATGCCCGACATCGACGACGACCCCGATCCGCCCGACCCGTCCGGGTGGCTGAACCGCACCGTCGTCGGGGCCGGGGCCACCAGCTTCCTCGCGGACGCCGGGTACGAGATGGCCACGGCCGTCCTGCCCAACTTCCTCCTCGCCCTCGGCCTCCCGCCCGACCTCGCCGCCCGCGCCGTCGGCGCCATCGAGGGCGTCGCCGACCTCCTGTCGAGCGCGGTCAAGCTCACCGTCGGGTGGTACTCCGACCGGATCGGGAAGCGCAAGGCGGTCGTCGTCGCGGGGTACGCTTTAACCGGCTCCGCGTTCGCCCTCTGCGCCCTCGCCGTCGGCTGGCCGCTGGTGCTCGTCGCGAAGTCGCTGGCGTGGGTCGGGAAGGGCCTCCGCGGGCCGCTCCGGAACGCCATCCTCGCCGACGCCGTCGAGCCGCGGCACGCCGGCAAGGCGTTCGGGTTCCACCGGGCCGGCGACACCCTCGGGGCGATCGCCGGCCCGCTCCTCGGCGCCGCCCTCCTCGCCGGGATGCCGGCCGGCTGGTTCCGCACCCCCGACGAGCCGTACCGCGTCGTCTTCCTCGTCACCCTCATCCCCGGCCTCGGGGCGGCACTGGCGTTCGCCCTGACGGTGCGCGAACAGCGGTTCACCCCGAAGCGGGGGCTGCGGCTGGGGGCGTCGGTGCGGGCGCTGCCGGCCGGGTTCCGGCGGTGGCTCGGGCCGGTGTTCGTGTTCGGCCTCGGCGACTTCTCCCACGCCCTCCTCGTCCTCGCCGCCACGGTACTGCTCGAACCGGTCTACGGGTTGCAGACCGCCGGCGCGGTCGCCATCTCGCTGTACGCGGTGAAGAGCGCCGCCGGCGCGGCCGCCGCGCTCCCGGCCGGGTGGCTCGGCGACCGGTTCGGGCACCGGCCGGTGCTGGTCGCCGGGTACGCGCTCGGGGTGCTCACGATGGCCGGGTTCGCGGCGCTGTTCGTGACCGAGACGCGGGGCGTCGGGTGGCTGGCGGCGCTGTTCGCGCTCGGCGGGGTGTACGTCGCGGTGCAGGAGGCGCTGGAGCCGGCGACCGCCGCCGACCTGGTGCCCGAGAAGGAGGTGCGGGGGACGGCGTTCGGGGTGCTGGCGGCGGTGAACGGGGTCGGCGACTTCGTGGCGAGCGTCGGGGTGGGGGCGCTGTTCGCGGCCGGCCCGGCGGTCGGGTTCGCGGCCGCCGCCGGGCTGATGCTGGCTGGGACGACGTGGCTGATGCTGACCGGCGGGAAGGCGGAACGCGGATGACGCGGGATGGAACCCCGCGGATGAACGCCGGATCAGAACAAATCACTGGTCTTCATCCGCGTCCATCCGCGGGCTCTGATCCCGCGTCATCCGCGTTCCGTTTTCTCTTCCGCCGGGTGCCCGGTCCGCGTGCGATTCGTGTGGCGGATGCGGGCACAGGGTGGTATACTTCTTCTGCCCGCCGTCGGAATGGATCGGATCTGTGGCTTCCTCTCCCGGAAGCACTCGGTCGATGCCCAGAAACGAGCACGCAGAGCCGCCGCTGCCCGAGATCGTGGGCACGGCCCCGGCCATGCAAGACGTCTACCGTCTCGTGCGGCTCGCAGCCCCGCGCCAGGCGAACGTCCTGCTGATCGGCGAGACCGGCACCGGCAAGGAGGTCATCGCCAAGGCCGTCCACAAGTTGAGCCGGCGCTCGGACGGGCCGTTCATCCGGGTGAACTGCGGGGCGCTGCACGAGAACCTGCTGGAGAGCGAGCTGTTCGGGCACGTGAAGGGGTCGTTCACCGGGGCGGTCGAGAACAAGACCGGGCGGTTCGAGGCGGCCCACGGCGGTACCATCTTCCTCGACGAGATCAACAGCACCTCGCCGAAGCTCCAGGTGAAGCTGCTCCGCGTCCTGCAGGAGCGCGAGTTCGAGCGGGTCGGCGAGAGCCGCACCATCCGCGTCGACGTGCGGGTCATCGCCGCGACCAACGCTTCGCTCGAAGAACTCGTCGGCACCGGCGAGTTCCGCGAGGACCTGTACTACCGGCTGAACGTCATCCCGGTGATCCTGCCGCCGCTCCGGGAGCGGCGCGACGACATCCCGCTGTTGGCCCAGTTCTTCGTCCGCCGGTACGCCGAGCAGCACAAGTGCGTGGTCCCGGACCTGACCCCGGCGGTGATGGACGGGCTGAAGGCGCACGACTGGCCGGGGAACGTCCGGGAGCTGGAGAACGCCCTGGAGCGGCTGATCGTGCTGGCCGACGGCGGGCCGGTCACCCCGGACCTGCTCCGGTTCACCCGCCCGAAGTACGCCCTGCGGTCGGCGAAGGCCAACGGCGGGGCGCCGCCGGGGGCGGACGTGGCGGCGATCATCCAGGCGCTGGTCCGGGCCGGGATGCACGCCCCGCGGCCGGCCGGGGTGGACCTGCACCCGTTCCTGGTGGACGGGCTGGAGCGGGCGCTGATCGAGGAGGTGATGCGGGAGAGCCGCGGGGTGCAGGTGAAGGCGGCCGACCGGCTCGGGATCAACCGGAACACGCTGCACAAGAAGTGGGAGTCGTACAAGCGGGCCGACGCCCCGCCGCCGGCCGAGGAGCCGCCCCCGGAGGCCGCCGCGGGGTGACCCGGCGGGGTGCCGATGCTCCCGGTGATGCTCGACGTGGCGGGCAAGCCCGTGGTGGTCGTCGGCGGCGGGGCGGTCGGGACGCGGAAGGCGGCCGCCGCCCGCGCGGCCGGGGCGGCGGTGACGGTCGTGGCCGAGTCCTACCGGCCCGAACACCTCGACGGGGCGTTCCTCGTGTTCGCGTGCGCCCCGCCGGAGGTGAACGCCGCGGTGGTCGCCGACGCCCGCGCCCGGGGCGTCCTGGTCTGCTCCGCGTCGGACCCGCCGGCCGGGGACGTGCTACTGCCGGCGGTGGTGCGGGCCGGCGGGCTGACCGTGGCGGTGAGCACCGGCGGGGCGGCGCCGGCGCTGGCCCGCCGCGTCCGGGAGAAGCTGGAGGCGGAGTTCGACGCGGCGTTCGCCGCGTGGGTGCGGGTGCTGGCGGAGGTGCGGCCGGCGGTGCTGGCCGCCGTGGCCGACCCGGCCCGCCGGCGCGAGCTGCTGGACGGGTTCGCCGACTGGCCGTGGCTGGCGCGGGTCCGCGCCGAGGGGGCCGACGCGGTGCGGGCGGCGATGCTCGCCCGGGTGGCGGGCGAACCCGGAGCGTGACGGGGCGGGCGCCGCCAACCCAGGGCGGCGCCCACCCCGTCGCTCACGCGCCGGGTTCGCCGGGTGCTTCACTTCCCCCCGACCGCCTTGCCGACGATGGTGCCGACCTCCCGCCGCAGCGGGGTCGCGTTCCCCTTGTCGTCCGGGTGGACGCGGTTCGTCAGCACGACCACCGCCGTCTTCGACCCGGGGTCGACCCACAGGCTCGTGCCGGTGAACCCGGTGTGGCCGAACCCGGTGCCCTTCGCGAACACGTCCCCGCGCGGGGCCGAGAAGCCGGTGTCCACGTCCCACCCGTAGGAGCGCGCCCCCTTCCCGTCCCCGCCCTTCGCCGGGACCGGCACCGCGTGCGGCTCGGTGAACAGCTTCACCGTCTTGTCGGACAGGACGCGGGCCCCGTCGAGTTCCCCGCCGCGGAGCAGCATCCGGGCGTACCGGGCCAGGTCGTCGGCGGTGCCGAACAGCCCGGCGTGCCCCGCCACCCCGCCCATCCGGAACGCCCGCGGGTCGTGCACCTCGCCCAGGATGACCGCCCCGTCGCGCGGGCCGGTCGGGGCGACGCGCTTCTTCAGGTCGTCGCCGGGGGTGTACCCGGTGTCGGCCATCTTCAGCGGGTCGAAGACGTGCTTCTTCGCGAACCGGTCCACCGGCAGCCCGCCGACCCGCTCGACCAGTTCGCCGAGCACGATGAACCCGACGTCCGAGTAGCGGAACCGGGTGCCGGCCGGGGCCTCGAGCTTCAGCGCGGCGACCCGCTCCAGGGCCTTCGCCCTCCCGTCGGCGTAATCGGCCAGGGCGTTGTCGGCGGTCAGCCCGGACGTGTGCAGCAGCAGGTGCTCGACCGTGACCGCGTCCTTGCCGTTCGCGGCGAACGCCGGCCAGTGCTTCGCCACCGGGTCCGACGGCTTCAGCTTCCCCTGCTCGACCAGCACCATGACGGACGTGGCGGTGGCGACCGACTTGGTGAGCGACGCCAGGTCGAACACGGCGTCGGCGGCCATCGCCGCCTTCTGCGGCTTCAGCGCCCGGCTCCCGTACGCCTTGCGGAACACGACCGCGTCCCCGTGGACGACCACCACCACCGCCCCGGGCACCTCGCCCTTCTCGATCGCCGCCGCGACGGCCCCGTCGATCTTGGCGAGCTGCGCCGCGTCGACCTCGGCGGCGCGGGCGGGGAGTGCGAGCACCAGGAGCGCGACCACGGACCGCATCGTGAAATCCCCCGTCAGCCCCCGGCCGCCGTCAGGCGGGCGGCCACCGCCTCCCACACGTCCGCGATCACCTTCTCGGCCGACCCGCGGATCAGCCCGCCCGGGACCATCTTCAAGAGCCCGGTGACCTGGGTGATCTCGGCCGCCCACCGGACCACCGTCCCGCCGCCGGCCTCGGCGAAGGTCAGCGCCGTGCCGACCGTGCTGCTCGCCCCGATCGCCTTCGCCAGCACCCCGAACGCGACCGACTTCCCCGGGTCGTGGGCGGTCCGGGTCAGCTCGGTGGTGAGGCTGCCGGTCAGGAACGAGAGCTTCGGCTTCAGCTTCCAGACGGCCCGGTCCGGGGTCGCCTCGGACACCTCGGCGTCCGGCAGGCAGCCGGCGAGGAAGGCGGCGTCGGACAGCTTGGCGGCCACCTCGGCGGCCGGCAGGGGGAACGTCTTCTCGCCTTGGAACTGACTCATCGGGCGCTCCGGGGGCGGGTCCGCGGCATTATAGGAGTTGACCGGTTCGGGATTTCGTGCGAGCATCCGGCGGCCCGGCGTCCTATCTTATCCGGGCTTCGCCCCCGACCCCGCGAACGAGACCCGCCATTCCCACCGCCGCCGCGTCGGGCGTCGTGCCCGCCCTCCCGTCCCTCCCCGCCCTGAAGCTCCCGCGCCCCGACGTCGGCTGGTACGCCCGGCTGCGGGCGCTGCCGTTCGTGCTCCTGCACGTCGCCGCGCTGGTCACCCCGTTCCTCGTCCCGGTGACGTGGACGGCGGTCGGGCTGTGCGCGCTGTTCTACGTCGTGCGGATGTTCGGGATCACGGCGGTGTACCACCGGTACTTCGCCCACCGGGCGTACCGGACGAGCCGGTGGTTCCAGTTCGTGCTGGCGTGGGTCGGGTGCTCGGCGATGCAGAAGGGGCCGCTGTGGTGGGCCGGGCACCACCGGCACCACCACAAGCACTCGGACCAGGAGGACGACCCGCACTCGCCGGTGGTCCGGACGGTGTGGTGGGCGCACGTCGGGTGGGTGATCTCCGGCCGGTTCCGCGACGCCCCGGGGCTGAAGGACTTCGCCCGGTACCCGGAGCTGCGGCTGCTGGACACGTTCTTCACCTGGGTGCCGGGGCTGTCGCTGGCGGCGCTGTGCTACCTGGTCGACGGGTGGAGCGGGGTGGTGTGGGGGTTCCTGGTGAGCACCGTGCTCTTGTACCACGGGACGTTCCTGGTGAACTCGGCGTGCCACCTGTGGGGGACGCGGCGGTACGCGACGGCGGACCGGAGCCGGAACTGCTGGTGGGCGGCGGTGCTGACGCTCGGGGAGGGGTGGCACAACAACCACCACCACTACCCGAGCTGCGCCCGGCAGGGGTTCCGGTGGTGGGAGGTGGACGTGAGCTACTACGCGATCCGGGCGCTGGCGGCGGTCGGGCTGGTGTGGGACGTGCGGGAGCCGACGGAGCGGGCGCTGGCGAAGAACCAGGTCGGGGCCGGTCCCTGACCCGTGGGCGAGGCACTCCTGCCTCGCTCTTGTGGGCGAGGCAGGAGTGCCTCGCCCACAAGAGCCAATCACGCCAGGATGTCCTTCACCACCGTCCCGGCCACGTCCGTCAGCCGGAAGTCCCGGCCGTTGTGCCGGTACGTCAGCTTCTTGTGGTCCATCCCCAGGAGGTGCAGGACGGTGGCGTGGAAGTCGTTGATGCTCACCCGGTTCTCGGCCGCCTTGAACCCGATCTCGTCCGACGCCCCGTAGCTCACGCCCCCCTTCACCCCGCCGCCGGCCAGCCAGTACGTGATCGCGTGCGGGTTGTGGTCCCGCCCGGCGTTCCCCTTCTGCACGATCGGCAGCCGGCCGAACTCCCCGCCCCAGATCACCAGCGTGTCCGCCAGCAGCCCGCGGCGGTCCAGGTCCTCCAGCAGCCCGGCGATCGGCTGGTCGGTCTCGGCCGCGAACCCGCCGTGGTTCTTCACGATGTTGTTGTGCCCGTCCCAGGACAGGTCGTTCTCCATCCCGCCGCTGTAGATCTGCACGAACCGGACGCCCCGCTCGACCAGCCGGCGGGCGGTCAGGCACTGCTTGGCGAAGTGCGTCGCCTTCGGGTTGTCCAGCCCGTACAGCTTGTGCGTCTCCGCCGTCTCCTTCGCCAGGTCCAGGGCGGCCGGGGCGGCCATCTGCATCCGGTACGCCAGCTCGAACGTCTCGACCCGGGCGGTCAGGTCCGGGTCCGGCGGCAGCTTCTCCATCCCCTTCTTGTTCAGCCGGGCGAGCAGGTCGAGCTGCGCCCGCTGGCCGTCGGCGGTGAGGTCGGCCGGGCGGGTGAGGTTGTCGATCGGCTCGCCCTGCGGCTTGAACGCCGTCCCCTGGAACACCGTCGGCAGGAACCCGGCCCCCCAGTTCAGCGAGTGCCCCTTCGGGACGCCCCGGCCGAGGGTGTCGTACATGACGCAGAACGCCGGCAGGCTCTGGCTCTCGCTGCCGAGGCCGTAGGTGACCCAGGAGCCGGCGCACGGGAACCCCATCCGCGACATCCCGGTGTTCATCTTGAACAGCGCCGGGGAGTGGTTGTTCGAGTCGCTCCACAGGGAGTGGACGAACGCCATCTTGTCGACGTGCTTCGCCATGTGCGGGAACAGCTCGCTCACCATCTTCCCGCACCGGCCGTGCTTCGCGAACTTCCACGGCGACTTCATCAGCGGCCCGACCTGGCCGGTGAAGAACCCGGTGTTCGGGTCGAACCCCTTCAGCTCCTGGCCGTCCTGCTTGTCGAGCTCGGGCTTGTGGTCCCAGGTGTCGACGTGGCTCGGCCCGCCGTTCATGAACAGCCAGATGACGCGCTTCGCCTTGGCCGGGAAGTGCGGCGCCCGCGGGGCGAGCGGCGAGCCGGGGGTGCCAACCCCCGGGTTCTTCGCCTCCTCGGCCCGGAGCAGGTCGGCGAGGGCGAGCATCCCGAACCCGCCGCCGGCCTTCGCGAGGAACTCTCGGCGGGACCGGTAGGCGGCTTCCGGCGACGCGAACAGGCGCAGAAGGTGGAGCATGGCGGGTCCTGCGGGGGGGCGTACCCAGTTTACCCGGCCGGGGTGTTGTAGCCAACCGCCCGGCCCGGTACCTTCTGGGCATCACGTCTTCGCCCCGCGAGGTGCCCGATGATCGGCTCGCAAGACTTCCGCCTGTGGTGCGCCGCGGTGGCGGCCGCCGTCACCGGCCTCCCCGCCCCGGCCGCCGACCCGGACCCGCTCGCCCCGCTCGCCACCGGGCAGTGGGTGTTCGTCGGGAAGGTGACGGCGGCGAAGGCCGGGCCGGTCGCCCAGTCGAACCCGCCGATCCACAGCTTCACCCTGTCGTTCGAGCCGGCCGAGTCGCTCCGCGGGAAGGCCCCGAAGGACGTGGCCGCGTTCCGCTACCAGGTCCGCCAGCAGAACGCCCCGACGTTCCCGGCCGACCAGACGTACCTCGTCGCGGTGAAGGCCCAGGAGAAGAACTGGGTGGTGGCGTACCTCGGGCCGGCGGACAAGGACGCGGTGGCGAAGGCGAAGGCGCTCTTGGCGCTGCCGGTCGGGTGGGCGGTCGAGGGCGGCAAGCCGGTGTCGCCGTGGGCCGGGCTGCGGGTCCGGGCCTGGCCGGAGGGGGCGGCGAAGCCGAAGGGGCCGGAGTGCTCGAAGTGCGGCCGGCCGGCGCTGCTGGTCGGGGACGCGGTCGAGTTCACGGTCGAGCAGGTGCCGGCGGAGAACCCGCAGAAGTTCAAGAACGACATGTACGGGGACGGGAAGTTCAAGGTGACGCTGCGGAACACATCCGACAAGGACGTCGAGGTGCCGGCGCTGCTGACCGACGGGAAGACGGTGTTCTGGGCGGACAGCCTGTTCGTGATGGTGAGGGACCGGCCGCACCTGTTGATCGGGGCCGGGCGGGCGAAGGCGGCCCAGCCGGTGAAGCTGAAGGCGGGCGAGAGCCTGGTCGGGACGATCGACGCGCTGTTGGCGGACGGGGTGGAGTGGCCGCGCGGCGGGCAGCGGGTGTACTTCGACTTCGTGCTCGGGGAGAAGTCGGCGAACAACTTCTTCTACTACTTCTCGCAGCTGCACGACCCGATGCGGGAGGCGGCGCAGAAGAAGGCGTTCGAGAACTGACGCGGGCGGCCCCGCGGGTCAGCCGCCGGCCGGCGGCGGGAGCAGCGCGGCGAACGCGGCGAGGTCGGTGGCCGTTTCGACGGCGGTAAGGAGCGATCCGAGGGCGGCCGGGTCCTTCACCTCGCGGACCCGCGGCATGAGGGCGACGCCGGCCGGGCCGAACCGGAGCTTCAGACCTAGCTCGATGCCGTCGTGCCGGCCCTCGGCGCGACCCCTGGCCTCTCCCTGCTCCAGCCACATCTGCTCGGTGGGGGTGATGATCGGCATCGCTCGCTCCTCCTCGAACTCTTGCAGGTCCCGGACGAACAGGTTGGTCAGGACGGGGGGCAGGGTCATCATCCAGTCGATCAGCCGGAACAGTTGGAGCAGATCGGTGTGGCTCATCCCGCGGTCGTAGAGCCGCTTCACGATCCGGGACTTCCAAGTCAGCCGCTCGTCCGGCTTCCGGTCCGTCTCGACCGCCTTGAGGTGTGCCAGCCCGAACGCCGCGAACGGGTTCGGCGACTGCTCCAACACGTGTTCCCGGTCCCGCCAGTCGGCCAGCTTCGCGACCGGGAAGGTGAACTTCACCTCGCACCCCCACCGGCCGTCGCGGTGCGCCCCCGGCCGCCAGCCCCGGCTCTCGTCGCCGAGCACCGCGAGGCTCACCGGCATCCGCCCGTGCGCCTCCTGGAGGCGGTGGTTGTAGGCGTACATCCGCCCGGCGAACCCGGCGTCGTGCTGGCTCTGCACCTCGACGTGGACGAAGTCCGGCTCCCCAGGCCGTTGGCCTGGGCTGAGGGAGGCCGCCCCTTCGGGGCTTTGATGTGTTAAGGGCCGAAGGCCCGCCCTCCCTCAGCCCAGGCCAACGGCCTGGGTCCCACGTCGGCGGCCCGGGTTCGACGTTGAGCGGGCGGAGGCTCACTCCGCGTACAGGAACTCGTTCAGGCAGAACAGCACCTGGCAGAAGTCCGCCAGCGCCGTCTGGCGGGCGTCCCCGGTCTTCCCCTTCACGAACCCGACCGCCTCGGCCACCTCGTCCGCCGTCGGCTCGCGGCACAGCGCCGCCCGGTACGCCAGCCGCACCGCGTCCTCGTCCCCGACCTTCCCGTCACCCAGCACCCGCCGGGCGAACCCGTGCGCCGCCCCGCGGACGTGCGGGTTGTTCATCAGGTGCAGCGCCTGCGGGGCGACCGTCGTGCTCGGGCGGTCGCCCACCCCCACCGTCCCGTCCGGGGCGTCGAACACCACCAGCGCCGGGATCAGCTTGCTCCGCTTCATCGTGAAGTACACGCTCCGCCGCGGGCTCTCCTCGGTCAACAGCCCCGGCCCGTACATCGTCGTGTTCAGCCGCCCGCCGACCGCCAGGATCGAGTCCCGGATCACCTCCGCACTCAGCCGCCGCACCGGCTGCCGCCACACCAGCTTGTTCTCCGGGTCCGCCTTCGCCTTCGCCTCGTCCCGCGCCGACGACTGGCGGTACGCCGCCGACGTCACGATCAGCTTGTGGACCGGCTTCAGCTTCCACCCGCCGCGGATCAGCTCGCCGGCCAGGTAGTCGAGCAACTCCGGGTGCGTCGGCGGGTCGCCGCGGACCCCGAAGTCGCTCACCGTCGACACCAGCCCGCGGCCGAAGTGCCCCTGCCACAGCCGGTTCACCACCACCCGGGCGACCAGGTGCCCGGCCCCGCCGTCGGCGTCCGTCAGCCAGTTCGCGAACGCCGCCCGGCGGAAGCTGGTCCGGCTCCCGGCCGGGGCCGGCTTCACCCACTTCGTCTGCGCCTCCGCGTCCGGCATCAGCACCTGCAGGAACCCGACCGGGGCGGCGCCGTCCTTCTGGGCCGGGTCGCCGCGGCGGAGGAAGTGCGTCTCCTTCAGGAAGTCGTCCCCCTGCGAGTGCAGCCGGATCGGCGGCAGCCCCTCGCTCGACGCCAGCGCCTTCACCACGCTCGGCTTCGGCCCCTTCGCCAGGTGCTCCCGCTCCGCCCTCCGCACCTTCTGGTACCCCGAGTCCTGGCCGCCGAACCACCGCACCGCGGCGGCCGTCTGCTCCGCCGTCCGCTCGGCGGCCGGGGTCGCCAGGGCGGCCCGCACGGCGTCCGTCACCGGGGCGGCGGAGAGGTCCGGCTTCGCCGCCGCCGACACCGACACCCGCGGCCGGCCGATCCCGTGCCCGGTGTTGTTGTTGAACGCCAGGGTGACGGTGAACACCGTCCCGCCCGGGAACCCGACCGGCTCCGCCAGCTCGAACGCGGCGGCGTGGTCCTTCCCGAACTGCGGGTCGACCGCCCAGGCGGACGTGGTCGGGTCCGGGTCGATCGCGGCGGCGACCGGCAGCCCCTTCTGCTCGAACGTGGCCCGCGGGTTCTGCAGCTTGACCGGCTTCGGGGCGGCGTCCTTGTCCGCCTTCGGCCGGGCGGTGACCCGCAGGTCCGACAACGCGAAATTCCCGTTCGTGGCCCGGCCCGGCCCGCCCTTCACCAGCGACGGGTCGGCCAGCGCCTCCAGGCGGAACGCCCGGACGCCGTCCAGGTCGGTCGAGACCTCCAGCGTCAGCTTCTCGGTGGTCGGGTTCTTCCCGGACACCAGGACCGACCCGTCCGGCTGGGGGGCGAACTTCGCCCCGCCGCCGGACTTCGACGAGACCAGGGCCGGGACGACCCAGTCGGGGGCGACCGGCTTGCCGCCTTGGGCCTTCTCCCACGCCGCGAACTTCGCCGGCAGTTCCTCCGCCTCGTACTTCGCCACCGCGTCGGCGAACGCCTTGTGCTCGGCGTCGAACGCCGCCTTGGCCCTGGCGTACCCGGCCGGGTCGAGGTCGAGGTCCACGTCCGTCCGGACGACGGTGGTGAACGCCGACACCATCCGGTAGTAGTCCCGGGCCGGCAGGGCGTCGTACTTGTGGTCGTGGCACCGGGCGCACCCGACGGTCAGCCCGAGGAACGTCGTCCCGATGTTCCCGACGATGTCGTCCAGCTCGTCGTACCGGTGCTTCTCGACCTCGTTCTTGGTGATCTGCGTCGAGTGGACGCCGGCCGCGAGGTACCCGGTCGCCATCATCGCCAGCGGGTCGGCCGGGGCGAGTTCGTCGCCGGCGATCTGCCACTTCGCGAACGTGTCGAACGGCAGGTCCCGGTTCAGCGCCTTGATGACGAAGTCGCGGTAGTGGTACGCGGTCGGGCGGTCGTAGTCGTGCTCGAACCCGTGGCTCTCGGCGAACCGGACGAGGTCGAGCCAGTGCCGCGCCTGCTTCTCGCCGAAGTGCGGGGACGCGAGCAGGCCGTCCACCACCTTGTCGAACGCCTCGGGGGAGTCGTCCTTGAGGAAGGCGTCGGCCTGCTCCGGGGTCGGCGGCAGGCCGATCAGGTCGAGGTACGTGCGGCGGAGCAGGGTGCGCTTGTCGGCCGGCGGGTTCGGCTTTAGCTTCGCCGCGTCGAGCTTCGCGCGGACGAACGCGTCGACCGGGTGGCCGGCGGCCGGCGGCTTCGCGGCGGCGAGCGGGAGGTAGGCCCAGTGCTTCTTCAGCTCGGGGGCGATGACCTTCTTGGTCCAGGCGTCGGTCTGCTCGACGAACGGCTTGTCGAACGGGGCCCCGAGGTCGATCCACTCCGCGATCCTCGTGATGTCGGCGTCGGGGAGCTTCGGCCGCTCGAACGGCATGGCCGGCTCCTTCTGGTGGGCCGTCATCTGCCAGAGCAGGCTCTTCTTGTGGTCCCCGGGGACGACCGCCGGGCCGCGGCCTCCGCCCTTGAGCATGGCCTCGCGGGTGCCCATGTCGAACTCGCCCTCGACCCGCTCCCCGCTGTGGCACTTCACGCACTTCGCCTGGAGCGTCGCCCGGACCGACGTCTTGAACAGGTCGGTCCCCTTCGCCATCTTGGCGGCGTGGTCCGGGTCGACCTTCGGCGGCTGGGCGGCGCCCGGGGCGAGCGTCAGCGCGGCGACGGCCGCGGCGGCCGCCAGGAGGCGGGGGTGGAGCGGCATCGGGGGTGGACCTCGGGGGCGGGGAGGGCGGAACCGGTGGGTAGTAAATCAGTTTAGACGCGGGACGGGGGGATGTGAAGCGGGGTGACCCGGGGCGAACCCGGAGCGTGAGCGACGGGGTGGCGCCACCCGCCGGCGCGGCGACACCCCGAGATGGGTCGCCACCCCGTCGCTCACGCTCCGGGTTCGCCCCGCCGTCACACCTTCACGTCGTGGCCGGCGGCCAGCGGCTCCAGGTCGGCCAGCAGCCGCCCGGCCGTCTGGTACCGGTCCTCCTGCCGCCGGGCCAGCAGCTTCATCACGATCGCGTCGAACGTGGCCGGGCACTTCTTGTAGATCAGGCTCGGCTTCGGCACCCGCCCGGCCTTCACCTGCTCCAGCACCTCGGCCGCCGTCGCCCCGGCCGCCGGCGGGCGGCCGGTGGTCAGGGCGTACGCCAGCGCCCCGACCGCGTACAGGTCGGCCAGGCTGTCCACGTACGCCCCCGGCTCCGCCTGCTCGGGGGCCAGGTACGGCAGCTCCGCCAACAGCTTCTTCTCCTGCACCGCCTTCAGCAGCCGGCTCCCGCGCAGCACCTCGCCGAGGCCCAGGTCGGTCAGCCGGGTGACGTGGTCGGCGGCCTGGATCAGGACGTTCCGCGGGGTGACGTTGGCGTGGACGAGCCGCTGCCCGTGGACGAAGTCGAGGGCCCGGGCGAGGTGGACCGCGACCCGGGCCGCCCGGGTCCAGCTCGGCTTCTCCCCGCCGGCGATCCGGGCGACCACCGCGGCCGCCGACTCCCCCTCGACGTACTCCCGGGCGACCCAGCAGTGCGGCCCGGTCCGGCCGGCCCCGATCAGGGCGACCAGGTGCGGGTGCCGGACTGCTTGCGCCGCCTGCAGTTCCTCCGCGAACTGCTCCACCTCCACCTGCGACGCCGGGAACTCGGGCGCCAGCACCTTCAGCGCGACCGCCTGCCCGGTGGCGGTGTTCGTCGCCTGGTACACCGCCCCGACGAACCCCCGGCCGAGGAGCCGGCCGACGCGGTACTGGCCGAACGCCGAGCCCTCCAGGTTCTCGATCGGGTCGCCCTTCGGGGGCTTCGGGGGCGGGGGCGGGCTGGCGTCGGCCGCCACCGCCCGCATCACCGCGCTGCCCGGCCCCCGGATCGACGCCGGCTTCGGCGGGGGCGGCAGGTCCTCGTCCGGGAACGGGCCGGCCTCCAGCCGGAGGTGGGAGTTCCCGACCCGCAGGACGCCGCCGACCCCGAGGGCCTGCGACCCGGAGATCTTCCGCCCGTCGACCAGGGTGCCGGTCGCCCCCTCGACGTGGACGACGGTGACCCCGTCCGGGGTGACCTGGAGCATGCAGTGGATGCGGGAGACGTACAGGTCGTGCAGCCCGACGTCGGCGTGCCCGCCGGTCTTCCCGACGGTCAGGGTGCCGGCGTCCGGCAGGCGGAACGACCGCCCCTGGTCGCCGCCGTCGGTCACCTTCAGCCGCCGCGCCGCGGCCGCCGGGGGCGGGGCGACCGGCGACGGGGCCGGCGGCGGGGTCGGGGCGGACGGGGCGGCGGCCGGCTCGGCCGAGGCGAGCGACAGCAGGAGGTGCCCGAGCGGCAGGGCCGGGCCGGCCATGAGCACCCGCGGGGCGATCACCCCCGGCTCCTCGACCGGCAGCCCGGGCCGGTCGTCGTCCACCTCGACCTCGCACCGGACGCGGACCACCCGCAGCTCGCGGAGCACGCCCTCGACCCGGCCCGGGGCGCCGCCGACCGACAGGGCGTCGCCGGCCAGGGCGAGGTGCAGGCCGTCCGGCCCGCCCTCGATCACGACGGTCTTCTTCGCCACGCGCCACCTCTTCAGGGAAAGGGCTGAAGGGACGCCGGGCCGCCCGAACGGACGGTGTCGTGCAGATGGGAATGTGCGGTCAGTGTCCCCGGGCCGGGGCGGGATGTCAAGGGCCGGGGCGCCGGGGCCGCGCTTCCGCTCTGGTGGGGCAGGCATTCCTGCCTGCCGGATCTCGGCGGCAGGCAGGAATGCCTGCCCCACCAGAGAAGAGGCACGACCCGCGCCGGGTCGTACAACGGCGGGGTGGGGTCGCGCCGGCCGGCAACCATCGGGGGGCGGAAGCATGCGTTTCAGGGATACGGCCCGCGCCGCCGGGGTGGCGGCGGTCCTCGCCCTCGGGGCCGCGGCGGCCGCCCCGGTCCCGAAGCCGCCCCCGCCGCTGACCGAGGCGGAGTTGGAGAAGAAGGTGTACGGGTGCTGGGTCGAGGTCGACGGCGGGAAGGAGGCCGGCAAGCCGGTGCCCGGGTACGGCTGGGGCTGGAAGCTGGACCCGAAGGCGGCAGAGACCTGGGACGCCGGGCTGTCGCTCGGGCCGTACTGGAAGGTCGAGGTGAACACCGCCGTCGTCCCGTGGCGGCTGGACGTGTTCGACAAGTCGGACGCCGGCCGGGTGGTCGTCAAGCCCGGGATCTTCCGCCTGGACGGCGACGACCTGGTGTGGGTCGCCGACGACGGGTGGTGCGAGTGGAGCAAGACCGGGGAGTACGCCGCCCGCCCGGGGGAGTTCGCCTCGACGGAGGAGAACAAGTACACGCTGCGGGTGCTGAAGCGGTGCGAGTACCTCCAGACCCGGTTCCCGGAGCGGAAGCCCTGACCCCGCCTACACCCCCTTGGCCGCGTCCCGGACCTCGCCCTTCGGCAGGTTCGGGGTCGCCTTCAGGTGCCGCAGCAGCCCGGCCTCGTACACCTCCACCCCGGGCTGGCTGTACGGGTTCACCCCCATCAGCCGGCCCTCCACCACCGTCGCCAGCATCAGCATCTGCATCAACTGCCCGACGGTGTGCTCGGTCAGCGCCGGCAGGACCACGTCGGCCGACGGCCGGGCCACCTCGGCGTAGGCCCCCGACACCCCCTTGTGGGCCGCGTCCAGCAGGTCCGGGAACCCCTTCCGGCTGAACTGGTTCAGGTCGTCCTCGTTCCGGTCCGCCATCCCGACCGTCACCGCCGGGTGCCGGGTGCCGCGCACCAGCAGGTTGTTCACCACCTTGTCCCGCGGGCCGTCCTGGAACTGCTGCCCGCGGGTGTAGAGGTCCCGCGGGTGGACGACGGTCAGCGGGGTCGGCCCCCGCCCGCCCTTGCCCAGCGACTCGCTCACCAGGTGGTCGTACCACCACCCGACCGCCTCCAGCTTCCGGGACCAGCAGGCGAGCACCCGGGTCGGCTTCCCCAACTCCTCGGCCGCCAGGTGGTTGACCGCCGCGAACTGCAGCACCGGGTTCCGCTCGAACGGCTCCTCCAGGAACCGCCGGGTCATGGTCGCCGCCCCGAGCAGCATCGCCCGCACGTCCAGCCCCATCACCGCCGCCGGCAGCAGCCCGGCCGGGGTGAACACGCTGTACCGCCCGCCGACGTCGTCCGGGACGGTCAGGATGTCGTCGAGGCCGTCCGCCCGGCACAGCTCGCGGAGCTTCCCGGCCGGGCCGGTGACCGGGACGATCACCTGCCGCAGCATCTCCGACTTCGGCCCGTAGAACTTCGCCGCCTCCGCCCGCACCGCCCGGTACGCGGCCGCCGTCTCCAGCGTGTCCCCGGACTTGCTGACGACCACGACCCCCCACCGCTCCTCGGGGAGTTCCGGGTCGACGCAGGTCGTCTCGAGCAGCTCGAACAGGTCCTGGAGGGCGTCGTTGTCCAGGTCGTGGCCGGCGAAGTACACCCGCGGCTTGCCGAGCCGGAGCTTGGCCGGCATCTCGTTGTGGTGGGTGTGGCACAGGGCGTCGAACAGGGCCCGGGCCCCGAGGTGGCCGCCCCCGGCCCCGAGCAGGACGACCCGGTCGACGGTCTCGCGGAGCCGGTTCGCCACCCGCATCACCTTGCCCAGCTCGCTCGCGTCCTGCTTCCGCTTGAGCCCGTCGAGCAGCTTCTGCGGCAGGTCGATGAACCCGGGCTGCAGGGGCCGGAGCTTGGCCGGCGGGTTCTGCAGCTCGCGCTCCGCCCCGACCTGCCCGCGGGCCTCGACCGCCGCCCGCTTCGCCGCCTCCACCCGGTCCGGCGAGAGCAGGTGCCTGGCCTGCAGCTCGGCCAGCGGGGTCCAGGCGTCCGCGGCCGGGACCAGCAGGCGGTGGTACTGGAACTCGAGGTTCTCGTCGGGCAACTGCATGGCGGGTCCGTGGTCCGAGCCGGGAGTTCGTCGCAACTGTACGTCATTTTTTCCCGGGGGCGTAAACTCACCGGCATGAACACCCACGAACTCGTCCGCGAGCTGCGCGAACCGGCCGCCACCAAGATCGTCCTGCTGGTGGCCGACGGCCTCGGCGGGCTGCCGCTGCAACCCGGCGGGCGGACGGAACTTGAGACCGCCGCCACCCCCAACCTCGACGCCGCCGCCCGCGACGGCGTCTGCGGCCTGAGCACCCCGGTCCTTCCCGGGATCACGCCCGGCAGCGGACCCGGTCACCTCGGCCTGTTCGGGTACGACCCGCTGGAGTACCGGATCGGCCGGGGCATCCTCGAAGCCCTCGGGATCAACTTTCCGGTCGGGGCGAAGGACGTGGCGATCCGCGGGAACTTCTGCACCCTGGCGGCCGACGGCACCATCGCCGACCGGCGGGCGGGGCGGCCGACGAACGAGGCGAACAAGGCGGCGGTGGAGCGGCTGCGGACGATCAAGGTCCCCGGGGTGGAGCTGTTCGTGGAGCCGGTGAAGGAGCACCGGTTCGTGCTGGTGGTCCGCGGGGACGGGCTGGGCGACCGGGTGAACGACACCGACCCGCAGGCGGTCGGGGTGCGGCCGCTGGCGGCGGCCGGGGAGGACGCGGCCGGGGCGCGTACCGCCGACGTGGTGAACCGGTTCGTGGCGGAGGCGACGAAGGCGCTGGCGACGGAGGGGGCGGTGAGCGGGGTGACGCTCCGCGGGTTCGCCACCTACCCGAAGATCGCGGCGTTCGCGGACGTGTACGGGCTGAAGGCCGCCGCCGTCGCCGTCTACCCGATGTACAAAGGGCTGGCCCGGCTGGTGGGGATGGACATCCTCGACCCCGGGGCGACGCTCCAGGGGCAGGTGGACACGCTGAAGCGCGTCTGGGGCGAGTACGACTTCTTCTTCCTGCACTACAAGTACACCGACTCGACCGGGGAGGACGGGAACTTCCCGGCGAAGGTGCAGATGGTCGAGCAGTTCGACGCGGTGATCCCGCAGGTGCGGGCGCTGAACCCGGACGTGCTGATCGTGACCGGGGACCACAGCACCCCGAGCAAGATGAAGTCGCACTCGTGGCACCCGGTGCCGACGCTGCTGGTGTCGGACCTGTGCCGGCCGGACGACGTGTCGGAGTTCGGGGAGCGGAGCTGTTTGCGGGGCGGGCTGGGGCAGTTCGCGGCGAAGCACCTGATGCTCTTGGCGATGGCGCACGCCGGCCGGCTCGGGAAGTACGGAGCGTAGTCGGGCCGGCTGTGCCGGCCGGGGAGGGCGCGATGAACCTGAACGAGAACCCGACGAAGGAGCAGTTGGCGGACCTGCTCCGGCCGTGGGACGACCGGGCGGCGCACCACGTCCTGTGGGCGGACCGCACGGGCGAGGTGCGCGTCACGCCGGTGGAAAAGAAGCGGCCGCCGCCGGAGCCGGGCCCGGACGTGCTCGACCACGCCCTGGTCCGGTTCGAAACGTTCCTGGCCGGGAACGGGTACGTCGGGCCGGCGGCCGCGGCGAGCGACGAGTGGTTGGCGGACGCGCTCGACTTGCTGACCCGGGAGTGGGCCGGGGCGAAGCCGAGTGGCAGACCGGCGATGATCGGGCTCTGAACTCCCGGCGGGACGCCCATGCCCATCACGGTCACGTTCGACATCGAGCGGCCGACCCCGCGCGAGCTCAACCGCCTCCGCGGGGCGTTCGAGCGGCTCGGCTGGGAACACCTCGGCAACACCGCCTACCGGTACCCGAAGCTCGACGAGCACGACGTCGTGGAGGACTGGTTCAACCACGTCGTCCCGGCCCTGATGCTCCTGCGGGCGTTCGCGGTCGGGCTGCTCGCCGACGGCCGGCGGTTGGACAAGTTCTCGATCGACGCGCAGAGCTCGACCGGCCACGACCCGGTGGACGGGGTCGGCGCCCCGCCCCTCGCGGCGGACGACGTGGGGTACACGCAGCCGTCGGCGTCGGGCCGGGCGTTCGGCCTACGGAACCTGATGGACTGGCTCGACGGGGTCGAGTGGCCGTACTGACCGGGGGGCCGATGCCGCCGACGTTCCCGCACCCGGCCGCGACCCTGCCGGGCGAGGCCGACCTCCTCGCCGCGGTGGTCGCCGACCTGTCCGACGACACCGCCAAGCTCGTCTACGCCGACTGGCTGGACGAGCGCGACGACCCGCGCGGGCCGCTCCTCCGGGCGTTCGTCGCCGCGTTCCGGTCCGGCGGGCCGCTCCCGCCGTCGGGCGCGCACCCGAAGCCGTGGCGGGACGTAGTCGGGGTGACGCTGGTCGAGGCCGCCCGGACCCACGGGTTCGCGGACCGGATCGACCGGTTCTTCGGGCTCGCCCGCCCGGCCCTGACGATGCAACCCGCCAAGAGGTCGGCCCCCCGTCTGCCGGTCGGGGTGAGCCGGTACGGCGGGCGGCCCGACCTGCCGTCGGACGTGACCTGGCCGGTCCGCGGGGACGGCAAGCCGCACGCCTTCCTCGGGCAGATCAACTTCGCCGACCTCGCGGGCAGCGTCGCGGCCCGCACGGTGCCCGCGGCCGGCGTGCTATCCGTCTTCTACGACCTGTACGACGAAGAGGTGGACGGGGTGGACAACTTCCCGGGGTCCGAACCGGACTGCTGGCGGCTGTTCCACTTCCCGCCGGCCGCCGGGTTGGAGCCTCGGGACTACCCGGTCGAGTTAAGACCGGTCAGCCGGTTCGAGCCGCACCCGCTCGCGTTCGGCGAACGTCTCGAGCTGCCCCGGGATGCCGAGACGTGGCGGGGCGCACTCGGCCTCCACGAGGCGGAGGTCGGGGGCAAGTACGCCTACGACTTCCTGGAGGCGGTGCAGGGCTGGGACCGCTGCGACGACCGGCTCTTCGGGTACCCAGAGTCGGAGTTCACCTACGGCGGGCTGGGCCGGGCGGGGCGGAACCTGGTGATGATCAAGCTGACCGGGTCGCCCGGGTTGTGGGACAACCACATCGCGATCCTGCACTTCACGATCGCCGACGACGACCTCCGGGCCGGGCGGCTCGACCGCGTCCGGGCCGAGTCCGAGTACGTCGGGACGTGACCGAGCCGAGGGGCGGGCGAAGCCGAGACCGGGTCACCCCGTCCGCCCGTACCACGCGACCAGCTTCGGCAGCTCCCCCTTCGACCCGAGCAGCCGCAGCGCGAACTTCTGCCGCGAACTCCCGAGCAGCTTGTTGAACCCGAAGTTGTCGTCCACGACCCGCACCGCCAGGGTCACCGCGTCGTCCGCCGGCCGGCCGCCGGCCGCCAGCACCCGGGCCAGCCACATCGCCGCCGCAAACGCCGCCGCCAGCGCCTCCAGCCCGTCCCACACCGGCAGCCCGAAGTTCGCCGGCCCGCAGAACTGCCCCGACTCCACCTTCACCCGCCCCCACCGGGTCAGCAGTGACACCGCGGCGTCACTCAGCCCCGGCAGCGGCGCCTCGCCGGCCGCGAACGTGGCGTCCGGGATCGCCGCGTGCGTCTTCGGCACCCGCCCCGCCCCCCGCGCGAATCGGACCGCCGACAAGAGCCGGCCGGCCGCGCTCCGCTGCGCCGACCCGCGGTCCGGGCCGGTGTCCTTCCGGGCGTACAGGGCGGCCAGCGGGCGGAACACCATCCGCCCCACCCACCCCGGCGGCGGCACCTCGGCCGCCGACCGCGGCACCTCGGCCTCCGCCGTCTCGGCCAGCCCGCGGAGCATCTTCCCCAGCAGGTCGCCGGTCACCGCCCTCACGCCCCCGGCCCCGGCCAGCGTGGTGTGCCGCATCAGCCCGACCACGTACAGCACCTTCCGCCACCGCCGCTCGACCGGCACCCCGCCCTCGGCCAGCAGGTTCGAGACGGTCGCGACGATGCGGAACAGGTCGCCCCACGGGACCGCGTCGCCCTTCTGGAGCGGCGGCGGGGGCGCGGCCGCGGCGGCCGTGTCGGCCTCCAGCAGGGCGGCGTACTCCCGGGCCTCCGCGAGGTGGTCGGCGAGCGGCCGGCCGCGGTCCTCGGCGGCCGACGGGCAGGCGAACCGCAGCCCGAGCTTCCAGTGGTCCCCGGCGGGCACGAGAGAGTACGGGTAGATGCGGCAGGCGAGCGGCTTCGCCGCGGACCCGAACGTGTCGTGGATGCGGCAGCGGTTGTCCGGGCCGAGGAAGACGCACGCCCCGTCCGGCCGGCTGTTCAGCCGGTACCCCGACGACAGCCACCCGCCGGCCCGGGCGAACAGCGGGACGCCGGCGAGGTCGGGGTGCTTCTCCCACCCCTGGGCGGCGATCCGGGCGCGCTCCTCGGCGGTCACCGAGACGTGGTACTGCCGGCAGCACGCCGAGCAGCTCTGGCAGTCCCAGTTCTGGAGCACGGTCAGCGGGCGGACGGGCAGCGGCATCGGGGGAGTTTCAGGGGTGCGGGTTCGAGGAGCACGTAACGCGCGTCCGACGGGAGGTCGATCGGGGCGGGGAAGCCTCGGGCGGCTGTTGGTCTTCACCTCCCCCCTGGTGGGGGGAGGTCGGCGGCGCCCCGCCGCCGGGTGGGGGGATGGCGTAGGCGGTGGTCCGGATCGCTTCCCCGCCCGTGTCGCTCTCCCCCCCACCCGCCGGCTCCGCCGGCGACCTCCCCCACCAGGGGGGAGGTGAAGACCACAGGCCGGATCGCACAGACCCCGTGTCAATCCGCGAGGGCGAACGACTCGAAGAACCGGGCGACCGCGTCCGGGTCGGGCCGCGGGCCTTCGACCGCCAGGTAGAACACCCGGGCCTCGCCGACCTTCGGCACCACGAACACCCGGGCGACCCGGACCGACTTGTCCGGCAGCCTCGCCCGCAGTTCCCGGCCGGGGAACAGCCCGAGGTGGGTCACGACCTGCGGCGCCGCCACCAGCGGCCCCCCGGCCCGGTCGGCGAACTCCCGGGCCGCCTGGTCGAACCAGGCGTCGGTCCCCGGGGCCGGCCCGGCCCCGGGCCGCGCCGCCCCCGACCCGACGGTGAAGTGCGTCCGGCCGAACAGCCCGAGCCCGCGGTCGGTCGTCCGGAAGCAGGCGAGCGGGTCGAGGCCGAGCGGCGGGGGGTCGGCCAGCGGGAGCGGGACCGTCGGCAGCTTCACCGCGTACCCGGCCCCCGGCGGCTTGAACTCGTCCCACGCCGGGTCGGCCCCGAGCGCCCGCCGCACCTTCGCCACCGTGTCCTTGGTCACCACGTACAGCCCGGCCCCGGCCACGTACGACAGCCCGACCACCGCCAGCACCCCGCGGACCCGCGTCCCGGGCGTCCAGTCCACCGTGTAAATCATCGCCAGGCACAGGGCGGCCGCGGCGACCGCCAGCGCCGCCGGGGTGGCCGCCGACACCACCGGCTCCCGCCCGACCACCGCCGGGGCGATCAGCCACAGGATCGGGATGCCGAACGGGAGCAGGGCCAGCCCGACCAGGACCGACGCCGGCCCGCCCGGCGGGTCCCGGTGCGGGTCGTGGTCCTCCTCCGGCGGGGCGGCCGGCTCCGGCGGCTCGACGTCGTCCGGCTCCGGCGGCGGGGCGAGCGGCCCGCGGCGGCGCGGGGCCGGGGGCGGCGCGGCGGGCTCCGGTTCCGGCGGTTCCGGCTCCGCCGCCGCGACGAACGGGCGGCCGCACCGCGGGCACCCGACCGTCAGCCCGACCGCGGCCGGGTCCACCCGCGCCGCCCCGCGACACCCCGGACACCGGACCACGACCATCGGCATGCGCCCCGTTCTCCGCGACGCTTCGCAGAAGCGTCGCTAACCGCGCCTCGCTCACCGGATCTTCTGCAGCCACACCGTCACGACCGTGCTCACCTCGGCCATCTGCGGCCCGGACACCTTGTCCGGGGTGTCCGACAGCTTGTGCCAGTGCGGGTAGTCGAAGTCGATCACGTCGACCGTCGGGATGCCGACCCGGTTCAGGGCCAGGTGGTCGTCCTGCACGTCGTCCGACCGCTTGAACCCCTTCTCCGCCACGAACGACTTCGCCCCGACCGCCTTCGCCGTCCCCCAGATCTGCTCGACCAGCGGGCGGGCGAGCTGCCACGAGTACCCCTCGATCGCCAGCCGGGCCCCGGCCGCCGCGCACAGGTCGAACAGCACCCCGGCCTCGTACCGGTGCTTCCGCACCCCCTTCGCCTTCGCGTACTCGTCGGCGAAGTGGTCGGACCCGAGGAAGTACCGGTCCCGGCCGACCCCGGTCGGGCTGCTGTTGCCCGTGTCGAACACGTACTCCTCGCCGTCGAACAGGACGAAGTCCACCCCGAACTCGGTCTTCAGGTCCTTCACGTGGTGGCCGAGTTCCATCAGCAGGGCGACCCCGCTGGCCCCGTCGTTGGCGCTGACGAACGGCTTGGTCCAGCTCCGCGGGTCCCGCTCCTCGTCGGCCAGCGGGCGGGTGTCGTAGTGCGAGCAGAGCAGGACCCGCCGCTCCTTGGCCGGGTGCCAGGTGACGACCAGGTTGGTCATCGCGACCGGGTCCTTCCGGCTCCACTGCCGGGCCTTGAACTCCTGCCGGGTGACCGCCGCCCCGAGGTCCTTGAAGTGCTTCTCGATCAGCTCCTGCTGCTTCTTCATCCCGTCGCTGCCGCTGACCCGCGGGCCGATGTCGCACAACTGCTTCAGGTACTTCAGCGCCCGGTCGGGGTCGAACTTCGCCCCGGCCGGCTCGGCCTGCGCCCCGGCCCCGGTCGCGAACTCGGTCATCCGCGGCCCGTCGTCGGCGACGGCTGCGGGCGGCGGGGCGACCGGGGCCGGGGTCGGCGACGCCGACCAGCACGCCGCCCCGGCGGACGCCGACAGCAGGACCGCACCCAGCAGCCAGCCCGAGACGCGCGACATGGGAGCCCCCTGAGCCGGTGGGCGAGGCACTCCTGCCTCGCCGGGGGCGGGCGGCGAGGCAGGAGTGCCTCGCCCACCGACGGACCCGCCCGGGCGACCGTGCCCCGCCCCCCTTGCACATCTTACCGCCCGCCCCGGCGGGCCGCGACGGGGCCGGGGTGATCCCGGCCGGATTGTAAATCTTCCCCTTCCCGGTCGGCCGCCCGGCCGGCATACACCCGCCCACGAACCACGCCACGCCGGCCGCGGGCGACCCGTTGGGGAACGGGTCGCGCCCGCCGCTCCGGACCCGCCGCCCGCCCCGGTCCTGCCGGTCGCGGCGCGGCCGCCGCGCCCGCCGGTCGGGCGCGGCCCGGGCGCCGCCGGGGGGCACGGTTCCGGACCGTTTTCGTCACCGGCCGCGGGTCCGCGGCCGATAGTGGGTCGAAGGGCGCCGGCGTCTTCCCGCCCGGCGCCGCGGGGGAAGGGCGGGTCGGTCGCGTCGCGCCGGTGGCGGGCCTGTCCCGCCCCGGGTGCCCGGGGGAACCCCACGCCGGACGGCCGGCGGGGGGCGGGCCAAGCGGGGCGGCGGCCCGCCGCCGATCAGGGAGGATGGGACCGTGACCGAACTCGAGACGGACGTCAGCGCGGCCTGGCAGGAGTACCGGGACCGGCCGACGGTCGACCTCCGGAACCGGCTGGTCGAGCGGTACCTGCCGCTGGTCAAGTACAACGCCGAGCGGATCTGGGCCCGGCTGCCGGACGGGGTGGAGCTGGACGACCTGATCTCCGCCGGGGTGTTCGGGCTGATGGACGCGGTCGACGCGTTCGACCTGACCCGCGGGGTGAAGTTCGAGACGTACTGCGTGCCGCGGATCCGCGGGGCGATGCTGGACGAGCTACGGACGATGGACTGGGTGCCGCGGCTGGTCCGGAGCAAGGCGACGAAGACGGAGGCGGCCCGGAAGGCACTGGAGGCGGCGCTCGGCCGCCCGCCGACGCGGGAGGAGCTGGCGGAGAAGCTCGGCATCCCGCTGGACCAGATCGAGCAGCACCTCGGGGAGGCGACGGCGGTCAACCTGGTGTCGCTGAACAAGAAGTGGTACGAGACGGACAGCTACAAGGACGTGCGCGAGATCGACATCCTGGAGGACAAGAAGGCGGAGGACCCGACCGGTCGGCTGCAGAACCGGGACCTGATGAAGCTGGTGACGCGGGGGCTGAACCGAAACGAGCGGCTGATCGTCATCCTGTACTACTACGAGGAGATGACGATGAAGGAGATCGGGGCGACGCTGAACCTGAGCGAGAGCCGGGTGAGTCAGATGCACTCGAGCATCGTGGCCCGGCTGCAGGCGCACCTGGCGAAGCGGAAGGGCGAGTTCAACAACTGACCGCGGGGGCGGCGCCCGCCCCTCGGAGGGGCGGGCGCTTTGGGCTCACTTGCCGGGGTCCAGGCTCCAGAGCCGGATGGTCCGCCGCTGCTGGCCCGCGTCATCTCGCGCCTCGGCCGCGCTCGCCGCCGCCAGCACCTTCCCGTCCGGGCTGAGCACCTTCCCGTCCGGGCTGAACGCCACCCGGCCCGCCGTCGCGTCCTTCTCGATCGCCAGCGTGGCCAACATCTTCCCCGAGGCCACGTCCCACAGCCGCGCCGTCCCGTCCCGGCTGGCCGAGGCCAGCCGCTTGCCGTCCGGGCTGAACGCCACCGAGTACACCCCCCGGCCGTGCTCCCCCAGCCGCCCCGTGAGCTTGCCGGTCGCCACGTCCCACAGGCTGACCTCACGCTCGTCCTGGAACGCGCGGTCGGGGATCTCGCCCCGCAGGGACGGGATCTTCCGGCCCAGGGCCAGCGTCCGCCCGTCGGGGGAAAAGGCCAGGGACTCGACGACCAGGTGCGTCCCCCCCGGCTCGATGGCGGCCCGCTCCCGGCCGGCGGCCACGTCCCACAGCCGGACCTTGCCGCCGACGCTGAAGGCCAGGGTCTTCCCGTCCGGGCTGAACGCCACCGCTTGCACTTCCAGGACGTCCTTCGGGCTGGCGGCAGCCGCCTTGAGTGTGCCGGCCTCCCACAGCGTGGCCGCCGATCCGACCCCACTCTTGAACATCGCCCCGGACCCCAACAACTTCCCGTCCGGACTGAACGCCAACGCGCGCAGCAGGTCCGGCTGGTCGTCGGTGCTGGCGACGACCTTGCTGGTCGCCACGTCCCACAGCCGCAGGCCGGTGCCGGCCGAGACCAGCCGCCGGCCGTCCGGGCTAAACGCCACCGCCCGGACTACCTTGTGGCCCTTCAGGACGGCCGCCTGCTTGCCGGTGGCCACGTCCCACAGGGCGATGAGGTGGTCGGGCACCCGGACCCGGTCGGGCGGCGGCTGGCCCGGGTCCCAGACGGCGGCGGCAAGCGTCTTCCCGTCCGGGCTGAACGCCAGCCCCCTCCCGGCCCACGGCTCCAGCGTGTGCAGCAGACGGGGGGCCACCCCCGGCCCGGGCGGGTCGGCGGCCCGGGCCGGACCGGCGCAGACCACTACCAGGGTGACCAGCGCGACGCGGGGTGGCATGCTCTCCTCACGGGGTCACTTGTCACCGCGCAGGGACCAGAGGTTGATGACGTTCCCCGACCGGCTCGCCACCGCCAGCACCTTCCCGTCCGGGCTGAACGCCACCTGGTCCGCCCACGGCCGCGGCGCCCGCGGCTCCGGCGACTCCACCCCCACGGTCGCCACAGGTTTCTTCGAGGCGAGGTCCCAGACCTTTACCGTCCGGTCGCTGCCCGCCGACGCCAGCCACCTGCCGTCCGGGCTGAACGCTACCGCCCCGAGCAACCCCTCGTGCCCCTCCAGCCGGCCCGCGAGCTTGCCGGTGCCCGCGTCCCACAGGGTCACGTCCCGGTCGCTCACGCGGCCAGCGTCCCGGCCGCCGGCCGGGGGAGCGGCGGCCTCCTTCTTCGAGCCGCGGTACTGGAGGGCGACGGCCACGGTCTTGCTGTCCGCGGAGAAGGCGAGGCTCATGATCGTGGGCGTTCCCCCCGGCTCAATGGCGGCCCGCTCCTTCCCGGCGGCCACGTCCCACAGGTGGATCGCCTCGCCCCGGGGGCCGGGGAAGGCCAGCGTCTTCCCGTCCGGGCTGAACGCCACGGCCGTCACGTCACCGGCGGAAGCCGGGGCGGCGGCCGCCCTCTTGAGGGTGCCGATATCCCACAGCCCGACCGCGGGGTCGGTGCCGTTGCCGGGTCCGGCCCCGGACGCCAACCACTTGCCGTCCGGGCTGAACGCCACCGCCCACGCCTTCCCGCGGTACCCGTCGACCGTGCCGACGACCTTGGTGGTGGCCACGTCCCACAACTTGATGCCGTCCCCGCCCGAGGCCAGCTGCTTCCCGTCCGGGCTGAACGCCACCGCCCACACGTTGCGGTGGCCGGTGAGTCGGTCTGCGGCCTTCCCGGTGGCCACGTCCCACAGGACGATGGCCCGGTCCGGCCGGATGCCCTCGTCCCGCTCGCCGGCGGCCAGCCGCTTGCCGTCCGGGCTGAACGCCAGCCCGTAGGACCACCCGCGCAGGGTGTGCAGCAGCCGGGGCGCCACCCCCGGCCCGGGCGTGTCGGCAGCCCGGGCCGAACCGGCGCAGACCGCGACCAGGGCGGCCAGTCCGACGCGCGAGGTCATGTCCGCCCCTTTCCTCCCGGTCGAATGCGGCAGGATCGTCTGGCCGGGGCCGAAGGCCGTCGCCCCGGGTCAGCCTCCTCCGGGTGTCGGGCCTTCCGCCGCTACTTCCGCCGCCTCTTCTTCCGGTCGCGGTCCCGGCGGTCCGGGCCGCGCCGCGGCGGGCCGCCGTCGGTCCCCGGCGCCGGGCCGGGGCCGTCCTTCTCGTTCCGGATCTGCCGCCGCGACTGCTCGTCCGCCTGACGCTGCATCTCCTCCATCCGCTCCCGCACCTTCTCCCTCAGCCGACCGAACATCCCCTTCGGCTTGTCCGGCTCCGGCGGGGCCGCCGTCCCGTTCGCCGACGGCCCCCCCGCCGGACCCGGGTCCGCGCCCAGCTTCGACAGGTCCGGCTTGCCCACCACCCGCCGCTCCACCAGCGCCCACACCGTCCCGATGATGAAGTACAGCGCCAGCCCGGCGGCGAACTTGAAGAAGAAGATCGGCATCATCACCATCATCATCTTCATCACCGTCCGCTGCTGCCGGGACTGCTCGTCGGTCGCCGGCGGGAGCATCGCCAGCTGCTGCCCGATCATCAGCCCGACGGCCAGGATCGGCAGGATGTTCAGGTACGGCCCCAGGTAGGTGATCCCGCCGATGTTGTCCGGGCGGGTCAGGTACGGGATCTTCTCCCCCCACCAGACGGTCATGTCCGGGGCGGCCAGGTTGTCGATCCACAGGAAGTGCTCGAGCCGGAAGAACACGCTCTCCTGCAGGCAGAAGTACAGCCCCATCATGATCGGCATCTGGGCGAACAGCAGCAGGCACCCGCCGAGCTGGGCCGCCGGGTTCACCCCGTTCGCCAGCATCAGCTGCATCTTCGCCCGGTTGTACCCGTGGAAGTCCCCCTCGTACTTCTTCTTCAGCTCCTCGAACTGCGGGGCCAGCCGCTTCTGCACCTCCATCATCCGCAGGTTCATCCGCGTCTGCTTCTTGCTCGGGTACAGGAGCACCAGCCGGACGATCAGGGTGAGCACCACCACGCACAGGGCCCAGTCCGGGACGGCGGTGTGGATCACCGCCAGCAGCCAGTGCATCAGGTTGGTGAACGCGACCACCAGGTCGGTCCAGTAGATCGCGCTGGCGAACGACCCGAGCCAGGTCGGGGACTGGTAGTCGGTGACCGTCTTGAGCCCGAGCTTGTCCCGGTACCGCTCGACCAGGGCCGGGTCGACCGCCCCGCGGTCCTCCCCCATCAGCCCGAGGAGCGAGACCTTGGCCGGGCCGTTGTACACCACGTAGCTGTGGGCCGCCTTCTCGCCCGGGGCCAGGTCCAGGGGGTCGCACGCGGCCCGGACGGTCACGTCGTCGAACTGCGGCTGGTTCGGGTCCTGCTTCCGGCCGAACGGCAGCTCGGTGGTCGCCCGGACCCACGCCCACGGGTTCCTCGCCGCCCCCTCGGCGGTGTCGTCGACCGCCACCCCGGAGAAGAAGTACTGGTTCGCCACCCCCATGTACTTGAACGTGTTCTCCCCCTTCTGGACCGCCTCCCCGCCGCGCTTCGCCCCGACCTCACCGGCCGTCTCGTACTGCCGCTGCGGGGCCCCCTTGCGGTTGAGCCACCCGACCAGGGCGACCCGGTAGGTGGTGGCGTACCACTCCCCCTCGATCGGGACGCCGCGCGGGCCGGACAGTTGCAGCCGCAGCCTCCCCTCCCCCTTCTTCCCGCCCGGCAGCCGCTCCACCTCGACCTTCAGCCCGAAGTGGTAGTCCTTCGGCCCGAGGGTGTACGTCTTGCGGAGCCTGACGAGGTACGGGTCGCCGAGCTCGGTCTCGAACACCACCTTGTGCTCGCCGCCCTCCGGCCGCTCCTCCGCGACCACCTTCCACTCGGCCTCCGCGAGCCGGGGGTCGGGGTGCTTGTCGTCGGGGGTCGGGTAGTGGGTGAGGGTGAACGCCGGGGCGGCGAGGTCGGTGCCGGCCGGCACCTTCCCGGGCTTGAGGTCGGGGATCGGGAACGCGTCCCTCAGGTACGGGTGCTTGCTGCGGTCCCGCGGGATGCCGGGGATGACGTACAGCGGGGTGTTTGGGACCTCGTGCCCGAGCCGGTTCGCCTCGGCGAACCGCGGCAGGACGACCTGCTGGACCCCGCCCCCCTGGGTGGTGAGCAGCACCTGGTTGTAGTACCCCGGGCCGCCGAGGGCGACGAGGGTGGGCGGCTCCGGCGGGGGGGTGACCTTCGGCGGCTCGGCCTTCGGGGCGGGCGGCGGGGGCGGCTCGACCGCGACGGCCGCCGCCCCGGCCGCGGCGGCCGCGGCCGCCTTCCGGTCGGCCGCCGCCCGCTTCCCGTCGTCGGTCGGGTCGGCCTTCTGGGCGTCCTTCGGCTGCGGCTTGGCGAGCCAGTTCTGCTCGGCGTGGTTGTAAAGGAAGTAGAGCCCGACGGCGAGGACGGCGAAGAACGAGAAGTTCAGAGCGTTGTTGCGCATGAGGCGGCCGTGCGGTGCGGGCGGCGGGGCGGATGGGGGTATTTTAGCAGGTCGGACGTGGGTCAAGAGTTTAGCCGCGACGCGGAGTCCTCGGAGCGGAGCGCGGTGTACACCCCGCGCTCCGCTCCGAGGACTCCGCGTCGCGGCTAAACGACGGGTTGGGGCTCAGCGGCCCTCGCCGAGGCGGTCGCCGAGGAAGTTGTCCAGCTCCGGGATGTCGTAGATCTTGTCCCGGGTCTTCTGCCAGTCGTACTCGACCCGGCGGAAGGTGATGGTGTCGTTCCCGAGGACGACGTAGCACGGCCGCCAGTTCCCGTCCCGCGGCTGGCCGACCGAGCCGACGTTGCACAGGGTCTTGCGGCCGTCCAGCTTGTACGCGTGCTCGGTGTCCTCGGGGCTGAGGAACTGGAGGTTCTCGGTGAAGATGCCGGGGACGTGGGTGTGGCCCTGGAAGCAGTACCGGTCGACCAGGGCGAAGATCCGCTCCATCTTCCGCTGGTTGTACACGTCCTCGGGGAACACGTACTCGTTCAGCGGGTTGCGGGCGCTGCCGTGGACGAACAGGTACCCGTTCTCCCGGTGGCTCCGCGGCCGCTCGGACAGGAACTCCCACCGCTTCTCCCGGGCCTGCCGGCTCTCGGACGCCGCCTCCAGCTGCTGCCGGGTCCAGAAGATCGCCTTCTCGGCCGACTGATTGAACCCGTCCGGGTCGAACATCGCCCCCTGGTCGTGGTTGCCGAGCAGGACCAGCTTGCAGTCGGTCACCAGGTCGATGCACTCCCGCGGGTTCGGCCCGTACCCGACGATGTCGCCCAGGCAGTAGACCTCGCGGATGCCCTGCGCCCCGATGTCGGCGAGCACGGCCTGGAGGGCTTCCAGGTTCCCGTGGATGTCGGAGATGATCGCCTTCACGCCGGGTCTCGCAGCGGGCCGGGGCGGTCTCAACCCACAACTATAACGGATAAAACCGCCCCGGTAAACAGGGGAACGGCCCCGAACGAGCCGGACGCGTGAGCGACGGGCACACGGAACCCGTCGCTCACGCGTCCGGCTCGTTCGGCATCGGCGTCACCAGTCCCCGCCCAGCGGCGCCCCGTCGCCCGGCAGCAGGGCCGCGGTCCAGGTCGTCTGCGACACCGACCCGGCCACCGGCCGGACGCTCCCGTCGGCCAGGGCGACGTTCATCCCGCCGGTGTGCCCGGACTGCGCCCGCCAGTTGTCGCACTCGGCCACCCGCGGGGCGGCCTGGAACATCAGGGTGTTGGTCTTCTGGTCCCAGTCCAGCCCGAAGTTGTGGTACGTCCACGAGTACAGGGCGATCCGCCCGATCCGGTCGCAGTCCTTGTACCCCTCCCCGAACAGCACCGTGCTCGACGTCCCGTCCGGGAACGCGGTCAGCTTGGCCGGCGGCCGCCACAGCCCGGTGCCCCGCCCGGTCCAGGCGTTGAAGTTCGCCAGGTAGTTCGTCGCCCCCCACCCGTTCACCGACACCCCGGTCCGGTTCGACGGGTCCGACCGGCACTGCAGCACCTTGTACGGCACCGGCCGGACCTGCGGGATCCAGATCCCGTGGAGGGTCTGCCCGCTCCCCCCGGTGCTGGCGGTGCTCGTCCGGCTGTGCCCGCCGTTGTACGTGGTGGTGGTCGTCACCCCGGTCGAGGTCGGCGGGACCGCCCACTGCGGCTCGTTGAACCCGGTCGCGGCGATGTTCGCGGCCGCCAGGTTCTGCACCGCCGCCTGCTCGACGTACGGCAGCAGGTGGGCGAACCAGCTGCCGTACAGCTTGGTCCGGTTGTCCGCCGGGGTGTTCGGGCGGACGTTCCCGCCGTTGGCGACCCCGTGGTACGGCGGGAACAGCCCGGTCACCGAGTGGTAGTCGTGGGTCGCCACCACCAGCTGCCTCATGTTGTTCTGGCACTGCGCCTTGGCGGCGCTCTCGCGGACCTTCTGGACCGCGGGCAGCAGCAGGCCGATGAGGACGGCGATGATCGCGATCACCACCAGGAGTTCGATGAGCGTGAAGGCACGCCGTGGGGCGCGGCAGGGCATGGGAGGGGCTCCGGCGGGGTGATGAGAACATTCTGAGCAGGCTGACAGGGTAACGCGCGGCTGGCGGCGGGTGCAACCGAAAAGCGGCGGGACGAGGGCGGCTCGTCGGTTCGGAACCCGAGCGGGGGGCGTGAGCCCCCTGTGGCGCCGGCGCCACAGGGGGCTCACGCCCCCCGCTCGGGACCGGATCGGCCGGTCAGACGATCAGGTCGGTGAACGGCTTCGCCTTCTCCACGATCTGGATCGGCCGGGCGGTCGGGGTCTCGTTCTTCTTCGTGTAGTCGATCCCCATCAGCTCGCAGACCGTCGCCAGGTAGTCCTGGGCGGTCGTCGGCCGCTCCACCACCGTCGCCCCCTCCTTGTCGGTCTTCCCGACCACCGCCCCGCCGCGCATCCCGCCGCCCCACATCGCCAGGCTCCACGCCCGCGGGTAGTGGTCCCGGCCCGGCTTCGCCCCGCGGGCGTTGATCCCCGGGGTCCGCCCGAAGTCGCCCATCCACACCACCAGGGTGCTGTCCAGCAGGCCGCGGTCCTTCAGGTCGGTGACCAGCGCCGCGATCGGGGTGTCGATCGTCTCGGACAGGCTCTTCACCCGGGTGAAGTTGTCCTGGTGGGTGTCCCACCCGCCGAGGCTGACCTCGACGAACGGGACCCCGACCTCGACCAGCCGGCGGGCCATCAGCACCCCGTCGGCGAACCGGCCGGACCCGTACTTGCCCCGGGCCGACTGCGACTCCTGCGACAGGTCGAACGCCTTCGCCTCCTTCGACTGCATCAGCTTGACGGCCCGCTGGTACGTCGTCGCGTGGTCGGTGATCGCGTCCGCCTGGTACTCCCGGTGGAACGCCTTCTCCATCCGGTCCAGCAGCCCGACCCGGCTGTCGAACTGGCCGGCGGCGACGGCCGCCTTCAGGTCCTCGACCCCGCGGGCCGGGTCGGTGATCTGCAGCGGCTGGTGCTTCGGCCCGAGGAACCCGGACCCGTAGCTCCGCCCGCTGATCGCGACGTAGCTCGGCATGCTCGCGTCCGGCAGCCCCCTCTCCTTCGACACCAGCGACCCGATCGACGGGTACACCAGCCCGCCCTGGCCCTCCCGGTACCCGGTGTGGCCGTAGTACTTGGCCCGCTGGTGCGCCCCCTCCGGGGTGCTCATCCCGCGGACCAGCGTCCCGTACTTCATCACCCCGGCCACCTTCGGCAGGTGCTCGCTGATCTCCACCCCGGCGGCGGTCGTCTTGACCGGCTTGAACTCGCCCGCCCCCTTGCTGTCCGGCTTCAGGTCGAACGTGTCCTTGTGGCTCGGGCCGCCGTCCATCCACAGCAGGATGACGGACTTCGCCTTCCCCTTGCCGCCGGCCGGGGCGGCGTTCGCCAGCACCGGGAGCCACCCGGACAGGGTCGGGGCGAACACCCCGGCGGCGGACAGCTTCAGGAAGTCGCGGCGGGTCTTGTCGGTCATGGCGGCCTCGGGTGGGGAGGTTGTGTGGTGGTGGTGTGGTGGTTCGTGGTTCCTGAGCGGGGGGCGTGAGCCCCCTGTGGGCGGCAGCCACAGGGGGCTCACGCCCCCCGCTCAGGCGGCGGTCAGCGGACCAGGGTGAACTCGCTGCTGTTCAGGACGGCCCACAGGACGTCGGCGTACCCGGCCGCCGGGCCGCCGGCGGCCGCCACGTACGCGGTCAGGTCCCTCGTCTCGGCCGCGGTCGGGCGGCGCGACAGGGCGGCCAGGTAGATCCGCTCGACCGCCTCCGCCGGGGTGGCCGCGCTGCCGACCACCGCCTTCGCCGCCGCCGGGTTGTTCATCACCGGCGAGTTCATCAGCCGCAGCGCCTGCGGGATGCCGGCCTCGTACTCGACCGGGCTGGTCTCCTCCGCCCCGGCCAGGAAGAAGGTGACGAACCGCTCCCGGCCGCCGCCGACGGCCCCCTTCCCCTGGCCCTTCGCCCGCGGCTCGCCCTTGCCCATCGCGGTCACCTGGGCGAGCGAGTCGTACAGCTGCTCCGGCGACATCACCTTCACCGCCATGTGGCTGAACCGCAGCTTGTCGGCCTTGTTCGCCGGGGTCGGCTTCGCCGTCCGCTGGTACGTGTCGCTCAGGCACACCGCCTTGATCAGGTACTTCAGGTCGAACCCGCCGGCCGACCCGACGTGCCGGGCCAGCGCGTCCAAGAGCGCCGGGTGCGACGCCGGGTTCTCCTCCAGCATGTCGTCGATCGGGTTCACGAACCCGCGGCCGAACAGGTGGGCCCAGGTCCGGTTCACGACCGCCTTGGCGAAGAACGGGTTGGTCGGGGCGGTCAGCCACCTGGCCAGGGCCGGGCGGTACGCGGCGTCCCCGAGGCTCGGCTCCGCCCCGCCGAGGAACTTCGCCGGGACGGTCTTGGCCGACTCGGGGAAGAAGTCCTTCGCCTTGGTCCGGCCGTTCCCCTCGGTCACCCCGATCTTGCTGTTGTCCCCGCCCTTGTTCGCGTTCTTCGGGTTGTCCGCCTTCACCTTCGAGTAGAACCCGGCCATCCCCCAGTACTCGGTCTGCTTCCAGCTCGTGAACGGGTGGTTGTGGCACTGGGCGCACTGCAGCTGGATGCCCATGAAGTGCTGGGCGGTGGTGTCGGTCAGCTTGTCCACCGACCGGTTCGCCAGGAAGTAGGTGACGGCCGGGTTCTCCTCGACCGACCCGGTGGCGGTGACCAGGCTGGTGACCAGCTTGTCCCACGGGGTGTTGGCGTTGAACTGCCCCTCGAACCACTTGTACAGCGGCTCCTTCAGCACGAACCGGTTGGCCGAGTCGACCGGGAACAGCTTGGCCGTCCAGATGTCGGCCATCCGCCGGCCGTAGTGCGGGTCGGCGAGCAGCTCGTCGAGGAGCTTGGCCCGCTTGCCCGGGTCCTTCGAGTCGAGGAACTCGCGGGCCTTGTCGGCGGTCGGGATGACGCCGGTGATGTCCAGGCAGGCCCGGCGGAGGAACTCCTCGTCGGAGCACCGGGCCGACGGCTCGACCTTGGCCGCGGCCAACTCCTTGGCGACCTCGGCGTCGATCAGCTTGGCGAGGGCGGCCGGGTCCTTGGCGGTCGGGTTGGGGGCGGCGGTCGGCAGCGCCTTGGTCGGGGCCGGGGCCGCGACCGGGGCGGCCGGCTTGGCGGGGGCCGGGTCGGGGGCGGTCTTCTTCGCGAGCCTTTCCGCCTTCTTCTGGGCGGCCGTCTGGGCGTCGACCGGGCCCACGTCCCCGAGGGTGACGGCGAGGCCGGCGGCCAGCGCGAACAGGGCCAGGGGACGGAGGCGCATTTGGGGAGTCCTCAACCGGTTGCGTTCGTGGCCGCGGTGCGGGTCGCGGGGCGAGGCCGCCCGCACGGTATGACATCCAACCCGGCACCCCGGGGCGGGTTCCGGGGGCGGGGGATTTCTGACCGGCCCGGGGGCAGTTTACGCGGCCGGCGCGGATGTGAGGGGACGGGCGGGACGATCGACGTGGAAGACGTTTAGCCGCGACGCGGAGTCCTCGGAGCGGAGCGCGGGCGGCGACCTCGCGCTCCGCTCCGAGGACTCCGCGTCGCGGCTAAACCGGGGTCAGTCCTTGGCCCAGAACCGGACGATGCAGTACAGCGCCTGGAACGCGTCCTTCAGCCCGATCTTCTTCCCCTCCTCGTACGTCCGCCCGCTGTAGCTGATCGGCACCTCGAAGATCCGCCACCGGCTGCCGTCCGGCTTCTTCCGGGCCATCTTCGCCGTCACCTCCGGCTCGAACCCGAACCGGTTGCTCTTGAGCGTCATCCCCTGGATGACCTCGCGGCGGAACACCTTGTAGCAGGTCTCCATGTCCGTCAGGTTCAGGTTGGTGAACCAGTTCGAGAGCATGGTCAGGGCCTTGTTCGCGACCGAGTGCCAGTAGTACAGCACCCGGTGGCTCTCGCCGATGAACCGGCTGCCGACCACCACGTCCGCCCGGCCCTCCAGGATCGGCTGGATCAGCTTCGGGAACTCCGCCGGGTCGTACTCCCAGTCCGCGTCCTGGACGATCACCAGGTCCCCGGTGCAGTGCTTGAACCCCTCCCGCAGGGCCGCCCCCTTCCCCATGTTCTTCGGCTGGTGGAACACCCGGACGTTGTCGTACTGGGCCTCGATCTGCTTCAGGATCGCCGGGGTGCTGTCGGTCGAGAAGTCGTTGACGAGGATCAACTCCTTCGGGATCGGCACCACCTGGACCCGGCGGACGAGTTCGGCGAGCCACCGCTCCTCGTTGTACACCGGGATGACGACCGACAGCTTGAACCCGGGCGGGATCGGGTAGATGCCGAGGCTCCGGCAGGCCGGGACGCCGAGCAACTTCTCCAGCACCTCGGCCCGCCGGTTCGGGTCGGCGGCGAGGTGGTCGAGCACGGCGGACAGGTCGTCCGGGCGCGGGGCCGGGGCCGGCCCCGGCCGGTCGGCGGGCTTGTCCACGCGCGCCTCCGGTGCGTTCGCGACGATCATCTCTGGCGGCCTCCTGACTGGGCGCCCGACTCTAGCACACCCCGCCCCGGATGGCACGGGGAGCCCCGCCGGCCGGTCCGTCGGTCGGCGAAAGGGGCAACATCCTCCCGAACACCGGGCGGCGGGTCAAGGCCGATGTGGGGCCGGAAACGGCGGGCGGGGGGCGTGAGCCCCCTGATGGCGTCAACCATCAGGGGGCTCACGCCCCCCGCCCGCCGGGGCGGCCGGTCACGGCAGGGCGATGGTCTTCAGGTCGCTCCCGACCAGGATGACCGCCCGGGTGTCGTCCAGCTTGTCCAGCTGGGTGACGTTCTGCAGCGAGGCGACCGTCTCGTACGGCACCCCGGACGGGATCTTCCCGGGCCGGGCGTTGATCGCCTCGGCCTTGTCGAACCCGGCGGTCGGGATCTTCATCACCCCCCGCTTGGTGTTCGTCACCAGCAGGTAGTCCTTCCCGTCCTTGGTGTACGGGACCATGTCCAGCGGCTGGTTCCCGTTCCCCAGCTCGGCGATCGTCGTCCCCTTCACCTTCGCCCCCGGCTTCAGGTCCGAGACCGGGATCTTGACCAGCGGGGTGCAGGTGTACGACGCCATGATGTTCTGTTCGCTCCCGATCTTGTACGGGGTGAACGTCCGGATCGGGGACTTCGTCTCCAGCTTCCCGTGGGCCCCGTGGAAGATCTCGATCCCGGTCCCGCCCTTGACGTCCTTGAACGGGTACGGGACGGCCCACAGGGTGCTGGCGAAGTCCTCGCTGGACAGCCCGGCGACGAACACCTTGCCGTCCGCGTACCCGAGGCTGGTGAACGACTGGGCCTTGCCCTTGTCCTGGCCCGGCAGGACCGCCTTGTCGAACGTCACGTCCTTCATCCCCATCGGCTCGACCGACCCGTCCCGGCCGACCTTCACGATCGCCGGCTGGCCGGCCCCGGTCCCGCGCTTGACGGCGACGTACACGTTCCCGGACGCCGGGTTCACCTTCACGTCGGTGACCGAGATGTCCTGCTCGGTGGTCCCGAGCTTGGCCGCGATCTGGCTGGTCAGCTTGTCGACGTTCAGGTCCTTGGCCCCGGCCGGCTTGGTGTCGGCGGTGTCGACGGCGAACACGGCGGTGCCGGCCGAGTCGCCGACGAACAGGACGCCGTTGGGGCCGAACGCGAGGGCGGTGGCCGACTTCAGGTCCGGGGTGCCCTTCTGCGGCCCGTCGGCGGCGGTGGCGGTGACGGCCGCCGCGAGCAGCGCGGCGGCGAGCAGCTTGGTGCGCATGGCGAGTCCCTTGGCGGGGTGGGGCGAAGCGGGGGGGTGCCCCGGAGGTGCATCTTCCGGCGCGGCCGGGCAAGAGCAAGGAGAAAGTGGTGAGAGCCGGGCGGGCCGTCACGCGGCGGCCGGCTGCGGGACCGGGCCGATCATGTGGACGAGGATGCCGAGCAGCCGGTCGACCTGGGCCAACTGGTACTCGGTCAGGTCGATCGTCAGGTCCGACCCGTCCAGGCGGAGAAACTTCCACAGGCTGCCGGTGGTGACGCACCCGAAGATCGGGTCGATCGGGGCGTTGTTCCGGGCGTTGAACCGCTGCGCCCCGACCATGCCGGCGACGCACTGCCCGAGCCCGTCCGGGATGCTGTCCCGCTCCGCCTCGAAGATCACCAGGACCGGGGCGGTGACCTGCGGCCGCTGCGGGCCGCGGCCGATGACGAAGTCGCAGTACCCGGTCAGCCGGGCGGCCGGGTCGGCGTCGAACTCGGCCCCGGCGTTCAGGCACACCCGCCCGCGGTACCGGACCCACAGGTCGCTGAGCACCGGGCCGACCATCCAGATCATTCGGGCGACTTCGGTGTGGGCGCCGGTCCCGAGCTGAATGCCGGCCGGGAGGGCCGCCCGGAGGGTTTCGCCCGGGGCCAGCCCGGGGACGCCGGCGAACAGGTCCGGCTCCGTCCGCTCGGTCAGCCCGAGCTGGCCGACCACGGCCGGGTAGGTGAAGTCGCGGAACGCCACGGGCGGGTCCTCGGGGGCGGACCGCCATTCTACCGCCCGCCGGCGGGTTCGTAAGCTGACCCGGTCCCGTCCTCACGAGGCACACCGATGGCCGACATCCGGGCGTTCCGCGGGTTCCGCTACGACCTCGGGCGGGTCGGGTCGCTGTCCGACGTCGTCGCCCCGCCGTACGACGTGATCGACCCGGCCCTGCAGCAGAAGCTGTACGCCGCCAGCCCGTACAACGCCATCCGCCTCGAACTCACCAAGGACGAGCCGGGCGACACGGAGTCCGCGAACAAGTACACCCGCGCCGCCGCCACCCTCCGCGAGTGGGTCGCCGAGGCGGCCCTGCGGCAGGACACCGCCCGCGCCCTGTACGTGTACGAGCAGGAGTTCGAGGCCGAGGGCACCACCTACACCCGCCGCGGGTTCTTCGCCCGGGTCCGGCTGGAGCCGTTCGGCCGGGGCAAGGTGTACCCGCACGAGCAGACCATGTCCGGCCCGAAGGAGGACCGGCTCAAGCTGTACCGGGCGACCGGGTTCAACCTGTCCCCGGTGTTCGGCCTGTACCCCGACCCCCAGGGCGAAGTCGCCCGCATCCTCGACCCGTTCACGCTCAAGTCCCCGCCGGTCGTCGCCACCGACCACCTCGGGGTGACGAACCGGCTGTGGGTGGTGACCGACACGCAGGCGGTGAGCGCGGTGACCGGGCTGATGGGGCCGAAGCCGGTGTACATCGCGGACGGCCACCACCGGTACGAGACGGGGGTGAAGTACCTGGAGGAGCGGCGGGCGGCCGGGGAGGTGCCGGACGACGAGGCCCCGGCGAACTTCACGCTGATGATGCTCGTCGGGATGACCGACCCGGGGCTGGTGATCCTGCCGACGCACCGGCTGATCTCGGGGCTGGAGTCGGTGTCGGCGGCGGAGCTGGAGGAGGCGCTGGCCCCGGAGTTCGACGTCGTCGAGCGGTGCGGGCCGGACGCGAGGGCGGCGTGGGAGTCGATCCAGGCGGACGGGTCGCAGGCGGTGCTCGGGTTCTGCCCGGTGGAGGGCGGGAACTGGGTGGTGGCGCGGCTGCGGGACCCGGCGGCGATGGCGAAGCTGGCCCCGGAGCACAGCCCGGACTGGCGCGGGCTCGGGGTGAGCGTCTTGCACCGGCTGGTGATCGACAAGCTGCTGCGGCAGCACCTCGGGGGGACGCCGGTGTGCCGGTACGTCCACCTCGTGAAGGAGGTGACGGACGCAGTCGCGGCGAGGGCGTGCCAGGTGGCGACGCTGGTCCCGCCGGCGACGATGGGGGACGTCGAGCGGATCGCCGGGCACGGGGAGAAGATGCCGCCGAAGTCGACGTACTTCTACCCGAAGCTGCTCACCGGGATGGTGTTCCACTCGCTGAAGAAGGACTGACCCCCGAGCGGGGGGCGTGAGCCCCCTGTGCGCGACGCGCACAGGGGGCTCACGCCCCCCGCTCGGGAAGGCGCCCCCGACTCCCCTTCCGCGCCGGCCGGCCGGCGGCTACACTTCGCCCGCCCCGCCCGCCGGAGACCACCCGTGACCCCGACCGCCGACGCCCGGCTGAAGGTCATCTACGACGGTTACGAGCAGCGGTACCTCCGCTCCCTGCCGCCGGAGCACTTCGTGGAATCGATCCCGCAGGCGACCCAGCGGAAGATCACCGTCGCCAGCTTCGAGCTGGTCCGCGTCGCCCGGCCGGACGTCCAGTGCTTCAACGAGATGCTCGTCCAGTACCCCGGCCGCGGGGTGGACGTCGACCAACCCGGGCAGGTGGTGCCGGACAACATGGTGGTCGTCCACCCGGAGCCGATCGTCGCCGAGGGGAGCTTCAACCTGCCGCTCCAGCCGGCCCGCCCGCTCCTGGTCCTGGAGTACGTGTCGAAGTCGAACCGCCGCAAGGACTACGACCTGAACCTGGAGAAGTACGAGCGGTACCTGAAGGTGCCGTACTACCTGCTGTTCGAGCCGAACCTCGGGGAGTTGATCCTGTTCCGGATGGCTGACGGGAAGTACGTCACGCCGAAGCCGGACGCGGCCGGGCGGTACGCGATCCCGGAACTGGAGTTGGAGGTGGGACTGCTCGCCGGGTGGGTGCGGTACTGGTTCCGGGGGCGACTGCTGCCGCTGCCCGGCGACCTGCTGATCGAGCGCGACGCCGCCCGGGAGCAGCGGGACCAGTTCAAGCAGGAGCGCGACGCGGCCCGCGGGCAACTCGACGCCGAGCGGCAGGCGCGGGCGGCGGCCGAGGCCGAGCTGGCCCGGCTCCGGGAGGAGCTGGCCCGGGCGAAGGGGACGTGACCCCGGCTACTTCGCCGCCGGGGCGTACACCACCCGGAACCCGACGTCCGGGCGGGCGTCGGACGGGCGGAGCGAGTCCCGGGCGGCCGACCGGGTCGCCGCCGCCGGGGTCCGGTACGACCCCCCGCGGACCACCCGCCGGTCCCCGTCGGCCGGGCCGGTCGGGTCGGCCCGGGCCTCCCCGGGGTACCCCGGCTTGTACCAGTCCGAGCACCACTCGGCCACGTTCCCGTGCAGGTCGTGCAGCCCCCACCGGTTCGCCTCCGCCCGGCCGGCCTCCTGGGCGAACGCCGGGGCCTTGGGGTCGGCGGCCACCCCGAGCGGGTCGTCCTTCGCGGCCCGGAACACCGCCTGCCGGCCGAACTCCACCTGCGGGCCGAACGCGAACGGGCCGGCCGCCCCGGCCCGGGCCGCGTACTCCCACTCGGCCTCCGTCGGCAGCCGGTACGCCCACCCCCGGCGGGCCCACGGCTGGTTCTTCTCCAGCTCGGTCAGCCGCCGGCAGAAGTCGGTCGCCTCGTCCCAGGTGACCGACTCGACCGGCAGGTTCTGCGCCCCGGACGCCAGCCCCCCGGCCCGCGCCGGGCTGGCCCCGGTCACCTTGGTGAACTGGGCGTGGGTGACCTCGGCCGCGGACATCAGGAGCGGGCCGCGGACGGAGACGTCGTGGGCCGGCCCCTCGTCCGCCTTCCGCCCCGGCTCGTCCGCCGGCGACCCCATCCGGAAGGTGCCGCCGTCGACCCGCACCATCCGCATCCCCTGGGAGTTGGTGAACCCCTCGACGGGCCCGGCGGCGGGGCGGAAGAACTGGAGGTACACCCCGCCCGCGAGCAGGGTGGCGACGAGCACCACCCCGAGCCCGAGCAGGGCGGTGCCCCACGGGAACCCGGGCTCGGCCCGGCGGCGGATCGGGTCGGCCTCGGTCGTCTGCGGCGGGAGCCGGAAGATCTGGCTGCTCCGGTTCGGCTCCGGCGGCGGGGCCGGCAGCGGCGCGGGCGGGGCGGGCGGCGGGGCCGGGTACGGGTAGGCGGTCGGGCTCGGGTACGCGGGGGCCGGGGCGTACCCCGCGGGCGGGAACGGGACCCGCCCGGACCCCGGCCCCGGGACCGGGTACCGGCCGGACGCCGGCGGGGGGCAGAACGGGAGCAGGGCGTCGGCCAGGGCCTTCGGGGTCTGGGGCCGGGCGTCGGCCGGCTTGGCCAGGCACCAGTGGACGATCTGCTCGACCGGGGGGGGGGCGTCCGGCCGCCACGGCAGGAGCGGCGGGGGCGGGGCGGTGCAGTGCCGGATCAGCTTCTCGGTCGGGTTCGCCCCGTCGAACGGGACCCGCCCGGTGAGGACGTAGAACAGGGTCCCGCCGAGGGCGTAGATGTCGGCCCGGATGTCGACCGCCATCGGGTTGCGGGCCTGCTCCGGGGCGAGGAAGTCCGGGGTGCCGATCACGAACCCCTCCTGGGTGATCCGCCCGGCCTCCTCGCCCCCGGCCGCGTCCGCGTTCTCGATCACCCGGGCCAGCCCGAGGTCGACCAGCTTGACCGCCCGCCCGTCCCGGGAGACGAGGATGTTACTCGGCTTGACGTCCCGGTGCACCAGCCCCATCAGCCGGGCGTGCTCCAGCCCCAGGGCCGCCTGGCGGATGTACGCGCACGCCTCCGGGACCGGGAGCGGGCCGCGGTCCCGGACCATCTTGGTCAGGTCGGTCCCGTCGATCAGCTCCATCACGTAGAAGTGGGTGTCGGCCGCCCGGCCGGCGTCGAACAGGGTGACGACGTTCGGGTGGGACATCTTGGAGAGGGCTTGGATCTCTTGCTCGAAGCGCGCGGCGGCGGCCGGGTGCTTGAGCTTGTCCGCCCGGATCACCTTGACGGCGAGGTCCCGGCCCATGCGGGTGTCGTGGGCCTTGTACACCCGCCCCATCCCGCCCTCCCCGAGCAGGTCGAGCAGGACGTACCGGTCGAGGGTGAGGGCCCGGCCGCGGCCGTGGAACACCTCCTTCACCTGGTACGCGGTGAGCAGCCCCCGGCGGGTCAGCTCCCGGGCCACCGCCTGGACGTTCGCCCGCCCGCTCCCGGACCACACCCACAGCTCCTGGAGCAGGGCGGGGGCGACCAGCCGGGCGGCCCGGAGGTTGGAGAAGAAGGCGGCCGTCGGGTCGGCGGCGCTCATCGGGGCGGGCACCGGGGTCGGGAGCGGAGTGCGAGTCTGTGACTGTTGTACCCCACCGGGGGCGGGAAGGAAGTCGGGGACGGCGGGCCGACCCGCGGCCGGTATGCTGACCGTACCGCGAACGGAGCCACCGATGCCGACCGTCACCGTCAACGCCGAGCCGACCGCCGTCCCCGACCCGTGCACCGTCGCCGACCTCCTCCGCCGCCTCGGCCGCGACCCGGCCAAGCTCGCCGTCGAGGTGAACCGGGCCGTCGTCCCCCGGGCCGAGCACGCCGCCCGCCGCCTCGCCGACGGGGACGCGGTCGAGATCGTCACCCTCGTCGGCGGCGGGTCGCCCCAACTCGACCCGCCGGCCGACGCCCCGCTCCGGGTCGGCGGGTTCACCTTCAAGAGCCGGCTGTTCACCGGCACCGGGAAGTACGCCGACCACGACCTGATGCGCCGCGCCCTCGACGCCAGCGGGTGCGAGGTCACCACCGTCGCCGTCCGCCGCGAGCGGCTGTTCGATAAGGAGGGCAAGAGCCTGCTCGACGCCCTCGACCTCAACCGGCTGACGGTCCTGCCGAACACCGCCGGGTGTTTCTCGGCCGAGGACGCGGTCCGCCACGCCCGCCTCGCCCGGGAGCTGCTGTCGAACCTCGGCAACCCTGGCGCCGGCTGGGTGAAGCTCGAGTGCCTCGCGGACAGGAAGACGCTCCTCCCCGACCCGATCGACACCCTCAAGGCGACCGAGCAGCTGGTGAGCGAGGGGTTCACGGTGCTGGTGTACACGTCGGACGACCCGGTGCTGGCGAGGCGGCTGAAGGCGGCCGGGGCGGCGAGCGTGATGCCGGCCGGCAGCCCGATCGGAAGCGGGCAGGGGATCCTGAACCCGAACAACCTGCGGATCTGCCTGGAGTACCTGAAGGACGGGGACCCGGACTACCCGGTGATCGTGGACGCCGGGGTCGGGACGGCGAGCGACGTGAGCCTGGCGATGGAGCTGGGGTGCGACGGGGTGCTGCTGAACACCGCGGTGGCGGCGGCGAAGGACCCGGTGCGGATGGGCTGGGCGGTGCGGTACGCCTGCGACGCCGGCCGGCTGGCCTACCTCGCCGGCCGGATCCCGAAGAAGCTGTACGCGAACGCCAGCAGCCCGGCCGAGGGTATGATCCAGGGGAGCAAGTAACGGAGGGCGACCGATGGCCACCGCCGAAGTGCTGACTCCGACCCGGGAAGAGCCCGGCACCGACGACCGCTACGAGATCGTCGACGGCCTCCAGGTGGAGCTGCCCCCGATGAGTGTGGACTCGCAGGCCCTCGCGTTCCGGCTCGCCCGCCGCCTGAGCAACCTGGGCATCGAGCGGGACGTCGGGGAGGCGTACACCGAGATCCTGTTCAAGCTCCCGCTCCCGGTGGACCGGAACCGGAAGCCGGACGTCGCGTTCGTCCCGTACGGCCGCTGGCCGAAGGACCAACCGTTCCCCTCGACGAACGCCTGGGACGTGCTACCCGACCTGTGCGTCGAAGTCGTGAGCCCGAAGGACTTGGCCGACGAGATCGAGACCAAGGTCGAGGAGTACCTCCGGGCCGGGGTGCGGCTGGTGTGGGTCGTGTACCCGCGGCAGGAGCGGTTCTACGTGTACGACACCCCGGCCGCGGTCCGCCGGCTGACCCGCGCCGATACCCTTGAAGGGGGAGTGGTTCTGCCCGAGTTCCGGCTCCCGCTGGCCGAGCTGTTCTTGCAACCCCCGCCTCAACCCCCGGCCCAGCCGTGAACCGGTGTCCGGACTGTCGACGTCGATCGGTCCTCCCCAACCCGATCCGCGTGCGGACTTTTGACTCGCCCCCGGCGGCGCGGCATGATAGTTTTTGGAGAGGGTCGCTCACCTCACCCCGGCCCGCCTCCACCCGGTAGGTAGCCGTCCATGCCCGAGCCGCCGCAGACCGGTGACGCCGTCCTGGAGTTGGTCCGCAGGAGCGAGCTGGCCGACGACGACGTGCTCAGCGCCTTCCTCCGGGACTCCGGGCCGCTCCCGCCGGCCGCCTCCGACACCGCCACCCGGCTCGTCCAGGCCGGCATCCTCACCCCGTTCCAGGCCCGGGCCATCCTGCTCGGGAAGTACCGCGGGTTCCGCCTCGGGCCGTACCGCATCCTCGACCAGATCGGGGTCGGCGGGATGGGCCAGGTGTTCCTCGCCGAGCACTCCCGGATGCGCCGCCGGGTCGCCCTGAAGGTGCTGCCGGCCAAGCTCGCCGCGGACAAGGTCGGGGTCGAGCGGTTCTACCGGGAGGCCCGGGCGGTCGCCGCCCTGGACCACCCGAACATCGTCCGGGCCTACGACATCGCCAGCGACAAGGGGACGCACTTCCTGGTCCTGGAGTACGTCGACGGGCGGTCCCTGGCGGACCTGCTGGCGGCCGGGCCGGTGTCGGTCGGGGAGGCGTGCGGGTACGCCGTCCAGGCCGCCGCCGGGCTGCAGCACGCCCACGAGAAGGGGCTGGCCCACCGGGACGTGAAGCCCGGGAACCTGCTGGTCGGCAGGGACGGGGTGCTCAAGATCCTGGACATGGGGCTGGCCCGGTTCTTCACCGACGAGAGCGACAAGCTGACCCAGAACCTCGGCAGCGGGGCGGTGATGGGGACGGCCGACTACGTCGCCCCCGAGCAGCTGCTCGACTGCTCCCACGCCGACCACCGGGCCGACCTGTACTCCCTCGGGGCCACCCTGTACCACCTGGTCACCGGCCGCCCGCCGTTCGACGGGAGCACCACCGCCAAGCTGATCGCCCACCAGCTCAAGGCCGTCCCGCCCGCCCACGCCCTCCGCCCGGACGTCCCCGAGGAGCTGTCCGGGGTGATCGACCGGATGATGGCCAAGGACCCGCGGGACCGGTACCCGTCGGCCGCCGAGGCGGTCGCCGCGCTGCTCCCGTTCGTCGGGACCGACGGCGGGCCGGCGTCCGGCCGGCTCCCGCCGATCGCCGCCGCGGCCGCCGCCGAGAGCACCGCCAACCTCCGCCGCCCGACCCTCCCGCCGGCGGACGAGGCCGGGACCGCCCCGGGGCCGGACCGGAAGAAGTGGCTGGCGCTGGCCGGGCTGGCCGCCGTCGTCCTGCTCGGCGGCGGGCTGATCGCGGCCGTCTCCCGGCTGACCCGCGACCCCCGGCCCGAGGCGGCGAACGACCCGACCCCGCCGCCGGACCCGGCCGGGCCGAAGCCGCCGGCCCCCCCGAAGCCGCCGGAGCGGCCGGCGCTCACCCCGGCGTACCGGCTGGCGCTGGACAAGGCGAACGTCGAGGCGGCGGTGTTCACCCCGGGGGACCGGCTGCTGGTGACCGCGGGGGTGGACAAGGCGGTCCGGGTGTGGGACGGGGCGACCGGCAAGCCGGTCCGGCGGATGGACGGGCACGCGGGCAACGTCCGGGCCGTGTCCCTGTTCCCGGACGGCCGCCGGCTGCTGTCCGCGTCCCACGACAAGACGGTCAAGCTCTGGGACCTCCAGACCGGGGAGTGCGTGCGGACGTACGAGGGGCACGCCGGGAAGGTGGTCGGGGTGGCCGCCCTGCCGGACGGCCGGCGGTTCCTGTCGTCGGACGACGAGGGGGCGATCTGGCAGTGGGACGCCGGGACCGGGGAGGTGCTCCGGCGGTACGACCCGTCCCCGCTCCCGGTGTACGCCCTGGCGGTCGGCCGGGACGGCCGGCGGGCGGTCGCCGGGACGTGGGACGCGAAGCGGAACGCGGCCAAGCCGGACGAGCTCGGGGCGCTCACCCAGGTGACCGTCTGGACGTTCGACGTGGAGACCGGGAAGAAGCTGAAGGAGACCACCACCGACACGAGCGTGTCCCACGTCCGGCTGTCCCCGGACGGGACCGAGGCGGTGGTCGGGATGGCCGCCGGGGTCGGGCTGTGGAACCTGGACACCGGCCGGTTCCGGCCGTTCACCGGGGTGAGTAAGCGGACCACCTGCGCCGCCTTCACCCGGGACGGCCGGCACGTCGTCTCGACCGGGTACGACAACGCGGTCACCCTGTGGGACGCGGCCACCGGGAAGGTGGTGGCGGCCGACCCGGGGCTGCCCGGGCAGGGGTTCAACGTCGCCCCGGCCCACGACGGCCGGCGGGTGGCGGCGGTCGGGGCGAACGGCGGGGCGGGGGTGTGGACCCTGCCGGCGGTCGCCGTCGCCGCCCCGCCCCGGGCCGACCTGCCGCGGCCGGCCGCCACCCTCACCGCCCCGACCGGGACCCCGGGGGACGTGGTGTTCTCGGCCGACGGCGCCCGGGTGGCGGGGGCGCTGGACCCGTCCCGCCACGTCCTCGTCTGGGACGCGGCGACCGGGGCCGAGGCCGGGCGGCTGGCCCTGCCCGAGGCGGTGGCCGGGCACCGCCGGCTGGCGGCGCTGGCGGACGGGCGGGTGGCGTCGTGCGGCCCGACCGACCCGGCCGTCCGGGTCTGGGACCTCGCCGCCGGCCAACTGGTGCGGGAGCTGACCGCCGGGAAGGTGGCCGGGTTCTTCGCCGTCGCCGCCCTGCCGGACGGGCGGGTGCTGGCGGCCGGGGCGGACCGGGCCGTCCACCTGTGGCACCCGGACCGGCCGGACGCCCCGACCCGGTTCGCCGTCGGGGCCGACGTCCGGGGGCTGGCGGTCACCCCGGACGGGCGGCGGTTCGTCGTCGGGACGGGGACGAATGCCAAGGCGGACAAGTCGGACAAGACAGTCCGCCTGTGGGACCTGGGGACCGGGGCGGAGGTCCGGAAGCGGACCGTGCCCGCGACGCCGTGGCGGGTCGCCGTGTCCCCGGACGGGGCGTGGGCCGCCTACGGCGCGGGGGCGGCCGGGGCCGAGGCGTGGAACCTGGACACCGGCGAGGCCCGGCCGTTCGACGCCGGCAAGGTCGCGGTGGACGGGGTGGCGTTCACCCGGGGCGGGCGGTACCTGCTCGGGGGCGGGGCGGACAAGGGGCTGTACGCGTGGTCGGTGGCCGACCGGAAGCTGGTCGGGAAGGTGGTCGAGCACACCGGGGCGGTCCGCGGGCTGTCGCTGTCGCCGGACGGGACCCGGGCGGTGACGAGCGGGGCGGACGGCACCGCCGTGGTGTGGCAACTGCCCGACGCGCTGGCGAAGTGAGGGGCGGGTCCGAGCCCGAGCGCGAGCGAGGTTCTTCCACCTCTCCCCGCTGGGGAGCGGTGGAAAGCCCCGCTCACCCCGGGGTGTACAGCAGCACGTCGTCGAGCAGCAGTTCCCCCGCCGGCAGCCGGAACCGCACCTCGTCGACCCGCGACCCGGCCGGCGGGGCGAACGGCACCGTGACCGCGGCCCACTCGCCCTTCGGCAGCTTCACCGCGCTCGCCGCTACCGCCTTCCCGGCCTTCCGGCTCCACAGCTCGACCGCCACCTCCGCCGCCTCCGACGCCCGCCCCTGGAAGGACACCTCCGCCTTCGCGTCCAGCGCCCGCTCGCCGCGGAGGTCGAGCCGCACCCACGGCTTGCCGTCCGGCCCGGCCACCGACTTCGCCGCCCGCCACGCCCGCGGCTTCTCGTGCGGCACGATCTCGAAGTCGCCGGCCCACTCCTTCCCCTGCTTGCCGGTGTCGAACAGCCCGGTGTACAGCACCCGCCTCGGGAACGGCCGGGCCTCCCCGGCCGGGGCCGCGTCGTACAGGACGACGTCGTCGATCAGCAGCTCGGCCCGCGGGTCGACGTAGAACTGGATGTCGTCGATCCGCTCGTCCGCGGCGAGCGGCCCGCCGGTGCCGTCGGGGCGGCGCATCGCGGTCATGTCCACGCACCCGTCCCGCCACTTCCCTTGCTCCAGCCCGGTGACCGACAGGTGGCGGTGGTAGCCGTTCGAGAGGCTGTAGAGCTGGACGCGGAGGGTGTCGGTGCCGGTAAGCTTGTACCGGAACCGGAGGCGGGTGTTCGCCCCCACCGGCGGACCCGGGACCGGGTTGAAGATCACCGCCCGGTACATGGTGGCGGTGTCGCCCTGCATGTCGTCGAAGTCCTGGGTGAGGACCGCCCGGCACGCCCGCCCGCCGGGGGCCGGCACGTCCTTCGCCTCCGGCTTGCCGCACATCCACCACCGCTTCTCGATGTCGGTGTCGTAGTCCTCGAAGGCGTGGACGCGGGCCGGGAAGCCCCCCGCCTCGACCAGCTTCGACGGGTTCCCCGGCGGCCGCGGCAGCGACTCGGCCCCGTGCCCGCGGACCCGGTCGACGTACCACGCCACGAACTCGGCCGCCCGCACCGCGGTCGCCACCCGGGCGTTCGGCTTGCCGTCGCGAACGAGTGTCATCCCCTTGTCATCGACGTCGAGCCGCAGTTCCTTCACGGTGAGGTGGCGGGCGCCGAACGCGGCGGCGACGGCGACGGGGTCGAACAGGACCGGCGTCTCCTTGTCCCAGAGTTCGTAGAGGTTCTGCACCTGCCAGGTGAGCGGGGTGCGGGCCGCGAACAGCCGGTCGCGCGCCGCCTTCTCCAGCCGGACGGTGGCGGTGGCGTCGAGCGGCACGACGGTCAGCGGCACCCCGGCCGCGAACACCGCCTTCGCGGCGGCGACGTCGGTCTTGACGTTCCACTCCGGCTCCGGCTTCGGGTTGCCGTCGTACCCGACCGCGACCGACCCGCCCATCACCACGACGCGGGCGATGCGCGGCTTCAGGTCGGGGTGGTCCTTCAGCAGCCGGGCGACGTTGGTGAGCGGCCCGAGGGCGACGATCACGACCCCGTCGCGCTCCTTCACGAGCCGGGCCATCAGGTCGGCGGCGTCCTCCTTCACCGGCTTGGCGGTGCGGCTGAAGACCGCGGCCGGGTGGCGGCGGTACTGGACCTGCCCGTCGAGCGGGAGCTTCGGCTGCGGGTCGGCGCCGGCGGCGACCGGCACCCCCTTCACGCCGGCCTGGGTGAGGAACCGGCAGGCGAGCCAGGCCCGGTCCTCGTCGCGGTCCTTGCGGACGTGTGGGACGAACGGGTCCGGGTCGCCGCCGCGGCCGACCGTCGTGACCCCGAGCAGTTCGAGTTCCGGCGACGCGACGGCCAGGGCGAGGGCGAACGCGTCGTCGACGTCGCCGCCGACGTCGGTGTCGAGGACGACCGGGACGCGCGGCGGGGCGGCGGCCGCCGGAGCCGCGAAGGCGGCGAGGAGGGTCAAGACGTGTCGCATGAGGTGACCCCGTTCGGGCGGGCTCTGGTCTTCACCCCGCCCCGGCTTCGGGGCGGGGTGAAGCCGGGGGTTTCCGGTCCCCGCTCAGACACGTGCCCGGTGGTGTCCGGTGTCGCCGTCACAGGTCGGTAGGCGGCCTGTAGGCGCGGGTCGGCGTGTCCGCTTACCGTACCCGCGGCGGGGGGCGGGTGCCAGGGGCTGCCGCGGGTCACCCCGCCGCGGCGGCGGCCAGCGCCTGCCGGAACGCGTCCGATAAGGCGGCGTCGGCCGGCCGCCGCGGCCGCACCACCGACACCCGGTTCGCCGGCCGGATCGCCCTCGCCAGCCGCCGCACCCGCACCCCCGCCCCGGCCCCGGCCGCCACCGACCGCGGCACCAGCCCGACCCCGAACCCGGCCAGCACGTACCCCAGCGCCACCCGCCACCCGCCCGCCTCCACCGCCACCCGCGGGGCCGCCGACGGGTCCCGCCGGCGGACCAGCTCGTCCCACCGCCGCCGCACCCCGGCGTCCGCCTCCGGCAGCACCAGCGGCCACCCGACCACCTCCCCCACGTCCGCCGGCCGGGCCGGGTCGGCGAACGCCCCCGCCCACCCCGACCGGGCCGCGCACGCCAGCACCAGCTCGTCGTCGGCCAGCGGCTCGACCGCCACCGGCCGGCGGCCGGCGGCCGCCCGCACCGCCGCCGGGGTGTCGGTCACCAGGGCCAGGTCGTACCGCCCGTCCGCCACCCCCTCGACCCGCGACCGCCCGCGCACCACCGCCACCCGCAGGGCCGCGCCCGGGTGGTCGCGGCGGAACCGCCGGGCCGCCGCCAGCACCACCCCGCCAGCCGCCTCGTGCCCGCACGCCACCGCCAGCCCCGGGGCGCGGTCGGCCGCCGCCCGCGCCGCGAAGGCGTCCCACCCGGCGAGCTGGTCCCGCACCGCCGGCAGCATCCGCCGCCCCTCGGCGGTCAGGGCGAACCGCTTGCCGTCCTTCTCCAGCCACGGCCGGGGCACCGCCGGCGGCCGCCCGCGGACCAGCGGGCGGAGCTGCTTCGACACGGTCGCCGGGTGCCGCCCGAGGGCGCGGGCGGTCGCGGTGACCGACCCGTCGAGCCCGGCGAGGGCCGCGAACGTCCTGCACAGGTCCGGCGTCAGGGGGTGGTTCGCCCGGGTCACGGGGGCCTCCGGTTGTTGCCGACTGGTTGACATTATGTTGCCGTTCGGGCAACGTCGCAACATTCGCGTTTCGCGGCCGTGGCGGCCGGGTATGATCCCGTGAGTGCCGCGTGATCTGCGGAGGGTCTGCCGTGCCACTCGTCGTCGGGGTGACCGGGCACCGGGCGTTCGGGGCGGACCCGCGGGTCCCGCTGCGGGTGCGGGCGGGGCTGGTCCGGCTGCTCGACCACTACCGGGCGGAGGCCGGCCGGGTGGTGGCGGTGTCCGGGCTGGCGGCCGGGGCCGACACCCTGTTCGCGGAGGCGGCGGTCGGGCTGGACCTGCCGCTGTGGGCGGTGGTCCCGTTCGCCGCGTACCCGGACGACTTCGCCGGGCCGGACCGCGAGCGGTTCGAGACGCTGCTGGGGCTGGCGGCGCGGGTGGAGCGGCTGCCGTTCGCCGGGCGGTCGGGGGCGGCGTACCTGGCCGCCGGGTTGTGGGTGGCGGACGTGTCGGACCGGCTGGTGGCGGTGTGGGACGGGAACCCGGCGGCGGGGGTGGGCGGGACGGGGGACGTGGTGGCCCACGCCCGGGCGGCCGGGAAGCCGGTCCACGTCATCCCGGTCGCCCGCTGACGGCCCGGTCCGGTCGTGAACCGGCGGTGAAAACTTCCCCGCCCCGCACTGGCCGAACCCCGGCCGTCCCTATCATGACACCTGCCCGCTTCTCAAGATGTGACCCGCCATGACCGCCGCCGTCGCCCCGCCCCCGGGGCTGTCGCCCCACGACCTCCGCCGCTACCACGACCGCGGCTACCTCGTCGCCCGCGGCGTCTTCGCCCCCGCCGAGATGGCCGCCGTCGCCCTGGAGTGCGAGCGCCTGCTCGGCCGCGACGACCTCAAGGACACCAAGAACATCCGCTGCCGGTGGAAGGACCACGCCGCCACCGGCGAGTGCCTGTTCGAGTGCTTCGACCCGGTCACCGACATCTCCCCCGTCTGCGACCGGCTGGCCCGCGACCCCCGCCTCCTCGACCTCGTCTCCTCGCTTTACGGCGAGCCTGCCCGCCTGTTCAAGGACAAGCTGATCTTCAAGCCGCCCGGCGCCGAGGGGTACCACCTCCACCAGGACTACATCGGCTGGCCGAGCTTCCCCGAGACGTTCGTCACCGCCGCCGTCGCCGTCGACCCGTGCGGGAAAGACAACGGCGCGACCGAGGTATTCCCCGGGTACCACCGCCGCGGCTACCTCTCGCCCAGGGACGGCGACTACCACAACGTCCCGGCCGGCGCCGTGACCGAGGCGGAGGGCGAGTTCCTGGAGTTGGAGCCGGGCGACGTCGCCCTGTTCGGCTGCTTCGTCCCGCACCGGTCCGCCCCGAACCGGTCCGCCGGGTGGCGGCGGCTGCTGTACCTGAGCTACAACGCCGAGTCCGACGGCGGGGACCGCCGGGCCGCCCACTACGCCGAGTTCCACGCCTGGCTGGCGAAGAAGTACGCCGAGTACGGGAAGACCGAGACGTACTTCCGGTGACGGGGCGCGCTCCGCTCCGAAGACTCCGCGTCGCGGCTAAACGGTGAGCCGTACTCGTACCCCGAGGGCACCATGACCCGCTTCGTGTCCGCGGTTTTCCTCACACTCGCACTCACACTCACACTGGAAGCGGCGGACTGGCCGCAGTGGCTCGGGCCGAAGCGCGACGGCGGGTCGGCGGAGAAGGTCGAGCCGTGGGCGGACGCCCCGAAGGAGTTGTGGCGGGCGAAGGTCGGGGTCGGGTTCAGCAGCCCGGTCGTCGCCGGCGGGAAGGTGTTCGTCCACGCCCGGGTCGCCGGCAAGGACCGGGAGGAGATGGTCGCGTTCGACGCCGACACCGGCAAGGAGCTGTGGCGGACCGGGTACGACCGCGGGGCGTACGCGAGCATCCTCAACACCGGCCCGCAGGCCACCCCGGCGGTCAGCGGCGGCCGGGTCTACGGGTTCGGCATCACCGGCGTGCTCACCTGCTTCGACGCGGCCACCGGGAAGCTGGAGTGGTCGGTGGACGCCCTGAAGGCGGCGAAGGCGGCGGTCCCGCGGTTCGGCGTCTGCTGCTCCCCGCTGGTCGTCGGCACCCGCGTGCTGGTGGCGGTCGGCGGGAAGGGCAGCGCGGTGGTCGCGTTCGACACGAAGACCGGGGAGGTGGCGTGGCAGGCGCTCGACGACCAGGCCAACACCTCGTCCCCGGTGCTGTACGCGGCGAAGGGCCGGGCGGTGCCGGACGCGGTGTTCATGACCACCCTGCGGGTGGTCGGGCTGAGCCCGCTCGACGGGTCGGTGAGCTGGGAGTTCCCGCTCCCGTTCCAGCCCGGCGGCACCTCCCCGACCCCGGTCGTCGCCGGCGACCTCGTGGTCACCAGCACCATGTCGAACGGCACCACCGCGATCCGGCTGGCGGCCGGCGAGAAGGTGACCGCCGAGAAGGCGTGGCAGGGGAAGGACCTGGCCGGGTACTTCTCGTCGGGGGTGGCGGCGAAGGACCGGCTGTTCCTGGCGACGAACGTGCTCCAGCCGGTGCCGCGGGCCGACCTCGCCTGCGTGGACGCGGCGACCGGCAAGGAGCTGTGGAAGAAAGAGGGCGTCGGGTACTTCCACTTCGGCCTCGTCCGGACCGCGAACGGCAAGCTGCTGGTGCTGGACGACGCCGGCGTGCTGAAGCTGCTCGACGCCGAGTCGGCGGAGTACCGGGAGCTGTGCAAGGCGAAGGTGTGCGACGGCACCCTGGTGGCCCCGGCGCTGTCGGACGGGCGGGTGTACGCCCGGGACAGCGAGAAGGTCGTGTGCGTCCGCCTGAGTCCGTGACCCGACCCCGTGGTAGGGTGGGCCGAGGTCCGCCTCGGCCCACCCTACGAGGCCGCTCCCAACCGGTTCATCCCACCCCGAGAGGCCCATCGATGTCCCGCCCGCGCCGGTCCGCGTTCACCCTGATCGAGCTGCTGGTCGTGATCGCGATCATCGCGATCCTCATCGGCCTGCTGCTGCCGGCGGTGCAGAAGGTGCGGGAGGCGGCGGCCCGCACCCAGTGCATCAACAACCTGAAGCAGATCGGGCTGGCGTACTTCAACCAGGAGAGCACGTTCGGGCACTTCCCGCTGAGCGGGAGCAACAACCCGGCCGCGTCGTTCGGGTGGGGGTTGAACATCCTCGCCGCGGTCGAGCAGGAGAACCTGTACAAGCAGTACACCCTCGGCCAGGGCCCGTTCCTCGCCCTCGGCGGGCCGGCGAACAACCAGCAGGTGACGAGCACCCGGGTGAAGGTGTTCACCTGCCCGTCGAACCCGGACGCCGGCGGCCCGGCCCTGAACTACCTGCTCCCGCTCCCGCCGGCGTTCGGCGGCCCGCGGACGTACGAGATCATGCCCGGCGACTACGGCCCGATCAAGGGCGTCGACCCGGCCCTCGCCGCGACCCTGACCGGGTTCCCGAGCGGGAATTTGAAGGGGATGTTCGACGTGGACCAGAAGACACTGATCCGGGACGTCCAGGACGGGCTGTCGAACACCATCATGATGCCGGAGATCGCCGGCCGGCCGTTCGTCTGGCAGGCCGGGCGGAAGGTGTCCGGGATCCAGTCGTACCACAACGGGTCGGGCGGGTGGAACGACGCGTCGTGCTCGAACGCCAGCCTGAGCGGGTCGCCGGCGAGCGGGGTCTACGCGACCGACCCGTGCCCCGCCCAGATCTGCGGCAAGCCGGCCGACCGGTCGTGCGTGGTGAACTGCTCGAACGACCTCGGGCTGTACTCGTTCCACTCCGGGGTCGCGAACGCCGCGATGGGGGACGGGAGCGTCCGCACGTACTCCGCCCGCAGCGCCCCGGCGGTGGTGGCGGCGGCGGTCACCCGGGCGAACGGGGAAGTGAACGGTGACTGACCCGGCCGCGGCCCGGCGGCCGTACTACTACGGGTGGGTGCAGGTCGTCCTCGGGGCGGTCGCAATGACCGCGACGCTCCCCGGCCGGACGTTCGGGCTGGGGCTGGTGAAGGAGCCGCTCCGGGCCGACCTCGGGATCGACGACCTCTGGTTCAACGTCCTGAACTTCTGGGCGATCGTGGCCGGGGCGGCGGTGGTGGTCCCGGTCGGGTGGCTGATCGACCGGGTCGGCACCCGGCTGGTGGCGGCGGCGGTGTCGGCGGCGCTCGGGGCGAGCGTGCTGCTGATGGCGCGGGCGGCGGACCAGACGGAGCTGGTCGTCACCCTGACGTGCGTCCGCGGCCTCGGTCAGGGGGCGCTGTCGGTGGTGGCGATCGCGCTGGTCGGGAAGTGGTTCCGGCGGCGGATCGGGCTGGCGATGGGGCTGTTCACCGTCCTGCTCGGCGTCGGGTTCGTCCTCCCGCCGTTCGTGCTCAAGCCGGTGATCGAGCGGGACGGGTGGCGGGCGGCGTGGGCGGCGGTCGGGTACGCCCTGCTCGGGTTCGCGGTGCTGGCCGCCGTGGCCGCCCGCAGCACCCCGGAGTCGGCGGGGGTGCGGCCGGACGACCCGGCCCCGGACGCCGACCGGGTGGTCGGCGGGATGACGCTGTGGGCGGCGCTCCAGACCCCGGCGTTCTGGGTGTACACCGCCGCGGGGACGCTCCTGAACCTGGTGTTCTCGGCGGTGACGCTGGACAACGAGTCGCTGCTGCGGGAGCGGGGCCTGGCCGGCGGGCGGGCGGAGGAGACAATACTCGCGGCCCTGTTCGTGTGCGGGCTGCCGGCGAACCTGCTCGCCGGGTGGCTGGCGAAGCGGGTGGCGATGCGGAAGCTGTTGGCCGTCGGGTCGGTGCTGCTGGCGGCGGCGGTGGCGGCGTTCCCGTACATGACCACGGTCCCGGCGGCGGCCGGGTACGCGGCCCTGCTCGGGGCGAGCGGCGGGGTGATCACGGTGGTGTACTTCGCCATCTACGCCCACACCTACGGCCGGGCCCACCTGGGGGCGATCCAGGCGGCGGTGCAGGTGCTGTCGGTGCTCGCGTCGGCCGCCGGCCCGGTCGCGCTGGCGTACGTCCGGGCGGTCACCGGCGGGACCGACCCGTTCTTCTTCGGGTGCGCCGCCGTCGCCGCCGCGCTCGGCGGGTTGTGCTGGGTGGTGCGGCCGCCCACCCGCACGTTTAGCCGCGACGCGGAGTCCGCGGAGCGGAGCGCGGGCGCTTACCCCGCGCTCCGCTCCGCGGACTCCGCGTCGCGGCTAAACGGGGGTGGTTGAACGGAGACCGATGATGCCCGCGCTGGACGTGATCGCCGAGCCGGTCCGGTTCCACCTGTCGCTGAACGTCCCGGACCTCGCCCGGGCGGTCGAGTTCTACGCGCTCTTGTTCGGCACCCCGCCGGCGAAGCGGCACGCCGACTACGCCAAGTTCGACCTCGACGACCCGCCGGTCGTGTTCTCGCTCGTCCCGCAGGCGCCCGGCCCCGGCGCCACCCTCAGCCACCTCGGCCTGCGGGTGGCGTCCGACGACACGATCCGGGCGTTCCGCGAGCGGCTGGAGGCGGCCGGCGTCTGTTGCGAGCGGCAGGACGGCACCACCTGCGGGTACGCCCGGCAGAACAAGCTGTGGGTGCAGGACCCGTTCGGCAACTTCTGGGAGGTGTACCGGGTCGAGGAGGACGTCCGGCCGGAGGCGGTGCGGACGAGCCTCGACGGGAAGGCGGCCCGGGCGGACGGCCCGGCGTGCGGGTCGCACCCGGCCGGCGAGGCGGTGTGGGAGCACTTCGTCACCCACCCGCTGCCGGACCGCGTCCCGCACGCCGACGGGACGGTGGACGAGGTGCGGCTGACCGGCACGTTCAACGCCGGGCTGTCGGCGGACGAGCGGGCGTTCGTGGTGGCCGAGGCGGCGCGGGTGCTGCGGCCCGGCGGGAAGGTGGTGACCCACGGGCTGATGGCCGACCGGCCGTTCGCCGGCGACCAGCCGAAGCTCCCGGGGCTGGCCGCGATGGTGTCGCGGGTCCCGGTGCAGACGGAGCCGGCGGAGGCGTTCGTGCGGGCCGGGTTCGTCGGGGTGCAGGTCGTCAAGTACACCGACAAGGCGTGGTTCGCGCACGCCGGGGCGGAGCTGCGCGAGGTGAAGTTGGTGGCGTGGAAGCCGCGGCCGGCGGGCGACGGGCCGCGGGCGGTGCTGTACAAGGGGCCGTTCGCGGCGGCGACGGCCGACGGCGGGCACCGGTTCGAGCGCGGCCGGCGGACGGCGGTCTCGGCGGCGGTGTGGGAGCAGTTGCGGCTCGGCCCGGCGGCGGAGCAGTTCCTGTTCTTCGAGCCGGGGGCTGGGGCCGGGTGCGGAACGTAGAAGGTCGCTCGGGGCGGTCCGCCCGGGGTTCACACCCCGGGCTATTACCTGCCCACCCCTTCGGGGTTCAGGCAAGGTCTTCAGCCCCGAAGGGGCGGCGAGATAATAGCCCGGGGTGTGAACCCCGGGCGGCCTACGCGAGACGGCCATGACCGCGACCGCCACCGCCACCCGGTTCCACGCCGGGATCCACGTCGCCGACCTCGCCCGGTCGGTGCGGTTCTACCGCACCCTGCTCGGGGTCGAGCCGGCGAAGCACTACGACGACTACGCCAAGTTCGAGCTGGCCGAGCCGCCGCTGGTCCTCGCCCTGTACCCCAGCCCGCAGCAGCCGGGCGGGGCGCTGAACCACGTCGGCCTCCGCTTCCCCGACTCGGCCGCGCTGGTCGAGGTGCAGCGGCGGCTGGAGGAGGCCGGGATCGCGACGCAGCGGCAGGAGGGCGTGGAGTGCTGCTACGCCCGGCAGACGAAGTTCTGGGTCACCGACCCGGACCGGACGCTGTGGGAGGTGTACACCCTCCACGAGGACATCGACCACTCCGGGTTCGACGACCCGCCGGCGCCGCAGGCCGCCCCGGCGTCGACGGTGTGGCAGCACCGCATCACCGACCCGCTCCCGGACCGCCTCCCGCACCCCGACGGGTCGCTCGACGAGGTCACGTTCGAGGGGACGTTCAACGCGACCGTTCCCGCCGACCGGCTGGCGGCGCTCGTCGCCGACGCCTTCCGGGCGCTGAAGCCGGGTGGTAAGGTGTCGGTGCACGGGCTGGTCGGGGACAAGCCGTTCCCCGGGGCGCCGAAGCTGCCGGGGCTGGCGTCGCTGGTGCAGCGGGTGCCGGTCGAGACGGAGCCGCTGGAGGCGCTGCGGGCGGCCGGGTTCGCCGGGCTGTTCTTCGAGAAGCTCGGCGACATCCACTGCTTCACCGTGGGCGGCGTCGAGCTGCGGGAGCTGCGATTGCACGGGTGGAAGCCGGCGGTGCAAGACGGGGCGGTCGCGGTGGTCTACAAGGGGCCGTTCGCGGACGTCGCCGGCGAGGCCGGGACGGTGTTCCGCCGGGCGGTGCGGACGGCGGTGTCGGCGGCGGAGGCGGCGGCGCTGCGGGCCGGCCCCGCCGCCGAGCAGTTCGCGTTCCTGTCGTAACCGTAGCAGGCACACGGAGTGTGCCTGCTACCTTCGGGGGCGGACCATGCGACGGTTGCTCGCGCCGGCGGCCCTGCTGCTCGTGGCCGCCGCGCCGCCCGACCCGCAGCAGCTCGCCGACCGGATCGACGCCCGCCTCGACGCGCGCCTCAAGGCCGCGAAGGTGCCGCCCGCCCCGCCGGCCGACGACGCCGAGTTCCTCCGCCGCGCCCACCTCGACCTGACCGGCCGCATCCCTTCCCCGGCCGAGGTCCACGCCTTCCTCGCCGACCCGGCCGCGGACAAGCGGGCGAAGCTGATCGACGAGCTGCTGGAGACGCCGCGGTACGCCGCCCACTCGGCCGCCGTCTGGCGGGCGGCGCTGGCCCCGGAGGTCGCCGCGGTCCCGGAGGCCCGGCTGTTCCGCGCCGGGTTCGAGAACTGGCTGCGCGACCACTTCCGCCGCAACACGCCCTACGACGCCCTCGTCCGCGACCTGCTGACCGCCCCGCTCAGCCCCGACCCCGAGTCCCCGACGCCGGCCCTCCGCAAGCCCGAGGACCCGAACCCGCTGGCGTTCTTCGCGGTGAAGGAGGCGAAGCCGGAGAACCTGGCGGCGGCGACCGCCCGCGTCTTCCTCGGGGTGCAGATCGAGTGCGCCCAGTGCCACGACCACCCGTTCGCGAAGTGGACCCGGGACCAGTTCTGGAACCAGGCGGCGTTCTTCGCCGGGGTCGGCCGGAACGGCGACACCCTGTTCGCCCCGATCGCCGAGCGGCCCGGGGTCCGCGACATCCGCCCGGCCGACGGGAAGAAGCCGGTGCCGGCGCTGTTCCTCGACGAGACCGCCCCGTCCGCCAAGCCCGACGCCCGGCTGCGGGCGGAGTTGGCCGCGTGGGTGACGGCGAAGGGGAACCCGTTCTTCGCGAAGGCGGCGGCGAACCGCGCCTGGGGCCGGTTCTTCGGCCGCGGGATCGTCGACCCGGTGGACGACTTCCACGACGACAACCCGCCGAGTCACCCGGAGCTGCTGGACGACCTCGCCCGGGCGCTCGCCGACGCCGACTTCGACCTCCGGTACCTGATCCGCGCGATCGGCCGGACGAAGGCGTACGGCCGGACCAGCGCCCGCACCGACCCCGGGCAGGACGACCCCAAGTTGTTCGCCCGGATGGCGCTGAAGGGGCTGACCGGCGAGCAACTGTATGACAGCCTCGTCCGGGCGACCGGGTACCGCGACGGGAACGGCCGCGGGTCGCCGCGGGACCAGTTCCTGACGCGGTTCGCGCTCGCCGGCCACCCGGCGGAGCCGGAGACGTCGATCCCGCAGGCGCTGGCCCTGATGAACGGCCGGTTCGTCGCCGACGCCACCACCCTGGCCACCAGCCCGACCCTGACCGCCGCGTGCGAGACGCCGACGCTGACGACCGCCGAGCGGGTCGAGCTGCTGTACGTCGCGGCGCTCGGCCGCAAGCCGACGGCGAAGGAGGCGGGGCGGGTCGCGAAGCACCTCGACGCGGCCGGCACCGACCGCCGCGCCGAGCGCCTCGGGGACGTGTTCTGGGCGCTGTTGAACAGCGCCGAGTTCCGGCTGAACCATTAGCAGAAAACGGAACGCGGATGGCGCCGGATCAGGGCACGCGGATGAACGCAGGATCAGAACGAAGTCTTGATCTGATCCGTGTCATCCGCGGGGTTTCATCCTGCGTCATCCGCGTTCCGTCCTCCAGCCACCGGAGACCGCCATGCGAGCCGCACTGACGCGCCGCGGGTTCCTCGCCTCGACCGGCCTCGCCGGCTCGTCCTGGCTGCCGTCCCTGGCGGCCGCGGCCGCCGGCCACCCGGACCGCAAGCGCTCCTGCATCGTCCTGTGGATGAACGGCGGGCCGAGCCAACTCGACACCTTCGACCCGAAGCCCGGGCACGCCAACGGCGGCCCGTTCAAGGCCACCGACACCGCCGCGGCCGGGGTGCGGGTCGGCGAGCACCTGCCGAAGGTCGCCGACCGGATGAAGGAGCTGGCCGTCATCCGCTCCATGTCCACGAAGGAGGGCGACCACGGCCGGGCGACGCTGCACCTGCGGACCGGCAACCTGCCGCAGGGGGCGATCGAGTTCCCGGTGTTCGGGTCGCTGGTCGCCAAAGAGAAGGAGGCCGCGGACGCCGACCTGCCGGGGTTCGTGAGCGTCGGCCCGCGGTTCGGGGCGGCGGCCCTGTCGGCCGGGTTCCTCGGCCCGCAGTATGCCCCGCTGGTCGTCGGCGGGACGAACGGCGAGAACCTGTTCGGCGACGACACGAGTGCGCTGCGGGTCGAGAACCTGGGCCTGCCGGCGGGGGTGAAGCCGGCCCGGGCGGACGAGCGGCGCGCCCTGCTCGACGACCTGGAGGCCGACTTCCTCCGGTCGCGGCCCGGGACGGCGACGGCCAGCCACGCGTCCGCGTACCAGCGGGCGGCCCGGCTGATGCGGGAGTCGGCGGCGAAGGCGTTCGACCTGTCCGGCGAGGACGACACGCTCCGCGACCGGTACGGGCGGACGCGGTTCGGCCAGGGCTGCCTGCTCGCCCGCCGGCTGGTCGAGCGCGGGGTGCCGTTCGTCGAGGTCACCCTCGGCGGGTGGGACACCCACGACAACAACTTCGTCCAGGTCAAGCGGCTGTGCGAGCAGCTCGACCCGGCGTGGGCGACCCTGATGGCCGACCTGAAGGACCGCGGGCTGCTCGACACCACGACCGTCGTGTGGATGGGCGAGTTCGGGCGGACGCCGGGGATCAACCCGCGGACCGGCCGCGACCACTACCCGAAGGCGTGGAGCGTGGTACTCGGCGGCGGCGGGATCAAGGGCGGCCAGGCGGTCGGGAAGACCGGGGCCGACGGGCAGGCGGTCGAGGACCGGCCGGTGGGCGTGCCGGACCTGCTGGCGACCGTCTGCCTCGCGCTGGGGATCGACCCGGCGAAGCAGAACATGTCGAACGTGAACCGCCCGATCCGGGTCGTCGACCCGGCCGCCAAGCCGGTGAGGGAAGTGCTGGCGTAGCGCCGGGCGGGGCCGCACCCGGAGTCCGCCCGGGGTTCACACCCCGGGCTATTGGCTCCCCACCCCTTCGGGGTTCATGACACCGACCTGTAGCCCCGAAGGGGCGGCCAGGTAATAGCCCGGGGTATCAACCCCGGGCGGACCAACCCCGGGCGCCGGGTGCCAACCCGGCCGGCCCGCACGGGACAACCATGATCCCCCTCGCGCTGCTCGTCCTCGCGGCCGTCGCCGAGCCGGCCGCCGTCGACCTCGTGTTCCCCGGCGGGCACCGCGTCCGGGTCGCCGCCCCGGCCGGCCCCGCCTGGGCCGACTTCCTCGACCGCCTCCACGACCACTTCGACCGCGACCGGGACGGCGCCCTGTCCGCCGCCGAGGCGGCCCGCGTCTTCCCGCTGCCGCTGCCCGACGGGACCGAGGTCGCCCCCGACTTCGCCCGCCTCGACGCCGACCGGGACGGCAAGGCGACCCGGGCCGAGTTCCGGGCGTTCTACCGCGCCGCCGGGTTCGCCCCGGTCGTCGCCGCCGTCCGCCCGCCGGCCGCCGAGCACCGGCGGCTGGCCCGGGCCGTGTTCCGCCACCTCGACCGGGACGCCGACGGCGCCCTCTCCCGCGACGAGCTGAAGGCCGCCCCCGCCCTCCTGCGGCGGTTCGACGAGGACGAGGACGAGGTGCTGACCCCGGCGGAACTGCTCGCCCTCGAACCGCCCGGCGCACCGCCGGCCGCCGTGGCCGCCGTCCGGGTCGCCCCCCCCGCCGGCACCCCGGACGCGGTGCTCCGGCTCGCCGGGGCGGACGCGGCGACGGTCGCCGTGCCGGGCGGCCGGGTGACCGTCTCCGCCGCGCCGGACGCAGACGGGTTCCGCGCCGCGGCGGACTTCTTCCTCGCCCAGTTCGAGGAAGCGCTCGGCGGGAAGAAGGCGCTCGCCCGGGCCGACGCCGAGGCCGACCCCGCCCTCCAGGGGGTCGCCGGGATGTTCGCCGCGGCCGACCGGGACGGGGACGGGATGCTGACCGCGGCCGAGCTGCGGGCGCTGCTCGACTTGGTCGGGCGCGGCGTCCGGTGTCAGGTGGTGGTGGCGGTGGAGGACCGCGGGGCGAGCCCGTTCGACCTCTTGGACGCGGACCGCGACGGCCGGCTCGACGCCCCGGAACTGCGGGCCGCGGCCGGCCTCCCCGGGGCGGTGCCGGCCCAGTATCGCCTCGCGGTCGGGCGCGGGCTGGCGGTCGCCCGGTTCGGCCCGGTCCCGGTACCGACCGCCCCGCCGAAGGCCCCGGCCAAGGCCGCCCCGCCGAAGGCCGGCCCGGACTGGTTCCGGGCCGCGGACCGGAACGGCGACGGGTTCGTGTCCGCGGCCGAGTTCCCCGGGCCGCCGGCCCGGTTCGCCGAGCTCGACCGCGACCGCGACGGGCGGATCAGCCCGGCCGAGGCGGAGGCGGCCGGGCGGTAAGAAGTGGTTTCTCGCGGCACAGGTCGGAGACCCGTGCGGGCCGACACAGGTCGGAGACCTGTGCCGAGACCGGAGGCCGCGACGAAACGAACACGCCCGGGGGGCCGGCCCCCCGGGCGTGTTCGTTCACCGCCCGGCGGTCAGGCCAGGGCGGCGAACACCACGTCGTCGACCAGGGCGGTCGCGTCGCCCCCGTCCCCGCCGACGTCGAACCCCTCCAGCCGCAGGGTGTGGGCCCCCGCCGACAGGGCGAACGACGCGGTCGTGAACAGCTCGTAGCCCGCCCCGGCCGGGGTGAACGTCCCGCGGACGACCCCGTCCACCAGCACCCGGACGGCCTGCGGCCCGCCGGGGTTGAAGTTCCCCCGCTGCGCCGCCCGGAACGACACGGTGTAGTTCCCGGCCGCCAGCCCGTTGACCACCTGGGTGGCCGACCCGGTGCCCTGGAGGAACGCCACCTGCCCGCCCTCGGGCGCGTTCGGGTTGCCGCTGGTGAACCCGCTCCCGTTCCCGCTCACCCCCGACCCGTTCCCGCCGGACAGGGCGGTGAACGTCCAGGCCGCCCCGCCCGGGTTGTACTGGAAGTTCCCGGCCCCCACCCCGGGGGCCTCGAACCCGCGGTTCGCCAGCGCCGACGGGGCGACCGCCCGGACGTCGTCGATGAGGGCGGTCGAGTCGCCCGACCCGAGCCCCTGGAAGGTGATGGTGGTGCCCGCCGCGGGGCCCGCGGAGAACGCGGCGGTGGTGAACGACTGGTAGGCCGCCCCGGACGGGGTGAACTCGCCGACCGACACGCCGTTCACCAGCACCCGGATCGTCTGGTTCCCGCCCGGGTTGAAGTTCCCCCGCTGGGCGGCCTGGAACGACAGGGTGTACGTCCCGGGGGCCAGGCTGACCGACTGGGTGATAGTCCCGGCGTTCTGGAGGAACGCGACCTGGGTCCCGTCGGGGGCGTTCGGGTTGCCGGCCGTGAACCCGCTCCCGTTCCCGCTCACCCCGCTGGCCGCGGAGAACGTCCACGGGTTCCCGCCGGCCACCACCGGCGGGTTGTACTGGAAGTTCCCGGCCCCGACCGCCGGGGCCTCGAACCCGCCGCCCGGGATGTTCCCCGTCGCCGGCGGGACGAACACCGCCACCTGGACGTTGTCCAAGAGCGCGGTCGAGTCGCCCGACCCGAGGCCCTGGAAGGTGACCGTCTTGGCCCCCTGCCCGACGGTGAAGTTGACGGCGAACGTCTGGTAGGCCGTCCCGTCCGGGGTGAAGTCGCCGAGGGCGGTGCCGTCCAGGAACACCCGGACCGTCTGCGGCCCGCCGGGGTTGCTGTTTCCCCGCTGGGCGGCCTGGAACGACAGGGTGTACGACCCGGCGGACAGGCTCAGGGACTGGAACACCCGCCCGTCGTTCTGGACGAACGCCACCTGGGTCCCGGTCGGGGCGTTCGGGTTGCCGACGGTGAACCCGCTCCCGTTCCCGGCCACCCCGGCCGACCCGGCGAACCCCCACGGGGTCCCGGCCCCGGCCACCCCGGTGTTCGCCGGCACCCCGGCCGGGGCCGACGGCGGGTTGTACTGGAAGGCGTTGAACGACCCGGCCCCGACGTTCGGGATCTCGAACCCGGGGTCCGAGAACCCGCCGCCGGCCAGCGGGGTGGCGGCGAACGTCACCCGGGACACGCTCCCCCCGGTGAACCGGATCACGTACAGCTCGCCCGCCTCGTCCCGCCCGAACGACGTGAGCTGGGTCTGCCCGCTCCCGATCTGGGTGGTCAGCCCGTCCTCGTACAGGAACACCCGCCCGGCGATGAAGTCCCCGAACAGGTACGACCCCTGCGGCAGCGTCCCCTGGCTGCCGCGGTACGTGTACCCGCCGGTGATCGACCGGGCGATCGTCGGCGCCGGGTTGTCCTGCCGCAGGTCGACGATCGGGAAGATGGCGGTCGCCGCGATCGCGTCCCGCTCGGCCTGGCCGATCCCCGGGGTGGCCTCGTCCCCCTCGAACGGCCGCCACCCGTAGTTCCCGCCGAAGGTGACGATGTTGATCTCTTCCCGGAAGTCCTGCCCGACGTCCCCGACGTACAGCGCCCCGGTCCCGCCCGGCCCGGTGTCGAACGAGATCCGGTACGGGTTGCGGAGCCCGAACGCGAAGATCTCGTCCCGCCCGACCTGCCCCTGCTGGGCGGCCGGGATCGCGTAGTTCCGGTTCGGGTCGGTCGGGAACGAGTCCGGGCGGGTGGCCCCGCCGCCGACGTCGATCCGCAGGATCTTGCCGAACCAGCCGGGGGAGTTGGCGTCCCCGGCGAGGTCGACGTTGCTGTCGTTCCCGCGGTTCTGGGCCCGGTTCCCGGGGTCGTTCCCGCTCCCCCCGTCCCCCTTGGCGATGTACAGGAACCCGTCCGGCCCGAACTCGATCGACCCGCCGTTGTGGTTCCCGAACGGCTGGGCCGGGAACTGGAGGACGACCTGCTCGGACGCCGGGTCGGCGACGTTCGGGTTGCCCGCGCTGACCCGGAACTCGGACACCCGGTTCACCCCGTTGCTCGCCGACCCGAGGGTGTTGGTGGTGTAGTGGACGAAGAACCGGCCGTTGGTCTCGTAGTCCGGGTGGAACGCCAGCCCGAGCAGCCCCTGCTCGTTGCCCCCGCCCGCCCCGAACGGGGACCGGACCCGGTTCGCCCCGCCCGGCGACAGGTCGAGGAAGGTCGAGAGGGTCCCGTTCGGCTGGCGGACCGAGATCCGCCCGTTCTGCTCGACGACGAACAGCCGGTTGGTGCCGTCCGCGGCGTTGGTCGCCAGGAGCGGCCCGCCGGTCAGCCCGGAGACGATCGTCTCCAGGCCGATGTTGGCGCTCGGCAGGGACCGGTCCTCCATCCCTTCCAGGGCCGGGCGGAAGGCGGCCGGCCGACGGGCGGGCCGGCGGCGGGCGGCGGAAGAATTCGGGGACATCATGAAGTCCTTTCCCAGCTGCGGAGCGGTTGAGGGGGCGGTTCCGGTAGCGACGACGCGACCGGGCGGACGGATCGGGAGGACCGGATGGGTCCGGGGCGCGAGACCCCGGCGGCAGCATGGGAGAGATGGTAGTCGGGCGGTTTTTGCGGGGCAATCAGATTCCGCCGCAATCAACCCCGCCACGCCCCGCGGAACAGCGTCCGCCGGGGGCCGGGGTGGTCGGCGAACAGCAGCTCGTGCGGGTCGGCCGCGTCCCGGTCCGGGAGCGGGACGGCGACGAGGTCGGCCGACTTCCCCGGCTCGAGGGCGCCGCACTCGTCGCCCCACCCGAGGGCGTCGGCCGCGTCGGCGGTGACCATGCGGAGGAGGCGGTCGCCGGGAAAGTCGGGGTAGCGGGAGTGGACGAACCGGGCTTCGGCGAGGACGTCGAGGTCGGGGTTGGAGGCGAGGGAGTCGGTGGCGAGGCAGACGCGGACCCCGCGGGCGAGGAAGTCGCGGAACGGGTGCGGCGGGTGGCCGAACGCGGCGTGCGTCCGCGGGCAGTAGACGATCGTGCTGTTGCGGCGGATGCGTGCCGACGGGGCGAGGTGATTCCCGTGGACGAACAACTTCGGCTGGCGGAAGTCGCAGGCGGCCATGACGCCCGCGAGGCGGTCGACCAGTCCGTCCGGGTCCCACGCCCTGAGGTCCTTCAGGAACGGGACGAACGGGCCGCGGCGGGACGCGAGGAGTTCCACCTCGGCCCGCGACTCGGCCAGGTGGACGGCGAGCGGCCGCTTCCGCTCCCGGACCAGCTTCCCGGCCGCGGCGATCAACCAGACCCGGGCGCTGTACGGGGCGTGCGGGCTGACCGCGGCCCGCACGCTGGCGCTCTCCCGCCGGTCGGCGTACCACCGCTCCGCGGCGGCGAGGGCCGCCCGCGCCCGCTCCTCGCTCAGCCCGATCAGCTCGTAGAACACGACGGCGCGCGTCGGGGCCGCGGCCAGCGCGTCCCAGCTCGCCCCGTCCGCCGCGATGTCGCCGACCAGCGTCGTCCCGAACCGCAGGCACTCCGCCAGCCCGTCACGGACGTCGGCCTGCACCTGCTCCGCCGTCCGCGACCGGCGGTACGCGATCACCCCGCGGAGCCAGTCGGTGAAGTGGTCCGGGTCGGTCGGCGGGATGAGGCCGCGCGCCCCGGACAGGTCGAGGTGGGTGTGGGCGTTCACCAACCCGGGGACGATCGCGACGTTCCCGAGGTCCTCGTCCGCGGAACGCACCCCGCGGGCGTCAACGGCTTCGACCCGGTCGCCGCGGACCGTCACCGTGCCGTTCGGCAGCGGCGGACCCGAGACCGGGAACACCCAGCGGGCGGTGAGGGTGAAGGAGTCGGCCACGGGAGGCGAACCTGCGGCGGGGGACGGCCGTCCGTGGGGTAGGTCGGTGGCCAAGTGGTAAGGCCCGCGTCTGATACGCGTGGAAGCGTGGGTTCGATTCCCACCCGACCTACTCATCGTGGCACCGGCATTCCTGCCGGTGCTCCCGAAGACACCGGCAGGAATGCCGGTGCCACGACTTCAGACCGCCGCCGGCTTCGTCACCCCGGCCAACTTCGCCGGCAGCAGCCGCGGCCGGCACTCCGGCGGCAGGGTGCGGTCGTACAGCGGGTCGCCCGGCTCGTTCCGGTACACCTCCCGGTGCAGCCCGCCGACCACCTGCCGCAGCCGGTCCGCGTCGAACGCCCCGGCCGGCTCGCCCAGCGGCTTCAGGAACAGCTGCAGCGGGACCGGGTCGGCGGCCTCCTCGTCGTCGGCCGCGAAGTCCGGGGACAGGAAGTCCACGCCCTCGACCCACAGCCCGCCGGCCCGGTCGAACAGCTTCGTCCGGGCGGCCCACAGGTCCCACTCGGCCGGCGGCGCGGCCGGCCCCGGCCGGTGGCTCTCCCAGACCACGAACGGCAGCGGCGACCCGGTCTCCCCGGCGTCCACCGCCAGCTGGCGGAAGAACTGGTCGAACAGCCGGGTGCCGACGCCCATCCGCCGGGCCCCGTCGGCGACCCCGATGTAGCACAGGTACCCGCCGTACCCCGGGACCAGCGCCCCGTAAGCGTACCCGGCCAGCGCGTCCGGGTCGTCCGCCCGGTCCTCCGGGGCGGCCAGCAGCAGGTGCTTCGACCACCCCGCCGTCCGGCCCGGGCGAGATTTTGTCCTCCCTTCCACCGACTTCTCGATCCAATACCACGGGATCCGCTCCTCGGCCGCGAGCGTCTGCTCGTACAGCCGGCCGGCGGCCCGGGTCATCGGGTCCGCCGCGTCGAACGCCTCCCACACCACGATGCGGTTGGACGGCACAAGGCACCTCTCCTCGTCTCGAACCGGTTCGGTCCGGCACCCGCATTGTACCGCATGTCCTCAAATTCCCCCGGTTGGCACGCCCCCGCCCGGCGGGTAAGTTCCCCACACGGGTTCCACGCCGCCCGCCCCAAGTCCTTGCCCGGCCGGAGGGCCGCCGTGGCCGCCAAACGCCCCCGCCGGTTCAGTTACGACTACCCCAGACCGGCCTTGACAGTAGACGTGGCGGTGGTGACCCGCGACCCCCGCCCGCGGGTTCTTTTGATCCAACGGAAGAGCGATCCCTTCGCCGGAAGTTGGGCACTACCCGGCGGTTTCGTCGAGGAGGGCGAACGGCTGGCGGACGCCGCCCGGCGTGAGCTGCGCGAGGAAACGGGGGTCACGGTGGCCGAACTGGAGCAACTCTACACGGCCGGCGACCCGGGCCGCGACCCGCGCGGCTGGACGGTGTCCGTGGTGTTTCTGGCAAAAGTGGACTTCGACGCGGTGACGGCGGTGGCAGCGGACGACGCCGGCGAGGTGGGGTGGTTCCCGCTGGACGGGTTGCCCGCGCTGGCGTTCGACCACGACATGATCCTGGGCCGGGTGCGGACGCGGCTGGCCGACAGGTTGGACTGAAAGCGGAACGCGGATGACGCCGGATCAAGGCACGCGGATCAACGCCGGATTCAGAACCAGGGTTTTGCTCTGATCGGTGTCATCCGCGGGGCGTCATCCGCGTTCCATCGCCTTCTCGACTTCACGCACCGTCGCGTACCGGATGCCGAGCCGCCGCCCCTCCGCCTTCGCCGACTCCTGCCACAGCCCCGCGGCCGGGACGTCGATGCCGGCGCTGGCGTCCTCCGCGAGCCACACGTCGAACCCGGCCGCCTTCAGGTCGCGGGCGGCGAAGAAGCAGCAGACGTTCGCCGCCAGCCCGCACACCACCACCGCCGAGATGCCGCTCGCCCGCAGGAACGCCGCGAACCCCGGGTGCTGGGCGGTCACCGCGTACGCCTCGAAGTCGGGGTGGTACCCCTTCCGCCAGACGGCCGAGAACCGGTGGGCGTCGAGGCCGGGGAGGAACGCCGCCCCGGGGGTGTCGGCGACGCAGTGCGGCGGGTACAGGTCGTGCTCGCGGCCGCGGAACGAGCAGTGGTCCGGCGGGTGCCAGTCCTGGGTGGCGTCGACCCGGGCGAACGGCAGGGCGAGGAGGGCGTTCACCGCCGGGACGATCTCCCGCCCGCCGGGGACCGGGAGCTCGTCCGGGCAGTGGTCGGTGAACCCCCGCTGGGCGTCGACGACGAGCAGGGACGTGGACCGGGGGTCGAGGGTCGGCGTCACTTCTTCCCCGCGTTCTCGCGGAAGAACACGTTCATCACCTCCAGCCCGTCGGCCGGCTTGACGACGACCGGGGCCGCCCGGTCGATGTTGTACCGGAGCCGCTGCCACGCCCCGGGCTTCTCCGCCTTCACCTCCACGGCCGACTCGCCGACCTGCAGGGTCAGGCCGGCCGCGGACTTGGCCGGCACCTTCCAGTCGAGGATCAACTCGCCCGGCCCGACCGCCTTCTCCGTCGTCAGCGGCGCCTTGCCCGCCGCGACCAGCTTCCCGCCGGCCGCCTTCCACGAACCGTCCTCGGTCTTCCACCCCTTCAGGTCGAGGCCGCTGAACAGGCTGACGTGCCCGTCCGCGGTCTTTGCCACGTCCTCCGGCTTCGGGTTGGTGCCCGGCAGTTCCTTGATGGTGAGGTTCTTGAAGTGGCACTCGGCCCCTTCACTTTCGAGGGCGAGGTACCCCTTCCGCGGGTGGCAGTCGCTCACCCCGGACACCTCCTTGCCGTTCACCTCCAGCTTGATGGCGCCGTCGTTGGCGGTCACCTTGTAGTGGTTCCACTCCCCGCCGCCCTTGACCCGCTCCTCGCTCGGCAGGCACCGCTCCAGCCCCTTGCGGGTCGGGTGCGGGCGGTCCGGGACGCACCGGGCCCCCCAGATGCTGAAGATGTCCCCGTGGCTCGTGGCCCAGTCGGACTTGTAGTTGATCAGCACCTGCACCTCGATCCCGCGGGTGTACGCGGTGCCGACGGCGGGGATCGGGTCGCCCCACACGAACAGCCCGCTGTTCGCCATCTTCTCCTTCTCCACGTGCATCCAGTCCATCTCCAGGACGAAGTTCTCGTACTGCCGGTCGGACCGGAGGAACCCGGTCGGGGCGCCGGTGGTGACGATCTCGCCGTCCTTCACGAAGAACGTGCCCGGGTGGCAGTTGACGTTCACCCACCCGGTGAGGTCCTTGCCGTTGAACAGCGGCTTGGCCCCGCCGGCCGGCTTGTCTTGGGCGAGCCCCGGGCGTGAGCCCGGGGAGGAGGCCAGGGCGGCGGCGAACGCCAGGGACAGGAGTGCGGGGCGGAGCATGGGGGGTCCTCGGGGTGGGGGTCAGTCCAGTTCGGTCAGCCGGGTCTGCCAGGACCCGGGCCGGCGGCGGGCGTGGACGACGGCGACGATCACCGCCTCGCCCTTCCAGAGGGCGTAGATGACGCGGTACTGGAACCGTGCGATGAAGTACTCGCGGTTCTCCGGCTCGTCCGGCCCGTCCTCGGTCCGGGGGTACAACTGCGGGTTGCCGCCGATGGCCGCGACGGCCCGCCGCACCTCGGTCCGGAAGTCGTCGCCGAGCCCGGACCGCAGCTCGATCCTCGCGGTCGTCTCGACCACGTCGTCGGACGCCGCCGACAGGTAGCGGACGTTCATTTGTTCCGCAGCCCCGCGAGCCGGGCGTCGATCCGCCGGAAGACCTCGTCCGCGTCCAGCAGCTCGACCTCGCCCTTCACGAGTTGGTCGATCCGCGACCGGATCATCTCCCGGTCGCGCTTCTCGGCCTCCGCAAGCGAGGTGAACCCCTGCCGGACGCTGTCGAGCAGCAGGTTGGCGAGGTCGAGGCGGGTCTCGGCCGGCAGCTTCAGCAGGCGGTCCACCAGCTCGGTCGAGCGGTCGGCGGCCGGCGGGGCGGCGGGGGTCTCCGTGCTCATCACCTGTCCTCCGTGTGGCGGCTTGCCCCGGGGCCGGGGTTCGCGGACAATGGCCGCATTCTACCCGGCCCCGCCCCGCCGGTTCACGCCGGAAATCGCCATGCGCGCCACCCTCGCCGCCGCGGCCGTCCTCGTCGCACACGGGGCTGACACCCCCCACTCGGTGGCGGCCGAGAAGCCGAACGTCCTCTTCATCGCGATCGACGACCTGAACGACTGGGTCGGGCCGCTCGGCGGGCACCCGCAGGTGAAGACCCCGAACCTCGACAAGCTCGCCGCCCGCGGCACCACGTTCACCAACGCCCACTGCCAGAGCCCGCTCTGCAACCCGTCCCGGACCAGCCTCCTCACCGGGCTGCGGCCGACGACCACCGGCGTCTACGCCCTCGCCCCGTGGTTCCGCACCGACCCGAAGCTCAAGGACCACGTCACCCTGCCCGGGTGGTTCAAGAAGAACGGGTACGCCACGCTCTCGGCCGGCAAGATCTTCCACGGCGGGTACCCGCCGAAGGAGGACCGGGCCGCGGAGATGGTGACGTGGGGGCCGCCGCACCCGCTCCAGCCGCGGCCGAAGGCGAAGTTCGTCGACACCCCGGACAAGAACCCGCTCGTCGACTGGGGGCCGTTCCCGGAAAAGGACGAGGAGTGCTTCGACCACGACATGGCGACGTGGGCGGTGAAGCAGCTCCAGGCCCCGCCGCAGGGGCCGTTCTTCCTGGCCGTCGGGTTCCAGCACCCGCACGTCCCGTGCTACGCCCCGCAGAAGTGGTTCGACCTCTACCCCGACGACACGCTCGTCATGCCGCCGGTGAAGGCGGACGACCGCGCCGACCTGCCGCGGTTCGCGTCGTACCTGCACTGGAAGCTCCCCGAGCCGCGGCTGAAGTGGCTCGAAGAGAACAAGCAGTGGCGGCCGCTGGTCCGGGCGTACCTGGCGAGCGTCAGCTACGTGGACATGCAGGTCGGCCGCGTCCTCGACGCGCTGGCCGCGTCCTCGGCGGCGAAGGACACCGTCGTGGTCCTGTGGAGCGACCACGGGTGGCACCTCGGGGAGAAGGGGATCACCGGTAAGAACACGCTCTGGGAGCGGTCGACGCGGGTGCCGCTGATGTTCGCCGGGCCGGGCGTCGCCGCCGGGGCGAAGTCCGGCCGGCCGGCCGAACTCCTCGACCTCTACCCGACGCTCCTGGACCTCTGCGGCCTTCCCGCGAACCCGGCGGTGGAGGGGCTGAGCCTCGTCCCGCAACTAAAGGACGCGAAGGCCCCACGCGAGCGGCCGGCGGTCACGACGCACAACCCCGGCAACCACGGGGTGCGGTCCGAAGCGTGGCGGTACGTCCGGTACGCCGACGGCAGCGAGGAGTTGTACGACGTGGCGAAGGACCCGAACGAGTGGACGAACCTCGCGGCCAAGCCCGAGCACGCCGGCGTGAGGAAGGAGCTGGCGAGATGGATGCCGGCGAAGTCGGCCGCCCCGCTCCCCGGGAGCGCCGGCCGGCTGCTGACGTTCGACGACGGCGTCCCGGTCTGGGAGGGGAAGCCGATCGGCAAGGAGGACCCGTTCCCGGAGAAGTGAGCGAAGGCCGAACCGGGGCACCGGCGACGGGGCTCGCCGCCGGCGCCGGGCCGAGGCCGGTGGCCTGGGCTGAGGGAGGGCGGGCCTTCGGCCCTCGAAAGCCCCGAAGGGGCGGCCTCCCTCAGCCCAGGCCACCGGCCTGGGTTCCACGAACACGGCCCGGATTCGACGCCAACGGCCCGGACCGCCTGAACGCGACCAACCCCCCACGGAGTCTCCTATGCCCCGCGCCTGCCTCTTCCTCACCCTCACGCTCGCGCTCCCGGCCGGCGCCGCCGAGCCGCCGGTCGTGAAGCTCTGGCCCGGGAAGGCCCCGGGCGAGACGAAAGACCTCGGCCCGGAGGTGTACCAGGAGCCGAAGAAGGGGCAGATCGAGGTGAAGCGGCTCACGAACGTGAGCGACCCGACGATCACCATCTACGCCCCGGCGAAGGACAAGGCGAACGGCACCGCGGTGATCGTCGCCCCGGGCGGCGGGTACTCGATCCTGGCGATCGAGCACGAGGGGACGCAGGTGTGCGAGTGGCTCCGCGACCTCGGCGTCACCGCCGTCCTGCTCAAGTACCGCGTCCCGAAGCGGCCGGGGGAGACCCCGGACAACCTCGCCGCCATGCGGGACGCGCAGCGGGCGGTCACCCTGGTCCGGCACCGGCAGCAGGAACTCGGGATCGACCCGAAGCGGGTCGGCATGCTCGGCGTCTCGGCCGGCGGGCACCTGGCGGTGTGCACCTGCCTGTCCGGCGAGAAGCTGCGGTACCCGGCCGTCGACGCGGCGGACGAGCACAGCCCGGTGCCGAGCTTCGCCGCCCTCCTGTACCCCGGCGGGCTGGTCGAGAAGGACGGCAAGCTGAAGCCCGACTTCGTCGTCACCAAGGACTCCCCGCCGATGTTCTTCGTCCACGCGACGGACGACGGGGTGTCGAGCGAGAACAGCGTGGTGCTGTACTCCGCGCTGAAGAAGGCCGGGGTGCCGGCGGAGCTGCACCTGTACGCGAGCGGCGGGCACGGGTTCGGGATGCGGAAGATCCCGCACCCGGTGGCGTCGTGGCCGGACCGGTGCGCCGACTGGATGAAGGCCCGCGGGCTGCTGGAGAAGAAGTGACCACCCCCGGTTAGCGACGCGTCGAAGACGCGTCTTCGACGCGTCGCTAACCGGGCCGGCACGCCCGTTGCACTTCCGCCCCGCGGTCCCCGCCGCGGAGGTCCCATGCGGTTCCACGCCCTCGCCACCGACTACGACGGCACCATCGCCCACGACGGGGCCGTGGACGCCGACACCCTCGCCGCCCTGGAGCGCGCCAAGAAGTCCGGCCGCCGGCTCGTCCTCGTCTCCGGCCGCGAGCTGCCCGACCTCCAGACCGTGTTCGACCGCCTCGACCTGTTCGACCTCGCCGTCCTGGAGAACGGGGCGATCGTCTACAACCCGCAGACGAAGGAGACGCGCGTCCTGTCCGAGGCCCCGCCGCCGCACTTCGCCGAGCGGCTGAAGGCCCGCGGGGTGAAGCCGGTCTCGACCGGGCACGTCATCGTCGCCACCTTCCAGCCGCACCAGGACACCGTCCTCCAGACGATCCAGGAACTCGGCCTCGAGCTGCAGGTGATCTTCAACAAGGACGCGGTGATGGTGCTCCCGTCCGGGGTGAACAAGGCGACCGGGCTGACCGCCGCGCTGGCCGACCTCGGGCTGTCCCCGCACAACGCGGTCGGGGTCGGGGACGCCGAGAACGACCACGCCTTCCTGCGGCTGTGCGAGTGCTCGGCCGCCGTCGCCAACGCCCTGCCGGCGGTCAAGGACACCGCCGACATCGTGATGGCCGGGAAGCGCGGGGCCGGGGTCGCCCAGCTCATCGACCAACTGCTCGCGGACGACCTGTCGGACCTGAAGACGCTGAGCCGGCACCGGGTGCCGCTCGGGGAGGCGGACGCCCCCGGCGAGGGGATCGACCCGGCCGGCGCGGGGGTGCTGGTGTGCGGCACGTCCGGGAGCGGCAAGTCGACGCTGACGACCGCGATCATGGAGCGGCTGGCCGACGCCGGGTACCAGTTGTTGATCGTCGACCCGGAGGGGGACTACGCGAACCTGGAGTTCGCGACGGTCCTCGGCAACACCGACCACGCCCCCCGGCCGGAGGACGTGACCGACGCCCTGCGGGACCCGAGGCGGTCGCTGGTGGTGAACCTGCTCGGGGTGCCGCTGGCGGACCGGCCGAGCTTCTTCGCCCAGCTCCTGCCGCGGGTCTTGGAGGTGAAGGCCCGGACCGGCCGGCCGCACTGGCTGGTGGTGGACGAGGCGCACCACATGCTGCCCGCCGGGCCGGACGCGGCGAACCTGGCGACGCTGCTGCCGGACCGCGGGACGCTGTACATCACCGTCCACCCCGGGGCGATGGAGGCGGCCGCGCTGAACCACGTCGGGACGCTGCTGGTGATCGGCGGGCACCCGGTGAAGACGGTCGGGGAGTTCTGCAAGGCGGTCGGGGCGGAGAAGCCGAGGTGCCCGGCGGTGAAGGGGAACAAGCTCCCGACCGGGGACGCGATGGTGTGGCGGCGGGGCGAGGCGGAGGCGGTGGTGGTGACGACGAAGCCGCCGCGGACGGAGCGGAAGCGGCACTCGCGGAAGTACGCGGAGGGGAACCTGGGGCCGGACCGGAGCTTCTTCTTCCGCGGCCCGGACGGGAAGCTGAACCTGAAGGCGTCGAACCTGCACCTGTTCGTGCAGCTGGCGGACGGGGTGGACGACGACACCTGGGAGTTCCACCGCAAGGCCGGCGACTACTCGGCGTGGGTGCGCGGGCAGATCAAGGACGGCCCGCTGGCGGACGAGTTGGCCGAGGTCGAGGCGGACGACGAGTCGACCCCGGCCGAGACGCGGGCGGCGGTCCGGGCGGCGGTCGAGAGCCGGTACACGCTGCCGGCGGACGTGCCGAGCGGCCAGATCGATTGACGCGGGGCCCGCCCAGGCCCGTGTGCCCGGGCGGCGCCTCGGCTCGGTGGCACAGGCATTCCTGCCTGTGCGCTGATAGCTTGCACAGGCAGGAATGCCTGTGCCACCGAAACCAGGCCGAGGCCCCCCATGCCCGACCCCGCCCCGCGATCGATCCTGGCCGTCGACGTCGGCGGGACCGGGCTGAAGGTGCTGGCGACCGGCCAGTCGGAGCCGCGGCGGCGGGCGAGCGGGCCGCTCCTGACCCCGCAGGAGATGGTCGGGCTGGTCCGGGAGATGACCGCCGACTGGGAGTACGAGGCGGTGTCGGTCGGGTACCCGGGGCAGGTCGGGGACCACGGCCCGCGGTCGGAGCCGGGGAACCTCGGGGCGGGGTGGGTGGGGTTCAACTTCCCGGCGGCGTTCGACCGGCCGGTGCGGATCGTGAACGACGCGGTGATGCAGGCGCTGGGCAGCTACGACGGCGGGCGGATGCTGTTCCTCGGGCTGGGGACCGGGCTGGGGTCGGCGCTGATCGCGGAGAGCGTGCTGGTGCCGCTGGAGCTGGGGGAGTTGCCGTACCGGGGCCGGCGGCTGAGCGACGTCCTCGGGCGGGCGGGGCTGGAGCGGATGGGGAAGAAGAAGTGGCGGCGGGCGGTGGACGAGGTGGTGCCGGCGCTGATGGCGGCGGCGCTGGCGGACTACGTGGTGCTGGGCGGGGGGAACGCGAAGCGGGTGAAGGTGCCGCCGGGGGGTTCGCGGCTGAGCAACAACCTGACGGCGTTCCGCGGCGGGTTCCGGCTGTGGCACGTGGAGGACGTGCACACCCTGTCGGCGGACGACAACGAGCAGCCCCCGCCCCCGCCGCGGCCGGCCGAGTGGCGGCTGATCTGACCCGGGCGGCGGTCGAGTGGGTCTGCCCCGGTCCGGGTGACACGGCAGTTGTCCGGGGGCGCCGGTGTGAAATTGCTTGACCCGCCAAGTCGCTCGGCTTACCGTGGCGGCGGTTGATCCGTGCCGGCCGGTGAGTCGCCCAACTCTGCTGACACCGACGGGCTACCCCACCGCTCGGTCACCAACCGGGGCCGCGGCACCCACCCCATCAACCCGACTGTTCGCCGGCCGCCGCGGTCGGCGGCGCGGGCCCCCGGTCCACGCCACCCGTGCGGAGGGACGGCCATGCGGTACGAGCTCCCGTTAGCCCAGGCGACCGGTCAGGGGCACGACTCGTTCTGCGTCTACCCCTGGAAGCACCTCGAGGTCCGGCGCGACGGCACCCTCGACTTCTGCTGCAAGTTCCGCCGCACGTCCCCCCTGGCCGCGGCCGACGGCACCCCGCTGTCCGTCACGAAGCACTCGCTGGACGAGATCTGGAACGGGGAGCAGATCCGCGGCATCCGCCGGGACATGGTGGAGGGCCGGGTGGTGAGCGGGTGCGAGGTGTGCCACGAGCGGGAGGCGGCCGGGTACCCGAGCGACCGGCTGCAGGCGAACCTGGACTGGCGGGACGGGTGGCTGAACGAGGACCGGCTGACCGTCGAGCAGTTCAAGGCGCGGGCGGCGGCCGACGGCTTCCGGGACCCGGCCCCGGCCTACGTCGAGATCCGGGCGGGCAACCTGTGCAACCTGAAGTGCCGGATGTGCTACGGGTACACCAGCTCGCGGATCGCGCTGGACCCGGTGCACAGCCAGTGGGCCGGGAGCCACGTGTACACCGAGCCGGAGCGGTGGTGGCAGGACCGGGCGGTGCTCGACAAGCTCTTCCAGCACCCGGGCCGGGTCCGCCGCCTGTACCTGCTCGGCGGCGAGCCGTTCCTCGTGAAGGAGCTGGGCGGCGTCCTGCAGCACCTGATCGACCGGGGGGTGGCGCAGGACGTGGTGGTCGAGATGTCGACGAACGGGACCACCACCCGCGCCCCCTGGCTCCCCCTCACCCGGGCGTTCAAGCGGCTCGACCTGTTCCTCAGCATCGACGGGTACGGCGAGCTGAACCACTACATCCGCTACCCGTCCCGGTGGGACACCCTGGTCAAGAACATCGAGTTCTTCAAGACGCTGCCGAACACCCGCCTGTCCACCACCGTCTGCCTGCAGGCGTACAACGCCCTGTACCTCGCCGACCTGTTCCGGTTCTTCGACTCGGCCGGCCTGCCGCTGGGGTACGTCTACCCGATCGACCACCCCGAGCACCTCCGCACCACCGTCCTGCCGGCGGCGGCCCGCCGGCTGGCCGCGGACCGGTTGCGCGCCTACGCGGGCCGGGACTGCCGCCCGGAGAACCGGGAGGTGGTGCTCGGCCTGGCGAAGGGGCTGGAGCCGGCGGGGGGCGCGGCCGACGAGCACCGGCTGCGCGAGTTCATGCTGTTCACCAACGACCTCGACGCCTCGCGCGGGCAGAGCTTCCGGGAGGCGTGCCCGGAGCTGCACGACCTGATCGTGCGGTCGGGCGCCGGGTGGACGGGGGCGTCGCTGCTCCGGTCGTCGGAGGCCCGCTACCGGGAGCTGGAAGACCGGCACGAGCCGCTCACCTGCCTGTCCGGGCTGCTGCGGGAGGTCGCGCGGCGGGGCTGGCGGAAGATCAGTCGCAACCTGGCCCGGCTCCGCCGGCGGGGGCGCGGCGGAGCAACAACCTGACGGCGTTCCGGGGCGGGTTCCGGCTGTGGCACGCGGGGGACGTGCACACCCTGTCGGCGGACGACAACGAGCAGCCGCCCCCGCCGCGGCCGGCCGAGTGGCGGCTGATCTGACCGGTAGGTGGTCCTGACGATCGGCCGGGATTTGGTTTGCATTTCTGAGCCGGACAGCTAGGCTTTGTTCCGGTTCGATCCACCCGCCACAACCGGACCAGCCGACATGTCAGGTACGCCCCTTGCCCCGGGCTTCGCCTTGTTCGCCGCCGACCCGACCTGGACCGACAAGGAAGTCCTGTACGCGGTCGGGACCACCGTGGTCACCTGTGTCGGCCTGTTCGGCGCCTTCGGTGGCCTCATCTATCGCGCGCTGACCGGCTCACTCCGGTCCCGGGCACGGACGTTGGAAGCCGAGGTGGCCAGGGTCCGTAAGCTCACCGCCGACCTCGGCCCGCTCGACGTGGTGGCCGAGAAGCTGGCCCAATACGAGGCGGTGAAGGAGGAGCGCGACAAATCGGTCGGCCGGGTCGGATCGCTGGAGGTGCAGTTGAAGTCCGTGGAGGAGGAGCGGGACGGCTACGTGAAGGTGAACCACGGTCTGACCGCGGAGCGGGACGCGCTGAAGGGCGATGTCGAGCGGGTGACGAAGGAGCGCGATGACGCACTGTCCGAATTGAACGCCGAACAGAACCGCATCAAGAAGGCGACCCGCAAGGACGGGGCGATCTGGACCGAGAGGGTGTTGGCGAACGCGATCGAGTTCAAGCCACTGGAGCCGGAAGGGCGCCGGACCCCGATCCTGTCGATGCTCAACCTCAAGGGCGGGGTCGGGAAGACGACCGCAACCGCCAACTTGGCCGCCGCCCTGTCGCACCGCGGCTACCGGGTGCTGCTCGTCGATCTGGACTTACAGGGGTCACTGACCGGCACGTTCCTGTCGGAGGACGAGCAGAAGTCGGCCACGGAGGCGGGCACCCTCGTCGGCGACTTTCTCGACTCGTCCTTCGACGCCGAGTTTCCGAACCTGATGGACTATACCCGCACGATCCCGACGTTCCCGACCAGGTCGATGATCGCCCCGACCACAGACGCGCAGGCCTACTCGGAGATGAACCTGACCGTCCGCTGGTTCCTCCGCGCATCAAAGCGGGACCCCCGCTTCCTGCTCCGGAAGGAGTTGCAGTTGGTTCGGGTCACGGGGAAGTTCGACATCATCCTGCTCGACTGCCCGCCACTGCTCAACGTGTCCTGCATCAACGCCCTCGCGGCGAGCGACTACGTCCTGGTCCCGGTGATGCCGAGCACCCAGGCCACCAGCCGGGTCCCCGTGCTGCTTCAACGTCTGAAGCGGGTGCGCGAGACGCTGAACCCGGAACTGCACGTCATGGGGTTCTTCGGGAACCGGACCCGCGGGTCGGCGCTTACCGCCGACGAGAAGAACAAGCTCACCCTGCTCGAGGACAAGGCGAGGGACCCCCAGAACTGGGGGTCGGCCGTCCCCCTCTTCGGGAGCTTCATCCCGCAGTCGGCCCTCGTCCGGGACTGCGAGGACGAGCGGCGGACGCTCTGCCCGGACGACGACCTGTTCAAGTCGTTCGCCGCCCTCGCCAAGGAGGTCGAATCCCGGCTCCCGCTCTTCTGCCTGCCAGCCGGGAAGCCGGCGGGGGTGCTGGCGTGACCGTCGCCGACCTCCAGCGTGTGCTCCAGCAAGTCGGGCGGATGGTCGAGGCGGCCGGGGCAAAGGCCGGGGCGTCGGCCGAGTTGGACGGATTCGCCGCCGCCCTGGATCGCTTCAAGGAGCGGCCGCTCAAGGGGTTCGCCGAATTGGTCGGCCGGATGGACGAGTCCGGCGCCGTCGCCCCCAAGTCGGGCAAAACCAAAGCGGCCCCCGCCCGGGTGCCGGCCGCAGACCCGCAGGCCCTCGCGGGCGAAGTGCGTCTGCTCTACGACCGGGCCGCGGACCCTGCGACCACCGAGGCGGAGGTCACCGCCCTCTCCGAACGGCTCGGCGGGTTGACGATCCCCGGCTTGAAGCAGGTCGCCGCAGCGATCGGCTTCACGGTGCCATCGAAGCTCAAAACCAAGGTCGACATCGTCGGCGGCATCCGGCACCGGATCATGGACCGGAGGGGGGCGAGCATCCGGTCACAGCTCGGCGACCGGCCGAGCGGCGTACCGACCGATCCCGCGCGACCCGCGACCGGTCAGCCGTCGTCCGCCCCGGCCGGCTGACGACCCCAGGTTCAGTTCACCTCGACCATCGCCTTCACCACCCCGGTCTCCGGCCGCAGCCACTTCGGGAACTCGCCGACCACCGCGTCGAACGGGACCGAGTGCGTCACCCACGGGCGGGTGTCCAGCATCCCGCCCCGACCGGTCAGGCCCGGCCCGCGAGCCCGCCGGCCGGCGACCCCTCGCGGTCCGTCGCCTCCGTCACCCGGGCGTAGATCATCCGCATCTGGATCTTCTCGCTCAGCGCGGCGCACTGCGACAGGAAGATCGCGAACAACTGGTCCCCGCGCACCTTCTCGCTGGTCAGCTCCTTCAGCGCCTCCTGCTTGACCGCCGTCACCCGCCGGAGGAACGGCCGCAACTGCTCCGGGTCGGTCACGTCCATCTGCTCCAACTCGACCGCCAGCGTCTGGCCGATGAACCCGTCGAGCTTCTGCTTCTGCTCCCGGTCCGCCGCCTCGGCGAGGCGCTCCCGCCGGCGGCGGGCCCAGCCCCACGCCAGGACGGCGACCGCGGCGACCCCGACCAGCGCCTCCTTGGACTTCGAGGCCAGCTCCATCGCCCGGGACAGGCGGTGGAACCGGGCCGACGGGTCGTGGTACGCCCCGGCGGCGGGGTGCATCACGGCGGCGTCGTAGTCCCGGGCGGCCTTCGCCGACAGGAGCGGCGGGTACGACGCCCGCAGGTCCGTCTCGTACAGCGCCGCCAGCGCCTCCCGCACCAGCTCGTCGGGGGCGTCCGACCGGGCGGCCAGCAGGGCCGTCGCCGCGACCGTCCGGACCGGGGCGGGCGGGACCGGCGGGTCGCCGGAGTACAGGCCGCGCGGGATGGTGGCCGGGACGAGCCACGGGTGCCGCGCGGCCAGGCCCTCCGGGTCGGCCAGCCCGACCAACTCCACCTTGCCGCTCCGCAGCACCTTCTCCAGGGTCGGGTTCATCCACCCGCTGGTGACCAGGGCGGCGTCCACGTCCCCGCCGGCGGTGAGCGCGCCGAACGGGTCGTCCACGTCCGTCACCCCGTCCGGCGGGACGCCGTAGTGCGGCAACAGGACGTTGGCGTTCTGGCGGATGCCCGAGCCCGGCATCCCCAGCCCGACCCGCCGGCCGGCGAGGTCCGCCGGCGAGCGGATGTCATTCCCCTTCCGGACCAGGAAGTGGAGCGCCTCCGGGAACAGCGGGGCGACCCCGGCCACGCCCTCGGGGGTGAGGGAGGTGGTCTGGATCAGGGCCAGGTCGGCCCCGCCGTCCCGGAGCAGCCCGACGTTCGCCCCGCTCCCGGCCGTCTCGAGGACGCGGACCGGCCGGCCGGTCCGCTGCTGCAGCCGCGCCGCGAAGTCCCGGGCGAAGGTGTGGTACAGCCCGCCCGGCTGGCCGGCGGCGATGCGGACCTCGGGCGGCAACGTCGGGCGGGAGGCGTACCAAGCAACGGCACCGGCGGCCAGGAGGGCGGCGACCAGTGCGGTGATGAGGAAGTGGACCCGGGACATGAGGGGGCTCGTGAACGACCTCGGGGCGCCTGTCGCGGTGGTATTCGCTCCCCGCCCCGGGGAATTGCCCGCGACCGGCTTCAGTTCACCTCGACCATCGCCTTCACCACCCCGGTCTCCGGCCGCAGCCACTTCGGGAACTCGCCGACCATCGCGTCGAACGGGACCGAGTGCGTCACCCACGGGCGGGTGTCCAGCATCCCCGCCTCGATCAACCGCACGATCCGCGTGAACTCCGGGCTCACCGCGTTCCGGCTCGCCAGGAAGCTGATCTCGCGGCGGTGCATCAGCGGCTGGGTGAACGTGACCGGGTCCTGCGTGATCCCGACCCACACCACCCGCCCGGCGAACCCGGCGTAGTGGTACGCGCCCGCCATCGACTTCGCGCTGCCGGTCGCGTCCACCACCACGTTCCCCAACCTCCCGTCGGTCATCTCGGTGAACATTTTGACATCATCGTCGAAGCCCTTCGCCGCGATCGTCTCACTCACCCCCATCTTCTCCCGCACGAACCGCAGCCGGCCCTCGTTGATGTCCATGACGATCACCCGCGAGCCGGCGAGCTTGGCGAACTCGACCACCGACAGCCCGATCGGCCCGGCCCCGATCACCAGCACCGTCTCGTCCGGCCGCGGGTTCGCCCGGTTCACCGCGTGCAGCCCGATCCCCAGCGTCTCCACCAGCGCCAACTGCTCGAACGTGAGCGTCTTCGAGACGTGGAGCTTGCGGGCCGGGATGGTGAACAGCGGGCGGAGGCCGCCGTCGCAGTGGACCCCGAGCGTCTGGTGGTTCTCGCAGCAGTTGGTGTGGCCGCGGGCGCAGGAGTAGCACGCCTGGCAGTTGATGTACGGCTCGACCGCCGCCCGGTCGCCGACCTTCACGTTCGCCACCCCGGGGCCGACCGCCACCACCTCGACGCCGAGTTCGTGGCCGGGGATGCGCGGGTAGGAGAAGAACGGCATCTTCCCGAGGTACCCGGACAGGTCGGTCCCGCAGACGCCGACCCGGTACACCTTCACCACCGCGTCGCCGGGGCCGGGGGCCGGCGGCTCCGGCAGGTCGATGACGCGGAACTGTTCGGGCTTCTCGAGCTGGATGGCGCGCATGGGAGGGTGCCTCGGCGGTGGGTCCGGTTGGTGTAGCCGCGGAACCGGAAAAGGCGATCAGACCTTCTCGGGCGTGCGGCGGCGGGGTACAACCACGGCAGCGGCGGCGGGCGGCGTCCAGCTCGCTGTACTCCAGCAGGGCGATGTTGCGTCGCCCGAGAGCATTCCAGCCGATCCGCCGCGGGGACGGCTGTTCCAGCACCGCTACCGGCGCGCGCGATGCGCACGCGGGGCGGTCTGGGGCAACCCCGCCGACCGGGGTTCCGCCCCGCGTGCGCATCGCGCGCGCCGGGCGGCGCCGTGAGCCGTCCGCGCACCAGGCCCGGTAGTGGACCCGCCCGCCGCCGCCCCTTTCCACCGGAGGACCGCCGATGACCCGGTTCCTGTTGGCCGCCGTGACCGGCCTGGCGGCGTCCGCCGCCGCCGCCCAAGACCCGGCCCGGCCCGCGCCGGCGCAGCCGAACCCGTTCGAGCGGCCGGCCCAGCCGAGCCCGTTCCGGGCGAGCCGGGCGGCGGCGCTGGAGGAGGACGTGGAGTTGCTGGAGGCCGGGCGGGACGTGCGGCGGGCGCACGTGAGGGCGGCCGAAGTGGCGGTGAAGCGGGCCGAGATCGACGCCGCCCGGGTCGACAAGCTGGCGGCGGCCGGGACGGTCACGCGGGAGGAGTCGGACAAGGCCCGGCTGGACGTCGAGGCGGCGAAGGCCCAGCTCGAGGTCCGGCTGGCCGAGATGAAGGAGGTGGAGGTGAAGATCAAGCACGCCCGGAAGCGGTTGGACGAGGCGAAGGCGCCGCCGGCGCCCCGCCCGGACCGGCCGGCCGAGCGGCCGGCGCGGCCGGCGGACCCGCTCGAGGTAATCCCGCGGCCGGAGCGGGTGCCGCCGGCCGCCGGACTCGACCCGAAGCACGCGGCCATGATCGCGGCCGCGGCGGAGAAGTGGAAGGCCCGGGCCGCCGAGCAGGCGGCCGAGTTGGCGGCCGTGGATCAGGCGATCGAGGAGTTCCGGAAGAGGGCGGACGAGGAGATGAAGGCCGCCGCCGCTCGCCTGGACGCGATCCGCGCCGCCCTGAACGCGCTGCGGGCGCCCGACGTGAACCGGGATGAGAACTGACGCCCCCGCGCTCCGCTCCGAGGACTCCGCGTCGCGGCGACACGGGGGGGTTTACTTCTTCGCCGCGATCGCCTTCTGCACCGCGGCGCCGAGGTCGGCCGGGGTCGGGGCGACCTCGATCCTCGCCGCCTTCAGCGCCGCGATCTTGTCCGCCGCCGACCCGCTGCCGCCCGAGATGATCGCCCCGGCGTGGCCCATCCGTCGCCCGGGCGGGGCCGTCTGCCCGGCGATGAACGCCGCCACCGGCTTCGACACGTTCTTCGCCACGTACTCCGCCGCCACCTCCTCCGCGTTCCCGCCGATCTCCCCGATCAGCAGGATCGCCTCCGTCCCCGGGTCCTTCTCGAACAGCTCCAGCAGCTCCGTCTGCACCGTCCCGATGATCGGGTCCCCGCCGATCCCGACGCACGTCGACTGCGGGTACCCGAGCGAGGTGAGCTGGAACACCGCCTCGTAGGTCAGCGTGCCCGACCGGCTGATCACCCCGACGCCCTTCTCGCCCGGGCCGCACGGCTTGTGGATGTAGCCCGGCATGATGCCGATCTTGCACTGCCCGGGGGTGATCACCCCCGGGCAGTTCGGGCCGACCAGCCGCACCCCCGGCTTGGTCGCCAGGTACCGCTTCGCCCGGGCCATGTCGAGGACCGGGACGCCCTCGGTGATGGCGACGATCAGGGTGACGCCGGCGTCGGCCGCCTCCATGATCGCGTCGGCGGCCCCGGGCGGGGGGACGAACACCATGCTGGCCGTCGCCCCGGTCGCCCGGACCGCCTCGGCGACGGTGTTGAACACCGGCAGCTTCGCCTTCGACTGCGGCCCCTCCCAGGTGTTCCCGCCGCGGCCCGGGGTCACCCCGCCGACGAACTTCGACCCGTACAAGAGGCACTGGTCGGTGTGGAAGGTGCCGGACTTGCCGGTGATCCCCTGGCAGATCACCTTCGTGCCGGAGTCGACCAGGATGCTCATGGCGGGGTCCCGCGGGGGGTTCGGTTCCCCGTGTGATACGGGCCGCCGCCGCCGGCGGGGAGAGGTCGCCGCGCCCCAAGCGGTCACCCGTCCGGGTGGGTGGGGGCGGCGAGGGCGCGGACGGCGGCGGCCAGCTGGTCGACCCGGAACGGCTTCGCCAGGAACGCCTCGTCGGCGGTCGGGCCGGCCGGCAGCACCGTCTCGGGGCTGAACCCGGACACGAACAGCACCCGCACCCCGGGGTGGGCGGCCCGCACCCGGTCGGCCAGCTCCCGCCCGCCCATCCGCGGCATCCGCACGTCCGTCACCAGCACCGCCGGGGCGGCCGGCAGCCCGGCCAGCGCGGCCAGGGCGCCCGGGCCGTCGGCCGCGGACACCACCTCGAACCCGGCCCCGGCCAGGACCTGGGCGGACAGCTCCCGGACCGCCGGCTGGTCCTCCACCAGGAGCACCAGCGGGCGGCCCGGCACCCCCGCCCGCCCGGCCGGGGCGGCCGGCCGCACCGCCGACCGGGGGCCGTCGGCCGCGGCCGGCGGGTCGCCCGGGGCGGCCGGGAAGTACGCCCGGAACGTGGTCCCCTTCCCCATCTCGGTCGTGTACCGGACGTGCCCGCCGGCGGTGGTCACGATCCCGTACACGGTCGGCAGCCCGAGCCCGGTCCCCTTCCCGACCTCCTTGGTGGTGAAGAACGGCTCGAACAGGTGCGGGCGGACCTCCTCCGGGATCCCGGTCCCGGTGTCGGTCACCGCCAGCACCACCCACCGGCCCGGCGGCGGGTCGTCCGGCCCGGGCGGGTCCGGCACCTCGGCCACCCCGGTCTCGACGGTCAGCGTCCCGCCGCCGGGCATCGCGTCCCGGGCGTTCACGCACAGGTTCATCACCACCGACTCGACCTGCCCGCGGTCGGCCACCACCGGCGGGACCGGGGCCGCCCGGGCCACCAGCCGGACCTCGTCCCCGGTGAGCGGGGCCAGGAGCGGGCGCAGCCCCTCGACCACCGCCGCCAGGTCCACCGCCCCGGCCGTCGGCGGCCGCTTCCGGCTGAACGCCAGGAGCTGGCGGGTCAGGTCGGCGGCCCGCCCGCCGGCGGCCAGGACGTGGCCGATCAGCTCGGCGGTCGGGCTGCCCGGGACGGCGGAGGCGGCGACCATCTCCCCGAACCCGTTGATGACGGTGAGCAGGTTGTTGAAGTCGTGGGCGACGCCGCCGGCGAGCCGGGCCACCGCCTCCAGCTTCTGGGCCTGGCGGAACTGCTCCTCCAGCCGCCCGACCGCCTTCTCCGCCTCCACCCGGGCGGTCACGTCCTGGAAGGTGCCGAACACCCGGTACGGCCTGCCCGCCCGGGTCTCCACCTGCCCGACCGCGTTCACCCACAGCTTCCGGCCGCGGGCGGTGACCAGCCCGAGCACCAGGTCCCACCCCTCCCCGGTCGCCACCGCCCTCTCGACCGCCGCGGCGATCACCGGCCGGGCCTCGGGGGCGTAGAAGGCGACGGCCCCGGCCACCGTCGGGGTGAAGTCGGCCGGGCCGACCTCGTGGATCCGGTACGTCTGCTCGGACCAGGTCAGCCGGTCCTCGGGGACGACGTACTCCCACCCGCCGATCCGGGCCAGCCGGCCGGTCGCCTCCAGGAGCGCCTGGGCGTCCCGCAGCCGGGTCTCGACCGCCCGCCGCTCGGACACGTCCCGGGCGTTCACCACCACCCCGCCGACCGCCGGGCGGTCGAGGAAGTTGGTGGCGATCACCTCCAGCCACACCCACCCGCCGGCGGCCGCCCGGAACCGGGCCTCGACCCGGGTCGGCACCCCCGGGTGGGCGAGCACGTCGGCGAACAGCAGCCGGGCCAGCGGCAGGTCGTCCGGGTGGACCCCGGCGAGCGGCTCCCCGCCGACGACCCAGCCCCGGTCCCGGCCGACGACCCGGGCGGCGGCGGCGGTCGCGAACAGGCACCGGGCGTCCCGGTCGAGCACCGCGACGATGTCGTGGGAGTGCTCGAGCAGGGCGAGGAACCGGGCCCGGTCCGCCACCCGGGCGTCCCCGTCGGCGGCCAGCCGGGCGAGGGCCGCGTCCCGCTCGGCGGTGATCGCCCCGAGGCACAGCCCGGTGACCGCCGACACCGCCAGGAAGGCGACCAGGGCGTGCTGGTCCGCCCCCCCGGCCCCGGCCAGCACCACCCCGGCCGCGGCCGCCGCCGACAGCAGGTTCGCCGCCGCCGCCCCGCGCGGGCCGTACCGGGTGGCGGCCACCGCGACCGCCGGCAGGCAGGCGGCCGCGACCGCGTGCCGGGGGGCGGTCGGGGTGAGGGCCAGGATCAGGGCGACGGCGGCGGCCGCCGCCAGCCCGACCCGGGCCGTGCCGACCCCGAGCCGCCCCGGCCCGGGCCGCCGCCCGGCCGGGCCGAGCAGGGCCGGGGCCACGAACAGCACCCCGGCCACGTCCCCGGCCCACCACACCGCCATCCCCCGCCACACGTCCGCCGCCGGCAGCCACCCGGCCGCCCAGAACGCGGCCGGCCCGACGGCCGCCGCCACCGCCGCCCCGGCCGCCGCCCCCGCCAGCAGCCGCCCGACGTCCCCGACCCGGTCCAGCGGCAGCCGGCCCCGCCGGCCGCGCCGCACCACCCACCCGCCGACCGCCGCCCCGGCGACGTTCCCGGCCGCCACCACCGGGTCCGTCCACTCCGGCCCGCGGTACGCCAGGGCCACCGCCAGCGCCCCGGCCGCCACCCCCGGGACCGCCCGCCACCCGAACCGGACGACCGCCGCCAGGGCGACCCCGGCCGCCGGCCACAGCACCACCGGGGCCCGGCCGGGCCACGCCAGCCACAGCCCGCCGGCCCCGGCCAGGGCGTACGCCGCCGCCACCGCCGCCGCGACCCCGGCCGCCCGCGCCAGGGCGGGCCGGAGCCGGGGCGGGCCCACGGCCGGGTCGGCGAGGGGGGCGGCGACGTGCATCGGGTCCGTTCCGGGGCGCGAGTCGAGTCTACCCACAGGATAGCACCCGCCCACCGGTCGGCGACCACCCCGGGGCGGCCGGTGTCTTCACCTCCCCCTTGGTGGGGGAGGTCGGCGGCGCTTCGCCGCCGGGTGGGGGGAAGCTACCCCGCTGTTCCGCGTCGCCCCTCCACCCGTGCGGCTCTCCCCCCCACCCGCCGGCTCCGCCGGCGACCTCCCCCACCAGGGGGGAGGTGAGGACCAAAGACCCGGCCACAAGAGACGCCCGTTGCCCCCCGGCCGTCCGTACAATGTCTCCCGGTCACCGGAGGGGCGGTCGTGGTCCGGGTCGTGCTCACCGCCGGCGTCGCGTCCGCCGCCCTGCTCGCCGCCGGGGCCGGCCGGGCGTCCGTGTACTCCCCGGACGACCCCCGGTTCGCCGTCCCGGTCGCCGCCGACGGCACCCCCCAGCCGCTCGAGTTCAACGAGTTCAAGCGGCGGCTCGCCGTCCTCACCAACGCCCTGAACCAGAACCTCGACACCCCCGACCGGCAGGCGTTCCTCAAGCGCATCGCCGACCGGGAGAAGCTGCCGAAGCCGTCCCCGGCGGAGGCCGCCGCCCTGGCCGCCGACCTCACCCGGGTCGGCCGGACCGACCAGGCCCTGAACCTGCTCGGCCCGCGGTCCGCCGACCGCCGCCCGGACTACTTCGTGATCGCCGCCCTGGCCCACGCCCACGCCACCCGCGGGGACTGGGCCGAGGCCCTGCGGCACTACGAGGGGCTGCCCGACGTCGAGATGCCGGCCGAGGTGAAGGGGTTGTCGAAGGCCCAGCGGGACTGGTGGGCGAAGCTCGACGCCGACTACGTCCCCCACCTGTACCGCCTCCGCCGGCACGAGTCGGACGCCCGCCGCGGGCTCTCGGCCGGTGACCGTGAGAGGGCGGACGCGGCCGAAGACGTGCTGCCGCTGTTCCCGCTCCCCGGGCCGGGCGGGAAGGCCGACCCGGTCCGGTTCGTGAACGACCGCGGGGAGTACGAGCCCGGGAAGTTGGCCGAGGCCGAGAGGGCCAAGCTCCCGTCGGACGCCATCCCGGTCGTCCAGCAGCTGCTCCTGTGGTACCCCGGCGAGACCCGGCTGTACTGGCTCTTGGCCGAGCTGTACGCGGCGGCCGGCGACCCGGTGTCGGCGGCGGCGATCCTGGACGAGTGCACCTGGGGCCGGCAGTACGGGAACCGGAAGGTGCTGGTCGCCCACCGGCAGGCGGTGCGGGCGGCGGCCGACGAGCTGACCCGCCCGCCGGACCCGGTGACCCCGCCGATCAGCATGCGGACCGTCGCCATCTACTTCGCCGCGGTCGGGGCGGTCGCCGTGCTGGCGCTGGTCCGGACGGTGGCCCGCCGCGGCCGGGGGGCCGACTGCGGCCCGGCCGGGTGAGGGTGACCGCCGCCCGCGGTCGCGGGCCGCGGAATCCGGCCCGTCCGTCGCCGTCATTCCCGGACGAGCCGGACGCGTGAGCGACGGCGAAGCAAGACCCGTCGCTCACGCGTCCGGCTCGTCCGGAGGGCGCCGCCCCCGTTCTCCCGTCCCACGTCCCCCGCGAGGACCGCTCATGTCCCGGTTGATCGCCGCCCTGGCCGTGCTCGCGGCCCCGGCCGCCGCCCGTGCCGCCGACCCGGCCCCCGAACAGCTCCTGTCCCCGACGTCGCACCTGTTCGTCCGGTGGGACGGGGTCACCGCCCACGCCGACACCTACCAAAAGTCGTTCTGGGGGCCGCTCATGGCCGGGCCGACCGGCGACAGCGTCCGCACCCTGCTGGCGAAGGTCCCGAAACTGCTCGGCGAGGCCCTGCTCGCCGACCCGCTCCTCGAAGGTAAGCCGCCGGCCGAGCTGAAGGCCACCCTCGCCGACCTGAAGAACCTGGCCAAGCTGACCGACCTGCTGGCCGACACCGGGGTCGTCGTCGGGGCCGAGATCCGCGAGCCGCGGCCGACCCTCAAGGGGCTCGGGGCGGCGCTCGGCGGGCTGCTCGGCGGGAACCCGCCCGGGGTCGAGGCCCTGCTCCCGGACCTCCACCTGCTCGTCGTCCTCCCGAACGCCGCCGACCGGGCCGAGGTGCCGTTCGCCGGCCTCCGCCTCGCCTGGCAGGCCGCCGGGTTCGCCGTCGAGCCGCTGGGCGCCGGCCGCAAGGGGTTCCGCATCACCGCCGACCCGGCCCCGCAGCCCCGCCCCATCGTCCCGCCCCGCGCCCCCCGCGGGGGGTCGAAGATCGCCCTCCGCCAGGACGACGGGCCGTTCAAGGTCGAGTCGGCGTGGTGGGTCGAGGGGAAGCACGTCGTCGTGTACGTCGGGACGACCCCGGCCGAGCGGATGATCGCGGAGGTCGGGGCGAACCCGGCGAAGGGCGGGGTCTCCGCCCACCCGCTGTTCGCCCGCTGTTCCGCAAAGCCGGCGTTCACCTCCGTCGCCCGCGGGTTCGCCGACGCCGGCCGGGTGGTCGGGCTCGTCAAGGGCCTCGCCGGGCCGTTCGTCCCCGGGCTGGGCCACCGGCTCGACGGCCTCGGGGTCGGCAACCTGAAGGCGGTGGTGTTCAACGCCGGGTACGACGGGAAGGAGTTCCGGGCCGTGTGGGACTTCGACCTGCCGGGCGAGCGGAAAGGGTTCGCCAAGATCCTGAAGAAGGACCCGATCGGGCTGGCCGATCTGCCGCCGCTCCCTCCCGACGTGACCCGGTTCCTGGCCGCCCGGATCGACCCGTCCGCGGTGTACGAGTCCGGGCTGGCGCTGGTCGAGGCGCTGGCCGGCCCCGGCCCGGACGCGGACCCGAAGGACCGGGCGGCCCACACCCCGGAGGCGGTCAAGGCCCGGCGGGCGGAGCTGGCCCGGGAGCTGAACAAGGCCCTCGGGGTGAGCGTGGCCGACGACCTGCTCCCGTGCCTGGGGGACAAGCTGGTGGTGTACCAGAGCCCGAACGAGGGGCTGAGCATCCTCGGCACGGTGGTGTGCGTGTCGCTGAAGGACCCGGCCGCGGCCCGGGCGGTGGCCGACCGGCTGCACCCCGGGATCGAGAACCTGGTCGGGTCGCCGGTGAAGGTGCGGAAGCGGGTGCTCGCCGGGGTCGAACTGCGGCAGCTCCACTCCCGCAACTTCGGGCTCGTCACCCCGACCTACGCGGTCGCCGGCGACTGGCTGGTGGTCGCCCTCCACCCGCAGGGGGCGCAGGGGCTGGCGCTGCGGCTGAAGGGCGACCTGCCGGCGTGGAAGCCGGACCCCGCCACCGCCGCCCGGCTGGCCAAGCTGCCGAAGGACGGGTGCGTGCTCCAGTACTGCGACCCGGCGAGCACCGCCAAGAACCTGTGCGTCCTCGGCCCGCTGTTCCTCGGCACCCTGGACAACCTGTCCGGCCTCCGCAACGGCGGCGAGAACCGCGGGGACTTCGACCCGCTCGACGTCGGGCTGATCCCGAACGGGCACGAGCTGAGCAAGCACCTGTTCCCGAACCTGACCGTCACCCGGGACGACGGGAAGACGGTGCGGGTGGAGGTGAACGAGTCGCTGAGCGTCCCGCTGGAGGTGATCGGGCTGGAGCCGATCATCGTCGGGCTCGGGGCGTTCGGGGTCCGGCTCGCGTTCTGACCCACGCCGCCCCTCCGCGTTTAGCCGCGACGCGGGGTCTTCGGAGCGGAGCGCGGGCGCATCCGTCGCGCTCCGCTCCGAAGACCCCGCGTCGCGGCTAAACCTCACCCCGGAGTCCCCTCCCCATGCGCCTGCCGCTCGCGCTCCTCGGAGCCCTCGCCGTGACGCCCCTCGCGCTGCCCGCGGACCTCCCGCCGCCGGACAAGCTCCCGGCGAGCCCCGACATGCCGAACCCGCTCGTCATGCGCGACGGGACGAAGGTGTCCACCAAGGCCGACTGGGAGGCGAGGCGGCGGCCGGAGCTGAAGGAGCTGTTCCAGCACTACATGTACGGCCGGTTCCCGGCGAAGCCGGAGAAGGTCACGGCGAAGGTGCTGTTCGAGGACCCGAAGGCGCTCGGCGGGAAGGCGACGCTGCGGGAGGTCGAGCTGACGTTCGGCCCGCCGGAGTGGCCGAAGCTGTACCTGCTGGTGGCGGTGCCGCACGGGAAGGCCCCGGCCCCGTGCCTGGTCGGCCCGAACTTCAACGGCAACCACGCCCTGACCGACCACCCGCAGGTGCGCGTCCCGACGGCGTGGGTCCGGCCGGACGGCCCGGGGGTCGCGAAGGGGACGAACGTGGCGACCGCGGAGGGCCGCGGGAAGCAGGCCGACACCTGGCCGCTGGCCCAGGCGGTCGGCCGGGGGTACGCGGTCGCCACCTTCTACTGTGGCGACCTGCAGCCGGACCGGCCGACCGTCCGCGAGGGGATGCGGGCGACGCTCCCGGACCGCGACGGCGGGGCGCCGGGGGACGAGACGGCGACGATCGCGTTCTGGGCGTGGGGCGTCCACCGGGCGGTGGACTACCTTCTGACCGCCCCGGACGTCGACGGGAAGCGGCTGGCGGTGGTGGGCCACTCCCGGCTCGGGAAGACGGCGCTCTTGGCCGGGGCGTTCGACGACCGGATCGCGGTGGTGATCCCGCACCAGTCCGGGTGCGGCGGGGCCGGGCCGAGCCGGTCGAAGAACGACAAGGCGGAGACGGTGGCCCGGATCACGAAGGCGTTCCCGCACTGGTTCTGCGGCCACTTCACCGCGTTCGGCCCCGACCCGACCAAGCTGCCGTTCGACCAGAACGGGCTGGTGGCGGTCTGCGCCCCGCGGCCGGTGCTGATGACGAACGCGGAGGACGACCAGTGGGCGAACCCGGGCGGGCAGTTCGACGTGCTGAGGGCCGCCGCCCCGGCGTACGAGCTGTACGACGTGAAGAAGCCGGTGGTGGCGGAGGCGATGCCGGCGTCCGGGAAGTTGTCGGCGGAGCGGCTGGGGTACTTCATCCGCCCCGGGAAGCACGCGATGACCCCGGCCGACTGGACCGTGTACCTGGACTACTGCGACGGGTGGCTGAAGTGACGGGTTCGGACGCTTCTGCGAAGCGTCGCTAACCGCGGCGGTTAGCGACGCTTCGCAGAAGCGCCCCCGCCAACTCCCCCGGCTCCGCCACCACGTAGTCGGGGCGGCTGTCGCGCAGGATCCCCTCGGCGTGGTACCCCCAGGTCACGGCGGCGGCCGCCGCCCCGGCCTTCCGGGCGGCCTCCACGTCCCGCACCTCGTCCCCGACGTACACCACCTCGCCCGCCGGCACCCGCTCCGCCCGGGCCAGCCGCCGCAGCGCCTTCCCCTTGCCGAACAGCCGCGGGTACCCGACCACGAACGCGAACAGCCCCTCGACCCCGTTCGCCCGCAGGCACCGGCGGATGTTGTCCTCCCGGTTCGAGGAGAGGATGCCGAGCCGCGCCCCGGCCGCGTGCAGGGCGGCGAGGGCGTCGGGCAGGCCGGGGAAGAGGCGGAGCCGGTCGGCCCCGTCGGCGGCCGCGGCGTGGAACCGGCGGACGAGGCGCGGCAGCCGCCACAGCGAGATGCCGTGGTGGCGGAGAAACTGGCGGGTGGTCATGGCCCGGGCGGCGGGCACGTCCTCGACCGGCCGGTGGCCGAGGTCGGCGGCGAGCCGGTTGAAGATGGCGACGGTGGCCGGGAGGGAGTCGGCGAGGGTGCCGTCGAAGTCGAACACGACGAGCCGGTACGGCATCGGGCGGGTCCTCGGGCGGCGGGGTATTGTACCGCCGGCCGGGGCGGGGTAGAACAACACGGCTCGTCGCGGCGTTGTGGGTCTAGCTCGCTGCCCTGCAGCAGGACGATGTTGCGTCGTCCGAGCGAATGCCCTGCGAAGCGCCTCGGGGAGGGCTGTTCCAGCACCGCTGTCGGACCGGTCGGGCGCCGACCCGGTCCGGCCTGGGACAACCCCGCGGGCCGTGGTTCCGGACCGGGTCGGCGCCCGACCGGTCCGGCGGTGCCGCGAGCCCTCCGCGCCCCAGGCCGGGAAGTAGACCGGCGCCGCGACGCGCGCACGGAAGCCCCGGGGTCACCCCCGGGGCTTCTTGTTCACCGGACCCGAGCGGGGGGCGTGAGCCCCCTGTGCGTCGGCGGCCCACAGGGGGCTCACGCCCCCCGCTCGGGAAAGGGGCCGGCTCAGCGGATGCCGCCGGCGAAGTCGTCGCCGGGGGTGGCCCGGGCCTCGGTGTGGAAGTGGGTGCCCTTCGGGGCCGGGTGCCCGCCGTGCGCCTTCACCCCCCGGCCCATCTCGGCCACCACCGCCCCGTAGCTCGCCGGCACGTCGTCCGCGTCGTAGTCGTAGTCGTCGTAGGTGCACACGTACCCGGGCTGCTTCGACCGCTCCCGCTCCTCCCCGTACGCCCGGACCACCGCCCCCTGCACCTGCTCCCGGGCCCCGGAGTGGATCGGGTGGGCGATGTCCGCGTGCAGCTTCGCCCGCCCGTCGGTGTCCCGCACCGCCCGGTGCTCGTCCAGCTTCGACCCGCAGGCGTTGCAGAACCGCGCCCGCAGGTGGTTCTTGCACGCGCACCGCCCGCACCGGTCGGTCAGCTTCCGGCTCGGCATCGCCACGAACACCCCCTTCGTCCCCTCGATGATCTTGAGGTCCCGGACGACGAAGGCGTTGTCGAAGGTGACCGAGCAGAACGCGAGCAGCCGCTCGCTGTTCGCCTCGCACAGCTTGATGCGGACTTCCGTGATGACCACCGCTGTTCTCCTTCAGGCGGGATCCGAGGTTAGACTGCGGACGACCAGGACACGGGACTCGGGCTCGTCGACCGGGCGGCTCTCGCGGAACGCCGCGGCCACCGTCTGTGCTTCCCCGCGGGACCGGCAGACGGCGAACACCGCCGACCCGCTGCCGGACATCCGCGCCCCGCACGGCCCGAGGGCGGCCAGGCGGTCGCGGACGCGGCCCACCACCGGGGCGAGGGCGAACGCCGGCTCCTCCAGCCGGTTGAACAGCAACCGCCCCGCGGTCTCCGGGTCGCCCACCCGGACCGCCGCCCGCACGGCGTCGCCGCCCACGGGGTCGGCCGGCGGGGCGAGGCGGCGGTACACGTCGGCGGTCGCCAGCCCGACCGGCGGGCAGGCCAGGACGAAGTCGAGGGGCCGGGCGACCGGTTCCGGGGTCACCACCTCGCCGCGCCCGGTGCACCACCCGGCCGGCGGGGACAGGAAGAAGGCCACGTCCGACCCGACAGACGCCGCGATACCCGCAAGTTCGGCCGGTGTCAGCCCCAGTTTCCAGACCCGGTTCAGGGCCAGCAGCGCGAGTGCGGCGTCGGCCGACCCGCCGGCCAGCCCGGCCTGCGCCGGGATGCGCTTGGTGAGGCGGACGTCGGCCCCGAGTTCCGGCCGGCCGACGTGCGAACGGAGGGCGAGGGCGGCCCTGACGACGAGGTTGTCGGGGCCGGTCGGGAGGCCGGGCGGGTCACAGGCGAGGCGGATTTCACCGGCGGAGCCGGGCTGGACGTCGAGGGTGTCGAACAGGTCGACGGCGAGCATCAGGGATTCGAGGGCGTGGAACCCGTCGGGCCGCTTGCCGAGGACTTCGAGGAACAGGTTGAGCTTGGCGGGGGCGGCGACGACGAGGCCGGCGCCGGCGGGGAGGCACGGGTAGACCGCGAGCGGGTCCGGGGGTCCGGTGCGGGTCATGGTGCGAAGCTGGGGCGGCCCGCCGTGAGGGGAGCGTCCCGTCCGTGGGTGCTGACTCGGAGTCGTTCCGGGCGGCCGGATGAAGATCTGAACGCGGACGTTATACGAAGCCGCCGGGCGGGTCAAGGGGGGTTCGGGAAAACCGCGGGGGTTTGGTGGGGCAGGCATTCCTGCCTGCCACCCGCGCTCGGCAGGCAGGAATGCCTGCCCCACCAAACCCGGCCCCCGACCGGTTCGCGCACTAGGCTTCGGGGCCGACGTTCCCGCCGTCAGGATGTCCCCGCATGCCGCCCCCGAACCGCCCCCCCGGGCCGCCCGCCCGCCCGTCCGGCACGGTCCCGTACCCCGGGGCCGCCCTGTCGTTCGACGCGATCAAGGCCCGGGTGCTGGCCAAACTCGAAGACCGGATGGACACCGGGGCGTCGAAGCGGATGCCGCCGTCGCTCCTGCGGCAGAGCCTGCGGTCGGCCGCCGAACAGTTCGCCGACCAGGACGGGCGGGGGCTGCCGCGGGCCGACCGGGACCGGCTGGTGGAGGAGGTGCTGGCGGAGCTGCTCGGGTACGGGCCGCTCGGGGAGCTGTTCGCCGACCCGGGGGTGCGGGAGGTGCTGGTGGCCGGGCCGCACGCGGTGATCGCCCGGCGGGCGGCGGGGGCGTGGGGGCCGACCCCGGTCCGGTTCCGGGACGAGGACCACCTGCGGGCGGCGCTCGACCGGCTCGCGACGCACGCCGACCCGGTCGGCGGGGTGACGACCAGCGTGAACCTGTTCGACCTGAAGCTGCCGAACGGGTTCCGGGCGGTCGGGGTGGTGCCGCCGCCGGCGCTGGGCCACCCGCCGACGGTGTCGTTCGTGCGGGCGGAGGCGGGGGCGGAGCCGGTGCCGGCGGCCGCGGCCGGGGCGGGGTCGCCGACCGCGTCGTCCCGGCCGGGGCTGCCGCCGGTCCCGCCGCGGACGGACCCGCCGGCGGACCCGCTGACCCGGCACCGGAACCGGGTGATGGAGCGGCTGGCGTCGCGGCTGGCGAGCCTGGGGTTGTACGACCTGCGGCGGCTGGAGGTGGGGGAGCGGCGGCGGGTGGTGTCGGCGTACGTGGCGGAGTACGTGGCGGCGGAGAAGCTGTACCTGAGCGACGCGGACCAGGGGCGGCTGGTGCTGGAGGTGCTGACGGCGATGGAGCGGTGACGTTACTTCGCGGCGAGCTTCCGCACCTCCTCGACCTCCTTCCAGAACGCCGCCCACCGCTCCCGCTCGGCGGCCGGCATGGCGGCGAGCCGGTCCGGGTCGCGCACGGCCGCCAGGTCCGGGTCCTTGAGCCAGTGGGCCAGGACGAGCGCGGCCCGCTTGCCGTCGGCCGGCGCCTCGGACGCGACCCACTTGCGGAGCCCGGCCAGCTCGGCGGCGAGCCAGCCGTGGGCCCGGTCCAGGAGGGCGTACCACTCGTCCCACCCGAAGACCGCCGACGGGTCGTCCCCGGCCGCCGTCCGGGCGGCGGCGCAGGCGGCGTCGTACCGGTGGCCGTTGACCGCCTCGGCCAGCTTCGGGTCGGCGGCGAACGCCCCGGCGTACAGCCGGAACGCCAAGGCGTACTCCTTCTTGAACGGCCGGTGCGCGAACGCGGCCAGTTCGACCGCCTCGGCCGGGGCGGCCGGGGCGTCGGTCCCGGCTTTGACCCCGGGCAGCCGCCCGTCCAGGGCGATGGACCGCTCGATCTGCTTGACCCAGTCGGCCGACGGCTCCTCCCAGCCCTTCCGCCGGCTCACCAGGTCGTGCCCCTTCCGCATCATCGCCAGGGCGTCCGCGAGCCGGCCCTGGTCGCGGAGAACGAGGGCGAGGTTGATGTGTGCCCCGTCATGCTTCGGGTCGAGCCGGATGGCCTCCCGGAGGGCGGCCGCCGCCCCGTCATCGTCCCCCTGGGCGGCCAGGGCGTACCCCAGGTTGGTGTGGGCCTGGGCGTCCTTCGGGTCGAGCCGGATGGCCTCCCGGAGGGCGGCCGCCGCCCCGTCCACGTCCCCCCCGGCGAGGAGGGCGGCCCCCAGGTTGGTGAGGACCGCCGGGGTGCCCGGGCGGAGGGCCAGGGCGGCCCGGTTCGCCCCCACCTTCCGCTCGGCCTGGTCCAGGCCGCCCATCCCGAGATAGGCGTGCAGCCAGAAGTCGGCCGGGTACTGCCGCAGCCCGTCCTCCAGCCGCCGGACCCCGCCCGCCCCGCGCCGGTCGAGCCGGAGGCCGACCGCCCCGATCACCGCCGGGGACCGCTCGGCGGGCGGGATCGCGTCGTACACGGCGGCCAGCCGGGCCGGGTCGGCCCAGGCGTCGGCCAGTTGGGTCCGCCACCCCTGACCGGTGGCCGCCGCGGTGACCGCGAAGACCCGCCGCCGGCCGTCCGCGTCCTCCTCGGTCAGGGCCCAGTCGTCCAGGGCGGCCAGCAGGTACTCCCGGACCGGGGAGGCGTTCAGTCGCCGGGCCAGGTCGGCCACGTCTCCGGCCGCCACGTCCAGCCCGTACCCCCGGAACGCGGCCGCGTACTTCGGCGGTGCGCTTGCAAGGTCTACCTTGCCGTCCACGGCGACGATCTTGTCCAGCCGGATCCGGTCGAGGCGGACGACGAACGCGGTGTCCCGCCGGGCCGCCGCCACCTTCCCCCGCAGGTCCGGGTCGCCGTCCGGGCCGAGCAGGGCGTCGGCCTCGTCCAACCGCTCCTCGGCCTGCTTCCACAGGCCCCGCGGGTACAGGTCCGGGAGCCGGGCCAGGGCCGCCTCCACCCCCGCCCGGGCCCGCTCCTCCCGGAGTTGCTTCTGCCCGTCCCGCTCGCCCGCCAGCCGGGCCTGCTCGGCCCGCCGGTCGGCCGCCTCCCGGTCCCGCCACCAGGCGAACGCCCCGCCGCCGGCCGCCAGCAGCCCGACCGCGGCCGCCAGGGCGAGCTGGACCCGCCGCCGCTTCCGCTGCTCCCGGGCCTCGGCCTCGGCCTTCGCCCGCTCCCCGTCCGCCCGCACCCGGTCCAGCTCGGCCCGCCGCGCCCGGTCGTCGGCCGCCGCCCGGAGCGCCGCCACCGCCCCCGCCACCTCGCCCGCGTCCGCCGGCCGGTCCGCCTTCTCCACACTCAGGCAGCGGACGCACAGGGCGACCAGGTCCGGGTCGGCCCCGCACCCGGCCAGCCGGGCCCGGGCGTCGTCCAGCTTCCCCCGGGCGGCGAGCTGGCGGACCGACTCCGCCGAGCCCCCGACGTAGGGCGGCTGACCGGTGAGGACGGCGCACAGGACCGCCCCGAGGCCGAACACGTCGCTCTGCTCGTCGATCTGGTCGACCGCCCCGATCGCCTGCTCCGGCGGCATGAACGCCGGCGTCCCGAGCAGGCTCCCGGCCTGCGTCGCGTCGTCCGCCTCGCGGGCCGACCGCACCTCCGTCCCGGGGCCGGTGTCGGCCGGGTCCGGCCCTTGCTGGCGCGGCGGGCCGGTGAGGACTTTCGCGAGCCCCCAGTCCATGACCTGGACCTCGCCGAAGCTCCCGACCATCACGTTCCCGGGCTTCAGGTCCCGGTGCACGACGCCGTGGGCGTGGGCGTACCCGACCGCCTGGCAGACCCCCTCGAACACCGCCGCCAGGTTCGGCGTGCCGGGGGCGGCCCGGTCCTCCAGCAGGTCGTCGAGGGTGCGGCCTTTGATCAGCTTCATCGCCAGGAACGGCCGGCCGTCCGGCAGACGGCCGACGGCGTGGACCGGGGGGACCCCGGGGTGCTGCAACTGGCCGGTGATCCGGGCCTCGTCGGCGAACCGCCGGGCGGCCGGGCCGCCGGCCGGGAAGCGGTCCTGGAGGAGCTTGACCGCCACGTCGCGGCTCAGGGCGAGGTCCCGGGCCCGGTACACCACTCCCACCCCGCCCCGCCCGACCTCGTCCACCAGCTCGTACCCCGGCACCTCCGGCCAGTCCGGGCCGCGGGCGGCCGGCCCCTCGGGCGGGACGGTGGTGCCCGGGCCGGCCGGGGTCGCGGTCCGACCGCCGGCCGACGGGTCGGCGGTCGGGGGGAGGTCCTGCGTGGGGTGGTTCGACATGGCCGCCTCCGGGTCCGATCGCACGATTCATACCCGAGCCCGGGCGCGGCCACCACTACTTCGCCACCTTCCGCGGCTTGGCCACGTGCGTCGCCCCGCCGTACGCCAGCTCGGCGCTCTCCATCACCGTCTCCGACAGCGTCGGGTGCGGGTGGATCGACTCCATCACGTCCCGGGCGACCGCCCCCATCTCCACCGCCAGCACCCCCTCCGAGATCATCTCCCCCGCCCCCGCCCCGACGATCCCCACCCCCAGCACCCGCTTGCTCTCCGGGTCCACCAGCATCTTCGTCAGCCCCTCCGTCCGGGCGATCGACACCGCCCGCCCCGACGCCGCCCACGGGAACTTCAGCACCTCGTGCGGCACCCCCTGCGCCTCCGCGTCCTTCTGCGTCAGCCCGGCCCACGCGATCTCCGGGTCGGTGAAGATCACCGCCGGGATCGCCCGCGGGCTCCACTCCGCCGGCTCCCCGAGGATCACGTCCACCGCCACCCGCGCCTCCGCCGTCGCCTTGTGCGCCAGCCCCGGCTCCTCCCCCACGTCCCCGATCGCGAAGATGTGCCCGACGTTCGTCCGCCGCTGCCGGTCGATCGGGATGTACCCCCGCTCCGTCGCCTTCACCCCCGCCTTGTCCAGCCCCAGGTTCGCCGAGTTCGGCCGCCGCCCGACCGACACCAAGACGCGGTCGAAGGTGAGTTCCGCCGGCACGTCCTTGCCTTCCAGGGCGACGACGATCCCCTCCGGCTTCGCCGCCAGCGACGCCACCTTCGTGCTCGTGTAGATCGCCTCGAACTCGGCCCGCAGCTTCCTCTCCAGCGGGGCGACCAGGTCGCGGTCGGCCTGCGCGAGGATCGCGTCGAGCGCCTCGACCACCGTCACCTTCGACCCCATCGCGGCGTACACGCTGCCGATCTCCAGCCCGATGTACCCGCCGCCGATCACCAGCAGCGTCTTCGGGATGTCCGGCATGAGCAGCGCGGCGGTGCTGTCCATCACCCGCGGGTCGTCGAGCTGCCACGCCTTCGGCACCGCCGGCAGCGACCCGGTGGAGATGATGCAGTTCTGGAAGCGGATCGTGGCGGTCGTCTCCCCGCTGACCGCCACCTCGTTCGGGCCGGTGAAGGTGGCGTGGCCCTTCACCACCTCCACGCCGCGGCCCTTGGTGAGCTGGCCGACCCCGCCGGTCAGCTTGCCGACCACCTTCTGCTGGACGAAGTTCCGGAGCTTGTCGAGGTCGACCTTCGGCTCGCCGAACGAGACCCCGTGCTCGGCCATCTCGCGGGCCTCGCGGATGACCTTCGCCGTGTGGAGCAGCGCCTTACTCGGGATGCACCCGCGGTTCAGGCAGACGCCGCCGAGCTTCGGGTCCTCGTCGACGAGGGTGACTTTGAGGCCGTGGTCGGCGGCGTGGAGGGCGGCCGGGTACCCGCCGGGGCCGCCGCCGATCACCAGCAGTTGCGTCTCGCGCGCGTCGGACATGGGGTGTGGTCCTCCGGGAACGGAGGCGGCCGGCTGCCGCCGGCCGCTCGCTGGAGGAATTGTAGGAGACGGTTCAATCCTCGGGGTGCCCGAGCAGCCCGCGGCCGACCGCCACCAGCCCGAACACGAACACCACCGGGGCGTAGAAGTAGATGCGGTTGTTCGCCATCCCGACGAAGAACCACGCGGCCCCGAGCACCATCGACGCGAGCCCGCCGAGGACCCCGGGCGAGATGTAGATGCGCGGCCGCTGGTAGTGCTCCCGCTCCTCCGCCGGGCGGGAGCGGTGGAGCCGCTGCGGCTTCGGGGCGGGCGGGGTCTTCTTGGAGGGCGGGGCGGCGAGGGCCGCGGGGTCGGGGTCGCGGCGGGCGACGGCCGGTGCGGCTTCGGGTTCGGGGTCCGGGCCGTCGGCGAGCAGGCGGTACGCCTCGTCCTCGTCCGCCGCCGGCGGGGGTGCGTCCGGGACGGTCAGGGCGGCCCCGCACGCCGGACACTTCGTCCGCTTCCCGGCGTGGGCGTCGGCGACTTGGAAGGCTCTCCCGCAGTCGCAGGCGAAGGCGATGGGCATGCGGCACCCGTGGGCGGTCGGAACCGGGACCGTCCCTTGTACCCGATCCGCCCCGCCCGGGGAAGCACGAGTGCCGCGAACCGGCCTACGACTTGCCGAGGACGAGGTCGATCACCGAGCACCCGCGGACGTGCGGCCCCGGCCCGCGGCAGTGGCCGAGGATGTCGTCGTTGTCGCACCCGGCGTCCTGGAGGGCGTCGGCCAGGATTGGTAGGGCCGCGAAGTCCCGGGACTCGCGCACGTGGCGGGCGAGGGCGACGGCGGTGGACGTGTGCCATTCGGGCCGCCCCGGCACCTCCCGGAACGGGTTGCCGGCGACGCACCGCAGCGAGAACAGTTGCCCGCGCACGACCTCGGCCGCCACCGCCGAGAACCGCTCCCGCAGGTCGTACGCCTCCGGGAACCGGACGCTGGCCGGCCGGGTGGACGGGCCGTAGACGGCGTCCAGCGCGTAGCCCCGGCCGGCGCCGAGGGCGGCCGAGACCCAATCCCGCTCGAGCAGGCGTTCGGCCGCACCCCGGGAGCAGTCGCGCGCGTCGCACCCCAAGGTCAAGGCCGCCCCGCCCCAGGTGTACGGGGCGTGGGGCGCGGGTGGGGCCCGCCCGACCGCCCGTTCGTACGCGGAAACCCGGCCCCGGAGGTACTCGTCCAACAGGTGCCGGACGCGGGCGACCCAGAACAGCGCGTACGCCTCCAGCCGCCAGCCCTCGACCCGATCCCGCGCGAAATCGAGCAGCCCGAACAGGTGTTCCGAAGTTCGCCACTCGGCCTCGGTCATGGGCGACCCCCCGGTCCGCCGGGACCCGTCAGAACTTCCCGATCGTGCTCTTCGCGGCCGCCAGCAGCCCGGCGTCGTCGTTGTCGTCCAGCGCCGCGAACCGCTCCCGGATCCGCCGGAACGCCAACTGCAAGAAGTACCGCCCGGCCGACGGGTCCGCGTACGGGTCGGCCGGCCTCGCCGACCCGTTCCCCGCCGCGTGGCTCAACAGGTGGTCCAGCCGCGCCAGCACGCACGCCGACACGTACAGGTCGATCGCCACGTCCGCGATCCGCTCGTGCACCAGCTCCGCCTGCGCGAAGTTCTCCTCCGTCTTCGCCGCCATGAACACGTGCGGCAGCTTCAGCCCGAACTCCCGCGTCAGCCGCCCCAGGGTGTACGCGTCGGCCCGCAGCTCCGCGCTCCGCACCGGCACCTCCGGCGTCCCGGTCGTCAGCCACGGGGCGACCAGCTTCGCCCCCACCCCGAGCGCCGCCGGCAGCCGGCGGAAGAACCCCATCACCCCGCCCAGCGCCTCGTCCCGCAACCCCTTCAGGTACTCCCCCGGCCCCTTGCACCCGACCACCGCGATGAACGCCTTCAGGACGTCGTTCGCCCCCTCCCCGATCGTGTTGATCCGGGCGTCCCGCATCCACCGCTCGACCGGGTGGTCCGAGAAGTACCCCTTCCCGCCCCACACCTGCAGGGTGTCGTTGACGACCGTCCACAGGTGCTCCGTCGCGAACACCTTCAGGATCGCCGTCTCCAGCATGTAGTCCGCCGCCCCGCGGTCGATGAACGCGGCGCACTCCGCCGTCGCCGCCTCCATCGCGAAGCAGTGCGCCGCCGCGAACGCGATCTTCTTCTGCACCAGGTGGAACTCGGACAGCGGCTGCTGGAACTGCACCCGCTTCTTGGCGTGCTCGGTCATCGCCCTGATGCACACCTTGGCGTGCCCGGTGCACGTCGCCCCGAACGTCACCCGCCCGTAGTTCAGCACCGTCAGCGCCGCCTGCAGCCCCCGCCCCACTTCGCCGAGCACGTTCTCCTTCGGCACCCGCATGTTCGTGAACTGGATCTTCCCGGTCGCCGTCCCGCGGATCCCGCACTTCTCCGCCCGCGCCTCCACCACCTCGAACCCGTCCATGTCCGGCGTCACCAGGAACGCGGTCACCTTCCCCTTCGGGTTCTTCGGGTCCGGGGTCCGGGCCATGACCGTCAGGATGTGGGCGATCCCGCCGTTGGTGATGTAGTGCTTCGACCCGCTCAGGACGTACGCGGACCCGTCCTCGGTCGGGGTGGCGGTGGTGCGGACGTTCCCGGCGTCCGACCCGGCCTCCGGCTCGGTCAGGGCGAACGCGCACAGCTTCGACCCGTCGAACAGCCCGGGCAGCCACCTCGCCTGCTGCTCCTTGGTGCCGAACAGGCACAGCGCCCGCACCCCGATCGAGTGGTGGGCGTTCACGAACACGGCGACGCTCGCGTCGTGCCCGCCGAGCACCTCCATCGTCTTCAGGTACTGCTGCTGGCCGAACCCGGTCCCGCCGTACTCCGGCGGGATGGTCAGCTTGTACACCCCGAGGTCGGCCAACCCCTGCACGACGGAGTCCGGGATGCGGGCCTCCCGGTCGATCCGCATGTGGTCGATGTGGGCGTCCGCGAACGCCTTCACCTTCGCCGCCATCTCGTCCGCCGCCGCCTGCTTGTCCGGCGGCAGCACCGGGTACGGGAACAGCAGCTCGCCCTTGAACCGGCCGTAGAACAGGGCCTTGGCGAACCCGACGTCCGGGCCGGCGATCAGCTCCTCGACGTCCTTCCGCTGCTCGGCGATCTGCTGCGCGGTCAGTGCCATCGGATCAGCCCCCGTGAACGGGACCGTGGGGAGAGGGAGAGATGCGGTATTGTACGCGGGAGCGGGCGAACCCGGAGCGTCAGCGCCGGGGGGGGGGGCCCCACCCCCGCGCTGACGCTCCGGGTTCGCCGGAGCCGTCAGTCCCGCAGGTCGTTCTCGGTGAACAGGGTGAACCCCTGGTTCTCCAGCGCCGCGGCGGCGGCCTCGAAGTCGTCCACGTGCACCGCCACCGCCGTGTTCCCCATCGGCCCGACCCCGGTCAGGAGCGGGTACATGTAGCAGATGTTGATCTCCGCCCCGAGCATCGCCTTGGTGATGGTCAGGAGCGGGCGGTCGTCGTCCGGCAGCTTCACCACCAGCAGGTCGCTCTCGGTGAACGCGAACTTGGCCGCGGTCAGGATCTCGTACCCCCGCTCGTAGTCGCTCGGGACCAGCCGGATGATGGCGCAGTCGGCCGTCTCGACCACCGTCAGGGAGACCACCCGGACGTCGGTCGTCTCGAACTTCCGGACCAGGTCGAGCAGCGCCCCCATGCGGTTCGCCAGGAACACGTTGAACTGGCGGACGCTCGGCCAGTCCCGCCCGCGCGCGGTGTCGTACCCGACCCCGGCCTCGTCGCCGAAACTCATGTCCGTTCCCCGGTTGGAGGTGGGTGAAGTGTAACCGGCGGCGGGCCGGGGGGTCAACGGAACCGGCCGCGAACCTTCCGGAACCGTCCGGCGTCGGTTAGCGTATGACCATGACCCCCACCCTCCCCGCCGACCACCCCGCCCGCCTCGCCCGGGCCGCCCTCGCCCTCGACGGCCTGTCCGTCGGCGACGCCCTCGGCGAGACGTGCTTCCGGGACGAGAACTTCGAGGCCATCCTCGACGACCCGTTCGCCACCGCCCGCGGCCCGTGGTCGTGGACCGACGACACCGCGATGGCCCTCGGCATCTACGAGGTGCTGCACGCCCTCGGCCGCATCGACCGGTACTCGCTCGCACAACGGTTCGCCGCGCGGTTCGCGGCCGAGCCGTGGCGCGGGTACGGCCCGGGGGCGTTCCGCCTCCTCGGCGCGATCGCCGGCGGGGCCGACTGGCGCGCGTCGGCCGCGGCCCTGTTCGGTGGCGGGTCGTACGGCAACGGCAGCGCAATGCGGATCGCCCCGCTCGCCGGGTACTTCGCCGAGGACGAGTACCCCGTGATCGCCGAGCAGGCGCAGCTGTCGGCCGAGGTGACCCACATGCACCCGGAAGGGATTTGCGGTGGGGTCGCGGCGGCCGTCGCCGGGGCCTACGCCTGGAAGCACCGGGCCACCCCCGCCGACCCCGCCACCAAGCGCGGGCTGCTCGACACGGTGCTGGCCCACACCCCCCCGAGCGAGGTGCGGAAGGGGCTTCTCCGGGCGACCACGATCGGGTTCGAGCTGTCGGTCGAGACGGCCGCCGGGCAGCTCGGCAACGGACGCCGCATCTCGTGCCAGGACACGGTGCCGTTCTGCGTCTGGGCGGCGGCCCGGCACCTGGACGACTACCAGGCCGCGATCGTGAATACCATCCGCGTCGGCGGGGACATCGACACGAACTGCGCGATCGTCGGCGGGATCGTGGCGCTGGCGGTCGGGGCCGGCGGCATCCCGGCGGAGTGGCGGCGGGACCGCGAGGAGCTGGTGGTGTGAGCGGCGCGGCGAGCGGGGGGCGTCAGCCCCCTGATTCCCGGTGGAGATCAGGGGGCTGACGCCCCCCGCTCGCCGGGTCGTACAACACCCGGCATGCTCGACTTCGGCACCACGGCGTTCGTGTCGATCCTGTTCCTGGTCGACCCGCCGGGGACCGTCCCGGCGTTCCTCGCCCTGACCGCCGGGTACTCCCGCGAACGGCGCCGCCGCACCGCCGTCGTCGCCAGCCTCACCGCCACCCTCACCCTGGCCGCGTTCGCCGCCGTCGGGAACGTCGTGTTCAAGGCCCTCGGGCTGACCCTCCCGGCGTTCCAGATCGCCGGCGGGCTGATCCTGTTCGTCGTCGCCCTGGACATGATCCGGGCCCGGCGGTCCACCCAGGAGAACCCGGCCGAGATGAGCGAGGGGGAGGCGGCCGCGGACGTGGCCGTCGCCCCGCTCGCCATCCCGATGCTCGCCGGCCCGGCCGCCCTGTCCACCGTCGCCGTCCTCACCGCCCGGGCCCGGGACGCGGCCGAGGCGTCGCTGGTGTTCGCCGCCATCGCCCTGACCGGGCTGATCTGCCTGGCCACCCTCCGGGCCGCCGACCCGATCCAGCGGCGGCTCGGGAAGACCGGGATCCACATCCTCGGGCGGGTGCTCGGGCTGGTGCTGGCCGGGATCGCGGTCCAGTTCGTGCTGGACGGGCTGGCCGCCGCCGGGGTGGTCCCGCGGCCGCCGGCCGGGTGAGCTGGGCGGGCTGTGCCGGGCGGGCGGGTTCCGCGGGTGGTTTCGGGGATTCCGGTTCAGCGCGGGGCGCCGGTTCTGCCGATCCTCCTGCCACGTGGTTCACGCACGGAGGCAGGAACTCCCATGAACGGAATCGGGACCCGGCGCGCCCTCGTGGGCGCGGCCGTGATGGCCGCCGCCCTGTCGTCCGGGTGCCGCTCGCTCACCAGCGGGCGGCCGTTCGAGCCGCCGGCGGTGCCGAAGGAGCTGAACAAGGCGAACCACCCGGACTACCGGGTGGAGCCGCCGGACCTGCTGCTGATCGAGGCCGTCCGGACGATCCCGAAGCCGCCGTACAAGGCGGAGCCTTTGGACCTGCTGTTCGTCAACCTGAAGCAGGGCGGGATCCCCGGGGAGGACCTGCGGGGGCAGGTGAGCATCGACCCGGACGGGACGATCAACCTGGGGCCGACGTACGGCGGGCCGGCCAAGGTGACCGGGCTGACCATCGCGGAGATCAAGGCGTTCCTGGAGAAGCGGCTGGTGGAGGTGGTCGGGCTGAACAAGCCGGTGGTGGAGGTCCAGCTGATCCAGGGGCGCGGGGCCCAGCGGATCACCGGCCCGCACCTGGTCCGCCCGGACGGGACGATCGCGCTGGGGACGTACGGGGCGGTGCGGGTGAGCGGGATGACCCTGGCCGAGGCCCGGAAGGCGATCGAGGACCACCTGTCCCAGTTCCTCCTGGACCCGGAGATCTCGGTCGACGTCCAGGGGTACAACAGCAAGATCTACTACGTCATCTTCGACGGGGCCGGGAGCGGGCAGACGATCCAGCGGCTCCCGGTCACCGGGAACGAGACGGTGCTCGACGCCATCGCCCAGGCCGGCGGGCTGACCGCCGTCTCCAGCCCGCAGCGGATCTGGATCTCCCGCCCGGCCCCGGAGGGGGTCGGGTGCCAGATCCTGCCGGTCGACTGGAACTCGGTCGTCCGGAACGCCGACCCGGCGACGAACTACCAGATCCTGCCCGGGGACCGGGTGTTCGTGGACGGGTTCCCGGCCACCCGTGCGGACAACGTGCTGGCCCGGATCGTCGCCCCGGTCGAGCGGGCGTTCGGGATCATCCTGCTCGGCAACAGCGTCGTCCAGACCCTCCGGTTCAGCGGCCAGAACAACGGGTTCAACAACGGCTTCAACAACGGCTTCAACAACGGCTTCAACAACGGCTTCAACAACTTCGTCCCGTGACCGCGGCGGCCGGCCGATATAATGTGTGGGCGGGCCGCCGGCGGGCCCGCGTCCCACCGGAGGACGGGTCATGGCGAGGTTGCTGGTCGGCGCGGTGGTGCTGGTCGCGGCGGCGGGCCTGGCCGGGGCGCAGCCGCCGGTCCCGGGCGGGGGGCCGCCGCCCCGGCCCCCGGCGTTCAGCCCGTACCTGAACCTGACCCGCCCGGGCGGGTCGGTCACCCTGAACTACTTCGGGCTGGTCCGGCCGGAAGTCCAGGCCCGGGAGGCGATCCGGAACCTGAACCAGGACGTGATGGCCAACCGGGAGGCGATCGGCGAGCTGGAGTCCGACACCGGCGGGGTGACCGAGCTGCCCGGGACCGGGTTCGTCCCGTCGTTCGGGACCCGCCCGCCGTACTTCCTGAACACCGGCGGGTACTTCTCGACCCGCCCGAGCAGCGGCGGGCTGGTCGGCGGGGCCGGGGTCGGCCGCGGGACCATCCGCCCGGTCAGCACGCTCGGCGGGGTGGACATCAACTCCCAGACCCCCGGGTTCGCCGGGGCCGGCGGGCGGGTGATCCGGCCGGTCAACAACCTGAACAACCGCCCGGCCGCCCCGCGGCCGTGACCCGCGGGCGGGGCGGCCGCCCGCCCCGCCGTTCGCGCTCTACACTCCCGGCGGACCCGCGGCGCCCACCCCACCCGGACGTGCCCCCATGCGGACGCCCGACTCGCACCTGCCGCTGAGCCTGCCCGAGGCGTTCGCCCTGGCCTGCCAGCTCCCCGGCCCGCTCCGGGTCCGGACCCACCACCGCCCGACCGGGGTGGAGGAGGAGCACGCCGTCCCCGCCCCGTTCGTGTTCCTCGGCCGGTCGGTGTCGGCCGGGGTGCGGCTGAACGACCCGTCGGTCAGCCAGTGCCACGCCTACCTGCAGGTGGTCGAGGGGGCGGTGCTGTGCACCGACCTGGGGAGCCGCAACGGGGTGGTGTGGGAGGACGGGACCCAGGGCCGCGGGTGGGTGGCCCCGGACCAGGTGCTCCGGGTCGGGGCGTTCGACGTCCGGGTCGAGGGGGCCGACCCGGCCCTGGCCGACGACCCGGACCCGGCCCAGGCCCCGGCCCGGACCCCGGCCGCCGCCGAGGTCCACCCGCCGTCCGGGGCCGCCCCGGTCACCTTCCCGCTCGACCGCCCGATCACCCTGGTCGGGCGGAACCCGACCTGCGACCTGCGGCTGCTCGACGACTCGATCGCGTACTTCCAGTGCGCCCTGGTGAACACCCGGGACGGGCTGTGGTTCGTGGACACCATGACCCGCAACGGCGGGGTGCTGAACGGCCGCGGGACCCGGCTGTCCCGGGTCCGGGACGGGGACCTGCTGGAGCTCGGGCGGGTGTCGCTGCTGCTCCAGGTCGGGGCCCACCACGGCAGCCGGGTCGTCCGCCCGGCCGCCCCGCCGACCGCCGCCCTCGACACCGTCCCGCCGTTCCCCGGGGCGGTGGCCGAGTCGGTGTCGGGGGCGCTGGCCCCGATGGCGGAGATGGCCAAGCAGTTCCAGCAGTGCTTCCTGACCATGGCCCAGATGCTGGCGACCATGCAGCGGGAGCAGGCGGCCCAGGTGAGCGAGCAGCTGCGGCAGATCCAGGAGCTGGCCGCCGAGATGCGGGAGATGCGGGCCGAGGACCGTGCCCCGGCCCCGCCGGCCGCGGCCAAGCCGGCGGCCAAGCCCCGCCCGGCCCCGCGCCCCCGCCCCCCGGGCGGCCCGACCCCCGGCGGCCCGGCCGCCGCGAACGGGGCCAACGGGAAGCCCGGGGCCGAGCCCCCGCCCCTGTTCGACGCCCACGAGTGGTTCCTGGACCGGCTCGCGAAGAAGCCGCCCCCGGACGCCGGCTGACGACCCGCGGGCTCGCGCCTCCCGCCCTCGGGCCACGTCTCGGCCCGGTGGGGCAGGCAGGAATGCCCGCCCCACCAGACCTGAGCCGCCGCCCGCCGCCCGGGCTTGACACCCACTTCCGGCCTGCGTACTGTCCCCCCCGCCCAGTCACGTTCCGCTGCTCCGGCCACCCGCTCGGGCTGGCTCCCGGAGGCTCTCCCATGACCCGCGTCGACACCCGGCTGCGGCCCGTTGTTGACCTCTCCCGCGCCGGGCACCGGCTCGCGGCCGCAGCCCGGGCGGTGCTCCGCCCGGCCGCCCGGGCGTGGCGGCGGCTCCTGGCCGTCACCCGGCTCAGCCCGGCGGCGGTGTGCGAGCTGTCCGCCCCGCTCGGGCGGCACGACTACCACACCCACGCGGACGACGCCGACCGGGCCCCGTGGGGGACCGTCGGGTGCGCCCGGTGTGTGCGGTGCGGGAAGTGGTTCCGGCTGTGAAAGAGTAGCAGGCACACTCCGTGTGCCGCCCGCGCGGGCGGCACACGGAGTGTGCCTGCTACGGGAAGCCCCGGCCGGTCACCGGAACCGGGTGGCGAACTCGTCGTAGCTCCGCCGCTCGTTCGGGTGCAGGTCGGTCCGCTTCAGCCCGTGCCTGGCCGCCTCCGCCCACGACGCCCGGGCCTTGCCCTCGTTCTTGGTCGCCAGCTGCGCCTGGGCCAGGTGGAAGTACGCCGTCCCGGACGGGGCCTCGGCCACCACCCCGGCCATGATCTCGGCCGCCGCCCCGGCCTCCCCCTTGTTCAGCAGGATCATCGCCTCCGTGTCCCGGACGTCGTGGTTCTCCCCGACCACCTGCTTCGCCCGGGCGACCAGCCCCAGGGCCTCGTCGTACTGCCGGCTGTCCCCGGACGACAGCAGGTACGCCAGGTTGTTCAGGGCGACCAGGTCCTTCGGGTTCCCGTCCAGCGCCTTCCGGTACAGGTCGGCCGCTCCGGCCAAGTCCCCCTGGAGGTTCCGGACCGACCCCAGCTGCTGGTGCAGGGTCGCCTTGGTCAGGGCGTCGGGCGCCTTCCCGACGGCCGCCTCCAGCCACCCGGCGACCTTCTCCATGTCCGCCTTCTGCGGGTCCTTCGCCGCGTACAGCACGTTCACCGCGATCGCCCCGACGCTCGTCATCGGGAACTTGGCCCGCCCCTCCTCCAGCAGCCCCATGGCGTCCCTCGTCCGGTCCCGCCGGCCGTAGAACGCGGCCCGGGCCAGGACCGCCTCCGGCTGCTTGTCCTTCACCTGCTCGATCGCCAGGTTCAGCACCCGCTCGGCGTCCGCGAACAGCCGGTCGGCCCCGGCCTTGTCCCCGACCGCCAGGGCCGCCTGCCCCAGCTCCTCGTACAGCCGGGCGAGCGGGCCGAGCAGGGTGGTCGGCAGCTTCTCCCGGGCGGCCAGCACCGCCCGGGCCTTGTCCGCGTCCTTCTGGGCGACCGCCAGCCGGGCCTTCATCACCGCCGTCGCGGCCGACTCCGGCTCGACCTCGGCCAGGTGGGCGACCCACTTCGCCGCCCCGCCCGCGTCCCCGTCCCGGAGCAGCGACTGGGCCATGTACGACACGTGGACCGGGAGCCACTTCTTCGGGTCGTCCCCCATCAGGTGCCGCAGCTCGTCCCGCCCCTTCGCCCGCTCCCCGACCGAGTGGTGCAGCTGGGCCAGCAGGAACGCCTCGGTCGGCTTCCGGGCCGGGATCTGCTCCAGCAGCCGGATCGCCTCCAGCCGCTGCGACCGGTCCCGGTGGAAGGCGAGGACGACGATCCGGGCCGCCCGGTCGTCCGCCGTGTCCCCCGCCCCGGCCTCGGCCACGATCGCCGGGGCCCTGCTCGACACCTGGTAGTCCGGGTCGACGACGGTGGCCCAGGCCAGCCGGAGGGTGGCCGCCCGCTTCACCGGGGCCGGCGCGGCCGGCAGGTCCCGGACCCGCTGGAACCCGGCCCGGGCCTCGGCCAGCCGGCCGAGCTGGAGCAGGTAGTCGGCCTCGGCCAGCAGCACCGCCGGGTCGTCCGGCTTCGCCTTCGAGGCCGCCCGGAACGCCTCCAGCGCCTTGTCCGGCTGCCCGAGCTGGGCGTACGCGGCGGCCCGGAAGACCGGCAGGGCCTCCGCCCTCAGCACCTTGGCCGCGTCCTCCAGCTCCTTCTCCGCGTCCGCCTTCCGCCCGGCCCCGGCCAGGTACTGGATCAGCAGCAGCCGGGCGTCGGCGGCCTCCGGCTTGAGCTGGACGGCCCGCCGCATCAGGGCCTCGGGCTTGTCCTTGTCGCCGGTCGCCAGGTAGAGCTGGCTGAGGAACAGGAGGGCCTGCGGGTCGTCCGAGTCCTCCTTGATGCCCTTCTTGGCCAGGGCCAGGGCGTCCTCGGCCGGGAGCCCGGCCCCGAGCGTCGACCCGGCCCGCATCCGCTGCACGCCCGGGCTGTTCTGGATCGCCTCGGGGAGCTTCTTGTACACCTCCACCGCCCGGGCGTACTGCCCGGTCTGGTTGTACAGCGCGGCCAGCCGCACCGCCGCCTGCGGGTTCACCTCCCCGAGGTCGAACGCCCGCTGGTACTTGTCGGCGGCGGCCCGCGGGTTGTCCCCGTTCCGGTCGAGCACCATGGCCTGGGAGAGGGCCACCCGGGCGTCGAGCGGCGGGGCCACCTTCTCCGCCTCCAGCCCGTTCAGGACGGCCAGGGCTTGGTCCCGCAGGGCCCGGGCCTCGGCCGTCTTCTTCCCCCGGTCCAGGGCCTTGGCCCGCTCCATCAGGACGGCGGCCCGGGCGGTCCGGGTGAACGGCCCGTTCTCCCCGTCGATCCGGGCGATGTCCTGGAGGACCCCCTCCATCCCCGCCACGTCGCCATTCCGGGCCGCCAGGTCGAACCGGACGGCCTGGCCCCCGAGGTCGTCCGGCCGGGCGTCGGCCGCGGCCACCGCCAGCCGCCCGGCCTCCGCGTCGGCCCCCATCAGGGCGGCCACGTCGTACAGCGACCGGAGCAGCTTGGCCCGGGCGTCCGGCCCGAACTTCTCCGCCCCGTCCGCCTGGGCGGCGACCCGCCGGGCGACCGCCTCGGTGTCCTTCTTCCCGCCCGTCCGCCACTGCTCGTGCAGCAGCCGGGCCCGGGCCAGCCGCAGGTCCGGCCCGTCCCCGGGGCCGTCGGCCGTCGCGGCCCGGTCGAGCAGGGCGAAGGCGTCGTCCAGCCGCCCCTCCCGGGCCTCCTGCATCGCCGACTCGACCCACACCACCGGGTTCTTCGGGAACTGGGCCCGGAGGTCGCCGAGCTGCCGCCGGGCGGCGGCCGGGTCCTTCTGCTGGTGGGACAGGTTGGCCCGGAGCAGGCGGACGTCCACCGGGTCCGGGATCCGCTTGTCGGCCACCGCCGCCTCGGCCCGCTTCAGGGCCGCCTCGGCCCGGTCCCAGTTCCGCTTGTCCTCGGGCTCCTTGAGGGCCTGGGTGATCTCGAGCCGGGCCACCTGGGCCCAGGCCGACGGGACCCGGTCGGCCAGCCGGGTGTAGGCGTCGATCGCCTCCTTGGTCCGCCCGAGGGCGGCGCTCGCCTCCCCGACCCCCAGCGCCACCACCACCCAGAGCGGGTCGTCCGGCCCCATCTTGTCCGGGTCGACCTCGGCCCGGAGCAGGGCGTCGAGCCGCCGCTGGTGCTCCCCGAGCTGCTCGTAGCACCCGGCCAGGACCACGTTCGCCCGCCGCCGGGCCGGGCCGGGCGGGAGCTGGGGGATGACCTCGGCCAGGGCCGGGGCCGCCTCCGTCCACTTCCCGCGGAGGACCAGCACCCGGGCCTTCTCGTACCGCACCACCTCCGGCCGGACCGTCCCGAACGCGGCCAGCTTGTCCGCCGTCTCCGCCGCCCCGGCCGCGTCCCGGGCCTGGAACTGGTACTCGAACAGGTCGGCCGTCAGTTCCACGGAGTCCGGGACCGCGGCCAGCCCGCGGGCGACCACCGCGGCCGCCTTCCTCGGGTCGGCCTCCAGCGCCGCCAGCGCCTGGTACGCCCCGGCCGTCTTCGGGTGGTGCTTGACGCACTCCTCCAGGAGCGCCCGGGCGTCCTTGAGCGCCTCGACCGCCTCCGCCGCCTTCCCGTCCTTCGCCAGGGTCCGGCCGCGGAGCCGGGCGAAGTCGGCGGACATCAGGAGCACGTCCTTCTCGGTCCCGGCGATCTCCCGGGCCTTGGCGACCGCCTTCTCGGCGTCCGCCCCGCGGTCGAGCGGGGCGAACGTCTGCCAGTACTGGGCCGCCAGCAGGTGGGCGCGGAACTGGCCCCCGCCGGCGGCCAGCATCTCGTTGATCACCTTGTCGGCGTCGGTCGGCTGGCCGAGGTGGCGGCGGAGGGTGACCGCCCGGTGGGCGTACGACTCGGCCAGGTCCGGCTTCAGCTTGTACGACTTCTCGAACGCCTCGGCCGCCTCGGCGAACTTCTGCTCGGCCAGCAGGCACCTGCCGCGGGTGGCCTCCAGGTCGGCGTCCGGGCCCTTGGCCAGGAGCACCTCGGCGTGCCCGCGGGCCTCCTTGGCCAGGTGCCCGCCGAACCGCGGGTCGGTGGCGAACTCGATCGCGTACCGGCGGAGGTCGTCCCGGTCCGGGGCGCGGTTGAGCACGTCGTCCAGGGCGTAGTAGGCGTTCTCCATCTCCCGCGGCTTGGTGGCCCCCTTGCAGTACAGCCGGGCCAGCCGCTCCCGGGCGTCGATGTCGTTCGGGTTGGCCTTCAGGTACCGGTCCAGGTAGTCCGCCTCCTTGCCGACGTCCCCGGCGTCCTTGGCCTTGTTCGCCTGGTCCAGGTACGCCCCGAACTGCTTCTTCACCTGGCGGGCGTGGACGAAGTGGACCCCGACCCCGAGGGCCACCAGCAGGACGGCGAACTTGAGCAGGAACCACCACCTGATCTTGTAACTCATGGCGGGCGCTCCGGCAGGGGCGTGGGGTCGGTTGTGGTGGACGTACTTTACCACGGGGAAAACGAAACGTCGCCCGGAGGGTCGTTACGACCGCTCCGGGCGACGGGTTCGGCGCGAATCACTTCGGCCGGGTTCGGGTTGTCAGGCGGCCGTCTTGCGGAGCCGGCGGCGGAGCGCCCCGACGAACGGCAGGGCGGTGGCCGCCAGGATCAGCCCGGCCGGGGCCGGGATGACGTTCGAAGGCGGAGTCGAGCCCGGGCCCACGAACTGCTGGACGTTGTTGGAGATCTGGGTCGGGTCGACGAACTGCTGGCTGGCCGCGGTGAAGGCCCGGTCCGTGACCAGGTCGACGGGGTTGGTGGACAGGAACGTGATCGTCCCCAGCAGGACGTTGGTCCCGGGCGGGGCCGCGACCGCCGGGCTGGACCCGCCCAGCCAGGCCACGTTGATGTTCAGCACCGCCGGGTTGTCCGCCGGCAGGGGGCTGGTCGCCGGGGCCACGACCCCGACGTTCTGCGTCGTGACCGCGGTGTTGCCCGGCAGCGCCAGCAGCCCGGTCACCGTCACCGACCCCGGCACCAGCCCGAAGATGTCGTACAGGGTGAACCGGTCCCCGACCCCCCCGGCCGCCGACCCGGGCATGTTGTCCCCGACGATCGCCGCCGGCGGCAGCAGGAGCGAGTCCGGGGCCAGGGTCAGGGTGTACGTGTACATGAAGTTGCTGCCCGCCGGGGTCCCGACGGCCACCGGCGTGATGATGATGGCCGCGTCGGCCCGGCCCGGCCCGGCGCCGAAGAGGGCCGCCCCGAGCAGGAGCGCCGACACGATTCGCTTCTTCCCGTTCATTGCACTGGACTCCTTGGTGGGTGAAACCGACACGGACGACACCCGGAACAGCCAGACCGACACGACGGCGGCCACCAAGCCAAGTGTGCTCGTCGCCAAAGGCAGGTGGGGCGTATCGCACGCCCCGTTCGAGTGCCCACCCGTCGCCGAGCGGTCACACTACGGCTTGAAACTTGAGAAACTTCCGGAGTTAACACTACGGAACCTGTACCCGACCTGTCAAAGCAAAAACCGGAAAATACCGAACAATCCCCCAAATTATCCAAATTGATCGATGCACCAGTCTCACCGACTCGGCAGAATCCGTCGGCTTTCCCCGGACGTCGCCGCCGACTCGGCGGCCTTGCCCCACCTCCCCGCGGCGTCACACCCGGGCGGGTCCGACTTCCTCCGCCGCCCCGCCCCCGACACCGGCGGCGGGGCGGCGTTTCCTTCCCGCTACCTCTTACGGATTTTCCGCACCCTCGTCGAAATCGCGTCCTACGTACTGGTGGCAGCACCGCTCACCTACTCGCAAACGCGGCCCGCCCCGACGGGCGGGTCACGGAACCGGTGCCGCCAAAAAACTGTCGGAATCCGGACGTAGGGCACCTCAACAACAGGGGGAGTGATGCGACGTGACAAGGGTCGGCTGTCCGCCGAGCTGCTGGAGGCCCGCGACACGCCCGCGGCGATCGGGCTGGACGCGGACGGGGTGATGCAGATCCAGATGAACGACAACGGGTCCGTGGTGACCGTGTGGCAGGACTCCAGCGGGAACTACAACGCGTACTTCGACGACAAGGGGTTCGAGGGGCCGCGGGTGTTCACGTTCGCCGGGGCCTCGGTCACGGCGATCAACTTCCAGGGCGGGGCCGGGAACGACGTGTTCTTCAACGCCACCGGCCTGTCCGACACCGCCGACCTCGGGGCCGGGGACGACTACTACATCGGCGGGTTCGGGGCCGAGAGCCGGGTCACCCTCGGGGACGGCAACGACCTCGCCCTGACCCGGGCCCAGAACAACGTCGTGGTCGCCGCCGACGGGTCGGCCAACGGCGACGTGGTGCTGAACGCCGCGGGCGCGCTGACGATCACCCAGGACAGCAACGACACGGTGAGCAACTGGAACATGGTCCTGTGAGGCGGTGAAGCCGCACGCCGAGTCGCCTGACGCCCGGGCCGCCCCGGGCGGCGCGGGCGCGGCCGGGTCACGCCCGCCCGGCTTACTCCCCTTCCGCGCGGCCCGTCACGCCCCCGTAACCGAGCACCGCCGCGGGACCACGCCCGCGGCTCCTCCGGGGCGCCTTCCGGCCCGGCCGGCGCCCCACCGCTTCCCTTCCGGTCGTCGGCCCTGAGCCCGCCGCCCTTGCCCGGCGTCGCGCCCGCAGCCTGGTTGCCGGAGGTGACGCGCGGGTTCCCGGCGGGAATGTCCGAGAACCTGCGGTTCGGGGGGTGAAGAAGTGCCCGCAGGATAAAACTGAAGGAATAATCGCATAAATGGGTTGACCGTCGCGGGCCGCCTACCTATATTTTCCCCGACTCGACTCGCACCCTCGTGCAGGTTTCGCCCTCATCCTTCGCCAAGCCCGAAGTGCTCCGCTACGGGCACGCAGGGCCGGATGCGGCTGCACGGCTCTCGCCGGACTCGCCCCTCCCACTGGTAGCCCGACCCTCCTCTCGCGGAGGTTCGTAGGGCCGTCCGTCCCTCACTCGCCCCTCGCCCCGGTCCCTTCCGGAGGTCGTAACACTGTCCCGACTCGCTAACCCACTCGTCCGGTTCGTCCGCCGCCGCGGGGCCGCCCCCGTGCCGCACGGATCCCGCCCCCCGCACCCCACCCACCGGCCGCGCCTGGAGAGCCTGGAGGACCGCACGACGCCGGCGACGATCGCCGACCTCGGCACCCTCGGCGGGTACACCAGTTCGGCCTACGCGATCAACAACGCCGGCCTGGTGGTCGGCGACGCGGCCACCCCGGCGGGGCTGTTCGACAACCGCGCCTTCGCCGCCGGCTCCGGCGGCCCGGCCGACCTGGGCACCCTCGGGGGCGGGTTCAGCCGGGCGTACGGGGTCAGCGACACCGGGCTGATCGTCGGCGCCTCGACGAACGCGTCGGGGGTCACCCGCGCGTTCCTCGACGCCGGCGGCGGGATGGTGGACCTGGGCACCCTGCCCGGGCTGACCAGCAGCGAGGCCCGGGCGGTGAACAACGCCGGCCAGGTGGTGGGCAGCTCGTCGGACGGCCAGTTCACCACCCAGGCGTTCATCTACAGCGGCGGGTCGATGACCGCCCTGGGCGACCTGGGCGGCGGGTACAGCGTGGCGGCCGCCATCAACGCCTCCGGGCAGGTGGCCGGCACCGCGCGGACCGCGAGCTTCCTGCCCCACGCCTTCGTCTACAGCGGCGGGGCGATGTACGACCTGGGCACCCTGGGCGGGTTCGTCAGCGAGGCGCGGGCCCTGAACGACGCCGGGCAGGTCGTCGGCTACTCCATGCTCTCGAACTTCCAGAGCCACGCCTTCCTGTACAGCGGCGGGGCGATGTCCGACCTGGGCACCCTGGGCGGCTCGTTCAGCGAGGCGACGGACATCAACAACGCCGGGCAGGTGGTCGGGTACTCGACCGACGTGTTCGGCGCGCGCCGCGCCTTCCTGTACAGCGGCGGGTCGATGACCGCCCTGGACAGCCTGCTCCCGGCCGGCTCGGGCTGGCTCACCCTGACCCGGGCGTACGGGATCAACGACGCGGGCCAGGTGGTGGGCGAGGGGATCACGACCGACGGGTTCACCCGCGCCTTCGTCATGAACCTCAGCGACGCGGCCAGCCCGCCGGTCGCCCCCCCCCCGCCGGTCGCCCCGCCGCCCCCGCCGGCCCCGTCCGGCGGCCCCGTCCGGGACGCCGGGTTCGACGACCTGGCGGTCGGGGCCGGGCAGTTCGCCTACAACCCGGGCGGCTCCCCGTGGAGCTTCGGGGGGGGTGCGGGGGTGACCGGGAACGGGAGCGGGTTCACCGCCGGGAACTCGGCCGCCCCGGACGGCGGGCAGGTCGCCTTCCTCCAGGACGGCGGGTCCCTGACCCAGGTCCTGACCCTGGAGGCCGGCACCTACGGCGTGTACTTCCAGTCCGCCCAGCGGGGGAACTACAACCCCGGCGGGCCGCAGACGGTGCGGGTGCTGGTGGACGGGGCCGAGGTCGGGCGGGTCACCCCGGGCGGGACCGGGTACGAGGGGTTCGCCACCGCGCTCTTCGGCCTCGGGGCCGGGGACCACACCATCACCCTGGAGGGGCTGGGGGGTGGGGACTCGACCGCCTTCGTCGACGGCGTCAGCCTCTTCACGCTGTGACCGCCGCGGCCGGGCGCGGCCGCGGAGCACGACGGGCCGCCGGCCCGGCAAGGTCTCGAGACCTTGCCGGGCCGGCGGCCCGTCGTGCTCCGGGGGCCGGGTCGGCTTCTCAGGCGGTCGCCTTGCGGAGCCGGCGGCGGAGCGCCCCGACGAACGGCAGGGCGGTGGCCGCCAGGACCAGCCCGGCCGGGGCCGGGACGGCCGGCGGGGTCGGGCCCGGGCCCGGGACCTGCTGGACGTTGTTGGAGATCTGGGTCGGGTCGACGAACTGCTGGCTGGCGGCGGTGTACGCGTGGTTCGCGAGCGGGCTGGCCAGGTCGAACGGGTTGGTGGACAGGAACGTCAGCGTCCCGAGCAGGACGCTCGTCCCGGGCGGGGCCGCGACGACCGGGGACGACCCGCCCAGCCAGGCCACGTTGATGTTCAGCACCGCCGGGTTGTCCGGCGGCAGGGCGCTGGTCGCCGGGGCCACGATCCCGACGTTCTGCGTCGAGATGGCGGTGTTCCCCGGCAGCGCCAGCAGCCCGGTCACCGCCACCGACCCCGGCACCAGCCCGAACACGTCGTAGTACGTGAACCGGTCCCCCGACCCGCCGGCCGCGGACCCGGGCGTGTTGTCCCCCTGGATCGCCCCCGGCGGCAGCAGGAGCGAGTCCGGGGCCAGGGTCAGGGTGTACGTGTACCGGAAGTTGCCACCCTCCGGGGTCCCGACGACCACCGGGGTGATGATGATGGCCGCGTCGGCCCGGCCCGGGCCGGCGGCGAGGGCGGCGGCGGCGGCCGCGGCGAGGAGGAGCTTGCGGGACACGGGCGATCTCCAGGTGGGAAGGACCGGGGGGCGGAGGAACAGGGCTCTCGGCCCCCGGGTCCCTCACCCGGGGGCGGCGTACCGGAACGAGCGGGCGGCCCGGGTCGGGGCTTCCGACCCGGGCCCCGCCTGGTCGGCGAACAGGGCGAGGTTCGCCATCTCGCGGGCGGTCACGTAGCTGAACCGGAACGACGGGTCCCGGTCCGCCCGCGCCCGCAGGGCCTCGTGGAACCGGACCATCGGCTCCCCGAGGAGCACGTCCTGGTTCGGCTCGGCGGCCCCGTGCGTGTGCAGCTTGACGAAGTACCAGTCCGGCCTCGTCCGCACCTTCACGCACGCCCGCAGCCACAGTTCCAGCCGGGCCGCGTCCGGCGGCTGGGTCTTCTGGAGGTTCGCGTTCTCGACCCCCGGCAGAAGCCCGAACTTCCGTTTCGTCCAGTCCAGTAACAGCGGGCCCTGGACCATAAGCAAGCTCCGCGCCGGACGCACTTTTTCCCCCAGGTCATAGCCGGAGTCGTGCGATTTCGCCTTGTGCGGGTCGTCCACCGCCCAGTAGATGCTGTTAATCTTGCGCGTCTGCGTCTCGTTAGGGGCTGACGGGAGTGTAAAGTCCGCGAAACACCCGGTCTCCCGCAGCACGTCCAGCTCGTCGGTCACCCCGCACCACCGCCCGTCGCTCCGGCTGTTGTCCAGCGCCCAGTTCCCGTGGATGAACGCGTACCCGACCTCGCCCGTCTCCGTGTCGCGGGACAGCATCCCGTGCCGCTTCGATAGCGTCTCCTTGAAGTCGGTCAGCGTCCGCCGCAGGTTGTCCGACGTGTCGTTGTCGTGGTGCAGGTGCACCTCGACCTCCCCGTACCGGTTCCCGTCCGGGTGCCGGCACAGCCCGCCGATCATGTCCAGCAGCTCCGGCTCGTACTCCTCGGCCGGGTAGAAGAAGGTGTGCTGCGGCGGGTACCCGTCGGCGTCCCGGAACCGCGAGAACAGCTTCGGGTACTCCTCCACCCACTGCCGGACCCGCGCCCGGGCCACCCCCATCGGGGCGTTGTCGCGCTTCGGCTCGTAGTGGTCGCAGACCGCCAGGATCAGGTGGACCGGCTCCCCCGGCCGCGGCGCCCGCCGCCGCCCGGCCGACCGGACGTACGGCACGATCCACCGGTGCAGCCCGCGGGACCGCAGCAGCCAGTTCAGCCCCAGGGCCCCGGCGGCGCCGGCCCCCAGCGCCCCGGCCCCGGCCCACACCCACGGGTCGGCCATCACTTCACCCCGGCGGGTTGGATGTCGGCGGCCGACCGGGCGGTGCGCGCCCACGTCCCCTTCTGCCGGCCGCGGAGCCAGCGGAAGAACCCGAGGAGCAGGGCCAGGTTCATCGCCGCGAACATGGTCGGCAGGCGGAGGAACCGCAGCGGCTTCGGCCCGGCCGGCAGCCAGTGCCCGACCGCCGCCAAGGTGTAGAACGCCCCCTGCCCGGCCAGCAGGGCGTCGTACAGCGGGTCGCCGAGCAAAAGCGCGTTGGTGACCAGCATTCCGATCAGCAGGAACGGGCAGACCCAGCGCAGGATCTTGTGGCAGAGGAAGGTGAGCGCCACCCACCCGTGGGCCGGGGACAAGAGCGGCCAGAGCATGCCGATGCTCTGGAACCCGCCGGCCCCGATCCGCACCCGGCGGCGGAACTCGGCCAGGATCGTCGGGGCCGTCTCCTCGGTCGCCACCGCCTTGGTGTCGTAGACGATCCGGCACCCGCTCCGCCGCTTCGCGTCCAGCGGGATGACGAAGTCGTCGATCAGCGTCCCCGGGCGGACCGGCGGGAACAGGCTCTTGCGGATCGCGTAGATCGCCCCGTTCGACCCGAGCAGCGCCCCGAGCCGCCCCTCGCACTTCTTCAGGAACGTCTCGTACTTCCAGTACAGCCCGTCCACGTTCTTGCCGGTCCGCGGGTCGAGGAGGACGAGCTTGCCGCACACCACCCCGACCTCCGGGTCGGCGAACCACGCGGCGACGCGCCGGGCCACGTCCGGGGCCATGTTGGTGTTCGCGTCGGACAGCAGCACCACCTCGCCGCGGAGCTTCGGCACCGTCTCGTTCAGCACCGTCGTCTTCCCGCGGTTCTCGCCGTAGGCGTGGAGCACCACCCCGCGGTCCTCGTACCGGCGGACGATCTCGTTCGTCCGGTCCCGGCTGCCGTCCGAGGCGATGACGATCTCCAGCTTGCCCGCCGGGTAGTCGAGGGCGAGGGCGTTCTTCACCCGGTCCTCGATGTCCGCCTCCTCGTTGTGGGCGGCGATCAGGAGCGACACGACCGGCAGCCCGGCCTCGCCGGCCGGCGGCGGGGCGGGGCGGCGGCCGAACAGGCGGGACAGGGCGAAGACGAGCAGCGGGTAGCCGAGGTAGGCGAACGCCACCGCGGCGAAGCAGCCCCAGAAGACGATCGCCAGGGAGCCGGGCCAGCTCACGGTGCCTCCTCGTGCGGGGTGGGTTGGATTGGAGACAATCTAGAGCGGGTTTTGGGCCGCGGGCCGGGCGGCCGTCCGGGCGGCGGGAGAGGGCCGGGACGGGCGGGTTAACCGGCGTCCGGCGAACCGGTTACGGAGTTGTGATAGGGGGCGGGGCGGCCGCGTCAACCTCGCCGGCCGGTTTCACCCCACCTTCACCCGACACGCGGTTGTCGGTCCGCACCACCTTCGCCGGGATGCCGACCACGGTCGCGTACGCCGGCACGTCCCGGACCACCACCGCGTTCGCCCCGACCTTGCACCCGTCCCCGAGCGTCACCGGGCCGACGATCTTCGCCCCGGCCCCGATGAACACCCCGTCCCCGAGCACCGGGCTCTGCCGCTTCTCCGCCCCGATCGTCACCTGGTGCTCGATCTTGACGTTCGCCCCGCCGCGGACGGTCCCGTTGATGACCACCCCGTGCGAGTGGATCAGGACGAACCCCGGGCCGAACTCCGCCCCGCGGCCGATGACGCACCCGCAGAACGCGGTGTTGACCCGGTTGAACAGCATCTCCAGCGGGGCGAGCCGCCACCGCCGGGCCCACTGCATCAGCCGGTACCAGACCATCGCCGGGGTGCCGTCGGTGAGCAGGACCTTGAGGACGGCCTTCCACCCGCGCGACTCGTAGCACCACTCGGCCTTCGCCCGGAGGTCGGACGCGATCAGGCGGAACACGCGGGTCATGCGGCGTCGGGTGGTGGGGTGGTGGGTCGGGGCGAGCCGGGAGCGTGAGCGACCGGAGACCGTCAACCCCTCCGGTCGCTCACGCTCCCGGCTCGCCCGGGCCAACTCCGGCGGATGTCCTCCAGCCGCGCCGCCCAGCCCTCCCCCTCCATCCGCCGGCTCCGGGCCGGGTCCGGTCCCGGCGCCGCCAGCGCCGCCCGCACCTCGGCGACGAACTCCTCCGGCGTCCGGCCGATCCGGCACTCGTTCAGCACCTCCACCTCCGGGATCGGGGTGGACACGACCGGCAGCCCGGCCGCCAGGTACTCGCGGGCCTTCAGCGGGTTCGCGCTCAGCGTCACCTCCGTCACCGGGAACGGGATGACCGCGACGTCGAACCCCTTGCTGTACCCCGGCAGCGACTGGTACGGCTTCCGCCCGAGCAGGTGGACGTTCGGCTCCTTCTCCAGGGCGCTCACGTCCATCGTCACCTTCCCGAGCATCACCACCGACCCGGTCGGGAAGGCGCGGGCCAGGTGCACCATCAGCGGCGCGTCCACCCAGTCGTCGGCGATCAGCCCGAAGTACCCGATGATCGGCCGCGGCAGCCGGGCGATCTCCTCCGGCACCGCCGTCTCCGGCCGCAGCGCCGACGCGAAGTGGTCGTAGTCCACCCCGTGCCGGACGAGCAGCGTCGGGGCGTGCGGCGACTTCTTCGTGTGCAGCAGCTTCTCGGCCGACACGATCACCAGGTCGGCCCGGTCGATCAGGGCCTTCTCGGTCGCGGCGAGGGCGGCGGTATCGACGCCCTTGAACGCCGTGTACTCGTCCACACAGTAGTACACGACTTCGGCCTCGCCGAGCGTGCCGGCCAGCACCCCGGCGGCCGGGTTGAACACCCAGTTCACCGGCCGGCGGAACCGCAGCTTCCGCATCGCCCGCTTGACCTGCCACCGCAGCGAGTAGGTGTTCAGCGACCGCAGCACCGACCGGCCGAACGCCGGGACCGACAGCGGGCTGAACACCCACAGGTTCTTCTCGACCTCCCGGACCGGCTCGGCGACCTGCTTCAACTTCTGGGCGATCCGCCCGAGGTCGCGCTTGCTCCCGAGTGACGGCGACCGGTACCCGATCGAGTTCACCCACAGGACGCGGTTGTCCCGGGCCAAGAGCCGCATCAGGTGCGTCTTCGACAGCGGGTCCCCGGTCCAGTCGTGGCTGAAGCAGAGCATGTCCCGGCCGACGAGCGGGCGGGGCGGGGCGGACGTCACTTCGGGACCCTCCCGGCGGCGCGGAGCCGCTCCTCCAGGAAGTCGATCAGCTCGCCGACGGCTTCCTCCCGCGGCTTCGGCCCGGGCGGGAACGCCCGCGGCGGGTTGCGGAGGGCGTCGGAGATCGCCAGGGCGAGTTCCGGCGGGGTGTTCGGGGTGACCAGCCGGCTCGCCCCGAGCGGGGCGATCTCCGGGATGCCCCCGACCCGGGACGCCACCCACGGCGTCTGACAGGCCGACGCCTCCAGGAGCACGTTCGGCACCCCCTCGGAGTGGCTCGGCAGCACGAACAGGTCCGCCGCCCGGTACCACCGCGGCAGGTTGACCTGGAGGATCGGCCCGGTGAACCGCACCCGGTCGGCGACCCCGAGGTGCGCCGCCTGCCCCTCCAGGGACGCCCGCAGCGGCCCCTGGCCGACGACGACGAGGTGCGGCGACAGCGGCTTCAGGACCGGGTCGGCGAACGCCTTCAGCAGGACGTCGACCGCCTTCACCGGGACCAGGTTGCCGATGAACAGGACCACCCTCTCGCCCGCCGGCAGCCCGAGCGCGGCCCGCTCGGCCGCCTTATCGCCGGGGGAGAACAGGGTCCGGTCGACGCCGTCGTGGATGACCCGGACCCGGCCCCGCTCGACCCCCATCTTCACCAGGTGGTCGGCCAGGTCGTGGCTGACGGCGACGATCCCGTCGGCCGCCCGGACCGCCTCCTCGGTCGGCGGCCGCTTCGGCGGGGTGCGGTCGAGCTCGAGGATGTCCGACCCGTGCACCTGGAGGACGACCGGGAGCTTCGCCGCCTTGCCGAGCTGGACCGCCGCCCACCCGTCCGGGTACGCCCACGGGGCGAAGATCACGTCCGGCCGGAACTCCCGGACGAGCCGGCGGACGGTCGGCCGGACCGACAGGAGCAGGCACTGCCCGTACCACCGGCGGGCGAACTTCGGCGGGTAGAAGTACCGCGGGTGGTGGACGGTCAGCCCGTCGTTGACGACCCGCCGGTCGGCCGGCAGGGCCGCGGCCCCGTGGTACCGGGCGCGGAACTCGTCCGTCCACGAGAGCGGGGCGACGACCCGGACCGGGTGCCGCGCGCCGAGCAGCCGGAACTGGTGCCGGTTGAACGTCGCCCGGTGCGGCTGGTACGGGTTCGGGTACAGGTTGGTGATCGCGAGGACGCGCATCAGTCGCCCCCCCGCCGGGCGATCAACTGCCGGTACCGCTCCTCGTACCCGGCGGCCATCCGGTCGAGCGAGTACCGCTCCCGGACCGCCCGCCCGCCCGCCGCCGCCAACTTCTCGCGCAGCCCCGCGTCGCCGAGCAACCGGCCCAGCGCCGCGGCCAGGGCCGCCTCGTCCCCGGACGGGAACAAGAGCCCGTCCTCCCCGGCGGACACGACCCGCGGGATGCCGCCGACCGCGGAGCAGACGGCCGGGGCGCCGGCCAGCCACGCCTCGAGTAGGGACACCGGGAAGCCCTCGGACCGGCTCGTCAGTGCGAACGCGGTCATGATACGCAGGTACTGCTCCGGCCGGGACTGGTACCCGGCGAAAAGGACCCGCCCGGACAAACCCAGTTCGGCCGCCAACATTTCGAGCCGGCCGCGCTCCTCGCCGTCGCCGACGAGCAACAGGTGCACGTCCGGTACCGTCCCGCGCAGCCGCCCGACCGCCCGGATCAGGAGGTCCTGCCGCTTCACCTCGGTCAGCCGGCCGACCGTCCCGACGACCGGCGCCCCGGGCGGGATGCCGAGGGAGGCGCGCAACTCGTCCGGCGGCACCAGGTCCGGGCGGGGGTCGGTCGGGATGCCGTTCGGCACCACCTCGACCTTCGCCCGCGGGACGGTCCGCCACCGGGTGACGGCGGCCGCGATCTCGTCGGACACGCAACAGAACCGGTCGATCAGCCGGGCCGTCCGCCGGTAGAACAGGCGGGCCTTGAGGGCCGCCAACCGGGACGGGGCGCGGGCGAACTCGTTCCCGTGCTCGGTGTGCAACAGCGGCGGGCCGCCGGCCGCCCGGGCGGCCGCCCCGACGTACCACGCGGCCCCGACCTGGTGGGAATGGATCACGTCCGGCTTCAGCCGGGCCAGCACCGCCCCGGCCTTCCCGACGTACTCCGGCAGGCGGCCCGGGGGCTTGTCCAGGCTCGCAACTTCGGCGCCGTCTACCTCCGCCTCGGGGCCGAGCTTCCCGGGCCGCTCGACGCACACGACGCTGACCCGGTGGCCGGCCCGCCGCCCGGCCCGGACCAGGCTGAGGACGATCCGCTCCAGCCCGCCGACGTCGAGCGACAGGACCGCGTGGGCGATGTGCACGTCAGTCGCCCTCCCGCGCCAGGTCGGCGATCACCGGGCAGTGGTCGGAGCCCATCGGCGGGCCGACCGACACCCGCCGGCAGGCCCACGGGGGGGAGTACAGGACGTGGTCGATCCGGGTGCCGAACCAGCTCGTCTGCTTGGTCTGCCCCCACCCGGTGCCGGCGGCCGAGAAGGCGTCCCGGAAGCCGCCCCAGTCCTCCCGGAAGATGCGGCTCTCGACCGGCATGTTGAAGTCCCCGGCGAGGATCAGGTCCGGGGCGGCCGGGCCGACGAACGCCCGGGCCCGGCGGGACGCGACCGCCCGCTCGTGGATGGTGTGCCGCATCACCGACAGGTCGCGGAACTTGGTCCCGATCGCCGCCTCGACCCCGGGCCGGACGGTCGGCAGGTGGACGTCCACCAGGGTGACCGCCACCCCCGGGGCGTCGACCACGTACCGGTCCACCTGCCCGCCCTCGTTCAGGTCCCAGAAGTTGATCCCGGCGTCGTACTTGGCCGGGTACCGGGACGCGACCCGGATCGGGTCGCCGACCGGCCTCAGGCTCGGGGGGAAGTCGTCGGCCGACAGGTTGGCCTCCTGGCAGACGACGAGGTCGGGGTCGGTCTGTTCGAGGAACCGGCGGAAGTCCGGCCCGGGCTTCTTCCCGCCCATGTTCCACGACACGACCCGGAGGACGGCGGTCGCCGGGCGGTCGCCGCGGAGGGCCTCGGTGCTGACCGTCCCGCCGGTGAGCGGCCCGGCGATCACGAGCACCGCGACGAGCGTGGCCGCGGCGGCGACGGAGGAGCGGGCGTAGACGGTGAGCGGGATCACGAGGAGGAGCGGGAGGGCGGCGACCCAGCGGGGGCCGAACAGGAACAGGGTCGGGAGCGAGGCGGCGTCGGCGGCGACGTAGAGGACGGCCCAGGCGGCGAGGACGGCGGCGAGGTGCGCGACGGCGAGGCGCACCGCCCACCGGCGGGGGCGGGCCCGGCGCTCGGACCGGGGGGGGACGGGGATGAATCCGATCGTCATCAGGTCTCCACAGGCCGTGGCCCGCCGGCCGGTCCCGGTCACCCGCCGCGGGCGCGGCGGGCCGCGGCCCGGCTCCCTTCCCAGACATTCTGGAAGACGCGGAACTGGTCCTCCACCTGCCGGTCGACCGAGAAGTCGCGGGCGACCAGGGCCCGGCCGGCGGCCGCCCGGGCGCGGGCGGTCGGGAGGTCGTCGAGGGCGGCGGCGACCGCCGCCCGGAGCGCCTCGGCGTCCCCCGGCGGGACCAGCAGCCCGGTCTCCGGGGTGACCACCGCGCGGTGGTCCCCGACGGCCGTCGCCACCACCGGGACGGCTGCCGCCAGCGCCTCCAGCAGGGCGAAGGACAGGCCCTCGGCCCGGGACGCGAGGACGAACAGGTCGGCGTCCGCCACGAGGGCCGCGGCGTCGTTCCGCAGCCCCAGGAACCGGACCTGCGCCCGCACCCCCTGGTCGGCCGCGAGGGCCTCCAGGGCGGCCCGGTCCGGCCCGTCCCCCACGACCAAGAGGTGCCGCTCCGGCCTGCCGGCGAGGAGCGGGCCGACGGCCCGGAGGAGGACGTCGTACCCCTTCCGGGGGATCAGGGTGCCGACGCAGGCGAGCAGGACGGCCCCGTCCGGCAGGCCGAGCTCCGGGCGGACCCACCCGCGGCGGGGGGCGGGCGGGACCGGGCACCCGTTCCCGACCACCGCCACCCGGGCCGCCGGCCACCCGCGGGCGACGACGGCCGCCCGGGCCTCCCCCCCGAGGACCACCATCCCGTCCACGAACCGGGCCAGCACCCGGAGCCGGGAGGCGTACCGGCCGAGCCGCCCGGGGGGCCTCATCCCGGACTGCTGGACCCACACCGCCGCGGCCGGGGCGAGCCCCCGGGCCCGGGCCAGCAGGCTCCCGGCCGACACCGCCAGCTCCTTGCAGAACTGGAACACCGCCACGTCCCACGGCCCCTCCCGGAGGGCCCGCAGGTACGCCCGGACGAACGGCCGGAACCGCGGCTTGCCGGCCGCGTCCGGCCAGTCCGGGGCGACCCACCACTCGACCCCGGCGGCCCGGAAGTCGTCGGCCACCGCCGGGATCGGGTCGCCCGGCAGGAGCAGCCCGCACCGCACCCCGGACGCCCGGCACCGCCGCCCCAGGGCGGACAGGTACGCCTCGAACGTCCCGGCCTTCCGGGGGACCAGGTTCGCGACCGTCAGCAGCGACCGCATCCGGCACCGTGCGTGGGTTACTGGCCCGGCCCGGCCCCCGGCGGGGGCAGCTCCTTCACCACCCGGGCCGGGTTCCCGGCGACCACCGTGTCCGGCGGCACGTCCTTGGTCACCACCGCGTGGGCGGCGACGATCGCCCGGTCCCCGACCGTCACCCCCTTCAGGATCAGGGCCGACGTCCCGACCCACACGTCGTCCCCGATCACCACCGGGGCGATCGCGTCCGGCGGGGTCGGCTCCCCGGCCCGCCGCCGGGCCGCGTCCAGCGGGTGCCCGTCCATGTCCTGGACGTGGACGAACGACGCGAACAGGCAGTGCCGCCCGACCCGGACCGACCGGCCGACGCCGAACGCGCACCCGTGCCCGACGAACGTCCCGTCCCCGATCACCAGCTCCGGCCGGCCGGGCGCCGGCGGGCCGAACGCGAGCGACGACAGCCCGGACAGCCGGACCCCCGCCCCGAGGACGATCCGCCCCCGGCCGATGATGTACGGCAGCTCCTCCATCCGCAGCCCCGGGCCGACCGCCTCGCACTGGCTGCGGAACAGCGGCTCGTTCCAGAAGAACCGCCGGCCCCACACCCACCCCTCCCGGACGGCGACGTGGAACGCGTACAGGCCGCGGAACAGCGGGCGGGTGACGGCGTTCACCGGGAGGTGGAACCCGAGGACGCCGTGGACGACCCGGTGGGCCGCCCCCCAGAACGGCCCCTCCCCCTTCCGCAGCTTCGCCCGCAGGCTCATCCGGTGCTCCCCCGTGGTGACCCGTGTCGCCCCCGAGCGGGGGGCGTGAGCCCCCTGTGTGCTCGACGCCACAGGGGGCTCACGCCCCCCGCTCGGGGGCCACGAGCGGCTTCTTCCCCCGCAGCCCGGCGGCCGCCGCCGCGGCCAAGAGCCGCGCCCGCCCGAACGCGTACCGCACGTCCTCCCGCCCGTACGGGAGCGGGTACCCGGCCAGCGACCGGGCCAGCCGGTCCGCCGCCGCCCCGTGGTGCCCGGCCCGGTGCCACAGGTACCCGCAGATGTACCGCACGTACCCCCACGCCTTCCGCCGCAACAGCGGCCGGCCGCGGAACACCCCGGTCGCCTCCAGCTTCCGCAGGATCGCCACCATCCCGTCTTCCATCGACCTCGCGTTCTTGCTCAGGCTCCCCGGCGTCGCCGTCCGGTACCCGGTCAGGCCCGCCCGCAGGTTCCCGACCTTCGACCGCAAGGCCACCCGGATCCACAGGTCGTGGTCCTCGGGACCGCGCAGGTTCGTGTCGAACGGCCCGGCCGCCCGCAGCACGTCGGTCCGGGCCACGATGGTCGAGGTGACCATGCAGTTGCGGACGATCAGGTCGTCCGCCCGCACGTCCTCCACCGCCGGGGAACCCGGGGGAAGGTCCGGGTGCGGGCCGGGCCAGTCGTACACCACGGTCCCGAGCAGCCCGAGGTCCGGCCGGCCGGCCAGCGCGGCCAACTGCACCTCCAGCTTCCGCGGGTGCCAGGCGTCGTCCGCGTCGAGGAACGCGACCAAGTCGCCGGTCGCCTCCTCCACCCCGCGGTTCCGGGCGGTCGAGACCCCGCCGTTCTCCTTGCGGATGACCCGCACCGGGGCGGCGAACCGAGCCAGCCGCCCCGCGGTGTCGTCCGTCGACCCGTCGTCGACCACCAGCACCTCGGCCGCCGGCCGGGTCTGGGCCAGGACCGACTCGACCGCCTCGGCCACGTACGGGCCGCAGTTGTACGTCGGGATCACGACGCTGACGCGGGGGTTCACGCCGCCCCCCGGGCCTTCGCCACCTGGTCCAGCAGGTACCGGCCGACCGCCGCCGGGGAGGCGTGGGCGTCGAAGTACGCCGCCGCCCCGGCCCGCAGCCGGTCCACCTGCGCCGCGTCTTGGAGCAGCCGGCCGAGCCGGTCGGGGATCGCCGCGTACTCCGCGTCGGTCGCCAGCGGGCGGGCCACGTCGGTGCGGGCGCCGAGGTCGGCGTAGTGCTCGCCGGCGAGGAGTGGCGGCGGCCAGACGGTCTGCGGCGGCTGTTCCAACGCGACACACGCCCCCATCGCCAGCAGGTCCAGGAACCGCCACGGGACGCAGTTGTGCATCCCGAGCCGGATGACGTTCACCCGGGCTGCGGCCGACGCCTCCCACAGCTCGCGGAGCGGCATCGGGTGGCGGGTCGTCGGGATGCCCTGCGCCCGCAGCCGGTCTTCTTGGGCCGCCACGTCCCCGGCGACCAGGTACCCGAGCAGGAACTTCTTCCCCGGCGCCCGGTTCACGGCTTCGAGCACCCGCAGGTTGTGCTCCACCCCGGCGGCCTCGTCCGACCCGCCCCACACCCGCACGACACAGCATATGTCGTACTTCGGCCCGGCGCCGCGGAGCGACCGCAGCAGTGGGACGTGCGGGACGACCAGCGGGTTCCCGTTCACCGCCGGCACCACCCGCGGCGGGTACGCCGTGTCGGTCCGGTAGTTCGCCTTGGCGTACACGTCGCAGCGGTCGAGCAGCCCCTCGTCGGCGAGCGCCCCGCTGTCCTGGGCGTCCACCACCAGCCGGACCGTCTTGCCGTCGCGGAACGCGAACTCGTACTGCCCGGCGAGGCGGTGGAACCCGCCGGACGGCGGCACCCGGCCGCCGCCGACCGCCCGGGCGACCCCGTCGAGGACGCGCCCGGCCCCGCGCCGCATCACCCCGGCCAGGCGGTACGACGTCCGCACCCGCCGCAGCGCCCGCATCACCCCGGGGAGCCGCTGGAGCGACTCGGCCCGCAGCGGCACCGGCCCGAGCGCGTCGCGCAGCCCGGCCAGGTAGAACTCCTGGTAGAAGTCGTGGAACTCGTCGTACGCGGCCGTCCAGGTGGTGGCGGCGGCGAGGTCGGCCGGGCCGGTCACGCGGCCCCCCCGGCGGCGACCGCCGGCCGGCCGGTGACCTGCCCGTAGTAGGCGACGATCCGGTCCACGACCGCGTCCTTCGAGAAGTTCGCCAGGCAGTGCTCGCGGGCGGCCCGCCCCATCTCCGCGCGCCGCCCCCGGTCGGCGAGCAGGTCCCGCAGGGCGGCCGCCAGGCCGCCCGGGGCTGTCATATCGACGCGGACCCCGCCCGGGCCGGTCATCCACTCCAGAATCGGGTGTTGGTTGACCACGCACGGCAGCCCGGACGCGGTCGCCTCGACCAGCGCGATCGGCATCATCTCGAACACGCTGCACAGGGCGAACACGTCCGCCGCCCGGTACAGGTCCGCCATCCGCGGCCGCGGGAACCGGACCAGGAACCGGACCCGGGCGCCGAGCAGGCGGGTCCCCTCGGCGACCAGTTCGTCCGTGTCCGCCTCCCACCCGCCGGCGACGACGAGGTACGCCGGCAACTGCGGGGCGTCGGCCCGGAGGCGTGCGAACTCGGCGAGCAGGTGGTCGATCCGCTTGTGGTGCCGCTTGACCGCCGCCGCGGTCAGCACCACGAGGGCGTCGGCCGGGATGCCGAGTTCCGCCCGCAGGGCGTCGGCCCGGCCGGGGCGGAACCGGTCGGTGTCGATGAAGTTCGGGATGGCGGTCCACGCCGGCTTCCACGCCCCGGCCGCGCGGGCCTGGTCGAGGTGCCACGGGGCGAGGTGCTGGAGGTGGTGGATCTTGCCGAGGAACGCCGGCGGCTCCTCCGTCCCGTGGGCGAGGATGGTGCGGGTGCGGATCAGGCCGAGCCGGCGGGCGCGCTGGGCGATGACCGCCACCTGCGGGTCCTGGACGTGGAGGACGTCGGCCCGCTCCCGCCGCAGGAGCCGCACGAGGTTCAGGGCGAAGCTGGTCTGCTCGATCCCGTACCCCGACCCGAGGCCGACGCGCCAGGAGAGTTGCTTGGGGACGAGCCGGAGCAGGCGGCGGGCGGCCGGGCCCTCGCGGGTCCAGCACGGGACGACGCGCTCGAACGGCCGGGTCGCGGCGCCGGCCCCCTTGCACAGCAGGACGTGGTGCCCGCGGGCGTGGAGGGCGGTGGCCAGGTCGTCGGCCCACGCCTCGATCCCCCGGGCGACGTGGCCCAGCCCGGACGAGGCGACGGCGATCTTCAGCGGCCCGGGCATCGGCGGGGGAACCTCCGGTTCGGGACAGCCGGCGAGCCGACCACGCCAGTGGTCGGGTGCGGGTGGGACCCGACCACTGGCGTGGTCGGCTCGCACTCACACCCCCGACCCGGTCGCCGCCGGCCGGGCCCGCAGGTGCAGCCGCATCACGTCCAGGAAGAAGCTGGCCAGCAGCGTCTGCCCGCCGAGCAGCAGCCCGAGCACCGACGGGATCACCACCCGCAGGGTCTGGCCCGGGTCCAGGTCCCCGAACGACTTCTCCCCCCACCCGAGCAGCGCCACCACCGACCCGGCCAAGCCCGCCAGGAACAGCCCCAGCCCGGCGAAGATCCCGAACTCCGTCCGCACCGTCCCCACGGTTCTCTTCACGAACTCCCCCGACGGCAACAGCCCCTGCGTCACCGCGAACCCCTTCGCCAGCACCGCGAACGACACCGCCTGGAACCCGACCAGCACCGCCGCCGCCGCGTACAGCATGGTGCTCACGTCCAGCGTCACCCCGCCGACCCGCAGCGGCCCCGGCAACAGCGCCGCCAGCCCCACCCCGCCCACCAGCATCAGCAGGAGGCCGGGGTAGAAGAACAGCCACTTCGGCGAGTACAGGCACATGAACCGCAGGTGCCGCCACCCGTCCCGCCACGGCCGCAGGTGCGGCGGGCGGTCCCGGCCGTCCGGGCTGAGCGTCGTCGGCACCTCGGCGATCTTCAGGTGCAAGAGCGTCGCCTTGATCACCATCTCGGACGCGAACTCCATCCCGGTCGTCACCAGGTCCATCTTCCGGAACGCGGCGACCGAGTACCCGCGGAGGCCGCAGTGGAAGTCCTTCGCCGGGCAGCGGAAGAACAGCCGGCCGATCGCGGTCAGGATCGGGTTGCCGATGTACTTGTTCTTCCACGGCATCGCCCCGGGCTTGATCCCGCCGCGGAACCGGTTGCCCATGACGAGGTCGTGCCCGGCCCGGAGTTCGGCGACGAACGGCCCGAGGTCGGAGAAGTCGTACGAGTCGTCCGAGTCGCCCATGATGACGTACCTGCCGCGGGCGGCGAGGGTCGCCCCGTACAGGGCCGCCCCGTACCCGCGGACCGGCACGTCCACCACCCGCGCCCCGCACCGCCGGGCGATCTCCTGCGACCCGTCGGTCGAGCCGTTGTCCCCGATCACCACCTCCCCGCGGATGCCGGACTTCTGCAGGAACCCCTGCGCCTTCCTGATGCACGTCTCCAGCGTCAGCGCCTCGTTCAGGCACGGCATGATGATGGTCAACTCGACCTCGCCACTGTCCGGGGCGGCCGGCGTCGGGGCGGGGAGCGGTTCGGCGACGGCGCTCATGGCGCGACCCTCTCGGGGGGTGTGGGGGAGGCGGGGGCCGGCGGCGGGGCGGCCAGGAGCGCGGCCAGCGCCCCGACCCACGCCGCCAACTGGAGCATCACCAGCCCGTCCGTCTTGAGGAACGGCCCGGGGTTCCACCCCTTCGTCCCGTCGGTCACCGCCGGCGGGTAGCCCATCAGCGACCCGGGGGCCCAGGCGGCCAGCCCGGCGACCAGGAACGCGGCGGCCGCCGCCGGCCGCCCGGCCACCGCCGCCCGGGCCAGGGCGACGAGCAGGAACGCCATCATCACGTTGTCGTACACCTGGTGGTACGCCCACAGCCGGCCGGTGACCGCGGCGACGGCGAACAGGTCGACGAGCGGCCGGCGGCGGAACCACACCAGGGCGAGGAACCCCGGGACGAGCACCGCGACGGCGAGCACCGGCGTCACCAGCTTCGGGCTCAGGCCGAGGCGGAGCAGCACCCCGACCGGGCCGGGCGAGTCGTGGACGAACTCGGTCCCGCCGCCGAGCATCTGCTGCAGCATCTCCACGGTGCTCGTGCCGGTCCGCCACCAGACGAACGCGGACGCGGCCGCCAGGTAACCGACACACCCGGCCAGCGCCCGCCACCGCCCGGTGACGAGCAGGACCAGCGCGAACGGCCCGGCGATCGTCGGCTTCAGCAGGGCCATCCCCATCAGCACCCCGCCGGCCACCTCCCGCCCGGCCGCCAGCGCCCACGCCGACAAGGCGAGCAGCCCCACGACCACGGCCGTGTACTGGCCGACGTGCAGGCAGCTGCTGTGGGCGCTGACCGCCAGCACCGCCGCGGCCCCGAGCCACCCGGCCTCCGGCCCGGCCCCGAACGGCCGGACGGTCCGGTACGCCCACGCCGCGGTGGCCGCGGTCATGAGCAGCGAGAGCCCGAGGAAGTAGACGGTGACGTGGTCCCGCGGGGGCCAGAACGCGGCGTACCCGAACAGGAACGCCCACGGCGGGTACCCGCCGGAGTCCGGGACCCCGACGTCGTCGGCCGCGGCGCTGTTGCGGGCCGGGTCGGCGGGCGGGCGGCCGACCGGCCGGCCCTCGTAGTCCCGCATGTTCGCGTACGTCACGTCGTACGGGTTCTGCCCGCGGATGACGTACTGCTGCTCCTGCCACCGGAGGTGGACGTCGTGCCCGCCGCTGCCGTCCGGGGCGAGGAGTTGGCGGGCCCCGCGGGCGTGGTACAGCCCGGCGAGGCCCAGCAGCCCCGCGGCGACCAGCCCGACGATGACCCGCCGCCCCGCCATCCGCCGCCCTCGGTGTGCCGTCCGGTTCCGGCCTCGTGGCACCGGCATTCCTGCCGGTGCTGGCTCGGCGCACCGGCAGGAATGCCGGTGCCACCAAGCCCGACACCCCCGCCCGGCTCGCCGGTCAGAACGGGTGGTGGAACCGGGACTGGCTGTCCCGGTCGTCGTCCTTCCGCTTCCGCAGGGCGACGCACCGCCCGCGGATCCCCTTGTCGTAACTCGGGACCAGGAAGTCGTCGCGCAGCTTCGCCCCGAGCTTCGGCACCGCCCGGGCGACCCGCCGCAGGAGCCGGCCGGCGACCGTCGGGGTGTGCAGGGCGTCCTCGACCACCACGTCCGGGTGCGCCACCTCGTAGTGCCGGTTCGCCAGCGCGTACCGGATCACCGCGGTCACCGCCGGCCAGTCCGAGTCGTCGAACGCCACCACCCCGCCGGCGGTCAGCAGCCGATCGACGCACAGGAAGTCGGTCAGGACGTAGTCGAACAGGTGGCTCCCGTCGACGAACGCGAACCCGACCCGGCGGCCCCGCCGCTCCATCTCCGGCAGCGCCTGGTGGCTCGGCAGCTCGACCAGGTCGACCAGGTCGGCCAGCCCGCAAGCGGCCACCAGGGCCATCCCGAGCCCGTGCCAGTCGGTGTTCTGGTACGGGTCGATCGCCACGTGCCGGCCGGCCCCGTTGTCCCGCAGCGCCTGGGCGATGAACGCCGCCGACAGCCCGTTCGCCAGCCCGACCTCGAGCGTCGCCGCCGGCTTCAGGTGGCGGACCAGGGAGTACAGGTAGTCGCCCTCCTCCCGCGGGATGTGGACACCCATCGGGAGCTTCCGCCCGTCCGCCGTCGGCACCTCCCGGCGGGCGTACGCCTCCTCCAGCGCCGGGGTCGGGCAGCGGAGCAGGCGGAACGGCTCGGTCGCGGCCCCGGTCATCGGCCACCCCCCGGCGGCCGCCCGGCGAGGGCGGCCCGGTACACCCCGATCGTCTTCCGCACCATGTCCCGCTCCTGGAAGTCGCGGACCACCCGGTCCCGGCCGGCGGCCCCCATCCGGCCCCGCAGGTCGGCGCTCCCGAGCAGCGCCCGCAGGGCGGCGGCGAGGCGGTCCGGGTCGCGCGGCGGGACCACGAACCCGGTCCCGCCTTCCACGATCACCTCCGGCACCCCGCCGACCGCCGCCCCGACCGCCGGCAGCTCCGCCGCCATCGCCTCCAGCAGCGCGTACGGCAGGGCCTCGCAGAGCGACGGCAGGGCGAACACGTCGAGGGCGTCGAGCACCCGCTGGACGTCCGACTGGAACCCGAGGAACCGGACCCGGGCGGCCGCCCCGAGCCGGGCCGCCTCGGCCTCCAGTTCCTTCCGCAGCGGGCCGTCCCCGGCGACCGCCACGGTCAGGGTCGGGAACTCCGGGGCCAGCCGCGCCGCCGCCGCGATGAGGTACGTAAACCCCTTCGCCTCGTCCAGCCGCCCCAGCCCGCCGACCACCAGCGCGTCGGCCGGCAGCCCGAGCGCCGCGCGGGCCGCCTCCCGCGACTGCCGGCGGCGGAACTTGTCCGGGTCGATCCCGTTGTGGATCACCACCACCCGGTCGGCCGGGACGTGGGTCCGGCGGACCCAGTCCGCCTTGGTGGCGCGGGCGACCGCGATCCCCGCGTCGAGGCACCGGTTGCTGACCGCCTCCAGCACCCGGTGGGCCGGCCCGCTCCGCTCCCGGTGCAGGTCGTAGGTCGAGTCGACGTGGAACGTCCCGAGGACCCGCCGGCAGCCGGCCAGCCGGGCCGCCACGGGCGACTCCTCGAACCCGGTGTTCTGCGTGTGGAACAGGTCGACCGGGTGCTCGCGGAGGAGCCGGGCGAGCCGCCGCGACTCCTTCGCGAACCCGGCCCACAGCCGGGCCGCCGGCGGGACGAACCGGCCCAGCCCCCCGCGGCGCCGCGGCGCCGCGGCGGCCTCGCCCGCCGGGGCGGGGGCCGCCGCGGTCGCCCCGCCGGCGAACCCGACCGGCCCGCCGAGCCGGACCACGTTCACCCACGGCCGCGGGTCGTACCGGCCGGGGAGGTCGCAGAACACGGCAGCGTCGAACTCGTCCGGGTCGAGGGCGGCGAGGACCGAGTGGGCGTACCGCCACGGCCCGCCGGTCCCGGCCCCGGGGCAGTAGATGCCGAGCTTCGGCTTCGGCCGCGCCACGCCCACCTCCTTCCGAGCCCGTGGGCGAGGCACTCCTGCCTCGCACCGGCGGCGAGGCAGGAGTGCCTCGCCCACCGTCCGTCACCGCACCCGCTCGCCCGGCCTCCGGTACGCCACCACGCAGTTCGGGAACCGGTCGTCCTCGACCACCAGCCCGGCCGCCGCGGCGGCCGCGTCGAACCCGGACTCCCGCCGGGCGTCCCCGTGGAACTCGACCGCCAGCGCGTTCACCCGGGCCAGCCACCCGACCGGCCCGCGGAACACCCGGACCTCCGCCCCCTCGATGTCGATCTTGACGACGTCCGCCCGCGGGAACCCCGCCGTCTTCAGCAGCGTCTCGACGGTGTACGCCGGGACCGGCTGCCGCAGCTCCGCGGCCGCCGACACGGTGAACGAGTCGAACCCGGCGCCCCACGGGACCGGGCTGAGGTCGACGGTCGTGTCCTCGTGCCAGACCGCCCCGGGGACCACCCGGCACCGCCCGGCGGCGACCAGCGGGGCGACGTTCCGGGCCAGCACCGCCTGGTTCTCGGGGGACGGCTCCACGGTCAGCACCTTGCACCCCGGGAACCGCCCGGCCAGGTACAGCGTCGCCAGCCCGATGTTCCCGCCCAGGTCCAGGGCGTACTCGCACGCCCCCGCCCGCTCGGCCACCACCCGGTAGATCTCGTTCCGCACCACCTCCTGGAAGGTGTCGATGTCGGTCCCCCGCTCCCGCAGCCAGACCGCCGCCCGGAACGGCCGCTTCACCCGCACCCCGACCAGCCCCGGGCCGCTCTCCCCGCGGGCGGCCCGGGCGACCAGCCGGCGGAGCCGCAGGGCGGACCGGAGGGTGACGAACCGGGTCGTCCCCCACACGTACCCGACCGACCAGGGGACGCGCAGCTTCATACCGCCTCGCGCCGGAACAGCCCCCCGACCCTGGCCGCCGCCAGCCCCCACGCCGCCGGCACCAGCGTCCGCAGCGACCGCCGCTTGTACGCGTTGTACGTCAGGTCGAACAGTTCCTTCCGCAGCCGCCGCCGGACCGTCGCCCGGTGGGCCGGGTCCGGCAGGGTGCGGAGCATGTCCCGGAACAGCTTGACCAACTCCCGCCCCTCCAGCAGCCGGTTCGACGACATGCTGCTGCCCCAGATCCGCACCCGCACCAGCGGCCGGTTCAGCACCCGCACCCGGAACCGGGACCGGCTGATGAACCGCCACACGAACTCGACGTCGCAGGCGTGCCGGTACGCCAGGTTCGGCCCGCCCATCTCCGCCCACGCCTCCCGCCGGAGCATCCCCTTGAACGGGATCGCGAACGACTCGGCGTAGACCCGGAACGCCTCGTCCCGGTCCAGCAGCACCCCGGTCGGGGAGTCGTCGAGGACGCGGCCCAGGATGGCCTGGGTGGCGAAGTAGGACGGCATGACCGTCTCGTTGGTCCCGTCCCGGAACGTCATGAAGTCGGCGGTCGCCAGCCCGACCTCGTCCCCGGGGCCGGCGGCGAACATCGAGAGGTAGGTGGCGAACGCGTCCGGGGCGAACAGGTCGTCGGCGTCCAGGATGCAGACGAAGTCCCCGGTGGTGCGCCCGAACGCCCGGCTGGCCGGGCCGTACGGCCCGCCGGTGTTCTTCTCCAGGGTGAACAGGTCGATCTTGACCGGGGAGGTGCGGGCGAACGCGGCCACCACCTCCCGGGTGTCGTCGGTCGACACGTCGTCCGCGACCACGATCTCGGCCGGCGGGTGGGTCTGGGCGCAGAGGGACGCGAGGGCGTCCCGGATGAACCGGGCCCCGTTGTACACCGGGATGATGGCCGAGATCCGGTCGCTCATCGCACCCCCGCGCTGCTTGTGGCACAGGTCTCCGACCTGTGACGGCGACACAGGTCGGAGACCTGTGCCACAAGACTTGAGCCGGGCCTCACGGGGTGACGGCCCGGTCCGCCGCCTCCCCGACCGTGTCCCACAGGAACCGCCGCCGCACCTCGGCGTGCCCGGCGGCCGCCAGCCGCCGCCGCTCCGCCGCGTCCCCGAGCAGCCGCACGCAGGCGTCGGCGAACGCCGCCGGGGAGTCCGGCCGGAGGAAGTCGACCCCCGGCCGCAGCCCCAGCCCCTCGGCCGCCGTCTCGGTGGCGACCAGCGCCTTGCCCAGGTTCAGCGCCTCCAGCACCTTCAGCCGGGTCCCGCTCCCGAGCCGGATCGGGGCGACCACCACCGCCGCCCGCCGGTAGTAGTCGGTCACGTCCGGGACCGCCCCGTGGACGACCACCCGCTTCCCGTCGTGCAGTGCCCGGATGTCGTCCGGCGGCTTCAGCCCGACCACGTGCAGCGCCGCCGCCGGCACCCGCTCGGCCACCCGCGGCAGCACCTCCCGGGCGAACCACAGGACCGCGTCCCGGTTCGGCGGGTAGTCCATCACCCCGACGAACAGCAGGTTCCCGTCCTGCTCCCCGGCCGGGTCGACCGGGTCGCGCGGGTTGATCCCGTTCGGGACCACGTACACGTTCCGCCGGTCCGGGCCGAAGAACGCGGCGTCCTTCGGGCTGCACACCACCGCCCGCCAGAACAGGTCCGGCACCCGGGCCTCGAACTTGGTCAGCTTCCGCACCTCGGCCCGCTCCAGGTACCGGCCGCCGCCGCGCCCGGCCAGGGTCCGCTCGGCGTTCACCGACTCCAGCTCCATCAGGTCGACGACGACGTTGGTCAGCCCGGCCGCCCGGGCCTGGACGGCGATGTACGCCTTGTCGACCCACACCACGTCGTGCGGGACCTCCTTCGCCAGCCGGCGGAAGAACTCGACCGCCTTCGGCACCATCCAGTTCTGCACCTGCCGCGGCCACCGGTTGGCGAACAGCCGCCACAGGTTCCCGGCCACGCCGGCCAGCCGCGACGGCGGCGGGGGCTCCGGCGGCAGCCACTCCCGGCAGTCGGTCGCCACCACCCGGGCGAACGTCTGCTTCGCGAACCGGTCCCACCCGTCCCGGTCCGGCGGGTCCGGCGGCGGCTCCAGCGGCAGGAGGTTGACCATCGTCACCTCGTGCCGCCGGGCCAGCTCCCGGGACACGTTGAGGAGCCGCTGCCGGCCGCCGACGTCGCCCGGCCACGGGTGCATGAACGAGACGAACAGCAGCCTCATCAACCCTCCCGGGGTGGGGACCGCCCCGTTTAGCCGCGACCCGAAGGGGAGCGCGGCGTGTAGCTCGCGCTCCGCTCCGAGGACTCCGCGTCGCGGCTAAACCCTCCGCACGACTGCCTGCGGGAGCAGCTTCGCCAACTCCAGCACCGCCCCCGGCCACGGCCCGGCGGCCCACATCCCGCGCCACAGGCACGCCGCCGCCCGGCGGTAGTTCCCGGCCTTCCGCTCGGCGTACGCCCGCTCGAACGCCAGCTCCCGGACCACCCGCCGCAGCTCCCCGCGGGCGGCCGCCGACAGCCCCGCGCGCCGCAGCCCGCCGTACACGCGCAGCTGGTCCCGCACCCGGGCGTACTCCCCCCCGGTCCGGTAGAAGCTCGCCGGGTGCAACAGCCACGCGGCCGACGGGGCGGGCACGTACCCGACGTCCGCCCGGGCGGTGACCGCGGCCAGGAACGCCAGGTCCGACGACACCGTGGTGCCGGTGTCCAGCCCCCCGACCCGCCGCCACGCCGCCTTCGGGAACAGCATGTTGCTGAACGTGTACGGGAAGCACTTCGACCGGATCACCGCCTCCCGGGCGGCGGCCGACGCGACCCGGAACCCGCCCCCGGCCAGCGGCGTCTTCGGCAGACTCTCGACCGTCTCCTGGAACCACCCCTCGTGCGCCCGGTTCAGCTCCGCGTCCGGCCCGCGGAACGTCAGGTCGCCGAACACCAGCCCGAGGTCCGGGTTCGCCTCCGCCACCCGCAACTGGTCGGCCAGCTTCGTCGGGGCGAACGTGTCGTCGTGGTCCAGCGTCGCCACCCACTCCCCGCGGGCGGCGTCGACCCCGACGTTCGTCGGCAGGGCCGGCCCGCCGGAGTTCTTCGCCCGCCGGATCAGCCGGACCGGCACCGGGGCCGTCGCCGCGACCGCCTCCACCACCGCCACGGTGTCGTCCGGGGAGCAGTCGTCGACGACCACCACCTCGTCCGGCAGCCGGGTCTGCGCGAACACCGACGCCAGCGCCTCCCGGATGAACGGGGCGCCGTTGTACGTCGGGATGACGACGGACGCGGTCACGCGGTCCCCTTCGCCACCGGGTGCCCGACCGCCCGGGCGGTGGCCTCCAGGTAGGCCCGGCCCCACCGCTGGTCCGGCTCCAGGTGGCACCCCTCGGCCCACTCGTTCCACGCGTTCACGAAGATCGGCTCCGCCGCCCTCCCCGCCGCCCGCTGCCGCCGCACGATCTCGGTCAGCCACCCCTCGTACAGCTCCGGCGTCGAGTCGGCGAAGATCGTCGCCCCGGTCTTGCGGCGGGCGGCGTTGTCCCACCCCGGGCAGACCCCGCGGAACATCGGGTACCCGGGGTCCGGCTTGGCCAGCATCTTGGCCACCACCTCGGGGTACGAGAACACCCGGTGGTCGCGGTACGTCCGGACCCGCGGGGCGGCCAGCCCGGTCGCCCCCTCCGCCTTCTCCAGCGACCAGTCCACCCCCTTCCACAGCTTGTAGCTCACCCCGACCAGGTTCCGGTGGGCCGACCGCCGCACCCGGTGCCACACCCCGTACTTGGCCGGGAAGTTGTTCGTGTCCGGGGCGAACTCGACCGCGGTGTCGAACCCGAGCGGCCGCGGGTCGATGTGGTTCTTCCCGTGGCTGTGGACGGTCGCCAGGTGGAGTTCGCCGAGGCCGGCCCGCCGGGCCTCGTCCCGCCACCGGTCGGTGGTCCGCCGCGGGTCGTCCAGGTGCGTGACGTGGTACACCAGGAACAGCGGCTTGCCGTCCACCCGGATGTACCGCCGGTCGGCGAACGCCCCGAGCAGCCACCGGATGTGGGCCAGGTCGTCCTCCGGCGAGTACCTCTGCTCCACCAGGACGAGCTTGTTCCCGCCGTCCCAGTTCCGGCTCCACGGCTCGTTCGCCCAGCACAGGCAGAACGGCAGGTCCGGCTCCCCGGACCGGAGGATCTCGTCCACCGGCCGCTCCAGGAGCCGGCGGCCGTTGAACCAGTAGTGGTAGTAGCAGAACCCGCCGACCCCGTACGCCTTGGCGAGGTCGGCCTGGGCCGCCCGGGCCTCCGGCAGCCGCAGGTCGTAGAACCCCAGGTCGGCCGGCAGGTGCGGCTGGTAGTGCCCGGGGAACAGCGGCCGGGCCCGGGTCACGTTCGTCCACTCGGTGAACCCCCGCCCCCACCACCGGTCGTTCTCCGGGATCGGGTGGTACTGCGGCAGGTGGAACGCCACCAGCGGCGGGGCCGGCTCGGCGGGGCGCGCCGGCGCTCCGGCCGCCGGGCCGGCGCTGGTGGGGGTGGCGACGGACGCGGTCACGAAGCCTCCTTCGGGACGGGGTGCCCGACCGCCCGGGCGGTGGCCTCCAGGTAGGCCCGGCCCCACCGCTGGTCCGGCTCCAGGTGGCACCCCTCGGCCCACTCGTTCCACGCGTTCACGAAGATCGGCTCCGCCGCCCTCCCCGCCGCCCGCTGCCGCCGGACCACCTCCCGCAGCCACCCCTCGTACAGCTCGGGGGTGGAGTTCACCATCATCGTCGCCCCGTGCTTCCGGCGGGCGGTGTTGTCCCAGGACGGGCAGACGCCGGGGAACCGCGGGTACCCGGGGTCCGGCTTGGCCAGCATGTTCGCCACCACCTCGGCGTAGTCGCTGACGTTGTGGTCGCGGTACGTCCGGGCCTTCGGGGACACCCGGTGCATCACCGGCCGGACCCCGGCGGCCACCGCCTTCAGCACCTTGTCGGCCGCCGGCCACGCCCGCCACCCGCCGGTCACCCCCAGCATCTTCCGGCGGACCGCCTTCCGCACCCCGGTCATGACCTGGTAGTGGTCGTACATCAGCCCGTCCGGGGCGAACTCGACGGCGGCGTCGAACCCGAGCGGCCGCGGGTCGGTGCGGCACGGGCCGTGGGCCTCCACCCGGGCCAGGTGCAGCTCCCCGAGCCCGGCCCGCCGGGCCTCGTCCCGCCACGCGTCGGTCGTCCGCCGCGGGTCCGGCAGGTGACTCGCCCGGTACACCAGGAACAGCGGCTTGCCGTCCACCCGGATGTACCGCCGGTCGGCGAACGCCCCGAGCAGCCACCGGATGTGGGCCAGGTCGTCCTCCGGGCTGTAGTGCTGCTCGACGAGCAGGTGCCGGTTGCTCCCGTCCCAGTTCCGGCCCCACGGCTCGTTCGCCCAGCACAGGCAGAACGGGAAGTCCGGCTCCCCGGACGCCAGGACGTCCCCGACCGGCCGCTCCAGGAGCCGGCGGCCGTTGAACCAGTAGTGGTAGTAGCAGAACCCGCCGACCCCGTACGCCTTGGCGAGGTCGGCCTGGGCCGCCCGGGCCTCCGGCAGCCGCAGGTCGTAGAACCCCAGGTCGGCCGGCAGGTGCGGCTGGTAGTGCCCGGGGAACAGCGGCCGGGCCCGGGTCACGTTCGTCCACTCGGTGAACCCCCGCCCCCACCACCGGTCGTTCTCCGGGATCGGGTGGTACTGCGGCAGGTGGAACGCCACCAGCGGCGGGGCCGGGTCCGCCCGGGCCGGGTCGTGGTCGGGCCGGAGCGGGGCGTCGGGCGGCGGGGTGTCGTCGCGAGTCAAGACCGGAACTCCTTCGGGCGGCGAGCCACGGGTGCGAGTCGGGGCGGCGGGTCAAGGGGAAGGAGAGATCATGCGGGCGCGGACGACGTGCTGGTACGCGAACATCGTCGGCCACAGGCGGATCAGCTTGGGGGCGAGCCAGGCGTTGCCCCGCGTCCGGGCCCACCGCCACGGCCACCGCCGGAGGTACTCGTACAGCCCGGCCGCGCCGGCGTAGTGCTCGACCTCGAACCCGGCGGCGGCCAGCAGCTGGTCCAGCCCCTCCCGGGTGAACCACCGCAGGTGGGTGGCGTCCATCATCCCGTACGGCTGGTACCGGAACTTGCCCCAGAGCAGGTCCCAGCGGACGGTCCAGTGGGCCACGTTCGGCAGGGACGCGACCACCCACCCGCCCGGCCGCAGGTACCGGCGGGCGGCGAGCAGGGCGGCCCCGGGGTCGACCAGGTGCTCCAGCACGTCGGCGAACAGGACCACGTCGAACGACCCGTCGGCCGGGACGTCCGGGGCCGGGAACAGGGAGGTGTGGACGGTCAGCCCGCGGCTCCGGGCCAGCTCGGCCCGCTCCGGGCTCGGCTCCACCCCGACGATCTCCGCCTTCTGCCGGTCCCGCACCAGGACCGACACCGACCCGGTCCCGCACCCGACGTCCAGCACCCGGCTGCCGGGCGGGACGGCGGCCGCGGTCAGGGCCGGGGACTCGTACCAGACGACCGGCTGGTTGTTGTACCGGAGCGGGTCGGCGGGGGCGGCGGACAGCCCGGCCCCGGCCTCCACCGCCCCGTCGATCGTCGCGCTAGCCACGGGCGACCTCCCATCGGGCGGGCACGATCACGTGCCCGAACTGCCGGGGCATGCTCTCGGTCGACCGCAGCTGGTCGGCCGGGTCGGTGATCTGCAGGGCGGCCGCCGGGAACACCCCGTGGAGGACCGCGTTCGTCGCGTCCAGCACCGCCACGTCCAGCGTGTACAGCCCCGGGACCAGGGCCGGCAGGCGGAACCGGACCGTCACCTCGGACCGCCCGTGCAGGGTCCCGACCCGGTACCCGGACAGGTAGCTGGCGCAGGCGAACGTCCGCTCCCCGAGCGGGTTGTTCACCCCGATCCCGATCCGGGCGTCCGGGACCGCGTCGGCCGCGTCCACCTCCAGCCGGACCGCCACCTCCGCGTCCGTCCGGAACGCGTAGCAGTCCGCCCCGGCCGCGTCCGTCACCGCCGCCCGGCGGATCAGCCGGGCCCGGCCGATGCTGTGCCGGGCGATCGCGTCGCCCACCGACCCGGGGGCGTCCGGCCCCTCGGACACCTGGGAGTACTCCCGGATCACCTCCTCGACCGGGGCGACCATGGCCACCCGCCCGTGGTCCATCAGGAGCCCGGTCCGGCACAGCTTGGCGGCCACGTTCATGTTGTGGCTGACGAACAGGATGGTCCGCCCGTCCGCCGTCAGCGCCTGCATCTTCGCCAGGCACTTCTTCTGGAACTCCCCGTCCCCGACCGCCAGCACCTCGTCCACGATCAGGATCTCCGGCTGCAGGTGCGCCGCCACCGCGAACGCCAGCCGGACGTACATCCCCGACGAGTATCGCTTGACCGGGGTGTCCAGGAACTGCTCCACCCCGGCGAACGCCACGATCTCGTCGAACCGCCGGTCGATCTCCTTCTGCCGCATCCCCAGGATCGACCCGTTCAGGTACACGTTCTCCCGCCCGGTCAGCTCCGGGTGGAACCCGGTCCCGACCTCCAGCAGGCTCCCGACCCGGCCGGTCAGCTCCACCCGCCCGGTGGACGGCTTGGTGATCCGGGACAGGATCTTCAGGAGCGTACTCTTCCCGGCCCCGTTCTTCCCGATGATCGCCACCACCTCCCCGGGGGCGACCTCGAACGACACGTCCTTCAGCGCCCAGAACTCCTCCGCCGCGGCCGCCGCGGCGGCCCCCGGCCCGCCGCCCCGGAGCCACCGGAGCGGGGCGGCCGCGGCCCCGGTCAGCACGTCCCGGAAGGTGCCGTACCCCACCCCGGACCCGGTCGGCACCCGGTACTTCTTCCCCACGCTCGCGACCCGGATCGCCGGCGCCATCGGCCCCCCTGCTGTCTGGTGGCAAAGGTCTCCTGACCCGTGCCGCGCCTCAGATCTTGTCCGCGAAGGTGTCTTCCACCTTCCGGAAGTACAGGCACCCGGCCACGAACACGACGACCGCCGCCGCCGCCGCCACCCCCAGCCCGGCCCACGGGATCGGGCCGCCCAAGAGGCAGTTCCGGAACGCCTCGACCAGGCTGGTCATCGGGTTCAGGATCAAGAGCCACCGGACCGCCTCCCCGTCGGCCGCGGTCGGCCGGCTGTAGATCGTCGGGGTGGCGAACATCCCGAGCTGGATCAGGAACGGGAGCACGTACCGGACGTCCCGGTACGACACGTTCAGGGCGGCGAACAGGGTGCCCAGCCCGGTCGCCAGGGTGCCGATGATCACCACCACCACCGGCAGGAGCATCAGGTTCCAGGTCGGCTCGAACGCGAAGTACCCCGGGACGGCGACGCAGTACAGCAGGAACACGGCCAGCAGCCCGCAGGCGATCAGGAAGTCGACCACCGCCGCCGACACCGCGGCCAGCGGGACCGCCAGCCGGGGGAAGTAGATCTTACTGATCAGGTGCTCGGACCCGACCACGCTGTTCGACCCGGCGGTCAGGGCGCCGGCGAAGAACGTCCACGGCAGGACCCCGGTGAGGAAGAACAGCGGGCCGGGGATGCCGCCCGTCCCGACCCCGGCGAGCCGGCCGAAGAAGACGGTGAACACGACCATCAGCATGGCCGGCTGGAGCACCGCCCAGGCCACCCCCAGCAGGGTCTGCTTGTACCGCACCTGGAGGTCGCGGCGGGCCAGGGCGAACAGCAGCTCCCGGTACCGCCACAGCTCCCCGACGTCCACCAGCCGCCACCCGCCGCCGGGCTCGATCACGGTCCGGTGCTCGGCCGCCGGGGCGGGGGCGTCGGCCCCGGCGGGGGCCGGGGCGGCCGGCGGGGCGGTGGTCGGTGACTCGGTCATGCGATCTCCGTCGGCCTCGGTTAAACCCCGGCGTTGCCCAGCCCCTGGGTCATGATCTTCAGCAGCGCCAGCCCGGCCACGGCCAGCCCGGCCAGCCGGACGAACCACCGCCGGTCCACCCGGAACTTATCCGGCAGGGTCCAGGCGGCGGTGTCGAGCAGCACCCCGACCAGCCCGAGCACCAGGTACGTCGGGGCGACGAAGTTGCGGGTCAGCGAGTAGCACCCCATCCCGTACCCGACGATGACCGCGAGCCCGAAGTGCCGGGCCTGGACCGCCCACGGCGGGGCGGCCAGCCCGCGGCCGAGCCGGTCGGTCAGCCGGGCGGCGAAGTAGAACGCCCCGAGGAACGCCCCGCCCCCGATCAGCCCCACCTCCACGTACCCCTGGACGAACGAGTTGTGGGCCACCAGCCCCTCGTCGTGGACGTAGAAGTCCTTCCCCATCCCGGTCAGCAGCAGGACCGGGGTGTTGAGCAGCTCCTTGATCCCCATCGCCCACATCATCACCCGCTCGTGGGCCGTCCCCCCGCCGCCGAGGCTGGCCGCCCGCCCGCCGACGATCACCAGCCCGCCGACCGCCAGGGCCGCCATCAGCGGCAGGGCCTTCGCCCCCCCGTACCGGGAGTACAGGTACGCGGCCCCGCCGGCCAGGATCCCGAGCAGCCCGCCCCGGGACCCGGTCTCGATCAGCCCGTACACGTAGAGCGGGATCGGGAGCAGCCACAGCACCCCCCCGACCGCCCCGGTGGTGGCCAGGTACACGCACGACAGGATGCCGAGCCCGAGCATCAGGCACAGGTCGTTCGGGTCCCCGAAGATCCCGGTGCTGGACAGCCGGATGGACGAGATCGTCTCCCCGGTCTGCTTGTCGATCTCCCGCTGGACGCACGGGATGATGTTCGGGAACTCGGCGTACCCCCAGTGCTGGGCCAGGGCGATCCCGACCAGCCCGGCGATCAGGACCACCAGGGCGGCCACGAACGCCCGGAACCGCTCCCGGGTGTCCACCACCGCCAGCAGCAGGAAGTAGTACAGGATCACCTTCGCGAACTCGGGGGCCCACTCCACCAGGCCCTCCTCGACCCGCCCCAGCACCAGCAGGGAGAGGACCGTCGCCCCGTAGAACAGGAGGACGCAGACGCTCACCGGGCGGGCCTTTAGCGCCTCCCCGGACAGCTGCCGGGCCAGCCCGGGCAGGCTGGTCAGGACGCACGGGATGATCGCGATCAGGTACAGCCGCAGCCCGGCGATCTCCGGGTACAGCTCCTCCGGCCGGATGATCAGCACCGCGTTCAGCAGCAGGAAGAAGAAGAAGTTCATCGGGCCGCGGCGCCCCCCGGGGCGGCCAGCCCCCGCCGCAGGTCCGGGAGGGCGGCCGCCAGGAACCGGCGGGCCGCGTCCGCCTCCTCACCCTTCTTCGACGCGAACTCCCGCACCACGTACAGCTTCAGCAGGGCCGGGAGCCGGGCGAACTCCCGCCGCGGGTTCTCCGGCGCCCGCCACCCGTCCCCGTCCGGGGACCACGCCCAGAAGATCTCCAGCTGGGTCGGGACGACGGCGTTCGGGAGCGTGAACCGGCCGCGGGCGAACTCCTCCTTCCGCCCGTCGGCGACCGCCACCTCCACCCGCTCGTCCAGGCTGACCGGCTTGAACCCCTGGTTGGCGTAGCACACGTCCGGGGTGTGGACGCTGATCGGCCCGCCCCGCCCGAGCACGAACAGGGCGGTCACCTCGTCCCCGGTCTTCGGGTTCCGGTACCTCCGCTGCACGTACGCGGTGATCCCGCCCCGGGCCAGCACCGCCTCCTCCAGCTCCTGGTCCGCCTCCGGCGGGGACACCCACGTCTCGTCCCCGGACCCGACCGTCCGCGGCACCCCGGCGGCCAGCCGGTCCATCGCCGCCTGCAGCTGGCCGGACGGCCCCCACCGGTCGGTGTACCGGCCGTGGACGAACCCCAGCCCGGCGACCACGGCCAGCCCGACCACCACCGGGGCGGCGGCGCGCACAGGACTCATCGGCTCACCCCTCCGTCGAGTGCCTCGGCTCCGGTGGCACGGGTCTCTGACCTGTGCCGGCGGCACGGGTCAGAGACCCGTGCCACACGACCTCAAAACCTCACGACCTCGCCCGCCCTCACTCCTTCGCCGCCTCGCCGGCGGTCGCCAGCGCCGCCCCCGGCAGGGCGGCCGGGGAGTTCGGGGCGGCCGGGTACTTCGACCGGTACGCGTACCCGTAGTCGTACACCTCGCTCTTCACGTTGTTCACCACCACCCCGGCCAGCTCCGCCCCGACCGCCCCGAGCCGGTGGATCGTGTCGGCGACCCGGGACACCTGGCTGAACCCCATCATCACCGACAGCACCACCGCGTCCGCCTCACGGGCCAGCAGCATGGTGTCCGACACCAAGAGCAGCGGCGAGGTGTCCACGACGACGAAGTCGAACTGCGCCTTCAGCTCGTGGGCCAGGTGCCGCCACCGCTCCCCGACCAGCGCCTGCCGGGTGGCCAGCGTCCACTTCCCGGCCGGCAGGACGCTCAGCCCGGCGACCGGGGACTGGCGGACGGCGGTGGCGATCGACACCTCCCCGCGGAGCACCTCGCTCAGCCCGGGGGCGTCCGGCAGGTTGAACAGCAGGTGGGCGGACGGGGCGTGGATGTCGCCGTCCACCAGGAGGGTGCGGAACCCGGCCCGGGTGAGGCTGATCGCCAGGTGCCCGGACAGGGTCGTCTTCCCCTCCCCGGACACCGCGCTGGTGACCAACAGGACCCGGGCGTCGGCCGCCCCGGGGGTGCCGTGCATCAGGATGTTCCGGGCGGTGTCGATCGACTCGACCAGGATCGCGTGGGCGTCGGACGAGGCCGCCCCGGGGGAGCTCGGGACGAGCGGCGGGATGGTGCCGACGAGCCGGGCCCCGAGGGCGGCGGTGGCGTCGTCCACGTGGGTCACCCGCCGCCCGCGGTACTCGACGAACACCAGGCTGGCGAACCCGAGCCCGAACAGCGCCACGCCCGCGACCAGGGAGAACTTGAGCCGCCGGTTCCCCTCGATCCCGGACACCACGAACGGGTCCTCGGCGACGGTCACCCGGGCCGGGGCGCTGCCCTCCAGCCGCATCGCCTCGATGTGCCCGGCCAGCATGTTCGCCGTCTGCTCCTTCATCGCGATCTGCCGCTGGTGCGTCTCCAGCTCGATCTTGTACCGGTTCCGCTCCTCCAACTCCTTCTCCAGCTGCTTGATCTTCCCTTCCGCCTTGTTCGTCTCGTACGTCAGCCGGTTGACCTCGGCCTGGGCCGCGTCCACCATCCCGCTCTCCCGGGCGGCGGCCTGCTGCCGGAACGCTTCCTCGACCCGGGCCTTGGCGTCCTTGGCGTACTGGTTGCGCTCCTTCTCGGCCTTCTCGAGTTCCTCAACGGCCGACCGCCAGGCCGGGGAGGCGTCCCTCTTGGCCTTGTCGCCGAACGCACCTTCCATCTTCGTCTTCCGGTCCAGGGCGGCGTCGGCCCGGCGCTCCAGGTCGTACAGGGTCTGGTCTTTGCTGAGGACGTCGTTGACGGCGGACGGGGTGATGAACTCGGGTCGGGGCAGGGTGGCGAGCCAGCCGCCGCCGGTGACCGCCGCGATCGCCGGCTGGCGGGCCTTGTGCTTCAGGTACGCCTTGGCCCCGTCCAGGTTGACCTGGGCGGCGGAGAGGTCCTCCCGGAGGTTGGCGGCCTTGCCGACCGCGTCCTCCAGCTTGGACGCCCGGAACCGGTCGATCAGGGCGAGCACCGCCCCGTCCTTGGACCCGAGCCGCTGGGCGATCCCGTCGATGTGGGCCTGGGCCGCCTCCAGCTGATCCCGGGCCGCCTTGAACTCCCGCTCCAGCGTCGTCCGCCGCTGCAGCCGGCGGCGGTTGTCGTGCTGGTACGACGCCTCCCGGTACGCCCGGTCGACCGCCGCCACCAGCTCCAGCAACTCGCTCTCCAGGTCCCCCTCGATCATGATCCGCATGAACTCGGAGTTCCCGCGCATGTCCACCCCGACGTACCCGCTCATCTCCATCGGGGTGATCCCCGGGGGGACCATGGACAGGGTCTTCAGCTTCGGGTCCTTGAGCACCTCGGCCATCGTCTTCCGGTTGGTCATCAGGGTGACCTGGAACGGCTTGTACGAGGCGAGCGGGATGTTGTCGGTCTGCGTCGGGTTGACGACGCTCGGCGGGTCGTTGGCGACGTGGTAGACGATCGCCGCCGCCTTCTTCGGGAGCGGCAGGAAGACGTACACCGCGACGGCCGCGGACGCGGCCACCAGGACGGTGGCGATCATCGCCAGCGGGTGCCGCTTGACCGCGTGGAACACGGTCCGCAGGTTCAGCCCGCCGGTCGACTTCGGCGGCCCGGACGCGGTCGGGTCGGTGGCGTGCGGGGTCGTCGTCATCGCTCTCTCCCTCGGGCCGGCGGCGGCCGGCGCGGACGAAGAACCGTGAACCGCTGCGGGCCGGTCAGGCGACCAGCGGGGCCAGGCCCGGGCGGCGCGGCCCGGACGGGGCCACCGGGACGATCGCCCGGCCCAGGACGAACAACTCGACCAGGAGCATGCCGAGGGCCAGCGGCATCATCAGCCACCCGGCCAGGTCGTGGTACACCCGGCGGGCCAGCTCGCCCTTGTCCATCTCGTACAGGACGGAGGTGACGACGATCCGGACGACGTTCGCCGCGACCGCGATCGGCAGCGCGCTGGCGACGATCACCAGCCGCTCGAAGATGCTCCGGGTGTCGGCCAGGATGGCGACCGCCACGGCCAGGGCGAAGAACGTCATCAGCATCGACAGCCCGCTGCACGCCTCGACCACCCCGAGCTTGGTGGTGGACAGCAAGATCACGTTCCCCTCGGCGACGGCCGGCACCCCGACCGTCTGCAGGACGTAGGTGCTGACCACGGTGGCGAGCCGCTGGAGTTGCCCGCCGAGCATCGTCTGCAGCTTGTACGGCAGCGGCAGCATGAACGCCAGGAACAGCAGCCCCGGGGCGGCCCACTTCAGGGCCTTCCACCCGCCGGCGGCCGCCACCAGCCCGGCCAGGCAGATCGGGAGGGAGGCGGCGTCGAGCCACGACTGGTAGAGGAAGTGGCCGGCCAGCCGCATCCCGCCGGCGAGCAGGACGATCCCGACGCCCCACCAGGCCGGGGAGACCCCGCCGGCCAGCCGGTCCCGCCGCAGCCACAGCAGGTACACGGAGAACAGCGGGACGAGGAACCCGTGCGAGTACGCCGGGTCGTTCGTCCACCGCTCGGCGATGGCGTCGAGGGTGCTCCAGTACGACCAGAGGACGACCGCCAGGCCGGCGGCGGCCAGGGCGAGGACGGCGTTCTGCGGCCGGGCGGCGGTCGCGGGCGGCGGGGTCGCGGTGGTCGCCATCAGGGGTCCTCGTCCCCGCGCGGCGGCGGGCTGGGACACGGGCCGGGGCGGCGCGCCGGCCGCGCCCCCTCCGACTCTAGGATCGATTCCTTGCCGCACCTGCCGCACGGGTGAAAATCCGGCCCCGGTTGAGGCCGGGGCGGAACCGCCGCGTCGGCGGGCGGTTCGGGCGGGGGACGTCCGGGTCCAGGGGTGCGTTGCGCTTCGACGCCGGAAGGTCCCGCGTCGTTCCCGGCGGGCCGGAAATTATGCGTCGGGGGTCGCGTCGGGCGGTTTCGGTTGCGGCTCGACTGTCGGAGGAGAGTCCGACCGCCGCGGGGCGGGAGAGTCCGGTCGTGTCCGGGCAGTTCGCATGGTGGGCATCCAGTTGAACCTCGGGTAGGGGGAATGGTAGGGGGCGGGCGCCGGGATCGCAACCGGTGTTTCCCCACCTCGCTGAAAATTCACCCGGATCGCGCCGGGCGGTAAACCCGGCCTAGCGCCTGCGCTACGGCCCGGTTGCGCCGGTTAACTTGGTTGTAGAAAGTAATTGACGGGGGGCAAGGGCGGCGGCAGAAAGTGAGCGAGTCAACGGGTCCGAGCCCGGGCGCCAGCGAGGGTCCGCGCTTCACCCTCGCTGGCGCCCGGGCTCGGCCGGCCCCTAACCCTTCACCGCGGGCGCCTTGGCGGCGGCGATCAGGGCGTCGAGGATCGGGACGTCGGACGGGCTCAGCTTCCGGAACAGGGCGAAGTCGAGGTTCGCGTCGGCGGCCCGGCCCTGGAGCAGCCGGGTGACCCCGCGGCGGGCCAGGGAGATGACGTCCTTCCGGTTCTTCCCGCGGAACTTCTGGCACTCCGCCAGCACCTCGGCCGGGCGGTGGGTGGTCTGCTCGCGGAGCAGCCGGAGCACGACCCGGGTGGCGGACGGGGGGTCGAGCTCGAACGCCTTCCGGTAGTCGGCCGCCGCCCCGGGGTGGCCGGCGTGGTACCGGGCGTTCCCGCGGGCGGCCCACCCGGCGGCCAGGTTCGGGGCCTTGGCGACCACCTGGTCGAGGTCCCGCAGGGCCTGGTCGAACTGCTCCAGCCCGGTCCGGGCGGTCCCGCGGATGTACAGCCCCTCGATGCTGTTCGGGTCGGCGGCCAGGACCGTCTCGGCGTCCGCCACGGCCCCGGCGAAGTCCCGCCGGAGGACCCGGGCGGTGGCCCGGTTGGCGGACGCGTCCCGGTGCCGGGGGTCGGCGGCCAGGGCCTGGTTGGCGTCGGCCAGGGCGCCGTCCAGGTCTCCGAGCTGGACCCGGGCGGCCGACCGGTTGACCCGGGCGGCGAGGTGGTTCGGGTTCAGGTCGAGGGCGCGGGTGAAGTCGGCGGCCGCCCCGGCGATGTCCCCGGCCCGCATCCGCACCACCCCGCGGGTGTGGACCGGGACCGGGTTGGCCGGGGCCAGCTCGACCGCCTTGTCCAGGTCGGCGTCGGCCCCGGCGGCGTCCCCGGACGCCCGCCGGGCGGTGGACCGGTTGACGTAGGCGTCGACGTTGGCCGGGTCGGCGGCCAGGACGGCGTCGAAGTCGGCGAGGGCGGCCGGGTAGTCCTTGCCGAGGAAGTGGGCGGACCCGCGGTTCAGCCGGGCCAGCGCCCAGTCCGGCTCGCGCTCCACCGCCTCGTTGAAGGAGGCGACCGCCCCGGCCGGGTCGCCGGCCCGGGCCTTGGCCACCCCGGCGTCGAACGCCTGCTTCGCGATCGGGTCCACGGCCCGCCCCCCGCTGGGTGATGGGACAGCACCGGGATTCTACCCCGGGGCGGGCGGCCGCGGAGGGGGGATGTGGCCGGGACCCGGGCCGGGAGTCGGGTTCCCGGCCCGAGAACCGCACCCGCCGCACCCCCCGCCCGGCCGGCCGGGCGGGTCACGACGGGCCGGGCGGGGTGCGCCCGCGGCGGGCCGCCCGCCCGGCGGCCCACCCCGGCAGGGCCACCGCAACGACCGCCAGCAGGACGACCACGAGCCCGATCGCGGCCCCCGTCAGCGCCGCGTCCGCGGGGCCGCCGGCCGCCGACCCGTGGTGGGGCGACACGCCCGGCCGGGTCGCCCACCCGGCCACCGAGATGGCACCTCCTTCCGCACCCATCGCCCCGCCCCCCAAACGTTCGGCCGGCGGCGGGGCGGCACCGGCCGCCCCGCCCGCCGCGCCGTCACACGTCGAACACCACCTCGCCGTTCAGCAGGACGTCGTCCCCGCCGTTGCCGAGCAGCACGTCGTCCCCGGCCCCGCCGTCGAGCACGTCGTCGCCGTCCTCCCCGCGGAGCACGTCGTCCCCGGCCCCGCCGAACGCCACGTTGTCCCCGCTCCCGGCGAAGATCACGTCCGCCCCGTCCCCGCCGCTCAGCACGTCGTCCCCGTCCCCGCCGAGGAGCACGTCGTCGCCCGCCCCGCCGTCGGCCAGGAACCGGATCCGCGCCGGGTCCAGCCCGGTCGCGTCGATCGAGTCGTCCCCGCCCAGCCCGTTGACCTCCAGCCGGTCGCCGGCCGGCTCGGTCCCGGTGATCGTCAGCGCGGCCGCCAGCCCGCCGACCGTGACCGTGCCGCCGGACGAGGACGCGGTGACCCGGTCGCCCCCGGCGGTGCCGTTCACGACCACCACGTCGGTGTTCCCGCCCGGCACGCCGAAGTCGAACAGGCTGAGGTCGACGCGGTCCACCCCGGTCCCGGCCAGGTCGTTCACGGTGACCGTGTCCGCCCCGCCGAACGAGAAGAACGAGACCGACTCCAGCCCGCCCGCGTCGAGCGTCACGTCGTCCACGTCGCGGGTGAACCGGAGCCGGCCGCCGGCGGCCGACAGGGCGACCTGTTCGGGGGCCGTCGACCCGCTGGCGCTGAGGGCGTCCCGCCCGTCCCCGCCCTCGATCACGTCGCTCCCGTCGCCCGACCGCCAGAAGGCGATGTCGTCCCCCGCGCCGAGGAGGAGCACGTCGTCCCCGCGCCGGCCGTCCAAGAAGTCGTCCCCGTCCCCGCCGACCAGCACGTCGTTCCCGGCGGTGCCGCTCAGGTCGTCGTCCCCGGCCCCGCCGTCGAGGGTGAACGCCATCAGCCCGGCCGGCACGCCCCCGGCCTCGATCCGGTCGTTCCCGCCGCGGGTGTTGACGGCCAGCCGGTCGTCGGCCGCGGCCCCCTCGACGGACACGAACGTCGGCCCGAGCACGAGCACCTGGCCGCCGAAGGCGAGCACGTCCACGTGGTCGTCGCCCTCGGTCCCGTTCACCACCACCCGGTCGGTCCGGTCGTCCGCCCCCAGGTCGATGCGGACCTCCTGCACGGCGGTCCCGGTCAGGTCGTTCACCCCCACCGCGTCGGCCCCGCCGAGCGCCTCGACGTCCACCCGCTCGACCCCGTCCACGTCCATGACGATGTTGCCGACGTCCCGGGTGAACCGCAGCCGCGACCCGTTGGCGGACGCCTCGAACACCTCGTCGGCGCCGTTCCCGTTGAACAGCATGGTGTCGAACCCGGCCTCGCCCTCGACCACGTCGCTCCCGTCGCCCGGGTCCCAGACGAACAGGTCGTTCCCGTCGCCCAGGAAGGCCGTGTCGTCCCCGCGGTCGCCGTCGGCCGTGTCGTCGCCCTCCCCGCCGAACATCTGGTCGGCGCCGTTCCCGCCGTTGAGCACGTCGTTCCCCGACTGGCCGAGGAGGAAGTCGTTCCCGCCCCCGCCGGTGAGCACGTCGTTCCCGTCCTGCCCGTGGAGGGCGTCGTCGCCGCTCCCGCCGGTGATGGTGTCGTCCCCGGACCCGCCGAACAGTTGGGCGGGCGGGAGCGGGCCGTTCGTCTCGTCCAGCCGGATGACGTCGTCCCCGCCGAGCCCGAACACGGTGATCACGCGGGTGTTGAAGATGGTCGGGAACCCGCCGGGGATGCCGCCGGCCAGCGGCACCTCGCCGTTCACCCGGATCACCCCGATCGGGTCCCGGCTGATGACGATCTCGTTGTCCCCGGCGTCGCCGGTGACCGTCAGGGTGCCGAACCCGACCACGCTGGTCACGGCCGGCACGTCGCGGGCCTCCAGCCCTTCGATCTGCAGCTTCGTCGGTCGCATCGCGTTACCTTGGAGTACGGGCGAAGGTCAAAAACAGGCCGCGGACGGGGTGTCACCCCGATGCCCGCGGCCGCACGTCGGTGGCGAAGATGCCGTGACCCGGCTGGACGAACTCGATCAGGTTCCCGTCCGGGTCGCGGACGAACAGCGTGCCGACGCCGAAGTCCAGCGGGTCGTCGCCGGCGGTCACGACCCGCTCGCCCCCGTCGAACCCGACCTGGGTGACGCGGACGCCGGCGGCCAGCAGGTGGCGGAGGACGGCCCGCAGGTCGGCGACCTGGAGGGCGACGTGGCGGTACGCGTGGTGCGGCGGGTCCGCGTCCGCCGCCCCCGCCCCCGGGACCGCCGCCCGGGGGATCAGGTGGAGGGTGCTGGTGGCGCCCAGGACGAACCACGACCGGCGGGCGGGGTGCCGCCGCAGCCCGAGGGCGCCGGCGTAGAACCGCTCGGCCGCCGGCGCGTCGCTCACGACCAGCCCGACGTGGTGGATCGCTTCCACGGCGATGCCCATCCCTCGACTCCTTGTGAGACAGAACGCGGCGGGCCGACGCCATGTGGCGCCGGCCCGCCGGAAGGGGTCGTCACTGGATCTCGACGTCGTCCCCGTCCCCGCCGTCGATCACGTCGAGGCCGAGCCCGCCGACCAGCACGTCGTCGCCCGGGCCACCGTTCAGCACGTCGCCCCCGTCGCTGCCGACGAGCACGTCGTTCCCGGCCCCGCCGTCGGCGGTGAGCTGGATCGCCCCGGCGGCCAGCCCGGACGCCTCCACCACGTCGTCCCCGGCCAGGGCGCTGATGGTGAGCCGGTCGTTCGCCGCCTCCGACCCGGCGATGTTCACCCGGGCCGCCAGCCCCAGGACGCTCATCCCGGCCGCGTCGCCGACCACCAGCGCCACGTCGTCCCCGTTGGTCCCGAACACGGTGACCGTGTCGGCCGCCCCGTCCCCGGCCCCGCCGGCCGCCCCGAGGTTCAGGTTGATCTCGGTCACGTCCGTCCCGGACAGGTCGTTGACCACGACGTTGTCGGCCCCGCCGAGGGCGTTGAAGTCGATCCCCTCGACGTCGTTCAGGTCCATCAGGACGTTGGCGACGTTCCGGAAGAAGAGCACCCGCCCGCCGTTGGCCCGGACGTCGACGTTCTCGGCCACGTTCGCCCCGTTGAAGAGCATGGTGTCGAACCCGGCCTGGCCCTCGATCGTGTCGTTGTCGTCGCCCGGGTTCCAGACGAAGGTGTCGTCCCCGGCCCCCATGAACGCCACGTCGTCCCCGTCCCCGCCGTTGATCAGGTCGTCGCCCGCGCCGCCGAAGAACACGTCCGCCCCGAGGCCGCCGTTCATCGTCAGCCGCATCCCGTCGGCCTCCAGGGAGCTGGCGTCGATCACGTCGTCCCCGCCCTGCCCGTTGAGCGTCAGCCGGTCGGTCGCCGGGTCGTGCTGGAGCACCCGCACCCGGGCCGACAGGCCGAACACCTGGACCCCGCCGGCGTCCCCGGCCGCCCCGAACACGTCCGCCCCGTTGGTGCCGTTCACGGTCACGCTGTCCGCCGCCCCGTCCGGCCCGCCGTTCGGCCCGCGGAGGTCGAGGGTGATCTGCACCACGTCGGTCCCGGACAGGTCGCCGACCACGACGTTGTCCGCCCCGCCGAGCGCCCGGAAGTCGATCGCCTCGACGTCGTCCAGGTCCATCACCACGTTGGCCACGTCGCGGGTGAACAGCACCCGCCCGCCGTTGGCCGCGACGTTGACGTTCTCGGCGACGTTGGCCCCGAAGAAGAGCATGGTGTCGGTGCCGTCCTGGCCCTCGATCGTGTCGTTCCCGTCCCCCGGGTTCCACTGGAAGACGTCGTCCCCGGCCCCCAGGAACGCCTCGTCGTCCCCGTTGTCACCGAACACGAAGTCGTTCCCGTCCCCGCCGCGGAACACGTCGGCGCCCTGCGACCCGAGCAGGGTGTCGTCGCCGGCCCCGCCGTCGACCGTCAGCTTGGTGACGCCGGCCGGCAGGGTGGTCGCCGTCACCCCGTCGTCCCCGCCGAGGGCGTTGATGACGAGGGCGTCGTTCGCCCCTTCGGAGCCGGCGATGTTCACCCGGGCCGCCAGCCCGATCACGGCCACCGAGGTGCCGCTGCCGAACACGTCGACGACGTCGTTCCCGTTGGTCCCGTTGACGATCACCACGTCCGCCGCGCCGTCCCCGGCGGTCCCGCCGATCGTCCCGGCCTGGTTGATGTTGACCTCGACCACGTCCGTGCCGGACAGGTCGTTGACGGTGGTCGTGTCGGTCCCGCCGAGGGTGTTCAGGTCGATGCCCTCGACGTCGTCCAGGTCCATCACGATGTTGCCGAGGTTGCGGGTGAAGATGACCCGCCCGCCGTTGGCCGTGGCGGCGAAGACCTCGTTCCCGGCGCTCCCGTTGAACAGCATGGTGTCGAAGCCGTCCTGGCCCTCGACGACGTCGCTGCCGTCGCCCGGGTCCCACTGGAACACGTCGTTCCCGGCCCCCATCAGGGCGACGTCGTCCCCCTGCTGGCCGTCGATGAAGTCGTCCCCGGCCCCGCCCAGCAGCAGGTCGCGGCCGTTGCTCCCGAGGATCGTGTCGTTCCCCGTCCCGCCGTCCACGGTGATCGAGATCAGCGCGGCCAGGTTGCCGGTGGCCGAGAACCGGTCGTCCCCGCCGTTCATGTTGACGACGAGGTTCTCCGAGGTGCCGATGTCGATGCTGAACGGGGCCGGGTCGAGGCGGTCGAACCGGACGCGGGCGCCGTTGGCGGTGGCGGTGAACACCTCGGCCCCGTTCCCGCCGTTCACCTCGACGGTGTCGTTCCCGGCCCCGCCCTCGTTCAGGTCGGTGTCGTCGCCCGGGTTCCAGACCATCCGGTCGTCCCCGGCCTCGCCGAACACCTGGTCGTCCGCGTCCCCGCCGGTCAGGGTGTCGTTGTCCTCCCCGCCGAACAGGAAGTCGACGCCGCCGCGGCCGAGCAGGGTGTCGTTGCCGGCCTGGCCGAACAGTTGGTCGGCGCCCGACCCGCCGGTCAGGGTGTCGTTCCCGGTCCCGCCGAACAGGTTGGCCCGCGGCACGGCGCCGTTGGCCTCGTTCAGGGTGATCGTGTCGTTGCCGCCCAGCCCGAACGCCTGGATCAGGTCGGTGTTCGCGACGGTCGGGGTGCCGCCGAGGACCGCGACCGCCCCGCCGTTGACCAGCAGCGTCCCGGCGGCGTCGCGGCTGATCTGGATGTTGTTGTCGAGGTTGTCGCCGAACACGGTGAGGACGCCGGCGGTGAACGTGGCGACGACCGCGGGGGTGTCGCGGGACTCCAGGGCGGAGAGGGCGGGGGCGAACCGGGGCCGTCGAACCGGCGGCCGGTTTTTGGTACGCTGACACCCGCGGCGGTACCCGCGGAGCATGGCCCGGAACATGGCGCGCAACATCGTCCGGTCTCCGGATGAAGGGGGGCGCGGCCGGGGGGCGAGACGGGCGGCCGTGCGACACCGGGTACATCCGGCGGCGGCCGGGGCCCGGCCAAAAGAATCCGCGGATTCCCCGGGCGGCCTCGTGGGGGAGCGAGCATGGCGGCGAACGACTCGGTCGCGGGACTGATGACCCGGCTGCGCTCCGGCGAGGGCGCGGCCGAGCGGGAGGTGTTCGTGCGGTTCGCCGGGCGGCTGGCCGGGCTGGCCCGGCGGCACCTGGACGCCCGGATGGCGGCGAAGGTGGACCCGGAGGACGTGGTCCAGTCGGCGTACAAGAGCTTCTTCCTGCGGAACCGGGACGGCGGGTTCGAGATCGGGTCGTGGGACGGGCTGTGGGGGCTCTTGACGGCGATCACCCTGCGGAAGTGCGCCGACCGGGCGGCGTACTACCGGGCGGGGAAGCGGGACGTGACCCGGGAGGCGGCGACCGGGGCGGCGGCCGACGGCGGCCCGGCGGTCGAGGTGGCGCTGGACCGGGAGCCGCGGCCGGACGAGGCGGCGGCGCTGGCGGAGACGGTGGAGGCGCTGTTCCGGGCGGTCGACGACCCGGACGAGCGGGCGATCCTGGAGCTGAGCCTGCAGGGGCACACGGCGGCCGAGATCAGCGCCCGGCTGGGGCGGGCGGAGCGGTCGGTGCGGCGGCTCCGGGAGCAGATCCGCAAGCGGCTGGAGCGGATGCAGGCCGAGGGGTAAGGGCTTGACGCCGCGAGCGGGGGTGAGACGTACCCGGCCGTCCGCCGACGCCCTCCCCCTCACCCGGCTCGGCCCTGGCGGGCCTCGCCGCCCTCTCCCCCTGCCGGGGGCGAGGGGAAGACGCCGGGCGGCCCGGTCTTCTCCCTCGCCCCCGGCAGGGGGAGAGGGCGGTTCGCGGCGTCAGCCGCGGGCCGGGTGAGGGGGAGGACGTAGCCGGTCACCCGTGTCGCTGGTCGCCCCCACCCGCCGGAAGACCCCGCAGCAGCGCCAGCGCCTCGCCCATCTCCGGGAGGTCGCGCATCCCGCCGGGCGGGTCGGTCGCGGCGGCCAGCACCGCCCGCGCCTCGTCCGACCGGTCGCCCAGTAGCCGGGCGAGCGCCACCGCCGCCCGCAGCTCCAGCGCCCGCGCCCCCTGCCCCCGGGCGGACTCGACCGCCGCCCGCAGCGCCTCCGCCGCCCCGGCCGCGTCGCCCCGCGCCGCCCGCACCTCCCCGCCGAGCCGCAGCGCCTCCGGCTCGAACAGCCGCTCCCCGGCCTCCGCCGCCACCCGCCCGGCCTCGTCCAGCGCGGCCGCCGCCCCGGCCGGGTCGCCCCGCCGCAGCCGGGCGTCGGCCAGCAGACCGAGGTAGTACGCCAGGTACGTCCGGCTGCCGGTCGCCCGCCACGACTCGATCCCCCGCTCGATCACCGCCGTCCCGTCCGTGCCGTCCGCCGCCCCGGCCCACCCGAGCAGGACCGCCGCCCCGGCCTGCCAGAACGCCAGCCGGTGCTCGACCGCCACCGCCAGGGCGGCCGACGCGCTGTCCCGGGCCGCCGCCGGGTCGCCGCGGAACTGGTGCAGGACGGCGGCGAAGTGCAGGGCCAGCGCGAGCGTCGCCGGCTGAGACCCGTCCCGGGCCGACCGGACCGCGTCCCGGCTCCGGGCCGCCGCCTCCTCCGGCTCCCCGAGCAGCCACAGCGCCACCGCCCCGAACGCCAGGCACGCCACCCCCGGGTCCTGGCCGAACTGCAGGGCCAGCGGCCGGTGCCGGGCCGGGTCGTACAGGGCCGCGGCCGCCCGCACGTGCCGCCGCGTCGCGGCCGGGTCGCCGGAGCACAGGGCCACCACCGCCCCGGCCTGCCGGGCCTGGAGCACCAGCCCGGCGTCGCCCGACTGCTCCGCCAGCGCGAGCAGCTCGCCCGCCAGCAGGTGGGCCCGGCCCAGGTCCGACCGGACCTTGTACACCAGCCACAGCCCCCACAGGATCGGGAACAGCGGGCCGACCGCCGGCCGCGCCTCCCACAGCTCCCGGGCCCGCAGGTACGCCGCCTCCGCCGCCGGGGCCGCGAACCCGTCGGTCACCTGGAGGTGGAGGCCGAGCGTCATCCGCAGCCGGAACTCGGCCGCCGCCCGGTCCGGCCCGTCCGGCTCCCGGGTCAGCAGCGCCAGCCCGCGGCGGGCCAGCGCGACCGCCTCCCGGTGGGCGAACACCCGGGCCGCGTTCTCCGCCGCGGCGTGGAACAGGTCGGCCGCCCGCCCGTACGCCCGGCCCGCCTCGTACAAGAGCGCCAGCTCGGCCGCCGCCTGCCCGGGCTTCCCGCCGAGCAGCCCGAAGAGCGCGTCCGCCAGCGCCGCGCTGACCGCCGCCCGGCGGGTCGGCGGCTGCCCGGCGTGCAGCGCCTCCTGGTACAGGGCGTGGACGAACGCGTACCGCCGCGACTCCGTCCGGTCCGGGAACACGTGCTCCTTCGCCAGCCGCACCAGCCCGTGCACCCGCTCGACCGCCTCCAGCCGCTCCTCCACCTCGGCCGGGTCGGCGGCCACCGCCCGGGCGACGACCGCCGACTCGAACGCCGCCCCCTGCACCGCCGCCGCCGCCAGCACCCGCCGGTCGGCCGGGTCGAGCCGGTCGAGCTTCCGGTCGATCAGCCCGCGGACCGACGCCGGCATCTCGCTCACCGCGTCCGCCGCCGGCCGGGCCAGCGCCCACCGCCCGTCCCCCGGCCGGGCCGCCACCACCCCGCGGTCCCGCAGGTACCCGACCAGGTCGGCGACGAACAGCGGGTTCCCGCCGGTCTTGGCGTGGACGGCGTCGGCGAAGTCCGCCGGGAAGTCGTGGCCGGGGAAGGCGAGGGCGAGGTACCGGTCGACCTCGGCCCGGGGGAGCAGCCCGAGCGGCAGCTCGCGGCACGCCCCGCGCCCCTGGAGGTCCCGCTTCGCCGCCAGGAACGGGTGGTCGGCCAGCACGAGCTCGTCCGGCCGGTAGGTGGCGACGAGCAGGAGCCGCAGCCCGGGGCAGTGCCGGCCGAGGTACGCGAGCAGGTCGGCGGTCGGCAGGTCGGCCCAGTGGACGTCGTCGACGAAGACGACCGCCGGGGTGCGGCGGGACAGCTCGGACAGGAACGCCACCAGCTCCCGCTTCATCCGCGACTGCGACGGGCCGGCGGCGGCGCCCGCGGCCGGGCCGAGCTCGGCGGCCCACGTCGGGGCCAGGGTCCGGAGGTACCGGGCGGCGGCCCCGCCGGTCGGGCCGCGGACCAGCGAGTCGAGCGCCTCCAGGACCGGCAGGTACGCCTCGGCGTCGGCCAGCCGCTCGGAGCACCGGCCGCGGGCGACGTGGCACGGCGGGCCGTCGGCCGCCAGGTCGGCCAGGAACTTCTCGACCACCGTCGTCTTCCCGACCCCCAGCTCCCCGACCACGCACACCATCCCGCCGGACCCGGCGGCGGCCGCGTCGAACGCCGCCCGCAGGGCGGCCCGCTCCGCGGCCCGGCCGACGGTCCACCGCCGCGCGGGGGCCGGGGGCAGCGCCGGCGCGACCGTCGACCCGCCGTTCAGGGCGGACAGGGCGGCGTGCACCTCCGCGGCCGTCGGCCGGGCGGCCGGGTCCTTCTCCAGCATCCGCCGGATCAGCCCGTCCAGCCCGGCCGACACCCCGGGGACCACCCGGGACGGCGGGACCGGGTCGGCGGCGGCGATGGCGTCGAGGGTGCGGAGCGGGGTGTCGGCGGCGAACGGGTGCCGGCCGGTGACCAGCTCGTACAGCACGACCCCGAGCGAGAACACGTCCGACGGCGGCCCGACGGACCGGACCAGGGACTGCTCGGGGGACATGTACGGGACGGTGCCGACCACCCCGAGCCCGGACTCCCGGTCCGGGGCGGCCGGCCCCGGGAGGCGGCGGGCCAGCCCGAAGTCGAGCACCTTCAGGTACCCGTCGGCCCGGACCATCAGGTTCTCGGGCTTGACGTCCCGGTGGACGACCCCGGCGGCGTGGGCGACGGCCAGGGCCCGGGCCGCCTGCCCGACCAGCCGGGCGGCCTCGTCGGTCGGCGGCCGCCCGGCGAGCACGTCCCGCAGCGTCCGCCCCTCGACGTACTCCATGACGATGAACGGCCGGCCGTCGTGCTCGCCGAGGTCGTGGACGGTGCAGATGTGCGGGTGGTTGAGGGCGGACGTGGTCCGGGCCTCGCGGCGGAACAGGGCCAGCCGGTCCGGGTCGCGGGCGCACTCGGGCGGGAGGAACTTGAGGGCGACGACCCGCCCGAGCCGCCCGTCCCGGGCCTTGTAGACGACCCCCATCCCGCCGGCCCCGAGCCGGCCGAGCAGCTCGTACCCCGGGGGCGCCGGCGGGGCCCCGCCGGCGGCGGCCCCGCCGGTGGGGGCGGCCGCCAGGGTGCTGAGCCGGACCTCGCCCGCCCGGAGCCGGTCGCGGTACCGGGGGTAGGCGGCGGCGACCGCGTCGAACGCCAGGTCCGGCTCGCCGCGGCGGCGGAGCTCGTACTCGGCGGCGATCAGCCCGGCGGCCGCGCCGGCGTCGGCGGCCAGTTGGGGGTAGCGGTCGAGGTAGTCGGCGGCGCGGGCGGGGGTGCCGGCCTTGAGCCGGAACTCCAGGTCGATGTGGGCCAGCTCGACGAGCAGGGCGACCGGGGCGTCGGGACCGCCGAGGTGGTCGTCGATCGCCGGCGGCCGGCCGGACGCCCACCCCTGCTCGAACAGGCGGATGCGGTCCTCGTGCCGCGGGTCGATGGCGTCGGCGGTTCGGTCGGGGTCGCGCACCCGTCCCTCCCGGCGGCCGGGGACCGGCCCCCCGCGGGTCGGGGTTGGTGTACGCCGCCCGGCCGGTGCCGGGAAGTGGGGTCGCGGAACCGCTGTGTGCGCCCGGAGGGGATCGAACCCTCGACCACAAGATTAAAAGTCTCGTGCTCTACCGACTGAGCTACAGGCGCCCGTCCGGGGAACGGACAACCCCATGGTAGCGGCCGGGGCCGGGGTTTCCAACGCGGCCCCGCCGGCTGCCCCATTCACGTGCCCGGTGGGGCGATCCGGTCTTGTGGCACAGGTCTCCTGACCTGTGCCACAAGACCAAGCCAGACACCGGCCCGCCCTACTTCCGGCCGGGCGCGCCGGGCAGGACGGGCGCGCCGGAGCCGGGCTTCGCCGGCAGGTCCAGCACCTCCCGCCACGCCGCCGCCGTCGGGGCCGCGTCCTTCCCGGTCAGGTCGCGCAGCGCCGCCAACGCCGCCTTGTGGTACGGCGACACCACCCCCTTCCCGGCCGGCGTCAGCTTCGCCCGCCCGGCGGCCGCCTCGTCCGCCGTCACCCGCCGCTCCCGCACCAGGAAGTCGAACCGCTGCAGCTCCGGCCACGGGTGGGCGTCGGCCACCGGCAGGGCGGCCGAGAAGTCCGGCCGCAGGTACGTCACGTCGACGCGGATCATCAGCTCCGGCGCCGACCGCCCGTACCCGGTCGCCGGGGTCGGCAGCGGCAGGCCCTCCACCGGCACCTCCGCCGACGGCACCTCCTCCGGGAGGAGCACGGTCTGGGCCGGGTCCCCGTGCGGGGTGGTGCCCGGGGCCGGCACCATCACCGGGACGGCGACCAGCTTCCCGGCCGGGGCGTGGCACATCATGCAGTTCCGGTGATGGTTCACCCGCACCACCTCCCGCACGACGGCCACCGCCTTGCCATCGGCGTCGGTGGCCCGCGGTAGCCTCGGGTCGGCCTCGTCGAGGACGGCGAGGAGTTCGGGGATCAGGTCCTGCCGGTCGAGCCGGGCGGCCGCGTCGGCGGCCCGCCGGGCGACCGCCGGCCACGGGTACCGCAGCGCCTTCACCAGGACGTCGGTGTAGTCCCGCTCCCGGCGGACCTTGAGGGCGTCCACGGCGGCCGACCGGACCTCGTCCTCCGGGGTGAAGACGGCGATCCGGGCGAGCGCCTTGGTCGCCTCCGGGTGGGCGACGCCGGTGAGGTGCCTGACCAGCCCGAGGCGGAGGTCGGCCGGCTCCGCGGCGAGCATCTGCGTGAGCGCCGCGACCCGGGCGGCGGTGACGTGCTCGGCCCGGGCCTTGTCCGCCGGCAGCGGCGCGCACCCCGCCGCGTAGTTGTCCCAGAAAGAGTGGGAGGGGGATGGGCCGGCCCGGTTGAAGCCGTTCGGCCGGGCGGCCTGAGCCCGCACCTCGGCGGTCGTGGCCAGCGCCTGGCGGACCTCGCCGACGGCGGCCGCGAACCGGTCCCGCCGCTCCCCGGCCGTCCGGCAGTCGTCGCCCATGACGAACGGCAGCCCGGCGAGGTCGGGGCGGTTCTCGAGCAGGGCGGCCATGAACGCGTCGGTCTTCTTCGCGTTGACGTGGCCGATCCGGGCGAGCTGCTTCGCGGCGTGCTCCGCCGGGTCGCCGGCGGCCGGGTCGCGGCGGGCCTCGAACTCCGCCTCCGGGACCTTCGACAGGTCGTCGGTGGCGGGCGGGTCGAACGGGGCGACCTTCGGGGCGGCCGGGAGCAGGTCCTTCGCCGTCGCCTTCGGGTCGATCGTGACGGTGAACCGCTCGCGGCGGACAGGGGCGGTTTGCGGGAACGACAGGCCCGGCGGCGAGATCGACGGCGGCGGCACGGCCTGGGTGCCCGTCGGCGGCGCGACGGTCGGGACCCCTGGCGGCTCGGACGCGGGCAGCAGTTGGGCCGGGGCGACCCCGGCCGCGAAGACCGCGGCGGCTGCCGCCGCGGCGAAGCGTGTCGAACCCCAGCGTGCGGGCATGGCGGTGTCCCTCCTGGCGCGGCCCGCCCCCGGCGGGGGCGCGGCGGCCGTGAGTCTACCCGCGGGTGACCGGGAGGGGCAAGCCGGGGACTTGATGAGAGGTGGGGTGCGCCCGGTGGGGGTCGAACCCACGACCACAGGATCAGCGCACGGTTCGGGGCCGTGTGGCGGGGTAGCTCGGGCCGCCACGGAGGGCGGCCCCTACCGACCCGCGTCCGGTAGGGGCCGCCCTCCGTGGCGGCCCGGCGTCCGCCCGGCCCGCCGCCTCACCCCTTCTTCCCCCGCTTCGCGGCCGGCTTCCTCGGCTTCGCCTTCGTCGCCGCGCCGCGGCCCGTCTTCTCCTGCAGCTCCTCGATCTTCTCCGACGCCTCCGCCTTCGTCAGGTCCTCCGCCACCGTCTCCCCGGCCTCCCGGCCGAGCGTCTTCAGGTACGACTCCTGCGCCCCGGTCATCGGCTCGCCCCCGGTCACCCACTCGGCCGGGTCCTTCACCGCCGACGGGTCGTCGGTCGGCAGCGGGCCCTGCGGGGCCGGGGCGGGCTGCGGCTTGCGTGCGGCCATTGCTGGTCCTCCGGTCACGGGCGGGCGACGTGTACGCCTGTTCCGCAAGAGCCGTGCCAATCGTCCGGCCCGCAGCGGCCGCCGTCCCCCGCCCCGGCTCTCACAAACCGCCCGCGTCCTTGCGGCCGACCCGCCCCCGGGTTAGCCTGCCGTATCGGCCCGTCCCGCACCCCGTCGGAGAGTCCCATGCGCCTCGCGGTCTGGTTCGCAGCGGTCGCCGCGTCCGTCGCCGGGGGGGCGGCCGCCGCCCAGGACCGGAAGCCGGAGGTGCTGGTCCGGCTGGAGGGCCACAAGGGCGGGGTGTCGGCCCTGGCGTTCAGCCCGAAGGTGTCGGTCCTGGCCACCGGGGCCGGGAACGGCGTCGTCCGGCTGTGGGAGGCGAAGACCGGCGACCTCCTGGCCCGGCTGGACCCGCAGAAGTCGAGCGGCGGGCGGGTCGCCCACCTCGGGTTCTCGGCCGACGGGGCGCTCCTGTCCGCGTCCTCCCGGAACGCCGTGGTGGTCTGGGACCTGACGCCCCCGCCGAAGCGCGACCCGAAGGACCCCAAAGACCCCAAGGACCCGGGCGACCCGAAGAAGGGCCCGGAGGGGCCGCGGCCGATCCCGGTGGTGTTCGACGACGGGCTGGGGACCGACCCGGCCAAGTTCGGGGTGGTGGCCGGGGACGGGCGGCGGGTGTTCCTGTCCGGGGCGGAGGGGACGCGGGTCTCGATCGGGTCGCGGGGGCTGCCGAACCGCGGGGCGGGGGACACGGCCGACGAGCTGCGCGGCGGGTTCACCCCGCTGGCCCTGGACGCCATCACCGACCCGGACAGCGCCCTCGTCGCGATGTACGGGTACGCCCGGGCCGGGGACAAGGCGGAGCCGGCGGTCGCGCTGCTGGGGCTGGGCGACGCCCGGGTGGTCGGGCGGGGGACGGTCCGCCCGCCGGTCGCCGGCCGCCAGCCGTCGGTCGGGTTCGCCCCGGACGGGAAGTGGCTGGTCGCGTGCAACGGGGAGGACCTGATGTACTGGCGGGTGCCCGGCAGCCAGGTGGTCGAGGGGGACCCGAAGGTGCTGGCCGGGGCGGTCGCGTTCGCCGCCGCGGCCGGGCCGAACGGGCGGGTGGCGTGGGCGTCCCCGCCGGAGGACGGGCGGAAGGTGAGGGTGACCGTCGCCGAGCTGTCCGCGACCGCCGCCCCGCGGGTGATCGCCACCTTCGCGTCCGACGTCGACCGGGTGTCCGCCCTGGCGTTCTCCCCGGACGGGAACCTGCTGGCCGTGGCCGACGACGCCGAGGGCGTCGTCCAGCTGTGGTCGCTGGCCGAGAAGAAGTGAGGCTTGTGGCACAGGTCTCCTGGCCTGTGGAGACGCACAGGTCAGGAGACCTGTGCCACAGGCGTGCTACACTTGGCGCCTCGCCCCGTCTCGCCCGGAGTCGTCCCGTGGCCCCGACCCGCACCGACTGCCCCGAATGCGGGGCCGGCATCAAGCTCCCGGCCGGGTTCACCCCCGGCCGGACCGTCCGCTGCCCGAAGTGCGAGACCCGGTTCGTCGTCGAGGCGGACGACGAGGACGACGCGCCGGCGAAGCCGGCCGGCGGGAGGAAGCCGGTCCGGGCCGCCGCGGACGACGAGGACGACGCGCCGAAGAAGCCGAGGAAGAAAAAGAAGAAGGCGGCCGCGGACGACGACGGCGGGTGGTCGTACCGGTCGTCGTGGATCCGGTTCGCGGTGCTCGCGGTGCTGCTCGTCGTCCTCGGGGTGCTCGGGTACATGCTGTACCAGAAGCAGCAGCGGGAGAAGGAGGCGGACCGGAAGCCCCCCGAGGACCCGGACGCGACGGCCAAGGCGCCGGCCGACCCCGCCGGGGACGGGAAGAAGGCCGGCCGGCCGGTGTTCGGGCCGATCGGCCCGATCGGCGACCTGGCCCCGCTCGACCCGCCGGGGAAGGCCGCCCCGAAGGCGGACCCGGCAGCGGTCGAGGAGGCGCGGAAGGCGCTGGTCGGGGAGTGGGAGTACCGGGCCGGCGGCGAGGCGTACACCGTCCGGTACGAGGACGGCGGGCTGTTCCGGTACGAGGCCGTGCGGCCCGGGGACCCGCCGGCGACGGTCACCGGGCGGTGGGCGGTGTCCAACCCCCGCCGCCTGCCGGACCCGAAGGGGGCGGCCGCGGCCCGGCCGGCGGTGCAGGTGACGGCGGAGTGGGGGGTGGTGTCGAAGCCGGGGCTGAAGGGGGACCTGGTCCTGTTCGGGGACGGGACCCTGGCCCACCCGCTGCTCGACCGGTTCGAGCCGGGGGCGGGCAAGCCGCCGGTGTTCCGGAAGAAGTGACGGGTCGCGGCGATCGGGGGCGTGAGCCCCCCGATGCGACCGCGCCATCGGGGGGCTCGCGCCCCCCGCTCGCCGCGCGGCCGGGGTCAGTCCTGCGGGTACAGGGCGGTGCTCAGGTACCGCTCGCCGAGGTCCGGCAGCACCACCACCACCACCTTCCCGTCGTTCTCCGGCCGCCGCGCCACCTTCACCGCCGCCGCCGCCGCCGCCCCGCACGAGATGCCGCACAGCATCCCCTCCTCCTTCGCCAGCCGCCGGGCCATCTCGAACGACTCGTCGTCCGTCACCTGCACCACCTCGTCGATCACCGCGGTGTTCAGCACGTCCGGCACGAACCCGGCCCCGATCCCCTGGATCTTGTGCGGCCCCGGCTTCACCTGGTCCTTCGGCACCCCCTGCACGACGTGCTGGGTCAGCACCGGGCTGGCCGCCGGCTCGACCGCGACGCACTTGACCGCCGGCTTGCGGCTCTTCAGCACCTCGCCGCACCCGGTGATCGTCCCGCCGGTCCCGACCCCGGAGACGAGGATGTCGATGTTCCCGCCGGTCGCCCGCCAGATCTCCTCGGCGGTCGTCTTCCGGTGCACCTCCGGGTTGGCCGGGTTCTTGAACTGCTGCGGCATGAACGCCTTCGGCTCCCCGCCGAGGTCCTCGACGATCTTCGCCGCCTCGTTCACCGCCCCGCGCATCCCGAGCTCGCGCGGGGTGAGCACCAGCGTCGCCCCGAACGCCTTCAAGAGCCGCTGCCGCTCCAGCGACATGCTGTCCGGCATGGTCACCGTGAGCTTGTACCCGCGGGCGGCGCAGCAGAACGCCAGCCCGATCCCGGTGTTCCCGCTGGTCGGCTCGACGATCATCGTGTCCGGCCTGATCTTCCCGGCCTTCTCGGCCGCGTCGATCATGGCCACCCCGATCCGGTCCTTGACCGACCAGAGCGGGTTGAAGTTCTCGAGCTTGGCGACGAGGGTGGCCTTCGCGTCCCCGGCGACCCGGCGGAGGCGGATCAGCGGGGTGTGGCCGACGCACTGGGTGATGTCGTCGTAGACGTGGCCGCGGAACGTCGTGTCACCAGCCATCGCCGTCACCTCCGGCTGTCCCCGGGGCCGCGGCCGTGGGAAAGGCGCAGTATCCCGGGGAAGTTGCTCGGCAATGTACCGCCGGCGGGGAACCCGGACAAGAGAGGGTAGCAGGCACACTCCGTGTGCCTCCCGCGACCGGCAGCGGGCGGCACACGGAGTGTGCCTCTACTTCATCGCCTTCACCCAGTCCCGCAGCAGCGCCGCCCCGGCCTCGTCCACCCGGGACGACGACAGCGGCGGCATCTGGCCCGGGCCGCGCAGCCCGACCCGGTGGACCAGCACGCTCCGCTCCGGCGCCCCGGGGGCCACCAGCTTCGGGTCCGCCAGCCCGAACCCCTGGTGGACCGGGGCGGCCCCGACCAGCCGGGTCTTCTCCAGGGTCGTGCCGAACTCGGCCTCGAACTGGGCGTTCCCGCCGCCCGCCCCGACGTGGCACGACGCACAGTTCGCGTGCAGGTACGACCGCGCCCGGGCGTCCAGGTCCTGCGCCGCGTCGTACGGGTCCACCAGCCGCTTGAACGCCGCCGGCGGCTGGTGCAGCAGCGGCCCCGGCTTCGCCGCCCGCTGGTCCGGTTGCGGCGCGTTCCCCGCCCCCTTCACCCCGCCTTTCGCCTCCGCGTACCAGTCCACCTTCAAGAGGCCGAGGTGCTCGAACACCCGCAGCTGGTTGTCGGTCCGGCCGGACGGGTACGTATGGTCCTTGTTCGCCTGCAGCTCGCACAGCCCGAGCACGAAGTTCTGCGCCCGGCTGTGGCAGACCATGCACTCGGCCCGGCTCGGGTAGTGCCACGCCTGCTTGCGCTCGCCGCCCGCCGTCTTCACGGTGAACGTGCGGTCGAGGCCCTTCGCGTCCACCAGCGCCGCGTCGGTCCCGTCCGCGTCCCACTCGTAGCTGTACCCGTACCACTCCCCGCCCTGCTTGGTCATGAACCGCGTCTCCACCCACCGCCGGGTCGCCGGGTCGCCCTCCGTCTCCTCCACCGCGAAGCTCTTGACGATGACGGTCTTGTCCGGGAAGTTCCACGCCCGGTTGCGGGTGAACCCGATCGTCTCGCCCGGCGGGACCATCACCGCCCGCTCCTTGTACAGCCCGTCCGACCAGAACGGGGCGTTCACCGAGTACGGGACGACGCCCGGCTTCAGCTTGTGCCCCTTCACCGAGTCGAACAGCCCGCTGTCGGAGAGCTTCTTCGGGAAGGTGCCGGCGGCCTTCTCGGGGTTCGGTTCGAGGGTGAAGAACCCGCCGTCGCCCTTGCCCGCGTGGTGGCCGATCAGCAGCTCGCCGGCGGCGTCGAGGGCGAAGCAGGTGATCTTCAGGTTGGTCGAGGCGACCTCGCGGTGCGACACCAGCTTCGCCCCGTCGTGCTTCGCCGCCCACACCCGCCCGGTGCTGTAGTCGCCGTACACGTAGGCGCCCTTGAGGTCCGGCAGCTTGTCGCCGTGGTACACCACCCCGCCGGTCAGCGACCGGGCCTCGGAGTGGTGGTGCTCGACCGTCGGGTTCACCGCCGGCGTCGGCCCGAGCTTCCGCTCCGGGTAGAAGTCGTGGCTCCCCTCCTTCACGCTCCACCCGTAGTTGTCGCCCTTCCTGACGAGGTACGCCTGCTCCCACAGGTCCTGCCCGTTGTTCCCGACCCACAGCTGGTCGGTCTTCGCGTCGAACGTGATCCGCCACGGGTTGCGGAGGCCGTACGCCCACGTCTCCGGGGCGAACCGCTTGTCGCCGCCGAACGGGTTGTCCTTCGGGACCGAGTACGGCTTGTCGGCGGCCGGGCGGTCGACGTCGATCCGCAGCACCTTGGCGAGCATCAGGTCGGTCCGCTGGCCGGTGACGTTGGTGTCCGAGTCGGACGTGCCGTCCCCGCTGGTGACGTACATCATCCCGTCCCCGCCGAAGCACACGGCCGCCCCGTTGTGCCCGTCCGACTCCCACTCGATCACCGTCTTCGCGGTCTTCTCGTCGACCGCGAACGGCGGCTTCGTGGCCATCGTGTACCGGGTGACGCGCGACCGCTTCCCCTTCCCGCCGTCCGTCGCCTTGCCGTTCCAGCCGACGTACACGAACCCGTTCTCGGCGAACTTCGGGTGGAACGCGAGGTCGTAGGCGGTGCCGCCGTCCGGGGTGTCGAACAGCTTGGTCGCCTCCTTCGCCCCGGCGGCGAGGGAGACGCGGTGGAGGGTGGTCGGGCCGTAGCTCCGCGGCTGGGTGAGGAGCAGGGCGTCGGTGCTGCCGGGGATGCGGGCGATCTGCACCGGGTACTCGGGCCGGAAGTCGGGGAGCGCCCGGGCCGCCCGGTACGGCGGGGGCGGGTCCGGGAACCCGACGACGGTGCTCGTCCGGACCGGCTCGTACGTCTCGATCCCGAACGGCTTGGCGGTGGCCGCGTCGGCCGCGACGAAGGTGACGGTGGCGTAGTCGTCGGTCTGGTGGAAGAAGGCCGGCAGGACGCGCTTCTTGATCGGGGCGACGCAGGACAGCTCGGGGGCCGCCCAGTCCTTGTGGTAGTCGTACCGGCAGAGGTTCAGCTTCCACTCCTCGCCGGGGACCGGGCGGCCGCCGGTGCGGGCGAAGTCGGTCCACGGGAGGCGGCCCTCGACCGTCCAACCTGTGTCGGCGTCGCCCCGCTGGTTGAGGGTGCCGCGGAGCTTCACCTTCGCGTCGAGGCGGAAGTCGGCGGCCTTGGCGTGCTTCCGGATCGCGTCGGGGTCCCACTTCGGGTAGAAGGCGTCGAAGACCGTGCCGGCGGCGCTGACCTGGAACTCGTAGTACCCGGCCTTGTCCGCGGCCGGGCGGAAGAACAGCTCGAACACGTCGTTCTTCCAGGTGTCGCCGTCGCGGTCCTTGACGTCGGCGAACAGGTCGGAGTCCTCCATCTCGGCGAAGAAGTAGAGGTGCTCGCGGTCCCAGAGGAGCTTGGCGGCGGTGCGGGTGCGGGCCATCCGGGCCCCGTCGCCGAGCCACGGCAGGTGGAACGCGGTGACCTCCTGCGCGTGCTTCCACGCGTCCTCGTCGGCGACCCCGTCGAGGGTGATCGGGGTGTCGGCCCAGCGGCACTCGAACTTCGCCGGCGGGGGCTTCTTCAGCGGCTCCGGGACCGGGTGGTCGGCGGCCGCGACGAGGACGGCGAGGCCGAGCGCGGCGGGGACGGCGGCGGCGAGGGTGCGGCGCATGCGTGGCCCGGGCGGAGGTGGGACGGGGCGGGGTGGAATGAGCATACCGCGAGTTCTGGCGAGCGTCGAGGCGTAAGCCCGACGGTGACCGGCCGCCCCACACCGTCGGCCTGACGGCCCGACGCTCAGCGGGTCAACCCGCCCCGCCCAGCGCGGCGAGCAGCTCGGCGTGGAACCGGCCGTTGGTGGCGAGGATATCGGGCCGGAACGGGTCGTACGGCAGCCCGTCGATGGTGGTGAGCGCCCCGCCGGCCTCGGCCACCAGCACCGCCCCGGCCATCACGTCCCACGGGTAGTTGTCGTACGCCCAGTACCCGTCGAACCGGCCGGCCGCCAGGTACGCCATGTTCAGGGCGGTCGAGCCGGTGCGGCGGAGCGACTGGGCGTGGGCGGACAGCCGGGCCCAGGCTTCGAGGTTGCGGACCTGCTTGGCGTAGTCCGCCGGGAACCCGGTGGAGATCATCCCGCCGGCGAGGTCGGGCACGGAACTCACCCGGATCGGTTTGCCGTTGAGGGTCGCCCCGAGCCCGGCGGCGGCGGCGAACACCTCGTTCTGCCGCGGGTCGTGGATCACCCCGGCGGCCGGCTTCCCGCCGGCCCACAGCCCGACCGAGACGCAGTACGCCGGCACGTCGTGGACGTAGTTGGCGGTGCCGTCGAGCGGGTCGACGACCCAGACTGGCGGGGCGTCGGCCGGCGGGCGGGTGTCCTCGGGCGACTTGCCGACGCACTCCTCCTCGCCGACGAACCGGTGGTCGGGGAAGGCGGAGAGGAGGTAGTCCTTGACGACCTTCTGGGAGGCGTGGTCGGCGTCGGTGACGAGGTCGGCGCGGGACTTCTCGCGGAACGAGAACCGGGCGCGCCAGGACTCGAGTTCGGCGGCCCCGCGGCGGGCGGCCTCGACGGCGGCGGCGAGGTAGGCGGCCAGTTGCGCGCGGTCGGGTGGGGTCATGCGGACATGATACGGCCGGCGGCCGGGTCAGGTGGCCGGCTCGATGTCCTCCTCGCCGCGCTCGGTGTACGTCGAGTCCCAGTAGGGGCGCGAGAACCGGATGCCGTACATCCGCCGGCCCTTGTCCCCGATCAGCCCGCGGTCTTCTGAGACCTCGCCAACGATCACGATCCGACCGTGCCGGAACCGGACCTTGTCCCCGACCCGGTACTTGGGGGGGGGCCCGGTCGGCTCCGTCCACTTCCGCGGCATCTGCCACCTCCTACCACGGGGCCGAGCCGGACTCCCGACGGATGTGTAAAAATAGCACCCGGTCGAAGGCCGACGCAAGGCGGTCGCACGCCACCCGCCACCGCCGCACCTGGGCGACCCGCAGCACCCGCCCGCCGACCCGGGTGAAGTCGTGGTGGGCGATCGCGTTCCGCCAGGCGTTCAGTTCCTCAAGCCGCCGCTGGCGGGCCGCGTTCCGCGGGTTCAGGGCGTTGACCTCCGGCCAGAAGCTCATCCCGAGGCGGTCGAAGTCGCTGCCGAGGTTGCCGGGGTTCGGGTTGCCCGCGTCCAGCCGGCGGTTCGCCGTGAACGCGGCGAAGGCGACCGGTTGGAACGACGGGGTGGTCAGCCGCCGGGTCAGGACGTCGGCCGCCTCGGTGTGCAGGTCCCGGCAGAACCCCTGGAAGTTCGCCGACAAGAGCAGGGCGTACCCGTAGTTGACCTGCAGCGCGGCGACCCGGCTGGCGCGGGCGGACGCCACCTCGTCCAGCTCCCGGCACCGGGCCGTCCGCCACAGCCGCAACGAGTTCGACGGCATCGGCGGGCACCCGGCGTCAGTCGTGGTCCACGTCCACCCGGCCGTTCTTCCGGAAGTCGAGCCGCACCTCGCACTTCTCGAACTGGAACTCGACCCAGTCCTTCCCGGTCTCCCACTTCTTCAGCCGGCCCGGCGGCAGCGCGAAGCAGACCTTCACCGGCTGCCCGGTGTGCGGGTGGACGAACCACACCTCGTGCTTGCCGGGGAGCGGGGCGAACGCCCGGGAGAACACCTCCAGGGTGAACGCCGGCGGGGCCGCCGGGACCGGTTGCGGCGGGAACGGGACCGGCAGCGGCAGCGGCGGCTGGGCCGGGGCGGACAGGCCGAGGGCCAGGAGGAGCGGCGTCATGGTGGGTGGCGGGGTGGTGAGGTCGTGGGGTGGCGAGTGCCCGAGGAACGCCGGCGGCCGCGGGAGTTGCGCCCGGGCGGGGTGCGATCACCACCCCACCACCTCGCAACCCCGCCACCTCAGTCCGCCGCCATCTCGTCCGTCAGGTTCGCGTCGGTGTACACGTTCTGCACGTCGTCGTGGTCGTCCAGGGCGTCCATGAACTTCACCACCCGCTTCCCGGTCTCCACGTCCACGTCGGACGGCGACTTCGCCAGGTACTGCACCTCCGCCTCGACCGTCTCCACGTTCGCCGCCCTCAGCGCCCCGAGCACCGCGGTGAAGGCGGTCGGGTCGCAGGTGACCTCGAACACGTCCCCGTCGCGCCGCAGGTCCTCGGCCCCGGCGTCCAGGGCGACCGCCATCAGGGCGTCCTCGTCCGGGTACTTGGCCGCGTCGACCGCGAAGTACCCTTTCCGGTCGAACAGGTAGGCGGCCGACCCCGGCACCCCGACCGTCGCCCCGGCCCGGTCGAAGACCTTCCGGATCTCGCCGTTGGTCCGGTTCCGGTTGTCGGTCGTCACCTCGGCCAGCACCGCCACCCCGCCGAGCCGGCCCTCGTACAGCACCTCGTCGTAGTTCACCGCCTCCAGCTCCCCGGTCCCCCGCTTGATCGCCTTCTCGATGTTGTCCTTCGGCATCGACACCGCCCGGGCCTTGTCGATCGCGTACCGGAGCGGGAGGTTCATGGCCGGGTCCCCGCCGCCGGCCCGGGCGGCGATGATGATGTACCGGCTGAGCTTGCTGAACAGCTTGCCCCGCTTCGCGTCCACCACGGCCTTGTGCCGCATGATGTTCTTGGCGTGACTGTGCCCGGCCATGTGCCTCGACCTCGTCGGTGTCTCGAATCCCACCAGTATAGCGGACGCGGCCCGCTCACGACCCGGCGCGGGCGGCCCCGACCACGCTCGCCGGCAGGCCGGTCTCCGGGTCGCGCTCCCCCGCGAACCCCTCGCCGTAGACGGCGTCGACCACCCGGATCGGGCCGCGGATGTGGGCGTTGAACTCGGCCAACTCCTCCGCCGGCACCCACAGCTCGCGGTAGGTCGGCCCGCCGCCGAGTTGCTGGACCGGGTACCGGCCGGCGAACGGGTCGTCGATCTCGAACCGGGTGACGAACCCACAGAACCCGGCCGGCCCCTCCTTCGAGTTCCACTGGGTGGCGATCTGGAGGGCGTAGTCGCGGGTGAGGACGGGGTAGAAGATCGGTTGCCCGGCGAGGCGGGGCGGGAACTCCCGGAACCCGCTCGCCGCGATCAGCTCGAGTTCCTTCAGCCCGACCGGGCGGTACAGGACCATCGGTGTGCTCCGGGTTCTCATGGCGGAAGTGACGCGACCGGAGGGCGCGCGGTTCGCCACCGGGTCACCACCCCAGGACCTCGCGACCCCACCACCCCGCCTACGGCACCCGCTTCAGCTTCCGCTTCACCTCCTCCGGCCGGCCGTCCCGGCGGCCGCGGCTCCCGGCCCGGGCGTCCGCCTCGTACAGCTCCGACGCCTTCTCCCAGGCCGCCTTCGCCTTCGCCTTCTCCCCGAGCCGGAACAAGACGTCCCCGAGGTGGTCCCACACGACCGGGTCGGTCGCCCCGGCGTGCAGCCCCGCCGCCTTCTCCAACTCCGCCCGCGCCTCCGGCAACTGCCCGCGGCGGAACAGCACCCACCCGAGGCTGTCGAGGTACGCGGCGCTCTCCGGCTCCGCGTCCCCGGACCGCCGGCGGTCGAGCCGGTCGGCGGCCAGCGCGTGGCGGACCAGCCGCTCCGCCTCGGGGAGGTCGCGGCCCTGGTCGGCGAGGTTGAACCCGAGGTCGTTGGCCGCGGCCGCGTGGTCCGGGTCGGCCTCCAGGATCGCCCGCAGCTCCGCCTCCGCCTCGGCCGACTTCTTCGCCCCCCAGTACGCCCCGGCCAGGGCGTACCGCGCCCGCAGCCGGTCGGCCCGGGCCGGGAACTCGTCGAGCACCTTCTTCCCCGCCTCGACCGCCTCGTCCCACTTCGCCAGCGCGCGGAGGACGTACACCTTCTGCAGCCGGACGGTCAGCCGGTCGCCGTCGGCGGTCTGGAGGATGGCCTCGTCGGCGGCGGCCAGCGCCTCCTTCTCCCGGCCCAGGTCGGCGAGCGCCCCGGCGAGGTAGTAGTTGAAGTAGTGCGGGGCGAGCGGCAGGGTGTCGAGGCGGTCCAGCGCGTCCCGGCAGACCCGGGCCACCTCGGCCGGCTTCCGGGCCGTCACCAGCACCGTCAGCAGCCCGCCGTAGGCGTCGCCGATGGTGTCGCGGTGCGCGTGCCGGACGGCGTTCCGGAAGTGGTCGGCGGCCAGTTCCAGGTGCCGGTGCCGGGCGGCGAGTTGCGCCAGGAAGTAGTGGACCCCGTGGGTCCGCTTCGTCCCGGCCCGGACGTCGTCGGCGGCCGCCCCGAGCAGGGCGACGGCCGCCTCCCGGTCGGCCCGCAGCACCTCCCCGATCACCCGCGCCTTCTCCCCGGCGAACGCCCGCGCGGCCGCCTTTTCGGGGGTGTCCGCCGGCCGCGGCTCGGACCGGTCTTCGGGGTCCTTCAGCACCAGGAACGCCCGGTCCAGGTCGGCGATCACCTCCCGCGGCCGGCCGGTCTCCAGGTGCGACCGGACGGCCACCCCGACCACCTTCGGGTCGTTCGTCTCCTTCCCGAGTTCGCGGAACAGCGCGTCGCCCTCGCCGCGGGTGAACGGGTCGCGGGCCAGCTCGGCGGCGAGTACCGCCCGGAGCGGCAGGTTCTTCGGGTCGGCGGCGGCGAGCCTGCGGAGGGCCGGGACCGCGTCGGCGTCCCGGCCGGCCTCGCGGAGCAGCTTCGCGAGCCGGACGTAGGGGTCGGGGGAGGCGGGCTTCAGCTTGAGGAACGGTTCGAGCTTGGCGAGGGCGGCGGCCGGGTCGCCCTTCGCCTGCAGAACGCCGGACAGGTTCCACCCGAGGCGGGCGGCGGCCGCCGGGTCGTTCGCCCGGAGCGGGTCGGCGTACAGCGTGGCGGCGGCGGCGAAGGCGTCGGCGGCGGGGCCGAACTGGCCGCGGGCGGTGAGCACCCTGCCGAGTCGCTCGTGGCACTCGGCGGCAGCGGTGTCGGCCTCCCGCGGGGTGAACGCCCCGGCGGCGACCACCTCCTTGCGGCGGTCGGTCAGCCACCCGAGCGCGCGCCTCAGCGCGGCCTCCGCGGCGGCGTGGTCGCCGGCCCGCTCGCACAGGGTGGCGAGGTCGCGGAACACGGCGACGGCCTTGTCGGCCCGGGCGGCGCCGGCGGTGACCGGGGCGTCGGCGGCGAGCTTGGCGGCGGCGACCGCCTCCTTCAGCTCGCCGGCGTCGGCCAGCAGGGTGGCGAGGGCGTGGGCGGTGTCGACGTCGTGGGGGTCCTTGGCGAGGACCCGGCGGGCGACGCGGATGGCGTCCGGCTCGCGGCCCGCGCGGGTGTAGACGCGGACGAGTTCGCGGAGCGGGGCGGTGGCGTCGGGGTCGGCCTGTGCGGCGGCTTCGAGTTGGCGGGCGGCGGTGAGGAGGCGGTCGCGGCGGGCGTTCAGGACGGCGGCCCCGAACCGGGCGACGGCGTCCTTGTGGGCGTCGGCTTTGGGCGGGCCGGGGGCGTCAGCCCCCGGAGTTGCGGGCGGGAGGGCGAGGGCGAGGAGCAACCCGGGGACCATCGGCGACCTCCGCGGGGCGGGACCGCCGGATTCTACCGGGACGTCGGAGGCGTGCCAACGCGGACCGCTCGGCCGGGCGAACCTGGAGCGTGAGCGACAGGGTCCTGTAGGGTGCCGTCGAGCCGGGCTTTGACGGCGACGACGCACCGCCCCGGCGTCCGCGCGGCGGGTGGTGCGTCGTCGGCCCGAAGCGGGCCTCGACGGCACCCTACAACCGGAAGAAGAGGGCGAACCCGTGAGCACCCAGTACGCCGCCCACCTGATCCTGGCGGTCCGGTTCCGGGACGGGGTGCGGGACCGGTTCCCGTGCTTCGAGAACGTGGTGCTGGTGTCGGCGGCGGACGACGAGGAGGCGCTGCGGGCGGCCCGGCGGTACGGGGAGGACGAGGCGGCCCGGGGCGGGGACGACTTCACCTGGGACGGCCGGCCGGCGTACTGGGAGTTCGTCGGGGTGCGGAAGCTGATCGAGTGCCGGACCCCGGGCGGGGCGGACGACCGGGTCGGGCCGGGGACCGAGCTGACGTACTCGCAGCTGGCGGTGGCGAGCGAGGAGGACCTGCGCCGGCTGGCCGACGGCGAACCGGTCCCGCTGACCTACGAGGAGTGACCGGCGCTACCCCGGCAGCCCGCGGCAGAACTCCGCGACCCCGGACAGCAGCTTGTCGACCGCCACCGCGCACAGCAGCCCCATGACCCGCTTCACGACGCCGGCGCCGGTCCGGCCGAGGACGCGCTGGAAGGCGATCGCCAGGCGGAACAGGACGTAGGTGACCGCGAGGACGGCCAGCAGCACCGCGGCCGTCGCGAGCTGCCCCGGGAGGTTGTACCGGTCGTCGTCGCTCAAGAGCACGACGGTCATGATCGTCCCCGGGCCGGCGAGCGCCGGCATCGCCAGCGGGTAGACGGCGACGTCACCCGACTCGGACCCGCCGGGCGGCCTCGCGGCCGGCCCGAACTCGAAGATCATGCTCAGCCCGAACAGGAGGAGGATGATCCTGCCGGCGACCTGGAAGGCGGTGATCGAGATCCCCATCGCGTGCAGCAGCATCCCGCCGGCGAACAGGAAGGCGACGAGGATGCCGGCGGCGACGGCGACACTCTTGAGGGCGACGCGGCGGCGCTCGGCCGGGGTGCGGTCCGGGGTCAGGGCGAGGAAGATGGTGGACCCGCCGATCGGGTCGATGACGACGAACAGGGTGACGGCCTCTGTGATCGTCTCCTGCCACACGGCCGACCTCCCGTCCGCCCCTGATCGGGTCCGGTCCTCGCGCGAGGTCGCGCCGCCGACCGTCACGGGGTCGGCCGCCGGAGGTAGATGGCCACCGAGCCGTACACCGCCCCCTCCACCCCGCCCGGCGACCCGTGGCTCACCGTGCAGTCCCGGCCCAGCTTGCTCGACCACCGGCCGCCGGCCAGTTGCCGGGCCATGTGCGTCGGCACCCCGTCCCGGGCGTACACCGCCGCCTTCTCGAACCCGGGCTCGTACCCGCCGTCGGCGCAGGGGGCGTACCCGGCCGTCGCCAGGGCGGCGGCCACCGCGGCCAGGGTCAACTCGTCCGGCGCGCCCGGCGGCCAGTACCCGTCCGGGTCGGCCGGCCACCAGACCGCGTCGGTCACCCCGGCGGCCCACGCCACGCAGTTGTACGCGGGGTCCGGCGGGTGGGTGACGGCCCCGCCGTCGGCGCCCAACCCCGGGAAGGCGGCGAGTAGGACGGGCGGCAGCACGGGTCAGGCCAGCCCGCGGGCCCGGCCCCAGGCCAGCCAGTGCTCGGCCGCCGCCCGGGGGCGGCCGCGGTCGGCCGCGGGCACCGGGTCGGCCCCGGTCAGCTCCCGCAGGGCGGCGAACCACGGGTCCGGGGCGACGGCCAGGTCGGCCAGGATGAGCGGCACCACGGCCGGCCCGAGGGCGACGACGGCCCGGTAAGTCGGGTGGTCGGCCGCGGCGGACGGGGCGGCCAGGAGTTGGGTGGCGGCTTGCCACTCGCCGGCCAGGGCGCGGAACCGGGCGGCGAGGGCCGGTGACGGGGCGGTGGTGGTACTCATGCCGCCATTGTCACCCGCTGGCCGCGACCGGTCCAGCCGGATCGGCCGGCTCACCGCCGGGCCCTCGCCAGCGCGCGGGCCTTGACCTCCGCGGCGGCGCAACCCCCTTATGCGCATCGGCGACCGCCAGCCGGTCCTCCGCGGGGAGGCGGTCCAGGCCGAGTTCCTCAAGGCTGGGTGGCATCGCGACCTCCTCGTGCGGGCGGGACCGCCCCATCGTACCGCCAGCAGGGTCGGGTTGGCTACACGTCCCGGGAGTCTACCCGCGGCCGGTTCAGGTGCAGCGCCGGGTTCGGCCTCCATCTACTCAAAACCCGTGTCGAACAGGGTAACCAGTATCCACGGTATGGTGTCCTGGTAAACGGCCTGCCGGATGACCTTAGCCCCCGGTGTGATCACGGGCTGCCCGTTCGGCTCCGCGATGTCGATGGCCAGAAGGGTGCGATACCTCTCCGGCCTCAACTCGCCGCATGGAACCTCGAACACGTCATGGAAATCCCCTGCGACGCAAGGCACGTTGAGGGCCCGCGGTTCATCGCAGCAGATCCCGGTGGTGACGACGTTCTCGGAGCCTGTGAACTTCGAATCTGGTCGCTGGCGGTGGCGGACGAGCGCCTTGTGGCCGAAGCTCTTCTGATGGTGCTGGCCGGAGGCGTGGTAGCTGCTGTGGGGTTTCCAGCCGGGTATGTCGTCGCGGGGAAAGTTCACATAAACGTCACCGGTCTCGCTGCGGCAGATCGTGAGGAAAAGGAAGAGATCCGACCCATCGCGGACGACAACGGCTATCGTGCGCTTCTGGTCCGTCCCCCCGCTCATAACGCTCTCCTGGGCGTCTCGAATTCCGGCCAGCAATGGGCTGGACGCACGAGAGACACCCCAGTGGTCAACAGGTTCCCTTCTACCGCTCGCCTCCGGTGGCCGAACCAGGGGTTATGCAGATCTGGGTAACCCGGAGGCACGCAACCCGGCGTCGCTCCGGCAAGCTCACCGCCGGTGAGCTTGCCGGAGCGACGCCGGACCGCAACACCCTCCCGGACCCGACCTACCCCAGGCGATCAGGCGGCCACTCCGACCACCCCCGGCCTCGGCCCCCACCGGCCGCCAAGTCAGCCGGCCTTCACCGCCGTCGCCTTCTTGACGAAGTCCGGCTCCACCGTCACCCCGAACCCGACCCCCGTCGGGCACCGCACCACCCCCTTCTCGCACCGCAGCGACGACGTCTCGCACCCCACCGGGATCGTCGCGTTCCCCTTGAACTCCATGAACGGCCCGGCGTTCGGCGTCCACGACGCGAAGTGGATCACGTCCACGTACCCGAGCCCGCCCCCGGACATGTGCGGCACCACCGGCATCCCGGCCGCGGCCGCCATCCGCGCCACCTGCGTCGCCCGGATGAAGCCCCCGCCGTAGTGCAGGTCCGGCTGCACGATGTCCACCCCCCGGTTCGCGATCACCCACTTCCACCGGTGCAGGCTGAACTCCTGCTCCCCGCCGGCCACCGGGATCGTCAGCGCGTCCGCCACCTCCTTCGTCCCCCACAGGTTGTCGAACTCGCACGGCTCCTCGTAGAACCCGTACCCGTGCTCCTCCATCAGCTTCCCGACCCGCACCCCGTTCGCCGCGTCGTACGAGCTGTTCGCGTCGGCGTACAGCGTGAGCTCCTTGCCGAACGCCTTCCGGACGAGCGGGATCAGCGCCTCGGTCCGCCCCGGCAGCGAGTCCTCGTTCCGGCTCATCCGCCCGCCGAGCCGGAACTTCAGCGCCTTCGCCCCGCTGTCCGCGACCAGCTTCCGCAGGTGCTCGACCTCCGCCTCCGGCGTGTTCCCGCGGTTCCCGCTCGCCACGTACACCGCCACGTCGCGCGTCTTCGCCCCGCCGAAGAAGTCGGCGACGGGGCGGTTCGCCGCCCGGCCGAGCAGGTCGAGCAGGCAGATCTCGACGGCCGCGACGCACACCCACAGGGCGACGCCCTGCATCTTGTAGTTGTCGGCGTGCCGGTAGACGTCCCAGAGCAGCTTCTCCAGGTCCCGGGCGTCCTTCCCGACGAACGCCGGGGCCACGCTCTTGAGGAAGAGCGGGTACACCTGCGCCGTCTTGGCCGGGTGGGGGACGGTGACCGCCTCCAGCCCGTCGGCGGTGCGGGCGCGGAGGAGGAACGTCGGGCCGTTGCGGAGCAGGTCCAGCGACGCCACCTTCACCGGCGCCTTGACCGCATCGAGCTTCAGGACGGGTTCCTTCAAGACGCGGTCGAGGTCGGCGACCGTGACCCGCTTCGGGTCGGCGGCGCGGGCCAGCGGGGTGGCCGCGGCGGCGGCGGTCGTGGCGAGGAGTCGGCGGCGGGTGATCGGCACGGGGGCCTCCGGTGCTGGTGAGTGTTCGGCAACAGGCGAGTCGGCGCGGGGTCTTCACCTCCCCCTTTGTGGGGGAGGTCGGCGGCGCTTCGCCGCCGGGTGGGGGGAAAGCTCGACGGGCGGGACGGCTACCGGGAACGGGCGTGTCGCTCTACCCCCACCCGCCGCTGCGCGGCGACCTCCCCCACAAAGGGGGGAGGTGAAGACCCGCCCCGCCCGTTTCCACACCCCCTTCTCACGGCCCCGGGGCGAGCGGGCCGCTCACCGGCAGGGTCACCACCTGGCCGCCGGCCCGGACGATGTGGGTCGGCAGGTTCAGCCCGCCGGCCCACCCGACCGACGACTCCCACAGCTCCTTCAGCAGCGCCGCCGCCGGGTCCTCGGAGAACTGCCGGACGTACCCGAAGAACGTCTCGTTCCCGCCCTTCGCGGACCACAGTACCGTCCCCTGCGCGTCCGTCAGCGTCGCGGTGAACGTCAGCCGCCGGACCGGGACGGTGACCGGCCCGCCGCCCGGCCGGCCCGGCCCGCCGAAGAGCGTCTCCAGGCTGATCGTCTTGCCGGTGTCCGACTCCTGCACCCCGACCGCCAGCGTCAGCCCGCCGGCCCCCTCGGCCTGCCCGTTCGCCTCCAGCCGCCGCCCGGCCGCGTCCGCCATCCGCTTCCGGTACACCTCCAGGTTCGGCACCCCGCCCGCGGCGTCCACCCGGACCGCCACCGCCGTCCCCGGCCCGAGCACCGTCGCCGCCCCCTTCAGCGACGCCAGCGTCTGCCGGGCGGTGTCGTCCGGCAGCGTCCGCGCCCCCAGCACCCGCCCCTCCGGCGGGCCGGAGACGAACCAGTGCCGGCCGTCCGGCGACCCCTCCGCGAACCCCGCCGGGTACCGGTGGTACACCGTCCGGGTCGCCGGGTCGAGCAGGTCCGTCCCGTTCAGCAGGAACTGGTCCGGCCCGGCGTACGCCAGCCCGGCCCCGAGGTGCGCCGCCACCGGGACGTCCCCGGCCGGGGCCCCGTCCGCCAGCCGCCACCGGGCGACCCGCAGCCGCACCCCGCCCTTCCCGTCGGTCAGGGCCGCGGCCACCTCCTCCCCGTCCGCCCGGAACGCCGCCGCCCGCCCCCCCGCCGTCCCGGCCGGGGCCGCGAGCCGGCCGACCCGCGCCCCGGTCCGGGCGTCCAGCACCTCCACCCCGGCCGCGACCGGGGCGGCCAGGTACCGCCCGCCCGGGCTGAGGGCCGGGGTGCCGGCCCCGTCCAGCGCGACCAGCGCCTTCCCGTCCGGCACCGCCCAGAGTGCCAGCGTCCCGGCCGCCGACCGCGTCCACAGCCGGTCGGCCTGCACGAACCCCAGCCAGCTCACCCGCCCGGCCCCGTCCTTGCCGTCCCCGACCTTCAGCCGCAGGAGCGGCCGGGCCTCGCCGAGCGCCCACACGTCGACCGTCGGGTCGTCCTTCACCCCCGGCGGCGGGGGCGGGGCCTGGAGGGCGAGCCGGGCGGCGTCCGGGCTGACGGCCGCCAGCGGCCCCGGGCCGTGCACCCCGGCCGCCCGGCCCGGGCCGACTGCCACCCGCGGGCCGACCGCCCGGCCGCTGGCCAGGTCGTACCGCTGGGCGTTCCAGGTCTGCGGCTCGAACCCGGTCTTCCCGCCGCCCTCGGTCACCACCACCGCCTGCCCGGCGGCCGGGGCGAACGCCGCCCGGACCGCCCCCGACGCCCCGACCGGGATCGCGTCCGCCGGCTTGCCCCGGGCCGCCGGCGCGGGGTCCGCCCGGGCCGCCCACGCGACCGCCCCGCCGGCCGTCAGCCGGTCCACCCCGGACCAGTCCCCGGGCTTGTCGATCGCCCCGCCGGCGACCAGCGGCCCGCCCGGCACCGTCAGGAGCGACGAGTCGACGCCGACCGTGGTGAACACCCGGTCCTTCCCCTCCCCGACGACGGCCGCCAGGTACCCCTTCCCGAGGACCCGCAACGGGCGGTCGGTCTGCAGCCCCTTGACCACCGCCGTCAGCTTCACCCCGGCCCGCCCGCTGTCCCGGCCGACGACCGTGTCCCCGTACGCCACCCACCCGCCGCCGTCCGGGAGCCACTGGAGCGGGTCGATGCCGGGCCGGCCGATCGCCCCGGTCATCCCGGACACGTCCTGCGCGTAGGCGTGCTGGACCGCGACCCGCCCGGCCGCGACGTCGACCACCACGATCCGCGACCCGAAGCACCCGGCGAGGAGGGTGCCGTCGTCGGAGAACGCCAGCCCGTCGCACCCGGACCCGGACTCCGGGGCGGACAGCTCGCTGGCCGGGCCGCCGTCGAGGTCGTGGAGGCGGAACACCCCGCCCCCGAACCGGGCCAGGTACCGCCCGCCGGGGCTGACCGCCGCCGGCCGGTCCGCGTGCCCGAGCGGCACCTCGCGGACCCGCTTCCCCTCCCGCACGTCCCACACCTCGGCCTTCTGCCCGACCTTGTCCGGGGTGATCGCGACCAGTTGGCCCGGGCCGGCGAAGTCGATCCGGTCGGCCCGGCGCACCTCCAGGACGGTCTTCGCCCCGGTCCGGAGGGACCAGACGTCGACCTGCTTGTCGTTCCCCCAGACCGCCCCGGCAAGGAACTCCCCGTCCGGGCTGACGGCCGCCCGGTTGTACTGCGGGACCGGGGCGCAGACGACCCCGGCCGGGTGCCCGGTCCGGAGGTCGACGGCGTGCGCCCCGTCCCCCTTCGGGCCGGCGGCGGACACGACCGCGAACGGGGACGGGGCGGACGGGAAGTACACCTTGGCGTCCCGCCCGAGGGGCATCCGGAGCGCCTTCGGGTTGGCGGCGCGGCCGCCGTCCGGGGCCGGGTCGGGGGCGGCGGTCCAGACCGGGGGCGGCGGGTCGGCCGGCTTCGGCGGGGCGACCGGCGGGGTCACCGGCGGCTTCGGGTTCGGGTTGTCGAACTTGACGTTCGGCGGGGGGACCGGGCGGCCCGGGTTCGGGTCCGGCCGGGCGACCGGGGCCGGGTCCGGTTTCCGGCCGCGCAGCCCGACGACCACCCCGACCACGACCAGCACCGCCAGAACCCCGCCGCCGATCGCCCACCCGAGCACCGGGCTGCCGCCCCCCCGGGTGTCGCCCTCGTCCTCCTCGTCGTCGTCCCGGCGGCGGCGCGGGCGGCGGACCGGCTCCTCGTCGTCCGCGGCGCGGCGGCGGGACCGGCCGGGGACGGGGACCCGGGCGCCGCAGTCCGGGCACCGGACCCGGCCGCCCCGGTCGGCGGCCGGGACGCGGGCGTCGCACTCCGGACAGGTCAGGTCGGTCGGCATGGGCGGGGTCCTGGCGGGCGGCGGGTTACCGGGCGGGCGGCGGGCCGCCGCGATTGTACCTCGCCGAATCCAGGACGGCCAACCCGTCGAAGTCGGCGAGGCTCTGCGCGGTGAAGGGGACGTAGGACAGGTTCGTCGCGCTCCCGGACCGGGTCGGCAGCCCCGCCACCTCCGCGGCCGGCAGCCCGCGGCCGCGGCGGGTCGGGACGAACCGGCCCGGCCCCGGCGCCGCGGTCAGCAGGGACTCGAGGGTGCCGGCTTCGGGCGGGCCGACCCCGTTCGCCTCCGACACCCCCACCCCCGTGCCGATGACGGCGTACCGCGGCCCGAGCAGCCGGTCGAGGTGCGCCCCGGCCGGCCACCACCCGAACGCCTCCGCCCCGAGCGCCTTCCGCCAGCTCTCCCAGGCGACGAGTTCGCCCCGCTGCAGGTGCCCGTTGTGGGCGAACGCCAGCACCTTCCCGCGCCCCCGCTCCCTGGCGACGATGTGGGTCAGGTTGTCGGCCATCAGCACGTCGCGGATCCCGAGCGGGACGCCGAGCCCGGCGTTCCGGGCGTACTCGGCGTGGTACGTGAGGAGTTGCCGGGCCGTCGCGGCGGAGTGCAGGGCTTCGGCGTACCGGTCGGCGTCGGTCGCCGCGACCAGCTCCGGCTGACGCATCCGGAGTTCCGAGATCAGGTCTTCGGTCGCCACCCGCAGGGCCGCCGCGGCCGGCGACAGCCCGACCCGCTTCGCCGGGTCGGCGTACTGCTCCGGGTTCTCCCAGTCGGAGTCGGGGCCGAGGAGCGGGTCGACCCGCCAGCGGTGGCGGGCGCCGCCCGCGGGGTCGACCTCGGACAGGTAGTCGAGGGCGAAGTGGAGGACCTGTCGCGGGCCGGCGTTCCCGGCCGCCCCGGTCGGGATGTCGAACCCGTAGAACCGGAGCGGGACCGGGTGCGAGGGGTCGGCGTTGTACGCCCGCACCCACTCGACGAGTTCGCGGTTCGCGTCGAGCTTCCCGAGCGCGTGGCCGAACCCGGCGTCGCGCACCCCGTCGTAGGACGCCGGGCCGCGGCCGGCGACGTACTCGTCCACCACGCGGGCCTTCGGGTAGCTGCTCTCGAGGGCGATGGCGGTGAAGCCGTGGGCGGTGGCGAGCCGCTCGAACAGCCGGTTGCGGAGGACGAGGAACTCGTCCCCGCCGTGCAGCGGCTCGCCGAGCCCGAGCAGTTCGACCCCGGCGCCGAGCGCGGCGACCAGCCGATCGGCGGCGGCGTAGGTCGATTCGCGGGAGTCGAGGGAGAACGGGACGGCGTCGTTCGCGACCCAGTCGGCGAGGGTGGGGTGGGACATGCGAACCTCCGGGGGCGGGCGACCGGGGCCAGACAGCGCCCGCCGGGGCCGGGTTCGCGCCCGCCGCCCGGCGGCTCACTTCCCGGGGGCGGGGAGGCCGTCGAGCCACTTCAGCAACAAGTCCGGCCACTTCGCCGGCGGGAACCCGTTCTTCACCCGCTGCGGGATCAGGTTGCCGACCCCGTGCGCCCCCTCGTCGAACACCTCCAGCCGGACCGGCACCCCGAGCTTCTCCAGGTCAGCCTTGATCGCCTTCGGCAGCTCGATCGGGGCGCCGCCGGTGATGCCGTCGTCCGTCGCGTGGACCAGGAACACCGGCGGGGCGTCCTTCGGGAACTTGAACGGCGACTCCTTCTGCCGCCGGTGCCAGGTCGCCAGCCCGACCGCGAAGTCCGGCCGGCAGCTCCGCCGCTCGACCGGGTCGGCGGCCTTCGGGTCGCCGGCGTCGAAGTTCGCGGCCAGGTTCATCGCCAGGTTCGCCCCGGCCGAGTACCCGGCGATCCCGACCCTCCGCGGGTCGACGTTCCACTCCTTCGACCGCTCCCGGACGAGCCGCACCGCCCGCTGGGCGTCGAGCAGGGCGAGGGCCTGGATGCCGGCGTTGTCGACCGCGTGCGGCGGGCGGGTGCGGTACTTCAGCCCGACCACCGCGACCCCCTTCGGGACGAGGTAGTCGGCGGCGTACACGACGTGCGTCCGCCAGTCGAGCTTGCCGTACCCGCCGCCCGGGCAGACGACCACCGCCCGGCCGGTCGCCTTCTCCTTCGGCGGCAGGTACACGCTGACCGTCGGGACGGAGACCATGCCGATCCGGGCGTGCTCGTCCACGGTCTCGGCCGGGGCCTTGTCGACGGACCTCGGCGGCTTGTCCGGCCAGAGCGGGACCGGGTCCGGGGTGCCGTCGCCGAGCAGCTTGCGGAGGGCCGCCTCGGCCGGGGTCGGGTCCGGCCGGGCGGGCGGGGCGACCGCGGCCCCGAGCAGCAGCCCGAGGGCCGGTGCGGCGGCGAGCAGACGGCTCACGGGAGGTCCTCCGGGTTCGGGGCCGGGCGGGTCAGATCGACTCCCGGTAGGCGGCCCAGGTCCCCAGGTGCCGCTCGAACCGGGTGCCCTCGGCGAGGGACACGACCCGCCGGGCGAACCCGAACAGCACCCGCTCGAACTCCCACAGCCAGTCGACCCGTGGGTTCGAGAACCGGAACGCGCCGTGCGTCGCACGGGTCCCCCACCGGACCCCGTACCCCAGTCCGTCGAGCGTGCGCGTCTCGTGCCACTCGTCGAAGTTGCCGCCCTTCTGCCGGTGGGTCGGTACGACCCGGAACGGGTTGAGCGCCGCGAGCGCGGCCAGCACCGGGTCGTCTTCCAGGTCCGTCGTCGCGGCCCCCTCCCGGTCCAACACGAACCCGCGGACCGCGACCCACTCCGGGTCCGGGCCGCCGGTCCACAGCTCTTCGTGGAGGGCGCCGACGACCCAGGCCGGGGCGAAGCTCGGCGAGACCGTCACCGCCCACCACCCCAGCACGCGCGGGGCGGGGTCCTTGACGTCCGCCCGGGCGGCCCCGACGTGGAATCTCGTCAGGCCCAGGTACCGGGCCGCCTGCTCGTCGGGAACCGGGAACATCCGCACCCCCCAACCGGACGACCGTTCGGCTCACGGCTTCAGCACCACCAGCAGCTGGTTCGCCGCGACGCCCTTCCGCACCACCGCCCCCTTGCCGTGCGGCAGCACCGCCTCCACGTCAACCGCGGCCGCCGTCCCCAGCCCGAAGTGGGCCACCGCCTCCTGCCCCGAACAGAACCCGTACCCGGCCGCCACCTCCCGGCACCCGAGCCGCGCCGCCGCGTCGCCCAGCTTCCCCGCCGGGTACACCGACACCCGCGCGCCCACCCCCATCCGGTTCACCCCGTCCCCGCCCTCCACCCGCACCGCCAGCCAGTTCCCGCCCGGCGTCTCGTTCCGCAGCAGCAGCGACCGCGACCCGACCCACCAGTTCGCCAGGAACAGGTCCACCCGCCCGTCCCGGTCGAAGTCCGCCGACGGCCCCGCCGCCGCGTAGATCACCTTCCCCTCCTTCAGGATCTTGTCGAACAGCGGGCGGGACCCCCTCAGCGCCTTGTCCTCGGCCGTCGGGAAGTCGTTCACCGCCCAGGCGTCCTCCCGGAACTTCGGCACCGCCCCCGCCCCGAGGTTCCGGTAGATCACCGGGCACGGCTTCCCGTCCCGGAACTTCACCACGCTCACGTAGATGTCCGGCCAGCCGTCGTTGTCGAAGTCCTGCACCTCGACGTGCGGGGCCTTCATCGGCAGCGGGCCGATGCCGGCCGCCTCGGTCACGTCCTCGAACCTCGGCACCCCGTCCGTCACGCCGCGGTTCAGGTACAGCCGGACGGACCGCGGCTTCGCCAGGAAGCTGCTGTAGTGGTGGCCGATGACGACATCGGCCAGGCCGTCCCGGTTCACGTCCGCGACGCACACCCCGGCCGGGGCGTCCTCCCCGCCGGCGCCGGCCCAGGCGAACACCTCCCGCGCCCCCGGGGCCTCCCGGAACTTCCCCCCGCCGGCGTTCAGCAGCAGCCGGTGGTCCCCGGCCCCGCCGGAGAGGAACAGGTCCGGCCGGCCGTCGTTGTTCACGTCGGCGACCGCCACCCCCAGCCCGCCGAACCCGGCCGGCAGCCCGGCCGCCGCGGACACGTCCTCGAACTTGTAGTCGCCCGTGTTGCGGTACAGGGCCGCGCCGGTCTTCACCTTCGACGTGTAGTACTGCTCGCAGGTGACCAGGTCGAGGAGGCCGTCGCCGTCGAAGTCGAGGGCGGCCAGGCCGCGCCCGGCGTACCCCGGCGGGCACGCCCCGCTGCCCTTCGACACGTCGGTGAACTTCCCCCCGCCGTCGTTGCGGAACAGCAGGCTCGGGGCCGCCGCGACCCCGTCCTTGCCGTGCGCGCAGTGCGACACGTACAGGTCCGGCCGGCCGGTGTTGGCCAGGTCGGCGAACAGCGCCCCGCTGCCGATCCCGGACGTCCGCAGGTGCTCCCCGTCGGCCGCCCGGAACTTCCCCTTCGCGTTCAGCAGCAGGACGCCGGGCTTCGACCCCTGGTTGTGGAACGTGCCGACGAACAGGTCCGGGTACCCGTCCCCGTCCGCGTCGCCCCAGGCGGCCGCGTGCCCGCGGATGCCGGCGACGTGCGGGAAGATGCCGGCGTCGTCCCCGACGTCCTTGAACACGAACGGGTCGTCGGCCGCCCGGGCGGGGGCGGCGAGGAGGGCCGCCGCGAGGAGGAGGCGGGAGGGGTTCGACATGCCGGGACCTCGAACGGGTACGTGACCTCCCGAGCGGGGGGCGTCAGCCCCCTGTGGCTGCGAACCCACAGGGGGCTGACGCCCCCCGCTCGGGTCCGGACCGGCTCACGGCCGCTCGGACGCGGGGACGTGGATCACGGTCAGCGCGCAGCAGTCCCACACCTTGCCGCCGCGGTTCGCGTTCCAGGTGACGTACACCTTGTCGCCCTTCGGGTCGACGGCGGTGCTGAAGGTGCCGACCAGGGTCGCCCCGGTCTTGTCCTTGACGAACGGGTGGAGGAACGCGACCACCTTCCGCGTCCTGGTCTTGGTGTCGAACTGGACGACCGCCGACCCGTCCCGCTCGCTCCCGCCGTGCGCCCCGGGGACGTAGTACAGGTACCGCCCGGTCGGGTCGGCGTCGATCGAGGTGACGTACTCGGCCGCCCCCACCCCGGCCGGCCCCAGCTCCTCCACCTTCTCGGTCTTCGTGTCGAACGCGTACAGCACCGCCCCGGCCCCCTTCCCGCCCTTCGCCACGGTGTACACCACCCCCTGCGGCGTCTCCCCCGTCGCCGCCCGGAGGCCGAGGACGGCGGCGGTCTTCTCCGGGGCGCCGCCTTTCGCCGGGTCGAACCGGACCAGCGGGCCGACCATGTCCTCCTTCCCGGGGACGTAGTACACCCGCCCGGTGGAGCGGGCGAAGATCATGTACCGGGCCGGGCCGTCCGGGCCGGAGTAGAGGAGCTTCTTGTTCTTCACGTCGTAGGCGAAGAACTGGACGCCGGCGTCCTTGGCGTCGGTCCCCGGGGCGGTCCCGCCGTAGAAGATGAGCCGGTCCGGGTCGAGCACGCTGGTCGGGATGCAGTGCTTCGGCACCGGCCCGCGGACGACCACCTCGCTCCTCCCGCTCTTCGGGTCGCACCGGATGACCCAGTCGCCCTCGTAGTGGTTCTTGTCCGCGGTCACGGTCGTCGACCCGCGGTGGGTGGCGAAGTACAGCCACCCGTCGCCCCCGAGGTCGAGCCGGCTGTGGATCTTCCCGGGGACGTAGTGGTCCTTCGGCAGGTTCAGGACCTGCGCCACGTCGGCCAGTTGGCGGAACGTCTTCTTGTCCGGGTCGTACTCGAACACCCGGCCGGTGCCGGTCCGGTCGGTCTTCCCGCCGACCGCCAGGTGGTCGCCGATCGAGGCGTAGTACTTGCCGCCGGCGGCGACGCTGTCGCCCCAGTTCGACCACGGCCTCCCCTCGTAGTCCTGGCCGGGGAAGTACAGGAAGTCGACGGCCGGGGCGGTCTTGGCGACGGCGACGCCCTCGCGGAGGGTGGCCGGCGGCTTCAGGAAGTCGTCGGACGTGGCCGAGAGGACCGGCCTGTCGTCGGGCAGTTTCGGGGGGAAGGTCAGGGCGGGGGCGGCCTTCTGCTTCGCCGCGGTCTGGCCGGGCGCGGCCGGGGCGAGCGCGGCGGTCGCGCAGAGGGCGGCGAACACCGCCGCCCGCCGGGGGGAGAGGGAGAGTCGCATCGGATCGGTACCCCGGAACTCGCGGATCGGGTCGGGAAAGGTGCCCGGGTGGGTGTGCGAGAGGGTAAACCCCGCCGGGCGGCGGGCGTTCTGTTCCGGTCCCGTTTAGCCGCGACCCGGAGTCCGCGGAGGGGAGCGCGGGGGAGGCGCCGCGCTCCCCTCCGCGGACTCCGGGTCGCGGCTAAACGGGGGGTTGGTCACTTCCACCGGGCGTCGAACGACCCCTTCGCCAGCACCTGCCACGACACCTTCCTGCCGGCCTCGACCCGCTTCCCGACCACGTAGTCCGGCAGGTCGAGCGGCGACCCGCCGGCGTACCCCTCCGGCAGGAGCAGCACGTACCGGTCGGGGTTCAGCGGGTTCGGGTACACCAGCGCCAGCCCGACGCCCTCGCCGCGGTACGCCTTCCCGCCGGCCTCGACGCCGTCGGCCAGGAACTTCGCCGGCAGCCGGTCGGCGACCTTCGCCACCAGCGCGTTCTGTTCCGGCGTCCCGAACAGGACGAGGTGCCGGTCGGCGATGTCGGCGGCGGTGACGTCCGCGGCCGCCTTCCGGTCGAACGCGGCGTGCAGCGTCCGGTCGCCGTCGCCCGGGCCGAACAGCCGCAGCACCGCGGCGTCGAGCATCGTGCCCGCCCCGTCCTTCCCGCCGTGGACCAGCAGCACCGGGCCGCCCAGGAAGACGTCCTGGATCGGCCCGGACAGCCCGTGCCGCTTCGCCGGCCCGTCCGGTCCCGGCGGGTCGCCGGCGACCCACCCGTCCTTCTCCTTGAAGAACCGGGTCGCCGCATCGGGCTTCGCCGCGACGGCCGGCCCGCCGTCGACCGAGACCGCCGGCCGCGACCCGTCGCCGATCAGCTTCGCGCTCAGGTCGAGCCGGAACCGCTCGACGTTCTCCGTCTTCACCGTCACCTTCCCGCCGGCCCCGACCTCGGCTTCGATCCGGGCCGGCTTCGCCGCGTCCGCCACCCGCTCGACCCGCACCCAGTACGCGCCGTCGTAGCGCAGGTTGTACGTCTGGTACACGACCCGCCTCGGCAGCGGGTCGCGCCGCTGCTTGCGGATCCACTCCCACCCCTCCGCCTGCAACGCCCTGTCGATGACGCCGTGACCGCCCTTCGGGTCGGTCAGCTCCAGCACCGGGTACGACCCGGGGTACCGCTTCGCCCGCTCCCGCAGCCCGTCGGCGAACGCCCGGTTCTGCTTGAACCAGCCCTCGTTGGTGGCGTCCCAGATGCACATCGCCGTGTTGCAGAAGTTGTCGAGCAGGAGCGTGGCGTCGTACCGCCCGTCCCCGACCGGGACGGAGTAGTTCGCCCCGCCGGTGAGCGAGTGGGCGGCGGCGAACACGTCCGGGTGCAGGGCGGCGAGGCGGAACCCGCCGGTCCCGCCCATGCTCGCCCCGCCGACCGTCACCCGGTCCGGGTCGACCGAATACCGCTTCAGGGCGTCGCGGACCGCGTCCATCACCGCCACCTCGCCCATCCCGGCGTAGGAGTTGTTCCCCCGCCCGCACGGGCTGATCCAGACCCGGTCGTCGGCGGCGGCCCGGTTCGGGTCGTCGGACGGCGGGCCGTCCACCCACCCGGCCGCCCAGGTCAGCCCGCCGCCGGAGTGGAGGGCGACGTCCAGCGGGTACCGCTTCGAGGGGTCGTACCCCTTCGGCAGGCGGAAGGCGTAGAAGAGGAGTTGGCCGTCGACCGGGGAGCGGACGGTGCGGACCCCGCTCGTCTTGCCGCGGAACGGGTCGGCGCCGGCCCGGGCGGCGGCGAGGAAGTGGTCGAGGCCGGCCGTCCATTGGCCGACGGCGGACGCCGGGACGTGGTAGGCGAGGTAGTCGGGCTGGGTGGCGATGATCCGGCGGACGCTGCGGACGGCGGCGATGCGGAGGCGGGCGCCGTCGATCGCATTGAGGACGTGGTCGTCGCGGGAAGCGGCGAACGCCGCTACGTCCTTCTCGGCGGCGTCGGCGGCCTTCTCGGCGGCCGGCAGGACCGCCTCCAGCGCCTCGATGTTGGCCTTCGCCCGGGTGCTGGGCGGCTGGGCGGGGGCGACCGCCGGGACGAGGGCGAGGAGGAGCAGGCGGCGCATGGGAGGGGCCGGGCGGGGTGGGGGAAGGCTGCGGACAGGATAAGCGGCCCCGCGGCGTCGTGCAACCGCCGGCCCGGTTGCCGAAGGCCCCGCCGGTCCGTAATCATACGGTAGCACGTCCCTCGGACGGAACCCCCTTGATGCGACTCCCCCTCGCCGCCGCGGCGGCCCTGCTCGCAACCCTCGCCGGGTGCGGCCCGGCCGACCCGCACAACCGCCAGCCGGTGTCCGGCACCGTCAGCGTCGGCGGCCGGCCGGTCCCGTACGGGAACATCGAGTTCGCCCCGGCCGAGGGGCAGCCGACCGGCCTCACCCTGGACGTCCGCGACGGCCGGTTCGCGATCGACGCGAAGGGCGGGCTGTCCCCGGGCAAGTACGTGATCCGCGTCCAGGGGGCGGACGGCCCGCCCCCGCCGCCCGGGGAGGAGCCCGGCACCGTCGCCGGGCCGATGCCCAAGAGCGTCGTCCCGCCGAAGTACGGCCCGCTGTCGAAGGAGACGGTCGTCATCCGCGCCGGCGAGCCGAACGAGCTGACCCTCGACCTGCGGAACTGACCGCGGCCGAGTTCATTCCTGTTCCGGAGTTCTGTTCATGCGCTGCTCTTCCCCGAGCCCGCGCCGCGGGTTCACGCTGATCGAGTTGCTGGTCGTGATCGCGATCATCGCCATCCTCGTCGGGCTGCTGCTCCCGGCGGTCCAGAAGGTGCGCGAGGCGGCTGCCCGGGCCACCTGCCAGAACAACCTGAAGCAGCTCGCCCTCGGGTGCATGAACTACGAGAGCGCCCGCGGCACGCTGCCGCCCGGGGACAGCCCCGGCGGGTCGCGCGGCACCTGGCAGGTGGCGGTCCTCCCGTACGTCGAGCAGCAGGCCCTGTTCGACCTGTACCAGGGGTACAACGACAGCACCGGCCCGGCGTACAACGCGGCGGCGAACCTGCCGGTCGTCCAGACCACCATGAAGGGGTTCACCTGCCCGTCCGACCCGCAAGCCGGGAAGAACCCGGTCGGGACGACCCTGATCACCAAGCACAACTACCTGGTGAACTTCGGGAACACGGTCCGCCGGCAGTTCAACCCGGCGTACCCGGCGGGCTGCACCGGCGGGTCGACGGTCGGGGCCGGTGGGTGCGTGACGTTCGGCGGGGCCCCGTTCCAGCTGAACGACGCGAGCGGCGGCGGTCCGGCGCAGCGGCCGGTCAAGCTGCTGGACATCAAGGACGGGACGAGCGGCACCCTGATGGCGGCCGAGGGCCTCCAGGGCGGGCCGGGCGACCTCCGCGGGATGACGTGGTGGGGGCCGGCGGCCGCGTTCCACACCTACAACGTGCCGAACAGCTCGGCCGCCGACCGGCTCCAGTCCGGGGCGTGCGCCAGCCAGCCGGAGCTGAACCTTCCCTGCGTCCCCGACTTGATGACCCCGACCAGCGCCGGCGGGGACAACCAGTTGGCGGCCCGGAGCCGGCACACCGGCGGGGTGAACGCCGCCCGGTGCGACGGGAGCGTCAAGTTCTACACGAACGCGATCTCGCTGCAGACGTGGCGCGGCCTCGGCACCGCCAACGGCGGCGAGGTGCCCGGGGCGGACGCGGACTGACCGGCCGCCGCAGTCACCGCCGGCGGGTCTTCACCTCCCCCCTTGGTGGGGGAGGTCGCCGGCCCTTCGCCGGCGGGTGGGGGAGCCACGTCGGCGGTCACCCGAGTCGCATCCCGCGGCGTGTCGCTCCCCCCCACCCGCCGCTGCGCGGCGACCTCCCCCACCAAGTGGGAGGTGAAGACCCGCCACCAGCCGATCCCGAAGTCACCCGGCCGGCGGCGGCTCGGGGGCCGGGGCCGGGGCCGGGGCCGGGGCCGGGGCGGCCGGGGCCGCGGCGGCCTTCTTCCGCGGGGCCGCCTTCTTGGCGGCCGGGGCCTTCTTCCCCTTGCCCGCGGCGGCCGTCTTCGCCGGGGCCTTCTTCGCCGTCGTCTTGGCCGCGCTGCGGGCGGCCGGGGCCTTCTTCGCCTTCCCGGCCGCCGCCTTCGGGGCCGCCTTCTTCGCCGCCTTGGGGGCGGCCTTCTTCGCCGTCGCCTTCGCCATGGTGATGCGCCCTCCGCACGGGGTGTCCGACCGGCCCGGCCGCCCGCCCGGCCCGGACCGCTACCGGTGTGATCGTCCGCCGGGTCGGCCGCGGCGAGCGGATCCGCCCGACCGGCCCGGGCCGCCCGGCCGGCCGCCCGCGCGGCCGCGCCAAGCATGGCACACGGCGGGGGCGGCGCGGCCCCGGAAACCGGCAAAAGCCGCAACCCCCGGTGAACCCGCCCGCCCCGCCCGGCCGATACTCCCCCCGGACCACCGGAGGTGCGGGGCATGCGCTGGAAGAGGGTCGCACTCGCCGGGGCGCTCGGGCCGGCGGCCGCCGGCTGCCACTTCGCCGGCATCGCGGACCGGCACCCGGCCCACGACCCGCCGGCCGCCCCGGTCGGGCTGGACCACGACCTCCGGGCGTCCGCCCGGGCGGCGTGGCGCGAGGTCCGGGCCGAGTACCCCCGGCGGGCGTTCTCGGCCGAGTTCCGGGACGGGTTCCTGGACGGGTACGTCGACTACCTGGACCGCGGCGGGGACGGGGTGCTGCCGGCCGTCCCGCCGGCCCGGTACACCCAGCACAAGAAGTACTTCACCCCGGACGGGCAGTGCCTGGTGAAGGAGTACTTCCTCGGGTTCAAGTACGGGCAGGACGTGGCGGTCGCGACCGGCCGGCGGCAGTACCTGACCGTCCCGGTGCTCCTCCCGCAGCCGGCCGACGCCCCGCCGGCGGCCTACGCCCCGCCGCCGCCGCGCCCCGCCGTCCCGGTGCCCACCCCGGTGCAGCCGCCGATGCCGGTGCCGGCCCCGCTGCCGGCGCCCGGGTCGGACGCGCCGCCGAAGCCGGCGGCCGCCCCGCCCGCCCCGCCGGTCGTCGGGGCCGGGGCGAAGCTGCCGCCCCCGCCGGCGGAGGTCCCGGCCCTGCCGGACCACGTCCCGACCCCGCCGCTCCGGGACGAGCTGCCGATCATCGTGCTCCCGACCCACGCCGACCCGCCGATCGTCCTCCCGAACCACCCCGAACTGACCGGGAGGTGACCGTGACCCGACTCGCCGCCGTCGCCGCCGCCTGCGCCCTCGGGTGCCACGCCGCCCGCGGCCCGGTCGCCGACGGCATCCCGGTCCGCCGGCTCCCGGACGAGGTGTTCGCCGACCCGGCCGCCGGCCTCCGCCGGGTCCCGCCCGACCTGTTCCGCCTCCCCCCGCCGGCCGAGTACCGGCTGGACCGCGGGGACGTGCTGGCGGTGGTCGCCGACGAGGTGGTGACCCGGGCCGACCAGCCGGTCCCGGTGCAGCCGGCCCCGGACCCGGCCGCCCGGGCGGCGGCCGTCCCCGGGGTGCCGGTCCCGGTCGCCGACGACGGCACGATTCTGCTCCCGCTGCTCGACCCGATCGACGTCCGGGGGAAGACGCCGGCCGAGGTGCGGGCGCTGATCGCCGACCAGGTGGTGAACAAGAAGCGGCTCGTGTTGCCGGGCAAGGAGCGGGTGCTGGTCGAGGTGCTCCAGCCGCGGCGGTACCGGGTGGCGGTGGTGCGCGACGACCTGGCCGCGGCCGGGGAGAAGGGGCCGGCGCCGGTGCTGCTGGAGCCGGGGCGGAACGACGTGTTCCACGCCCTCGCCGCGTCGGGCGGGCCGCCCGGCCCGGACGCCGGGGACGAGGTGGTGATCCGCCGGGCGGCCGGGGGTTACGTCCGGCTCCCGCTGAGGGTGCGGGGTGACCACCCGCCGGCGTTCGCCGAGGCCGACCTCGTGCTCGAGGACGGGGACACGGTCACGGTCCTCGCCCGGTGCGTCGGGGTGTACTACACCGCCGGGCGGTGCGGGTCGGGGGAGGTGCCGCTGCCGGACGGCGGGCTGCGGGTGGTCGAGGCGGTGACCCGGGCCGGGGTCCGCCCGTGCGGGGCGGCGACGGTCGTCCGCCGGCTGGCGAACGGGGCGGCGGTGCGGGTCCGGGTGGACCTGGACGAGGCGCTGCGGGACGGGCGGGAGAACATCCCGGTCCGGGCGGGGGACGTGGTCGTCGTGCCGTAGCGGTTGCCGGGGCGGGGGTTGCGGAAATCTTCACACCAACACCTTCCCTTCCCCCCCGGGGCCGGGTATCCTCTCGACGCACGGACCGCGTCGCCCGGAGGGACTCGCATGACGGACGCCTTGGTCCTTCGGCTGCCGGTGTCGGTGGCGTTCGGGACGGACGAGGAGTTCGACCTGCGCGTCCGGCTGGAGCGGGAGCTGGCGGCCGCCCTGCCCGGGGCCGAGGTGTCGGGCGAGATCGGGACGGCGCACCTGGAGGTGCGGGCGGCCGGGGTCCCGGACCCCGGCCCGGCGGCGGCCGCGGCGGCCGAGGTGCTGGCCCGGTGCGGCCGGCTCGCCGGGGCGGTGGTGCTGCTGGAGACGCCGTGCCCGGCCGACCCGGACGACCGGGAGTGCCGCGTCCTGTGGCCGCCACACCTTGCCGGCCGCTGCCACGCGGCGTGACCCGCCCGCGCTCCCCTTCGGGTCGCGGCTAAACCGCGACGTATTCCGCCACCCGCGCGGCGACCGCCCCGCCCTGCTCGACGCAATCCCCCATCGCCACCCCGCGGTACGCGCTCCCGGCGAGGAACAGCCCCGGGTGGGCCGCCGCCCGCGCCTCCACCCGCGCGACCCGGGCCAGGTGCCCGACGTGGTACTGCGGGATCGCCCGCGGCCACCGCACCACCCGCCGGAACACCGGCTCGCCGCGCACCCCCATCGCCAGCCGCACCTCCGCGTGGACCGCCTTCGCCAGCGTGTCGTCGTCCCACTCGAGCACGTCCGGCCGGTTCGCCCCGCCGCACAGCGCCCGCCACAGCACGCACCCCGGCGGCGCGCGGTCCGGAAAGATGGCCGAGCACCACTGCACCCCGAGCACGTCCCGCCGGGTGTTCTGCGGGGCGATGTACCCGAACCCGTCCGGGGCCGACGGGCAGTCCGCCGCCCGGTACCCCAGCGCCACCACCGCCACCCGGTTGTACGCGACCCCGCCGACGTCCTCCGCCAGCGCCGGGTCGAGGTCGGCGAGGACCTCCGCCTGCTCGCGGGCCGGGCACGCCAGCACCACCGCGTCCGCCCCCCGGACGCCGCCGTCCGTGGTCACCCGCCAGTGCGGCCCGTGCGCCGCCACCGCCCGGACAGTCACCCCGCACTCGACCGCCGGCCCGAGCGCCGCCGCCAACCCGTCCACGAGCACCCGCAACCCCTCGCGGAACGACCACATCCGCTGCGGCCCCGGCGGCGGCTCGCCGCGCGCCTCGGCGTCGCGCTTCCGCTGCTTCGCCGCCCGCAGGAACCCGCGGACCACGCTCCCGGCCTCGCGCTCCATCACCGGCAAGCGGGGGAACGCGGCGGCGACGCTCAGCCGGGCCGGGTCGCCGGCGTAGATGCCGGTGACCAGCGCGTCGGCGAACACGTCCGCCGCCCCCTTCCCGGCCCGCCGCGTCACGAAGTCCGCGACCGACTCGTCTTCCGCCGCCGCCGACTTCCGCCACGGCTCGGTGAGCATGGCCCACTTCCCGCGGAGCGACAGCAGCCGGGTGGTGAGGAGGCCGAGCGGCCCGCCGGGGAGCTTGCGGAGCTTGCCGCCGAGGAACAGGTAGCGGTTCTTCCGGCTCCCCTCGCTGGCGGCGACGAGGCGGGACGAGAGGCCGAGGTCGCGGACGAGGTCGGGCACGGCCGGGGTGCGGTCGAGGAACCCGTTCGGCCCGCGCTCGACGCGGAAGCCGTCGTGGTCTTCCGTGCCGATGTTGCCGCCGGGGTGGGCCTGCGGCTCCAGCACCGTGACGGACAGGTCGGGCCGGAGTTGGCGGAGGCGGAACGCGACCGTCAGCCCGGTCAGCCCCCCGCCGGCGATCAGGACGTGCGCCATCGCCACCCCCGGCCTACTTCTTCGGGTCGGCCGGCGGCTTGCCGCGCTCGGCGAACGCCTTGTGCAGCTTCGCCCACTCCAGCGCCCCGACGTACTGCTCGACCTTCACCTTGTGCCGCTTGTAGATCGCCACGACCTCCTTGTCCGCGTCGGTCAGCATCGCCGCCTCCCGGGCCAGGAGCAGCCGGGCCTTGATCACCTCCTTGTCCGTGTCCGTCAGGCCCGGCACGGTCTCCAGGTACGCGGTGTACGTGCGGGTCATGCCCGGGCTGCGGCTCCAGTTCTCCTTCACCGCCTCCACCTCGTCCGCCGTCAGCTCCGCCGCCAGCCGCTTCACGTACTCCTCGTAGGCGGGCCGGAGGGAGGCGTACACGGCCTCGATCTTGTGGGCGACCACCTCCCCGGGGAACTCGTCCTTCGGCACCGCCGCCCGGGCCGTGTTCCACTCGGCCCACAGCCGGTTCAACTCCGCGTCGTGCTCCGCGTGCCAGGCCGCCATGACCGCCAGCCAGTCGCCCACGACCGCCTTCACCTTCGCGGCCTTCCCCGCGTCGGCGAGCTTCAGCGCGTCGACGACCTTGGCCGCCTTCTGGTCGACCCGCTTCCGCGCCGCGTCGTCGGTGACCGCGGCGGGCGCGGCCCGCTTGAGCGCGTACATGCTCCGGCGGTTCCGCCCGGGGTCGTCCTTGGACACGGTGAACTCCTCGGCCGCCAGGCCGCCCCCGTCCGGGCGGAGGGTGAGGTGCGTCACCGTCCCCTTGTCGTCCCACGACGCCAGGCCGTACTTCGGCTCGGCGCCCGCCGCGTCGCCGAGCAGGTGCAGCGTCGCCTGGCCCCGGTCGGCCTCGCCGGCCCACGCCCGGACCGCCCACCCCTTGTCCGTCTTGCCGACCTCCAGCCGGGTCAGGCCCCCGGCCTTCTCGTCGGCGTTGACCCACCGGCCGGAGAAGGGGTCGGCGGCGACCCCCGGCGCCGCGGCGAGGAGGAGCGCGACCACCGCCGACGGAACGGTGCGAGTCATCGTGGAACCCCCGGATGCGGAACCGCCTCCGCCCGCGCGCCCCGTCGCTCACGCCCCGGGTTCGCCTCCCGGGCGAACCCCGACCGTCAGGGAGGGGGTGACGTCACCCCCTCCCTGACGGTCGGGGTTCGCCCCGGGGTCACCCGAAGAACAGCCGGCTGACGTCCAGGTACAGGACGAACACCATCAGCGACAGGATCAGGAACAGCCCGGTGTACATGGCGATGGCGAACACCCGCTCCGGGACCGGCCGGCCGAGCACCCACTCCAGCAAGAGGAACACCATGTGCCCGCCGTCGAGCACCGGGATCGGCAGGAAGTTCACCACCGCCAGGTTGACCGAGATCATCCCCAGGAACAGGAGGAACTGCCAGAAGTCTTCCCCGGCGAACCGGTACGACACGTTCGCGATGGTCAGCGGGCCGCTCATCGTGGTCGCGCTCACCCGCCCGAACGCCATCGCGTACAGGTTCATGTACACCTCCTTCACGAACCGCACCGTCCGCCGGTACCCGAGCTTCAGGGCGTCCCCGACGTCCGCCGCCTTCTGGGTGCGGAAGTCCTGCTGCAGGATCAGCCCCCGCTCCTCCGCCGGCCACGCCTCGTCCTTCCGGGCCTCCAGCGTCACCTCCACCTCCTCGCCGCCGCGCTTCACCTTCAGGTCGACCGCCCCCGGCGGCCGCTGCTGGATCGCGCCCTCCGCCGACGCCCACTGGTGCGGCTTCAGCTCCTTCCACGGCGGCCCGCTCCCCCCCTCTTTTCGCAACCCTACCCACGTCAGTGCCCCGCGCCACGCCCGGCCGAGCCAGCTCGACTGGTCCTCGCCCGCCTCCGGCGCCCGGAACCGGACCCCGGTGACCACGTCGTTCGGCTGCAGCTTGCCGTCCGCCGGGCCGCCCGGCGCGACCGCGTCCACCACCCCCTCGACCAGGTACGCCAGCCCCAGCCCGCCGAGCGCCAGCGGCGAGTTCGGCAGGGTCAGCACCTCCCGGTCGTGGCGGTACGCCGGGTCGTAGGTCAGGGTCAGCTCGACCGGCTTCCGCTCCTCCGGCCCGACCCGCCGCAGCACCTCCAGCCGGACCGCCCGGTCGGCCGGGTTCCGGTCCGCCCACTTCTTCAGCTCGAGCGGCAGGAGGACCGGGTCGAGCTTCCGCACCTCGACGCCCGCCGGCGGCGGGGCGGCCTTCGGGTCCTCGCCGGGCAGCGGGCCGGTGGTCAGCCACAACTGCTTCCCGCCGGCCTCCGGCAGCTTCACCGTCTTGATCTCGTCCCCGGGCGCCGCCGGGGCCTCGGTGTACGCCACCACCCCGGCCTTCTCGGCCGGCCCGCCGGCCCGCAGGGCGACCACCTGCCCCATCCGCATCCGCACCCCGAGGTCCGCCCGGTACGCCCGCTGAACCACGACGTCCACCGTCGCGTCGGCCGGGGCGTCCTTCCGCACCACCCGGAACGTGATCGGCTCCTTGGCGAGCTTGGCGAGGCGGTCGTAGTAGTCGCCGATGTCCGCACCGGCCGACGGGTCGCGCGGGTCCGGCCGCAGCGGCGTCACCCCCTTGGCCGGGTCCGGGTCGGTCATCCCGACGATCCGGTCGCCCGGCTCGAACCCGGGGTCCGTGGCCTTGGCCGCCGGGCTGCCGGGGGCGACCGGGCGGAAGTCGCCCTTCCGGACGACCGGCAGGGTGAGCCGGTCCGGCGGGGCGATCCCGAGCTGCGGGAACCGGGCCCCCTCGTCGCGGAGCGGCTCGACGCGGAGCGTCCGCTCCTCGCCCTGCCCGGCGTGCCGCACCTGCAGCTCGACCGTCTCGCCCTTGCGGGTGCTCATCACGATCGGGCGGATGTCGTTGAAGAACGGCCGCTCCCGGGAGTCGATGCGGAGGAGGTCGTCGTCGGTCCGCAGCCCGGCCCGCCACGCCGCCCCGCCGCTCTCCACCCACCCGACCGTGGCCGGCTTCTCCTGCACCCCGTGCAGGTACGCGGCGACGAAGCACGCCATCCCGAGGGCGATGTTCATCACCACGCCGGCGGAGATGATGACCATCCGCTGCCAGACCGGCTTCCGCTTGAAGCTCCGCGGGTCTTCTTCGGCGTCCTCCTCCCCGGCCGCGTCCCCCTCCCCGACCATCGACACGTACCCGCCGAGCGGGATGATGCCGACCATGTAGGTGGTCTCGCCCCACTTGTACGAGCAGAACGGGACGGCCGGGCCGAACCCGATCGAGAACGTCTTGACGTGGACGTCGCACCACTTGGCGGCGAGGAAGTGGCCGAGCTCGTGGATGAAGATGATGAACCCGAGCCCGAACACCACCTTCAGGGTGTCGATCGGGTCGAGGTACAGGACCACGAGCGCGATGCCGACGGCGGTGATGACCAGGGAGACGGCGTTCTCCCGGAGCCACGCCCTGAGGGCCGACACCCCGGCGGCCCGGCCGTCACTCGGGGGGGGGGTCACGGGGCTGCCGGGGTTCGGGGTCGGGTCCAACGGGCTACCTCCTGCCGGGCCCACCGGTCGAGCGCGAGGACGCGGTCGAGGGTGGGCCGGGGGTCGAAGTCGTGGGCGGCGAGGACGGCCCGGCAGCACCGGGCGACGTCCGGGAACGGGAGACTGCCGGCGAGGAACCGGCCGACCGCGGCCTCGTTCGCGCCGTTCAGGACGGCCCCGCACGTCCCGCCGCGGGCGGCCACCTCGAACCCGAGGTCCAGCGCCGGGAACGCCTGCCGGTCGGGGGCCTCGAAGTGCAGGGCCGACAGCCCGCGCCAGTCGAGCCGCTTGGCCGGGCCGGGGACGCGGGCCGGGTGGGTCAGGGCGAGCTGGATCGGGAGCCGCATGTCCGGCGGGGAGAGCTGGGCCAGGACCGACCCGTCGGCGAACTCGACGAACGAGTGGACGACCGACTCCGGGTGGACGACCACGTCGATCTTGGCGGCCGGGAGGTCGAACAGCCACCGGGCCTCGATCACCTCCAGGGCCTTGTTCATCAGGGTGGCCGAGTCGACGGTGATCTTCGGCCCCATCTGCCACGTCGGGTGCTTGAGCGCCTGCGCCGGCGTGACGCTTTCGAGGTCGGCCGCGGACCGGCCGCGGAACGGCCCGCCGCTGGCGGTGAGGACGACCCGGGCGACGTCGGCGGCGGTGTGCCCGGTGAGGGCCTGGAAGATGGCGGAGTGCTCGCTGTCGACCGGAAGCAGCTTCGCCCCGCGGCGGGCGGCCAGTTCGGTCACGAGCGGCCCGCCGACGACGAGCGTCTCCTTGTTGGCGAGGGCGACCGTCTTGCCGGCTTCGAGGGCGGCCCACGTCCCGTTCAGCCCGGCGGCGCCGACGACGGCGGACAGCACCACATCGACGTCCGGGTCGGCGGCGAGCCGGCAGGCGGCGTCCGGCCCGCCGAGGAGTTCGGTGTCGGGGGGGAAGGCGGCGCGGTCGGCCTGTCGGAAGGCGTCGGGGTCGCACAGGACGGCGAGGCGGGGGCGGAACTCGCGGCACTGCTCGGCGAGCTGTTCCCACTTGGAGTGGGCGGCGAGGCCGGCGACGTGGAGGCGGTCGGGGAGGTGCCGGGCGACGTCGAGGGCGCTGGTGCCGACGGACCCGGTGGACCCGAGGACGGCGACCCGCCGGGGTCGGGCGGTGCTCGGGGGTTGGGCGGGCATGGGGGTGACCAGGGCCGCCCGGGCACCGGCCCGCGCGATACCGGGCATTGTAGGGCCGGCCCGGAGACGGGAGCAAGGTGGGCGGGGTCAGCCGGCGGGGGCGGGCGATTCCGCCCCGGGGCTGGCGCGGCGGACCAGTTCGCGGATCTCCGCGACGACCGCGGCCCGCTTCTCCTCCGGGACGCCCGCCAGGTCGATGTGGAGTGCCCGACCGGCGGCCAGTGCGAGTTGGACGTGGGACACGCGGGCCCCCGCGGACACCGGCATTCCGCCTTCCGCCTCGGCGGCCGCGCGGAACCGTTCGTCGGACGACGGGTGAGTCATACGGCCTCCTCGGCGGCCAGCCAGTTGGTCGCCGTCTGGGCATCATACTCGAAGTACGTCAGGTCGTAGTAGTCCGGGTCGAGGCCGACCCGCGTCATGCCGATCCGGGCGTAGAACGGCTCCGCCTGCGGGAGCGAGTGCAGCCCGACCGCCCCGCCCATTCCCGTCTCGACCCCGAGCCGGACCGCGTCCGCGATCAGGGCCGTGCCGACCCCGAGGAACCGGGGCGGGTGGGCGAGCCCTTTCAGGTTCCACGGCGCCACTTCCAGGTAGTCCACGTAGACGACGCGACCGCCGCCGAGGCGCGACGGGTGCGGGGCCGTGAACACCGCCATCAACCCCTGGACGGCGCCCCCGCACTCGACCGCCATGAGGGTGCTGTTTCCCAGGTAGACGTTGTCCACCTTGTGCCGCCAGTTCCAGTGGGCGTGTTCCACCGGCACCTGCCCGGCCGCCTCCTGGCGCGCCCGCGCCCAGGCGTCCTCGACCTCGTCGACCCGGTCGGCGGGGAAGCCGCGGCGCAGCAGGGCGCTGACGACCGGCCGGGCCGGGTCGCGGGCGTCGATCAACCGGACCGCCCGGGGCGTCGGGTCTGCCATGCGGGCCTCCGCGGCCGGCGACCGTGGTCGTGAGCCGCGGCCTTGTAGGGCCGGCCCGGAGACGGGAACAAGGTGGCGCGCCCGCCCCCGACCCGCGCCAGACCTGGGGGTCGCGCCTGCCGCGAGCGCGGTCGTGCCAGACTCGTCTACACCGAACGTTCACACGCGCTGGGCGGTGTTTGTAACATCCCGTTGACGTCGGCCCGATTCGCTGTACGATGCACCTCGCCGGTCACATCCCACGTCACCCGACCGGTGGTCCGCGACCGACATCAGGAGGATCGCATGTCGAGCGTCAATCGCCCCCCCCACTTGAACGTCAACCGGTTCCGCCCGCGCGCCGAGGCGCTGGAAGCCCGGGACGTGCCGGCCACCGTCACCGCCGTGGCCGTCGCCGACGCGCTGGAGGGCAGCAGCCCCGGGGTCATCCGGCTCCACCGGGACGGGGACCCGAGCGACGCACTGACCGTCAACATCTCCATCGGCGGGTCGGCCGACCCCTCCCGCCTCCGGGACGGGATCGGGGCCACGGCCACGTTCCTCGCCGGCCAGGCGTACCACGACGTGCTCCTGGACTTCGTCAGCAACGGGCTGTACGACCCGGGCAACTTCGTCCTCACCGTCGAGTACGGGGCCGAGTACGACGTCGGCGAGCCGAGCACCGCCGAGGTGCTCGTCGAGGACGACGCGAAGCACACGTTCGTGCTGAACGGCGTGCAAGGGGCGGTCCGGTACGACATCGCCTGGGACCAGGTGGCGGGCACGGGGTACTCAGAGGCGGCCCTGACCGGATTCCAACTCGAGTTCGGCGGCCAGACGTTCGTCGCCGGCGTGACCCCCGGGTTCTCGGCCGGGAACCCGGTCGCCGTGTTCGTGGACGGCGACTTCCAGCACATCAAGTTCGACGCCTACCTCCCCGACCCGGTCGGGGGCTTCGGGCGGGTGGGCGCGGACGCCGGGCAGGTCACCGGGTACGACGCGGGGACGGGCCTGCCGACCGCCGTGGCGGACGCGGAGGACAAGCAACTCCAGTCGATGACCCTCAACTTCGCCCTGATGGGCTGGCCCGGCGACCTCGCCGAGGTCGTCTGGACCGTCCGGGTGAAGGTGGACGGGACGTGGACGCCCACCACCCAGGTCGCGCTGGCGGCGAACGCCACGGTGGCGCAGTACACGGACGCCATGTTCGACGTCTTCACATCCCTCGGCCTGGTCCCCGGGGTGTCGACGCCGCCCGCGGGGGGCGGCCCATTCCTAACGCTCACGGGCAAGCCCGGCAAGGAAATGGAGGAGGTCGAGATCGTCCTGAACATCGGGCAGCGCCCCCTGCCGGTCAAGCCCGGGACCACCCGCGTCCAAGGCGCCGGGTCGGCCCTCCCCGTGTTCACCTGGAAGAAGTGACCCCGCACCGCCAACCCCCGGCAGGAGTGACGTATGATTTCTTTCGCCGTGATCGCCGCAGTCGCCGCGCTGCCGGGCGAGTATGTGATCGACTGCTCGGGCTTCCGGCCGGCGGGGGCCGAAGCGGCGTTCACCTACCGGTACGAGTGCCGGGATGGGAAGGTGCTCACCAGTATTGTCGCCTGCGACGCGCGGGTGTCGCCGGCCCAGGTGGCGGTCACCCTAACGGGGCCGCTCGAGTTCTCCAAGTGGCAGGTCGAGATGGTGCCGGGCAAGGAGGCAGTGTTCGTGGTCCGCGGGTCCAAGACCTCGCCAATCAAGAGCGTGACGTTCACTGGCGACGGGTGGGTGCCCGCCGTTACCCGGCGCATCATCGTCCCGCCGCCCGCCGGCGGGAAGTAAGGTCGCCAGGACACCGCCCGCAAACGCCGGGCGGGGGCCTCGCGGCCCCCGCCCGTTGTGACTCGTCAGCCGGCCCGCGTCACTGCTTCATCAGCAGCGTCGCCCCGAAGTACACCGCCACCATCAGCACCACCGCCACCACCACCAGCCCGAGCGGGCCGAAGCCCCCGCCCGCGCTCCCCCGCGCCGCCCGCTCCGGCACCTCCTCCGCCCAACCCATCTCCAGCTCCTCCGCGTCCGGCACCGGCTCCGGCTCCGGAGCCGCCCGCCGCGCCGCCCGCCCGGGCACCGCCGCCGACCGGCCCGGCGCCGGCCCGCGCCCCGGACCCTTCCCCGCCGGCCGCGGGCCGTCCGCCGGGAGCGGCGTCCGCGCCGCCGGGGCGGCGTCGAACGTCTCGTCCGCGGTCGCCGCCGCCTGGAACGCCGCCCGCCCCGGCAGCACCGCCGACCGGCCCGGCAGCGGCCGCTCCCCCGACGGGGCCGGCCGCGCCCCCGGCACCACGATCGACGACTTCGGCGGCAGCCCCGGCATCCTCCCGCCGGACCGGCTCCCCAGGCCCGGCAGCTTCCCGCTCGACTGCCCCGCCGGCCGGGCCCCCGGCACCCCGCCCGGGATCTTCTTCGGGTCGCCGACGAACGGCTCCAGCGCCTCCACCACCTCGTCGCACCCGGTGTACCGGGCGTTCGGGTCCTTCGCCATCAGCCGGGCGACCACCGCCACCAGCCCGGGCGGGGCGTCCGGGGCGAAGTCGGTGACCGGGGCCGGGTCCTTCGTCTGGTGGGCCATCATCTTCTCGACCGCGCTCCCCTCCGGGAACGGGACCCGCCCGGTCAGGCAGTAGTACAGCACGCACCCCAGGCTGTACTGGTCCCCGGCCGGGGTGCGGTTCGTCGGCTCCATGATGCTCTCGGGGCTGGCGCAGTCCAGCCCGCTGGTCAGGGTGTTCGCGGTGGACATCGTGTCCACCAGGCTCTCCCCCTCGTTCTCGACCAACAGCGACCCGATCCCGAAGTCCAGGATGCGGGCCTGGTTGTCCGCCCCGACGAGCACGTTCGACGGCTTCACCAGCCCGTGGAACAGGCTGTTCTGGTGGGCGTCGGTCAGCCCCTGGGCGACCTGCACCCCGAACAGGGCGGAGAGGTTCGCCGGCAGCTTCCCGCGCTCCCGCACCAGCCCCTCCAGGGTCGCCCCGTCGGCCAGCGGCCACACCAGGTAGTGCAGCCCGCCGGCCGTCCCGACGTCCACGAACGGGACCACCGCCGGGTGGGTGAAGTTGCCGAACGACCGGACCTGCCGGCGCGCGAGGCGCACGTTCCACATGCTCCGCCGCGGGAGCACCTTGACCGCGTACAGCGCGTCGTCGTTCTTGGACGACGCCTTGTACACCTGGCCCATGCTCCCGGCCCCGATCGCGTCCAGCAGGACGTACGGCCCGAGCACCAGCCCCTGGGTCTTGCCGTTCAGCACCCGCTCCGCCTGGAACGGGGTCAGGGACCCGTGCTCGACCAGGTACTCGGCCAGGGCCGGGGCCTCGGCCCGCGGGTTCCGGCGGAGGAACTCGCCGACCGTGGTGTCCAGCTGCCCGCGCTCGATCAGCCCGCTCCGGCGCAAGTCCCAGACGAACCACTCGCACGCGCCGAGGTCACCGGTCACCATGAGCGTCATCCTTCGGGGTTGGGCGCGGCCGGCCCCGCCGCCGTGTGAGAGTCCGTGGGGCACCCAAAATTAGGACCGGTTCCGGGGGTGTCAAACTCCCCCGCCCCCGTTTTCGGCCCCGGACCGACCCGCTACCCTGACCGGATGAGGCGGTGGGCGGCGGGGCTTCCTCCCTTGTGGCACAGGTCTGGAGACCTGTGAGGGCCACACAGGTCTCCAGACCTGTGCCACAAGACAACCACCCCGCCGCCTCACAACCTCACCACCGAGTCACCGAGACCCCGATGCCCCTCGACCCCTACGTCTCGTGCCCCTGCGGGAGCGGCAAGAAGTTCAAGTGGTGCTGCGCCCCGTACTACGGGCAGGTCGAGAAGGCGTTCGACCTCGAGCGGCAGGCCCAGCACGACGCCGCCGTCGCGGTCATGGCCGAGCTGACCAAGGCCCACCCGGACACCCCCGCCGTCTGGGGGTACAAGGCCCAGTTCCTGTACAACGCCGGGCAGCGGGAGCAGGCCGAGGAGGCGGTCGAGAAGGCCCTCGCGCTGAACCCCGAGTTCGGCATGGCCCACCACCTCAAGGCCCAGTTCCGGGAGAACGAGGGCGAGCTGATCGGCGCCCTGCTCTTGTACCGCAAGGCGGCCGAGGGGTACGACCCGGAGGCCCACGACTCGCTCACCACCGTCTACCTGAAGATCTACCAGCACGAGACGATGCTGAACCGCCCGGTCGCCGCCCGGGCCGCCCTGGAGCGGGTGCTCCACTTCCAGCCGGCCGAGGCCGAGATCCGGGAGCAGTTCGAGGCCGAGTTCGGGGACGACAGCCCGCTCCCGGAGGCGGCCCGGAAGAAGTACACCTTCCGCCCGACCGCCAAGCCGGTCCCGGCCGCCCTCATCACCGGCCGGTTCGGGGACGCCCGCAAGGCGTTCGAGCAGCTCACCCGCCTGACCCCGGACGACCCGGCCGCGTGGTTCGACCTGGGGGTGGTGCTGGCCTGGGTCGGGGAGCAGCCGAAGGCGGTCGAGGCGCTCGGGAGGTCGATCGACCTGGAGACGGACGACCGGCGGGCGGAGGAGGCGGGGGCGCTGGCCGAGGTGCTCCGGTGCGGGTACGGGATGGAGGCCGACACCGACCACCTGGCGCACGGGTTCGTGATGCCGATCCGGGACCCGAACGCGGTGTCCCAGCTGCTCCGGGCGTGGGGCCAGCAGCGGAAGCTGGTCGGGGTGCGGGCGAGCCAGGAGACCGGGGTGATGGTCGGGCTGGTGGCCGAGGAGCTGCCGTCGCTCCTGGCCGTCGGCAGCTCCACCCTGGCCCGGGTGGCGGCCAAGCTGGTGATCGCGAACGGGGTGGTCCGCGTCTCCCACCCGAACCGGGCGTCGGCGGCGAAGGTGGCGGACGAGATGCGGGGCGAGCTGAACCTGGCGGTCGAGCAGCCGCAGGAGACGGCCACCCCGCTCTCGTTCGGGGACGTGGCCCTGGAGGCCCTGGCCCAGCCGGTCCAGACGACCGACGTGGCGGCGGCCGAGGTCCGGCTGCAGGAGCACGCCCGGAACTTCTTCGAGAACGTGTGGATCCACCGTCCGTTGAAGGCGCTGGCCGGGAACAGCCCGCTCGACGCGGTCGGCAGCTCGGCCCTGCGGAAGCGGGTGTTCGGGGTGGTCAAGTTCATGGAGGACAGCCTGGTCGCGGTCCAGCCGCACAAGCAGGTCGGCGAGGACCTGGTGCCGATCGAGACGTACTCGTTCGACGCCCTGCGGCACAAGCTCGGGCTGGAGTACGTGGCCGCCGACCCGCCGAAGGTGGCGGTGCCCGCCGACCCGGAACCCGCCCCCCCGAGCGGGGGGCGTCAGCCCCCTGTGCCGTCGGAGCCACAGGGGGCTGACGCCCCCCGCTCGGAAGTCGCGGAACCTGCCCCCGCGGCCCGCGACTTCGCCGCGATGAACGCCGGGGAGCTGGCCGGGCTGGACGTCGCCGCCCTGTCCGTCGGTGAGCTGGAACGGGCGATGCGGGCGGCCGTCAACCTGAAGGCCCACGAGCTGGCGGTGGCGTTCGCCGAGGCCGCCTTGGCCCGGCCGTTCGACCCGGCCGCCCCGGACCGGTACCCGCTGTACGCGGCGGCCGCGACCGGGGCGGCGGTCGGCGGCGACCTGGCCAAGGCGGTCGACCTGGTCGAGCAGGGGGAGCGGTACGACCTGGAGCGGAACGGCGGCGGGCGGGCGGTCGAGTTCGGGCTGAAGAAGGCCCAACTGTTCGTCCGGATGAAGGACGCGGCGGCGGCGGCGGCGGCGTTCGACGCGGTGATCGCGAAGCACCCGGACGAGGGGAAGTTCTACGCCGCGGCGGCCGAGGACATGCTGCGGCTGAGGGCCGGGGCGCGGGCCCGGGGGTTCGCCGAGCGCGGGCTGGCGAAGGCCCGGGAGCAGGGGAACCGGGACCTGGAGGGGCACTGCGAGGAGCTGGTCGCGGCGGCGAAGAAGGCGGGCGGGTGACCCCTGGTTCGTGGCACAGGTCTCCGACCTGTGAGGGCAACACAGGTCTCCGACCTGTGACGGCGACACAGGTCGGAGACCCGTGCCACGAACCAAACACCGCCGCGGGCGTTTCCCCCTTTATCCCGGCCGCCCGCGCGCGAACAATAGGGTAGCAACGGGTGTCACGACGGAAGGGGTTCCCGCCCCCCCGGCCCCAGGAGGGCGTCCGATGTCTGCCGTCACCAACTGGTTCCGACCGGCCCTCGCCTACCTGGCGGTGGCCGCCCTCCCGCTGTCCGCCGCCGCCGCCCGCGCCACCCCGGTGTCCAAGGCCGACCCGGCCGAGATCGCCCCGGCCGGCAGCCCGGAGTTCGGCATCCTGATCATCATCGGGGCGGTCGCGTTCCTGGCGTTCGTCGCCTGGCTGTTCACCCGGGTCGGGGACGACAGCGGGCCGCGCGGCGACGGGTCGATGATCTGACCGCCGCCCCTCCCCCGGCATACAGAAACCCCGGCCCGCCGCGCGCGGGCCGGGGTTTCACCTTTCGCCCAACACGCCCCCCTCTCTCCCGGGGTTCCCATGCGCCTCGTCCTGTCCGTGGCCGCCGCTCTGGCCGTCTCAGCGGGCTTACGCCCGCCGCCCGCCGCGGCCGCCGACGGCAAGAAGCCGAACGTGATCGTGTTCCTGTCCGACGACGTCGGGTACGGCGAGTACGGGTTCCAGGGGAACAAGGAGATCCCCACCCCGAACATCGACGGGATCGCGAAGAACGGCGTCCGGTTCACCGCCGGGTACGTGGCCGCGACGTACTGCTCCCCGTGCCGGGCCGGGCTGCTGACCGGCCGGTACCCGACCCGGTTCGGGCACGAGTTCAACGAGGGCGGGGGGACCGGGATCGGCAAGGGCCCGGTCCCGTTCGGCCTGCCGCTGACCGAGGCGACGATGGCCGACCGGCTGAAGGCGCTGGGGTACGCCACCTGCGCGGTCGGGAAGTGGCACCTCGGCGGCGGGGAGAAGTACCTGCCGACGAGCCGCGGGTTCGACGAGTTCTACGGGACCGTGGCGAACACCCCGTTCTTCAACCCGCCGAACTTCGTCGACAGCCGGGTGTCGCCGAAGGTCACCCCGGTGAAGGACGACGCCTTCTACACCACCGACGCGTACGCCGAGCGGGCCACCGACTGGGTCGGGAAGCAGAAGGGGAAGCCGTTCTTCCTGTACCTGCCGTTCAACGCCCAGCACGCCCCGCTGCAGGCGCCGAAGAAGTACCTGGACCGGTTCCCGAAGATCGAGGACGAGAAGCGGCGGACGTTCGCGGCGATGATGTCGGCGATGGACGACGCGGTCGGGAAGGTGCTGGCGAAGGTGCGGGAGCTGGGCGAGGAGGACAACACCCTGGTGTTCTTCTTCTCCGACAACGGCGGGCCGACCGAGCAGACCACGTCGAAGAACGACCCGCTCCGCGGCCGCAAGTCGACCACCCTGGAGGGCGGCACCCGGGTGCCGTTCTGCGCCCAGTGGAAGGGGGTGATCCCGGCCGGGAGCACGTTCGACCACCCGATCCAGAACCTGGACCTCCTCCCCACCGCGCTGGCGGCCGCCGGCGGGAAGGTGGACCCGGCGTGGAAGCTCGACGGGGTCGACCTGGTGCCGTACCTGACCGGGAAGGTGAAGGAGCCGCCGCACCCGGTGCTGTACTGGCGGTTCGGCCCGCAGTGGGCGATCCGGAAGGGCGACTTCAAGCTGGTGGCGAGCAGCGTGGACGGGGTGAACAAGGTGCTCTTGTACAACCTGAAGGACGACATCGGGGAGAAGAACGACCTGTCCGAGAAGATGCCGGAGAAGGCGAAGGAGCTGAAGGCGGACTGGGACAAGTGGAGCGCCGAGCAGATGGCCCCGCTGTGGGTGCCGGCGAAGAAGAAGGACAAGAAGGACGAGGACGACGAGGGCTGACGCGGGTGCCGTTGACCGTCCGAGCCCGAGCGCGAGCGAGGGACGACGCTCGACCCCCGCGCGCTCGGGCTCGGACAAACGGGCGCCCGCGGACCACTTGCCGCCCGGCCCCCCGCCGTGGTACACTCGGCCGTCGCCCGGGCCCCCCCCCTCGCAAGGCCCCTCCATGCCGCCGAAGCCGTCCCGAGCGTTCACGCTCATCGAACTCCTCGTCGTGATCGCGATCATCGCGGTCCTCATCGGGCTGCTCCTGCCGGCCGTCCAGAAGGTCCGCGAGGCGGCAGCCCGGACCAAGTGCCTGAACGGCCTGAAGCAGGTCGCCCTGGGGATGCACAACCACCACGACCTGGCCGGCGCCCTGCCGGAGGGCGTGGCCCGGGTGTCCCCGTACTGGGGCCGCGGGAACTGGCAGGTCACCGTCCTCCCGCAGATCGAGCAGGCGGCCCTCCGCCAGCAGTACTTCGACTACGGCGTGGCCGGCGGCCGGGACTACTACCACATCGACAACCGGAACGGGGCGACCGGCACGACGGTCACCCTGCTGCTGTGCCCGAGCGACCTCGGCCCGAAGGCCGACGGGTGGCCGGGCGGGGCCGCCGCCACCACCCGGAACGCCGCCTACCACAACTACGTGGCGAACTTCGGGAACACCGGGGTCGACGAGACCGAGAACTGGCAGATCGGGACCCTCAGCGGGGTGACCTACCGCGGCGCCCCGTTCACCGCCGGCCGGCCGGTCGCCCTGCACCGGATCCCGGACGGGGCGAGCGGCACCCTGATGCTGTCGGAAGTCATCATCGGCCGGCGGAACGACCTCCGCGGGCTGACCTGGTGGGGGACCGGGTCCGGGTTCACCACCCTGCTCCGGCCGAACGACACGTCCCCGGACCTGTCGTGGAGCGGGGCCCAGTGGTGCGACCCGAACCCGCCGAACCCGCCGTGCGGGTTCCGCACCTCGGCGTACGTGTTCGCGGCCCGGAGCCGGCACCCGGGCGGGGTGAACGCGGCGTTCTGCGACGGGAGCGGGCGGTTCGTCACCGACCGGGTCGCCCCCGACACCTGGCGGGCGCTCGGCACCACCACCGGCGGCGAGGTGGTCGGTGACTACTGAGGCGGGCGCCACGTCGGGATGGCGGGTCGTAGGTCGGGCTGTGCCCGACTTCGCTACGGGTGTCGGGCACAGCCCGACCTACGACCCGCCGCGCCGGCCCGAAGCCACTTCCCGGCGGGCGGTGCTCGCCGGGCTGGCCCTGGCGCTGGCCGGGTGCGGGGCCGGGGACCGCCGGCAGGCGGTGACCGGGACCGTGTCGTACAAGGGCGAGCCGGTCCGGGCCGGGACCGTCCAGTTCCTCACCGACACCGGGCCGCAGGGCGGGGCGGTGATCCGGGACGGCCGGTTCGAGGTCCCGGCCGCCCACGGGCTCTTGCCGGGGACGTACAAGGTGTCGGTGTCGGCCCCGGGGCCGGTCGCGGTGCAGACCCCGGAGGAGAAGGCGGCCGGGGCGTCGGCCCGGGCGACCGAGTTGCTGCCGGCGAGGTACAACGCGGCCACCACGCTGACGGCCGAGGTCGGCGAGGGCCGGCCGAACCACTTCGACTTCCCCCTCGACTGACGGCCCGGCGGCTGTCCCGGCCCCCGCCCCCGGGGTACCATGTCGGGGACCGCCCTTCCCCCCCCGGAGCTGCCGCCATGCCCGCCACCCGCCGCGAGTTCCTCGCCGCGTCCGCCCTCACCCTGTCCGCCGCCAGTTACAACCGCGCCGCCGACAACCCGAACGAGAAGGTCCGGATCGCGGTCATGGGCCTCCGGGTCCGCGGCAAGCAGCTCGCCCCCGGGTTCGCCGCCATCCCGGGGGCCGAGGTCACCCACCTGATCGACCCCGACCCGGGGATGGTCAAGCCGGCCCTCGACGCCCTGAAGAACCCGGCCTCCCCGCCGAAGGCCGAGACCGACGTCCGCCGGGTGCTCGACGACAAGACCGTGACCGCCCTAGTGGTGGCGGCCCCGGACCACTGGCACGCCCTGGCGACGGTCTGGGCGGCCGAGCGCGGCAAGCACGTGTACGTCGAGAAGCCGGTGTCGTTCAACATCTCCGAAGGCCGCCGCATGATCGACGCGGCCCGGAAGTACAAGGTGGTGGTGCAGGCCGGGACGCAGCGGCGCAGCTCGGCGTCGGTGGCGGCGGCCCGGGAGTTCGTGCAGGCCGGGAAGCTCGGGAAGGTGGCGTTCGCCCGGGCGTGGATCGCCGGCGGCCGGAAGCCGATCGGCAAGGAGCAGGACGCGCCCCCGCCGGCGGGCGTGGACTACGACCTGTGGCTCGGGCCGGCGCCGGCGCTGGCGTTCCGGAAGAACCGGTTCCACTACGACTGGCACTGGCACTGGGACCTGGGCACCGGGGAGCTCGGGAACAACGGGATCCACGGGCTGGACGTGGTGCGGAACGTGCTCGACCTGGACGCCCCGACCCGGGTGTCGTCGCTGGGCGGGCGGTACGTGTTCGACGACGACGGGCAGACCCCGGACACCCAGACGGCGACGTTCGACTTCCCCGGGTGCACGGTGGCGTGGGAGCACCGGATCTGGGAGAAGAGCGGGCCGGAGCAACAGTCGTTCGGGGTCGCGTTCCACGGGGACAAGGGGACGCTCCTGTTCACCAAGGACGGGTGGGCGGTGCGGGACGGGGAGGAGGCGAAGGCCCCGGCCGGGCCGGACATGGTGAAGGCCCACCAGCAGAACTTCGTGGACGCGGTCCGGGGGGCGGCGAAGCCGAACGCGGACGTCGAGGTGGGGCACAAGAGCACCCGGCTGTGCCACCTCGGGAACATGGCGCTCCGGACCGGGAAGGTGCTGACGTTCGACGCCAAGACGGAGACGACGGACAGCCCGGAGGCGAACAAGCTGCTGGCCCGGGAGTACCGGAAGGGGTTCGAGCTGCCGGCGGTGTGACGGGGGCAGGGGAGCGGGGGGCGTGAGCCCCCTGATCCACCGAAGGATCAGGGGGCTCACGCCCCCCGCTCGCCCCCGGTCACTTCGCCGGCTTGTACCCCGGCGGCGGGACGACCACCTCGAAGTCCGACCCCTTCACCTTCCGCAGCTCGTCGTGCATCGACGGGATCCGCTCGTCCGGGGTGACCGACACGCACCAGTCCAGCCCGTTGTCGGCCACCAGCATCCCGTACTTCTTCAGCCCCTCCAGGATCGCCTTCACCTCCGGGGTGAAGCCCGACGTGTCGAAGTCCTTCCGGAGCCGGATCCGCTCCCCCATCCGCGGCAGGTTGGCGTCCGTCAGCCGGCTGGCGAAGTGGGTGGCCGGGTGGACGTACTCCTGCTTGGTCTTGCTCACCGTCACCCGCAGGGCGTGCTCGACCGCCCCGCGCTTCAGCTCGTCGTACCGGGCGGTGAGCGGGAACAGCGGCAGCCCGGCGGCGTCGGCACTCGTCCACCCGTCCGGGCGCAGCTTGTTGCTCTTCAGGTCGAAGGTGGCGGCGCACCCGGCCTCCCACCCGGCGTCCGTCTTCTTGGCGGTGAAGAACTCGTGCACCACCCGGTTGGTCGGGTCGAGGACGATCATGTGCCGGTCGTCGTCGTTCCCCAGCTTGTTCCGCTGGACGTCCTCGAACGACAGGGCCTTCCGCCCCGGGTCCCGCTTGTAGAACGCCGGCCAGCCCTCGATCGGGGCGCTGTCCGGGACCGGGAACGGCCCCTTGTCCGACTCGTCCGGGTACGCGGTCAGCTTCACCGGCACCTTCTTCTGGCCGGGCGGGACGATCACGAAGTTCATGTCCGGGTTGTACCGGAGCGGCTTGCCGGCCCCGATCGACCCGATGATGTTCTTCGAGTTCGGGTGCAGCGGCCAGTCCGTGACGACCAGGTTGATCGCGTTGTCCGGCGGGAACACCTCCAGGGCGGACAGGATGGCGTCCGCCTCGGGGGTGTCGAACATCACCACCTTGTCGACCTTCGGCATCTTCGCCTTCTTGATCCGGTCCAGCCGGGCCGGGTCGCCGGACACGACCGGCTTCGGCGGCTGGGCGGCGGCCGCGGCGCAGGCGGCGAGCAGCACGGCGGGGACGGCGGAGCGGCGCACGGGTCACCTCGTGGGGGCGGGCGAGCGGTCGGGGCGGGCGACGTGGGGGCGCAGAAGGAGAGATAGCACAGGTTCCGCCCGGCGGCGAGCGGCGGGACCCGGCCCGCCGGAGGCGCCCGGGGTTCCGACCCGGCGCCCGGGGTTCGCACCCCGGTCTATTACCTGGCCGCCCCTTCGGGGCTAGATGCCTTGAACCCCGAAGGGGTGGGGAGCCAATAGCCCGGGGTGGAGCGCAGCGCAACCCCGGGCTGGCCGCTCCGGCCCCCCGCCTCACAGCTGCGTCTCGGCCACCTCGATCGCCCGGAGCAGGCTCATCGCCTTGTTCACCGTCTCCTCGTACTCGGCCGCCGGGGCGCTGTCCGCGACCACCCCGGCCCCGGCCTGGACGTAGGCGGTCTGCCCGAGCAGGACCATCGTCCGCAGGGCGATGCAGGTGTCCATGTTCCCGCCGAAGTCGACGTACCCGACCGCCCCGCCGTACGGCCCGCGGCGGTGCGGCTCCAGGCCGTCGATGATCTCCATCGCCCGCACCTTCGGGGCCCCGCTCAGCGTCCCGGCCGGGAGGCTGGCCCGCAGGGCGTCGAACGCGGTCAGCCCGGGCCGGAGCCGGCCGGTGACGGTGCTCGACAGGTGCATGACGTGGCTGTACCGCTCGACCGCGAGCAGGTCGGCGACCCGCACCGACCCGACCTCCGCGACCCGCCCGACGTCGTTCCGGGCGAGGTCCACGAGCATGACGTGCTCGGCCCGCTCCTTCGGGTCGGCGGACAGCTCCTCCGCCAGGGCGGCGTCCTCCTCGGGGGTGGCGCCGCGGCGGCGGGTGCCGGCGAGCGGGCGGTTGGTGACGACGCCGTTCTCGACCCGGCACATGATCTCCGGGGACGCCCCGACCAGGGTGGCGTCCCCGGCCCGGAGGTAGAACATGAACGGGCTCGGGTTCACGACGCGCAGCGCCCGGTAGACGTCGAACGGGCGGGCCCGGGTCTCGGTCCGGAACCGCTGGCTGAGGACCACCTGGAACGCGTCCCCGGCGTGGATGAACTCCCGGGCCTTCTCGACCGCCGCCTCGAACCCCGGGCGGGTGAAGTTGGAGGCGGGCGGGGGACGCGAGTCCCCTGATCCGGCGGTGGGGTCGATGTCGGTCAGCTGGATGTCGGCGACGCCGCGCTGCAGCCGCTCGACCAGCTCGTCCACCCGCCGGCAGGCGGCGGCGTACCCGGCCGGCAGGTCTTCGTCCTCCCGGCCCCCGCCGATCCAGTGGGCGACGACGAGGACCGTCTTGGCGGCGTGGTCGAACACGACCATGCGGTCGTAGAAGCCGAAGGAGAGGTCGGGCAGGCCGCGGTCGTCGGGCGGGGCGTCCGGCAGGTGCTCGACGTACCGGACCGCGTCGTACCCGGCGAACCCGACGGCCCCGCCGCAGAACCGGGGGAGGCCGGGGAGTTGGGGGGCGCGGTACCGGGCGGTGAGGTCTTCGAGGACGCGGAGCGGGTCGGGGCTGTCGGCCTCGGCCCACGGCCCGTCGGCGCGGCGGGTGCGGGTGCGGGGGCCGCGGGCCTCGAAGGTGAGGAACGGGCCGGCCCCGAGGAAGCTGTACCGGCCGACCCGCTCCCCGCCGACGACGCTCTCGAACAGGAAGGCGCGGTCGCCCTCCTGGAGCTTGCAGAAGGCGGACACGGGGGTGAGGGTGTCGGCGGTGAGGCGGCGGAACACCGGGACGGCGGTGTGGGCCCGGGCGAGGGCGGCGAACGCGTCGAAGCTCGGGGAGTGCGGCATCCCGGTATTGTCGCCGCGGCCGGGGGAACGGCGAGCGGGGCCGGTTACCCGGCGGGCCGCCGGTCACGGCTTCTTCTTCGGGGCCTCGACCGCCTCGAGCCGGAACACCACCGCCCGCACCGCCTCGAACGTGTCGGCGTCGCCCCGCGCGATCACCGTGTTCGTCCGGGCGTCGGCGACGAACTCGGCGGCCGGGAACAGCTTCTTCAGCGTCACCGCCAGGTCCGCGGCGCTCGCGTTCTTCAGCTCGAACACGTTGATCCCCGCGAGCGGCTTCGCGGGGGCGCCGGCCCCGTCGCCGCCCCGGTTGGCGTAGTACCCGCGGTACTCGTCCGCGTCCACGTACCCGTCCCCGTTCGCGTCGATCCGCTTGAAGTTCTCCCGCAGCCGGCCGTCGGCCTCCTCGAACGACACCTTCCCGTCCTGGTTCCGGTCCTGCTCGCGGATCCGCCGGGCCGCCTGCTCCTCCGGGCCCTCGTTTCCGCCCCGCGACCCGCCCCCGACGAGTTGACCGACCCCGCCCGCCCCGGCCCCGCCCTTCGGCCGCTTGAACACCATCACGTACATCCGGTCCACGTCCACGAAGTGCGCCGGCTCGGCCTTCGCGGCCTTGGCCAATTCGGCCGGGTCGAACTCGTGATGGCACACGTACTCCCACCCCTGGTCGCCGTAGTCGCGCAGGACGCCGTAGAACTTGAGCGGGTCGGCCGGCTTGCCGACGACCTTGTACTCCCACGCCGGCGGCTTCGCCGCGCCGCCGAGCCCGCCGGGCCCGCCGGGGAACGTGTTCTGGTTGGGCTGAGGGGGCGCCGGGGCGGCCCGGCCGGTACCCCCGCCGAACGGCGGCTGACCCGTCGTGCCGCCCCCGGTCTGCGCGTCGGCGTTCGACAGCACCACCGCCCCGCCGCCGAGGCCGACCGCCCCGGCTAGCATCAGCACCCCGACCGCCAGCTTCGTCCGCATCGTCACACCCTCCACCAGGCCGCGGGCCAGCCCGGCCACGGCCGAAGACACCCCGGCGGCACCCGCCGCCGGGAAGGAAAGGACTCGTTCCGCGAGCGCCGCCGGCACCGTGCCGGCCGACCCGGCCAGACCGCCGAGGGCCAACGTTGCCGGGGCGAGGCCGCGGCGGGTGAGCCGGTCGAGGAGCTTCTGCCGGGCCTTGCACAGCCGGCCGGACAGCGTCCCGAGCGGCCACCCGAGGCGGTCGGCGGCGTCCGGCTGCCGCACCCCTTCGAGGTCGCACAGGACGAACGCCGTCCGCTCCGGGTCGGGCAGGTCCCGGACCTCCTCGTGGACGGCCGCCATGAGGTTCGCCCACGCCGCGTCCGGGACCGGCCGGTCGGCCTCGGGGACGGCGGCGTGCTGCTCGCGGCGGCGGCGGCGGGCGGCGGCGCGGCGGGCCTTGAGGGCGACCCGGACGGCGGTCGCGTGGAGCCACGCCGGGAGGGCGTATCCGGCGCGGACGGCGGCGGCCCCGCGGACGAGGGCGAGGAACACGGCCTGGAAGGCGTCCTCGGCGTCGGCGTGGTGCGGGAGGAGGTGGCGGCAGACGGCCCAGACGAGCGGCCCGTGGCGGCGGACGAGTTCGGCGAACGCGGCGCCGTCGCGGTCCTGGGCGAACCGGGCGATGAGTTCGGGGTCGGGGGCGCGGGCGTCGGCGGTCCGGACGACGGCGCGGAGGAGCGTCGGGGTCATTACGGATAAGTTCCCGCGCCGCGGCCGTTCCTACAAGCCGGCGGTGCGTGGCGGGTGCCGGACGGGTATGCTGGCGGCACCCCAACGCTCGGAGGAACGCCGATGCCCCGGCTGCTCGTGCTGGTCGGCTGCGTTCTGGTGTCGGCCCCGCCCGCCCGCGCCGACGATGCCGAGGACAAGGCCGTCGCGGCCGTCGAGAGGCTCAGGGGTGTGGCGACCCGGGACGAGAAGAAGCCCGGCAAGCCCGTCGTCGCGGTGAACCTCCGCAACAAGAAGGTGACGGACGCGGACCTGAAGGAATTGGCCGCCCTCAAAGACCTCACCTCCCTCAACCTGATCGGCACGGCCGTGACGGACGCGGGGGTGAGGGAGGTGGCCGCCTTGAAGGGCCTCACTGCCCTCTACCTGAACGGCACGCGGGTCACCGACGCCGGGGCGAAGGACATCGCTTCGCTCCCGGACCTCCTGGAGCTCGACCTGGGCTACACGAAGTTCACCGACGCCGGGCTCAAGGAGCTGACGGCCCTCAAGCGCCTCACCGGCCTCGGCCTCTCGTCCACGAAGATCACCGACGCGGGGGCGAAGGAACTCGTCGCGTTCAAGAATCTCAAGTGGTTGGGCCTGGGCGTCCGGGAGTTGACCGGCGAGGGCCTGGAGGAACTCGCTCACCTCAACGGGCTCGTCTCGCTCCACCTCAGCGGCGCGAGTCTGACGGAAGCGGGGGTGAGGGAGCTCGCCACGTTGAAAAGCCTCACCCGACTCGGACTGTACGGGACGGGCGTTACGGACGCCGGGGCGAAGGAACTCGCCGCCCTCACGAACCTGACCCAACTCGAGTTGACCTTCGCGCGGATCACGGACGCCGGGGCGAAGGAACTCGCCGCCCTGAAGAACCTCACCGCACTCAACCTGGGTTCGACGCGGGTGGGTGACGAGGGCCTGAAAGGGATCGGCTCGCTCAAGGGCCTCACGGAACTCTGCCTGGACAGTACCCCGGTGACGGACCGGGGGCTCAAGGAACTCGCCGGCCTCACCGACCTCGAAGTACTCTACTTGCGCGACACCAAGGTCGGGGATGCCGGGCTGAAGCACCTCGCGGCGCTGGGCAACCTCACCAACCTCCCCCTGGACGGCACGCAGGTGACGGACGCGGGCGTGACGGAACTGGCCCCCCTCAAGAACCTCCGGTGGCTCAACCTGCGGGCCACGAAGGTGACGGAGGCGGGACTGGAGAAACTCCGAAAGGCGTTGCCGAACTGCGAAACGGTCATCGGCCTCCGCTGACGCCGGGGTGCCGGTTCCGTCCTAGAGCCAGTTATGCACTTATCGGCATGGTGGCCGGTAGGTTAGGTTCATGAGCACCACGCGGAAGCCGTACCCGAGTGACGTTTCGGATGCCGAGTGGGAGTTCTTGCTCCCCTACCTGAGCCTGATGCGCCAGGACGCGCCGCAACGGGAGTACGCCCTGCGGGATGTCTTCGACGCCGTCCGGTACGTGGTGAGGACCGGGTGCCAGTGGGACTTCCTGCCCCACGACTTCCCGCCCGCCTCGGCGGTGTACCAGCAGGCCCGGCGGTGGCGCCGCCGGCGTGTTCGAGGAGGTCGCCCACGACCTGCGGATGATCCTCCGCCTGGTGGGCGAGCGCGAGGCCCAACCCACGGCGTCCATTCTGGACAGCCGCACGCTGCAATCGACCCCCGAGGGCGGCGGTCGGGCCGGCTTCGACGGGGCCAAGAAGCGGAAGGGCTCGAAGGTCCACATCGCCGTGGACACGCTGGGGCACCTCCTGGCGTTGAAGGTGACCGCGGCCGACCAACAGGATCGGACCCAGGTGGCGGGGTTGACCGCGCGGGTTCAGGAGGTTACCGGCCGGAGCGTGGAGGTGGCCTTCGTCGATCAGGCGTACACCGGCGAGGCCGCCGCTGAGGAGGCCCAGGCCAACGGGATCCGGTTGGAGGTGGTCAAGCATCCCGAAGCCAAGCGGGGGTTCGTCCTGTTGCCCCGGCGGTGGGTGGTCGAGCGGACCTTCGGCTGGCTGGGCCGGTTCCGCCGCCTGGCCCGCGACTACGAGCGGCTGAAGGAAACGCTCGCGGGGTGGCATTGGCTCGCCTTCCTCACCCTGCTGCTGCCCAGACTCGGGCTCAACAGTGCATAACTGGCTCTAGCGACCCTGTGGGGCCGTTCCCACCCGTCCGCGGCTCCGGTAATCTGGACGTGTCCCCCGGAGGCGAGCCATGAGCAAGAAGGTGACGATCCCGGCCGACCTGCGCGAGGAGTTGGCCGGGGCGAACGGCGACCCGGTCGTGCTGTGCGACGACGCCGGGAACGTGGTCGGGTACGCCGTCACCCCGGGCCAGTTGCCCTGGCTCGCCCCGCCGGCCCCGGCCGACCCCTGGACCCCGGAGGAGATCGCCCGGGCGATCGAGCGGTCCAAGAACGACACCCGCCCCAAGCGGACGATGGCGGAAGTGCTCAAGCTGGTCGAGGGCGACTGATGTTCCTGGTCGTCTGGGACCCGCCCGCGTTCGACCAGATGCAGGCCATCCTCACCTGGAACCCGCACCGGCGGGCCGAGGTCGCCGCCGCGCTCCGGGCGCTCGACCGCGACCTCAACCTCGCCGCCGACACCTGGGGCGAGTCCCGGCAGACGGAGACCGTCCGGCTCGGGTCCGTCGGCGACCTGTCCGCCCTGGTCCGGATCGACCCGGACGACAAGGTCGTGACCGTGGTGGAGGTCCGCCTCCGGCCGCGGCGCGGCTGATGCCGTTCCCGACTTGGTCCCGCCGCCCCGGTGTGTGATACTCCACGCAGGCCCACGGGGACGAGTCATGCCGATCGAGTTGACCGCCGACCAGGCCCGGGTGCTCGCGGCGGAAGGCGACGCCGCCGTCCTGATCGACCCGGACACGAAGCAGACGTACCGGCTGGTGCGCGAGGACGTGTTCCGGAAGCTGCAGGCCCTGCCGTACGACGCCTCGCCCTGGACGCCCGGGGAAACCGCCGCCCTCGCCGCGGAGGCGTTCGGCAAACTCGACGACACCGACTACGCCGACTACCTCCGGGACGGGTCATGAGCTTCGCCCGCGGCGACGTCGTCATCGCCCTGTTCCCGAACGCCGACGGGTCCCCGCCCAAGGCCCGGCCGGTCCTCGTCGTCCAGGCCGACGCCTACAACGCCAAGCTCCGGAACCTGATCGTCGCGGCCGTGACCACCAACCTGACCCACGCGGCCGACCCCGCCTCCCTCCTGATCGACGTCGGCACCCCGGACGGGCAGGCGTCCGGCCTCCGCCAGAACTCCGTCGTCTCCTGCATCAACCTCGCGACCATCTCGGACGCGCTCGTGGCGCGGAAGATCGGTCAACTCCCGGCCGCCCTGATGCAGCAGGTGAACGCCCGCCTCAAGGCGGCCCTCGACGTGTCCTGACCCCGCCCGGCGCGGGACCCGCCGCTCACGCCATGCCGGACCCGCCGCCGCGCGTGATCGGCCGCCGCTTCCGCGGGCTCTCCCCCGCCGGCGGCCCGGCGGCCGGCACGCTCTCCTCCCCGCCGGCCGCGGCCGCCGGGCGGGCGGCCCCGCCCGCCCCGGGCGGGCGGCTCAGCAGGGCGTCGCAGACGGTCACCAACTCGGCGAACATCGCCTTGGCCGCCAGCACGAACGCCCGGTCGATCGGGTCCAGGCCGGTCCCCCCGCGCGCCCGCCCCAGCACCCGCAGGATGTTCATCACCGCCGCCTCGTCCGCCGCCGGGGCCGACGCCCCCGGCCCGCCGGCGTCGTGATGAACGGGGATCGTCGCCCCCCGCACCGGGACCGCGGCCGCGCTCGGATACGCCTGGCTCATCGTCGCCCCCCCTCGCCCACGCGGCCGGCCGGTCACGCCCCGCCCAGGTCCGCCACCCACCCCAGGATCGCCCGCCGGGCCTCGTCGTCGATCCGCCGCCCGCTCCCCAGGGTCGTCCCGTCGCTCCAGTCGATCAGCGCGGTGTGCACCCCGTACACGGTCCGGGTCCCGGTCGCCCGGTCCACGCCGTACACCGGCCCGCCGCTCATCCCGGCCAGCGTCTCGATCGGGTAGAACAGCCGGAACTCCTCGTACTGGTCGCCCCCGTCCGGGATCGCCGCCCCCTGCACCGCGCTCGCCGTGTTCCCCCACAGGGTGCCGAACGCCGTCCCGTCCGGCGGCTGCACCGGGTACCCGCCGACGCTCAGCGGGGTGGTGGTCAGCGTCCCGTCGCCGATCGTCTCGAACCGCCACGGGGCCACCGCCCGGTCCACCGGGCTGGCCAGCCGCACCACCCCGAAGTCGACCGGCGAGAACAGCGACGAGTCCAGCGCCGACTGCGGGTCCCGCCAGTCGGTCGGGAAGTCGACCGCCGCCGCGGCCACCACCAGCCCGCCGTCCCCGCCGAACGTCGCCTCGGCCCGGGTGACCTGGCCGCCGCGGGACGGGTCGAACAGGACGTGGCCGGCAGTCAGCAGCAGGCGCGGGGCGATCAGCGTCCCGGACCCGCCGACCAGCTCCCCGTTCGGGAAGGTGCACCGCAGCGCGGCGATCGCCGGGAAGGCGCCGGCGTCGGCCCGGAGGACGGGGAATTGTGTCATCGCCGGGCGCCCCGGGGCGCCGCCCCGGGGGGCGGTCGTTGGCCCCAGCATACGGGCGTGCCGGCCGGCCGCCCGCGGAAATGCCCGCGGCCCCGGGGGCACGATCCCCCCGGGCCGCCGCAACCCTCCCGACCGGTACGACCGGGCCGCCCTACTTCGCCGGCGGGATCGGGACCACCGGGATCGCCGGCGGGCACCCCGGGTGGTGGAAGATCGGCTGGTTGACGATCGCCCCCGGGATGACGCCGCTCTGCAGCCCCTGGCCGATCGGGCTGGCCGGGCCCGAGGTGATCGGCTGCTTGTTGTCGGCCGGCGGCAGGTTGGCGAGCCCGGGGACGAGCTTCGTCCCGCCGCCCACGGTCCGGTTCTGGATCTGGGCCCGCGGCGGGTCCTTGCACAGCCCCCCGAAGTTGAACAGGTTGAACTCCCGGGACGGCCGGCACCCGCCCTTCCCGCCGCAGTCCACCTGGATCTGGTTCACCCCGCCGGCCGGCACCCCGCCCGGCCCGGAGAGGGCGCCGGACTGGAGCCCGCCCGCCGCCCCGGCGGTGAACGCCGGGCTGCCGGCCGGGACCCCGAACACCGCCCCGAGGGCGGACTGGACGACCGCGTCGCTCGGGTTCGCCGCCGCCGGCCCGGCCGGGAGCAGCCCGCTCTGCAGCCCGGCCCCGGCCTCCCCGTCCTTCTTGGCCGGCGCCACCGGGAGGGCCACCTTCGGCTCCCGGGTCACGGTCTTCGCCCCGAGGTAGTCGCGGTTGAAGTTCAGGTTGACGATCTCGCACCACTCCATCCGCCCGTCGGGGGTGAGGTGCGGCTCGAACACGTGGATCTCGGCGAAGTTCACCAGCGGCATCGGGGCCAGGCCGAGCGGCAGGGCGGTGATCGTCTCGCTCAGCTTCTGCACCCGCGGGTCGTCGGCGTCGAGCAGCCCGGACTGGCGGCCGCCGCCCGGCACCCCGACCACCTTGGCCAGGTCGGCGGTGGCGTTCAGGACGTCGGCCGCCGCCTGCCCGCCGAGCCGGGTGGCGATCCCCTGGGACAGGATGTTCTGGGCGGTCGCGCTGTCCTTCATGTAGAACGGCCCGATCCCGGTGAACTGCCACCCGTTCACCAGGTTCATGGCCGCCCGCAGCTCGCCCGGCCCGCCCTTGATCTTGAGCCCGTACCGCTTGGTCATGTCCGGGACGAACACGATCTGGTAGGTGAAGAACGTGTCCGGGGCGAGCCCGTCGCCGGGCACCGCCCCGGGGCTGACCGGGGCCCCGGCCGAGTGCAGGGTCGGGGCGGACTTGTACGCCGGGCCCGGCGGCGGGGCCGGCCCGCTCTGGGCTTCCCCGCCCCCGCCGCCGGCGGCCGGGGTCCCGGGGTTCAGCCCGACGAAGTTGGTCCGGGCGTTCAGGTCCGCGTACTTCGACTGGTCGTCGAACGCCCCCGGGATGGGCGGGCTGTCGGTCAGCCCGGTGGTCGGGGTCTCGACGTTCCGGAAGTTCTTGGACACGATCAGGAGCGGCTTCGGCAGGTAGAACGGGATGCCGGTCTCCTTCCCGCACAGGTGCCCGTCGCACGGGTTGAGGGAGACGGCGGTGACCTCCGGCCGGGCGCACGCCCAGAGGATGCCGGGCGAGCACCCGGACCCGGTGGCGAGTGCCCCGGCGGCCGCGACCAGTAACCACCGCTGTCGCATCGCGGACCTCCGGGGGAGCGGTCCGGCCGACCGCCCGGGTCGCCCGACCCGTGTCGGTGGTATCGGTCGCGGGGTTGGGGTGGCGTGACCGAATCCTGCCGACCGGGTCCGGGAACGAACGAGCCCCGGCCCGGTGGTCCCGGGCCGGGGTCGGTGGGGTCACCGCTCGACCGGCGGGGCCATCGGCGGGGGGGCGACCGGCGGCATCGGCGGGGCCGGCGGCGGGCCGGGCGGGGGCGCCGCGGCCCGGTCGTCGTCATCGTCGTCCTTGCCCTTCCCCTTGTCCTTGCCTTTACCCTTTTCCTTGGGCTTCTCGGCGTCCTTCTTCGGCTCCGGGCACTTGTCCTCCGGCTTCTTCCCCGCCTCCAGCTCGTCGGCCGCACAGTACCCGACCGCCTTGAACTCGACCTTCAACTGGTCGTTCGCCGCGACCGACTGGGCGACCTGGCCGCCCTTCCCGAGCGGGCCGGCCGCCGGGGTGACCAGGACCGACTTGGTGGTCAGCCCGTCGGCCAACTTCCCCTCGGCCGCCCGCTTCCGGACCACCGGCTGGTTGAACAGGTGGGCCGCCACCCGCTCCAGCTCGGTCTTCCCGATCACCACCTCGCCGTCCCCGTTGGCGGCCGCCGACGCCCCGCACCGGCACGGGACGGTGACCTCCACCCCGTCCACGTCGAACACCAGGTGGACCTCGAGCTTCTCCGGGGCCGCCCCGAGCGGGCTGACCCACTTCAGCTTCAACTCGGCCGGCTCCACCCCGACGGCCACCGGGGTCTCGGGGAGCGTCTTGTCGGCCGGGCGGACGGCGTACTTGACCGTGAGCTTGGCGTCCCCGACGGAGAACCCGGGCTTCGGGTCATCCGCCTTGGCCGGGGCCGCGCTGGCGACCGGGATGAGCAACTCCCGGGTCACCCCGTACGGGGTGGCGACGTGGGCCTGGACGTACACCCGCTTCGTCGCCGGGTCGGTGACGGTGAGGAGGGGGCCCTCGACCGACGCCTGCATCACCTGCCGGCTCAGCAGCGAGCGCGAGGCCGGCTTGTTCCCGATCACCACGCGGGTGTGGAGCGGGCTGAAGTGGTCGCCGACCAGGAACAGGGTCGTCTTCCCGTCGCTCGACACCCCCGGGGCCCCGTACCACCCGTACAACTCAGGGGCCAGGTCGGTCGTCCCGTTGGAGAACATCTCGAACCCGCCCAGGGTGTTGGCCGCCGGGAGCGGGACCGACAGGGTCTGGGTCGGGAGCCGGGCCTCCAGCTGCTCGGCCCGGCGGAGCAGGCGCTGGAACTCCCCGTCCCGGTAGCAGGCGGCGTCCGCCCCGGCCCCCGGGCCGCACGTCTTGATCGCCTGGACGGTCCCGCTCAGCCGCAGGGCCTGGGTGTGGTCCAAGGTCTTGTGCTTCGGGTTGGCCAGGGCGAACCAGTTCGTGTTCACGTCCAGGGTGGCGTACGGGACGAACGTCGGCATCATCACCACCGCCACGCACTCCCGCGGGCCCGGCTCCAGCCGCCGCTGGCGGAGGAGGGCGTTCCGGTTCGGGCCCCCGCGGAGCTGGTCCCGGAAGAAGACGGTCAGGTTCCCCTCCGTGTCCGGGGTCTGGTACCGGGGGTAGAACCGCCACCCGAACACGTTCTCCCCGTGGCTGAACCCGACCTGGGTGCGGTTCAGGGCGACCGTCTCGTACTCGGCCTCCAGCCGGCGGGTGTACCGGGTCAGGGTGTTCACCCCGATGAACCCGTTGGTGAACGCGATCGCCAGGGCCAGCTGCATCTCCCGCCGGGTGCCCAGGACGTCGGCGACGTTCTGGTCCTGGGTGTACGGGTCGAGGGCGAACACCCGGACCGGCCACCGGAGGGCGACGTACTCGGCGAACGCCGCCCGGGCCTCCGGGGGCGGCTCCGGGAGGTAGTACGGGAGCCACTGCTGGCACCCGGCCAGCGGCTTACCCTTGGCTGCCGCCGTCTCCTTCATGTCTCGGATTAGCCGGTCGGTGAGCAGGGCCGAGTCGACCACGACCGCCCACCCCAGGGCGGCGGTGACCGAGAATTCCTCATCCCCAGGGAGGGCGCCCCCGCCGGGCGGCCCGGACCCGGTCAGGCCGGCGACCTCCTGCCGGTACGCCCGGTTCATTTGCAGGACCTGTTCGTACTGCCGCGACCGGACCGCCTGCACCAGCTGCGGGGTGCAGTGGTTGGCCAGCAGGGTCGGGTTCTTCCGCAGGAACTCGTACGCGGCCCCGATCTCCTCCTTCAGGAACGCCTGCACGTCCGGCAGGTGGGCGTACCCCTGGAGGGCGAACTTCTGCTTCAAGGCGGCGGACGCCGAGTAGGCGATTTCGAACGTGTAGTAACCCCCGTACACGTCCGGGATCTGCGAGGTCGGGACGGCGACCTTGTCCTGAACCCCGACGGCGAACGACAGGCTCGGGGCGGCTAGCCGGCGGGCCAGCAGGGGGTCCAGTTGCGGGCCCCTCTGGACCCTCTGCTGGGCCCTCTGCCGGTCGGGCGATTCCGGGCCATTCGTATTGCCCCCCAGCAGCCCCTCCAAGAACTTCTTCTCCTCCGGGGTGGCCAGCTTCCCGAAGGCCGCCCAGGTCTTCGGGTCGGCCTTCTCCACCGCCCCGGCGTACCGCCGGGCCTCGGCCTCGCCCCCCGGTGCGGCCAGGGAGGCCCCGACCCGGGCGACCGCCCGGTAGTACAGTCGGTAGTCTTCGGTCAGGAGACCCGCCACCTCCCCCTTCGAATCGTTGAGCACCGCGGTGAGCGGGAACCCGAACTGGTGCAGCAAGTCGTTGGTCACCAGGTTCCGGAACGTCACCGGCAGGAGTTCCGGGCCGAGCACCGGGTTCAGCGACATCGTCACCTCGGCCCCGTACCCCTCGTCCGTCTTCCTCCCGGGGAGGAGCGACACCGGCACCCGAATCAGGTGCAGGGCGACTCCCGGGGAGTCGGCCGTGTCGTCCCCCTCGTTCTCCCGCCGGAGCTGGTTCAGGAAGTCGAGGTACCGCTTCTTCTGGGCGAGCATCAGCGCCGGCTCGATCCCGACCCCCTGCTCCTTCAGCGCCCCAAACCCGATTGTCCGACCGGCCACCAGCTCCCGCTTGATCGCGTCGTCCGGGGAGGTCAACAGGTTCGCCGGGTTGACCGGCTGGATCGGGGTGATCGGCGCAGCCGGGGCCGCCGGGGTCGGTGCGGCCGGCGCCGGGGCCGCCGGGGTCGGGAGCCGGCGGAGCGTCTCGGTGATCTCGAGCTGCCGGAGCCGCTGGTCCAGGGCGACCGTCGTCGCCGTCTGCTCGACGGCGGTCAGCGACGGGGCGGCCGGGGCCGCCGGGGCGGCCGACTTCTCGGACGACACCCGGCCGATCACCGGCGGCTTCGGCTGGGCGGCGAACGACAGGGCGGTGGCCTGGGCGAAGAACGCCTGGTCGCTCCGGGCCAGCGACCCCTGCAGCCCGAGCTGGAACTCGAGCTTGTTGTCCGTGTTCGCCGGGTCCATCAGCTTCTCGAACTGCTCCCGGTACTGGGTCAGCCGGGCCTGCCCCCACACGTCCGGGGCCTTCGGCGTCGCGCTCCCCCACCGCTCGATGTGGTCTTCCAGGTTGTCCAGGTCGCACGCCAGGGCGTGCATCGTCGGGTGCTTGCACACCTTGACGTGCTCGTGACACCGGCCGGGCGGGCAGTCCGGGTCGCACCCGTCGGTCCCGTGCGGCTTGATCAGCGCCTGGCACGCGGCCAGCGACAGCGGCACCACCGCCGCCGCCACCCGCACCCCCCACCTTCCCCAGTTCCACATTCCCACGGGCGAACCCTCCTCAGCCGCCGTCCGCCGCTCCCCCGCGGGGCGGACGGTTGTTGGCGAACCTTAATTCGACCGTTCGGGTCGTGATGGTTGAGCGGATTCTGACGGCCCGGCCGGCGCTTGACTCGGGAAACCCCCGGGGCACAATGACGGCCGGCGCCCGTCACCTCTCCCGGAGTCCCCCATGTCCACCGCCACCGCCGCGGCCCCGAAGCCGAAGCACGCCCGGCCCAAGGTCCCCGACCAGAAGATGCTCGTCGGCGGGAAGTGGGTGGACAGCGCCACCGGCAAGACGTTCGACACCCTCGACCCGAGCACCGGCGAGGTCATCTGCCGGGTCGCCGAGGGCGACAAGGCCGACGTCGACCTCGCCGTCAAGGCCGCCCGGGCCGCCCTCGAGACCGGGCCGTGGGGCCGGATGAACGCGTCCGCCCGCGGCCGCCTCCTCCACAAGCTCGCCGACGCGGTCGAGAGCCACAAGGACGAACTCGCCGCCCTCGAATCCCTCGACAACGGCAAGCCGGTCGGCGACTCGCTCGCCGCCGACCTGCCGCTCACCCTCCAGTGCTACCGGTACTACGCCGGGTGGGCGGACAAGATCCACGGCAGCACCATCCCGGTCGACGGGAACTACTTCTGCTACACCCGGCACGAGCCGGTCGGCGTCGTCGGCCAGATCATCCCGTGGAACTTCCCGCTGCTGATGCAGGCGTGGAAGTGGGGGCCGGCCCTCGCCTGCGGCAACACCGTCGTCCTGAAGCCGGCCGAGCAGACCCCGCTCACCGCCCTCCGCGTCGCCCAGCTCGCCCAGGAGGTCGGGTTCCCGGACGGCGTCATCAACGTCGTCCCGGGGTTCGGCCCGACGGCCGGGGCGGCGCTGAGCGGGCACATGGACGTGGACAAGATCGCGTTCACCGGCGAGACGACGACCGGCAAGGTCGTGATGAAGGCGGCCGCCGACTCGAACCTGAAGCGCGTCTCGCTGGAACTGGGCGGGAAGTCGCCGAACATCGTGTTCGCCGACGCCGACCTGGACGCCGCCGTCGAGGGGGCGTACTTCGGGCTGTTCTTCAACCAGGGGCAGTGCTGCGTCGCCGGCAGCCGGCTGTTCGTCCAGGAGGCGGTGTACGACGAGTTCGTCCAGAAGGTGACGGCGAAGGCGAAGGGGCGGCGGGTCGGCGACCCGTTCGAGGCGGGGGTCGAGCAGGGGCCGCAGGTGTCGCAGGAGCAGGCCGACCGGGTGATGGGGTACATCGAGCACGGGAAGAGCGAGGGGGCCAGGCTGCTGACCGGCGGCGGGCGGGCCGGGGACCGCGGGTACTACGTCCAGCCGACGGTGTTCGCGGACGTGAAGGACGACATGAGGATCGCCCGGGAGGAGATCTTCGGGCCGGTGATGAGCATCCTGAAGTTCAAGGACGCGGACGAGGTGATCGCCCGCGGGAACCGGACGGTGTACGGGCTGGCGGCGGCGGTCTGGACGCGGGACGTGAAGAAGGCGCTGCGGCTGGCGCACGGGCTGCGGGCCGGGACGGTGTGGGTGAACTGCTTCGACGTGTTCGACGCCGCGGCCCCGTTCGGCGGGTTCAAGATGAGCGGGATCGGGCGGGAGCTGGGGCAGTACGCCCTGCAGCTGTACACCGAGGTGAAGACGGTGACGATGGCGACGTGACCGACCGGATGGCGGTGCGGTCGGCCGCGTGGTAAGCTAAGATCTCGGACCGGAGGTCGCCCGTGGCACGGCCGCAACCGCTGCTGGAGGCTCACTTCCTCGTGCCGGGCCGGGCGGCGACGTGGAACGGCCCGGCCGGTCCGGCGACCTGGCGGACCCTCGAGGACGTGTCGTACGTCTACCGGACGGAGGAGCCGGGCGGGTTCCCGTACGAGACCGAGTTCTGGCTGTTCGCCCGCCTCGCCCACCACTCCCGCCGCGAGTTCACGCGCGACCTGTCGGTGACGCTGGTGTGGGGCGACGACCCGAACCGCCGGGCCGAGGTCTGCACCCGCCCGCTGGCGCCGCTGACGTTCCGCCCGGCGGTTCCGGTTCGGGATGTCGCGTTCTCGTTCTCGGCGGTGTTCGAGGGACCGGGGCGGTACGAGTTCCGGTTGTGGCACCTGGTTGTGCGGGCGTGGGATCAGGCGACGAGGCGGCGGGCGCTGGCCCGCGCCCACGTCCGGCTGGAGGGTTAGCCATGCCGCGGAAGCGGAACCCGCTGCCGACCCCGCCGCCCGCGAACGGCGGGTACGAGTTCGAGGTGGTCGAGTTGGGGCCGCCGGCCTACCCGGCTCCGGTGCCGCCGGCGAAGTCGCGCGGCCGGCCCGTCCCGGCCGGCGACGGCGAGGGGTTGCCGCCCCGACCCGCCCCCGGCGCCGCCCGGAAGTCTCGCCCGAAGGTGCCGCTCGTGCCGACGGAGGAGGAAATCGGACGACTCCCGCTGTGGGCGCGGGTGGCTTGGGCCGCGCGGTGCGCCCGGCGGGTGCAACCAGCCTACCGCGAGTTCTGGGCGGGCACTTCCGAGCGCACCCTCCGAGTGCTTGATCGCGCCGTCCGTACTGCGGAACAGGCCGCCGCCGCCGCCACCCGCCTTGCCGACGCCGACGCCCTCGCCGCCACCCTCGCCGCCGCCGCCCACCCCGCCCCCGGCCACGCCTTCCCCGCCGCCGCCGCCGCCGCCGGGGCCGCCGCCAGCGCCGCCGTGGTTGGCGCCCCGTACGCCGCCCGCTCCGTCGCCGACGCCGCCCGCCACGCCGTCCACCTGATCCTCTCCACCGCCGCGGTCGACACCCCGCTGGCGGCGCAACTGCGGTGCCTCCGCCGCGACTTCGCCCGGCTCAGGCGGCTGGCCCGCGAGCAGAACTGGACCGACGACACCCCGGTCCCGCCGGACGTGTTCGGCCCGCTGTGGCCGCCCGGGGTCGAGCCGCACTGGGCGGTCGAGCCACCCGCCCCACCGGCGGCCGGGTGACCGGCACGGGGGTTGCGTTCGAGTCGCCGGCGAACTTCCCGGCGGGCGTTAGACGGCGCCCGCCGGCGGGTAGTATCCGGAGTCCGGTTCCGACCACATCCCCAAGGAGGCACTCACGTGGCCACCCGCACCGCACCCCCGGCCGCCGCCGGGCCGACCTTCCCGACCCGCATCGACCTCCCGGCCGACGCCCGGGCCAAGCTCGTGTCGCTGCTGAACCAGCGGCTGGCCGACACCTTCGACCTGATGTCGCAGACGAAGTTCGCCCACTGGAACGTGAAGGGCTCGAACTTCTACGGGCTGCACCAGCTGTTCGACAAGCTGGCCGAGCTGCTGGAGGGGCACGTCGACACGATCGCCGAGCGGGTGACCGCCCTCGGCGGGGTGGCGATGGGGACGGTGCGGCAGGCGGCGGCGATGAGCCAGACCCCCGAGTTCCCGGCGAACACGTTCAAGGGGATGGACGTGGTGGCGGCGATGGCCGACCGGTACGCGGCCGCCGGGAAGGCGACCCGGGAGGGGATCGACCAGGCCGACGAGCTGGGCGACAAGGACACCGCCGACCTGCTCACCGACGTGTCCCGCGACCTCGACCAGGGGCTGTACTTCCTCGAAGCCCACCTCCAGGGGTGAGCCGGCGACGCGTAGGGCCGGCGGTGCCGGCCGCCCTCGCGGCGGCCGGCACCGCCGGCCCTACACGAGCCGCCACACCAGCACGGCGAGCAGCACCAGCGCCACGGCCGCCAGCAGCGCGACCCACCGCCGCAGGCCCCCGCCGGCCGGAGCGGACAGCGCCCGCAACTCCGCCTCCGCCTCGTCGCAGGCCCGCACGAACCCCGGCCGGTCGTCGATCCGCTGGTAACTCGCCTCGTGGACGATCTTGTTCCGCACCGTGGCGACGAACCGCAGCTTCCGCACCAGCGCCGGCCCGAGCCGGGCCTGCACGCTCGTCACCTTCTCGTGCAGCCCCCTCCCGGACGCCCCGGCCTGCTCCAGTAGCGATTCGAGCCCCTTCGCCCGGGTCACCGCCAGCTCCACGTCGCTCATCCGGTCACGCCGGGGGCATCAGGCGGGGGTTCGCGAACACCACCTTCCACGGCCGGACCGTCCACCGCAGGAACACCCCGGCGGCGTGGAACGGGTCGGCCCGGATCAGCTCCTCGGCCGCCTCCGCCGACTCCGCCTCGTACACGATCAGCGCCCCGAAGTTGTCCTCGAACGGGCCGGCCGCGAACAGCCGGTCGGCCTCGAGAAGCGACGTCAGGTACGCCCGGTGGGCCGGCCGGTGCGCGGCCACCAGCGCCTGGTCCTGGCTGTACTCGATCACGGCGGCGTACTTCACCACGTGCCCTCCGGGCCGCGGCCCGCGGCCGCCACCGCCACCCGCTCGGCCGGGAAGTACGCCCGGCTCAGCGCGGCGTGCGCCCCGAACAGCGCGGCGGTGAAGGCCAGGTCGCCGACGAGCGTGCCGCGGTAGAACGGGACGGCGGCGGCGTAGCAATCCATCAGCCCGGCGAGCGAGTACCCGTACGGCAGCGCCTGTTCGAGCCAGCTCCCGAAGTTCGTCACCAGGAAGAACAGCCCGCTCGCGGCCAGGGCCGCCGCCCCGATCCGCACCGGCGACTCGGTCCGGCGCAGCAGCCACCACCCGAGGGCGAGGTAGACGGCGTAGCAGGCCCAGGTCGGCGGGTGCGGGGGCATCCCGTACTGGAGGTACGCCCCGAGTTCCTTCAGCCCGAGGGCCAGGGCGAACACCGCGGCCGCCGGCCGGAAGCCGAGCCGGGCGAACGCGAACAGCCCCAGCGCCCCCAGCGCCGACAGGTTCCACGGCCGGACCGCCGGCGGCAGCAGGGTCAGGCCGGCGGCCAGGACGCCGGCCGCGGCCACGGCCAGGGTCATCGGCCGGAGCCGGGTCGGCGGGTCGGGAACGCGGTCGCCGGTCACGGCGGGCCTCCGGGGGTTGGGGCGGACAGGGCTAACCTACGGACCCCGCCCCGCCCCGGCCCGCCGGCGGCGGGCGTACCCGAGCACCCCCGCCCCGACCGCCGCCAGCGCCAGGCCGGTCGGCTCCGGCACCGCCGCGGACGGGGTGAACAGCAGGAACGACGGCCCGCTCAGCCCGCCGCTCCCGGCCGTCACGAAGTTCCCCAGGAACGACCCGTCGGCGGCACTGTACCGCTTCACCGTGTTGTCCCCGCTCAGCACGTACAGGTTCCCGTCCGGCCCGAACGCCAGGTCGTTCGCCCCGGTCAGCCCGCCGCTCATGAACCCGACGAACGGGCCGACGAAGGCCAGCGTCTGGGACCGCTCGACCACCTCCCCGAGCCCCCGCCCGACGTACAGGCTGCCGTCCGGCCCGACCGCCAGCCCGCGGGGGTTGTCCTCCACCACCGAGTTGAGGAACGCCCCGGTCGTGCCGTCGAACCGGTCCAGCCGGCCGGTGTTGTTCGACAAGAACAGGTCGGCCGTGCCGAACACCAGGGACAGCGGCTCGTTCAGCGGCGGCACCGCCCCGGTGGCGAAGTTGTCGACGAACGCCCCGGTCGCCCCGTTGTACCGCAGCACCTGGTTCGACAGCCGGCTGGCGACGTACAGGTTCCCGTCCGGGCCGAACGCGAGGTCTTCCGGGCCGTTCAGCCCGCCCGACCCGGCGGCCACGAACACCCCCAGGAACGCCCCGGTGGTGGCGTCGTACCGGAGGACGCTGTCGGTCTCGCGGCTGCCGACGTACAAGCTGCCGTCCGGGCCGAGGGCCAGCCCGCGGGGGTTGTCCAGGCCGCCGGACCCGGCGGTCACCAGCACCCCGAGGAACGCCCCGGTCGCGTCGTCGTACCGGAGCACGCTGTCGGTGTTCGAGCTGCTGACCAGCAGGGCGGCGCGGGCGTCCGGACCGGAACCGGCCAACAGCGCGACGGCGGCGAGCACCCGCCCGAGTCGTGCGGCGTTCATGTGCGGTCCTCACGGGGTGGGAGAGCGGGTGCCGGCGGCGGCACCCCCGGCCGCGACTGTACCCGCCGGCCGGCGGGCCGACAACAACCGATTCTCGCGGACGGATTCGTCCGCGGGCGCCGCCGATCGGGTACAATGGCCGCGCCACCGAGGGGGACCGCCGATGAGCCTGGACCCGAAGACGTGGGACGACTTGCGCATCGGGGTGCCGGGCGGCCCGCTGCCCGCCCTGCCCGACGGGGACGACCCGGGGACGGTCTCGCGGGTCGAGCCCGGCCTCGAACTCCGGCCCGGGGAGACGGAACTCGGCCGGCCGCCGCAGGTCCCCGCCGACCTCGCCCCGCTGTCGGCCGAGGACGAGGCCCGGCTCCGGCTCCTGGACGAGGAGCAGGCGGCCCGGGAGATCGAGGAGGCGGACCTGCTGTTGAACGCCGACCCGACCGGGCTCGGCTGGCTCGGGTGGTTCGGGTCCCCGCTCGCGTTCGCCCTGCTCCTCGGCACCGCCGGGGTGTTCGGCATCTTCCTGTTCAACCAGACGGTGCAGCTGCTCGCCGCGCTCGCCTCCGCCCCGGAGTGGGCCCGGTACGCCGGGTACGCCGGCCTCGTGCTGTTCGGCGCCTGCGTCCTGTACGCCTTCCTCCGGTTCCTGGTCGTCTACCTCCGGCTGCGGGAGAACCGGCAGCTGCGGGTGAAGGGGATCGCGGAGCTGTCGAAGCGGACCCGGCTGCGGTGGCTGGCGGCCCGGAAGAACGCGGAGGCCCGGGCCCAGGTCGAGGCGTACATCCGGGCGTACCCGCTGGACACCCCCCAGGACCGCAAGGCGCTGCTCGCCCTGGGGCTGACGGACGAGGCCCAGGCCCGGCTGCGGGCGGCCCGGAAGGAGCTGCTCGACCCGGACAAGTTCGCCTCGACCGAGCAGTGGTTCGCCCGGTTCCGGGACTGGTTCCAGGCCGAGCTGGACGCGGCCGCCGAGGCCCGGATCAAGTACTGGGGCAGCCGGGTGTGGGTGGTGACGGCGGTGTCCCCGAACGCGACGGTGGACTCGGGGGCGGCCCTGTTCTACGCGTTCTCGCTCCTGACCGACCTGTGCCGGGTGTACCACCTGCGGGCCGGGCGGACCGGGACGGCGGTGCTGCTCGGGCGGGTGTTCTTCAACGCCTACCTGGCCGGGCAGGGGGCGGAGTGGGAGAAGCTGGCCGAGGACCAGTACGACCAGCTGTTCGGGGAGGCGATGAACCTGGTCGGGGTGGGGGTGAGCTCGAACGTGGTCGGGAAGCTGCTCGGGAAGGTCGGGGCGAAGGCGACCACCGGGTACCTGAACCGGCTCCTGCTCGTGCGGCTGGGCCGGTACGCCGCCCGGCTGCTCCGCCCGGTCACCCGGGAGTGAGCAAAAAACCGGAACGCGGATGACGCGGGATGAAACCCCGCGGATGAACGCCGGATTCAGAACCAGAGATTTGTTCTGATCCGTGTCATCCGCGGGCTCTGATCCCGCGTCATCCGCGTTCCGCCTTTTGCCCGACCCCCTACGCGAAGATGTCCTTCACCACGTGGCCGTACACGTCGGTCAGCCGGAAGTCGCGGCCGGCGTGGCGGTACGTCAGCTTCTCGTGGTCCACGCCGAGCAGGTGCAGGATCGTGGCGTGCAGGTCGTGCATGTGCACCTTGTCCTTCACCGCGTGGTAGCCGAACTCGTCCGTCGCCCCGTGGATGTGGCCGCCCTTCACCCCGCCGCCGGCGAGCCACATCGTGAACCCCTGCGGGTTGTGGTCCCGGCCGTCCTTCCCCTGCGTCACCGGGGTCCGCCCGAACTCCGCCCCCCACACCACCAGCGTGTCCTTCAACAGCCCCCGCCCCTTCAGGTCGGCGAGCAGCCCGGCGATCGGCTTGTCCACCTCCTTGGCGTTCGGCTCGTGCTGCTTGATGTTCCCGTGCTGGTCCCACTTGAAGCTGTTGTGCGTCACCTGGATGTACCGCACCCCGGCCTCCGCGAACCGCCGGGCCATCAGGCACTGCCGGCCGAACTCGTCCGTCGGCTTCTCCCCGATCCCGTACAGCTTCAGCGTGTCCTTCGTCTCCGACCGGATGTCCGTCACCTTCGGCACCGCCGCCTGCATCCGGAACGCCAGCTCGTAGCTCGCCGCCGTCGCCTCCAGCCGGTCGTCCGCCCCCGCCCGGGCCGCGTACTCCTTGTTCAACTGCTGCATGAAGTCGAGCTGCCGCCGCTGCAGTTCGGCCGGCACCTCGGGGTTGTGCACGTTCTTGATGGTGGCGCTCGACGCCGGGACGCCGGCGGCCCCGATGGCCGTCCCCTGGAAGGCGGCGGGCAGGAACGCGTTGCCGTACAGCTGCGCCCCGCCGTGGCCGCGGGTCGGGCAGACGGTGACGAACCCGGGCAGGTTCTGGTTCTCGGTCCCCAGCCCGTAGGTGACCCAGCTGCCGACGCTCGGGCGGGTCAGGGCGATGTCGCCGGTGTGGAGCTTCAGCACCGCCTGCCCGTGGCTCTGCCCCTCGGTGTGCATGCTGTTGACCACGCACAGGTCGTCGGCGTGCCGGGCGACCTCCGGGAACAGGTCCGAGACCGGGATGCCGCTCTCCCCGTACCGGTTGAACTTCCACAGCGACTTCATCAGCTTCTTCGAGACGGTCGCCCCCTTCGCCGGCTCGAACGGCAGCTGCTGGCCGTCGCGCTTGTCCAGCTCGGGCTTCGGGTCGAACGTGTCGACCTGGGACGGGCCGCCGTGCATGAACAGGAAGATGACCCGCTTGGCCCGGGCCGGGTGGTGGCCGGCCTTGGCGGCGGTCGCGTCCTTCGTCTCGCCGGCCCGGACGAGCTGGTCGAGGAACGCGAGGTACCCGAACCCGGCCCCGGCGGACGCGGCCTGCAGCATCGCACGGCGGGAGAGCATGGCACGGCTCCTCGGTGACAAATCGGAACGCGGATGACGCGGGATCAAACCCCGCGGATGAAAGACCGGATCAGAACAAGACTCTTGTTCTGATCCGCGTTGATCCGCGGGGTTTGATCCCGCGTCATCCGCGTTCCGATTTCTCTTACTCCACGAACCGGAACTCGCTGCACCCGAACACCGACAGGCACACCGCCGACCACGCGGCCAGCTGCGGGTCCTTCGGCCTCTGCCCGGTCGGCAGCGTCTCGATCGCCTTCTTGTAGTCGGCCAGGAACGTCGTCGCGGCGGCCGCCTCGGCGGCGGTCGGGGCCCGGCCGAGCGCCCGGCGGAACAGCAGGGCGAACCGCTTGCCGGCGTCCGCCTCGTCGGCGATCAGCCGCTCGGCGGCGGCCTTCGCCTGGGCGTTCGCGAACGTGCTGTTCATCAGGTACAGGGCCTGGGTGCTGACCGTGGTCGCGTCCCGCTGCCCGTCCCCCACGTCCGGGTCGGCGAAGTCGAACACCTCGAACAGGGTGGTCAGGTCGTTCCGGATCACCGGCAGGTACACCGCCCGCTTCAGGATCGGGTCGGTGTTGAACCCGCCCAGCGAGTTGTTGTCGATCGCCCGGTCCGGGAAGTGCGACACCACCGGCCCGCCGCCGTTCAGGTCGAGCTTCCCGGACACGGAGAGGATGCTGTCCCGGATCACCTCCGCCTCCACCCGCCGCCGGGCCGCCCGGCCGAACAGCCGGTTCTCCGGGTCGGCGGCGGGCGGCTGGTCGTGGGCGGCGGACTGGCGGTAGGTGCGGCTCAGCACGACCTCGCGGATCAGCCCCTTGTGGCTCCAGCCGTTCTTGGCGAAGTTCACCGCGAGGGTGTCGAGCAGTTCCGGGTGGCTCGGCTTCTCGCCCTGGATGCCGAAGTTGTCCACCGTGCGGACGAGGCCGGACCCGAACAGGTGGTGCCAGACCCGGTTCACCGCCACCCGGGCGGTCAGCGGGTTCGCCGGCGACGCGACCCACTCGGCCAGCTCCTTCCGCCCGCTCTGGTTCGCCGGCAGGGTCGGCTTCGGGCCGGCGGTGGCGACCTGCAGGACGCCCCGCGGGACGACCGCCCCGAGCTGCGCCGGGTTGCCGCGGATGTTGATCCGGGCGTCCTCCACCTTGTCCTCGTCGCGGACGGCCATCGCCATCTTCGGCGGGGCCGGGGCCGCCTTCTTCAGCGCCGCCTCCTCCGCCTCCAGCTTCTTCACCTTCGCCTCGGCCTCGGCCGCCGCCGCCTTCACGTCGGCCGGCACCCCCATCCCCATCTCGGGGTCCTTCGCCAGCTCCCCGGCCGGGACGAACCGGACCGCGTCGGCGATCACGTGCCCCTCGGTCCCCTTGTTCGACAGCGTCACCGACCCGTCGGAGCCGGCCTTGAACTTGAACGTCCCGACCGGCTGGAACAGGCCGTCGATCTTGCCCGGCTTCGACTGGTCGAGGGCGACGGTCTTCTCCCCGCCGTCGAACACGACGGTGACCGGGACGTTGGTCGCCCGGCCCGGCCCGCCGGTGTACGACACCAGCACCTCGTACTCCCCGGGCTTCGGCAGCTTCGGGGTGAAGGTGATCGACTTCTGGCCCTTCCCGGCCTTGTCGTCGTGGACGTACCCGGCGCCGACGTAGGGCTTGGTGAAGGTGGACGCCTTCCACATGCCGACGGCCTTCGCGTCGGGGTCGTCCACGGTGATGCCGATCAGCTTGCCGGGGAGCCGGGCGGCGGCCTTGTCCCCGGCCGCGGCCACCTCCGCCTTCGCCTTCTTGATCTCGTCCTGCAGCTTCTTCAGCTTGTCGTCGTACTCCTTGCGGGCGGCGACCGCCTTCTCGGCGTCCGGCCCGCCGAGCGGGCGGAGCATCCACCCGGAGACGGCGTTGTTCCCGAGCTTGATCCCGTTCACCGTCCGGGTGCTGGTGAAGATGCCGGCGAGGGCGTAGTAGTCGGCGGTCGGGACCGGGTCGAACTTGTGGTCGTGGCACCGGGCGCACCCGAGGGTGAGCCCGAGGAACGCCTTGCCGACGGTGTCGATCTGCTCGTCGGCCACGTCCCACCGGAGCTTCGGCTTGTCGCGCTCGGCGAGGATCTTCGGGCCGACGACCAGGAACCCGGTGGCGGTCAAGAGGTCGTCGCGCTCGGCCTGGTCCTTCGCCGGCAGGAGGTCGCCGGCGAGCTGCTCGACCACGAACCGGTCGAACGGCTTGTCCTGGTTGAACGCCCGGATGACGTAGTCGCGGTACAGGTACGCCTCGTGGAAGGTGAGGTTCTCGTCCTTCCCGTTCGAGTCGGCGTACCGGGCGAGGTCGAGCCAGTGCCGGCCCCACCGCTCGCCGAACCGGGGCGACGCGAGCAGCGCGTCCACCACCTTGGCGTAGGCGGCCGGGGACGGGTCCTTGGCGAACGCCTCGACCTCTTCCGGCGCCGGCGGCAGGCCGACCAGGTCGACGTACAGGCGGCGGATCAGGGTGCGGGGGTCGGCGTCGGCGGCCGGCTTCAGGCCCGCGGCTTCGAGCCGGGCCTGGATGAAGCGGTCGAGGTCGGACGCGGCCCACGCGGCGTCCTTGACGGCGGGGGCGGGGTGGGCCGTCGGCGGCCGGAAGCTCCAGAACTGCCGGCCCTTCTCCAGGTCGATCCCGGCGACCGCGGCGGCCTTCCCGTCCCGCGGGTCGGGGGCGCCCATCTTCACCCACGCCTCGAAGTCCTTGACGACGGAGTCCGGCAGCTTCCCCTTCGGCGGCATCAGGGCGAGGCCGTCCTCGTGGAGGGCGTGGATCAGCAGGCTCTCGGTCGGCTTCCCGGGGACGACGGCCTTGCCGGAGTCGCCGCCCTTGAGCAGCCCCGCGCGGGTGTCGACGAGGAGCCCGCCCTTCGGCCCCTTCTTGGTGTCGGCGGCGTGGCAGGAGTAGCACTCCTTGACCAGCACCGGGCGGATCTTGTTCTCGAAGAACGCCAGCCCGGCCTTGTCGGCGGCCTTCTCCTGCCCGGCGGCGGTCGGCAGGGGGGCGACCCCGGACGCGAGCACGGCAGCGGTGAGGAGCAGGCGGGGCATGTGGGGGGACTCCGGGCGGCGAGAGCGGCCGGCGGGGCGTGGTACGGATATGAGAGCAGAGTGGGGGCGGGTTGGACAGGGAAATTCCCCCGCAGGGGCGGCGGTTGTCACATAGCCCCCGGCTTGCCGGGGGTCCTGAAACACCCCCGGCAAGCCGGGGGCTATGTGCGGACACCGACCGGGATTCCGCGTCCACCCCGTCCCCATCCGGCTCTCATCACGGTGGAGGCCCTCCCGATGGCCGACCCCCTCCCCGGCCGGGCGCCGGCCGACCGCGTCGACGAGTTCGTCCGGCTGCTCGCCCAGAACCAGCGGCGGCTGTTCGTCTACGTCCACACCCTGGTCCCCCGCCGGGACGACGCGGACGAGGTGCTGCAGAACACCAACCTGGTGCTGTGGCGGGAGTTCGGGTCGTTCGCGCCGGGGACGAACTTCGCCGCCTGGGCCTGCCGGGTGGCTCTCAACCAGGTCCTCGCCTGGCGGAAGAAGCGGCAGCGCGACCGGCTCCAGTTCTCGGACGAGTTCCTGACGGTGGTGGCGGCCGAGACCGAGGGCGCGGCCGACGCCCTGGAGGAGCAGAACCGGGCGCTGGCCGGGTGCCTGGAGAAGCTGCCGGCCGAGCAGCGGGAGTTGGTCCGGCTGCGGTACACCGAGGGCGGGACGATCGAGGCGGTGGCGGCGGCCGCCCGGCGGACGGTCGAGGCGACGTACCGGGCCCTGTCCCGCGCCCGCCACGCGTTACACGACTGCGTCACCCGCACGCTCGCCCGGGAGGCCCGCGCATGACCGACGAACTCCGCGCCCTGTGCGAGGCCGCCGTCGAGGGGGCGCTGACCCCGGACCAGGCCGCCCGGGTGGAAGACCTGTGCCGCGCCGACCCGGCCGCCCGGCGGTTCCTGGTCGAGCACCTGAACCTGCACGCTGCGCTGGTGTGGGCGGCCGCGGACCCGGCGCTTCTCGGCGAGCGGCCGGGTTTACCCCGGCCGTTTTCGGAGGCCGGCCGGGGTAAACCCGGCCGCTCGCCGCGCCACGTCGTCAAGTGGGCCGGGTGGGCGGTGGCGGCCGGGCTGCTCGTCGCCGCGGGGGTGGTCGCGCTGACCCGCACCGGCGGCACCGCGGGGCCGGCCGACTTCGCCCGCCTCACCGACGCCCGCGGCTGCACCTGGCAGAGCGGGACCCTCCCGACCGCCGACGGCTCCCGGCTCGGGGCCGGGCGGCTGCGGCTCGCCGAGGGGGTCGTCCGGGTCGTGTTCGACAACGGGGCGGAGTTGCGGCTCGAAGGCCCGGCCGACCTGGAGCTGTGCGCCGCCGACCGGTGCCGGCTGCACGCCGGGCGGCTGGTCGGGCGGTGCCCGGACACGGCCCACGGGTTCGTGGTCGAGACCCCGACCGCGGCGGTCCGCGACTTCGGGACCGAGTTCGGGGTGAGCGTCGGGGACGGGCGGGCCGACGTCCAGGTGTTCTCCGGCCGGGTGGACGTGACGCACGGCGCGACCGGCCGGGTGGAGCAACTGCCGACCGGGCGCGGGATGCGGTTCACCGCCGCCGAGGCCAGCCCGCTGGACCCGAAGGCCGAGGCCCCGCAGCGGCCGGTCGCCGACCCGCCCCGCCCCCCGGGGCAGCGGCGGGTGACCATCACCACCGCCGCCGGCCGGGGGCGGGACGGGTACGTGGCCGGGAAGCCGAACGAGAACCACTCGGACGTGCTGATCCTGGTGAAGAACACGCTGTCCCGGCAGACCGACTACTACCGGAAGGGGTACGCCGGGTTCGACCTGGCCCCGCTCGCCGGGCTGCGGGTGGCCGACGCCCAACTCTCCTTCACCCAGGCGCCGAGCGGGTGGGGGTTCGCGTCCGAGGTGCCGGACGCCACGTTCTCCGTGTACGGGCTGACGGACGAGGGGCTGAACGACTGGCCGGAGGACGGGCTGGTGTGGGAGACGGCCCCGGCGAACGCCCCGGGCGGGGCGGCGGTGGACCCGGCCAAGACGGTGAAGGTGGGCGAGTTCCGGCTGGCCCAGGGGGTGCAGACCGGGGTGTCGTCGGTGACCGGGCCGGCCCTGGCGGCGTTCCTGAACGGGCGGAAGACCCCGTTCGCGACGTTCATCCTGGTGCGGGACACGCCCGGGAGCGGGCGGCAGGACTACGTCCACGGGTTCGCCGGCCGGGACCACCCGACCCTGCCGCCGCCGGCGCTGAAGCTGGTCGTCGAGGGGAAGTGAAGTTCCGGGCGACGGGGTGGGTGGCGAAGAACCCGGGCCACCGGCCCGGGTTCGACGTCAGCGGCCAACCCTCTCGCCACCCCGTCGCTGACGCTCCGGGTTCGCCCGGCGCGGTCACGCCGCCCGCCGCAGCGACTTCGACAGGTACGCCCCGATCACCTCCACCACCCGGGCCTGCTGGGCCTCGGTGATCTCCGGGAACATCGGCAGGGCCAGCACCGTCGCCGCCGCCTCCTCGCTCGCCGGGAAGTCCCCGGCCCGGTGCCCCAGGTGCCGGAAGCACTCCTGCTCGTGCAGGCACAGCGGGTAGTACACCTCCACCCCGACCCCGCCCGCCTTCAGGTGCGCCACCAGCGCGTCCCGGTGCCCCGCCGGCACCCGCACCACGTACTGGTTGAACGTGTGCCGCCGGTCCTCCTCGGCCACCGGCCGGCGGAGGAACCCGTGCAGGTCGGCCGCCTCGACCAGCCGGTCGTACCGGCGGGCCGCCTCCTCCCGCCCGGCCAGCCACCCCGGGACGTGCGGGAGGAACACCCGCAGCACCGCCGCGTGGACGGCGTCGAGCCGCATGTTGTACCCGACGTACTTGTGGTAGTACCGCGTCTCCGACCCGTGCACCCGCAGGGCCCGCAGCTTGCGGTCGGTGTCCGGGTCGTTCGTCGTCACCAGCCCGGCGTCGCCCAGCGCCCCGAGGTTCTTGGTCGGGTAGAAGCTCATCGCCGCCGCCGCCCCGAGGGTGCCGCACCGCCGCCCCCGGTACTCGCTCCCGAACGACTGGGCCGCGTCCTCGACCACGAACAGTTGGTGCTCCTCCGCCACCTCCCAGACCGCGTCCATGTCGCAGCACTGGCCGTACAGGTGGACCGGGACGACCGCCTTCGTCTTCCGCGTCACCTTGGCGTCGAGCTGGTCCGGGTCGAGGTTGTAGGTGAGCGGGTCGATGTCGGCGAACACGGGGGTGGCCCCGACCCGGCAGACGGCGCCGGCGGTGGCGAAGAAGGTGAAGGTTGGGACGATCACCTCGTCCCCCGGGCCGACCCCGAGGGCGTGCAGGGCGAGCACGAGCGCGTCGGTCCCGGACCCGCACCCGACGGCGAACGACGCCCCGCAGTACGCCGCCGCCTCCTTCTCGAACGCCGCCACCTCCGGCCCGAGGATCGCCTGCCCGGACCCGAGCACCCCGAGGACGGCGGCGTCGATCTGCGGCTTCAGGAGCCGGTACCGGGCGGTGACGTCGCAGAGCGGGACGGGGGCGGGGTTGGTCACGGTCGGCCTCCGGGCGGAAGTCGGCTACCCATACGGTCCCCCGGGGGGCGGTGTCAAGGCGGGGAAGACCGGAAGCGATCGCACGCGGATGAAGAGGATGGCAACCGGATGCAGATGATCGGAATGAAATCGACTTTTGTCTGATCCTCTTGATCCCGTCCCTCATCCTCTTCATCCGCGTGCGATCGCTTCCTACCTTGAAGAGTGTCCGTCCCCCCGTCCCGGCCCCGGTCACCCATGCCCGACTCCCCGTGGCTCGCCCTGCGACAGGCCCAGGAGGCGATGGCCGACAGCCGCCCGGAGGACGCCCACCGGCTGATCGCCCCGCACGCCGCGGCCGGGTACCGGCGGGCCATCCGGCTCGCCCGGGACGTCGTCCGGGCGTACGTCGCCCGGGCCACCGCCGCCCTCGACCGGGCCGACCCGGCGGCCGCCTGGGCCGACCTGACCGCGGCCGAGACGCTGAACCGCGACGGCAAGGAGGTGACGGCGCTGCGGCAGGCCCTCGTCCGCCTCGCCCTGGTCCGGGCGCGGGCGGCGCTGGAGGCCGGCAACCCGCTCGACGCGGCGGCCGCCGCCGGCCGGCTCCGGGACCACGGGGCCCAGACCCCGGACCTCGACGCCCTGGAGGCGGTCGCCCAGGACTGGGTGACGGCCGCCGAGCAGGCCGACCGCGGGGAGTTCCTCCGGGCGGTCGCCGAGCTGGACCGGCTCCGCCCGCGGCTCCCGCAGCCGGACGGGCTGGACCGGTACCGGGCCGAGGTGACGGCCCGCCACGCCCGGTTCCGGGAGGCGGTCGGGCGGCTGTACGACGCGGCCGAGGGCCGGCGGTGGCGGGCCGCCCTGGAGGCGGCCGACGAGGTGCTGGCGGCCGCCCCCGAGCACCGGGAGGCGAAGGCGGTGCGGAGCCGGGCGTGGCTGGCGGTGACGAACCCGGACGGCCGCGGGGGGCCGGCCGAGGGCGGGCCGGCGGAGACGGTGACCGGGCCGTACCCGACCCCGGCCGAGTCGGCGCCGGGGAGCGGGTCGGGGTTCCCGTACACCCCGCCGTTCCCGGTCGCCGCCCCCGCCCTGCCGAAGCGGTTCCTGCTGTGGGTGGACGGGGTCGGCGGGTACCTGGTGTGCCTCGGCAGCCGGGTGTCGTTCGGGCAGGCGACCGGGGACGGGCCGGTGGACGTGCCGCTGTTCGCCGACGTGTCCCGGCTGCACGCCGAGGTGGCCCGGGACGGGGAGGGGTACGTGGTGGAGAGCGGGAAGGGGGTGGCGGTGAACGGGAAGGGGGCGACCCGGTGCGGGCTGGCCGCCGGGGACCGGGTGACCCTCGGGGGGACGTGCCAGTTCCTGTTCCACCGCCCGGTCGCGGTCAGCTCGACCGCCCGGCTGGAGCTGACCAGCGGGCACCGGCTGCCGGTCGCGGTGGACGGGGTGCTCTTGATGGCGAACGAGCTGATCCTCGGCCCCGGCCCGGCGGCCCACGTCCCGGTCCCGGGGCTGACCGAGCACGTGCTGGTGTACCGGTCGAAGGACGGCCTCGGGGTGCGGGTGCCGGGCGGCCCGTACCGGGTGGACGACCGGGTGTGCCACGACCGGGCGGCGCTGCCGCTGCCGGCGGTGGTGACCGCCGACGCGGTCACGTTCGCGGTCGAGCCGGTGACCGGGCGGCTGTGAGCGGGTTCCGTCCGAGCCCGAGCGCGAGCGAGGGTTCAGGTTCGACCCTCGCTCGCGCTCGGGCTCGGACGGAACCCGCTCACCCCGTCAGCAGCCCCACCTCCGCGTACCGCCCGAGTGCCTCGTCGACCGCCCGCCCCAGCGCCTCGCGCCGCGCCGCCGGGTCCGCCACCGGCCGGCCGGCCGCCTCGACGTGGACCGCCCCGGCGGCCAACCGCTCGACGAGGGCGGCCCGGTCGCGGGTGCCGTCGAGCAGCGGGAGCAGGTGCCGGTCGAGGTCGGTCGCCCGGTAGAACTCGTGCCGCCGGGTCGCCGCCCCGGGTTCGCCGGCCGCCAGCCGGGCGCGGGCCACCGCCAGCGCCACCGGCCGCGGTCCGACCCCCACCGCCGGGACCGCGGCGGCGTGCAACTCCAACAGGTCCGACGCCAGGAAGGTGTTGAGCACGACCGCCGGCAGCCCCGCGTCCGCCGCCCCGAGCAACTCGGCCACCCCCGCCTCCAGTTCCGCGAACGGCACCGTCCCCGGCCACGCCGCCCCGAGCACCCGCATCGCCGCCTTCAGCGCCGGCTTGGTCGTCGAGATGGTCAGCCCGGACGGCGTCCGGTAGCGGGCGGTCGTCTTCGGCGTGAGGTCAGCGGCGCCCCCGTCCGGGCGGTGCGGCAGGCCGACGTGGAGGCGGCGGACGGCGTCCGGGCGGATCGTCCAGGCCGGGGCGGCCCCGGCGCGGACCAGCAGCGACTCGCGGAACGTGCGGTTGCGGACGAAGTCGAGGTACTGCTCGGTCTGGACCGGGTCGGTGGCCAGCGCCTCGACCCCCTTCCGCACGTCCGGGCTGAAGTTCGACGCCACCATCGTCCCGACCCGCGCCTCGCCGAGGTACCGCAGCCCGTGTTCGGCGGCCAGGTCGGCGAACTGGTGGAAGTACAGCGGGTCGTTCACCTCCTCCAGGTGCTCGTGGTACAGGTAGCTGTCGGACAGGTCGCGGACCCGGCCGAGTTCGGTGCGCAGCAGGGTGCCGTACGGGCCGGTGTCGTTGGCGGACGCTTGGGCGAGGAAGTCGAGGAGGGCGCGGGCCTGGGCGATCCGCTCGCGCGGGCCGGCGAACCGGGCCGCGTGGTACCGCAGCATCTCGCGGACCGCCCCGCGGAGGTGCCACCCGGGGTACGTGTTGTAGCTGACGTAGGCCACCCCGCTCGGGGTGAGGTGGTCCGCACAGACGGCGAGGATCTTCCGGCGGACGGGTTCGGGCACCCACGAGAAGACGCCGTGGCAGATGACGTAGTCGAACGGGCCGTAGGCGGCGTCGATGTCGAGGATGTCGGCGCGGCGGAGGGTGACGTTGGCGAGGCCGGCGGCGCGGGCGATGCGCTCGGCGTCGGCGACTTGGCGGGCGGACGCGTCGACGCCGACGAACGTGGCGCGGGGGAACGCTTCGGCGAGCGGGAGGAGGTTGCCGCCGTGGGCGCAGCCGAGTTCGAGGACGCGGGCGGTCTCGACCGGCGGGGGGTCGAGGCCGAACAGGGTGGCGACGGTGGCGAGGCGGGACGGGTGGGTCTGCGGGAACGGGTGGATGTCGTACGGGACGTCGTCGTAGGGGTCGGGCATGGGTGGGTCCGGGGAAGCGGGCCGGTCCGAGCCCGAGCGCCAGCGAGGGACCAGGTCTGACCCTCGCTGGCGCTCGGGCTCGGACGGGGGTCCGGCGCCCGTCACTGCGCCGCGGTGCCGACCACCCGGGCCGGCTTCCGCTGCCGGTACAGCTCCAGCCGCGTCTCGTAGTCCGCCTCCCGCTCCGCGTCGCCGGCCAGCAGCCCCATCGCCTTCTCCTGCCACCTCACCGCCTCGTCGAACTCCCCGCACTCGGCGCACGCCGCCGCCAGCGTGTCCAGGAACCCCGGCTCGGCCCAGTCCGTCAGCTCGCACGCCCGGGTCGCGCAGCCCCGCGCCTGCGGCCCGTTCCGCACGTCCGGGTCCGGGCAGGTGCTCCACACCCAGGCCAGCTGGTTGAACGTCCCGGCGTGCCGCGGGTCCTTCTTCAGCGCCTCCATGTGGTCCCGCACCGCCGCCGCGTACCGGCCCCGGGCGTAGTGCACCCCGGCCCGGAAGTTGTACGGCATCACCGACCCCGGCGCGAGCCGCACCGCCTCGTCGAAGTCGGCCAGGGCCCCGTCCAGGTCCCCGAGCGCCTTCCGGGCCATCCCGCGCAACTCGTACCCCTTCACCAGCCCCGGGGCCAGCCGCACCACCCGGTCGGCGTCCGCCGCCGCCGCCGCGTGGTCCTTCCGGACGAAGTGGCAGACCGCCCGGCCGAGCAGCGCCGGGGCGTGGTCCGGGTACAGCCGCAGGGCCGCGGTGAAGTCCTCGGCGGCCGCCGCCGGGTCGCCGGCCTGCTGCCGCGCCGCCCCGCGGGTGTAGTGCGCCTCCGCGTCCGCCGGGTCCGCCAGCAGCGCCGCCGAGGCGTCGGCGTCGGCCGCCGCGAAGTCCTCGCAGTCGAGGTGCAGCTGCGCCCGCCACAGCAGGTACTTGGCGGCGTTCTCCGGGTCGCCGGCGAGGGCCGCGGCGTAGTCCTTGAGGGCTGCCTCGGTGTCCCCGCGGTCGGCGTGGCACCGCCCCCGCAGGCCGTACATCGGGGCCCGCCCGGGGTCCAGTGACAGCACCGTGTCGCAGTCCGCGACGGCCTGGTCGAACGCCTTCTGGGCGTACAGCTCGGCCGCCCGGTCGGCGAACGCCTGGGGGTCGTCCGGCTTCAGCCGGATCGCCTGGTCGAGGTCGTTCAGGGCGCTCACCCGGTCGCCGAGCTCGAGGTGGGCGTACGCCCGGAACCGGTACGCCGCCGCCACGTCCGGGCGGAGCCGGATCGCCCGGGAGAAGCACTCGACCGCCTCCCGGTGGTCGCCGGCGCTGAACGCCCGGTGGCCGCGGGTGAACAGGTCCTGGGCGTCGTCGGTGTTCCGGTCGCGCGGCATGGCGGGACAGATCCGTTGGGGGCGGTCGGTACGAGTCATCATACCCCGTCCCCGGGTCGAAAGCATGGCCCGCAGACGACGCAGAGAAGACGCAGATGGAATCAGATGAAGACAATGGTTCGATCGGGTTTCATCTGCGTCGAAGTCTGCGTCGTCTGCGGGCCATTCTTCGCCTATAACCTTTCGCACCGGCGGCCCGCCCGCCGCCCGGTCCCGGAGACCCCACGACATGCGTCCCCGCGTTCCGGTCCTGGCGGCCGCGGCCGCCCTCACGGGCCTTTTCATGACCCCCGACACCACCCACGGCGACGAGGGGATGTGGTTGTTCAGCAACCCGCCCCGCGCCCTGCTCAAGGAGCGGTACGGGTTCGACCCGGACCAGAAGTGGCTCGACCACGTCCGCCTGTCCAGCGTCCGGTTCAACTCCGGCGGGTCCGGCAGCTTCGTCTCCGCCGACGGGCTGGTGATGACCAACCACCACGTCGGGGCCGACGACATCCAGAAGCTCTCCAGCAACGAGAAGAACCTCCTCCGGGACGGGTTCCACGCCAAGACCCGCGACCAGGAACTGAAGTGCAAGGGGCTGGAGCTGAACGTCCTCGTCGGCATCAAGGACGTGACCGCCGAGGTCGAGGGGGCGGTCCCGGCCGGGACCGCCGCGGCCGAGGCGGTCAAGCTCCGGCAGGCGAAGATCGCCGACCTGCAGAACGCGGCGTCGGACGAGAAGGCCAACGTCCGGGGCGACGTCGTCACCCTGTACGCCGGCGGCCAGTACCACCTGTACACGGCCAGGCGGTACACCGACGTCCGGCTCGTGTTCGCCCCCGAGAAGCAGATCGCGTTCTTCGGCGGGGACCCGGACAACTTCGAGTTCCCGCGGTACGACCTCGACGTCTGCTTCTTCCGCGTCTACGAGAACGACAAGCCGCTCAAGTGCGAGCACCACCTGAAGTGGAGCCCGAACGGGTCGAAGGAGGGCGAGCTGGTGTTCGTGTCCGGGCACCCGGGGCGGACGAACCGCGGGAACACCGTCGAGGAGCTGAAGTACCTCCGCGACACCGGGTACCCGTACCTCTTGAACCGGCTGAACCGGCTGGAGGTACTGCTCGGGTCGTGGGTCGAGCGGAGCGAGGACAACCGGCAGAAGGGGGAGGACGAGCTGTTCGGCATCCAGAACAGCCGGAAGGCCCGGATCGGCGGGCTGGCCGGGCTGATGGACCCGGCCCTGATGGGCCGGAAGGCGAAGGAGGAGGAGCGGCTGCGGAAGTACCTCGCGGACGTCCGGGCGAGGCCCGACACGCCCCCCGATTGGTTGAAGGACGCGGAGGCCGCGTTCGACACGGTCGCCAAGGCCGAGAAGGTGCGGGCCGAGCTGATCAAGGAGATGACCGTCCTGGAGAACGCGGCCGGGTTCAACTCGTCGTCGTTCGGGATCGCCCGCACCCTACTCCGGGCGGCCGAGGAGCTGCCGAAGCCGGGCGGGGAGCGGCTCCGCGAGTTCGCCGACTCCCGCATCCCGATCCTCAAGGTGGGGCTCTTCTCCGACGAGCCGATCCCCGAGGACCTGGAGGCCCTGAAGCTGGCCGACGGGCTGCAGTTCCTCGCCGTCACCCTCGGCCCGGACTCCGACCTCGTGAAGCAGGTGCTCGCCGGGAAGTCGCCGCGGGACCGGGCGTTCGAGCTGATCCGGGACACCAAGGTCCGCGACCCGAAGGTGCGGGAGGCGCTGTTCGGGGCGATCGAGGCGGCGGCGAAGGACAAGAAGCCGGTCGACCCGGCGCTCCTGAAGGACCCGATGATCGAGCTGGCCCGGCTGGTGGACGGGCCGAGCCGGGCGGTCCGGAAGCGGTTCGAGGCGGAGGTGGACGAGCCGAAGCGGGGGGCGTACGCGGCCCTGGCCAAGGCCCGGTTCGCGATGGACGGGGACAAGGTCTACCCGGACGCCACGTTCACCCTGCGGCTCGCGTTCGGCACCGTGAAGGGGTACACCGAGAACGGCAAGCCGGTCCCGCCGTACACCACCTTCGAGGGGCTGTACAAGCGGAGCGCCGAGCAGGGGAACAAGGGGCCGTTCGAGCTGCCGAGGCGGTGGGCCGAGCGGAAGGACAGGCTCGACCTCGCCACCCCGCTGAACTTCGTGTCCACCAACGACATCATCGGCGGGAACAGCGGCAGCCCGGTGATCAACAAGGACGCGGAGGTGGTCGGGCTGATCTTCGACGGGAACATCCAGTCGCTGGTGCTCGACTTCGTGTTCGACCAGGAGCAGGCCCGGGCGGTGTCGGTGGACAGCCGGGGGATCGTCGAGGCGCTGCGGAAGGTGTACGACGCGACCGCCCTGGCCGACGAGCTGACCGGGAAGAAGTGACCGCCACCGCACCCGAGCGGGGGGCGTGAGCCCCCTGTGTCCATTGGGCGCTCAGGGGGCTCACGCCCCCCGCTCGCCCCGCGACCCCGGAGAATCGCCCATGCCGATCACGTTCCCGTGCGACTGCGGGCAGCCGCTCGTGGTCGAGGACCGGTACGCCGGGGCGGCCGTCCGCTGCCCGGAGTGCGGGGGCGCGCCGGTCGCCCCCGGCGGGCCGGCCGCGAAGCCGTGGAGGAAGGGGGCGGCCGCCCCGGCCCCGGCCGGCGACCCGGCCGACCCGTTCGGGTTCACCAGCCCGGCCGACGCCGCCCGGGAGCGGGAGCGGCGGCTGAAGGAGGGGGAGCGGGAGGCCCCGGCCGAGGCCGGGTCGGCGGCCGGGGCGGCCGGCGGGGTGCTGATGATGGTCGGGGCGGTGGTGTGGTTCGTCGTCGGGCTGGCGAACGACACCCTGTTCTTCTACCCCCCGGTCCTGTTCGTCATCGGGCTGGTGGCCTTCGTCAAGGGGCTGTCCGGGGGCCGCGCCTGACCGGCCTACCGGCCGCCGGCTTTCGGGTTCGGGGCCGGGAACGGCCAGCCGTCCTCGAACGCGTCCGGCTTGCCCCCGCCCGCCGGGACGACCGGGCCGGGGGTGGCCCCGGGGGTGGAGGCCGGCGGCCCGGCCTTCTCCCCCCGCTCCCCGATCACCTTCCCGACCTTCTCGAAGAACGCCGCCGAGTCGTCGGCCGCCTTCCTCGTGTCCACGTCCGTCTTGATCTCCAGGTTCCCGTCCGGCTTCCGGGCGAAGCTCACCCGGTACCACCCGCAGTACCACCCGACGAGGCCGAACACGACGACCGCCAGGCCGATCAGCGCGAGCAGGTTCCGCATGGCCGAGTCTCCCGTTCCGTGGAACGCCACCTGACTTACCCCACCCGGGGCGCCGGCGGCAACCCCAGCCGACCCGGGCGCCGCGGCGACCGCCGCTTGCACCCGCCCGCCGGCCGGTTTACCCTCAACCCCACCCGCCCCGCCGGAACCCGCCCATGCGGCCCATCTTGTTCATCCTGCTGCTCGCCCCGCCCGCGGCCCCGGCGGCCGACCCGGTCGATTATGGGCGCGACGTCAAGCCCCTGCTCCGGGACCGGTGCTACGCCTGCCACGGGGCCCTCGCCCAGAAGGCGAAGCTCCGGCTCGACACCGGCGCCGCCATGCTCAAGGCCGGCGCGGTCGTGCCCGGCAAGCCGGCCGACAGCGAGCTGGTCCTCCGCGTGTCGTCCGAGAACGAGGCCACCCGGATGCCGCCGGAGGGCCACCCGCTGAAGCCGGCGGAGGTGGCGAAGCTGCGGGCGTGGGTCGAGCAGGGGGCGAAGGTGCCGGCCGACGACGCCCCCGAGCCGGACCCCCGCGACCACTGGGCGTTCCGACCCGTCACCCGCCCGAAGGTCCCGGGCCGCGGCGCCAACCCGATCGACGCGTTCGTCGCCGCCGGGTGGGCGAAGCACGGGCTGACGCCCGCCCCGCCGGCGGACAAGCGCGTCCTGCTGCGCCGCGTCCACCTCGACCTGACCGGCCTCCCGCCGACGCCGGACGAGGTCGCCGCGTTCCTCCAGGACGACGCCCCGGACGCCTACGAGAAGGTGGTGGACAAGCTCCTCGCGTCGCCGCGGTACGGCGAGCGGTGGGGCCGGCACTTCCTCGACGTCTGGCGGTACTCCGACTGGTGGGGCCTCGGGGCCGAACTCCGCAACAGCCAGCGGCACATCTGGCACTGGCGGGACTGGGTGGTCGAGAGCTTCAACGCCGACCTCGGGTACGACGAGATGGTCCGCCGGATGCTCGCCGCCGACGAGCTGCACCCGGCCGACCCGAAGGAACTCCGGGCCACCGGGTACCTCGCCCGGCCGTACTTCCTGTTCAACCGGACGACGTGGCTGGACGAGGTGGTCGAGCACACCGGCAAGGCGTTCCTCGGGCTGACGCTCAACTGCGCCAAGTGCCACGACCACAAGTACGACCCGGTCCGGCAGGCGGACTACTACGCGTTCCGCGCGATCTTCGAGCCGTACCAGCTGCGCACCGACCTCGTCCCGGGCGAGCCGGACGCGGCGAAGAACGGCATCCCGCGGGCCTTCGACTGCAACCCGGACGCGAGGACCCCGTTCCACGTCCGCGGCGACGAGCGGAACCCGGACAAAGACCGCGAGGTGCTGCCCGGGCTGCCGCCGTTCCTCGCCCCGGACGGGTTCAAGCCGGTGCCCGTCAAGCTGCCGCCCGAAGCGCACCAGCCCCTGCGGCGGCCGGAGGTCGCGGCGACGGTGCGGAAGGCGGCCGAGGCGCGACTCGCGGCGGCGAAGGCCCGGCTCGCGGAGGTCGAGGCGGCGGTGGCGGACCGGACGGCGTTCGTGCGGTGGGCGGCCGGGCCGGCGCGGGCCGCCGTCGCGGCCGCCGAGACGGAGCTGGCGCAGGTGGACGCCGCGGTCGCCGACCCGGCGACGGCACCGGTCGGGCTGCGCGGGTCGGTGAAGTCGGCCGAGTCGAACGTGGAGCCGGCGGCGTCGAAGGCCCGGCCGTTCCCGGACACGAGCACCGGCCGGCGGACGGCGCTCGCGAACTGGCTGACCGACGCGAAGAACCCGCTCGTGGCGCGGGTGGCGGTGAACCACGTCTGGCTGCGGCACTTCGGCCGCCCGCTGGTGCCGGCGGTGTTCGAGTTCGGCCGCAAGGGGCAGCCGCCGACGCACCCGGAGCTGCTCGACTGGCTCGCCGCGGAACTGGTGAACCCGGAGCGTGAGCGACGGGGTGCGAAGCCGTGGAGCCTGAAGCACCTGCACCGGCTGATGGTCACCTCGGACCTGTACCGCCTCTCGTCGGCGAACGTCGGCGACGGGGCGAAGCGCGACGGCGACAACCGCTGGCTGTGGCGGATGAACCCGGTGCGGATGGAGGCGCAGGTGGTCCGCGACAGCCTCCTCCACCTCGCCGGCGACCTCGACCTGACGCCGGGCGGCCCGCCGGTGCCGCTGGCGGAGCAGGACGCGAGCCGGCGGCGGTCGCTGTACTTCTTCCACTCGCACAACGAGCACAACAAGCTGCTCGGGGTGTTCGACGACGCGAACGTGCTGGACTGCTACCGGCGGACCGAGAGCATCGTCCCGCAGCAGGCGCTGGCCCTGTGGAACAGCAAGCTGGCGATGACGGCGGCGGGGAAGGTCAACGACCGGCTGCACGCCGCGCTGAAGGACGGGGACGACGCGGCGTTCGTGGCGGCGGCGTTCGGGGCGGTGCTCGGGGCGGTGCCGACGGCGGACGAGGCGGCCGCGTGCCGGGAGGCGCTGGCGGAGCTGCGGGCGGTGCTGAAGGACCTGAAGGAGCCGGACCGCTCGCGGCGGGCGCGGCTGCAGGTGGTGCAGGCGCTGGTGAACCACAACGACTTCGTCACCGTCCGCTGACCGCCGGGAGGAGCGACCGTGCGAACTGTACTCACCCTCGTGCTGCTCGCGCTGGCCGCCCCGCCGGGCGCGGCCGCCCCGGTCCCCCCGGCCGGGCGGCCGGAGCCGCTGCCGGCGGTGGTCGTCGCGGCCTGGGAGGAGGCCGGGGCCGAGGTCGGGTGGATGTCGGTGGACGAGCACGGCCTGTCCGACTTCCGGGTCGGCGACCCGGGCCGGCCCGGGGAGGTGCCGGCGTTCCGCTTCCCCGGCTGGAAGGGCGGCGGCTTCGCGGACCACATTGGGGGCTTCGAGTTCAAGCGCCCGCCCCCGCCGGACCCGGACCTGCCGGCCGACCTGCCGGCCCCGGGGCGGCCGTTCGGGCTCGACCACCACGGCTGCCAGCTCCCGTCCCTCTGGCTCCGGGAGCTGACCCGGTTCAAGCACCTGCACACCCTCGACCTGACCGACTGGAGCTGCCAGGGGGCGCCCGACCGCGACGAGGTCGCCCGCCTCGGGGTGCTGACCGAGCTGCGGGTGCTCCGGTGCGGGGGCGGGGTGTCGGACGCCGCCCTCGCCCGCCTCGCCGGCCTCCGCCACCTCCGGGTGCTGGACCTGCACGGCACGAAGCTGACCGACGCCGGGTACGACACCCTGGCCGGGTTCGCCGGGCTGGAGGTGCTGGACCTGATGGGGGCCAAGCTGTCCGACGCCCGGGCCCGCCGCCTCGGGAGCCTGTCCGGGCTGTGGCGGCTGTACCTCCGGTTCGCCGCCGTCGCCGACGCCGACCTGCGGCACCTGGCCGGGCTGACCGGGCTGCGCACCCTCAACCTGGAGGACACCGGGGTGACGGCCGCCGGGCTGGCGCACCTCAAGGGGCTGACGGGCTTGCGCACCCTCTGGCTGCCGCCGGTCACCGACGCCGGGCTCGCACACCTCGCCGGGCTGGTGCGGCTCGAGCGGCTGGGGTTCGGGGCGAAGGGGGTGACGGACGCCGGGCTGGCCCACCTCGCCCGGCTGACGGGGCTGCAGAGGCTGGACCTGAACGGCAGCCGGGTGACGGGGGCCGGCCTCGCCCACCTGGCCGGGATGCGGCGGCTCCGGTCCCTCGACCTGTACGACGCCGCGGTGACCGACGCCGGGCTGGCCCACCTGCCGCCGCTCGCCGGGCTGGAGGTGCTGAACCTGGAGCACACCGGGGTGACCGACGCCGGGCTGCGGCACCTGGCCGGGCGGCCCGGGCTCCGGCAACTGGGCCTGCCGGCGGGCGTCACCGCGGCGGGCGCCGCGGACCTGAAGCGGGCGCTGCCGGGGTGCCGGATCAGCCCGGCCCGGGAGTAGCGGGCGGCCCTCACGGGGAGGTCCGGCGGCCGTGAGCTCACCGCGGCGGGCGCCCCGGCCCGCCGTCACCCGGGGGTCGCATGGACCTGCAGCAGCTCGCCGCCCGCCAGTTGGCCGACTACGACCGGGCCCGGCCCGGGACCTGGTTCGGCTCGGCGAACCCCGCCCTGTCGGTCGCCGAGGCGTACGAGGTGCAGTTCCGGGTCGCCCGGCTGCGCGAGGCGCGGGGCGAGCGGGTGGCCGGGTACAAGGTCGGGTGCGTCAGCCGGACGATGCGGCAGCAGCTCGGCCTCGACCGCCCGGTGTTCGGACACGTCTGGGAGTCCGAGCTGCGGCCGTCCGGGTGCACCCTCGACCCGGCCGGGTTCGACGGCCTGGCGGTCGAGGGGGAGTTCGCGGTCCGGGCGGCGGACGACGTGCCGTCGGCGGACTGGCTGCGGCGGAACCCCGGGGTGCTGGCGACCGCGCTGGCCGTCGTCGAGCTGCACCACTACGTGTTCCGCGGCCCCCCGGCCGAACGGGCGGCGGAGTTGGTCGCCAACAACGCGATCCACGCCGGGGTTGTGCTCCCGGGCGGGGAGGCGGCGGTCCCGGGGGCCGACGCCCTGACCGGGGTGGCCGTGCGGGTGTCGCGGAACGGCGAGGTGCTCGGGGAGGCGACCGGGGCCGAGCTGGAGGACGGGCCGCTGGCCGGCGTCGTCCGGCTGGCCGAGCACCTGGCGGGGCACGGCCGCCGGCTGCTCCGCGGGCAGCTCGTGCTGACCGGGTCCCCGCTGCCGCTGTGGCGGGTGTCCGCCGGGGACCGGGTCGAGGTGCGGTGCGACGCCTGGGGCCAGGTCGCGGCCGTCCGGGTCGGGGGCTGACCCGGCGCGCCCCGGATTTCTGGGAGGACCGACCGTGCGACCCGTCCGCCCCCTCGTGCTGGTTGCCCCGGTCCCGCCGGCCGGCGCCGCGGTGGTCGTCGCGGTCTGGGAGAAGGCCGGGGCCGATCCCGGCGGAGTGGGTGGGGGAGCTGGTCGGCGGGGCGGACGGGCGGGCGCGGTTCGCCCACGTCCCGGAGGGCGACGGGGGCGAGCGGGAGTCGGCCGGGGCGGCGCGGGCGGACCGGCTGCGGGCGGCGATCCGGAAGCTGCTGGAGCGGGACCGGGACGGCGGGCTGACCCGGCAGCGGCTGTGGGACGGGCTGCCGGACGACCTGCGGCGGAACGAGAAGGCGTTCCGGGACGCCCTGGAGGACGGGGTGGGGAGGGACTGGGCGAAGCAGGAGCGGGCGACCCGGCTCGGCGGCCCGCTGTACCGGCCCGGCGGGGAGGTTTGAGGTTTTGCCCCATCCCCCTAGGGTTGGGGGATGTCCTCAATCAAAAACCCCCGGGGGCGGATTGATCGAGGGCGCCCCACACCCCAAGGGGGAAAGCCGCAATCCGCAATCCGCCGGGCCGACTCTTCCCCCGCCGAACCCCGGGGGCCGACCCGGCCCTGGGTTCGGCGGCGGGGGGCTTGGCGCGCCCCGGCGGCCGTGCGACAATCCGCCCGTGACCGGGCCGGCCGAGGCCGGGTCCGCGTCACCCGGTTGGTTCGCCCCCGGCGCAGACTCACCCGGGGCCCCGTGGGGCCCCGGGTGAGTCTGCTTCGGCGGCGCGGGCGGGCGGTCCGCCCGCGCAAACGAATCCCGAGCTCGGCGGCGGAGGGCGCACGGTGGCTTGGATCGACCTCTACGATGGCAGACGCTTTCTGGGAACATACGACCTGCCCGACACAGTCGCCGGTCGGAGCGATCACGTCTTCCGGCTCGGACGATCAGTTCGCGGAGGCGGGAACGGTGTTGTGTTCGAGGGCCGGCCCCAAAAGCCATCCGCCCGGATGGGGCGCGGAGTAGCGATCAAGTTCCTCAAGCAACGCGATGGCGTTCGGATTGACCGATTCCAGAACGAAATCCGGATCATGTCCGGCTTGGATCACGAGCGGATCGCAGCTTTTTTTGACTCGGGAGAGGTACATTACGACACGGGGGTTGCAGTACCTTGGGCGGCGATGGAACTCGGCGGTCCGAACCTACGGGACCATGTGCAGCAGCATGGGCCGATAGCACTCGGGGCATTGGTCTGGATCGGGTCCGAGATGTGCCAGGCGCTCCAGCACATCCACGATCGAGACATCATCCATCGGGACGTGAAGCCAGACAACTTCGTGTGGGATGGCAATGACCATCGACACATCAAGATGATCGATTTTGGTATCGCCAAGTACATCGGAGAAGATGTTTCGGCTCGCCCGTTGGACGAGTTCACGCAGCACATGGAGTTCGTCGGACCCGTTTTCTTCTCCAGCCCGGAGTTGATCGCCTACGCGAACAACAAGGCCCAACCCGTCACACACAAGTCCGACCTTTTCCAGCTTGGAAAGGTGCTGTGGTTCCTTGCGACGGGGAAGATTTCAGCGGGCGTGCCCGCGAAGAGAGACTGTCCGGCGGGAGGCAAATTCCGGGAGGTGGTGTTGTCTCTGATCGATGACGATCCCGACTCCCGGATTGTGTCTGCAGCAGAGGTGGAGCAACAGCTGCTGGCCATCTGACCAAAGGCACGCCGAACCAGGCGCTGCAGCAGACCGGGGCCGCCTTGTAGGTTCTGCGTGAGTCATCGTCGCTCGGCGGCCCCGGCCGCTGAGCTGGGTCGTTCGGCGGCAAACCAAGAGGTGGGTGAAGTGGCAAAGCAACCATCGAAAGCGGTTCGGAAGGCCGATGACACCCCCGAAGCGTCCCAGACACGCACCTACCCTGTCCACACCATAGTCGAGGCTCTGGCGGTGGCGGAAAAGATCCAAAGCGAGAAGGGTGGTCGCCCATTCAACAGGCTGCTTTTGGCCGAGGCCCTCGGCTACAAGCCGAGCAGCTCCAACTACCGCGTCTTGCTCAGCTCGTCGTACAAATACGGCCTGACGGATGGGACCGAGAAGGCGGCCGAGATTGGCTTGACCCCGTTGGGCGCCGGCGCCTCTCAGCACGGCGACTCCCGCCGCCGATTGGCTGCACTTCGACAAGCCGTCATTAGGCCGCAACTCTTCCACAAGTCTTTCGAAGACTACAAGTCGGCGAAACTGCCGTCTGCCACGATGATGCCGAAGATTCTCACGACCGACTACAAGGTGCCGGTGCAGCACGCCGACGATTGTGCCCGCATCATCCTCGAAAATGGCCGCACCGCCGGGATCATCCGCGACATCAGTAATGCACCGTACTGCATGTTCGACGACTCCGACGCTCAACCAGCCCAAGAAGACCTACCGCAACCCGCCGCACGGCCCTCGAATGGTCAAGAGCCGGCTGTACCTCAGCAGGGTAGCGAGCAGCCTATTCTGCCCGCCCAAGGGCAACCGGCCACGGTCGTGCAGCCTCCTCGGGCGATCTTCATTGGGCACGGGAAGAAGCGCGGGCCGCTCGACAAGTTGGTGAAAATCCTCACCTCATTCCAGATACCTCACAAGGTGGTGGTGGACGAAGCAAACCTTGGCCGCCCGATTCCGCAGAAGGTCCGCGACACGATGCTCCAGTGCGGTTCCGCCATCTTGATCTTTACCTGCGACCAGAAGTTCACGAACGATCAAGGCGAGGAGGTGTGGCGGCCAAGCGAGAACGTGGTCCACGAGTTGGGGGCTTCCTCGTTCGCCTACGAAGACCGCGTCGTCATCTTCAAGGAGAAGGGCATACATTTTCCCACGAACTTCCAGAGCATCGGCTACATCGAGTTCGAGGAGAACGCGATCGAGGCGAAGACAGCTGACCTGCTCAAGGAGCTGATCGGGTTCGGACTGGTCAGGGTGGTAACCACACCCTGAGCGCCGAACCAGGCGCTGCACCTGACGGCCGCTCAGAGCCGCGGCCGCTGCTGAGCTGTGTCGTTCGGCGGCGGAGGGGGCGCGGGTGGCGGTGGCGGCGGTCGTGAACGTGCGGGTGTCGGGCGGCCGGCTGGCCGAGCCGGTGAAGGAATAGCCCCCGCCCCGTTATAATGCCCGCACCCCCGGCGTCCCGTTTCCCCTCAAGGTTCGCCGCCGCCGGGCGAATCATCCGTGTAGGGGGGCGGCGCAGCCCCGCCCGGGGGCCCGACACGATGACCGGCCTGAAGTTCACCTACCGCTCCGGCCACCGCCCACTCGACGGGTTCACCCTCAAGCGCGGGGTCGGCCAGGGCGGGTTCGGCGAGGTGTACTTCGGCGTCTCCGACGGCGGCAAGGAGGTCGCGCTGAAGCTCCTCCGCGGGCACACCGACGCCGAGCTCCGCGGGATCGGCCACTGCCTCAACCTCAAGCACCCCAACCTCGTCCACCTCTACGACCTCCGGACCGACGCCCGCGGCGACAAGTGGGTGGTCATGGAGTACGTGTTCGGGGAGAGCCTCGCCCACGTCATCAACCGCCACCCGCACGGGCTCCCGGCCGAGCTCGCCCGGGAGTGGTTCGCGGCGCTGGGCCGCGGGGTCGGGTACCTGCACGACCAGGGGGTGGTCCACCGCGACCTGAAGCCGGCGAACGTGTTCGTCGAGCACGGCGGGCTGAAGGTCGGGGACTACGGCCTCTCGCGGCGGATGAGCGGGAGCGAGCGGGAGGCGGTGACCCGCGGGGTCGGCACCCCGCACTACATGGCCCCCGAGGTGAAGAACGGGAACTACGGCCGGTCGGTGGACGTGTACGCGTGCGGGGTGATCCTGTACGAGATGCTGACCGGGCACCCGCCGTTCGACGGCGAGACCCCGGCCGAGGTGCTGATGAAGCACCAGCTCGACGCCCCCGACCTGTCGAAGGTGGCGGCGGCCGTCCGCCCGGTCCTGGCGAAGGCGCTGGACAAGGACCCGGCCCGGCGGTTCGCCACCGTGCCGGAGCTGGCCCGGGCGGTCGAGGCGGCGTTCGCCGGCGGCCCGTCCCCCGACGCGGCCGTCACCCGCACCCTGGTCCCGGCCCCGGCCCGGGCGGCGAAGGCGACGGCCGCCGAGACGGTGGTGGACGAGCGGTTCCCGGCCGCCGCCCCGGCCGCCGCGCCCGTGTCGGCGGTCCGGTCGGTCCGCGACCGGCTGGCGGAGCTGGCCGCCGGGCTGGCCCTGGCCCCGGCGGTGTGCGCGGCGGCGACCGCCCCGTGGGCGCTGGTCCGGACCGAGTCCCCGCTGTGGCCGCTGCTGGGCCGGGTGTTCGTGGCGGCCACCGCGCTGACGTGGCTGTTGGTGCTGGTCGGCCGGCTGCCGCGGCGGGACGACCGGAACCCGTGGGGCCGGCGGGCGGTGCAGCTGGCCGCCGGGCTGGCGGTCGGGGCGCTGGCGTTCTGGCTGGACGGGTGGAGTGCGGCGGCCGGCGCGGGGGCGGCGACGACCCGGGACTTCGTCCTGCCGACCGGGCACCGGGTCAGCCCGGCGGGGTTCTCGGTCGGGGTCCGGTACCTGTTCTACTTCGGGCTGGCGACGGCCGCCGGCCGGTGGTGGGCGGCGACCGACTTCCGCCGGCGGGTGCGGGTGCGGGCGCTGCCGGTGGCGGCGGCGGCGGTGTGGGGCGGGGTGTTCCTGTTCCTGTGGCCGTGGGAGTCGGCGTCGTTCGTGGCCGGGCTGGCCCCGCTGGTGGTGGCCGGGTTCGCCGTCCAGGTGGTCAGCCCGTGGCACGGGGACCGGGGGAAGTCATGACGGCGCGCGTCCTCCTCGCCGCGCTCGCCCTGTGCGGGGCCGGGTGCCAGCCCGGGGCGAAGCCGCCGCCCCGCGACCGGGCGACCGGGGACGCGGCCGTCGCCGGGGCGGCGGTGGCGGCCGGGCGGGCGGCGGCCGCCCCGAAGGCCCCCCCGCGGCCGGCCCCGCGGCCCGGGACCCCGCCGGTGGTCCGGGAGCGCGTCCGCGGCCCCGCCCCGGCGGCGACCGAGGACGACGCCGCGGACGCGGCGGTCGAGGCGGCGGCCGGGGTGATCGCGGACCGGCTGGCGGGGCTCGACCCGCCGGTGTACTACCGCCCGACCCCGAACGAGGTGCGGGCCGAGTTCGTCCGCCCGACGGGCCGGGCGGTGGTGCCGGCGACCCCGGAGCAGCGCGAGTCGCTGGAGGCCGTCGCCCCGGACCTGCGCGGCAAGCCGCTGGTGTTCGTCGAGCTGGAGGTGGAGGTGTCGGCCGACCAGGTGCGGCGGCTGCGGGCGGCGGACCGGGTCGGGGACGGGCTGCGGCTCGTCGGGGTGCTGACCGCGGTGTTCGGGGCCGGGTACCTGTTCCTCCGGCTGGACGAGCGAACAAAAGGGTACCTGACCCGGTGGCTGGCGGCCGGGGCGGTGGCCCTGGCGCTGGGGGCGGCGGCGGCGATGTACCTGGTGTGAGGTAGCAGGCACACTCCGTGTGCCGTCCGCGGCGGGGGGCGCTCATCGTGACCAGCGAGTCGGACCGGCTGATGATCGAGCGGGTGCGGGGGAACGACCCGGACGGGTGGGCGGAGCTGGACCGCCGGTACCGCGGGCGGCTGACCGCGTACGTCCGCCGCCGGCTGCGGGACCACGCGGTGGTGGAGGACGTGGTGCAGGAGGTGTTCATCGGGTTCGCGAACAGCCTGGCGAACTACGACGACCGGCGGGACCTGCAGACGTGGCTGTTCACCATCGCGTCGCACAAGGTGACGGACCAGCTGCGGCGGATGGGGCGTCGGCCGGGGGCCGGGGCGGACGGGGACGACGACGCGTTCGGGCAGGCGGCGGACCCGCGGCAGCGGGCGGCGTCGAGCCTGGCGCGGAGCGGGGAGCGGCGGGAGCGGGAGGAGGAGGCTTTGGGGGCGGCGTTGCGGGAGTACGTGCGGGAGTTGCGGGGGAAGGGGGAGTACGGGCGGCTGATGGCGCTGGAGCTGATGTACGTGAAGGGGTGGCGGAACCAGGACGTGGCGGCGAAGCTGGGCTTGAGCGAGCAGGACGTGGCGAACCTGCGGTTCCAGGCGAAGAAGCGGCTGCGGGACCGGCTGGCGGCGGCGAAGCTGTCGGCGGACCTGTTCCCCGAGCTGCAGGGCTGACGGCCGGCTACTTCTTCTCGCGCGGGGCCGGCACGATGGCGACGCCACGCAACCGCGCGTCCAACTGGTCCCTACACCGACGGACGCGGTCTCGGAGGGCATCGTCGCAGCGGTGAGCGACGCCCAGGAGCCAAGCGTTCATCGCCACCACTTCACCAGGTCCTCCGGTCTCTGCGAGAGCTTGCGCAGCCGTATGAGCGATGACCGTGTTCTCGTCCGAGAGGAGGGCGATCAGGGCAGAGCCTTCTGCCGGAGTTCCGAGTTGTCCGACGACCTTGATTGCCAACCTCCGAACACTACCGTCGGGGTGGGCCAAGAGCGGTGCGACGAGCGTGCGAAATTGCCCCTTCGGACCCTGGTGACGGAACAGAGCACTAAGAACGCCGGCTACCTCGCGAGGGTCACTCGTTGAGTCGGCCAAGATTGTCGCGTAAGCGGGGAACGCGGCCCTCCCGTACTCGACCAAGAAGTCGATGTTCACGGCCTCTTGCCCGCGAGCTAGCAGGCGCACGTCCGCCTCCGTCGGCGGCACCCCTTCATCGTCCGGCGCCACCGGGGCGCTCGGCGAGTGGCAGCCGGCCGGTGCGAGCAGCAGGACGATCGCGACGGCGCGAAGCATGGGCCGACCTCCCGCGGATGCTGTGCGGACCGCCGCCCTGACATCTTACCGCGGGTCGGTCCGCCACGCCCGCCGATTTGACCCGCCGGGCTTCCGGTGCTAGCCGTTGGGGGTTGGGCCACGCACCCGGGCGCCGCCGCATGTACCGACCCCACCCCGTCCCGCTCGACACCGTCCTCCCCGGGCACGACCGCCGCCGCGCCTGGGCGCACCCGGACCTCGCCTCCCACCGCCTCCTCGCCCTCACCTTCGACCGCCTCTACCTCGCCCCCCTCACCAACGCCCCCGACCCGGCCGCCGCCGCCGCGGTCGAGAACGGGGCCGACCTCGACCACGCCCTCGGGCCGCTCCCCGTCGTCATCGACCTGATCGCCGTCCGCCGCCTCCGCCTCGACCTCCCCGCCAACACCGTCACCGTCGAGTACGTCGGGGCCGGCCTCGGCCTCAGCCGGCAGGCGATCACCTTCGCCACCCCCGAGGCCGCCGACGCCTGCTTCGCCCGGGTGTGGCGCCGGCTCGGCGACGGGTACGAGTTGTCCCCGTACCGCCGCGACGCCTGGGCCGCCGCCCGCGCCCCGCTCCTGCTGCTGTTCGCCGCCCTGCTCGCCACCGCCGTCACCGCCCTGGTGCTCAGCGTGTTCGAGGACATGGCGACGGCCCGGGCGGCGTCGCGGGTCGGGGCCCCGGGCCTCGGCGAACTCGGGGTGCGGACGAACCTCCCGCAGTCGCCGCTGGAGATGCTGCTCGGCTGGCTCGACTGGCGGGCGGTGTGCGCGGTGGGCGGCGCGGTCGCGGCCGCCAGCCAGGTGTGGCTGTACCGCCGGCTGACCGCCCCGCCGACCGTGCTCGAACTGGTCAAGACCTAACCGAACCGGGGGGTGCCGTGCGGAAGGAAGACTGCGTCGAGATGTTCAAGCGGGTGCCGGCGGAGATGCACCAGCAGGTCAACCTGATGCTGCGGAACGGGTTCGTCGTGTCGGTCGAGACCGTCGCCCGGTTCGAGCCGGGGTACCTGGTGTGCCGCGGGCGGGAGGGCGGGACGACGGACGAGGGGCGGGCGTTCTTCGTCCCGTACGACGAGATCTGCTACGTCCGGCTGGAGCGGGTGGTGCGGCTCGGGGAGCTGAAGCGGATGTACGGGGAGGCCGGCCACCTGGACGCCGACGACCGGCTGTCCGCCCCGGCCGAGGAGGCCGCGACCCCGTCCGACGTCCAGACCCCGGCGCCCGCCCCGGCCGCGGCCCCGACCGACCCGGCGTCGATCGCCAAGCAGAACCTCCTGCACCGGATCCGGGCCGCCCGGGCGAACGTCGCCGGGGCCACCGGGAAGCTGGGGGGCGGGAAGACGTGAGCGACAGAGCCCGGGCCGTTCTCCCCGGCCCCCGAACCCGGGCCGTTGGCCCGGGCTGAGGGAGGGCGGGCCTTCGGCCCTCAGCAGAAAGCCCCGAAGGGGCGACCTCCCTCAGCCCGGGCCAACGGCCCGGGTCCCACGTCGACGGCCCGGGCTCTTGCGGCCCGGTGCGACGGCCGGGGCTGTTTCCGCCTCACAGCACCCCCGCCGCCCGCAGGGCCACCACCACCGCCATCCCGGCCAGCAGCGGGACCGCCACCCGCTTCGCCAGGGTGAACGGGTTGGTGTCGGTCAGCTTCGCGCACATCAGCGTCACCGCCGCCACCGGGGACAGGGTCCGCCCGGCGGCGCTCCCGAGCGACACCAGCGCCCCGACGTCCACCGGGTCGTGCCCGAGGGCCACCGCCGGGCGGTAGAAGAACTCGTACAGCACGTTGGTGCTCGCCATCCCCGACCCGCTGACCGCCGCGAACGCGAGCGGGACGAACCCGGACAGCGGGTGCATCAGCCCCGGGGCCTCCGCGATCAGCCGGCCGAGCACCCCGGCCAGCCCGGCCGCCTCCACCGCCGCCCCGAAGCAGACGGCCGCCACGATCAGGCTGACGATGTTCGCGAACCCGTACCCGGCCCCGGCGAAGAACTCCCCGACGCAGTCCTTCGCCTTCCCCGGGGCCACGGCCATCGCCACCAGCACCCCGACCAGCATCGCCAGCCCGATCAGCCGGGTGCTCAGGAGCGACCCGGTCGGGTCCGGCACGTTCCCCATCACCCAGTGCGGCGGCACCGCGAACACGGCCAGCGGCGGGGCCGACAGGAACAGCAGCACGATCGGGACCGCCGGGACGAGCGCCTTGAACACGTCCACCCGCTCCGGCGCCCCGCCGGCGTCCACCGGGTCCGGGTCGGGGCCGGCGCTCGCCCACCGCCTACTCAGCACCCAGAACACCGCCACCGACACGGCGAGCTGCGTGAACACCAGCGGCGGCAGGTTCTGGCGGGCCTGCACGGTCGTGGGCACCCCGGTCCGCTTCTCCACCGCCTTCAGCTCCGGCGCCCCGGGGTTGAGCAGCTCCCCGCCGACCGACGCCCCGAGCAAGAGGCACGCCCCGGCGGTCGGCAGCGAGTACCCGGCCCGCCGCATCAGCGGGACCACCACCGGCCCGATGCACACCGCGGTGCTCGTCTGGCTGATGACCGGGATGTTCACCAGGAACCCGACCACCAGCACCCCGGGGATCAAGAGCCACCGGGCGTGCCGCAGCGGGCGGACGAGCAGCAGGACGAGGTGGCGGTCGCACCCGGTGTGCCGGAGGACGTAGGCGAACCCCATCGCGGAGCAGATCGGGACGACGAACTTCTCGTCCGAGAACGTGTCGAGGAACTTCCGCACCGCCGCCGGCACGTCCCCGGCCGCGGCCGACACCAGCAGGGCGGACCCGAGCAGCACCAGCCGCACGTCCCACCCCCGGACGACCAGCACCACCGCCCCGGCCACCACCACCAGCGCGACGCCACCGGCGAACCCCATACGTCCCCCGTCGAGTCGGCCGGCGGCGCCGGGTCGGCGGGTCCGGGAAGGCGGACCGGCCCCGCGGGCCGGGCGCGTTGTCCGGGCCGGCGCGGCCGCCGGTCCAGAGTTTTCCGCCGGCCGGGGTGAAGTCAACCGCCGCGGCGCGGATTCCCGGGAATAGTGGGGTGAACCCGCGGGAGGTGGACCGGTGTCGAACGACGCCAAGCTCGGGATGCTGGTCGGGGTCGCCGGGGTGGTGCTGGCGGCCGTCCTGTCGGCGCCCGGCCCGGAGCCGGCCGCGCCCCCGCCCGACCCGCCGGCGCCGGTCGCCCCGCCGACCCCGGCCGCCCTGCCGTCCGGGCTGCCGCCCGCGCCGGTCGCGCGGACGAAGCCCGACCCGGCCGCCCGCCCGCGGACCGACGACCTGGACCCGTGACCGCCGTCACTCCGGGAACCACGGGATTCGCCGGCCGCGGCGGGGCGGCCCCTCCGCCGGCCCGCGCCACGTTCGGCCCGCCCGCTCCCGCGCCCGCCGCCAGAGCCGGGCGAGCGCGAGCCCGCCGGCCCGCAGCGCCCGCGCCGCGGCGGTGCGGCCGGCGGGCGGGTTCGCTTCGGCCCCCATGCCGGCCTCCCGGTTGACGGCTGCGATTAGTTGGTTTCGCAAAGTTAACGGCCGAAGAAGAAGGCGGGTCGGGGACCCGCCGCGCGAAACCCGCGTCGGCTTTGGCTCTTCACCTCCCCCCTGGTGGGGGGTCGCCGCGCCAGCGGCGGGTGGGGGGGAGAGCGACACGCGCGGGGGAGCGACCCGGTCGCCCGTACCGCCTCACCCCCCACCCTAACCCTCCCCCACAAGGGGGGAGGGGACAAGAACGGAGCCGTCCGAGGGCCTCACGCGCCGGCGAGGCCGGGCTGCGGCTTCGCTTCCGCGTCCGCCACCGCCTCTTCCGCCGCCGCGTCCCGCAGCACCTGCTCCAGCTCCCCCAGGTACTCCCGGAACCGCTTCCGCCCGGCCGCCGTCAGCCGGCAGGTGGTCAGCGGGCGGCGGCCGGAGAACCCCTTGGTGATCTTCACCAGCCCGTCCCCGGACAGCACGTCCAGGTGCCGGCTCAGGTTCCCGTCGGTCAGGGTGCACAGCCGCACCAGGTCGCCGAACGACAGCCCGTCCCGGTGGGCCACCAGGGCGGTCAGGATGCCGAGCCGGGCCTTCTCGTGCAGCACCCGGTCCAGCCCGTCGTAGGCGAACCGGCCGTCGGCCTCGTCAGTCATCACACCCCTCGTCGTGTAGAAGGTCCCGGCGGTCCCGCCACAGGACCAGCGCCGTCAGCAGGTGGCCGACCCCGAACACCCCGCCGACCGCCCACCCGGACGGCTCGGCCCCCGGGGCCGCCCGGAGCAGGTGGAACGCCCCGGCCGCCACGTACCCCAGCCCGATCGGCCCGACCCCGTCCGGCAGGTGCGGCCGGGCGGCGACCAGCCCGAGGCCGAACAGCAGGGCCCAGAACCCGGGCAGGTACCCGACCCCGCCGGGCACTCGGGTGACGGCCACGGTGACCGCCGCCCCGGCCAGCAGGGCCGGGAGGAACTGGGCCGCCACCCGCCGGGTCCGCCGCCGCTCGAACGCGTCCTCGCGGGTGGCGTAGGCGTGGGCGGTGGCGACCGTCCCGAGCAGCGAGCACCCGCCGGCCAGGGCCGCCCAGTACCACACGAACCCGACCCCGACGTCCGCCCCGGTGACGAGCGGCTGGGCGGCCGCGGCGGCGAGCCCGGCGAGGCCGACCAGGGCGACGGTCGGGGCCCGGAACCCGCGGTACACCTCGGCCCGGGCCAGGTGGCCGTGGATCTGGTCGAGCCGGTCGAGGGCGTCGCGGACGCGCATGGGCCGCACCCGGGGTGCTGGTTACGGGGGCAGTATACTTGGCGGGATAAAGCAGCGTCAAGGGCGCCGGGCCCGATGAACTCCGGAAAGCCTACGTGTCCGCCGGGTCAGGTGCGGCGCCGGGTTCGTCCGCTCGCGGCTCACCCCGGGCCGTCTCCAACTCGTGGGCATAGTACGCCCACATCCGAGCCTCTTCCCAGACGGCGTCGTGGTAGGCGTGCATGACGCTGCTCCAGTAGTTCATGCGGTCGGCGTAGTAGGCCGTGCCCCGATGCTCGTCGGCGTCCCGGTGGATCAGCTCCTGAATCTCCGGGAACCGCAACCGCCGCATGCAGAATCCTGCCAGCGGAAATGGGGCGTGGCGCCGCCACAGCACGATCTCCGAGAAGCAGCGGACGAACAGGTCACGGTGCTCGGGGTGCCGCTCCACGAGGTGGATGATCTCGACCATCGGCCGCTCGTGGGTCCGGCAATCCGAGCTCACCTCCTCCAGCCGGGCGGCCTCGTCGCACAACTCCCAGAATCGCGCTTCCACGTCCATTTGCTGCGCCCCTGCGGGCGAGCCCGGAATCGACTCGCCCCGCCGCGCGACCGAACGCGGGCGACGGCCCATGCTAACGGCCCGCCGGGCGGCCCGCAACGGCCCGGGCCTCCCGCGCCGGACGCCACCGTCGTGCCGCGGCCGGGGTCGAAAGCCGAAGCCCCTGGTGCGGTATTCTCGGGTGCGTAGAATGGTTGCGCGCCGCCCCGCACGCCTACCGAGGACCCCCCGATGGCCAGCCCGAACGTGATCGAACTGACCGAGAGCAACTGGGACGCCCACGTCTCCAGCGGGACGCTCGTGGTGGCCGACTTCTGGGCCCCGTGGTGCGGCCCGTGCCGGGCCCTGTCCCCGACCATCGACCGGGTCGCCGACCAGTACGCCGGGAAGGTGAAGGTCGGGAAGCTGAACGTCGACGAGAACCCGAACATCGCGGTCAAGTACGACGTGATGACGATCCCGCGGATCCTGTTCTTCAAGGGCGGGGACCAGCCGGTCCACCAGGAGGTCGGGGTGATCTCCCCGGAGGAGCTGGGCAAGCTCATCGCCCAGCACCAGTGACCGACCGGCGGCCGGTCCGTGTCTTCACCTCCCCCCTGGTGGGGGAGGTCGCCGCGACAGCGGCGGGTGGGGGGGGACGCACACGGAGCGGACGGCGACGGGGAATCCCGGGGTCGCTCTTCCCCCCCACCCGCCGGCGAAGCGCCGGCGACCTCCCCCACCAGGGGGGAGGTGAAGACACGGACCCGGCGGACGCCATCCGCGGCCGGATTCGCCCGGCCGCCGGGACGGTGCTACACTCCCCCTGCGCCCATGACCCTCGCCGAACTGCAGACCCGCATCCGCGACCTGTTCGGGGCGAAGGACGCCCGCCGCGGGGTCGAAGGCACCTTCATGTGGTTCATGGAGGAGGTCGGGGAGCTGGCCGCCGCCCTCCGCGACCGGTCCGACGCCGACAACCTGGCCCTCGAGTTCGCCGACGTCCTGGCCTGGCTGGCGACCCTGGCGAACGTCGCCGGCGTAGACCTGACAGCCGCGGTCGCCCGGAAGTACGGCGGCGGGTGCCCGCGGTGCCGCGCCGCCCCGTGCGCCTGCGGCCCCGCCAAGCCGTGACCGAGACCCCCCATGCCCGCCCGCCCCGCCGCCGTCGCCGCCCTGCTGCTCCTCGCCGCGGCGGCGCCGGCGGCCGACCTGCCGGTGAAGGTCACGGCCGCCCGGGTCGGCCTGCCCGGCGGCAAGCCCGCCCCCGGCAACGACGCCGGCCACGTCGCCCGGTTCGCCTGCTGGGCCCCCGTCTATGCCGACCTCGAACTCGCTTCCCCCGTCAGCGAACCCGCCGAGTTGGTGATCGAGGCCGCCGACCCGGACGAGATCGGCACCACCCTCGCCGTCCCGCTCGACCTGTCCGCCGCGGCGACCGGCCCGGTGTCGGCCGCCGCCCTCGGCACGATCGGGTACGTCCGCCCGGCCGGGGTCGGGGAGGTCACCGTCACGGTGCGAACGAGGGGCGGGAAGCCGCTGTCCGAGCCGTTCCGGGTGCGGTCGCTGCGGCCGCGCGACCCGCTCGCCTACGTCGTCCTCACCCTCGGCCCGCCGTTCCCCGGGTTCGAGCTACCAAGGCCGACGGGGGCCGGGGACGACCCGGCCGCCGCCCTCCGGTTCGGGCGGATCGACCTCGCCAACATCCCGGACGTCGCCCAACTGCCGGACCGCTGGCTCGGGTACGAGGCGGCCGACCTCGTCGTGCTGAACACCGGCCCGGGGGCCGACGACTTCCTCCGCCGGCTGTTCGCCGACGGCGGGTCGGCGGCCGACCGGGCGAAGCGGGACGCGCTCGCCGAGTGGGTGCGGCGCGGCGGCCGGCTGGTCGTCCCGGTCGGGGCGAACGCCGGCCTCGTGGCGCAGCTGCCGGCGCTGGCCGAACTCCTCCCGGTGGCGGTGACCGGCACCCGCACGCCCGGGGTGCTGTCGCTGACCTGGCCGACCCGGGCCGGCAGCCAGACGTCCACCACGACCAAGACGCTCGGGCAGAAGGGGGCGACGTTCCCGGTCGCGGCCCTGGCCCCGCGGCCCGGCCGCCCGGCCCGCCAACTGATCCCGCCGCCGGACCGGGCCGACGGCAAGGACCTCGTCGCCGCCCAGGCCGCGCTCGGGCTGGGGAAGGTGACGGTGGTCGGGTTCGACCTGGACCGCCCGCCGTTCACCGAGTTCACCGCCCGCCCGGAGTTCTGGGACTGGGTGCTGGCCGAGGGCGGGGCGGCCCGGGCGTCGGGCGGCGGGGACGGGAAGCCGCGGCCGCCGTCGACCACCCTGAGCGAGGAAGAAGACGAGGCGGCGGTCGGGCTGCGGACCCACGCCGACACGTTCGACGGGGTCCCGGTGGTGTCGTTCGGGTGGGTGGCGGTGCTGATCGTCCTGTACCTCTTGCTGGTCGGCCCGGTCGAGTACTTCTTCCTGAAGCGGGTCCTCGGCCGGCTCGAACTCACCTGGGTGACGTTCCCGCTGATCGTGCTGACGGTCAGCCTGGCGGCGTACTTCACCGCGTACTCGGTCAAGGGCCGGGAGCTGAAGGCGAACAAGATCGACGTCGTGGACGTGGACGCGGCCGGCGGGCGGGTGTACGGGACGACGTGGCTGACGGTGTTCAGCCCGCGGATCGACACGTACACGGTCGGGGTCGAGCCGAACGACGGGTGGGCGGCGGCCGAGCCGGGGGCGGCGGTGAGCTGGGTCGGGGCGCCGCGCGGCGGCCGAGCCAGCCTCCTGCGGCGGAACTACTCGTACCACTCCGACGCCGGGGCCGTCGCCGACGGGCTGGAGAAGGTGCCGGTGCAGGTGTGGTCGACGAAGTCGTTCGGGGCGAACTGGACCGGCTGGTTCGACCCGCTCGGGGCGGCCCCGGCGGCGAAGTCGGAACTGGTCCACCCGCCGGGCGACCCGAACGCGGTGATCGGCACGTTCACGCTGAACCTGCCGGTGCCGGTGCTGTCCGACTGCGTGCTGTTCTACGCCGGGCAGGCGTACCCGCTGCCGGGCGGGACGATCCGGCCGGGGGAGCCGGTCCGGCCGGTGTGGGACAAGCTGGTGCCGGCGGGGCAGTGGCTGCAGAAGGAGGGCGGGTTGGAAGACCTCTTGCGCCGCGCCCCGGGGTACGCCGACCGGCCCGGGGTGGCGAAGGCCCCGCCGGCCCCGCCGGGGGCGGCGTCCGGCGCCCTGCCGCTGACGGGGGTGCTGTTCCACGAGGCGAGCCTGACCTACGGCGAGGGGGTGGTCCCGCGGAACGCCTCGCTCCGCCGGCTCGACCAGAGCTGGCGGCTGGCCCCGGACAACCGGTCCGAGGTGATCCTGGTCGGCCGGGCGTTCGCGCCGGCCGGGACGCCGGCGGAGGAGGCGCTGTCCGGCCCGGGGGCGGGGTCGCGGGTGTGGCTCCGCGGGCGGCCCGGGTCCGGCGACCGCGCCCCGCTGCCCGGCACCGGCCGGCAGGAGACGTGGGTGCGGGTGTACCTGCCGGTGCGGTGAGTGGAGGCCGCCCGAACCCGGCACAGGAGGGACCGATGTCCGCCGTCCCGGAGCCGATCTGCCGCCGCGCCTTCGACGCCCAGAAACTGGTGGCGGAGTTCCCCCCGCGCCTGTCGAACGCGAACAAGCAGGCCGTGTACCGGATCGCCTGCCCGCCGGGGAGCACGCACGCCGGGCAGGTCGTCTTCTCGCGGTGGGCGCGGATGCCGTTCCCGGCCGGGCCGGTGGCCGACCCGGGGACGGTGCTGGAAGTCCGGGAGGACTACTTCGGGTACGAGCCGCCGGCGGGCGGCGCGGTCGAGTGGTATCTGAACTTCGCCCACGAAGACCTGTTCTGCGCGTACGGCGGGTCTCTGTTCGCCCAGGACGAGATGCAGGTGGCCGAGCACCCCGCCCTCGGGTCGCTGCGGGAGGCGCTGCTGGCGTCCGACCTCGACCCGCTGACGGTCGCCGGCGGGGAGCCGACGCCGGTGCTGGTCACCGGGGTGGAGCGGCGGTGCCGCGTGGCGACCGGCCCGGACGCCGCCGCCGGCCGGCCGAACGGGCTGTACGGGAACGCCTTCGCCCGGGCGAAGGCCGAGGCCGTCGAGCGGGCGACGACCGCCCTCGTCCCGCCGACGGTCACGAACCTGATCGCGATGGAGGCCCCGCCGGGCGGCGACGGGCGGTACACCCGGGACGAGATCGAGTTCATCCTGGCGACCGCGTTCACCGGGTTCGCGGCGGCCCGGGCCGAGTCGCAGCGGGTCCTGTCGTCGCCGACGGTGGTCGTCCACACCGGGTACTGGGGGTGCGGGGCGTACGGCGGGAACCGGGTGCTGATGGCCGTGCTGCAGGTCCTCGCGGTCCGGCTGGCGCGGCTCGACCGCCTCGTCTTCCACGCCGGCGACGCCGCGGGGGCGGGGACCTTCCTCCGGGCGAAGCGGGCGCTGGAGGAGGTCGAGGCGGAGTCGCCGCGGGACCCGGCCGGGTGGGTGGAGCGGGTCGAGGCGATGGGGTTCGAGTGGGGCGTGAGCGACGGGAACTGAACGGAGCGAGCCGTGATCGAGTGCCGCGACCTGACGAAGAAGTACAACGACCTGTTCGCGGTCGACCGGCTCACCCTGAAGCTGGACCGCGGGGACGTGTACGGGTTCATCGGCCCGAACGGGTCGGGCAAGACCACCACCATGCGGATGCTCGCGACGCTCCTGAACCCGAGCTGGGGGGAGGCGAGCGTGTGCGGGTACTCGATCTACACCGGGAGCAAGGAGATCCGCCGGGCGATCGGGTACATGCCGGACTTCTTCGGCGTGTACGACGACATGAAGGTGACCGAGTACCTGGAGTTCTTCGCCGCCGCGTACCGGATCACCGGCCCGGACCGCCGCAAGAAGGTCGACCAGGTGCTCGACCTCGTGGACCTGCAGTACAAGCGGGACGCGCTCGTGACGTCGCTGTCGCGCGGGATGACGCAGCGGCTCGGGCTGGCCCGGGTGCTGCTGCACGAGCCGCAGGTGCTGCTGCTGGACGAGCCGGCGAGCGGCCTCGACCCGCGGGCCCGGATCGAGATGCGGGAGCTGATCAAGGAGCTGCGGCGGATGAACAAGACCATCATGGTCTCGTCGCACATCCTCCCGGAGCTGGCCGACATCTGCAACAAGATCGGGATCATCGAGCGCGGCAAGCTGATCTACAACGGCACCGTGGACGAGGCGATCCGCCAGGTGCGGGGGAACTCGGTGTTCACGGTGGCGGTCGGCGGCGGCCGGACGGAGGAGGCGGCGGCGGCCGTGCGGGGGTACTCGGAGGTCGAGTCGGTGAAGCTCGACCCGAAGGCGGACGCCCTGGACGTGCGGCTCCGGGACGGGCACGAGGACGGCAGCTTCCTCCCGGACCGGCTGGTCCGGGCCGGGTTCCGGCTGCGGGCGTTCAAGGAGAAGGAAGTGAACCTGGAGAACGTGTTCATGGAGATCACGAAGGGGATCACGTCGTGACCGGGCCGCGCCACGAGGAGGAGTGATGAGACCGACCCGCGGGGGGCTTGGCGTGGTCGTTCTCCCGACCCTGCTGCTCGCGCCGGGGTGCGCGGCCGCCCCGGACGACCGGCCCCAGCCGCCGCCCGCCGAGCCGGTGGTCGCCGTCCTCGGCGCGATGGCCGTGGAGGTCGAGCTGCTGGAGCAGGAGCTGACCGACAAGAAGGAGCGGACCGTCCAGGGGGTGCGGTTCGCGACCGGGGGCCTGAAGGGCCGGCGGGTGGTGCTCGCCCACTCGGGGATGGGGAAGGTGAACGCCGCGATGGCGGCGGCCCTGCTGGTCGAGGGGTTCGGGCCGACGCACGTCCTGTTCACCGGGATCGCCGGCGGCCTCAACCCGGACCTCCGCCCCGGGGACGTCGTGATCGGCACCAAGGCGGCGTTCCACGACTACGGGGAGTGGGCCGCGGGCGGGTTCCGGGTCGGCCCGACGGTGGACCCGTTCACCGGCAAGCCGAACCCGCTGTTCTTCCCCGCCGACGCCGGCCTGCTGAAGGCGGCCGAGGCGGCGGCCGCGGACCTGAAGCTCGCGGCCGTGAAGACGGCCCGGGGCGAGCGGGTGCCGCGGGCGGTCCCGGGGGTGATCGTGACCGGGGACGCGTTCGTGGCGTCGGCGGCGAAGCAGGAGGCGCTGCGGAAGGAGTTCGGGGCCGACGCGACCGAGATGGAGGGGGCGGCGGTGGCCCAGGTGTGCTGGCAGCGGCGGGTGCCGTGCCTGGTCTTGCGCAGCCTCAGCGACGACGCCGGGGCGAAGGCGCCGGACGACGAGCGGCACTTCGAGAAGACCGCCGCCCGGAACTCCGCCCGGCTCGTCACCGGCGTGGTCGGGCGGGTCGGGGCGAAGTGACCCCCGCCGACCCCGGGCGTCCGAGAGGAGGACGTGAACCCGGGGACGTGCTCCCGGAGGTCACGAAGGGCATTACCCGCCGGCGCGGAATTGAAACCCCGGGCCGGCGGCCTATGCCTACGTGGGTCGGGCGGCGGAGGAGCGACCGGATGGCGGACCGCGTTCCCCGGGACGAGTACCCCTGGTGGGTCAAGGTCAGCACCTGGGGCGTGCCCGGCCGGGCGGGCCTCTGGGCGTTCGTCGCCCTGTCCGTCGCCGCCGCGGCGGCGTGCGCCGTGTACGGGTTCTGGGACCCCCGGTTCTTCTCCGGGGCCGGGTTCCTGCTCTCGGCGCTGATGTACTGGCTGAGCATCCGGTGGATCGACCGCCACGGGTCGTGGGCGCCCGACGCCTGACGGGCGGGTCGTCCGTCTTCACCCCCATCCCGCACTCCGCACCATGCGCATCCTGGTCACCGGCGGCGCCGGGTACATCGGCAGCCACACCGTCAAGCGGCTGCTGGCCCGCGGGCACGACGTCACCGTGTTCGACAACCTGTCCGCCGGGCACCGGGCCGCCGTCCCGGCCGACCGGCTCGTCGTCGGCGACCTCCGCGACGCCGACCAGGTCGACCAGCTGCTCGTCGACCGGCGGGTCGAGGCGGTCGTCCACTTCGCCGCCTACTGCTACGTCGGGGAGTCGGTCAAGGAGCCGGCCAAGTACTACGCGAACAACCTCCAGTACGCCCTCAACCTGCTCGACCGGTGCCGCCGCAACGGGGTCGGCAGGTTCGTCTTCTCCAGCACCTGCGCCACCTACGGCGTCCCGACCGCGGTGCCGATCACCGAGGCCGAGAAGCAGGCCCCGATCAACCCGTACGGGAACACCAAGCTGGCGGTCGAGTACGCGCTGAGCGACTACGCCGGGGCGTACCCGTTCGGGTTCTGCGCCCTGCGGTACTTCAACGCCAGCGGGGCCGCCCCGGACGGCACCATCGGCGAGGACCACGACCCGGAGACGCACCTCATCCCGCTCGTCATCCAGGTGGCGCTCGGGCAGCGGTCGCACGTCGAGATCTACGGGACCGACTACCCGACCCCGGACGGGACGTGCGTCCGGGACTACATCCACGTCGACGACCTGGCCGAGGCGCACATCCTGGCGCTGGACAAGATCGGGCCGGGGTCGCAGCTGAAGTACAACGTTGGGATCGGCCGCGGGTACAGCGTCCGGGAGGTGATCCGGACCGTGGAAGAGGTGACGGGGAAGACGATCGCGGTGAAGGAAGCCCCCCGGCGGGCGGGCGACCCGCCGGCGCTGGTGGCGGACGCCGACAAGGTCCGCCGCGAGCTGGGGTGGGCGCCGAAGTACGCAGAGCTGAAGGCGATCGTCGAGACGGCGTGGAACTGGCACAGGGCCCACCCGGACGGGTACGCGGACTGACCGGGACGCGGGCGGAAAACGGAACGCGGATGACGCCGGATCAGGGCACGCGGATCGAACACAGGATTCGGTCCGATCCGGCGTTCATCCGCGGGGTTTCATCCGGCGTCATCCGCGTTCCGTTTGATTGGCCCGCCCCCTCACAGCCCGCAAAATCGGTTCAAGTCCCCGGCCCGGCCCGCCGATGTAACGCTCCGGGGGAGATTGCCTACCGGGGGGCGGGGCGATGAGCGACGCGCGCGGGCTGCTCGACCGCATCACCGCGTTCCGCCAGCGGCTCGAGTCGGTCCCGTACCTGATCCCGGACGCCATCCCGGTCGACCCCGGGGCGGACCGCGGGATCGTGTCGGAGTCCGAGGCGTTCCGCGCCCGGCTCCGCCAGATCGTCGAGGCCCCGCACGTCCCCGAGGGCCCGCCGCCCCCCCAGCTCACCGACCGCGCCCGCCGGCTGCTCGCCGCCGCCAAGAGCCTCCTCGACCGCCAGCGGGGGTTCGCCGCCGACCCGCTCGCCGCCGCCCTGCCGGCCGCCGACGTGCTCGCCGCGTACCACGCCGAGACGGCCGCCGTCCTCGACTCGGCGATCCGCCTCGCCCAGGCGTTCCCGGACTCCCCCGCCGCCCAGCTCAAGCAGTGCAACGGCCTCGACGGCCTGATCGGCGTGGTCGCCGAGCGGCTCACGGTGCAGGAGCGCGCCCTCGCCCTGCGGAAGGCCGACGCGGCCCGGGTCGACCGGCTCGCCGCCGTGTACGCGGCGATGGCCGGGTCGGCGCCGGTCGGGCTGCCGGCGGTCGCGGCATTAGCCGAGGAACTGCTGGAAGAGGCCCGGCGCGGGAAGCCGCTGCGGTTCGTCCACGCCGCCCCGGAGTCGGTCGCCGCCCACCCGGGGGCGGCCGAGTTCCCGGCCCCGGTCCGGCACCTGGCGGCCCACGCGGTGAACGTCGCCCAGGTGGTCGCCCGGGTCGCCCCGGCCGACCCCGAGTGGGGGGCCCGGCCGCTCTTGGCGGTGGTCGCGGCGCTCCTGGTGGACTGCGGGATGACGGCGGTCCCGCCGGCAGTGGTGGCAAAAACCGACGGGCTGTCGCCGGGTGAGCGGCGGCTGGTCGAGGCGCACGCCCAGGTGAGCGCGGAGCTGGTCCTGCGGTGCTTCCCGGAGGTCGCCCCGCTGGCCGCCGCGGTCGCCGCCCACCACGAGCGGGCGGACGGCACCGGGTACCCGGCCGGGCTGAAGGGCACCACCGCGCCGTCGCTCGGCCGGCTGCTCGCGGCGGCCGACGTGTACGCGGCCCTGTGCTCGCCGCGGCCGCACCGCCCGGCGCGGGACGGCCGGGCGGCGCTGACCGAGGTGCTGCTGCTCGCCGAGCACGGGCAGCTCGACCGCGACTGCGCGGCGCTGCTGGTGCGGCTGTCGTTCTACCCGGTCGGGACGGTGGTGGAGCTGACGGACGGGCGGGTCGGGGTGGTGGCGGCGAACCACCCGGACCCGGCCGACCCGCGGGCCCCGGGCCGGCCGGTGGTGGCGGTGCTGGCCGGGGCCGACGGGGTGCTGTTGCCGCACCCGGAGCACGTCGACCTGGCGGCCGCGGACCGCGGCGGGGTGCTACGGGCCGCCCCGCCGGACCGCCGGCGGGCGGTCCTCGGGGGCCGGTACCCGGAGCTGGTGTGAGGGCGGGCCGGGGCGGGGTCGGTCGCCGGGGGACCTCGGCAGGTGGCCGCCCCTCACCCGGCCCTCGAAGACTCGGGCCGACCTCTCCCCGCTGACGCGGGGCGAGGTGAAGACACCGGCCGCCCGGCCGCGACTCGGATCGGTGAGCTTGCGAGGGGCGCCCCCGGCCCCACCTCTCCCCGCTGGGGAGAGGTCGCCGGCGCTTCGCCGGCGGGTGAGGGGCGCCACGTCCGACGGCCACCCGGCAAGCCAACCCACCCCGTCCCGCCCGTTGCCGCCCGAACAGCCGGACCCGCGCCCCGCGACAGTTCGCCCGAGACGCCCGCCCGGCGTGGACGCCGGCCGGCCGGTAGGGGATGGTTGGGTCACGAGCCGACCCCGCGACCAACCCCGACCGGCACCCCGCCCATGTCCGACTACCTGTCCGCCACCCGCCACCCGTGGGCCTGCCTGCTGTTCCTGCTGCCGCTGCTCACCGCCTACGAGCTCGGGGTGCTGTGGCTCGGCGGGGACCACGCCGAGCGGCTCCGCAACGGCGCCGACGCCTGGCTCCGGTGGGGCCTCGACCTGTTCGGCGTCGGCCAGGCGTTCGCCCCGCTCGCGGTCATCCTGGTGCTGCTGGTGTGGAGCTGGTGGCGGTGGGCCGACCGGCCGCGGGACCCGGTCACGGCCGCGTTCGGGATGGCGTTCGAGAGCGCCGTGTTCGCCGCCGGGCTGTGGCAGTTCAGCCGGAACTTCGGGCCGCTCCTGGACGGGCTGGGGGTGCGGCTGGACGTGGTCGTGCGGGCCGCCCCGGAACAGATCCTGACGTTCATCGGGGCCGGGATCTACGAGGAGGTGCTGTTCCGGCTCGGCCTGTTCGGCGGGCTGTACGGGCTGCTCCGGGTGCTCCGGCTGCCGACGGCCGCGGCGCTGGTGCTGGCGGCGTCGGCCGGGGCGGTGGCGTTCGCGGCGGCGCACCACGTCGGCCCGTACGGGGAGCCGGTCCGGGCCGACCACTTCGCGTTCCGGACGTGCGCCGGGCTGTACTTCACTGCCCTGTTCGTGCTCCGCGGGTTCGGCGTCGCGGTCGGCGCCCACGCCGGGTACGACGTGCTCGTCGGGGTGGCGGTCGGTTGACCTGCGGCCGCGTCTTCACCTCCCCCCTGGTGGGGGAGGTCGGCGAGCGCAGCGAGCCGGGTGGGGGGGAAGCGACCCCGGAGTTCTCGGCAGCCGCCCGCGCGGGGTGCCGTCCCCCCCACCCGCCGCTGGCGCGGCGACCTCCCCCACCAGGGGGGAGGTGAAGACCCGGGCCGCCGGTCACGGGTCGAACTGCGGGAACGGGCGGGGCGCGCCGAACGGCGGGTTCGCCCCGAACGCCGGCCGCACCAGCCCGGCCAGGAGCCGGTCCTTCAGCCCGGTCACCGCCCGCTCCCGCTCGGCGTCCGAGTCCCCGTAGTTCCCCTGCACCTTCTCCTGGTACACCGCCACCGGGTCGGTGTTCCCCTTCTCCGGGTCCACGTTCGTCCGGACCTCGACCGTCACGTCCAGGGCGTACCGCGGGCTGCCGCCGAGCTGGACGAACTGGTACGTCACCTCGAAGTGGGCGTGCTCCGCGTCCTTCGGCTTCTCCGCGAAGTCGATCAGCTGCACCCCGAGCGGCGGGGGGGTGACGTCGAACGTCGTCCCGGGCGGCGGCGGGACCGGCGGGAGGACCTGGGCCAGTACCCCCAGGATCCCGTCCGGGCCGACGTCCACCGCCCCGGTCTCCCGCACGGTGACCGTCCCGACCAGCTCGTCCCGGAGCTTCTTCACCCGGGCCTCCGCCCCCGGCCTCGGGGCCAGCTCCTCCACCGACAGCGACACGAACGGCTGGTCCGCGTCCTTGAGCGACTTGAGGACCGCCAGCATCCCGCCCCGCAGCCGCTTGTCCGCGGCCGGGTTCTCCAGCTTCAGGGCGGCGTCGTCGTAGATCCGGGCGAGCCGGGCCAGCACCTCCGCCCGGTGCCGGGTGTTCCGCTCGTCGATCAGGTACGCCCGGAGGAACCGCGGCTCGGCCGGCTCGCTGATCACCGCGTCGTACAGGGCGTCGTCCCGGAGCGGCGGGTTGACCACCTTGGCCATCAGGAAGAAGACCGCCGCCCCGCCGGCGAGCATCAGGACGTAGGGAAGGAAGTTCGGGGCGGCCCGGCCTTCCCGGGCCGGCTCCTCCGGCACCCCGGTGATGTCCAGCTCGACCAGGTTCAGGTTGATGTGGTCCTCGGCGTCCTTCGGCTCGGCGTCGTGGGCGGCGACGTACTTCGCCAGCCCGCCGAGGCTGGCCGGGGCGAGCGCCGCCCGGTCCCCGCCGTCCGGCCCGCGGGCCCACGCCAGGTAGTTCAGGTACACCACCATCTGCTCCGCCCGGGCCTCGCTGTTGAGCGTGACGGCGGCCGTCCGGCCGCCGCCCAGGAGCACCCGGACGACGCTGTTCTGGTACGACCCGTTGTTGTAGTTGTGGGTGTAGTTCGCCTCGACCGCGTCCGCCACCGGGGTCACCCGGACCTGCTCCCGGTGCGCCTCGTACAGGTAGAGCGGGTCCACGTACACCCAGTTCCCGGCCTGCGACCGACTCCCCTTCGCCCCGGCCGCCCGGATCCCGGCGAACAGGAGCCACCCGCCGACGAGCAGCCCGGCGGTCTGGAGGAACGCGACCCGGGTCGGGTCCTTGTAGATGACGTTCACCCAGGTGGTCAGGGTGAGGAGCAGGGTGGCGACGATGACGACCGGGCCGCCGATCATCCCGCACCCGGCGAGGGACGAGCTGGTCGGGGCGAACACCCCGGGGGCGCCCTGCCCCTGCGCGTCCCGGACGGCGGTCAGGTACTCGCGGGTGGTGGCGTCCAGCTCCTCGAACACGAACGTCTGGGACATGGGCGGGACCCTGCGGCGGGGGCGGACGTCCGATGGGACTTTAGCCCGCCGCCGCCCGGGGTGCAAGGACCGAGGCGGGTCCCGTGGGCGAGGCACTCCTGCCTCGCAGTCGTGGGCGAGGCAGGAGTGCCTCGCCCACGGGGTCACCCCACCATCTGGTGCGGGACGAACCGGCTGGTGTTCCGGGTCACCAGCGAGTCGTCCTCGCGGATCCCCAGCCCGGACGCCAGCCCGTTCACCACCCAGCTCCCGAGCACCGGGTACCGGCCGTCGTGCGGCTTCAGCTCCGTCGCCAGCGCCTGGTACACGTACGGCCCGCCCGTGTACGGCCCGTCCGTCGTGGTCACCGCCCGGCCGTCGACCACCACCTGGATGTTCGCCCCCTCCCGGGCGTGGACCGGCTTGCGGACGTAGCTCCCGCTCGGCAGCGGGTCGAACGACGCGGGCAGGAGGAACGGGCTGTCCGGGTGCCGCTCGTACAGCAGCGGGAGGATGCTCTTGCAGCTCAGGATCGCCTTCCACGCCGGCTCGACCCACTTGGTCGGGGCCCGGCGGACGTGCGGCCCGAACTCCTCCCGGAACACCCACTCCCACGGGTACAGCTTGAAGCACCGGTGGATCGGGAACCCGGTCCCGTCCACGAACACGTTCCGGGCCCGGTCCCAGCCGACGTCCCCGACGTCTAGGAACGCGGTCTTGAACCCGGCCTGGGTGGCCACGTCCCGCATGTACTCGGCGGTGATGTAGTCCTCGGGGCTGTCCACCTTGGTCATCGCCGCGAAGTGGACCGGCCCGCCGTCCCGCTCCCGGACCGCCTTCCAGGCGTCGATCAGCCGGTCGTGGATCATGTTGAACTGGTCGCCCCGCTCGTCCACCTCCTTCAGCCAGTCCCACTGGGCGACCGCCGCCTCCAGGAGCGCGGTCGGGGTGTCGGCGTTGTACTCCAGCATCCGCGGGGCCCCGGTCCCGTCGTAGGCCAGGTCGAACCGGCCGTACACCGACGGCTCCCGCTCCTCCCACGACCGGGTGACGTAGTCCTCGTACTCCTGGGGGATGAGGAACAGCCCGAACATCCGCTTCCGGACGACCTCGTCGACCAGCTCCAGGCACCAGTCGTGGAGGGTCTGGGTGGCGAGCTCGATGGTGTCGATCTGGTGGGCGGTGAACTGGTAGAAGGCGGACTCGTCCCAGTACACCTCGCCCTTCAGGGTGTGGTAGTAGAACCCGTACTTCTCGACCTTCTTCTGCCACCCGAGGCGGGGGTCGATGGCGATCCGGCGCACGGGCGCCCTCCGGGGTCGGAATGGAAAGGGAGAATGGCGAGACGGTTCGCACCGGGCGGTGCCGTCTCACCATTCTCCCCGTCTCGTTTCGGACGGTCCGCCGCGGGCGGTCAGCCGCCGCCGCCGCTCACCCGCCCGCCGATCGACCCGAGCCCGCCCTTGGACACGCTGGCGAACGCCGGGGACCGGCCGGTCCCGGTGACCGACCCGGACCCGCCGTACCCGAAGTGGCCGATGAAGATGAACCCGCCGCCGCCGTGCCGGCTCCCGACCCGCCGGCCGGCCTGCTCCTCGGCCCGCTTCTCGAAGTCCGGCTCCGGCCACGCGAAGTACCCGGCGGTGAGGAGGCCGGCCCCGAGCAACACGAGCGAGAACTCTTGCGACATCCGGGTCATGGGCCACCTCGCGGGCGGGCCGCGCCGGGTCGGCGCGGTCTGGGAGTGTATTCGTACCGGTCGCACTCCATCTTTACCACGCCGGCCCGCGGTTGGGTAGGGATTTTCCGCCGGGCGGGGTTGACGGGGGCGGCCCGGACGAGCCGGACGCGTGAGCGACGGCCCGCCCATCCGTCGCTCACGCGTCCGGCTCGTCCGAACACCTTCACCCCGGCCCGGCCAGCGCCACCCCCAGCTCGGCCAGGGCCTGCCGCAGCGGCTCCACGGCGTCGTCGGCCACCGCCACCGCGGTCGGCCCGAGCCGCTCCGCGATCAGCCCCCGCGTCCCAGGCCATTGTACCGCCCCGTCCGCCAGCTCGGGCGTCGGGAACCGCACCACCACCACCCGGGCCGCGGCCGGCGGCGCCGCCTGCGGGCCGAGCACGAACAGCCGCCCGGCCGGCGACAGCGGCTCCCCGGTCCGGTCCCGGAACCAGGCGTCGATGTCCGCGAGGGCGTACTGCTGGGCCGCCCGCCGCAGCAGTTCCGGGTCGAGCCGGGCCTTCCGCGGCCCGCCCGGCTCCGCCGGCAGCGGCACCGCGAACCGGGCGAGTTCCGCGTCCAGCAGGAGGTCGGCGGCGGCCGCGTCCACCGCCAGCGTCACCCCGTCGTCGGCCACCGCCACGCACCGCTGCGGCTTCGCCTCGTAGTCCCGGTTGGCGACCAGCCGGAGCTGCCCCAGCGCCGGCTCGCCGCCGTCCGCCGTCACCCCGATCCGGTCGGTCAGCCGGACCGCGACCACGCCCCGGGCCAGCGCCGCCTCCAGCTCCGCCGGGGTGCCGAACTCGACCAGCACCGCCGACGCGAACACGGTGATCCGCTCCCGCTTGCTGGCCCACCGGCGGAGCAGGTCGGCGACCGCCGGCGGGACCGGGCGGGACGAGTGCCGGGTCAGGGCCTGGAGGACCATCGGCAGCGTCAGCCCGGACTCCAGCCCGCGGTACGTCTGCTCCGGGGTGAGTTCGAGCGTGCACGCCGGGCCGAGGCCCTTCCACCGGGCGAACCGGGCGAGCGTGCCGATTAAGGCCGGCGTCAACCCTTGCCGGTACGCCAGGATCTCGGCGTTCGGCTGGACGAGGAGCGTCTGCGGGAAGGCGGGCGGGGCCGGCGGCTCCGGCCCGTCGGCGAGCAGGTGCCGGCCGAGCGGCGACAGGCGGACCAGGTCGCCCGCCGCTTCGACGAGCTGCAGCGGGTACGCCACCCCGAGCAGGAACCCGGACACCCAGCCGGCCCCGGCCGCCCGGCCGGCGCCGTCCGGCAGCGTCCCGGCCCACGACGGGTGGTGGTCCCACAGCCAGTCGGCGGCCGCCGCGACCGGCACCCACCCGGGCGACGCGGCCAGCAGGAGCAGGCACAGCAGCCCGGCCGACGGGGTCGGTGACAGCCCGCTGTCACTCGGGGCGTAGCCGGCGAGCGGGTCCCACGCCTCGACCCGCGGCAGTGCGGCGAGCAGCCCGGCGAGGGTCGGCCCGAGGCCGGCGTCCCAGGCGGCCGGGAGCGGGGCGGCGGTCAGCTCCCCGTCCGTGTCGGCCAGCAGCCCGGCGGCGGCCGCCCAGAGCAGGGCCAGCACCCCGGGGTCCGGCACCCGCACCGGCAGGTCGGACGGCGGGGCGGCCAGCACCTCGTCCGCCTGGAGCCGCTGCAAGTCTTTCTTGAACAGGGTGGCGGCCTGGGTGAACCGGACCGGCCCGGCCCCGACCTGCTGCCACACCGCCGCCAGCCGGAGCGGCCAGTCCAGCCCGTCGGCGGTCCGCGGCGCCCCGCCGACCTCGCGGTCCGGGTTCGCCAGGTCCGGCAGGCGCAGGTTCTCGCCGCGGGCCCGGGCGGACACCGCCGGCGGGGCGAACACCTCGGCGGCCAGCCCGCCGGCGGCCCCGAACCACGCCTCGAAGTCCTCGACCGGCGGGGCGCCGGTCGGCAGGTGCGGGAACAGCAGCCCGGCGGCGAGGGCGTCGGCGACCGGGGCGAACCCCTCCGGGTGGCCCAGCGCGGTGACTAGGGTGAGGAGGTGGCCGACCTTCCACCGCGGCTGCCCGCTGCGGCCGACGACGGCGAGGAGGGCGCGGGCGGCGTCCGGCAGGTCGCGGATCCGGCGGTCGACGACCGGCGGGTTGGCGAGGGTGGCGACGGCCTTCTCGATCAGCTCGTCGGCCGGCTGGTTGGCGCGCGGGCGGACGAGCTTGGCGGCGACGGCCCGGAGCAGCGGCTCGGCGTACCCGGCGAGGGCGGCGCCGGCGCGGGCGGACCAGTACTCGGGGTCGTCGGGGGCTGGGGTCATGGGTCGGTTATTGTAGGGCGGGTGCCCGTCACCGACCGTTCACGACCTGCGGGGTGTGGCCCATCTTCCGCAGCTCGTCGAGGACGGCGTCGAGCCGGCCGGGGCGGACGAGGAGGACGCGGTCGGACAGCCGCCCGGCGACCTCGGCGGCGAGCTTCTTGCGGGCGAGCAGCTCCTCGGCCAGGACCGCGTCCTCGGTCAGGACGAGGCAGACCCGGCGGTGCAGCTTGGCGGCCAGGCGGGCGGTGGGGTTGGGGGTCATGGCTGGCCCGTGGGCGGCAGCGCCCGGTCGTCGAGGGGGGTCGGGACGTCGATCGTTCTGAGGAGCGGTCCGCGCTTGGAGCCCGTGTAGCTGCCGTCCGGGGCGTGCGTGTCGTCCCAGGTGTAAACTTCCAGCACCCCCGGGAACGGCCGCTCCGACAGGTACGAGACGAGCCAGGCCGCCGGGGGCTCGCCCTCCAACGCGCTGAAACGACGACTGTGTTGCGGGTGGACGGTGCCGTCCGCGGTCACGGCGTACCGGTCCAACCTCGCCAGTTGTTCACCGGAGTGGACGAAGTCTACCCCGTCTCGGGGGCGCGCCACGAGGACCCACACGGCGTGGCCTTCGAGGCGAAGCCGCTCGAACGCGCCCAGCAGCACCACGGGTTCGGACGCCAGCCGCGCGAGCGCCCCGGGGACCCGCGGCCTCAGCCAGCCCAACTGCCGGCGGTACGGCCCGTACTTCTCCTCGTCGGTCCGGCGGGCGTTCGCCCACCACTCCCGGAGGACGGCCGTGTCCGCCGTGACCGGGTCGCGCACCCAGGCGTCGCCGAACACGACCCCGCGGGCCGTAACCACGAAGGAACGCTCCCCGAACTGCGGCACCACCGTCCACTTGGGGAACTCGTCCGCCACGAGCCGCCGGAGCCGCGCGATCAACCCCGGGCTGAACGCCCGCGGGTCCTCCAGGAAGAACCGCATCTCGCGGGTCTGCGGGTGCGTGCCGACGGCGAACTCGCCGTAGACCTCTTCCAGCGCGTCGTTGACGGGCGGGACGTCGTCGTCCGACAGCGACGCGCGGATTTCCTCGTCCAGTCGGAGGGCGAGCCGTTCCCGCTCCCGGTGGAAGCCGCGACCGAACATCGGCGTCACCCCGCCGCCGAGCGCAGCGGCACCACCTCGTGCTCGTCCAGGATCGCGTAGCTGTACCCCTGCTCGGTCAGGAACATCTGCCGGTGGTGCGCGAAGTCCAGCTCCCGGGTGTCCCGCGTCACCAGCGTGTAGAAGTGCGCGTCCCCCTCCCCGCTCGACTTCGGCCGCAGGATCCGCCCGAGCCGCTGCGCCTCCTCCTGCCGGCTCCCGAACGTCCCCGACACCTGGATCAGCACGTTCGCGTCCGGCAGGTCGATCGCGAAGTTCCCCACCTTCGACAACACCAGGTGCCGCACCTCGCCGGACCGGAACCGGTTGTACAGGTCCTCCCGCTCCGGCCCGCCGGTGCTCCCCGTGATCAGCGGGATGTCGAACCGGGCCGCCAGCCGCCGCAGCTGCGCCAGGTACTGCCCGATCACCAGCACCCGCTGGTCGTGGTACCGGGCCAAGAGTTCCGACACCACCTCGTCCTTCGCCGGGTTCTCGCTCGCGATCCGGTACTTCGCCCGGTGGTCCGCGACTGCGTACTCCATCCGGGTGGCGTCGTCCGGCAGCGCCACCCGCACCTCGGTGCAGCTCGCCGACGCGATCCACCCCTTCGTCTCCAGCTCCCGCCACGGCACGTCGTACTTCTTCGGCCCGATCAGGCTGAACACGTCGCCCTCGCGGCCGTCCTCGCGGATCAGCGTCGCGGTCAGCCCGAGCCGCCGCCGCGCCTGGATGGTGGCGGTGACGCGGAACACCGGGGCCGGCAACAGGTGCACCTCGTCGTACACGATCAGGCCCCAGTCCCGCTTGTCGAACAGCCCGAAGTGCGGGAAGTCCTCCGTCTTGTCCGGGCGGTACGTCAGGATCTGGTACGTCGCCACCGTCACCGGGCCGATCTCCTTCACCTCCCCGGTGTACTCCTTCACCTCGTCCGCGGTCAGCGTCGTCTTGTCCAGGATCTCCCGCACCCACTGCTTCACCGCCGTCACGCTCGTGGTCAGGACCAGCGTGTTCTTCTCCAACAGGCACATGGCGGTGATGCCGACGACCGTCTTCCCGGCCCCGCACGGCAGCACGATCACCCCGCTCCCGCCGCGCACGTCCCCGCCGGCGTGGAACACGTCGGCCGCGTCCCGCTGGTAGTCCCGGACGCGGAACGGCAGCCCGCTCGCGGCCGTCTCCCGCAGCTTCATCGGGAGGGCGGACCCCTCGGTGTACCCGGCCAGGTCCTCGGCCGGGTACCCGACGGTGATGAGCGCCTGCTTCAGCACCCCGCGGAACGCCGGGGCCACCGCGAAGCTCACCTCGTCGAGCTTCTCGCCGAGGTACTCCTTCACCTTCTTCTGGCGGGTGAGTTCGGCCAGGAGCGGCTTGTCGGCGCACACCAGCCGCAGCCCCGCCCCGTCGGCCGCCCGCTCCAGCCGGACCCGGCCGTACCGCGACACGGTCTCGGCGAGGTCGGTCGGGACGTTCGGCGGGATCGGGAACTTGGTGTACCGCTGGAGGACCGCGACCATGTCGGCGGCGGTGAACCCGGCGGCCGCCGCGTTCCACAGGGACAGGTTCGAGATGCGGTAGGTGTGGATGTGCTCGGGGCTTTTTTCCAGCTCGGCGAACGGGGCGAGGGCGTCCCGGGCCTCGGCGTACCGGGGGTTGTCGACCTCGACCAGGACGGACCGGTCGGACTGGACGATGAACGGGTTGGTCGGGTCGAACGGCGGGGCGGCCGGCGCGGGCCCGGCCGGGGTCTTCGTCGGCGGCATGGTCACCGTCGTGCGGGGCTGACCCCGGGGAGCCCGGGGCCGAACGTCCCATGCTACCGGCGGCGGGCGGGGGCGGGCAAGCGGAAGTGGCGGGAACGGGCGGCCGGCCGAGCCCCCGGCGCCCGGGGTTGAAACCCCGGGCTATTCTCGGAGACCCCGTTGGGGTCACAAACGCATGGACCCCGAAGGGGTCACCGGCAATAGCCCGGGGTTTCAACCCCGGGCGGGCGGTGCGGGCTACTTCTTCACCTCGTCCCGCGGGCGGAGCACCGGCAGCGACCCGCTCGGGGTCTCCGCCGTCCCGAGCTGGCCGCGGAGCCGGGCCCAGTCGATCGCCACCCGCCCGCCGCCCCCCTCGTACTGCTTCTGGAACGCCGTCAAGAGGTCGATCACCGCGTGGTCCACCAGCCGCACCTGGTCCAGGTGGACGTACACCTGCTTCCCCCGCGGCAGCGCGTCCAGCGCCTCCGCCAGCACCGGCAGCCGGATGAACGTCGCCGCCCCCTCCAGCGTCAGGTGCACCCGCCCGGCCGCCGGCTCGTCCTCCCGGATCACCTTCAGCCGGCTGAAGATCCACAGGAGCTTGGCGGCCGACAGGACGATCCCGAGCACCACCCCGGTGAGCAGGTCCGTCAGCACGATCGCGGCCGCGGTGGCGACGTAGATCAGCGCCTCCGACCTGCTCTCCCGCCACATCCGGACGATCCGCGGGACGTTCAGCAGCTTCCACCCGGTGTACACCAGGATGGCGGCCAGGGCGGCCGCCGGGATCCGGGACAGCACCCCCGGCAGGAGGGCCACGAACAGCAGCAGCCAGAACCCGTGCAGGATGGTCGACAGGCGGGTCTTCGCCCCGGCGTCGACGTTCGCCGAGCTGCGGACGATCACCCCGGTCATCGGCAGGGACCCGATCGCCCCGCAGACCGCGTTCCCGACCCCCTGGGCGACTAGCTCCCGGTCGTACCGGGTCCGCGGGCCGTTGTGCATCGTGTCGACCGCCGTCGCGCACAGCAGCGATTCGGCGCTGGCGATCAGGGCGAAGGTGATCGCCCCCTTCCAGATCAGGGCCAGCCCGAACACCTCCCACCCCGGCCAGGCGATCAGCCGGAACGACTCCAGCACGTTCGCCCGGATCACCACCCGCTCCACCCCGATCCCGCCGTGGTCGTCCACCGCCGGGCCGATCCGCATCCCCAGCCCCTCGAACACCGGCCGGCCGAACTCGTTCACCGCGACCGCCAGGAGCACCCCGACCACCGCCGCCGGGACGATCTTCAGCCGCTTCGGGGCGACGCTCTTCCAGGTCGCCAGCACCAGGATGGTGAGCACCCCGATGATCGCCGCCTCCTGGTGGTTGGCGTCGGCCCCGTCCGGCGGGTCGATCGCCTTCCAGACCGCCTTGGGGATCGTGTACAGGGCCTCCAGCACCTCCTTCGGGGCCTGGTCGTCGACCATGTCGTGGAACTGCTTGGCGATGATCGTCAGCCCGATCCCGGCCAGCATCCCCTCGACCACCGCCGGGGAGACCGCCCGGAACCACTGCCCGACCCGCAGCAGCCCGGCCCCGACCTGGATCATCCCGGCCAGGAAGATCGTCACCCCGAGCAGGGCGACGGCGGCCCCCCGGGACCGGCCGGTGGCCTCGGCGTCGTCCAGGAACTGGATGACCAGCACGATCAGCCCGGCGGCCGGGCCGGACACCTGGAGCGGGCTGCCGGACAGGGTGCCGACCAGGATCCCGCCGACGATCCCGGTGACGATCCCGGTCATCGGCGGGAGCCCGCACGCCTGGGCGATGCCGATGCACAGCGGCAGGGCCACCATGAACACGACCAGGGAGGACAGCACGTCGGCCGCCCAGGTCCGCCCGCCGCCCGGCTGCGTCTCGGTCGCCATCGCGCGTCGCTCTCCGGGGTGTGAACGGCGGGCCGCCACGGAGGGCGGCCCCTACCAGGTGCGGTAGGGGCCGCCCTCCGTGGCGGCCCGGGTGTGCCCGACGGGTTCCGGGGGTCAGACCGCCGGGGCGGTCAGCTGGACGACGGTGCTCGGGCGGGGGCCGGCCCGGAGGGTGGGCATCGGGACCACGGCCGCCACCCCGTTCCGGACGAGCGGGGCGAACTGGCCGCTCGCCGGGTCGTAGGCGAACACCTGCCCGGTCTCCATGTCGTACACCCACCCGTGCAGCTTCATCTCCCCGGCGGCCAGCAGCTCGGCCACCGCCGGGTGCGTCTTCACGTGCTCCAGCTGGACCAGCACGTTCTCCTGCGCCATCACCCCCCACCGGGCGGACGGGGCCAGGTGCGGGTAGCAGGTGCAGACGATCTCGGCCCCGGCCCGGGCGTGGTCCAGCCACGCCCGGACGGCCGGCAGGCCGGCGGTCGCGTCCGGGCTCATCGCCGCCTGCATCGCCCCGCACCGGGTGTGCCCGCACACGACGACGTGCCGGACCCCCAGCGCCCGGACCGCGTACTCGATCGTCGCCGCCTCCCCGGACGCCACCGCCGCCCCGTGCGGGGGGACGATGTTCCCGGCGTTCCGGACCACGAACAGGTCCCCCGGGTCGGTCTGGCAGATCAGGTCCGGGACCATCCGCGAGTCCGAGCAGGTGACGAACACGGCCTGCGGCCGCTGCCCGTCCACCAGCTTCCGGAAGAACGCCCGGTTCGGGGCGAACACGTCGCACTGGAACTTGTGAATCCCCTTGATGAGCTTTTCCACGTGAGCGAACCCCGAGTGTCGGTGTCGTGGTCGGGAGGCCCGGGCGGAACGGCGGGGTTCGCGCGGCCGGGAACCGGTCGGACGGCGGCGCGCGGCCCCGGGCGGCCGGGGGCGCGGCGCGGGACACGTGGGGTGAGCTAACAGCGGTAGGGGGAGCCGAGGCCGTTGCGGAACGGGTCGGCGGCGACCCGGGGGAACTCGGCGGGGGCGGAAATGGTCGGGGAGCGGGTCGGGAAGGCGTGGCCGGCGGACGGGGCGGACGGGCGGCCGGCCGCCGGGTGGGCGGCCCGGGCGGCGTGCTTACTGCCCCCGGCCTGCTCCTCCCGCTCGGTGTCGTCCTCCGGGGCCTGCTCGCTCTCGGCCGGGCCGTCGGCCGGGGCCGGGAGCGGGGCGGCCGGCGGCGGGGCCAGGGCGAGCGCGGCCGCCGCCGCCCGCGGGCTGGTGAACGGCACCAGGCACGCGGCGAGCATCAGCAGACGGATCGCCGCCCCGACCCGAGACATCCGGTCGCCCCCACAGCCACGCCCGACGCCAATCACCGAATCTTACCCCGACGTATAGCGTCCGGACAACCGAAATCAACGACGAACTCCGGCCTCCCGACGCGGGCCCGGCGGGTCCGTAGACTGACGGGCGCAAGTTCCTCCCCGGCCCGCGCTCCCCCGCCACCGTCGGTGGCGGCGGGCGGCCCGGCCCGCCGGTCGTTACCAACGCCGCCGCCCCGCCGCCGTTCGGGCGCCCGGGAAGAGTTGCACCGAAAGGACGTGTCCCATGCCCGCTCCCGCCCGGTGGACGACCCTCGGCCTGGCGCTGGCGGCCGCCGCGGCCCTCGCCGGCCCGGCCCCGGCCCAGCCGGTCAAGCAGGGCCCCGGCCCGAAGCCCGGCCCGGGGGTGAAGCCGGCGAACCCGGTGATCGTGATGCCGTCGATCAACACCCTGCCGGGCATCCCGGCGAGCCAACTGTTCCGGCCGGTGATCGACCCGGCGTTCCTGCCGAACCCGGCCCTGAACAACCCGTGGGTGAACCCGGTGTGGGCCCCCCCGGTGCGGGTCAACCCGTTCGTCCCGAACCTGTTCGCCAACCCGTTCGCGGTGAACCCGCTGCTGGCCAACCCGTTCCAGAACCCGTTCGTCAACCCGCTCACCAACCCGCTGATCGCGAACCCGTTCGTGAACCCGCTGACGAACCCGCTGATCCCGAACCCGTTCGCGGTGAACCCGTTCTTCCCGGGGCCGGTGCTCCCGAACGGGATCCTGCCGGGCGGGTGCGTCGGGTGTTTCGGCCCGACCTACCCGGTCCTCACCCCGACCCCGCCGATCGCCGTCCGGCAGCCCGGGCAGCTCTTCTACAAGGGGCCGGACCTGCAGGTGAACCCGGCGTCCGGGACGGTGTACCGGCCGCAGTCCGGGACCGCCACCCTGGCGGACGGGACGACGTTCTACCGGGTGGCCGGGAGCGGGCTGCCGACGGCCACCGGGACCTACGCGACCGGGACCGGGCTGTACTACAACCCGATGGGCGGGACGTTCTTCAACCCCGGCTCGGGCGTCATCTCGAAGCCCGGCCAGAACGGGTTCATCCCGTACATCTGGTGACGGTATCCCGGGCGAACCCGGAGCGTGAGCGGCGGGGTGACGTCACCCCGCCGCTCACGCTCCGGGTTCGCCGGTTGTCACCCCCGCAGCAGCCGCACGTACTCCCGCATCCAGGCGGCGTTGTCGTGCCACGTCCGGGCGGTGACCAGGTTGCCGCTCACCACCACCTCCCGGTCGACGTACGTCCCGCCCGAGAACTCGCAGTCCAGCTTGCACTTCGCGACCGTCGCCACCTCCCGCCCGCGGATCACGTCCGCGGCGGCGACGATCTCGACCCCGTGGCAGACCGACGCCACCGGCTTGTTCGCCGCGAACAGCGCCCTGGTGATCCGCAGCAGGTCGGCGTCGTACCGCAGGTACTCGGGGGCGCGGCCGCCGGTGATGACCATGCCGGCCAGCCCGTCCGGGTCGACGTCCCGGAACGCGACGTCGGCGGCCAGGGTGTACCCGGGCCGCTCCTGGGTGATGTCCCACCCGTCCGGCCGCTCGTGCAGGACCAGGTGGTACGGCCGCTTCTGCGGCCCGGCGACGAGGACCGTGTACCCCTCCTCGCGGAGGCGGAACAGCGGGTAGAAGGTGTCGAGCACCTCGGCGGCGTCGCCGACCGGCATCAGGATGGTTTTCACGGGGTGGTGGGTGGTGGGGTGGTGGGGTGGTGGGGAGGATTCTACGAGTTTAGCCGCGACGCGGAGTCCGCGGAGCGGAGCGCGGCGTGTCCCCGCGCTCCGCTCCGCGGACTCCGCGTCGCGGCTAAACGAGGGGCACCGTCACACCTCGACCGGGCCGCGCAGGTACCCGCCCTTCAGCCCGCACACCGTCATCAGCATCTGCCGCTTCACCCACGGCAGCCGCGGCAACAGCGGCAGCGCCCAGTCCCGCCCCCAGCCCAGAACGCCCCAGTCCGACTGGAAGAACGGCGACAAGAGGTACGTCACCGTCGCGTAGTACCCGAGGTACGCCCGCTGCCGCCGGCGGAACGCCCGGAACGCGGCCGGCGGGGTCGGGTTCTCCCGCACCGCCGCCGCCAGCCGCCAGGCGTCGACCAGGGCCAGGTTCGCCCCCTGCCCGAGGTGCGGGCTCATCGCGTGGGCCGCGTCCCCGACCAGGATGACGCGGTCGTCGTGGTGCCGGCGGACGTGCACGTGCCGGTACGTGGTGAACAGGAACTGCTCGAAGTCCTGCACGAAGTCGAGGACCGGGGCGGCCTCCGGGGCGAACCGGGCGATCTCGGCCTTCAGGGCGCCGAGGCCGCGGGCGACGGTCGGCTCCAGGTCGCGGGCCGGCAGCCCCCAGTACAGGCTCACCAGCCCGTCCCCGAGCGGCAGCAGCCCGAACAGCTTCCGGTTCCGCTCCACCACCTGCAGCAGCTTCCCCGGCACCCCGGCGCCCGGGGCGTTCACCCACAGCGTCCCGTGGTCGTACTCCGTGACCGACGCCGGGAACCGGCTCACCGCCCGCACCCGCGACCGGGACCCGTCCGCCGCGACGACGAGGTCGAACGGCCCGTGCCGGCGGCCGGCGGTGTCGGTCAGGGTGACGCCGCCCGGGGAGTCGGCGCGGGCCGCCACCTCGCACCCGGTCCGGACGTCGATCGGCTGCGCCGCGACGAGGTCGGACAGGGCGTTGAACAGGACCCCGCGGTGGGCCCCGTAGGCGAACGAGTCGGGGGAGTAGTCGGGGTACCGGGTGCGGATCAGCGTCCCGCCGCCGGCCGCGTGCCGGGCGTACAACTCCTCCAGCTTGGCGGCGCGGGCGAGGACCCGGTCGAGCACCCCGAGGTGGCGGAGCACCGCCTGCCCGGAGCACTGCAGGAGGAGGCCGGCCCCGACCGGGCCGAGGACCGGGGCGCGCTCCAGCAGGGTGACCCGGTGGCCGTCCCGGGCCAGCAGGTGGGCGGCGGTCGCCCCGGCCACCCCGAACCCGACCACCCCGACGCGGTACATGCGGGCGGTCCCGGGCGGAGAAATCGGAACGCGGATGACGCGGGATCAGAGCCCGCGGATGAACGCCGGATTCCGAACCCGAGATTTCCGTCTGATCCGCGTCATCCGCGGGGCTTCATCCGGCGTCATCCGCGTTCCGTTTTATCCGCCCGGTCGGCGTCGAGCACCTCCCGCACCCGCCGGGCCAGGGACAGCGGGGTGTACGGCTTCTGGAGGAACTCGTCGGTCCCGGCCGCCACCCCGTGCCGGAGCACCTCGTCGTCGGTGTACCCGCTCACGTACAGCACCTTCACCCCCGGGTGGCGGGCCCGCAGGGCGGTGGCGAACTCCCGCCCGGACATCCCCGGCATCACCACGTCGGTGACGGTCAGGTCGACCGGGTCCGGGTGGGCGGCCGCCAGCCGCAGGGCGTCGGCCCCGCCGGCGGCGTCCAGGACCGCGTACCCGAGCCGCCGGAGGGCGGTCCGGGACAGGGCCCGGACCAGGTCCTCGTCCTCCACCAGCAGGACCGTCTCGTGCCCCCGCGGGGCCGCCCGGATCTCCACCGACGGGGACGGGCCGGCGGCCGGGGCGGCGGCCGCCGGGAGCAGGAACTCGACCGTCGTCCCGGCCCCGACCGCGCTCTCCACCCCGACGTGCCCGGCGTACGTCTGGGCCACCCCGAACACCATCGCCAGCCCCAGCCCGGTCCCCTTCCCCACCTCTTTGGTGGTGAAGAACGGCTCGAACACCCGGGCCCGCACCGCCTCCGACATCCCCTCCCCGGTGTCGGCCACGGTCAGCCGGGCGTACCGCCCGGGGGCCAGCCCCGGGTACCGGGGGTCCCCCGGCCCGACCGCCACCGCCCCGGTCCCGATCGTCAGCACCCCGCCCCGCGGCATCGCGTCCCGGGCGTTCACCGCCAGGTTCATCAGCACCTGCTCCACCTGCCCCGGGTCGGCCTTCACCCGGGGCACGTCCCGGGCCGGGGCGGTCCGCACCGCCACGTCCTCCCCGAGCAGCCGGCCGAGCATCCGGACGGTCCGGGCGACCAGGTCGTTCAGGTCCAGCACCCGCGGCTCGACGATCGTCTTGCGGCTGAACGCCAGGAGCTGGGCGGTCAGCCCGGTGGCCCGCTCCCCGGCGTCCCGGATCGCCGCCACCGGGTCCCACCGGGCGTCGCCCCGGTCCAGCCCGGCGGCCAGCAGCTCCGAGTACCCGTTGATGATGGTGAGCAGGTTGTTGAAGTCGTGGGCGATCCCGCCGGCCAGCCGCCCGACCGCCTCCATCTTCTGGGCCTGCCGGAGCCGGTCCTCGGTCTCCCGCCGCCGCGTCACGTCCGCCTGGATGCCGACGAAGTGGGTGAGCCGGCCGGCCGCGTCCCGGACCGGGGACACGGACAGCTCGTTCCAGAACGGGGTCCCGTCCCTCCGGTAGTTCAACAGCTCGACGGTGGCCGGGGTGCCGGTGGCGACCGCCTCCCGGACCCGGGCGACCGCCGCCGGGTCGGTGTCCTCCCCCTGGAGGAACCGGCAGTTCCGCCCGAGCACCTCGGCGGCCGGGTACCCGGTCAGGGCCTCGAACCCGGGGTTCACGTACACCGCCGGGTGGTCCGGGCGGGAGGCGTCGGAGATGAGCAGCCCCTGGGGCAGGGCCTGGATCGCCCGGTCCCGGAGCCGCACCCCCTCCTCGGCCCGGGTCCGGGCGGTGATGTCCCGGTACGTCCACACCCGCCCGACGACCCGCCCGTCCGCCAGCTGGACCCGGCTGAACTGCTCGAACACCTGCCCGTCGGCCAGGTGCAGCAGGTCGGTGCTGTCCGGCCGGGCGGACGCCGACACCTCCTCGACCCGGGCCCGGAACGCGGCCGGGTCCCGGACGGCCGGGCCGATCGCGTCCAGGACGTCCCGGTGGCCCCCGGCGGCGAGGGCGCCCGGCGGGACCCGCCACATCCGGACGAACCGGTCGTTCACCCCGGTCACCCGCCCGCCGCCGTCGACCGCCAGGATCCCGTTGGTCGTCGCCTCCAGGGTGGCCCGGACCAGGGCCAGCGAGTGGGCCAGCTCCCGGGTCTTCGCCGAAAGCGCCTCGTTCGCCCGCCGCAGGTCCTCCTCGGCCCGCTGCCGGGCCTGGTGGACGGCCCGGGCGTTCTGCAGGGCGGCGGACCGCAGCAGGGTGTCTTCGTCCGTGTCCATGGGGGCGCCCTCACAGCCCGAGCCGGGCGGCCGCCAGGCGGGTCCCCTCGACCCGCGCCCGGACCTTCGCGAACGCCGTGTCCCGGCTGGTCGAGGTGTCGTCGCAGAACGGGGAGAACCCGCAGTCGTCGGTCGTCCCGAGCTGGGCGGGGGGGATGTACTCGGCCGCCTCCAGCACCCGGTCCCGGACCTCCTCCGGGGTCTCCACCCGCGGGTCGATCGGGGCCACCACCCCCACGAACACCCGCTGCCCGGGCTTCAGACACCCGCGGATGACCCTCAGCACCCGCCGGCGGTCCGGCTCCCCGGCCAGGGCGACGTAGAAGTTCCCCACCTTCAGCCCGAACAGGCTCGGCAGCAGCTCGGCGTAGTCGGCGTCGGCGCTGTGGGTCGAGTCCCGGTCCCCGCCCGGGCAGGTGTGCACCCCGAGCCGCGCCCGGTCCTCGGCCGTGAACCGGGCCAGGGCCAGGTTGTTCAGGTCGACGAAGCTGTGCAGCAGGCTCCCGGACGGGTCCACCTTGACCGCCAGCCGGCCCTCGGTGAAGTCGACCTGGACGGCGTGCGCCCCCTTCGCCAGGCACGCCCGCACCTCCCGCTCGTGCTCCCCCAGCAGGTCCTCGAGGAACCGGTCCCGCGGGTACCCGGGGATCTCCTCCGGCGGGTACATCAGGCTCAGGGCGGACGGGGAGATGACCGCCTGCTTGACCGGCACCCGGGCGTGCCGGCGGGCGACGTCCAGGAACTCGTCGGCGTACCGGGCGTACCGGAACGGCCCGCCGGTCAGCCGGAGCATCCGCCGGGTGTGGCCGGCGGCGAACGGGATCCTGAACCCGTCCGGGGCGGTGTTCGGCAGCCCGTGGACGCAGTACGTCCAGAAGTTGTGGTACTTCCGCTGCTCCCCGTCGGTGACGACCGGGGACCCGGTCTCCTCGAACCGGGCGACCGTGTCCCGGACCGCCTCGTCGTACAGGGCGTCGAGGACCGGGTCCGGGGTGTCGCCGGCCAGGATCGCGGCGATCAGGTGCGGGGGCCGGGGGATGCTGCCGATCGGTTCGGTCGGGATCATGGTCGGGTGCGTGGATCGCGGGGGCGGTAGGTACGGTGGCGTACCGAACGTAGCTCACGCCCGGGCGGAAGGCATCGGAAACGGCCGATGATTTTACGCCGTGATACGAACCGCCCCCGCGGCCCCGGTCATCCCCGGCTCAACCCGTCCTCGCCCGGCCGGTGCCGAGCTACTTGACAATCGTTCACTATCGGCCACACTTCCGGTATCACGTCACGGCCCGTCGCCCTTCCGAAAGCCCACCCCGATGGACACCTCGCCTGCCCGGCCGCCGGCCTGCGGCGCCCCGCGCCCGATCTGCCTCGCCGACCTCCGCCGCCGCACCGCCCTCGCCCGCATCGACCCGGCCGAGTTCGTCCGCCTGTGCCTCACCGGGCCGGCCGGCGAGCCGGTCGAGTTGGCCCCGGTCCACGAGGAGTTGCAGGCGTTCCTGTCGGCCCACCGGCTCGCGCTGGTGGAGCTGCCGCGGGACCACGGGAAGAGCTTCCAGGTGTGCGGCCGGGTGCTGTGGGAGCTGGGCCGGAACCCCGGGCTGCGGGTGAAGGTGGTGTGCGCGACCGAGGCGGTGGCGGCCGAGCGGAGCCGGTTCCTGCGGGACATGGTGGCCGGCAACCCGGCGGTGCGGATGGTGTTCCCGCACCTGGAGCCGGGCACCCCGTGGGCGGCCGAGGCGTTCGCCGTGGCCCGGCCGGCGGCGGCGATCGGGCCGAGCGTGGCGGCGTTCGGGGTCGGGGCCGGGACGACCGGGACGCGGGCCGACCTCCTGGTGTGCGACGACGTGGTGGACGTGCGGTCCCTGCACAGCAAGGCCGAGCGGGACCGGGCGGCGGAGACGTTCACGAACAACCTGATGAACCTGCTCGAGCCCGACGGGCGGTGCTGGGGGCTGTGCACCCCGTGGCACGCGGACGACCTGAACGCCCGGCTGAAGAAGAACCCGGCGTTCGCGGTGTTCCGGCGGGCGGTCGGGCCGGACTTCGAGCCGGTGTGGCCGGCGCGGTGGCCGGCCGAGCGGCTGCGGGCGCGGAAGCGGGAGATCGGGTCGGCGTCGTTCGCCCGCGGGTACCACCTGCGGGCGACGGCGGAGGAGGACACCCCGGTGCGGGCGGCGTGGGTGCGGTACTGGGACGAGCCGGCGGAGCCCGAGACGGTGGTGCTGTCGGTGGACCCGGCGGTGAGCACCGCGGCGACCGCGGACCGGTCGGCGCTGGTGGTGCTCGGGCGCGTCACGAACGAGCCGGAAGCGTCGGCGACGGGTTGGGGCACGACCGAGGTGCGGGTGCTGTCGGCGGCCGCCCGGCGGGTGCCGGCCCCGGAGCTGGTGACCCTGATCGACGCCCTGGACCGGCAGTGGAACCCGGCGGTGATCTTGTTCGAGTCGAACGCGGCGTTCCTGGGGATCAAGGACCTGCTCGTCCGGAGCGCCCGGTTCGGGCCGCGGGTGAAGGGGGTGGCGCAGGCGGCGGACAAGCTGTCGCGGGCGGCGGCGTTCGGGGTGGCGGTGGAGAACGGGGCGTTCCGGCTGAAGGGGGACGGGGCCGGCGGCCCGGACCCGGGGCAGGCGGAGCTGTTCAAGGAGATGACGACGTTCCCGTTCGGGGAGCACGACGACCTGCTGGACGCGGCCGCGACCGGGTGCGCGTACCTGCTGGACCGGCGGGAGCCGCGGGCGTGGTGACCGCGGCGGCGGGATCGGGTACGATGGCGGGTGCGCCCGGAGGACCGACGATGGCGACGCGCGACGAGAGCGAGGGCCGGGGCGAGTTGCTGCTGCTGTGGCGGCGGCGGATGATGTACGTGGTGCTGCTGGCGCTGGCGGTGGGGCTGGGGGTGTGGTTCGTGAACTGGATGGGCAGCGGGCTGGGGATGAACAAGATCGGCGAGCACTACAAGCAGGCGGACGGGTTCTGACCGCCGGGCCGGCCGCCGGGGTCTCCGGCCGGGGTGTCTTCACCCCGAAGGGGTGGGACAACGTAGCCCGGGGCACCGCCCCGGGTTAGCGAGCGGCAACCACCTCCCAGCCTGCAGGGCTGGGACAACGCGGGCGTGTCGCAGCCCTACAGGCTGCAAGCCTTCCGGCATCCGTACCCGGGGCGGTGCCCCGGGCTACGTTGTCCCACCCCTTCGGGGTGAAGACACCCCGGCAGGTCAGGAGAGGGGCAGCCCCGCAGCACAAGAACGAGGGCGTCCGGAACACCCCGAAGGTGGTCGGCCGTGCCGGGTCGCGCTCAGCAGTACGCGGCCCGCCACCGGGAATCGGTTCGCCCCGGCCGGGCGCCGGCGGTACGTTCGAGAATCCCCACGCCGAGCGGAGGACGTCCGATGGACCTCGTCGAGATGGTGAAGTCTCCCGGGTACATCTGCGGGCCGCTGACGCTCCTCGCCGGCGTCGCGGCGGTGGTGGCGTGCGCCCGAGCGACCCGCCGGGCGGACCGGACCTCGGCCCGGCGGGCGGCGGTGTGGTCACTCGTCCCGGTCGCGGTGGGGGTCGCCGGGGCGGCGTACGGAGCCGCCCATTGGTGGCTGTCTGGCCAAGTCGCCCCCGACCGAGCAGAGGTCTGGATGCGGCTCGGGTACGTCGTCCTGTTCGGGGTGTTCGCTGCCGCCGTCCCGCTCGTCTGGTCGGCCGCCCTGCTCGTCCGCCGGCCGCCGGCCGCGCCCGCCTGAGCCGGGAATGTCGGACCCGCCCGGCCGGCCGGCGGCAATCCCTGACGGGGTCGCCCGCCCCGCACACAGGAGAACGTCCCATGCTCGCACGCACCGCCCTCGCCGCCGCGGCGGCCCTCGCCTTCGCCGCCCCGGCGCCCGCCCAGAAGGAGAAGAAGCCGGCGCCGCCGACCGACTTCCCGTTCTGGACCGCCCCCAAGACCGCGCACGCCAAGCCGTTCGCCCCCGGGCTCAACGCCGCCCTCGGGCTCACCCCGGAGCAGGTCGAGAAGCTACAGGCCGCCCGCGCCGAGACGGTCGACAGCCCCGAGGTCCGCGGCCTGAAGGGGAAGGGCGACCCGAACGCCACCGCCGACGAGTTGGCCGCCGCCAACGCCAAGCGCGCCGAGGCGGCCGAGAAGCTGTACAAGGCGGTGGACGGCCTGCTGACGAAGGACCAGAAGGCGCTGGTCGAGAAGGTGAACGACGCCTACGCGCTGGCGGCGGCGGGGGTGGCCGAGGAGTTCCAGCCGAAGTTCGTCGCCGCGAAGGGGAACGCCGACGACACGGCGGCCCTCCGCAAGGAGGCCGCGGAGGCGGTGGCGGCCGCGTTCGGGAAGAAGCTCGACGGGGTGCTGTCGGCGGACCAGAAGAAGGCGGTCGAGGCGGCGGCCGCGGAGGAGAAGAAGCGGGCGGCGGCGAACCCGGACAAGCCGAAGCCGAAGAAGTGACCCGGCCGGTCAGACGAACAGCTCGGCCAGCGGGCACGCGAACCCGGGGATCACGTCCTCGCCGGACAGCGTGCCCGCCTCCCCCACCTCCGCACACGTCCCGTCGAGCCGCCGGACCAAGGCCGTCCGCGTCTTCGGGCTGATGACCCAGATCAACTTCACCCCGGCCGACTTGTAGTCCGCGACCTTCGCGGCGACCTCCTCGTAGGTGTCGTGCGGCGACACCACCTCAACGGCCAAGTCCGGGGCGACCGTGATGTACCCCTCCGGCGACCGGTCGTTCGGCAGCCGGCCGGCCGCGACGAACGCCGAGTCCGGCATCCGCATGAGCTTCGGCTTCCCCGGGAAACACTGGAACCCGGTCTGCGACCCGTAGACGTGGCCGAGGCCGTTCGCCCGGACGAACTGCCGGAGCGCCATGATCGCGCCGGCCGCGACCTCGTCCGATTCCGCCCCCATGTTCTTCTCCACGGGCACCCCGTCGACCAGCTCGTACCGGTCCCCGTCCGGCATCGCCAGCAGGTCTTCCGGCTCCAGCAGCACGGGGCCGTTCGCCTCGCTCATCGCCCGCCCTCCGTTCGCGTCCCCGTCAGTCTACCACGCATCCCAACCCGTTTGGAGGCCACCCGTGCTCGCCCCGATCACCGTCCGGTACACCTTCCGCCCGGCCCGCCGGTCGCTCGCCACCGGGCAGGTCGCCGACCTGTTCGGCCTGCCCGAGCACGAGCCGCCGCACACCGTCGCCGACAACCTCAGCCTCGACGTCCGGCCCGGCGACCTCGTCCTGTTCACCGGCCCGAGCGGGTCCGGGAAGTCGTCGCTCCTGCGGGCCGTCGCCGCGCAGGTCGGGGCGGCCGACGCCTTCGCCCTGCCGCTCCCGGACGCCCCGCTCGTCGACGCCCTCCCCGGCCCGGTCGAGGACCGCCTCGCCACCCTCGCCGGGTGCGGCCTGTCCGAGGCCCGGCTCCTGCTCCGCACGCCGGCCGAGCTGAGCGAGGGCCAGCGGTACCGGTTCCGGCTCGCCTTCGCCCTCGCCTCGGGCGCGCCGTGGGTCGCCGCCGACGAGTTCACCGCCACCCTCGACCGCACCCTGGCGAAGGTCGTCGCGTTCAACCTGCGGAAGCTCGTGACCCGGACCGGCGTCGGGGTGCTGGCCGCGACCACCCACGAGGACGTGGCCGCCGACCTGCAGCCGGACCTCCACGTGCGGTGCCACGGGGACGGGCGGGTCGAGGCCGAGCGCCGGGGGTGGGTTCGACGCCCCGTCTCGTTCGCCGACGAGTTCTGGCTGTCCGCCGGCACCCGCGCCGACTGGCCGCACTTCGCTCGGTGGCATTACCGCAGCCACCACCCCGGGTTCGTCCGGCGGGTGACCCTCCTGTGGCACGGGCGGGAGGCGGTCGGGGTGTGCGTGTTCGGCACCCCGGCCGCGTCGCTGGCCCTGCGGACCCGGTACTTCGGGCTGCGCGACCCGCGGTCCGGGGTGGCGCTCGCGGCCCTGAACGAGCAGTTGTGGCTGCTCCAGCGGGTGGTGCTCCACCCGACGTACCGCGGGGCCGGGGTGGCCGCCGCGTTCGTCCGCCGGGCGTGCGAACTCTGCCCCGTCGACTGGGTGGAGACGCTGTCCGCGATGGGGCAGACGAACCCGTTCTTCGAGCGGGCCGGGTTCGTCCGGGTCGGGGTGATCCGGAAGTCCGGCCGGACCGCGGCGCGGAACTACGGGGCGTACGCCGCGAGGGGGGCGCGAGTGTCGGCCGAGACGGCGGTGAAGGGCCGGTTCAGCGAGCCGGTTTACTACGTGTTCGACAACCGCCGCCGCAGTTCGTAACGTCTCCCTCTGCCCCCCGGAGTCCACCCATGACCCCGCCGCAGGCCCGGCGACACGGCCCCCTGTTCCACGCCGCCCTGGTGCTGTTCACCATCGCCGGCATCCCGCTGCTGATCGCCCTGCCGTTCCTCCTGTCCGGGTTCCTCGGCCGGGACTGAATTCCGGGCGAACCCGGGGCGTGAGCGACGGGGTGCGACGGAGAGGCGCCCGTCGCACCCCGTCGCTCACGCCCCGGGTTCGCCAGCAGACCCGCTTTTGTGCCTGGCCGCGCGGCTGCGGTTCCCTAGGTTAGTGAAAAGTTTCACAAGGGGGCACGCGATGCCCGCCGTCTTCTCCCGGTCGCTCGACTTCCGGTTCCGCCAGGCGGGCGTCGGCCTCGTCGTCGGCCTCGGGCTGTTCGCGGTCGGGTTCTACTACTACGCCCTGCCGAGCTACACCCGGGTCGGGTACCGGCCGGAACAGCCGGTCGCGTTCTCCCACCAGCAGCACGTCGGCCAGCTCGGCCTCGACTGCCGGTACTGCCACACCGCGGTGTTCGAGGCCCCGCACGCGAACGTCCCGGCCGCCCAGACGTGCATGAACTGCCACAACCCCCAGAAGGCGAACGTGAAGGGGGCCAGCCCGCTGCTGGCCCCGGTCCGGACCAGCTACGACACCGGCCAGGCGCTCGGCTGGAAGCGGGTCCACAAGCTCCCCGAGTACGCCTACTTCAACCACGCCGTCCACGTGAACAAGGGCGTGTCGTGCGTCTCGTGCCACGGCCAGGTCAACGAGATGAAGGTGGTGTGGCACGACCAGCCGCTGAGCATGGGGTGGTGCCTGAACTGCCACAACGAGCCGGAAAAGCACCTCCGCCCGGTGGACCAGGTGACGAACCTGGCGTGGGCGCGGGGGGCCGGCCCCGAGGACGACGGGGCGGCGATCAAGAAGAACCTGGCGGTGAGCCCGCCGTCGAACTGCCAGGGGTGCCACCGGTAGGCCGGACGCGCATGGACACCACGACCCCCACCCGCCGCGACGAGCCGCCCGAGTTTCCCGGGTACGCGAACGTGTACGAGTCGCGCGGCGAGGCCGTGCCGCTCGACGCCGACCCGGCGGCCGCCGCCCTCGACCGCCGGCGGTTCCTGGCGCTGTCGGCCGCGGCCGGGGCGGCCGCCCTGTCCGGGTGCCGCCGCCCGGACCTCGAGATCCTGCCGTACTCCGCCGTCCCGGACGACCAGGTCGGGCACCTCGTCGCCGGCAAGCCGACGTTCTACGCCACCACCCTGCCGCGGCCCGGGGGGGCGCTGCCGGTGCTGGTCGAGAGCCACGACGGGCGGCCGACGAAGGTCGAGGGGAACCCGCGGCACCCGGCCAGCGGCGGGGCCACGGACGTGTTCGCCCAGGCGGCGGTGTTCGACCTGTACAGCCCCGACCGGGTGATGTCGGACCGGTACCCGGGGGTGATGCAGAACGGCGCCCCGCGGCGGTGGGTCGACTTCGACCAACTCGCCCGCACGCTGGCCGAGAAGCTGGCGAAGACCCAGGGCGAGGGGTTCGCCGTCCTCACCGAGCAGGCCCCGGCGCCGGCCCTGCGGCTGATCCGCGAGCACGTCCGCGCCAAGTTCCCGAAGGCGGCGTGGCACACCTACGAGCCGGCGGACACGTCGGAGGCACTGCGCGGGGCCGAGATCGCGTTCGGCCGGCCGCTGGTGGCGAAGTACAACTTCGCGACGGCCAACTGCGTCCTCGCGCTCGACAGCGACTTCCTCGGCTGCGACCCGGACGCGGTCGAGAACGGCCGGGCGTTCGCCGGGCGGCGGCGGGTCGAGAAGCCGGCCGACACGATGAACCGGCTGTACGTGGTCGAGCCGACGTACACGGTGACCGGGACGATGGCCGACCACCGGCTGCGGCTGCCGGCGAGCCAGGTCGGCGGGCTCCTCCTCGCCGTCGTCCGGGAGATGAAGGCCCTGGGGGTGAAGCCGCTCCAGCCGCTGGCCCTGCCGGACGCGCCGCCGGCCGGGTACCCCGGGGCGTGGGTGCGGGCGGTCGCGCGGGACCTGGTGACGAGCCCGCAGCGGGCGGCCGTGGTGGTCGGGCCGCGGCAGCCGGCCTGGGTCCACGCCCTGGCGCACGCGGTCAACGTCGCCCTCGTCGCCCACATCGGCCCCCGCGACCTGCTCTTGGAGCCGCGCGGGGACGAGCGGCCGGCGGCGGTCGGGTTCCGCGCCCCGCCGCCCGAGGCGCTGGAGGCGGGCGTCCGCGAGCTGGCCGCCGACATGGCCGCCGGGAAGGTGACCACGCTCGTCGTGGTCGGCGGGAACCCGGCCCTCAACGCCCCGGCCGACGCCGGCTTCCGGGCCGCGCTGCAGAAGGTCGCCACGAAGGTGCGGCTCGGGCTGTTCTTCGACCACACGTCCGAGGCGTGCGACTGGCACCTGCCGCTGGCCCACCCGCTCGAGAGCTGGGGCGACGCCGAGACGACCGACGGCACCCTGTGCTGCGTCCAGCCGCTCATCGCCCCGCTGAACGGCGGGAAGTCCGGTACCGCCGGCGACCTCGACCCGCCGCCGCGCGGCGGCCGCACCGCGTTCGAGGTGCTCGCCCTGCTGACCGCGTTCCCGGGCGCCGACGGCAAGCCGGTCGGGTCGTTCCTCGCCGCCCAGAAGGCCGCGGCCGCCGCCGTCCGCAAGGTGTTCGCCGACCGCGTGGAACTCGGCAAGGACGAGACGCCCGACGCCGCGTTCAACCGGTACAAGCAGCTCGGGTTCCTCCCCGCCGCGCAGGACAAGGCCGGCCGGAAGCCGCAGGCCGTGGCGGTGAATGCCGACGCGGTGGCGAAGGCGGTCGCCGCCTACAAGCCGACGCCGGCCCCGACCCGGGACGCGCTGGAGGTGACCTTCCACCCGAGCTACGCCCTGTTCGACGGCCGGTTCGCGACGAACCCGTGGCTGCAGGAGCTGCCCGACCCCGTCACCAAGCTGGTGTGGGACAACGCCGCCGTCGTCAGCCCGAAGACGGCCGCCGAGTTCGGGCTGAAGCACGGCGAGGTGGTGAAGCTCACCGTCAACGGCGTCGTGCTCGACATCCCGGTGTACATTCTGCCAGGACAAGCCGATTACTCCGTCGCGCTGAGTTACGGCCAGTCCGGCGAGATGCGGATCGGCCACGTCCCGAGCGGCGGGGGCACGAACGTCTTCCCAGCCCGGACGGCCGCCGGCTTCCACACCGCGACCGGCTGCACGCTCGAGAAGACGGGCCGGACGGCCGACCTGGTGGCGACGCAGGAGCACGACGTCATCCCGGAGGGCCGGGACATCGTCCGCGACGTGACCCCCGCGGCGCTGAGCCGCGACCCGAAGGGAAGCGCTCATCACCACGACGACCACGGCCCGAAGGTCGGCCTCCCGCCGGACGGCCACCTGAGCGAGAGCGACTTCCGGAAGGGGTTCCAGGGCGGGTACGGGAACCCGCAGCAGCCGCCGGCGCCGGCGGCGGTGAAGCAGGAGCGGTTCCCGCTCGACCTCGCCCGCCCGGAGCTGCTCGACAGCCCGTTCCAGTGGGGCATGACGATCGACCTGAACGCCTGCACCGGCTGCACCACGTGCCTGATCGCGTGCCAGGCGGAGAACAACATCCCGGTGGTCGGCAAGGGCGAGGTGAAGCGGAACCGCGAGCTGCACTGGATCCGCATCGACCGCTACTTCTCGTCGGACGGCGAGACCGCCGACGCCGACCCGAAGGTGGTCGCCCAGCCGGTGGCGTGCGTCCACTGCGAGGCGGCCCCGTGCGAGCAGGTGTGCCCGGTGAACGCCGCGGTCCACAGCCCGGAGGGGCTGAACCTGCAGGTGTACAACCGCTGCATCGGGACGCGGTACTGTGCCAACGCGTGCCCGTACAAGGTGCGGCGGTTCAACTGGTTCGACTTCAACAAGCGCGGCCTCGACGAGCTGCGGACCCCGACGCCGCTGGCGCGCGGCGGGTCGTCGCTCACCGAGAACCTGCTGCCCGAGACGCTGAAGATGCAGAGGAACCCGGACGTCACGGTCCGGATGCGCGGGGTGATGGAGAAATGCACCTACTGCGTGCAGCGGATCGAGCGCGGGAAGTACGGGGCGAAGCTCGCGGCGACGGAAGTCGCGCAGGGCCGGCGGGTGGTCGAGATCGACCCGGCGTACAAGCCGGGCGGCCCGCCGACCGCGTACCGCAAGCCGAAGGACCCGCTCGCGGCCGGGTACGACCTCGACAAGCAGGGCCGGGTCATCGTCCCGGACGGGTTGATCGTGACCGCGTGCCAGGCGGCGTGCCCGACCGGGGCGATCACCTTCGGGAACGTCCTCGACCCGGCCAGCAAGGTGTCGAAGGCGAAGAAGCAGGCGGGCGAGTACCTGCTGCTCGGGGAGCTGAACACGAAGCCGCGGACGAGCTACCTGCCGCGGGTGCGGAACCCGAACCCGGACCTGGCGTGAGGAGGGAAAACGGAACGCGGATGACGCCGGATCAGAGCCCGCGGATCAACGCGGATCGAGGACAAGAGATTCGTTCTGATCCGTGTCATCCGCGGGGTTTCATCCGCGTCGTCCGCGTTCCGTTTTCGTGGTGCCTGGAATGACCGAGACGACCCACGACGCGCCGCGGCTCCCGGACCCGCTCCCGCGCATCCCGCTGGTGTGGGGGCCGGCCACCTACGAGTCCGTCTCCGAACAGATCAGCGAGATCACCGAGAAGCCGCAGCCGTGGTGGTGGTGGCCGGCGTTCCTCGTCTCGGCCTCGCTGCTGACCGGCGGGGTGGTGGCGGCGACGTACCTGATCTCGACCGGGGTCGGGGTGTGGGGGTCGAACAACCCGGTGAACTGGGCGTTCGACATCACCAACTTCGTGTTCTGGATCGGCATCGGGCACGCCGGGACGCTGATCTCGGCCATCCTGTTCCTGTTCCGGCAGCGGTGGCGGACGAGCATCAACCGGTTCAGCGAGGCGATGACCATCTTCGCCGTCATCTGCGCCGGCATTTACCCGGGCATCCACGTCGGCCGGTTCTGGTACGCCTGGTTCATGTTCCCCCTGCCGAACGCGAACCACATCTTCCAGAACTTCCGGTCCGCGCTGTTATGGGACCTGTTCGCCGTCTCCACGTACTTCACCATCTCGCTGATCTTCTGGTACGTCGGCCTGATCCCGGACCTGGCCACGCTGCGGGACCGGGCGAGGAGCCGGGGCCGGCAGGTGGTGTTCGGGTTCCTGTCGCTCGGGTGGCGCGGCAGCAACCGGCACTGGCGGCACTACGAGGTCGCGTACCTGATGCTGGCCGGGCTGAGCACCCCGCTGGTGCTCTCGGTCCACTCGGTGGTGAGCTTCGACTTCGCCACCTCGCTCATCCCCGGGTGGCACACGACGATCTTCCCACCGTACTTCGTCGCCGGGGCGATCTTCGGCGGGTTCGCGATGGTGCTGCAGTGCATGATCCCGGCCCGCGCCGCATATAAGTTGGATAACGTGGTGACGATCAAGCACATCGACGTGATGTGCAAGTTCATCCTCGCGACGGGCACGCTGGTCGGGTACGCCTACTGCATGGAGCTGTTCACCGCCTGGTTCTCCGGTAACCCCTATGAGTGGCAGACGTTCAAGAACCGGGCGTTCGGCGGCGACTACGTGTGGGCGTACTGGGTGATGATGACGTGCAACCTGTTCGTCCCCCAGGTGTTCTGGTTCCGGTGGTGCCGGCAGACGCCGTGGTTCGTCCTCCTCGTCGTCACGTTCGTCAACGTCGGGATGTGGTACGAGCGGTTCGTCATCATCGTGCAGTCGCTGCACCACGACTTCCTGCCCGGGAGCTGGGGCCGGTTCTACCCGTCGTGGGTGGACTGGCTGCAGATGGTCGGCGACTTCGGCCTGTTCTTCACCTTCACCCTCTTGTTCATCCGGCTGCTGCCGATGGTGGCGATGGCCGAGGTGAAGGGGGTGCTGCCGATGGCCGACCCGCACCGCCGCCCCGCACCGCCGGACCGCTACCTGAAGGGCGAGGACGGGCAGTACCCGACCGCCGACCACGCGATGGCGGCCGCGTACGGCCCGCCCGCGGAGCCGCGGACGGAGGTACCGCCGAGTCCCGAGCCGGTGCCGGCGTTCATCTCGACGCCCGGCGGCGACGGCAAGCCGTGGGGGGCGGTCGCCGAGTTCGCGAACGGGTCGGCGCTGCTGGAGGCGGCGAAGAAGGCGGTGGCCGCCGGGTACCGGCTCGTGGATGCGTGGACCCCGTTCTACGTCCACGGGATGAAGGAGGCGATCGGCCGGGGGCGGAGCCGCTTGCCGCTGTTCACGCTGGCCGGCGGGCTGACCGGGCTGGCCCTCGCCGCGACCCTGCAGTTCTACCTGATGGCGTACTACTACCCGACGGTCGTGGGCGGGAAGGAGTACCGGAGCTGGGAGGCGTTCACCCCGGTGTTCTTCGAGCTGACGGTGCTCTTGGCCGGGTTCTTCACCCTGTTCGCGCTGGTCGGGCTGTGCGGGCTGCCGCGGTTCTTCCACCCGCTCGACGGCCACCCGACGTTCCGCCGCTCGACGCAGGGCGGGTTCTTCCTGACGGTCGAGGCGGCGGACCCGAAGTTCGACGCGGACGGGACGCGGGCGTTCCTGGAGGGCCTCGGCGGCAAGCACGTGGCGGTGGTGGAGGCGTGAGGAAGCGGGCAGGCAGGAATGCCTGCCCCACAAGACAAACTGTGATGTCTCTGGGTTTGTGGGGCAGGCATTCCTGCCTGCCGTGCTGAGGCTCCTGCACATGTACGCGATCGACGCGAACCTGTTCATGAACTGGGTGCTGGGGGTCACCCTGGCGGCCGCCGGGCTGGTGTTCGCGCTCACCGCCGGGGTGGCCGCGTTCGGCCGGCGGAAGGGCGGCCCGGTCCTGTCGTACCTGTACATGCTCAGCGCCCTGTTCGGGGTGTTCGCCGTCGCGGTGGTGATCCTCGGGTTCCGCGGGCGGACGTCCGACGCCCGCCCGTGGCACGTGTTCCTCGACATGAAGTACCAGCCGAAGTACACGAGCCAGGGGCCGAGCCGGTTCTTCGCCGACGGCCGGGCGATGCGCCTCCCGCCCGACGGCACCGTCCCGTTCGACGGCACCGACTACTTCGCCGACGCCGGGTACCACGCCGGGCCGAACCCCGACTTCCTCCGCCTCGACCGGCGGTACTATCTCGGGGTCGCCAACGCCGACGCGAAGGACGCCGACGGCGCGCCGGCGAAGCCGGTGTGGGCGGACGGCAAGCTGGCCGGCGAGGGGTACTACGTGAACCACGTCCCGGACGAGGCGGTGACCCGGGCCGGCGGCTGGGACATGCTGATGAAGCGCGGGCGCGAGCAGTTCGACGTCCACTGCGCGGCGTGCCACGGGACCAGCGGGCGCGGCGGCGGGGGCGAGGCGGCCCACGGGATCGTCGGGGCGTACGGGCTGAGCGTCGCCCCGTCGAACCTGGTCGGCCCGGACGTCCAGGCCCAGCCGGACGGGCAGTTGTTCGCCAGCATCACTAACGGCGTGCGGAACATGCCGGCCTACGCCCACCAGGTGAAGGTGCAGGACCGGTGGGCGGTGGTCGCCTACCTGCGGGTGCTGCAGTACGCCGCCACCGGCCCGGCCGGGAAGAAGTGATGACCCCCGAGACGCCACTCACGTACCCGGACGGGCTGCCCGACCCGGTCGCCCCGCTCGGCGACCGGCTGGCCGGGACGGCCCGCGCCCTGGGCGTCGTGGTCGGCGCGTCCGGGCTGGCGCTGGCGGTCGGGGCGGTGACCGAGCCGCGGCAGTTCTTCCACTCGTACCTGTTCGGGTACGTGGTCGCCCTCGACGTCTCGCTCGGGGCGCTGTTCTGGGTGCTGGTCCACCACGTCGCGGACGCCGGGTGGTCGGTCGGGCTGCGGCGGGTGTTCGAGAACGTCAGCCGGGCCGTCATTCCGCTCGCGGTGTTATTCCTGCCGATCTTGGTCGGAGTCTTCACCGGAAACCTGTACCAGTGGTACGACTTCGTGCACGGCTCGGAGCCGGAAGACGGCCACCTGAACCACCTATGGCACGTCAAGCACGTGTGGTTCTCGACGCCGTTCCTCCTGGCCCGGCTCGCCCTGTATTTCGGCGTTTGGATCATCTACTCGGTGAAGATGCGGAACTGGTCCGCGGAGCAGGATTCTGTCGGCGGGGCGGCGCTGACGCGGAAGATGCAGTGGTGGGCGCCGTCCGGGCTGGCGCTGCTCGGCCTGACCGCGACGTTCTTCGCGTTCGACGTCGTGATGAGCCTGCAGTACACGTGGTTCAGCACCATCTTCGGGGTGTACTTCTGGGCCGGCGGGATCCGCGGGTCGCTGGCGACCGGCGTGCTCGTCGTGCTGGCCCTCCGCGCCGCCGGGCACCTGCGGCACACGATCACGGTCGAGCACCTGCACGACGCGGCGAAGCTGATGTTCGGGTTCACCGTGTTCTGGGCGTACATCGCGTTCTCCCAGTACTTCCTGATCTGGTACGGCAACATGCCGGAGGAGACGCAGTTCTACCTGCTGCGGCGGAACGGGGCGTGGTACCCGATCTCGATCCTGTTGCCGATCCTGTATTTCGTCGTGCCGTTCTTCATGCTGCTGCCGCGGGCGCACAAGCGCAGCCCGGCGTGGCTGGCGGTCATCAGTGTGTGGATCCTGGTGATGCACGCGTATGATGTCTATTGGCAGGTGATGCCGGTGCTCCACCCGGACACGGTCCACCCCAGCTACCTGGACGCCGCGGCCCCGGTGTGCCTGTTCGGCGTGGTGCTGCTGGCGACCGTGTGGGGCCTGCGGCGGCTGCCGCTGATCCCGGTCCGCGACGCCCGGCTGGGCGAGTCGGTCGGGTACGTGAACGAGACGCCCTAACCCCGTGGGCGAGGCACTCCTGCCTCGCCCGCCCCCGGGCGAGGCAGGAGTGCCTCGCCCACGGAGACGTTCGTGGCCGACCCGACCCCCGCGCCCGAGGCCCGCGGCTTCCCGTTCCTCACGGCCGCGGCCGCGCTCGCCACCCTGTTCGTGTTCGTCGGCCTCGTGGTGGTGGCGTACAACTCCCCGAATTACCTGGGGGAGCCGAAGGCCGAGCCGAAGGCGGACCCGGCGGCGAAGCTGGCGGACGTGAAGGCCCGCAACCAGGCCCTGCTCGACGGGGCCGGGGCGAAGATGTCGGTCGAGGCGGCGGCCGCCGAGCTGCGCGACCGGGCGGCGAAGGACGGCCGGCTGCCGTTCCCGGCCCCCGGGCCGGCCGCCCCGGCCGCCGACCCGAAGAAGAACTGACCCGCCAGGAGTGTGCCGTGACCCCCGCCGCCGTCGCCGCCCTCGCCCTGGTGTTCGGGTCCGTGGTGCTGTTCGGCGGGGCGGTCGTGCTGGCCCTCGGGTGGGCGCTGCGGACCGGCCAGTTCGACAACTTCCAGCAGGGGGCGGCGTCGATCTTCGGCCCGGACGAGCCGGTCGGGGAGCCGACCGACGCCCCCTGATTCCCGGAGACCCGTTGCGATGTCCGCCGCGCCCGCGACCGCCGACGCCGCCCGCCAACTGGCCGCCGCCGAGCGGGCCGGGATCGACGCGTCGTGCCGCGGGCCGGTCCTGTTCCTCGCGGCCAGCGCGGTCGCCTGGCTCCTGATCGGGTCGGCCCTGGCGGTCGTCACCTCGACCAAGTTCCACGCCCCGTCGTTCCTCACCAACGTCCCGGAGCTGACCCTCGGCCGGCCGCGGATGGCCCACCTGCAGGCGGTCGCCCTCGGGTGGGCGTCGCTGGCGACGATGGCCGCCGCGGTGTGGCTGATGTGCCGGCTCTGCCGGGTCGCGCTCGTCTACCCGAAGATGCTGTACGCGGCCGGGGGGCTGTGGAACGTCGGGGTGCTGTTGGCGGTGGCCGGGATCCTGCTCGGGGACGGGCAGTCGATCGAGTGGCTGGACGCCCCGCCGTACGCCGCCCCGTTCTTCGTCGCCGGGCTGGGGGTGGTGGCGGCGTGGGTGGTGGCGACGTTCCGCCGCCGCCGGGAGCCGCACCTGTACGTCACCCAGTGGTACGTGCTGGCGGCCGTGTTCTGGTTCCCGTGGATGTACCTCGTGGCCGCCTTCATGACGACGTGGCGGCCGGCCCCCGGGGTGGTGCAGCCGGTGGTGAACTGGTGGTTCGCGCACAACTTCCTGGGGCTGTGGGTGACCCCGGTGGCGGTCGGGGCGGCGTACTACGTGATCCCGAAGGTGATCGGCCGGCCGATCCACAGCTACTACCTGAGCATCACCGGGTTCTGGGCGCTGGCCCTGTTCTACTCGTGGGCCGGGATGCACCACCTGATCGGCGGGCCGCTCCCGGCGTGGCTGATCACCGCGAGCGTGGTCGGGAGCGTGATGATGTTCATCCCGGTCATCGCGGTGGCCATCAACCACCACATGACGATGCTCGGCCACTTCCACCGGCTGAAGTACAGCCCGGCCCTGCGGTTCACCGTGTTCGGGGCGATCGCCTACACCCTGGTGAGCTTCCAGGGCTCCGTCGAGGCGCTGCGGGGCTTCAGCGAGGTCGCCCACTTCACCCACTACACGGTGGCCCACGCCCATCTCGGGATGTACGCGTTCTTCACGATGATCATGTTCGGGTTGATGTACTACATGGTGCCGCGGCTGACCGGCCGGGAGTGGGCGAGCCGCCGGCTGATCCGCCTCCACTTCTGGTGCGCCGCGGTCGGCATCACCATCTACTTCGTGGCCCTCTCGGTCCCGGGGTGGTGGCAGGGCCGGATGCTGAACAACCCGGGCGTCCCGTTCGGGAACGGCACCACGTACACGAAGCCGTTCCTGTTCGAGCGGACGGTGGCCGGGGTGCTGCTGTCGGTCGGGCACCTGGCGTTCGCGACGCTGTTCGTGCTGAACCTGGCGGGGCGGGGGCGGCGGGGCGGCGGCCCGACCCTGTTCGCCGACCCGCCCAGAGCAGACAAAGACCGGCCACGGATGAACACGGATGGAACACGGATGAAGGCCGAGGACATGACTTCCGTCTGATCCGTGTTTCATCCGTGTTCATCCGTGGCCGGTCTTGTGGGGACTTCAGATGGACCGCGGGATGGTCGTCTTCCTCGGGGCGCTGCTCACCTTCGCGTCGAGCTGGCTCGGCCTCGTCCTGTTCCCGTACTGGCAGCTCGGCGCCGAGCAACCGTACCAGAAGGACGCGGCCGACGCCCCGTACCCGCAGCCGCTCGCCGGCCAGGCGGCGGCCGGGCGGAAGGTGTACCAGCAGAACGGGTGCATGTACTGCCACTCCCAGCAGGTGCGGAGCGAGCGGTTCGGGAACTGGTGGGACGAGAACGGGCGGGAGCGGACCGGGGCCGACATCAAGCGCGGGTGGGGCACCCGCCGGACCGTCTCCCGGGACTACATCCACGACGCCCCGGTGATGCTCGGGACGATGCGGACCGGCCCGGACCTGGCGAACGTCGGCGGGCGGTACTCGGAGGCGTGGCAACTGGCCCACACGTACAACCCGCGGGTGTTCAACGACTGGAGCATCATGCCGTCCTTCGCCTTCCTGTACCGCAAGGAGAAGGTGGCCGGCGAGCGGTCCGAGAAGGCCTTGAAGCTCGGCCGGGAGTGGACCGCCGACCCCGGGTACCGGTGGCGGCCGACGGACCGGGAGTGGGACGCGATCCTGCAGCAGCGGGGGGACGCGATCCGCAGCCGGTTCCTCGCGGAGTCGGCCGCCGCGGCGGTCGACCCGAACACCCCGGACGGGAAGCAGCGGCTGCTCGAGTTCTGGCTGACGACGGAGGAGGAAGGCGTGCAGGTGGTCCCGACCGCCGAGGCCGAGGCGCTGGTGGCGTACCTGCTCGCCCTGCGGAAGGCCGAGGTCCCCCTGCCGGAGGCGAAGGAATGAGCACCACCCCCGACGCCGACCCGCCGGCCCCGGCCGGGACCGGGGACACCGTGCTGGAGATCCACCGCCGGCACATGGCGGAGCTGAACGACGCGGCCCTGACGTTCGACGGCACCCCGCCGGACGACGAGGCGGACGACGCCGTCCAGCGGATGCTGGAGGTGCGGGCCCGGGAGCACGCGGAGCCGCGGGACGGGTTCGAGCCGGTCCCGTTCTGGGTGGCGTGCGTGTTCGGCGGGCTGCTCGCCTGGGGCGGGTTCTACGTCGGGTCGAACACCGCCGACTTCCGCCCGGACGTGTTCGACGGGGCGGACCTGGCCGCCCCGGCCGCCGGCGGCCCGGCCGGCCCCGCCCCGCCCGACCCGGACCCGCAGACGGTGGCGGAGCTGATGAAGGTCGGGGAGCAGAAGTACGCGGTGTGCGCCTCCTGCCACCAGCCGGACGGCCGCGGGAACCCGGCCCAGGGCATCCCGCCGCTGGCCGGGTCCGAGTGGGTGGCCGGGGACCAGGCGTCGGCCGCCCGGCTGTCGCGCATCCTGCTGTACGGGCTGCAGGGGCCGATCACGGTCGGCGGCCGGGCGTACAACGGGCAGATGCCGAACCAGGGGAACGTGATGAAGGACTACGAGATCGCCGGGGTGATCACGTACGTCCGGAACAGTTGGGGGAACAAGGCGGACGCCGCCGGGCCGCCGGCGGTGACGGCGGCGGTGGTGCGGGCGGCGCGGGCGAAGGAGGGGACCCGGAAGCCGAACGGCACCCAACCGGTGACCGCCGACGAGCTGCGGAAGTACGCCGCCGACTACGCCGACCCGGGCGCCCCCGCGGCCGAGAAGAAGGACGACAAGAAGGAGCCGAAGAAGGACGAGCCGAAGAAGGACGAGAAGGCCGACCCGATCCCGTCCGCGAAGGACTGAACCGCACCCCATGTTGCACTGCGACCACTGCGGCGGCCCGGTCACGACCGGGCACGCCGGCCGCCCGTGGCCCGGCCGCCCGGCCGCGACGTACTGCTGCTTCGGCTGCCTGAGCCTCGGCGAGCAGCGGCGGCAGGAGGCGGCCGCGCCGGCCGGCGGGCGGACGTTCGGCGTCGGCGTCCGCCTCGGGATCGGGCTGCTGGTCGTCGGGCAGTCGATGATCTTCGGCCTCGCGCTGAACCTGCACGACGACGTCCCGCCGGCCGCCCGCGCCGTCGCCGAGTCGCTGCTGCTCGCCGCGACGCTGGTCGTCGTCGCCCTGCTCGGCCCGCCGCTGGTGCGAGCGGCGTGGGGCGAACTCCGCCGCGGCCGGCTCACGATCGAGGCGCTGTTCCTGCTCACGCTCGGCGGCGCGATGGCCGCGTCGCTGCAGGCGTTCGTCACGGGGCGGGGAAAGGTGTACTTCGAGGTCGTGTCGCTCCTGCTGGTCGTGTACACGCTCGGGAAGCTGGTCGGGGCGCGGAGCCGGGCGGCGGCGCTCGCCGGGGCGCGGGCGTGGGCCGGGCAGCTCGCGACATGCCGGCTCGTCGACGAGAAGGGGCGGACCCGCGTCGTGCCGGTGACCGAGGTGCTGCCGGGCGACGTGGTCGAGGTGAACCCGGGGGAGACGGTCGCGGTGGACGGCGTGATCCGAACCGGGGTCGGGTTCGTGTCCGAGGCGGCGGTGACCGGGGAGCCGTTCCCGGCGGTGCGGCGGCCGGGCGACCGGGTGTCGGCCGGGGCGGCGAGCCACGACGCGACGCTCCGGGTGGAGGCGACGGCCGCCGGCACCGAGCGGCAGGTGGACCGCCTCCTCGCCGCGGTCGAGGCGGCGCGTGACAGGCCGGTGTCACTCCAGGCCCGGGCCGACGCCCTCGGGCGGTGGCTCCTGCCGCTGGTCGTGCTCGCCGCCGGCGGCACGTTCGGGTACTGGACGTTCCTGACGCCGGACGGGTGGGAGGTCGGGCTGTTCCACGCGATGTCGGTGCTGCTGGTGGCCTGCCCGTGCGTGATCGGGCTGGCGACCCCGATCGTGATCTGGTCGGCGCTGGGGCGGCTGGCCGAGCGCGGGGTGGTCGTCCGGGCCGGGGACGCGGTCGAGCGGCTGGCCGAGGTCGACCGCGTCCTGTTCGACAAGACCGGCACCCTGACCGACGACCGGTTCGCCCTGCTCGACGTCGCCACCGCCGCGACCGGGGACGAGCGGGCGAAGTTGCTCGGCTGGGTGTCGGCGGTGCAGGGGCGGAGCCGGCACCCGGCGGCGCGGCCGTTCGCGGCGCTGCCGCGGCCGTTCGGCGAGCCGCGCGTCCTCGACGTGAAGGCCGTCCCCGGGTGCGGCGTGGACGCCGACATCGAGGCGGACGGCGCGCGACACAGGCTCCAGATCGGCACCCCGGAGTGGGTCGCGCAGTGCTCGGGTGGCACCGGCATTCCGGCCGGTGGTCTGGCCCCACAACTGCGGGCGACCGGGCACCGCGTCGACGTCGCCCTCGACGGCGAGCTCGTCGCGGCCGCGGTGCTGGCGGAGCGGCTGCGCGACTCGGCCCCGCGGGCGCTCGCCGAGTTCCGCCGGCTCGGGCTGCCGGTCGAGGTGCTGACCGGCGACGCCGCGGAGCGGGCCGCGGCGCTCGGCCTGCCGGCGCCCCGCGGCGGGCTGTCGGCGGACGACAAGCGGGCGGCGGTCGCGGCCGGGCGGGCGCTGTTCGTCGGGGACGGGATCAACGACGCGGCCGCCCTCGCCTCGGCTCACGTCGGGGTCGCGCTGGCGTCCGGCACCGACCTCGCCGTCGCGGCCGCGGACGTGACCCTGTACCACGCGGACCTGCGGGTGCTGCCGTGGGCTGTGGAACTCAGCCGCCGGGCGGTCCGGGCGGTCCGCCGGAACCTGTGCCGCGCGCTGTGCTACAACCTGGTCGGGATGGCGCTCGCGGCGTGCGGCCTGCTGCACCCGGTCGCCGCCGTCCTGCTGATGGTGCTGTCGAGCCTGTCGCTGGTCTACTCGTCCGCCCGCGTCGGGGTGGTGCCGGACCACTGCTCCGAACCGAGCGGGGGGCGTGAGCCCCCTGTGGGCGAGTTCACACAGGGGGCTCACGCCCCCCGCTCGGGAAGTCGCCCGACGACCCGCGCCGCCGCCCACGGCCTCGCCCTCGCGCTGCAGGGCGTCGCCCTCCTGCTGCTGGTCCCGGCGGCCGGCGCGGGCGTGGTCGCCGGGTTCGCCGCCGCCGGGGTCGCGCTCGGTTACGTCTGGTGCCGCTGGGCGGTGATCCCGCACGCCCTCGACATGTGCGTCGGCATGCTCACCCTCGGCAACCTCGGCATGCTCCTCGGGTGGTGGGCCGACGGCGGGTTCGCCCCGCCCGCCGGCCACGCGTGCTGCGGGTGCCGGGACGGCGGGCCGTGGATGTGGGTCGGGATGCTGGCGTCGGCGAACGCGGCGATGCTCTGGCTCCCGCGCCGGCCGCTCCCGCCGGGGGACCACGCCCGCGCGATGTTCACCGGCGGGAACGTCGGCATGGCGGCGGGGATGGTGGCGGGCGGGTGGTGTGCGGCGCAGCTCGTGACGGAGTCCATCACAGCCGCCTTCGCCGCGATGACGGTCGGCATGCTCGCCGGGATGCTGCTCGGGACGTGGCTCGCGGAGCGGGCGCTCGGCCTGGCCCGCTCGCTCCCGCTCCCGCGCCGCCCCGCCTACCGGACGAAGTAGTACGCCGCCAGCCCGAACCCGATCGCGATCACCGCGTACCGGACGTAGGCCGGCGGCAGCCGCCGGGCGACCCGCGCCCCGGCGTACCCGCCGACGACCGCGGCCGCCATCATCGGCCACGCCAGCCCCCAGTTCACCAAGCCGTCCCGCACGAACACCACCACCGACGCCCCGTTGATCGCGGCCGCCAGGAGCGTCTTCACCGCGTTCATCCGGTGGATGTCGGCCACCCCCATGAACCCGAGGGCGCTGAGCATCAGGATCCCGATCCCGGCCCCGAAGTACCCGCCGTACACCGCCACCAGGAACTGGAACCCGACCACCGCCGCCTGCGTCCCCCACCCCGGGCGGTGGTGCGCCGGGTCGCCCCCCTTCGCCGCGGCCCGCCGCTTCACCCACTTCGACAGCGGGGCCTGCACCACGAACAGCACCGCGGCGGTCAGGATCAGCCACGGGACGAGGTCGGCGAACGCGTCCTTGTCGAGGCCGACCAGCGTCGCCCCGGCGAACCCGCCGACGAGGCTCGGGACGATCAGCAGGGCGACCAGCCGCCGGCACTCCCACAGTTCCCGGCGGTACCCGAGGGCGCCGGCCGCCGACCCGGGCATCAGGGCGACGGTGCTGGTGGCGTTGGCGATCGCGGGGGTGACGACGCCGGTCAGGGCCGGGAAGGTGAGCAGCGTGCCCCCGCCGGCGACGGAGTTCATCACCCCGGCGGCGAATGCGGACAGGCAGAGGAACGCGAGCGGCCAGTCGGGCGGCGGCATCCGGACATGATACGCCCGCGGTCAGGGGCGGCCGCGGGCCGCGAGGTCGCCGAGCAGCGCCGGGAGTTCGGCGAGGGTGTCGATCACCGCGTGCGCCCCGGCGGCGGCGAACCGGGCGGCGACGGCCCCCCGCCGGGTCGCCCGCTCCGCCTCCGGCAGCGCCGCGAACTCGGCCGCCGACAGCCCCATCTCGTTGCTCGAGTCCACGACCGCGACGCTCCAGCACCCGGCGTTCAGCCCGTCCTCGACGTCGACCACCGTGTCCCCGACCTTCACCACCGCGGCCGGCGGGTACACCCCGAGCGCCTCCATGCACCGGAAGATCATCCACGGGGCCGGGCGGCCGGCCGGCACGTCGTCGGCACCGATGGCGAAGTCGGGGATGTACCCTTGTTGCCGCCCCGCGTCGAGCACGACCGCCGCCGCCTCGCGGAAGTACCCGGTCGTCGCCGCGACCTTGACGCCACGCTCGCGGAGCCTTGCGACGACATCCGTGACACCCGGGACCAGCGCGCTGTACAAGCGGGCGGCCTCGACTTGTCGCGGCGTCACGTCGGCGTACAGCTCAGCGACGTCCCGCTCGTCCCAGTCGCGGCCGACCGCCGCCCGCCACCTCGCCCCGACCGCGTCGGTCCGGAGCATCGCCCGGAGGTGGTCCTTCTTGTGCAGACCCATCGGCCCGCGCGCCTCGGCCACCGTCACCGCCACCCCGCGGGCCGCGAACGCGGCGGCGAACGCCCCGGCCGGGGCCAGGCACCCGAAGTCGATGGTCGTGCCGGCCCAGTCGAGGACGACGAGCTTGATGTCACGCGCCGGCACGGGCGGCCTCCAGGTGCCGGCGGAAGTGGGCGAGCGGCGGGGTCGAGCGGCCGACCACCTTGGCCGCGTCGTCGTACTCGCGCAGCTTGACCGCGGCGGCGTGGTGCGGGTTCGCCTCGAACGCGGCGACCTCGGCCGCGGCCATCGGCCCGCCCTGCAATGCGAGACTGCGGACCGACGCCGGCGACAGCAGCGCCAGATACCCCGGGCGGGCGGCGGTGAGGTACCGCTTCGCCGCGACGTGCAGCCGGACCGGCTCGGTCACCGCCGGGCCGAACGCCCTCGCCAGGAACCGCACCCCGAGGTCCTCGTGCCGGTCGTCGGCCGTGCGGTCCTCGCCCCGCCCGTGCAGCAGGTGGCCGACGTCGTGCAGCAGCGCGGCGGCGACCAGCGCGGGGCCGGCGCCGTCGGCTTCGGCGAGCGCCGCGGCCTGCAGGGCGTGCTCCAACTGTGACACCGCCTCGCCGTGGTACTCACAGCCGCCGCGCTCGGCGAAGAGGCGTTCGATCGTGTCGAGCACAGCGTCGGGGGTCATGCGGCGTCCCACCAGTCGCGGGCGAGCCCGAACGCCAGCGTCATCCCGGCCCCGCCCGCCGCGGCCGCGACCACGCACCCCGGCTGCGGCTCGGCGTACACCATCGGCTTGTCCGGGTGCTTCGCGTACACCCCGTGCCACCGGGCGGCGACGGCCCAGTCCGGCAGGCGGGCCATCCGCCGCAGGTACGCCAGGATCAGGTCGTCGACCTCCGCCTTGTCGAACGGGGAGATGTCGGCGTCGTACTCGTGCGAGTCGCCGATCACCACCTCGCCGCGGTCGTTCTGAGACGCCATGACGTGGATCCCGTACCGGACGTACTCCGGCAGCCCGGCCGAGACCCGGGCCTTCAGCGCGGGCAGTGTGCGGCACAGCTCGAACGCCTTGTAGTGGCACAGCGTCAGCCCGCCGGCCAGGTGCGGCCCGAGCCGCCACCCGCCCGGCTGCGGCCGGGTCCGCATCATCTGCAGCTTGCACCGGCGGACCCCGGCGGCCGCGAACACCTCCGGGAACAGCGTCTCGAAGTCCGCCCCGGTGCAGACGAACACCCGGTCGGCCCGCCACTCCTCCCCGCCGGCGGCCCGGACCCGCGGCATGTCCACCCCGACGACCGCGACCCCGAGCCGCATTACGACGCCGTGCGCCTCGGCAAGGAACCGCTGGAGCCGGGCGACGGCGGCCGGCGGGTCCACCGCCAGCTCGGCCGGGCTGTGCAGCGCGCCGCGGAGGCCGGCCGGGTTGACCGCCGGGAAGCGGCGGGCGGCGTCCGCCGCGGGGAGGTAGGTGCAGGGGACGCCGGCGGCCGGGGCGGCCGCGGCGAACTCGCGGAGGACGGCGTCCTCGTCGTCCGCGTGGGCGACGTGGAGGGACCCGCACTCGGCCGCCCACACCCCGGCCCGGTCGCGCAGCTCGAGCCACCGCTCGCGGCCGCGCAGCGCGCGGGCGTAGTCCGGCCCCGGCGGCTGCCCGATCGGCCAGACCATGCCGAAGTTCCGGACCGACGCCCCGTGCGGCACCGGGGTGCGGTCGAACAGCACGACGGACCGGCCGCGGCGGGCCGCCTCCCAGGCGAACGCCAGCCCGACGACCCCGCCGCCGACCACCGCCACGTCCGCCCGCCGGCTGTCCACGCCACGCCCCCGCCCCGTGCTACTCAGCCCGCCCCCCGCCGCTGCTCTCCCGGACGATCAGGTGCCCCGGCACCACCACCTTGATCGGCGGGCGGCCCGGGGTCTTGAGCCGCTCCCGCATCAGCCGGACGGCCTGCTCGGCCATCCCCTCCGACGGGTAGGCGTAGGTCGTCACCCCGATGGTGAACAGGTTCCCGATCGGCAGGTCGTCGAACCCGACCACCGCCACGTCGTCCGGGACGGACACCCCGCGGGTGAGCAGTTCCATGATGAGGCCGATCGCGGTGTAGTCCTGGTAGCAGACGACGCCGTCGACCTCCGCCTTCCGCACCTGGTCGGCGAGCCGGGCGTACGCGTCCCGGCTCGGCAGGTCGTCGCACTGGTGCAGCACCACCGGCCGGAACTCGGCCTTCCGCCCGGCGGCCGGCGGCCCGGCCGCGTGCAGGGCGTGCAGGTACCCGGCGACCCGGTCGTTGTGGCTGCTGGTCGGGGAGGCGACGACGATCGCGACCCGCTTCCGGCCGCGGTCGAGCAGGTGGCGGGTGCAGCGGGCCGCCCCGTCCAGGTCGTCCACGGCGACGAGGTCGCGGTCGAGCGGGCGGCCGTTCCCCCGCAGGTTCCGCTCCAGCAGGACGACCGGCAGGCCCTCCGCCTCGCAGGCGGCGAGCAGCCGCTCGTCGGTCCGCATCTCGGCCTCGCTCCACCGGGACGGGAGGAGGAACACCCCCCGCACCCCCCGCTCCTTCGCCCGCCGGGCCAGCCGGGCGGCGTCGGCCGGGGCCGCGTCCGGGCCGAGCGGGAACGGGTCCGCCTCCAGGTGCATCGGCTCCCGCCGGGCCAGGGCCTCGAACCCGACCCGGGCCAGGCTCAGGGTCGCCGGCTGCCACGGCCCGGGGGTGAGCCGCAGGGCCAGGGCCCACCGGTCGGCCTCCGGCGGCGGCACCCGGTAGCACCCGGACCGCTCGATCGTCTGCACCAGCCCCTTGTCCCGGAGCACCTGCAGCGCCCGGGACGCGGTCACCACGCTCACCCCGTGCCGGCTCGCCACCCCGCGGACGCTCGGCATCTTCCCCCCGTCCCACTTCCCGGCCTGCACCTGGGCCTCGATCGCGGCCGCCACCTCCAGGTACTTCGGACCGCCGGCCGCCTTCGCCGTCATGAACTCCCCCCGGTGCGTGTGACAGGACTCCCGCCCTGTTTAACACACCCGCCCGGGCGCGATTACGGCCCGCTCAGAAAGAACTCATCGGGCGGCCGCCCCGCGGGCCGGCCACCTCCGGCGACGACGCGCCGCGGGACCCCGGGGACGTGTGCGACACGCGCGGCCCGGTCGGCGCGGCCGGCAGGTTAACCCCCGAGCGCGGGGGGCGTGTAGCTGCCCGGGGCGGGCGGGGGCGGTCCGGGACTCCGCCGTCGGTGGCGCCCCTCACCCGCCGCTCGCGCGGCGACCTCTCCCCAGCGGGGAGAGGTGGGGCTGGCGCGGCCCCCCGACAGCGGTCCGGTTCGGGAAGCTTCGGAGGCGGCCGGGGTCTTCCACCTCTCCCCGCTGGGGAGAGGTCGCCGGCGCCAGCCGGCGGGTGAGGGGCGCCACCGGCCGAGTCGACCGGCGGCCGACACCGCCCCCGAAACGGCACCGGCCACCCCGTTCGGGGTGGCCGGCGCGGTCCGCGCGATCAACGGGTCACTTCGCCCCGTCCAGGATCTTCACCGCGTCCTCCTGCCCGGCCCGCTTGTACAGCGGCAGGTGCCGGTAGTACACCTCCAGCGTCAGCACGCACAGGGCGGTCGTCCCGAGCCGGCCGCAGTGGCTGCCGATCGTCCCGGCGTCCGGCTCCCAGCTGCCGAAGTTCGCCCCGTCCTTCTTCACCTGCAGGTCGATCAGCCAGTCCCGCATCCCGCCGGCCCGCACCCCGTTCGCCCCCTTCTTCCCCTCGTTCCACTCCTTCCACTCCTCCCCGTCGAAGAAGTGGACCACCTGGGTGGCGTAGTAGTAGTAGTACATGTCCAGGAGCCCGCCGCCCTTCCCCGGCTGGCCCGGCGGCCGCTTCATCAGCCCGAGCACCCCGGCCTGCATCCCGGCGTTGTCCGGCCCCCACCCGTCGATGTAGTACCGGCACAGCAGGCCGACCGCGGTCAGGCTCGTCCCCGGCCGGGCCCGGGCGCTGTCGGTGTACCCGTAGGCCGACTTCCGGGAGCTCTGCGGGTCCTTCCCGTCCGGGTCGGCCCCGGCGAAGTTCAGGAACCCGACCGCCTTCCGGACCACCCCGGCGTCGACCACGATGTCCTTGCCGAGCTGGGCCGCCTTCAGCGCCTGGACCTGCCACCCGACGATCGACGTGTCCCCGTTCCCGGCGTTGGCCGACGAGTACCCCCAGCTGCCGTTGGGCCCCTGGGCCTTCTGGACGCAGTTCACCGCCGCCTGGGCGGCGGACATCAGGAGCCCCTTGTCCTTGGTCATCCCGTACGCCTCGCACAGGGCGGTGGTCGCGATCCCCTGGGCGTACATGTTCGGCGACATCTGCCCGGCCTTCGGCCCGCTGATCGGGCAGTTCTTGATCAGGAACGCCAGCCCGGACATCACCACCTTCTGGTACTTCTGCCCGCTCTTGTGCGTCTCCCCGGCGGCCAGGAACGGGAGCAGGCACATCCCGGTGGCGGCGATGTCGTGGTCCTTCGAGCTGCCGTCGAACGACCACCGGCCGTCCCCCTTCTGCTGCTTCGCCAGCCAGGCCAGCCCGCGGGCCACCGCCAGCTCGCTCGCCTGGTTCCCGCCGCCGGCGGCCAGGAGCTTGCTCTTGGTCGCCCCGCTCCGCCCGGCGAACTGGGCGTTCATGAACCCCTGCATCCCGCCGGCCCCCTTCATCACGTCCCCGGTGTCCCCGGGGGCCCCGGGGTTCGAGAAGTCGTTGGTCAGCGCCCCCGGCGGGGCCAGGGCGGTGACGTCCGTGTTCGGGGCGTCCGGCTGGCCGATGTTGTCCTTCGTCTCCGGCGCCTGGACCGTCTTGTCCTCGACCCGGTCCAGGGTCGGGTCGGCCGCCTCCAGCTGGGACACCAGCCCCGGGTCCTCGATCGTCAGGTTCGGGTCCGGGTCCGGCTGGGTCTTCTCGGCCGACGTGTCGATCACCTTCTCCGGCGGCTTGGCCACCGTCCCGCGGGCCCCGAACGCCAGGATCAGGATCGCGATCAGCCCGACGTGCACCGCCCCGCTGATCACCCACGCGGGGACGTGCTTCTTCATCAGCCGTTCCTGCGCCGTCTCCTCGGCCACCTCGGTCCGGCGGATCACCGCCGCGGGGGCCGCCTTCTTGTCGCTCACGGGACGTCTCCTCGGTCGGGCGTTAGCGGGGCGTTGCGAGTCGGTCGTCGGTCGGAAGGGTCGGAACAGGTCGAGTCTCGTCTCCTCCCTCGCCCCCGGCAGGGGGAGAGGGCGGTCGGGAGCGGAGCGACCGGCCGGGTGAGGGGCGGCCACGCACCCGGCCGTCCGTGTCGCTCTCCCCCTCACCCGGCTCCCGGCCTTCGGCCGCCCGCCGCCCTCTCCCCCGGCCGGGGGCGAGGGGAGGGAAGACCTCAGGCCGGGCCGGGCTGCTCCCCGAACGGGTTGCGGCCGCGGTGGGCGTCGAGCTCCCGCCGGGCCTGCCGGTCGCCGCGGCGGAACCACCGGCTCAGGAGCACGGCGAACACCAGGGTGCCGAACAGGAGGCCGGCGATCGCCGGGACGAACCCGCCGCCCCAGCTCAGCCGGCTCGGGGCCTCCGGGTCCGGGCGGACGGTCAGCCCCCGGGCCATCAGCAGCGGGGCCCGCTTCGTCTTGAACTTCGCCGGGTCGTCTTTTTCCCGCTCCCCGGACTGGTACCGGAACAGCTTGAACGAGTACCCGGCGACCGACACCCACAGGTTCACCCGGCCGGCCGCGTCCACCCCGGGGACCGGGTCGGTGAACAGCACGCACACCGGGTTCGCCCCGGGGGTGTCCTTCGGCACCACCCACCCCTCGTACAGCTTCTCCACCCCGGCCGCGGCGAGCTTCGCGGTCGGCTTCGCGTCCTTCACCATCTGCAGCCGGCCCTCGAACCCGACCAGGTCGTTCCGCAGGTCCCGGCGGGTGTTGTCGTTGAACAGCTCGGCGAACGTCGCCGGGGTCGCGTGCCTCTCCAGCTCCTCCTGCGGGAACCGGCGGGCGTGCAGGAGGACGTGGTTGTACGCCCACACCTCCTCCGGGTTGTGGTCCGCGGCCGCCACCTCCCGGTCGTCCCGGACGAACCGGAACACCCGCAGCCCCTTGTCCAGGGCCACCGGGTTCGGCCCGGCGGCGACCGGCGGGGCCGCCCGCGGGGTGACCGACCGGCCGATCAGCACCGGGATCGGCGGGGACCCCGGGGCGTCGTCCTGCTTCACCTTGAAGAAGTACCCGGCGGCCGTCGCCCACGTGTCGGCGTCGCGCCACTCCGGCCCCGGCTTCTCGCCCAGCCCGGCCGGCCAGGCGGTGAACACCACCGACACCACCGCCCCCGGCGGCTCCGGCAGCGGCACCACGAGCGCCTCGAACAGGTCCCGGGCCGCGCCGTCCGGCCCCGCCACCCGCCGGACCTTGGTCAGCCGGCCGTCGAACCGGTACAGCCCGAGCCGGGCGCCGTACCGCGGGGCGGCGAGCAGCTCGTCCCGCAGGAGGTCCCGGGCGGCGTGCTCCTCCAGGACGGCGGCGTCGAACTGCCCGGCGTGGGCGATGACCTCGTGGAACGCCTCGTACTCGTCCCGGTTCTGGGCCTCGGACGCGACCGGGGTGAAGTCCTGGATCCCGGTGTTCGGGAGCGGGTTGCCGTTCAGGTCCGGCCTCCCCCGGAACGTCGCCCGGTCCGGGTCGGGGATCTGCAGCTTCTTGAACAGCTCGTCCCGCCCCGGGTCGGTCGGCGGGAGCGGCGGCCGGGCGTCGGCCGCCTTGGCGGCGCTCTTCGACCCCGGGTCCTCGTCCTGGGCGCGGGCCGCGAGGGCGACCAGGGTGACGCAGGCGGCGGCACAGCAGGCGGCGAGGCGGCGCAGCCCGGCCGGGGCCGGGCGGGGGGTCCGGCGGGGTGTCGGCGGCGAGTCGATGGCGGCCCGACCGGACATGCGACGATCCTCTGGCCGTTGGACGCCCGCCCGGCCGGAACGGTTCCCGATTCCGGCGGCGAGCGGGGGGCGTGAGCCCCCTGATCCAGACCCCATCAGGGGGCTCACGCCCCCCGCTCCCCCGGACCCGCCTACCGACTCTTCTTGTCGATCGGGACCGGGGCGATGTCGGTGAACCCGGCCTGGACGGCGGCGTCCATCAGCTGCACCACCCACGCGTGGACCAGCTTGTCCGCGACCTCCAGGGTGAGCTTCGGCGGCGGGATGGTCCGCTTCTCGGCGGCGGCCGCCGCGATCCGCCGCTTCTCGGCGTCCGCCAGGGCCTTCATCTTCGGCAGGAACCCGGTCGCCACGCTCGCCCCGAGGTCCTCGGTCTTCTCGTCCGGCCCGCCCTCCTCCCGGAGGGTCATCTTGGCGATCTGCCCGTTGTCGGTGGCGGCCACCACGACCGCCCACTTCATCGGCTTCTCGTCCGACACGCTGGGCGGGTTGGCCGACGGGCCGCCGGTGTCCGGCGGGGGCAGGCTCATGGCGATCTGCCCCTCCGTCGGGACGGGGTTGAACGTCATGATGAAGAACGCCAGGAGCTGGAACGACATGTCCAGCATCGGGGTGATCGGCAGGTCCGGCTGGACGGCGTCGTCGGAGTGGCGGCGGTGGCGGCGGGACATGGGTGGTTGCCGGGGGTTCCTGGTGTCGGGGGCGTCCGCCGCGGGGTCACTGGCCGACGAGGGCCCGGAGCTCGACCTTGGTGTAGTTGGCCTGCCGGCACGCCTTCATCAGCGGGTACGTCTTGGAGAACTCGGCCTCCCTGTCGATCCGCATGATCAGGGTGGTCTGCGGCTTCCAGTCGGGCGGCGGGTTCTCGGCCTTGCCGGTGGCCGCCCGGTACTCGACCTTGGCCCGCCGCTTCAGGTACTGCTCCAGCTCGGGGGGGGTGTCGAGCTCGCCCTTGTCCTCCATCTGGCTGCGGGACAGGATCACCTGCCCCTTCGCGTTGATGTTCAGGAAGATCGGGTCGCCCTCGTTCTTGTCCAGGGCCCGGGCGGCGATCGCCTCCGGCAGCTTGATCGTCGCCTCCGTCTGCTCGGCCACGAACGTGGCGCAGAGCATGAAGAACATCACCAGCTGCAAGACCAGGTCCAGCAGCGGGGTGAAGTTCGGTTCGCACTTCTCGGTGCTGCCGTGGCTCATGGCTTCGCAGTGGTCAGTGGGGGGTGGACGGTGGTCAGAAAAACACCGCGGAGAGGGCCGGGCGGTGGGGTCGGCTTTCGACTCCCCACTGCCCGCGTTCCACTGCCCACGACTCAGCGGCCCGGGGCGGGGGCGGCGGCCGCCGGCGGGGCGCCGGCGGCCGGCTTCTTCGAGTTGTGGTACATCTGGGTCAGCAGGTCGTCGGCGATGTGCCCGACGTCCATCATGACGCGGGTGATCCGGTTCTTGAAGAAGGCGTTGAAGAAGATCGCCGGGACGGAGATGGCGACCCCGACCAGGGTGACCGACAGGGCGTGCGAGATGCCCTCGGCCAGCTTCGCCGGGTTGATGTTGGTGCCGGTGGCGAGGACTGAGAACGACTGGATCATCCCGAACACGGTGCCGACCAGCCCGAGCATCGGCCCGAGCGTGGCGACCACCGCGGTGTAGTTGTTCTTCTGGTCCTTGTCGCTCTTGATCGACTCCAGGGTGTTCGCCGCCGCCTCCCGGGCGTCCTCCAGCCCGTACTGCAGCCGGCTCATCCCGGCGGTCAGCACCTGGCCGAGGAACGACGGGTCGTTCCGGGCCATGTCGAACGCCTCCTTGAACTTCCGCTTGTTCACCGTGTCGGTGAACTCGTCCACGAACCCGGGCGGGATGGCCGACGACATCCGCAGGTCGAGGACCAGCAGGACGCACAGGGCCAAGAGGCCGACGGACACGGCCAGGAGCAGCGGGCCGAACACCCACCCGAGGGACTTGATCATGAACAGGACGAGCGGCTCTTCGGACTTGGCCGCGCCGTCGTCGGCCCGGGCGGTGTCGGCGGTGGCCGCGACCGCCAGCAGGGCGAGCGCCGCGACGCCCAGGAACTTCAAGTGCTTGTGGAACCGCGGCATGCGACGTGTCCTAGTGTGGGTCCGTGGGGAGTCACGGGCGGCGGCGCGCCCCGAACCGACCGGTGAAAGGCCCGTGTTGGACGCCGCCGGGGGCGAGTCAGTTCCGGTAACGGCGTAACGGGCGTGATGTTTACCGTCCGTAACCATTAAGGCACCGGATGTGCCCGGACGCAAGAGAAAATCCACCGGCGGGCACGAAAGTGCCGCCCCGGGGCGGGCGAGCGGGGGGCGTGAGCCCCCTGATGCGAAACGGCCATCAGAAGGCTCACGCCCCCCGCTCGCCCGAAGGTCACTCATTCACCCCGAGTTCGGCGGCGGCCTCGGCGCGGAGCAGGCGCAGCCGGGGGTTGTGCGGCTGGTCCGTCTCCGCCCAGCGGACCGCCCGGTCGAACGCCGCGCGAGCCTTTTCCCGGTCGCCGAGTCGGTGCCGGGCCATCGCCAGGAAGAACCAGTTCCACCCGTCCGCGGCGCCGGGGTCGAGGGCCTCGGCCCGCTCCAGGGCCGTCGCCGCCGCGGCCCAGTCCCCGGCCCGGTACTCCGCCTGACCGAGGGCGGCCGCCGCGGGGGCCGACTTCGGGTCCGCCTCGGCCGCCTTGGTCGCCAGGGCCAGGGCCTTCGCCGGGTCCCGGAACGGCGGCGGGGCGGCGGCCAGGACGGTGGCGAGGCGGGCCTGGTCGGCGGGGGCCTTCGCCAGCCGCTCGGCGTCCGCCAGGTGGCCGCGGGCCTGGTCGGCGTACCCCCGCGCCCGGGCCGCCCGGTCGGCCTCCGGCAGGCGGGCGTCGCGCTCCGCCGCGGCGGCCGCCGAGACGGCCAGCCAGGCGGCGTTGGCCGCCTCCTTGGCGCGGTCCGGGGACGCCCGGGCCAGCTCCCGGGCGGCCGCCGCGGCGGCCGCGTGGTCCCCCTGATTCAGGCAGGCGTCGGACAGGTTCCAGTAGTGGCCGGAAAGGGACTGCCGGTACTGCGGCCGGGCGGCGATGCCGAGGGCGGTCTTCTGGTGCCGGACCGCCGCCTCGGCCGCCGCCCGGGCGTCGTCCCACTTCCCCAGGCGGAGCAGTTGGCCGGCGAGGCCGTTCTGGGCCGACGCGGCGGCGGCGTGGTGGTCCGGCACCGCCGGGTGGTCGGCCGCCAGCCGCTCCCGGGTGGCCGCCGCGTCCCGGTACGCGGCCTCGGCCTTGTCGTGCTCCCCGAGTTTGCCGAGGGCGCGGCCCAGGTTGGCCTGGTGGTTGCCGAGGTACTGGCGGAAGTCCGGGTCCGCCCGCACCCGGATCGCGGCCTGCTGGTACCCGACCGCCTCCTCCAGCAGCGTCCGGGCCTCGGCCCACTTCCCCGCCTCCCCCTGCCGCAGCCCGAGGTTGTTGAGCACCCCGCCGAGCCGGTGCGGGAACTCCGGGTCGTCCGGTCGCTCGCGGGCCAGTTCCCGCCAGATCCCGAGCGCCGCCCGGTACGCCTCCTCGGCCTCGGCCGGGCGGTCGAGGCCGGACAGCGCGTTCCCGAGGTTGTTGTGGAAGATGGCGAGGACCCGCCGGCGGTCCCCGGCCAGCCCCTGCTCGAGGGCGATCGCCCGGCGGTAGGCGGCCACCGCCTCGGCCTCGCGGCTGTTGCGGTCGAGGTGGTACGCGTAGAACTGGAGGGTGTCGGCGAGGTCGGCCCGGAAGGTCGGCTCGTTGGGGTAGTCGGCGAGGAGCTTTTCGCCGAGGTCGAGGGCCTGGCGGAAGGCGGCCTCGGCCTCCTTCCCCTGGCCGAGTTCCTCGTGGACGCCGCCCATCCGGCGGGCCGCCCGGGCCGCCTCCCGCCGGACCGACACCTCGTCCGCCTGCTGCGCCAGCAGCCCCTGGTTGAACCGCAGCACCTCCTCCAGCAGCATCCGCCGCAGCCCGTCGGCCCGGGGGACGCCGCGCAGCCGCCGGGCCACCTCCGTCACGGTGTTCATCCCCTCCAGCGCCTTGGTGTAGTTCCCGTCGGCCCGGGCCTGCTCCTCGCGGGCCGTGGCCAGGTTCTTCCTGGCCTCCGTGGCGCTCGTCTCGGCCCGGCCCTGCGCCTCGCGGGCGTCGGCCAGGTTGGTCCGGGCGTCGGCCGCGTTCGCCTCGGCCCGCAGCCACAGGGCCGTCGCGGCCGCGGCCCCGCCGGCCAGCAGGGCGACGGCGGCGACCGCCAGCCCGGCGGTCGCCGGGTTCCGCTTCGCCCACCGCCACCCCCGGGACACGGCCCCGACCGGCCGGGCCCGGACCGACTCCCCGCGCCCGAACCGGGCGAGGTCGTCGGCCAGCGCGCCGGCGGACGGGTACCGCCGGGCCGGGTCCTTCTCCAGGCACTTCAGGCAGACGGTGTCGAGGTCGCGCGGCACCTTCGGGTTGAGCCGGCGCGGCGGGACCGGGTCGGCGGTGGTGACCTGCAGGAGGGTGTCGACGGCGGTGTCGGCCTTGAACGGGGGGCGGCCGGTCAGGCACTCGTACAGGACTGCCCCGAGGGCCCACACGTCGGCGCCCGGGCCGGCCGACTTGGCGTCCCCGCGGGCCTGCTCGGGGGCCATGTAGCTGGGGGTGCCCATGACCGCCCCGGTCTGGGTCGGCCCGGGGTCGCCGGCGGCCAGCAGCTTGGCCAGCCCGAAGTCGGTCAGCTTCGGCTCCCCGTCGGCGGTCAAGAGGACGTTCCCGGGGGTGAGGTCGCGGTGCAGCACCCCGCGGGCGTGGGCGGCCTCGACCGCCCGGGCCGCCGCCCCGACCACCCGGGCGGCGCCGGCGGCCGGCAGCGGGGTGCCGCGGAGGCGGTCCCGGAGGCTCCCGCCGGGGACGTACTCGAGGACCAGGTACGGCCGGCCGGCGTGCTCCCCGACCTCGTACACCTGGACGACGCCCGGGTGCTGGAGGCGGGCGACCGCCTCGGCCTCGGTGCGGAACCGGGCGAGGTCCTGCGGGGACGGGTCGCGGCCGCCGCGGATCATCTTCAGGGCGACGGTCCGGTTCAGGGCGAGGTGGCGGGCCTGGTACACCACCCCCATCCCGCCGCGGCCGAGCTCGCCGACGAGTTCGTACCCCGGGACGGCCGGCCGGGCGGCGGCGCGGACGTGGCCCGGGACGCCCTGCTGGACGAGGGTGCCGGGGTCGGCCGGGGTGGCGGTCGGGTCGCCGGCCGGCGTGGTCGGGTCGCCGGCCGGCGTGGTCGGGTCGGCGGGCGGGCGGATGTCCGGGACGGTGGGGTCGGGCATGGGCGTGCCTCGGGCGGGGGTGTGGAGGCGGGTCGGGGGCTTCCACCTCTCCCCGCCGGGGAGAGGTCGCCGGCGCAGCCGGCGGGTGAGGGGCGCCCGCGACAGGGGCGCCCGGTCGGCCGAGCGGCGCGGGTGACTCCGGAGGTGGGGGGGGGGGGCGCCCCCCGCCGGCCGCCCCCCCCCCCCCCCGCCCCGG